>WBZO01000006.1_pt1:0-682500 | contig 700172 bp, 593 predicted proteins | sample 5204261 | NCBI WGS metagenome assembly WBZO01 (sample SAMN12412400, study PRJNA552823) | activated sludge metagenome | isolation source: activated sludge from anammox sidestream of wastewater treatment plant... | place: USA: North Carolina | collected 2017-09 | reverse complement strand
CACTCGAAAACTCATGAGAATATCGGTCACTTGTCACTGCCACGCCATCGATTCGTATGGCTCCTTGGCCGATCAGTCGACGGACTTCACTGTTCGACTTCGCCATTCCGGCCTGCACCAGAAACTTCGGGAGATAGATCTCCGTTGGGATGGGTCCGGGGCACACTTCCTCCGGAACGAAGTCGTCCGCCAGGGACCGCTTCGAGAAACGCTCGTCGAACCGCTGTCGTGCCAGCGCCGCGGCCTGCGCATCATGGAATCTGGCAACCTGAAGCTCCGCCAATGACGCTTTCGCCTCACGAGGATGAAGCCGGCCCGCCTCGAGATCCGCGCCAACCGCCGGTGCGATCTCCGGCTCCAATACCCCGTACCATCTCATCATCAGGGCATCCGAGATCGACATGACTTTGCCGAAGATCTCGTCTGGTGGCTCGGTGAGTCCGACGTAGTTGTTCAACGACTTGCTCATCTTCTGGATACCGTCGATTCCTTCCAGAAGCGGCAGCGTCATCACGATCTGTGGCGCCATCCCGAATGCCTTCTGAATCTCGCGCCCTACAAGCAAATTAAATCTCTGATCGGTTCCGCCAACTTCGACGTCTGCCCTCAGAGCCACCGAATCGTATCCCTGTACCAGGGGGTACAGGAACTCGTGGATGCCGATCGGACGTCCCTCCTTCATGCGTTTGCTGAAATCGTCCCGTTCGAGAATCCGTGCGACGGTATAGTGAGCGCACAGTCGCACGACATCGTCGGCCGTCATCGCGCTCATCCATTCCGAGTTGAAACGGATCTCAGTGCGATCACGGTCTAGTATTTTGAATACCTGATCCGTATACGTCCGGGCATTTATCCGCACGGTTTCACTGTCCAGTGGGCGCCGAGTCTCCGATCTCCCGGACGGATCGCCTATCCGCGCCGTGAAATCTCCGATGAGGAAGATGACCGTGTGCCCGTAATCCTGGAACTGCCGGAGCTTCCTAAGCACAACGGTATGGCCGAGGTGGAGATCCGGAGCACTCGGGTCCGCACCAAGTTTGACACGAAGTGGGCGCTTCTCGCGCGCAGCCGTTTCAATTCGCCCTAGCAACTCCCCCTCGGGCAGTACGTCGACGACCCCCGCCGACAAGTTCCTCGCCATTTCCTCGGCCGAACTCATTCCTCCACGATCTCCTGTAGGCGCCGAATCGACTTGGCCTTGCCGGTCGTGTCGTCCACCTCGACGACGACCCCCTGCACCGCAACAGGTCCGTCGGCAACCTCGAACCGCGTCGGCATCTGCGTCAGGAAGCGGCGTAGGACCCCCTCACGGCTGACACCGATCACGGAATTCGTGGGGCCACACATTCCTGCGTCCGTCAGGTACGCGGTCCCGCCTGGGAGAATCCGCTCGTCGGCGGTTTGCACGTGGGTGTGGCTCCCTACTACTACGGAAACTCTCCCATCCAGATACCATCCCATTGCGACCTTCTCCGATGTAGCTTCCGCATGCATGTCCACCAAGATGACCCGAGCTCGCCCGCGTACCGAGTCCAGCACACTATCCACCGTTCGGAACGGACAATCATGGGCTCCCATGAAAACGCGCCCGATCAGGTTGATCACCGCAACGGGTTCGCCCCCAGGGCGAGCTTTCACCGTGTAGCCCCACCCCGGAACGCTCGGTGCAAAGTTGGCCGGACGCAACAAAACGTCACTGTCCGCGAGGTATTCGACGATCTGACGCTTGGCCCAGACGTGATTGCCCGACGTCAGCACGTCTATTCCCGACGCGAACAACTCCCTCGCGCTCCCCGGATCGACACCGATACCTCCGGCCGAATTCTCGGCGTTCGCAACGACGAAATCGACTCGCTCCGCCGCTCGAAGCGCCCCCAGAACGATGCCGACGGCCCGCCGTCCGGGCTTCCCGACGATATCCCCGAAGAACACCAGCTTCATGCACCGAACCCGATACGCTCAGCGTGCATAGTCGCTCGTCCGCAGCTCACGAATCACGGTCACCTTGATGTGGCCGGGATACGTAACCTCACTCTCGATCTTGCGCGCAACGTCGCGCGCCAGTGCCGCGGCTTGATCGTCAGAAACCTTGCCGGGCTCGACCAGTATGCGAACCTCGCGTCCGGCTTGAACCGCGAATGACTTCTCCACGCCACGAAATGCATTGCTGATACGCTCGAGGTCCTCCAACCGCCGGACATAGCTCTCAAGCACCTCTCTCCTCGCGCCCGGACGCGCTCCAGAGATCGCATCGGCCGCATCGACTAGGGGCGCCAGTATCGTCTCCGCCTTGACCTCCTCGTGATGCGCGGCAATCGCATTCACGATCTTCGCCGATTCCCCGTACTTGCGGGCGACATCGGCTCCAATGATTGCGTGCGAACCTTCGATCTCGTGTGACAATGCTTTGCCGATGTCGTGCAAAAGCGCGGCTCGCTTCGCCTCTTTCTCGTTGATTCCGAGCTCGGCTGCCATCATGCCGCATATGAAGGCCGTCTCTACGGAGTGGGCGAGAACGTTTTGCGCATACGAATATCGATATTTCAGCAGGCCGAGAAGCCTTACCAGCTCCGGATGGACTCCGTGGATTCCGACCTCGAAGAGAGCATGCTGACCGGCCTCCCGGACACGCTCGTCCACTTCCAGTTTCGCCTTGTCAACCAGCTCTTCGATACGGCCGGGATGGATTCGACCGTCTGCTATCAACCGCTCGAGGGCGATACGCGCGATCTCTCGTCGAATGGGGCTATGACACGAGACGACGACCGCCTCTGGCGTGTCGTCGATGATCAGATCGACGCCCGTCGCGGCCTCGATGGCGCGAATGTTGCGGCCCTCTCGCCCGATGATGCGGCCCTTCATATCGTCACTGGGCAGATGTACGACGGATACCGTTCGCTCCGTGACGAACTCACCCGCAAGTCGTTCGATCGCGACCGCGATGATCTTCTTTGCTCTCCGGTCGGCTTCCTCCCGCGCCTGCTCCTCTACCAACCGAACGCGTCTTGCGACCTCGCGCTTGGCCTCCGCTGATACCTCCTCGATCAGTGCCCGTTTGGCTTCCTCCCGAGTCAGCCCCGCCACCTCCTCCAGAGCCATACGGGCTTGTAGAGCCAGCTCGGCCACCCGAGCCGCCTCGGCCGCAAGCTCCTGCTTCCGATCGAGCAATGACTGTTCTTGTTTGCCGATATCGGCGCTCCGGGATTCCAATGTTACGGTACGAACATCGATGGCTTCTTCACGCGCAAGCAGCCGCTTCTCGATGGCCTGGAGGTCAGCCTTTTCCTTCTGCACGAGCTGTTCGTGCTCGGTGCGGACCTGAAGAAGCAGTTTCTCGGCTTTTAGCCGCGACTCCTCGAGAAGTGCTTCGCTCCGACGGTGCGCATCGTCCACGATACGCCGCGACTCTTCGTCCAAACGCCGCATCCGTTCGCGCTTCGAAAATCGGCGCCACAACATCATCAGTAGCACTAGGAGGATCCCGAGGAAGACAAAAGCCAGCGCCGCAGTCATCGAGCCCCTCGTCCCGCATCGCTGACGGTATCTCCATGGAGAACCCGAGCCTCGGAAATCACGATATCGACGGTCTGGTCCCAGACATCTCGCGGCAGCTTCTCTACGACCTGCACGCCGTAGGCGAGTCCGATCGCCGTCACGGGTCCGACCGCACGCAGGTCGGCGAGCGCACGATCGTAAAAACCCCCACCTCGCCCGAGACGCACACCCCGCTCGTCGAATCCGACGCCCGGAAGGACCGCGACGACGGGAAAACTGAGCTCGTCGGCACGCGACCTGGTTGCGGCGTAGTTCGCCCGGTCGGAGACCGCTACCCATACCCGACCGGCTCCGTACGTCGGCCCCGAGGGGGCGAGCATGTGTACGTCCGGCCGAACCCCCTTGGCATACAGAGCCTCGGTCTGAACTTCTGAGCCGCTCGCGATGTAGACCAGGATCGTTCGCGCGTCTCCCCAGGCTTGCAGGCTGCACACCCTGGAGGCGATACAGTCGCTAGCGCGTCGTCGCTGCAGCTCGGGAATAGCGCGGCGCGCTGCCAGGAGATCGCGCCGCCACTCTGATTTCGATTGTGTCATAGCCCGGATATTTTTCGTCGTTCCGGGCGGATCGTCACGAATACCGTGTCAGATCATTCGCACCCGTTGCTCACTCGCTCCGACGGTCCCCAACCCATGACTCAACAGCTCTGTCGGTAAGCCTTGCTCTTATTCGTCCACTACTATGCGAACGACCGCATGATTCGCGATTCGCGACGTCTCCGTCCGGTTATGTAGTGCCTATCACACAAGTCGACGCCGAGAGCGAGACGCGCGAGGTCCCGGCGCTGGCCTCGGATGCGGCCGTCATCCGCATCGTAGCTGGCGCCGAAGCGCGACGGCTCCTCTCTCAGTCAGGGCGATCCTATGGATTCCATTGGCGCCAATAGCGCGGACACGAACTCTCGAGAGTCGAACTCCCGCAGATCCTCGATGCCCTCACCGACGCCTACATAGCGAATTGGCAGATTGAGCTCACCGGCAATGGCGAGAACGACGCCTCCGCGTGCCGTCCCGTCGAGCTTGGTGAGAATCACGCCGGTAATCTCGACGTACTCCAGAAAGGCGCGGGCCTGAGCCAGGCCGTTCTGCCCGGTCACAGCGTCGATCACCAGCAATGTCTCGTGCGGAGCTCCAGGGATCTCGCGACCGATTACGCGTCGAACCTTGCGCAGTTCTTCCATGAGATTGCTCTTGGTGTGCAGGCGCCCGGCCGTATCGACGATCGCCACCTCCACCTTGCGTGCTACGGCAGCTCGCATCCCATCGTAGGCAACGGCGCCCGGGTCGCCACCCTGCTCCTGACGTACCAGGTCGGCACCGCTGCGCTCGGCCCAGACCGCCAATTGCTCGATTGCTGCGGCGCGGAACGTATCCGCAGCAACCAGCAGCACTCGCCTCCCGGCACGCGCATACCGGGAGGCGAGTTTGCCTATGGACGTCGTCTTGCCGACTCCGTTGACGCCAACGATCATCAACACCAGCGGCGAACCCGCGGGCGGCACGGGGCGGTTGGCGACAACAGCTTTGGCAGAGTCGAGAACAGCAACGATCTCCTCTCCAAGAGCGGTGCGCAGGGCCGCACCGTCGTCGCTCCGGCGCCGGAGACGCTCTATGAGCCGCTGCGTCGTCTTCACGCCGACGTCCGCCGCCAACAACGCCGCCTCCAACTGCTCGATGGCCTCGGCGTCCAGCCGCGGCCGCCCCAACAACGGCAGGATCCGCTGGAACAGCGCAGAGCGCGTCTTGGCCAACCCCTCCCGCATGCCCGGCGACTGCACGGCCGTCTCGCTCCGCAACGGCACACCCGCGACTCGCGCACGCCGCCGACCTGCGATCACTACAAAGATGACGACGAGCCCGATCACAGCGCCGCCGACTGCGAGCACGCTCGCGGTCGGGATTTCTCCGAACCCGCCCGCGAGCCTTTCCCACACCTCCATCACCGGTCAGACAGGATTACTGCGGCAGTCGCACCGAGACGACCTTGGAGACTCCGGGCTCCTCCATTGTGACGCCGTAGAGCGTCTCCGCTACTTCCATAGTCCGCTTATTGTGCGTGATGAGGATGAACTGCGAATGCGCGCTCATCTCCCGCACCATGTCGTTGAAGCGTCCGATATTCGCATCGTCGAGCGGCGCGTCGACCTCATCGAGAAAACAGAACGGACTCGGGCGTGTCAAGAAGAGAGAGAAGATCAGGCTCACTGCTGTAAGCGCCTTTTCGCCGCCTGACAGCAGGTCGAGAGGTCCGATGCGCTTCCCGGGCGGCTGCACCACGACTTCGACGCCGCTGTCGAGAATCTGCTCTTCGTTCAGGAGCCGAAGCTCCCCCTTCCCGCCTCCGAAGAGCTTGGGCAGCACGTTCTGAAACGTCACGTTCACCTGGTCGAAAGTCTCCCGGAACCGCGCCTTGGAAGCCCTGTTGAGTCGGCCGATCGTCCTGCGCAAATCGTCGAGCGCGTGCTCGAGGTCATCGCGCTGCTGCCCCAAGAACTTCTGCCGTTCTTCGAGCTCGGCGATCTCGGCGAGCGCCCCGACGTTGACCTCGCCCATGCTGGCGACACGTTCACGCAGACGTGCCAGCTGCGCCTCGTCGCCGCCCAGCGGTCCCGATGCCAGCGGTTCCACTTCCGCGAGCTCGCGCTGATATCGCTCCCGAACGTTCTGTTCGAGATGCGACAGAGCCATCCGCTGCTCCGCTACCTGGAGATCCAAGCCGGCTGTTCGGCTCCGCGTCGCATCGATCTCACTCTGCGACTCGCCCATTTGCCGCTCGACCGTCTCGGTGGTCTCCCGCACGGCTTCGAGTCCGCTCTCGGCTGTAACGAGCGCCGCCTCCGCAGCCGACGTCGCATCCTCGTGCTCGCCGATCCGCTCTGCTGCCTCCACGAGCATTGCGCGAGTCTTCTCGAGCGTGATCAGGTCCACCTGCTGACGTTGCTGCAACGCCGTTGCGCGTCGCCGAGTGTCGTCGTCCATACGGCTCAAGCGCTCGATCGTCGAGATCAGGGCATCGCGTCGCGCGTGGCCGTCGGCGAGCGCTATGCGGCGCGTGGTCTGCGCCCGTCCGAGCTCGTCCGCCGCAGCGCGCCGCTCGGCGACGACGCGCTCCGCCTCGGCAACGGAGGTCTCGGCAGCGGCTCGTCCTCGGGTCGCCTCATCGCGCTCATCTTCGAAGCGAGTTACCTCGGCGTGTCGGGTCGTCAACTGCGCGTCGACCTCGTCGAGCTCCCGGGCAACTACACGCGCCTGTTCTTGCAGCTCGCGAATCTCCTGCCGCATCCGCTGCGCGTCCTTCTCAGCACCCACGACCGAGACGGCGACCTGCCCGAGTTCGCTGTCCACCTCCCGCAACGCCGCTTCCCTGTTTCCGACAATCTGAGTCAGCTCGTCATAGCGGCGGCGGGCAGCCCCCAGCTCCGTTTCGCGCCGCTCAACCTCTTCGCCGAGCGTTCGAAGCTCGCGCCGTTGAGCGAGAAGCGTCTCCTCGGAGCGCTCGCTCCCACCGGCGATGGCCCCCGCGGCGCTCATCGTCTCGCCGGCGGGCGTCACCAGCGTCCACCCGCGCCGGCCGTCGCCCCAGACCGCGAGCGCCTCGTCGAGATCGTCGACCAGATAGGCATTGCCGAGGAGCGATCGAGCGACCGCCTCGAATCCCGGACGCACGCGCACGAGATCGAGGAGCGATCGCAGCGTATCGGCGGTGTGGTTGAGCGGTACGTGCGGACCCGCCAAGGTGACACACGTGACGCGTCCTGCCCCCGCGAGGCGCAACGCCCGTACGGCATTGCACGCCGCTGCCGGATCGCGCATCACTACCGCCTGGATCTGCTCTCCCAAGACCGCCGCAACGGCGCGTTCGTATTCTGCTGGGATCTCGAGGATCTCGGCCACGAGCGCCAGCGCCTCATCCCGCGACGATGCGGCCAGGACCGCCCGCACCCCTTCGGTGTACCCTGCTCGCGTCTCCTGCAATTCCCGAAGCGAGTCCCGGCGAGATTGCGCGCGTGCGAGTCCATCCTTCAAGCCGTCGACGGCCTGTTCCCAGCTCGCACGCTCGGAGAGCACGCTGCGCAACTGCTCCGCCCGCTCCCGCTTCGCGCCCTCGAGTCGAGTCAGGCGCGCCTGCTGCTCCACCACCAGCTGTTCCGCCGCACTTGCCCGCCCCGCGGCCTCCGCTTCCCGTTCGACAAACGTCCGCGCGGATGCCTCGAGCCGCTCGCGCCGAGCCTGCTGCTGCGCGCAGCGCTCTCGACTGACGCCGAGCGAGCTCTGAGCGTCCGCGAGCGCAGCGGTGGACTCGACGAGCGCGCCCCGGGCGGCGTCGAGAAAGCGCGCCGCCGCCAGCAACTCGCCGCTCGTCTGCGTCAGTTCCGCTTCCTTCTCGGCAATCTCGCTCTCGGCCTTCTCGATCGACTCTACGAGCACTCGAAGCTGCGCAGCAGCCCCATCACGCTCATGGGCGACGGCGGCACGCTGCGCGACGGCCTCGTCCAGATCCGCGGCGATCGTCGCCTCTTGCGCTTGCAGTTCTTCGACTTTGGCCCGCAGGCGGGCCACCTCGTTTCGTGAGGCCTCGAGGGCGGCACGGGCCTGAAATGTAGTCGCCTGAGCGTCACGCACGCGCTGCTGTGCTTCGACCTCGCACTCGCGCGCACTCCGACGGTCGGACTCGAGCCGCTCGAGCAGCGTCGCGAGCTCCGCCTCTCGCCGCGCCAGCGTTTCTCGTTGCGCCGCGAGATCCCCGATCACTGCAAGATGCGTCGCGCGCGCGCGCGACGAGAGTGCGAGATCGAGCTCGGCGACCTCGGCCATCAACGCCTTGTACTGTTCGGCGCGCTTCGCCTGCCGACGCAGGCTGGCGAGCTGCCGCTCTACTTCTCGCAAGATGTCCTGAACGCGGGCGAGATTGTCGCGCGTTCGCTCCATTTTCCGCTCCGCCATCTGGCGCCGGCTGCGGTAGAGTGTCGTCCCGGCAGCTTCCTCGATGAATAGGCGGAGATCTTCGGGCTTGGCGCCTATCAAGGCCTCGACCCGTCCCTGTTCGATGATCGCGTAAGCCTTGCCTCCGAGCCCCGTCCCGAGGAAGAGCTCGGTGATGTCGCGAAGTCGGCACGTCACGCCGTTCATCAGGTACTCCGACTCTCCGGAGCGGAAGTACCGGCGGGTGACCATGATCTCGGCAGGGCCAGTAGACTCGAGCGGCGACCCGCCCTCCTTGAGGAGTGCGAACTGATCGAGCGGCAAACCGTCGGTCTCGAAAACGATCGACACCTGTGCCATCCCGAGCGGCGCATGGCGGTCGTTGCCGCCGAAGATGACGTCCTCCATGCCTTCGCCGCGCAGGCGCTTGGCGCTCTGCTCGCCGAGCACCCAGCGAATCGCATCGACGACGTTCGACTTGCCGCAGCCGTTCGGTCCGACGACGCCGGTGGTGCGCGACGGGAACCGCAGCAGCGTCCGATCCCGGAAGGACTTGAAGCCGACGAGCTCGATCTGACGGATCCGCAACGTCGCCACGTTCACGGACGGTGTCGGTCCCGCTGCCTCTCGCTCGGCATCATCGCCGGACCACGCGACCAGCGCCCGCTCGGCCTCGATCTCCTGCGGTGGAATCGCCACAACCCCTCCTCATCCGAGTGCAACGGTCGAAGCCGCAGGCACCAGGGGCGAGCTTTCGCACACGGCCACCGAGGTGTCAACAAAAAACCCCAACATCCAGCCGACCGACAAGCCGTCGCCCCTAGATGTTGGGGCATGCGGAGATCAGGGCTCGAGCTCCGTGTTCCAATACGAGACGTCGACGGGGTTCAGAAACGGACCCCATTCCCGATAGCGTCGGAGGTTGAACGCGGCCACGACGAAGGGCGTCCAGTGCGGCCTGGTCGGACGCTTCAAGAGTCGCATCCCCGCCTGCTCGGGGGTCCGACCGCCCTTGCGCCGGTTGCAGCGATGGCAGGAACAGACCACGTTTTCCCAGGAGGCAAGGCCGCCCTGGGACCGAGGAAGGACGTGGTCGAGATTCAGGTCGATGCGGGCGAAGCGCTGGCCGCAGTACTGGCACGTGTCCTCGTCGCGCGCATAGATGTTGTAGCGGCTGAAGCGTACGTGCCTCTTGGGCACGCGATCGTACGTGAGCAGGAGGACGACGCGCGGAACCCGCACCACTCGGCTCACGAGGCCGATCGAATCGTGCTCGACGCTCACCGCGAGCTCGCTCCAACTCGCAAAGTCGAACGTCCGGTACTGTTCGTCGACCGCCCGCGCAATGTCCTGATAGAGGAGGATGAATGCGCGCCGCACCGACGTAACGTGGACCGGAAGGTACGATCGGTTGAGGACCAGGACCTTCGTGTTGAGCATCGACATGGGGTGCCGGTTCACCTGACCCTAATACGTACCTGGCCGTGCCGTCAAGCATCTTCCGCTGTAAGGACGCGTACTTGCGCTGGTTCGAGGGCGCTCCTATAGAGGCCGGAATGGGGGTCGACTACGAAGATCTGCTGAGCTTGGTCGAAAAGCCGGGACGCTACCTCGGCAACGAGCGCGGCGCCGTCCGCAAGGATCCCGACCGAGTCGGCCTCCGATTCGCGTTGGCCTTCCCCGAAGTCTACGAGATCGCACAATCGCACCTCGGGCTGCAGATCCTCTACGACATCCTGAACCGCCGCGCCGACGTGTACTGCGAGCGAGTGTACGCGCCCTGGCTCGACATGGAGGCACAGCTACGACGTCACGAACTCCCGCTCGCCTCCCTGGAAACGCGCACCGCGCTCGACCGGTTCCAGATCGTCGGCTTCAGCCTCCAGTACGAGCTCACCTACACGAACGTCCTGACGATGCTGGAGCTCGGTCGCATCCCGCTCCTGGCGCGCGACCGCGGCGCTAGCCACCCGCTGATCATCGCCGGCGGCCCGTGCGCGTTCAATCCCGAACCGATCGCCGACTTCTTCGATGCAATCGTCCTCGGCGATGGGGAAGAGGCCGTGCATGATATCGTCGACGCGTACCTCAGCTGGCGGCGCCAAGAGCGGTGCGACCTCTTGGCGCGCCTCGCACGGATCGACGGCGTCTACGTGCCGTCCCGCTTCACTCCGACCTATCGCTCGGACGGCCGCATCGCAGCCATCGTACCCGAGGATGCGGCAGTCCAGGTCGTCCGCAAGCGCGTGGTCCGCGATCTCGATGCGGTACCGCTGCTCGCTCGCCAGGTCGTACCGACCATGGAAATCGTCCACGATCGTGTCGCGCTCGAGGTTATGCGCGGGTGCGTGAAGGGCTGCCGCTTCTGTCAGGCGGGATACATCCATCGGCCGCTTCGCGAACGGGATCCGCAGGCGCTCCTCACTCATATCGAACGCCTCCTCGCCGACAGCGGGTACGAGGAGGTGTCGCTGTTGTCGCTCAGCACCGGCGACTATAGCTGCATCAACCCCCTGCTCGCCACGCTGATGGACCGCGTGGCTTCGCGCCGCATCGCACTGTCACTGCCGTCGACGCGTGTGGATGCCCTCGACCCGCACCTGCTGAACGTGATCAAACGTGTCCGCAAAACCGGGTTCACCCTCGCTCCGGAAGCCGGGACGCAGCGCCTGCGCGATATCATTCAGAAAGAATACCGGGAGGACGAGCTGGTACAGGCTGCCGACGTCATATTCCGGCTCGGGTGGCAGAGCTTGAAGCTATACTTCATGCTCGGTCTTCCCACCGAGACCGAGGAAGATCTCCACGGGATCGTCACCCTCGCGCGTCGGGTCTCGGCGGCCGGCGACCACCGACATCCGGTCACGGTGAGCGCGTCCACATTCGTCCCGAAGCCCCACACGCCGTTCCAGTGGATGCCGCAGATAGGGATCGACGAGACGAAAGCGCGGCAGACTCTGCTGCGCAGCGCACTCGGGCGCCATCGGCTCGGATTCAAGTGGCACGACGCGCGGCTATCCTACCTCGAGGGCGTGTTCTCGCGCGGCGATCGACGCCTGGCGGCCGTGCTGCTCACTGCTCATCGGCTGGGATGCCGCTTCGACGGCTGGAGCGACCAGTGCCGCTGGGACCTGTGGCAACGCGCGTTTGCCGAGACGGGGACCGACGCCGACTGGTACCTGAGACGGCGCACACTCGATGAAACACTGCCGTGGGATCATCTCGACAGCGGCGTCGGCAAGACTTTTCTACGCCGCGAGCTGGCGGCAGCCTTGGCGCGGAGGCTAACGCCCGACTGTAGCATCGAACGCTGCACACACTGCGGAGCATGCGACTTCACCAGCGTCCGCAACGTGACCTTCCACCCACGCGGCGCCAAGGGTAGCGAGAGCCGCGGGGCGTCAGTCGACGCCTGGGCCACCGCCGCAATGCCGGAGGCAGTGCCCTGGCCTACCCGCAACTGGAAGCGCCTCGTCGACGGCCGACAACCCGTAGAAGCGACACCGGACTCGCTCGGGGGCGGCGGCGAATCGCGGATCGGCGCACCGCCGCCGTCCCCGTCGTATGGCCTTGGCGAGGGACAGTCGCAAGCGTGGCTCGGGGCCGAGCGACACGGCATGGAGCCGGTGCTCGACGCCGATGCGCGGTCGGCTATCCGGATACGCCTCGTCTACCAGAAGCTCGATCGCGCACGCTTCCTCGGCAACCGCGAGCTCACGATCGCGTTCATGCGCGCCAGCCGCCGCGCCGGCTTGCCGCTGGCATTCTCGTCGGGGCACCATCCGTTGCCGCGGATGAGCTTCGGCCCCGCACTCTCGCTCGGGTTCGCCAGCTACGGGGAGTACATGGACCTCGACCTCTGCGCACTCCGCAGCGGCCGCGAGGTAATGGACGCTTTGAACCGCGAGCTACCCGACGGCCTCGTCATCGTGGAGGCCGAGGCTCACGGCTTGGACCTTCCGAGCGTCGACCGTAGCCTCGCTGCGTTCACGTACTCCATCTCGCTCGAACGCCTGTCCGCCGCTCGCCTACCCGACGTCACGCTGCGCGAACGCCTCGCCGCCTTCGCGGCGGCCGAGCGATTCCCGCTGGTCAAGCGCATCAGGGGCCGTGACCGTCCGATCGACGCGCGCGCGAGCGTGACGATCACCCGGACCGGAGCCCGTACGTTGCGGGTGCAAACGGCGATCGCTCGCGGCGGAACGTTGAAGCCGCACCACGTCGTCGCCGCCGTCCTCGGACTCGACGACCTCGAAACTCAGCTGCTTTCGGTTACGAAGATCGCAACCGTTCTGGCGCCGCCCCTTTCTCCCGCCGACCTCCCCGTACGGCTCGCTTCCACGGTAGACTGAGCCCAGCGTGTCCAAGCTCATCCTCATAAACTCCACGCCGGAAGAGACGCGAGTTGCCATCGTCGAGAACCGGGCGCTCGCCGAAATCCACTTCGAACGCGCTCGCGACCGCGGCATCGCGGGAAACATCTACAAGGGCAAGGTGGTGCGCGTGCTGCCGGGTATGCAGGCCGCTTTCGTCGACATCGGCCTCGCGAAAGCCGGCTTCCTGCACGCATCCGATTTCCATCCCGGCGGCGACGCACTTCCCATAGTCGACGCCGAGCCGCCGGAACGCGACGCGGACACGGCGCCGCCGCTCGCCGCGCCCGAAGATTGCGAGGCGAGCACACCGGCCGACGCGGACCCGGCCCTGCCCTTGCATCACGAGCCGATCGAAGATCGGCTCAGTCGGGGCGACGAGATCCGCGTCCAGGTCGCCAAGGAACCGCTCGGATCGAAAGGTCCACGGATCACCTCCCACATCTCGCTCCCCGGTCGCTATCTCGTGTACCTGCCGACGACCAATCATCTCGGCGTCTCGCGCCGTATCGAAGACGAGGAAGAACGCCAACGCCTCCACGACATCGTGCTCGCCATGAAGCCGGCCGGTGCGGGCTTCATCGTCCGTACCGTGTGCGTGGGACTCAGTCGAAGCGAGATCCAGAACGACATGCGCTTCCTGATCGACCTGTGGAACCGCATCCTGAAGCGCAGCGAGGACGTGTCCGCCCCTTGCCGGCTCCATTACGACATGGACCTCACGCTGCGCAGCATCCGTGACCTCTTCACGCCGGACGTCGAAAAGGTGGTGGTCGATCGCCGCGAAGACCACCAGCGCATACTCGAGTTCGTCGATTCCTTCGCGCCCGTCCTCACGTCCCGCATCGAGCTCCACGCCGACGACGAGCCGCTCTTCGACCGCTACGGCATCGAACAGGCCGTCGGCCGCGCGCTCGAGCGGCGGGTGTGGCTCAGGTCGGGCGGCTACATCGTGATCGACCAGACCGAGGCGCTCACCACGATCGACGTCAACACCGGTCGTTACGTCGGCAAGCACGACCCCGAGGAGACGGTGCTCACCACCAACCTGGAAGCGGCGCGCGAGATCGTCGACCAGCTCCGGCTCCGCAACATCGGCGGCATCATCATCGTCGACTTCATCGACATGGCGAACCCGGCTCACCGGCAGCGGGTCATGGATGCCTTCGATGTCGCGCTCAAACAGGACAAGACGCGCAGCGCCATCCTCAAGATCTCGGAGCTTGGCCTGGTCGAGATGACGCGCAAGCGCACGCGTCCGAGCTTGCTGCAGCTGCTGACCGAGCCCTGCCCGACCTGCGATGGCCGCGGGCGCGTCGTATCGGTCGCGACGGTCGCGTACGATGCGATTCGGCGCATCCGCCAGGTCGCCGCCGCGGCCCCGGAAGCGACGCGCATCGTGGTGCGGGCGAGCGCATCCGTGACCACCTTCCTGTACGAGGAGGAGGGCAGCGCCATGGATCGCCTCGAACGCGAGATCGGCCGTCGGATCACGGTCGAGACGGCGGCAGGTTCGGAGATCTCCTGGCTCGACGTGCGCGCCGTGTGACGGAAAGATCGGCAGGCCACCGGCACGGCGCGCGCCTTGACTTGCCATTCCCTGGAACTTATTCGGGCGTGACGTTATGCCCCTCGATCACGACCGCGGCGCCGCAGATCCGCCGCCGGTGCCCCCATTCACCGACGCCCTCGAGCGCTTGGTCGAGTACGGAGCTAACGCCTCGTTGGCCGACGCGTACGCGTTGATGCGTTGCCGCGACGATGACCTGCCCGTGCTGCTCGATGCCGCCGGCGGGTTGCGGGATCGGCACAAAGGCCGGCACGTCACCTACTCGCGGAAAGTATTCCTCCCGATCACGAATGTTTGTAGGGATCGTTGCAGCTACTGCACGTTCCGCAAAGATCCCGGCGAGCCGGGCGCTTGGACGATGCGCCGCGCCGAGATCCGCGACTGGCTCGCCCGGGCACGTGCACAGGGATGCAAAGAAGCGCTGATGTGCCTGGGCGACAGCCCCGAGGCGGCATTCCCGGCGTATCGGGCCACGCTCGCAGAGCTCGGCTACGCCTCGACCGTCGACTACGTGCGCGAGGCGTGCGAAATGGCACTCGCCGCGGACCTCCTGCCCCACACGAACGCCGGCGTTCTGTCGCGTGCCGAGATGGAGCACCTCCGTCCCGTGAACGTAAGCCTCGGACTCATGCTCGAAAGCGCGAGCCCGCGTTTGCGCGCCCGCGGCATGCCGCACCATCATGCCCCCGACAAGGAACCGGCGCGCCGCCTCGCCATGATCGACGAAGCGGGCCGCCTCCGGATTCCGTTCACGACCGGCATCCTCATAGGCATCGGTGAAACACCCGAAGAGCGCGCCGACGCCTTGTTTGCGATCGCCGATCTCCACGCCCGCCACGGCCACATCCAAGAAGTGATCGTCCAGAACTTCCGCGCCAAGGACGCCATACCCATGGCTAACGTTCCCGAGCCTAGTTCCGGCGACATGGCGCGCGCGGTCGCCGTCGCCCGGCTCGTGCTGGGCGGCGACATGAACGTGCAGGCGCCTCCCAACCTGAATCCCGACGACCATCGACTGCTGCTGCGGGCCGGAATCAATGACTGGGGCGGTATCTCGCCGGTGACGCGCGACTACGTGAATCCCGAGGCGGCATGGCCGCAAGTCTCCCTGCTCGCCGCCACCTGCCGCGCCGAGGGCTTCACTCTCGGCGAACGGCTCGCCGTCTATCCCGAGTACGCACGGCCGGATTTCCTCGATCCGACCCTCTCCGCCCCCGTAGAACGGCTCGCGAGCCGTATCGCCAGGAAGGACAGTCATGTCGTTGCCGCGCATTGAAGACCTCTACGATGGGCTCTCGCTGGATCAACGCCTGTCGCGAGCCTCGACGACGGTCCGCACCCTGATCGACCGTACCCTCGACGGCGGCGTCCTCGACGTCGACGAGTCCATGACGCTCCTCGAAAGCACCGGCGACGACGTGCTCGCACTCATCGCCGCTGCGGACGCCGTCCGCAAGACCGACGTAGGCGACGATGTGACCTACGTCGTGAACCGCAACGTCAACTTCACGAACGTCTGCTTCGTCGGTTGTCGTTTCTGCGCATTCAAGCGTCAGCGTGGAGAATCGGAGGCCTATACGCATCCGGTCGAGACCATCCTCGCTAAGGTGCAGGAGGCGGTCGATCTCGGCGCCACCGAAATTTGCATGCAGGGCGGCATCAACCCCGCGATGGCGCCGTTCACGTACCGCGACCTCCTGATCGCCATCAAACGCGCCTTCCCTGCGATCCACATGCACGCTTTTTCGCCGATGGAGATCATGTATGGAGCCCGGCGTACGGCGATGAGCCATGCCGACTACCTGGCCATGCTGAAGAGCCACGGCCTCGATACGATCCCCGGCACCGCCGCCGAGATCCTCGACGACGAGGTGCGCGAGATTCTGAGCCACAAGAAGGTCGACGTGCGCACGTGGGTCGACATCATCACCACCGCCCACCGCCTGGGCATCCCGAGCACCGCGACGATCATGTACGGGCACGTCGAAACGCCTCGCCACGTCGCGGCGCACCTGCGCCTGATCCGCGACCTGCAGAGCGAAACCGGAGGCTTCACGGAGTTCGTGCCGCTCCGCTTCATCCACGCCGACACCGAGATGCATCGTGACGGGCTGGTGAACGATCCGCCGCCCAAGGGCATGTACGACCTGCGGATGTACGCGTGCTGTCGCCTCATCCTGCGCGGCGCGATCGACAATCTCCAGACCTCGTGGGTGAAGATCAACCACGACCTGGCGCAACTCTCGCTCAACGCCGGCTGCAACGATTTCGGTGGAACGCTGATGGAGGAGAGCATCTCCCGTGAAGCTGGGGCCGACGCCGGAGAGTACACTCCGGTCGCCGAGATCCACCGCCTGGTCCGCGGCGTCGGCCGGCGTCCGGTAGAACGCACGACGCTCTACAAGAAGCTCGACCCGACGGAGGGGAGCACGACGCGTGAGAACGCCACCGCAGCTGACTGTGCTGGCGGGCGGAGTCGGGGCGGCGAGGTTCTTGCGCGGCCTCATCACGTCCACTGATCCGGCCTCCCTCACCATAATCGTCAACACGGCGGATGACGATCGCTTCTTCGGCCTTGCGGTCTCGCCCGACCTCGACACCATAGTCTACACTCTCGCCGGTCTCGCTCCGCGAGGCCGCGGGTGGGGCCTCGCGGGCGATCGCTTCGAGTGCCTCGCGGCCCTAGGACGCCTCTACGGCGGGTGCGGGTGGTTCCGGCTCGGCGATCGCGACCTGGCGACGCACATCTACAGGACCGACCGCCTCGCCGCCGGCGCTGCATTGAGCACCGTCACCGCCGAGATCTCACGAGCGTTCGGTGTGACGGCGCGCGTACTGCCGATGAGCGATCAACCGGTGCGCACGGTGCTCGGGACCGATCGCGGACGGCTCTCCTTCCAGCGCTATCTCGTCGCCGAAGGCGCACGTCCGGTAGTGCGCACTCTGCGGTATCGCGGCGCCGCAAGAGCCCGACCGGCTCCGGGGGTACTGCGAGCGATCCGCGAAGCCCGGGCCGTGATCATCGCCCCGAGCAATCCGTTCCTCAGCATCGGTCCTATCCTCGCGGTGCCGGGAGTCCGCGCCGCCCTCACGGCGCGCCGCGGCCCCGTCGCCGCCATCTCACCGCTCGTGCGCGGCCGGGCCGTCACCGGACCCCTGGCTCGCCTCCTGCGCCGCTTCGGTCATCCCGTCTCGTCCGTCGGCATCGCCCGCTGCTATCGCCCCTTCCTCGACATGCTCGTGATCGATCGTCGAGACCGCGACGACGCCGCGGCACTCGAGCGCGACGGCTGCCGCGCGATCGTCACCGATACCGTCTTCTCCACTGCCCGACGCGCGGCGCGGGCAGCGCAAACCCTGCTCATGGCCCTGGAGATCTCGTGAGCTCGCCGCCGCTCACGTGTCACGCCATCGCGGCTCTACCGCTCGTACATACCGGCGACGATCTCGGCGCACTTCTCGTCGAGGCGATACAGACTGCGGGCATCAGGCTCGCGGCCTACGATGTCGTCGCGGTCTGCCAGAAGGTCGTCTCCAAGGCCGAGGGCCGCATCGTCGAGCTCGGGTCCGTCACCCCGTCCGCCTTCGCGCTCCGCGTCGCCGAGAGCACCGGGAAGGACCCGCGGATCGTCGAGGTGATCCTGCGCGAGTCGACACGCATCGTGAAGATGGCGTCGGGCCACCTGATCTGCGAAACCGGACCAGGCTGGGTCTGCGCGAACGCCGGCATCGACGAATCCAACGCCGAGCGCCCGGACTCCGTCACACTACTGCCCCGCGACGCCGATGCCTCGGCCAAGGCCTTGCAGGCGCGATTCTCGACCGATGCCGGAGGCGCGCCGATCGGCGTCGTCATAACTGACACCTTCGGACGGCCATGGCGGGAGGGCCTAGTCGACGTAGCCCTCGGCGTCGCCGGCATCGGCGCCGTCCTCGACTATCGGGGCGCTACCGACATGGGCGGTCGTACGCTGCACCACACCGTCCTCGCACTAGCGGACGCGATCGCCGCAGCTGCGGGACTTCTCATGGTGAAAGGTGCCGGAATCCCGGCGGTGGTGGTGCGCGGGGTCTCGTGGGAGCGGACGACGGGTCGCGGGCGCGATCTCGTGCGACCTGCGGCGCTCGATCTCTTCCGCTGAAGCGGAGAGATCGAGCGCCGGTGCGCGGCAACGACCGCAGGCCGTCGGCGCACGATCCCTGCACGATCTCAGGACGACGGTTCGCGTACGACCCCGGCGCGTGCGGCCGCGACTTCTTCTCGGTTGGCGTCGAGTACGGCGCGCAGCACCGTCTCGAGTGCGGTGATCTCACCGTTGACCGCCACCATGCTCTCGATCAACGCCAGCCAGCGAAGCGACGCCGGCTCGCCCGGATCCATCTCCGGGCAGAGCGTCGCCACGCCGGTGGCGGCACGCAGCAGGCCCTCGGAAGCGGACTCGAGGTGCTTGGCGATGTCGGTGAACGTTTCGCGATCGATGATCATGAGGAGGCTCCTTGCGAGGGGTCGGTACGTCCGCCAGTGTTCAAGAAAAGTGCCACCGACTCGTCGTCTCCCACGGTCGCAGCACGCGTCAGCGTCACCGCAATGCCGCGCATCTTTCCCCAGCCGCGCCCGCGGGTTGCATCGATGGACGTGCGGACCAACAGCGCCGACGATCGCGCGGCCCGCACAGCGTCGTCGCCCCGACGGCTCGACCTCCGAGTCGTGCAATTCGGCAGTATCGCTCCGCGGAATGCAATTCCGCAGGACCGCTCGAGCGCGCGGCGCTCCGACGCCGTTCGCGGACCGGCGCGCTCAGAGCGAAAGCGCCGCCGGCGGCTGCTCGGACGACGGCTGCGGCATGGGCAGCGTTAGTCGCCCCACGCCTTCGAGCCGGCGACTCTCGGCGAGCCGGCGCTCGAGCTCGACGAGATCTCCCACCGCGGCGCCCGGCACGATCACGCGCTCGCGGCCGCCGCGCCCGCGACGGACGACCGTCACGCAGCCCATCTCCGCGAATCGGTTGAGCGCGTTCGCGAACGTCACCGCCGAATTGCCCTCGGGATGCCGCGTCTGACCGAGCAGTTGGTGCCTGGTGAAGCTCTTCCGCATCCGCGCGATCGCTGCCTTCTGAGCGAGCCCTTCGGCCTCGAGGTCGAGCAGAGATTTCGCTGCGATCCAATAGGCCTCGCGAAAGCTCTCGAGAATGCCGTCGGCGAAGACCAACAGCACGTGCGCCATGTCGACGTAGGAACCGTCGAGCACGCCGCGAGCCGTGAAGTACGCGAGCGTGTCGTCGATCTCGGTCACCACCGCCTCGCGCTCGGGCAACGCGAATTCCCAGCGAAATAGCTCGAGCCACCACCATACCGCCGGACACAGCTCGCTGCGCGGAACACCGCGCCGCAGCGCCTGCGAGACCAGCGACGGGATCAAGAAGAAATGGATCGTGTTGTTCTTGTAGAAGTCGAGGATCAGACGCTTCTCCGCCGGCGCGTGGATGATGTCGCCGTCACGATCTTTCATCCATTCGATGAGCTTGCCGTTCTGTAGGAAGTTCAGGCTCTCGTAGAAATTCGCGATATTCCGTTGCAGCGACGCCGTGAGCGCCACGCCTTTGTGGACGAGCAGCTCGGTCAGCGCCCGCGCCGCGGTCACGAACTCGCCGTAGCGTATCGCCGCCTCCGGCGCCGAGAGCAGCACCGTCGACGACACCGACGTCGCACCGGCGACGGCGACGTCGTTCACCTCGCGTAGGATGCGAAACCCCAGCTTCTGGATGAAGTGCCGCTTCTCCTCCTCGATGGTCGGATCCGCGACCGCGCGCTGAAACCGCGCCCGGCGCTCGCCGAGAGCGGCATCGAGGGAGATCGGCTCGGCAAAGGAGACATAGACCGTTCCGTACTTCTGTCGCAGTACGTTCCGCGCCTTCAACAGCGCGCCGAACGACTCTTTCTCTTTCTGCCCGCCGAGCAGTTCCTGCTTGTAGGCCTCCTCCTCGACGATGCGGCCGTAGTGAATCGAGACCGGCACCAGATAGAGGTCGCGCCGCACTCCGTCCACGAACACGTTCACGATCGCCGAGAGCATACCGAGCTTCGGGGTCAGGATCTTGCCGGTGCGGCTCCGGCCGCCCTCGATGAAGAACTCCTGCGTGTATCCCTCGCGGATCAGATACTCGAGGTATTTTCGGAAGACCTCTTTGTAGAGGGGATTTCCCTCGAACGTCCGGCGGATGAAGTAGGCACCGGCGCCTCGAAAGAACGGCCCGAGCGGCCAGAATGCCATGTTGATGCCGGCGGCTATGTGCGGCGGAGACAGCGCGTTTTCGTGGAAGATGTAGGACAGGATGAGATAGTCGAAATGGCTGCGGTGGCACGGCACCAGCACGATCGGGTGCTGCTTCACGGTCTCCACGACCCGCTCGAGCCCGCGCACCTCGAGTCCGCTGAACATCCGGTACCACACGCGATGGAAGAAGAACGCCAACACCGCGAAGTAATAGCCGTGGAAGTTGGCCGCGATCTCGTCGAAGTAGCCCCGCGCCTCCTTGGCCACCTTCTCGACCGCGATCTTCCGCTCGGCAGCGATGGCGTGCACGACTCCCTGGACATCGTCGGAGTCGAGGACCATCTCGCGCACCTGGCGTTTCGATCGCAGCGTCGGCCCCCAAACGAGCCGCTCTTCGCGGTAGAGGAAGATCTGCAGCGCTCGCGTCAGACGCCGCACTATGCGCTCGTCCCCCTCCTTGCGATACTCGGCCATGAAAGCGTTCAACGGGATCTCCGCACCGACCGAGACGCTGAGATCGCGCGCGTTCACGAAATAGGTCACGAGCTTCTTCACGTCGCTCGGCGCCTCGTGCACGCTGTAAACGAAGTTAGCGAGACGGGACTCTTTCCGCCGCAATCCGGAGCCGCGGAAGATGGCGAGCGGCACGAGCGACACCGGCTGCTCCTTCTCCCAGAGGCCGTGAACGATTTCCCGCAGATAGTCGGCGCCGCGCCGGGCTTCGAGCGCCGCGCGCACACCGCGCCCGCGCGCCCCCGCGGCGCCGCGACTGCTGCGGATGAACAGCAACACGGACTGGCCGCTGGTCGCGAGGCGCGCCGCCAAGTCGCGCTCGCGCGCCTCGCGGTCCGGCGCTACCCGGCCGACCGTCCTCAGCCGCCGCCACAGTCCGCGCACGATGTCGCCGAAGCGGCGCAACCACAGCGACGAGATGTCGTTGGCGAAGCGCGGCAGCGGCAATCCCTCGCGCAGCAGTAGATAGTTCACCAGGAAGTAGTCGACGAGCGACCGGTACCGCATCACGTAGACGAGCGTCCCCTGCTCGGCGAGGCGCCGCATGCGGGCGATGTGCTCGGGGTCGATCTGCACGTGACGAAACGCGTGCCGCGCAAACAGGCTCGCGAAAAACCCGAACTGCCGGCACATCGCCGACGGGTGCGAGCTCTCCTGGTCGCAGGGCCGACTGGCCGGAGCACCGTCGACCCTCGTCCGTGCCTGGCTCATGATCCGGACTCGATGCTCATACGTAGCGCTCGAGCTTGCGGCGCTTCAACTCCTCGACGACGCGCCGCACGTCCTGAGCCCGCTCGCGATGGCAGACAAGGATCGCATCCGGCGTATCGACGACGATGACGTCGTCGATCCCGACGATCGCCACGAGCCGGCCGTCGCCGAAAACGACCGCACGTTCGGCATCCACGGAAACGACCTCTCGCTCCGGTGCGGCGCCGTCGAGGGCCGCGAGAGCCGTCCAGCTGCCGACATCGCTCCAACCGAAATCGCCCGCCACCACGAGGACGTCGCGGGCATGCTCCATAACGCCGTAGTCGATCGAGATGGCGGGCAATCCGACATAGGCACGCGCGAGCGCGCGTGCACGCTTGGCCGGCGGCTGCGCCATTGCCCGCCGCAGAGGACCGGTGATCTCGGGCACGAACTCGTCCATGAGCGTGAGCAGCGTGGAAGCACGCCACGCGAACATGCCGCTGTTCCAGAGATAGCGCCCCGAAGCGACGAAGCGCCGCGCCCGCGCCGCATCCGGCTTCTCCACGAACGCCCGGACACGAGCCGTCTTGCCGCCGACGCGCGCGCCGAGAGCGATATATCCGTACCCGGTCTCGGGTCCCGTCGGCCGAATTCCGATAGTGACCGCCGCCGGCTCCGCCCGCGCCCAGGCCAGGGCCTCGAGGATGGTGGCCCGAAAGGCGCGCGCATCGCCGATCGCGTGATCGGCGGGCAGCGCCACGAACGTCGCCCCCGCAGCTCGCCGCTCGATCTCGAGCGCCGCCAGCGCCAGGCACGGAGCCGTGTTGCGCGCGATCGGCTCGCGGAGCACGTTGCGCCGCGGCAGCTCCGGTAACTGCGCGCTCACCGCCGCCGCATGATCTCGGTGCGTCACGATCAAGATCTGCGACCGGGGCACGATGCGGCACAGCCGGGCTACCGTTTCCTGGAGCAGGCTGCGAGAGCCGAGAACCGGCAGCAACTGCTTCGGCACGAGTCTACGACTGCGCGGCCAGAAGCGCGTGCCGCTCCCTCCGGCCATGACCACCGCCCACCGGTCGACGCGACGAGGAATTCGCGGCACCGCCGCTCGAAACATCGTGTCGATTTAGGCACCGGGGCCAGGAAAAGCAAGGCAACCGGTCGTGCAGGAAGCAGGCGTCGCTGCGTCCGGTCAGCGGCTCGCGATCAGCGCCGCGAGGCAACGTGCGATGTCGGCGTCGTCGCAATAGAAGTGCGGCGACAAGCGCACGCCGCCGCCGCGCGGACTGGCGAGCACACCAGCGGCGCGCAACGCCCGCACCACCGTCTCCGGCGCCTTGGCAGTGGCAACCGTCGTGATGCCGGCGCGCTCGCCGGCACCATCCGGGCTCACGACACGAAAGCCCTCCGCCGCGAGCGCCGCACGCAGCCCCGCCGTCACCGCGAGCACGCGCTGCTCGATCGCGTCGACGCCGAGCTCGAGAACTAGATCGAGTGCCGCGCCGAGAGCGTGGACGGCGAGGAAATTCGTGCTCCCGCACTCGAACTTCTGCGCGTCCGCCTTGAGCTCGAAGTGATAGGGCAGGTACCGGCTCGGATCGATAACGCTCTTCCAGCCGATCCGCTGCGGCACGAGGCGGTCGAGCCAGCGACGCGACACGTACAGCAACCCGCACCCTTCGGGCGCGCACAGCCACTTGTGCCCGTCCGCCGCTAGCGCGTCGATACCCTCGCGTTCGACGTCGATCCGCACGGCCCCGAGAGCCTGGATCGCGTCGACGCAAAAAAGGATGCCGCGGCGGCGACAGAATTCGCCGATCGCCGCCAGCGGCCGGCGATGCCCGGTCGCGAAATCGACGGCGCTGACGCTGACGACCCGCGTCCTCCCGTCGACGAGCGCCGCGATGGCATCGACGGTCAAACGACCGTCGGCCGTCGGCGCCAGGCGGGTCTCGACTCCCATCCGACGCAGCGCCCACCACGGGTAGACGTTCGCGGGAAATTCGCCGTCGACGGCCACGACCGCATCACCGGCTCGCCACTCGAGGCCGGTGGCGATACACGAGAGACCGTCCGACGTGCTGGCGACGAACGCGATCTCGTTTGCCGCCGCGCCGATCAGCCGCGCTGCGGCGGCGCGCACCGCTTCGGTGCGCGCCTCCCACGACGCATAGTGCAGCCGCGCGAAATCGCGAGCGTCAGCCGCGAACGCCGTGACGGCGTCCGCGACCCGACGTGATACCGGCGCCACGCCCGCGTGGTCGAAATACACGCACGCTTCGGTCACGGGAAACTGGTCGCGAGCGAGCGCACCCCCTATGGTCGAGAAAATTGCCATCGCTCGCGCGTACTATGCTACACTCCCGCGTCATGGAGAAGCCGAAGGCGCTACCGGGCTCCGCCCTCCATCAGTTCTTTCTCGGCACTACCCAGCGCTGCTTCCGCGAGCTCGCCGTCGGCGACGAAACCGTCATCGCCTACGTCGCGACCGTGCTGACCGAGTTCGCGCGCAGCGACCGTCTGTACGAACTCCGCACCGCTCGCGGGAGGGCCGTCGACGACGTCGGCGACATGCAGCGCGCGGCCGACAGCGCCGAAGGCCTGCGCACCCGCGCCGCGCGCAAGTACATCGGCGACTACACTCTGTTCATGACCGGCCTCTTCCGGGCTCACGTCGAAAGTCGCGGCATCCTCGACTACTACGTAGAAGCAGGGCAGCGGTCATACCGCGCGGTTTCGGAGCTTGATCTGTCGCTCTTTCGTACTGGGTTCCTCCTCTTCGAACAGCTCGCCCAGAACTTCGAGGACTACTCCGGCGCGCTCGACTACATGCGTAAGACGTGCTTCGCGCGCCAATCCGGCCAGAGTTCGTTCGCTCGGTTCCTCGAAGACGTCGAGGGTTGGCTGCGTACGGGTCTCTCCAATAACTGAGTCGAGACCTTTGACCGTAGCCGGCGGGGAGATGCGGCTCGACCGCTTCCTCGCCGTCCACGGACCGCTGGCGGGACGCGGGCGTCGCGCGCTTGCCGCCGTTCTCGCGCGCGGTGGCGTACGCGTGAACGGCGCGCGCGCCCGTAAGGGCACGGTGGTCCGAAACGGCGACGTCGTCAGCATCGATCCCGGCTCCGTCGACGCCTGCACCGCAGGCGACCTCGACGTACCGCTCCAGGTCGTGCACACCGACGACGCCCTCGTCGCCGTCGACAAGCCCCCGGGCCTGCCGACGACGCGCGGATCGACGCCGGGTGCGAACCTCGCAGCCGCGCTCTGCGCCCGCTTTCCGGAGATGGCCGCCATCGACCCAAGCCACGGCGGGCTCGTGCACCGACTCGACACCGAAACCTCGGGAATCCTCCTCGCGGCTCGGTCCCCCGATCACCACGCGCGGCTCCGCGGCGCGTTTGCCGCCAAGCGAGTTCGCAAAGAGTACCTGGCGGTCGTGAGCGGGCACCTCGCCGTCCCGACGACGATCGACCGTCCGCTTGCACGCCACCCGCGGAGTCGCCGCCGCATGGTGATCGCGCGCGGTGCCGCGCGGGCGTGGCCGGCACAGACTGCGGTTGCACCGATCGTCGGCGACGAACACTGCACCCTCGTCCGGCTCGTCATGCGCACCGGCGTCACGCACCAGCTTCGCGTCCATCTCGCCGCCCTCGGTCATCCCATCATCGGCGACACCCGCTACGGGTCCGCGGCCGCCGCAGCGGAGCAGAGCGCGCTCGGCATCGCCGTCCCGCCGTGGCACTTCCTGCATGCCTGCGCCCTGGCGTTCGACGGCGACCTCGCGCCGGCGCTAGAGGCGCCCTTCCCGGCGCATTGGCGACCGCTCTTCGCGATGCGCGGCTGGTCCGTTCCCGGCGTGGGAACGCCTTGACTCAGGCCGCGGCCTGACGGCTCCGCGAGCCTTTGTCCTTGCCGTCCTTGTCGGTCGGCGGCCTGGAGCTGCAGGGGCCGCACAGGTTGCGGACGTTCTCGGGGTCTTCGAGCAACCCGTCGTCCATGTTGTGGCAGACCTTCGCGCACTCGGCGCAGATGAAATAGATGCCTTCGATCGTCTTGTTGATGCGCTCCCGATTCAAAATGCGACCGCGCAGCTTCTGGATTCGGATGCCGAGCAGGTCCTCGTACTGTCGCTTGATCTTCCGCCGGCCCGCTTCGTCCTTGGGGAGATCTTCCTCGCTCGCAGCGACTGCGCTCTCGTCCTCATCGAAGATATTGAAGCCCTTCTTCGGCTTCTCCTTCTTGACCTTCTTGGCCATGGCCCGATTACCCTCCGGAGCGCCAACAAAAAATCCGGCGACAGCGACGCTATCAGCCGGATCGACGGCACGTCCTCCCCGATCGAAGTATACCAGCGCCTTTCGAGGGTCAATGCAGCGCACCCTCGGACCCGACCGCATCGCACGCGGCTTGTCGCGTCGCAAGCCCGATGGTAGCGTCCCGCGGTTCCGCGTACCGGCACCAATGCAAGTCCGCCTCGAGCCTCAAGGCAAGCAGCTCACCATCTCCGGCCGCCGGCGTGTCGGCGACCTCGTGCGCTCACTCGGCATCCTGGCAGGAACGGTCCTGGTCATTCGGGGCGACGAGCTACTGACCGACGACGCCTTCGTGGACGACGACGACACCATCGAGCTCCGCGCCGTCATCTCGGGAGGTGCCGGGTGAAGTGCAAACGCTGCTCCGCGACCGCGACCGTTCAGCTCCGGAGCCACAACACGGCCTTCTGCAAGCCATGCTTCGTCTTCTTCTTCCAACGCGGCGTCGAGCGCGCGATCGCGCGCGAACGGATGTTCTCCCGCGACGAGCGCATCCTCGTCGCCGTCTCCGGCGGCAAGGACAGTCTGGCGCTCTGGGATACGCTCGTGGCGCTCGGCTACGAGACCGAGGGGCTGTACCTCGGCCTCGGCATCGGTGCCTACTCCAGCGCCTCCGAGCAGAAGACGCGCACCTTCGCCGAACGGCGCGGACTCCGACTGCAAGTCGTGGCGCTCGATGAAGCAGAGGCCGGCCTCGGGATCCCCTCGGTCGCAGCGGCAACGCGCCGGCCCGCCTGCTCCGCCTGCGGAACGTTCAAGCGACACCACTTCGACCGCGCGGCGCTAGCGGGCGGCTTCGCGGTGCTCGCGACCGGTCACAACCTCGACGACGAAGCGGCGCGCCTCCTCGGCAACGTTTTGCACTGGCAGCTGCCCTACCTGGCGAAGCAGCGGCCCGTGCTCGAACCGACCCATCCCCGCTTCGTGCGCAAGGTCCGACCGCTCTATCGGACGAGCGAGCTCGAGAGCGCTACCTACGCCTTCCTGCGCGGCATCGACTACGTCGTCGAGGAGTGCCCGAACAGCGCCGGCGCGACGCAGCTCATCTACAAGGACGTGATGAATCGCCTCGAAAACGAGATGCCGGGGAGCAAGCTCGCCTTCGTCACCGACTTCTTGAGCCACGGACTCCCGCTTTTCGCGAAGGCGCCCGAGATCGCCGACCTCGGCGAATGCGCGCGCTGCGGAATGCCGGCGGCCGGCGACGTCTGCGGCTACTGCCGCCTCGTCGCCGAGGTCGGACGCCGGCGGGCGCAGGCGGTGGCGCATTCCTGAGCCGATCGCGCCGCCGCAGGTGGCCGGCGAGGCGGCGACGCGCGCCCGCCTGCGCGACGGCGACTCCGTCATCTTCATCGACCGCAAAGCGCGCCAGTACCTCCGCACGCTGCGCACCGGCAAGCGCGTCACCGTTCGCGGCGCGGCGTTCGCCGCCGAGGAGCTGATCGGGCTGCCCGAGGGTACGGTCGTCCGCAGCTCCACGGGCGACTATCTCCAGATCTTCCGTCCCACCTACGCCCAGCTGATTCCGAACCTCCCGCGCCGGGCGCAGCTCATCTACCCGAAGGACGTCGGCACGATCCTGATGTGGGGCGACATCCATCCCGGCGCACGCGTCATCGAGGTCGGGGTCGGACCGGGCGCGACGGCGATGGCTCTGCTCCGCGCCATCGGACCGACCGGCGCGCTGACGACCTACGAGCTGCGCGAAGAGTTCGCCGCCATGGCCCGCGATAACGTCGCGCGCTTCTACGGCCCCGCTCCGCAATGGACGCTCAAGATCCGCGATGCTTACGAGGGCTTCGACGAGACCGGGATCGATCGCATGGTAGTCGACCTCTCCGAGCCGTGGCGCGTGGTGCCGCACGCCGCGCGCGCTCTCCGCCCCGGGGGCGTGTTCGTGGGCTTCGTCCCCACCGTGCTGCAGCTCAAGCAGCTCGTCGACGAGCTCCGCGCCGGACCTTTCGCGGCTATCGAGATCCTCGAATCGCTCCAGCGCGAGTGGCACGTGAAGGATCGCAGCGTCCGGCCCGAGCATCGCATGGTCGCGCACAGCGGCTTCCTCGTCTTCGCCCGCCGCCTTGCCGTCTCGACGGCGCCGAACCCGGCGCCACACGGCGTGTGACGCTCGGATTTCGTTGACATCGTTTCCGCCGCTGGTGTAGCGTCCGCCGTTAGTCGCGATGCGCGCGTGAGGTCCAGGAGATGACCAAGGAAGATCTTCGCCGGAAGGTCTGGCAGCTGCTGGAAGAACACGCGGTACAGCGATTCCCCGGCGCCCGCGGACGCATCCCCAACTTCGTGGGCTCGGAGCGCGCCGCCGCACGCCTCGCCGAGCTCGCCGTCTGGAGGAAGGCGCGCACCCTGAAAATGAGCCCCGACGCGCCGCAGCTCGCGGTGCGGCGTCAAGCTCTCCTCGACGGCAAGGTCGTCTACCTCGCAGTCCCCGCACTCCGCACCGAGAAGTGCTTCATCGAGCTCGACCCGAAGCGGCTCGGCCGGCGGATACCGATCGCCGCCGGTCTGCGCAACGCCGCCAAGCACGGCCGCTTCGTCAGCGCGCGCGAGGTGCGAACGCTCGACCTCGTCGTGTGCGGGTCGGTCGCGGTCCGGCGCGACGGCACGCGCGTCGGCAAGGGCGGCGGCTTCGTCGACCTGGAATATGCGCTCCTTCGCGAAGAGGGCAAACTCAAGGAGACGACGCCGATCGTCACCACGATTCACCCGTTGCAGATCGTCACCGAGAAAGTCGCGATGCTGGCGCACGATATCCCCCTCGACTTCCTGGTGACGCCGTTCGAAGTCGTAGCGACGCGTCCGGCCTTCCCGCGGCCGCGCGGTGTGTACTGGGACCTGCTCAAGGCCGCACGCATCGAGGCGATTCCCTCGCTGCGCAAGCGCCTGAAGCACCCCTCGCCGGACGTCCCGTCCAGCCGGCTCTAGCCTCCGGGAATCGATACGGTCGGGGCTCATCGGAGCAGATGCGGCGTCATTGCTGCAGCAGCGGCGGGTTCGCCGCGTCCACGCCGCGAGCCCCGAGCACGCCGAGATTACGTCGATGTTCCGCACGGTTCGGGGTTGTTCGGGTGTAGGGCGTGTACTACGCTGCACGCTCGACGGCAGCAGTGGCGTTCGGAATCGAGGTGGCGGCAAATGATGAGCGGTGAAGCATTCGATCCCGAAAAGTCGACATCGGAGCCGGGGGAGCAAAAATTCTTCGGGTTCGAAGAGGACGTGAGCGGCATCCACGTTCCGAGCGAGCTCCCCGTTCTCCCCCTGCGCGGCGTCGTGGTGTTCCCGTCGGCGATCGCGCCGCTCCTGATCTCTCGCGACACCTCCTTGAAGCTCGTCGAGGACGCCCTGAACGGCGAGCGCATGCTCGCCCTCGTGGCGCAGAAGAACGCCGAGAGCGAGAGCCCCGGCACCGACGGGCTGTACTCGCGCGGCACCGCCGGGCGCATCCTCAAGATGCTGAAGTACCCCGACGGCAGCGTACGCATCCTCGTCCAGGGGCTCCGCCGCATCGAAATCCAGCGTTACACGCGCCGGGAACCGTACTTCGTGGCGCAAATCCGCGTGCTGACCGAGGTCGGCGAGACATCGGCCGAGATCGAGAGCGCGCAGACCCACATGGTCCAGCAGTTCTCGAAGTTCGTCTCGATGATCCCCTACCTCCCCGACGAACTGCAGGTCGTCGTCAACAACATCAAGGATCCGAGCAAGGTCACCGATCTCATCGCCTCGAACCTCAACGTCTCGCTCGAGGAGAAGCAGGACCTCCTCAACACGCTCGAGCTGCGCGCCCGGGTCGAGAAGCTCGGAACGATCCTCGATCGCGAGATCGAGCTCCTCGAGCTCGGCCACAAGATCCAGTCCCAGGTCCAGACCGAGCTCAACAAGAACCAGAAAGAGTTCTACCTGCGCCAGCAGATGAAGGCGATCCAGCGCGAGCTCGGAGAAGGCGACTCGCGGAGCGCCGAGCTCGACGAGCTGCGCCAGAAGATCGCTGACGCCAGGATGCCGGAAGAGGCGCGCAAGGCCGCCGACAACGAGCTCGAGCGCCTGCGCATCATCCCGCCCGAGTCGGCCGAGCATACCGTCGTCCGGACCTACCTCGAATGGCTCGTCGCCATGCCGTGGGCGACCTCCACCGAGGACAACCTCGACATTCCGCACGCGCGCAAGGTCCTCGACGCCGACCACTTCGATCTGGACAAGGTGAAGGACCGGATCCTCGAATATCTCGCCGTGCGCAAACTCAGGAAGGATCCGAAGGGCCCCATCCTCTGCTTCGTCGGCCCCCCGGGCGTCGGCAAGACCTCGCTCGGGCGCTCGATCGCGAAGGCCATGGAACGGAAGTTCGTGCGCATCTCTCTAGGCGGCGTCCGCGACGAAGCCGAGATCCGCGGCCACCGCCGCACCTACATCGGCTCGCTCCCCGGGCGCATCATCCAGAGCCTGCGCACCGCCGGCTCGAACAATCCCATGATCATGCTCGACGAGATCGACAAGCTCGGCGGCGATTTCCGCGGCGATCCCGCATCGGCGCTCCTCGAAGTGCTCGATCCCGAGCAGAATCACGCATTCGTCGACCACTATCTCGACGTACCCGTCGATCTCTCCAAGGTGATGTGGGTGACCACCGCCAACTACCTCGATCCGATCCCGCCCGCCCTGCTCGACCGCATGGAAGTGCTGGAGCTCTCGGGGTACATCGAGGAGGAGAAGCTCGAAATCTCCTGGCGCCACCTGATCCCGAAACAGATCCGGGAAAACGGCCTCAGCGATGTCCACATCGCCTTCACCGACGACGGGCTCCTCAAGATCATCCGCGGCTACACCCGCGAGGCCGGGCTCCGGAACCTCGAGCGCGAGATCGGCCGCGTCTGTCGCAAGGTGGCGCGGCAAGTGACGGAAGGACGAACCGAGCTGATCACGGTCTCGCCCGAGAAGGTCCGGGAGTTCCTCGGACCCGAGCGCTTCTTCGCCGAGATCGCCGAACGCAGCGGCGAACCCGGCGTCGCCACCGGCCTCGCCTACACGCCGAACGGCGGCGACATACTCTTCATCGAATCGACCAAGATGGGGGGCAAGAAGGGCCTCACCCTGACCGGTCATCTCGGCGAGGTCATGAAGGAGTCGGCGCAGGCCGCGCTCAGCTACATCCGCGCCCGCGCCGACCGCCTCGGGATAGCTCCCGACTTCTTCGAGAACTGCGACCTCCACATCCACGTGCCGGCGGGGGCGGTGCCGAAAGACGGTCCGTCGGCGGGGGTCACGATCGCCACCTCGCTGGCGTCGCTCCTCACCGGACGGCCGGTGAAGCACGCGCTGGCGATGACCGGCGAGATCACGTTGCGCGGCAAGGTCATGCCGGTCGGCGGCATCAAAGAGAAGGTGCTCGCCGCCAAGCGCGCCGGAATCTCCACGGTCGTGCTGCCGCGGCTGAACGAGAAGGACCTGGAGGACATCCCGGAAACCGTGCGGCGCGAAATGCAATTCCGTTTCGTCGACACGATTGCCGAGGCCCTCGATTTCGCGCTCGAGCCCGCCGGCGTGGCGGCACACAACGTCGAGCCGGCGCGCGCGGCCAATCTCTGACCGCGACGCCGCGCATCCTCATGGCGGCGTCCGAGATGGCGCCGTTCGCCGCGACCGGCGGGCTCGGCGACGTGCTCGGCGCGCTGCCGCCCGCTCTCGCTGCGCTCGGAGCGCGCGTCCACGTCGTCCTGCCGGCGTATCGGACCGCAGCGATCACCGGCGCCGGGACGACGACCTACACAAGCCTCCAGATCGCCGCCGCCGACGCCCTCCGCGAAGTCGACCTCCGCACGCTCCGCCACCGGGGTGTCGCCGTCTCGTTCGTAGTCGCCGACGACTACTTCGCGCGCGACGGCCTCTACGGAGACGAACGCGGCGATTTCGCCGACAACGCCGCGCGCTTCGCCTTCTACGCGCGCGCCGTGGCGGCGCTCGCGGCGCGGCTCGATCCGCCGCCGGACGTCGTGCACTGCCACGATTGGCAGGCCGGCCTCGTGCCGGCGCTCCTGCGCACGTCAGCCGACCCGCGCCTCGTCCGTCTACCGACCGTCATCACGATCCACAACCTCGGCTATCAAGGGATCTTCGCCGCGGAGGTGTGGCCGCTCCTCGGGCTCGACCGGCGCTTCTTCGATCCCGCGCACCTCGAGTTCCACGGCCAGGTGAACTTCCTGAAGGCAGGCCTCGTCTTCGCCGACCGGCTCACGACCGTGAGCCGGCGCTACGCCGAAGAGATCCAGACTCCCGCGCTCGGGCACGGACTCGACGGCGTGCTGCGTGAACGTCGCGGCGCGCTCCGCGGCATCCTGAACGGCATCGACACGAAGCACTGGGATCCGGCCTGCGACCCCTTCCTCGTGGCCCCCTACGACGTCGACGATCTCAGCGGCAAGGCCGAGTGCAAGGCCCACCTGCAGCACGACTTCGGCCTACCGATCCGCGCCCGCACGCTACTGGTCGGCATGGTGACCCGGCTGGCCGAACAGAAGGGCCTCGACATCCTCGCTCCCGCGCTGCCGGCGCTCCTCGCCGAGGACATGCAGCTGATCGTGCTCGGGCGCGGCGACGAGCGCTACGAGCGCTGGCTCGCCGATGCCGCGCGCCGCCATCCGACCCGTCTCGCCGTACGCTTCACCTTCGACGAGGGGCTCGCGCACGCGATCGAGGCCGGCGCCGACGCCTTTCTCATGCCGTCGCGCTACGAGCCCTGCGGACTGAACCAGATGTACAGCCTCCGCTACGGCACCGTGCCGATCGTGCGCGCCACCGGAGGCCTCGATGACACGATCGCCGACGTCGACGTCGACCCGGCGCACGGCACCGGCTTCAAGTTCGTCGAATACGCGCCCGAGGCCCTGCTGAGCGCCGTCCGCCGCGCCCTCGGCCGCTACGCCGACCCCGCCGCCTGGCAGCACCTCATGCGCACCGGCATGCGGCGTGACAACTCGTGGCGGCGGGCAGCGCTCGCCTACCTCGACCTCTATCGCGAGCTCGCAGCCGACCGCTGACGCCGGCGGCGGTCGTACCGACCCGGCAGTTTCTTCCCGATCTTCCCGCATGCCACGGTAGTCCGATCGTTTAGCGAACGGCATCGGCCTTGCTTTCCACCGCCTCCGGGAGGAACCGACCGTGCGCATTGGACCCGATCATCCGTATCCGTCCGCTTCCGAGACCCGGCGTCGCCTCGCTGCGCCGTCGGCAACTACCGGCTTCGCCGACGCCCTAACCTCGGCGGCAGAGACGGGTGCAGCGGCGAGCGCCGGCAGCCACGGCCACGAGCCGGAGCTCTCGGCAGCTACCTACCGCCTCTTTGCAGCCGTAGCCCTAGAGCGCGGCGATACCGCTCACGCCGATCACTTCCGCGCCCGCGCTGCCGACGCCCGCGAGGCAGGCCTCCCGCTCCACCCTTCCGGAGTCCTCGCCGAGAACGGCCGCTGGGACTACACCTCGGCCGCCGCTGCGATCCCCGAGACGGGACGCTTCGACACCGCGAGCGGCCAGGGGACGGCAGCCTTCGTCCCCTACGACACGACCGCGCGGAGCTCCGCGCCCCAGCGGCACGCGCCGGCGACGCCGACCACGATCGCCAACCTCCGCGGCACCGGCAGTGCCCGCGCGGCCGCGCACCCGGAGCTCGACGCCCTGCTCGCGACCCTGGCGAGCTGAGGGCAGGTCTCCGGCGACGGCTCCGGCCGCTACGAGACGAACGCGCGCTCGATCACGTAGTGGCCGGCGTCGCCGCTGCTTCCCTCGCGGAAGCCGCGCTCCTCGAGGAGTGAGGCCATGTCGCGCAGCATCGCCGTGCTGCCGCAGATCATGACGCGGTCGTCGTCGGGAGCGAGCGCCGGCATGCCGAGATCGGCGGCCAAGCGGCCGTTCCCGATGAGGTGGGTGATCCGGCCCTGGTTCTCGAAGGGCTCGCGCGTGACGGTCGGGTAGTAGCGGAGCTTGGCGCGCACTTCCTCCCCGACCAGCTCGTTCGCCGGCAGGTCGTTGCGGATGTAGTCCGAGTAGCCGAGCTCGGACACCGTACGCACGCCGTGGACGACGACGACCTCGTCGAAGAGCTCGTATACCTCGGGATCGTGGATCAGGCTCATGAACGGCGCCAAGCCGGTACCGGTGCCGAGCAGGTAGAGACGCCGCCCCGGCAGGAGGTTCGCCAGTACGAGCGTGCCGGTCGGCTTGCGGCTCACGTAGACGGCGTCGCCGGGGCGGATGCGCGCCAGGCGCGACGTCAACGGACCGTTCGGCACCTTGATGCTGTAGAACTCGAGATGGTCTTCGTAGTGAGCGCTCGCCACGCTGTAGGCGCGCAGCAGCGGGCGGCCGTCGACTTCGATCCCCATCATGAGGAACTGGCCGCTGCGAAAACGCAGCCCCGAGTCGCGGGTAGTCGTGAAGCTGAACAACCGTTCGTTCCAATGGTGAACGCTCAAGACGCGTTCCTGGCTGAGGTGGCTCATGACGGTGATCCTACGCCGCTGTCCGCCATCGGTAAAACAAGATATTCCAATTATCCTCTGCGGATTTTCCGATATGCGCTATACTCTGCGGCAACTCGAGGTCTTTCTCGCCGTCGCCCGCACCGGCAGCGTCAGCCGCGCCGGCGACGAGCTGGCGATGTCGCAGTCGGCGGTCAGCGGCTCGCTCGCCGATCTCGAGCGTCAATTCGACGTCCGGCTCTTCGACCGCGTCGGCAGGCGCCTGCGGCTGAGCGACGTCGGACGCGCCCTGCGCGCTCGCGCCGAGGGCGTCTGGGACCGGGCGCGCGAGCTCGAGAACGCCCTCGTGAGCCAACCCGACGGGGCGTGCCTGCGTGTCGGCGCCACCCTGACCATCGGCAACTACGTGGCGGTGCCGCTGATGGCGCGCTTCATGCGCGAAAAGCCCGGCTCTCTCGTCCGCCTCGACATCGCCAACACCGAAGAGATCGTCCGCCGCGTGGCCAACTTCGAGATCGACGTCGGCTTGATCGAGGGCGAGCTCGCGCACTCGGAGCTGGCGGTCTCGCCGTTCCGCGACGACGAGCTCGTGGTCTTCGCCTCGCCGACCCACCCCCTGGCGAAGAAGCGGGCCCTCACCGATGCGGATCTGAAGAGCGCATCATGGATCGTCCGCGAGCACGGCTCGGGGACGCGCCAGGCCTTCGATCGCGCCATGACCGGGATCCTTCCCGAGCTCCATCTCACCCTCGAGCTGCAGCACACCGAGGTGATCAAGCGCGCCGTCGAGACCGGGCTCGGGCTCGGCTGCGTATCGCGGCTGGCCCTCGCGGACGCGTTTCGCGCCAAGACTCTGAAGCCCTGCCCGGTCCCGCATCGCGACTTCCGGCGCCTCTTCTCCACCGTCCTGCACCGCCAGAAACACATCGGCACCGAGCTGCGGCGCTGGCTGGCGCTGCTGCGGTGACGAGCCTCGCCGGCCGGGAATGCGCCGCGCCGCCCGCTGCGGCTAGGAAACCCGGCGGATGCCGGCGCGGCATACGGTGAGAAGCTCTTCCGGCGCCGCGATCTCGACGTCGGCGCCGGCGTCGCGGACCGCGGCGCCGTTGAAGCCCCAGAGCACGGCGCACGTCCCGATCGCAGCGTTCCTCCCGGTGGCGACGTCGATCGCGGAGTCGCCGACCATGAGCGTCGCCGCCGGCGGGACGCCGACCGCGTCCACGAGCTGCAACAGCCCGCTCGGATCGGGCTTGCGGACCGGCAGCGTGTCGCCGCCGATGAGGCGAGGACAGAGCGCCTCGAGCGCCAGGCCGGCCAGGATCTGCGCGCTCATGTCGGCGGGCTTGTTGGTGAGGACCGAGAACACGGCGCCTTCCGCCGCCAGCCGCTCCAGCGTCGCCCGCAGGCCCGGATAGACCTCGGCGTGATCGAGGAGGTGCTCGCGGTACCACGGCATGAAGACATCGAGGCCCTCTTCGACGCGATCGGCGTGCGCGGCGCCGAGAGCGCGCTCGAGCAGCACGCGGGCGCCGTTGCCGACATGGCCGAGGAGCGTCTGCGGCGCCTGCAGCGGCAGCCCGAGCGCCTGCAGCGTGGCGTTCACCGCTGCCGCCAGATCGTCCTTGGTGTCGACGAGGGTGCCGTCGAGATCGAGGACGATATGGCGAAATGCCAGCGCCGCGGCCACGCCGGCTCAGCGATCGTCGGGGGTCGTCCGCAACGCGCTCACGCCGAGAACGACGACCCGCAACCGCACGTACGCGACGCTTTCGGGTTCTCGAACTTGAATCCGGAGCCGTGCAGGCCGGTCACGTAGTCGATGATGGTGCCGTCCAGGTACTCGCGGGACGCCGGATCGATCACCACCCGCACGTCGTCGAAGGTGAAGACCGCGTCGTCGTCCTTCGGATCGTCGAAGCCCATCGTATAGGAGAAGCCCGAGCAGCCGCCTCCGACGACGCCGAGACGGAGCGCCTTCTCGGGGCCGGCGCCTTCCTTGCGCATGGCGACGCGCACCTTCTCGACAGCGTGCTCGGTGAGGACGATCGGATCGAACGTGGCCGTTTCACTCATGGCAGGCACCGTAAACGCGGCCTCGAAGAGAGTCAATTCGGCGGACGAGGACGCCCTCGCGCCTCGCCCGCCGACGCCACCGTTCAGGCGCGCAGCGCCTGCCCCCCCGCCAACCCCAGGAGCTCGCCGACCGGCACCGCCTGCGGCTCCGGCACCAGCGGAATCGGCCCGAGGCGCGAAGCGTCCGCAGCGAGCGCCGGGATCGCACGCGACTCCCGCTTGCGCTTCAGCTTCTCGAGGAGCGTCGTGCGATTGAGCTGCAGAAGGCGCGCCGCCTCCTTCTTGTTGCCGCGGCTGATGTCGAGTGCGCGGGCGATGATACGATCCTCGATCGACTCCATCTCGCGGTAGAAATCGATGCCGCGGCCGTCGAAGTCCCAGGGCGGCGTCGTCCAGCCGCTCGTCGCGCCGTCCCCGGCCATGCGGCCGTGGAGCTTCGGCGGCAGGGTCTCCGGGCGGATGACGCAATCCGCGGGGCCGAGGACCACCATCTGCTCGAGCAGATTCTTGAGCTCGCGCACGTTGCCCGGCCATCGGTAGGCCACGAGCACTTCCATCGCCTCGGGCGACACCGTGAAGCGCGGCAGGCCTTTCGCGGTATGCAGCTGGTTCAGAAACCACGCGACGAGGAGCGGGATATCCTCGCGGCGGGCGCGCAGCGGCGGCACCTCGATCGGCACCACGCGCAGGCGGTAGTAGAGATCCTCGCGGAACTGCCGCTCGGCGACCGCCTCCTCGAGGTTGCGGTTGGTAGCCGCGACGACGCGCACGTCGGCCTGCTGGGTGCTCACCCCGCCGACCGACTCGAACTGTCCGTTCTCGAGCACGCGCAAGAGCTTCACCTGCAGCTTGGTGCTCATGTCGCCCACCTCGTCGAGGAAGATGGTGCCGCCGTCGGCGAGCTTGAAGCGGCCGATGCGCGAGGTCACGGCACCGGTGAAGGCGCCGCGCTCGTGGCCGAACATCTCGCTCTCCAGGAGTTCCTCCGGGATCGCTCCGCAGTGGACCGGCACCAGGCGCTGCGCGTGCCGGCGGCTCTGTGAATGGATCGCCTGCGCCACGAGCTCTTTGCCGGTCCCGCTCTCGCCGGTGACGAGCACCGTCACGCCGGTCGGCGCCACGCGTCGGATCACCTCGAAGATCGCCTGCATCCGTGGATGCCGGCCGATGATGCCGGCAAAGCCGGTCACCTCGTCGGCGTCGCCGCCCGCCTCGCCTTCGATCGCCGCCACAGCCGCCGCCTCGTCCCGTCCGTCCATGTGCCCTCCCTGGCTCCGCGAGTCGTTCGCGCCACCGCGTTGCGCGCCGCCAGGCGGGTGAGCAAGCCCGGTGCCAAAAACTTGAACAGCCGGCACTCGAGCTGCAGGCTTCGACGAGAGGGCTGAATTCACGACGGAAACGGGACGGAACCCTGACACTGGACTCACCGGCGCAGACACCGGGCGCAGCGCCCAAGGCGTACAGTTTTGTAGCGCTCCGTTCGTTTTTCGGCGGCGGCGGGCCGCGGCGGGTCAGCTTTCCGCCGCGACGGCTACGGAGCCAGCGCAGACGCGGTAGGAAGGGTCGCAGCGTTCGTCTTCCAGGACCAGCTGACGCGACCGCCGCGTGCGCATGTCGACGACTACCGGTGCCATCAGATTGACCGTCATGGCCAGCGGGTCCGGCGGAATGGTGACGATCACGAAGAGCGCGACGTCGGCGGCCTCGACGCCGAGCGCACGCGCCGCCGCGTCGAGAGGCGCGCGGTAGTCAGGCACCAGGCGCGCCGGCTCGGCGACGGCGAATGCGATGTCGGGATCGTCCAGGCAGACCATCCACTTGAACGGCGATCCGGAGCGATGATCGAGGATCACGAAGCGGCGCGCCGCGGCAAAGCCGATCAGTCCCTGCGGAAAGTGCAGCACGCGGTCGACCGGAACCCGGAGGTCGCCGAAGCGCGACGAGCGCACCTGCACCACGGCGGATGCCGACGCGGGCGACGTCGACACCGACTCCTCAGCCGCGCTTACCATTGGCATATGCCTCCCATGCACGTGCAGCGTCGGCGAGCCGCTCCGGATCCGACAATCGCGCCTCGCGGTTCCGATCTTCGATGGCAAGGAAGACCTCCTCGCGATAGATGCGGACGTCGTTCGGAGCCGTGAGTCCGAGCCGCACCTGGCCGCCGCGCACCTCCAGCACCTGCAACGTCACCTCGTCGCCGATCCGAATGCGCTCGCCGACCTTCCGTGTCAGCACCAGCATGGCGCCCTCCTTGGGCCATTTCCGTCCCTGCCGCTCCCGCCTACAGGCGCAAGAAATCGAGGATCGACGTCTGCAACAGCGACGAGCCGGCGGTGAGCGTGGCCTCGAGGGCGTTCTGCACCTGCGCCAGCTCGGTGATGGTCGCGGTGAGATCGGCATCCTCGACGCCGCCGAGCGACGTCTTGGTAGCGATGACGGCGGTGGCGATCTCGGTGTTGCGCGCCTGGAGGCGCGCCAGCCGTCCACCGACGCTGGCACGCTCCTGACGGATGTCCTCGGCGGCGCCCCCGAGCGCCGAGAGGCTCGCGCTCGGGTCGTTGCCCGCCGCGAGCGTCTGCCGCAGGTCGTCGAGCGCCGCCAGCGACGAGCCGAAGACGCCGTCGCCGCTGGTGGTGACGCGCATCGTTTCGTCGCGCGCCATGCGGACGGCGAAGGGAGCCACCGGACCGGTGTAGGCCGTGGCCGGCGAGAACCCCGGATCATCCAGGCTCGCGAACGGTGGTCCCGAGGTCGCGAGGCCGCCGAAAACGTAGCGTCCGGCGATCGTCGTATTGCCGAGCGCCAGAAGTCCGCGCTCCAGCTCCTCCACCTCCTCGGCTGCCGTCTGCCGAGCTTGTGGCGTCACGAGGCCGCTGCTCATCCCGGCGGCGATCTCGCGGGCGCGGATCAGGATGTCGTGCGCCTGGCCGAGGACGCCGTCGGCAGCGCCGAGCGTCGTCGTCGCCAGTGCGACGCTGTTCCGATAGGCATCGAGCTCCTTCGCTTCGCCGCGCAGGCTCGTCGAGCGGGCGGCGCCGACGGGGTCGTCGCTCGCCTCGCGCAGCCGCTTCTGCGAGCTCAAGGCGTTTTGCGCCGCGACCTGCTGCCGGCGCAGGCGGCCCACGGAATTCAAGAAATCTGCCAGCAGCGTTCGCTCGGTGACTCGGCTCACCATCACGACACCAACCCGAGCAGATCGTCGAGCATCTGGTTGCTCACGTTGATGAGCTGCGCCGCTGCCTGATAAGCGCGCTGGAAGCGGATCAGATCGGTGAACTCCTCGTCGAGGCTCACCCCCGACACGGCCTCGCGCTGCGCGGCGAGCGCCGCCGAAACGTTCTCCTCGATCGCAGTTTGCTGACCGGCACGCCGCGCGTCCTGTCCGACCCGTGCCTGCAGGGTGCCGAAGTAGTCGCCGAGGGTGGCGCCGCCGAGCCCCGGAAAGATCTGCTGCGCGACCGACGCGAGTGCGAGCGCGTTGGTGTTGTCCGCGAGGTTCGCGCCCTGGGCGGCGGCGATGCCGCGGGGATCCGAGAGCGCGACCCGGAGGTCCGCAGCGCCGGTCCCGGAGAAGAACGCCGCCCCGACGTTGCCGTCGAGATCGCGCCCGGCTGCATCCACCTGCACCGCGTTCACCGCATCGCGCAGCGTCGTCGCCATGAGGTCGAGCCGCCCCGCGTCGTCGGCGAGCGTCTGATCACGGAGCGTCAGCAGAGCTCCCATGGCGCCGCCGACCTCGCCGGCGAGGCCGATCACGCTGCCGTCGCGGGCCACGATGCCGACGCGTGAGAGCGGGTTGCCGTCGAGCCCGGTAGCTGTCGGATCGAGCTCGGTCGTGAGCGTGGCCGCGTCGGCGCCGATCACCAGGCCCTGGCCCGAGGCCGCAAAGACGCTGATACCGCCGTTCGGGACCTCGACGACCCGGATGGAGAGCTGCTTGGCCAGCCCGGCGAGCGCTGTCTGGCGCTGATCGCGGAGGTCGTTGCTCTCGCGGCCGGCGCGATCCGCGGCGACGATCTCCCGGTTCAACTGCGCAATCGTCTGCAGGAACCCGTTCGCATCCGCCGCCGCCTGGCCGAGCCGATCGTCGGCCTCGCGCTGCAGCATCTGTAGACCGGCGGCGGCGTTGCGGAGCTGAGCCGCCAGGGCGCCTCCGGCTTCTAGGAGGTCGTTGCGAGTCGCCAGATCCTGCGGGCTGTCCGCGACCCGGCTGGCAGCGACGAAAAACTCGGCGAGCGCATTCCCGATGCCTTCGTCGCCGACCGGGAAGAGCGCCTGGACGCGGTCCAGCATCTCCCGCCCCGTGGTCGTCCCGCCGAGCGCCGAGGCAGCGCCGAGCATCCGCGCGTCGAGGAAACCGTCGACGGCGCGCAGCACCGATGCGACCACCACCCCGGTGCCGAAGCCGCGGTCGTCCGGACGCGCAGCGCGCAGCAGCGGCGACTGTCGGCTGTAGCCGGGCGTATTGACGTTGGCGATGTTGTGGCCGGTGACGCCGATGGCGCGCTGGTTGGCGAGCAATGCCTGCTTGCCGATGCCGAGGGGCGCGAAGATCGCCATGTCAGGCGCTCCAGCGCGCGCCGGCCGACGACGGCGTCCGGCCGGTGAGTGCGGCCCGGCCGTCGTAGCGGCTGTCGCCGCGCTCGCGGCGCATCACGGCGAGCATATCGGTCACCTGCGCCAGCGCGGCGCGCACGATCCCTTCGTTGACGTGCTGCTCGCGCCGCACCGCCTCGGCGTCGCGCGCCGCGTCCTCGATGTCGCGCGCAAGCATCGGATCGGCGGCCGCGAGCTCCGCGAGCGAGCATCCGGCATCTTCGACGTGCCGGCGCCGCCGCGCCGCCGCACGCTCCCATTCCGCCTGCAGGATCTCACGCTCGCGCAGACACGCGAGCAGCGCCGCGTGGTCGTAGGTCGCAGCCGCCGCGCGCTCCGCCGCTAGGATCGGCGCCAGCCGGTTGCAGCAGGCACGCTCGGCGGCGAGCAAGGATGCGAGGGCAGGCGAAGAGGAAGCGGACGCCATGGCTCACCCGAGGAGGTCGCGCGCGAGCTCCCCGAGCAGACGCTCGGCAACGGCGCGGGGATCCGGAGCGTACGTCCCGGCCGCGAGCCGGTCGCGCAGCGCCGCCACTTTCTCGACGTCGATGGCCGCAGCGTCGCCGATCTCGGCCTTGAGGCGCTGCCGCAGGCGGGCCGCCTCCGACAACTGCACCCGGTCATTGACCGCGCAGCCCGAGGTCGGCGTCGCGGCCTCGGCCCCGGCGGCTGCTCCGGGCAGGTCGCCCACGCCAGGAATCGTCGTCGTCGGTCGTCGCGTGACTTTCATCGGATCTCCCGAGCCGCGTTCGAGCGGGCTCGGTCAGGATATCGTCCGGCACCCGGTGAGACTTGAATCCGGCGCTCCCCCCGGCAGAGGGCCCTCATGAAGCCCCCGCAGGCGGCGCCACGGCGCCGAGCACGGCCGTCCCGCGATCGAGAAACGCCATCGGATCCACGACTTGACCGTCACGGTGGGCCGAGAAATGGAGATGCGGGCCGCTCGCTCGGCCACTCGAGCCGACGGTCGCTACCACCTCGCCGGCGACAACATGTTGACCCGCGCGGACCAGGGTGCGCTCCGCGTGCGCATAGCTGGTGATCAGGCCGTCCGCATGTCGCACCTCGACGATCCGCCCGGCGCCGCCGCGCCGCCAGCCGCTCAAGATCACCTCGCCGTCGCGTACCGCGCGAATCGCGGTGCCGCGCGGCGCCGCGACGTCGACCCCCGCATGGAATCGCCGCTCGCCCGTGAATGGATCACTGCGCTCCCCGAAAGGCGAGCTGATGACGCCGGCCGCCGGCGCCACGGCCGGAGCCGCCGTTCGCTCGCGCCGCAGCGGCGGCTCCGTGCGCGCGAGCGCGCGGGCCGCCGCGGGAGTCGTGTCGGCTGCGCCCACCGCCGCCCGCGCGGCCTCGAGCCCGCCGCCGGGCGCACGCCGCGCCGCACCCGGATGCTGGCGCTCGATCTGGGCAACGATCTGCTCGGCGATTCCGAGTCCGCCCTTCGCCGCCAGGCTGCGCGCGATCTCTTGGTCGAAGGCCCCGTCGAGCATCTTGCGGCTCGCCGACGCCTCGAGCAGCCCCGACTCCGGCACGGTCTTCCGCATGGCGCTGATGACCTGCGCCAGCAACACCGCCTCGAACTCCTTCGCCACCTCGCGCGACGGCTTCCCTGCAAGCCGCCGCCGCGTCTCGTCGCCCGACGGCGCCGTCGGCACGAACAGGGACACCGCCGTGATCGCGTCACCCATGGCGCCGCCTCCGGCGCGGCGGCGCCGCGCATCCCGCGCTCACATGAGCTCCAGGTCGGCGTCGAGAGCGCCCGCCGACTTGATCGCCTGCAACACCGCGATCAGATCCTGCGGGGTGATGCCGAGCGCGTTCAATCCGCTCACGAGCTCGCGCAAGCTCACCCCGCCGCGGAACAGGTTCAGCCGCTCGACGTCGCCCTCCTTCACCTGAATGCTGCTGTCCGGGACGACGACCGTCTGTCCTTCCGAGAAGGGCGCCGGCTGCGACACGCCGAGATCCACTTTCACCGTCACCTGCAGGCTGCCGTGGGCGATGCCGACCGGCGCGATGCGGACGTCTTCGCCCATGATGACCGTGCCGGTGCGCTCGTTGACGATCACCCGCGCCCGCCGGTCCGGCTGCACCTTCAACGTCTCGATTCCCGCGACCAGCGCCATCACCTGCTCCTCGCTCGCATCGGGATCGAGCCGGACCTCCACCGTTCCGGGATCGCGCGTGCTCGCCGCGCCGTTTCCGAGGAAGTCGTTGACGACGCTCGCGACCCGGCTCGCGGTCGTGAAGTCGGCCTCGTGGAGGCTCAGGCGTACGAGCCCGCCGGCGCCGAGCCTGACCGGCACCTCGCGTTCGACCAGCGCACCTCCGGTGATGACGCCTACCGTCGGATGGCCGCTGGTTGCCTGCGCCCCGGGCGCCGAGGCGCTGTAGCCGCCGCCGAGCGACACCCCGCCCTGCGCCACCGCGTACACCTGCTGGTCGCCGCCGAAGAGAGGCGTCATGACGAGCGTGCCGCCGCGCAGCGACTTGGCGTCGCCGATCGACGAGATCTGCACGTCGACGCGGCTTCCGGAGCGCGCGAAGGGCGGCAAGGTCGCCGTCACCACCACTGCCGCGGCATTCTTCACCCGCACCTGGCGCGGATCGATGGTCACCTGGACGCCGCGGCGGCGCAGCATGCTCAGGATGCTCTGCACCGTGAAGATCGACTGCTGGCCGTCGCCGGTGCCGTCGAGGCCGACGACCACGCCGTAGCCGGTTAGCTGGTTGCCGCGCATCCCTTCGACGCTGGCGATGTCCTTTATGCGCGCCGCCGCAGCCGGACGCGCCGCGGCGCCCGCCCCGAGCAGGACCACGAGCGCCGCCGCCGTGAAGAGCCGGCGCGCCATCAGAACGGCCACACCAGGTCGAGGAGCCAGTAACCCCACCCCGGCCGCTGCTTCATGCCGATCGCGCCGACGCCGTAATAGTCGATGCGGGCGTCGGCGAGTCGGGTCGAGAGCACCTGGTTCTGCGAGTCTATGTCCTCGGGGCGCACCCAGCCCTGGACGACGATGTGCTGGTCCTCCTTGTTGACCGATACGATCTTGTCGCCCTGCACCCAGAGGTTGCCGGTCGGCGACACCGACTTGACGACCGCCGTCATGCGCGCCGTGAGCCGGCCTTTGCGATTCGTCGACCCCTCGCCGTCCCACTTGCGCGCGCTCGATGCCTTGATCAGCTGGGTCGGGTCGATGGTCGGGTTCTTCTGCGCCAGCTGCTGGGGCAGGCCGAAGAACTGCTCCAGGCTCGCGAAGACTTCGGTGTCGGTCGCCGTCGAGGTCTCGGCCGCTTTGGAGCCCGAGGCGTCTTCGGTGATGACGATCGTGAGGAGATCGCCGGCGAAGCGCGCCTTCACGTCGGCGAAGAGGTAGTTGCCGCTCACGTCGTCGCGCCAGAGCGAGCCCGTGGCCCTGGCTGGCGGCGCCGGCACCGTGACCGGCGGCGGCTCGACCGGGCGCGGCTCGTGCCGGCGATACACCTGCGCGCAGCCGCTCACGAGACCGACCACGGCCGCCAGCATCCCCACCGCGAGGCGCGCGACCGCCCCGCCGCTCCCAAACCTCGGGCAGCGCTCAGCGCTCGATCCGCACCACGCCATGCTCGCTCACCCTTCCCGCCACCGTCTGCTTCGAGGCACGATTCATGACCTTTATCCCGGCGCCGACCGCCCCCGGCTCGAGCGCCTCGCCGGTCGCCGTGATCTTCATGGCTCCGGTCTCGACGACCATCGTGACCAGGTCGCCCTTCTTCACCACCACCGCCGGCGCCAGCGCCGCGCGCGGCACCGGCGCTGCGGCCGCGAGTGCCACGCGAGTCTCCATCCCGATCGCCTCCGCGGGCGCCGCGAGCGCGTCGTCCGGCACGTCCTGCCGGTTGCGCTCGACCACCGCGAGATCGTCCGGACCGAGGATGGTCCCCCGCGGTAGCGACTGCCGCGCCACCACGACCGCACCGCGCGCGTCGGTCCGCGCCGTCACCGGCACGGTTGCGAGCACCGCGTCCTCCCGCACCAGCTGCACGTCGAAACGCCGCCGCCCCGCCCGTCCGTGCGACGACGTCGAGACGCGCGCCTCGTAGTCGCCCGCCGGGATGCGCACCGGCCCGGCGACCTCGAGGTCGCGGATCGTCTCGCCGGCCGGCAGCGCGTCGTGGGCGACGTTCAGCACCGCGGTCCGGATCTCGTCGGCGCTCACTTCGCGCGCCGCCCGCTCGAGCCGCACCGTCGCCGGGATGACATAGCGCGTGGCGCTGGCGTCCATTCCCGCGGCCTCGAGCCGGCGCAAGATCGTTTCGCCGTCGAGGCGGCGCGGGGCGTTCGCCGGCGGCGCCGGCCCGAGCTCGACGGCCGCGAGCGCCACCGCGCCGCCTTCGAGAGCGGCGATGTCGGCGAGCGTGACCGTCGCCCCGGAGACTACGGCGGCACGCTTCACCGTGATCCGCCCCGGCTCGGCGGCCCCGGCGATGCCCGCTGCGATGGCCACGATGCCCAGCGCCAGCAGGAACCCGCCGTAGGCGATCGCCGCTCCCCGCATCAGACGCAGCATCGCCATCACCTCCCGATCGACGCCGCCGTGCGCAGCATCTCGTCGGCGGCCGAAATGGCGCGCGAGTTGATCTCGTAAGCGCGCTGGCCCGAGATCATCGCCACCAGTTCCTCGACCACGCTCACGTTCGAGCCTTCGAGGAAGCCCTGCGTCAGCTGGCCGAGGCCGTCCTGTCCGGGCGTGCCGAGCTGCGGCGGGCCGGAGCTGTCGGTCTCCGTGAAGAGGTTGCCGCCCTCGGCGCGCAGACCCGACGGATTGGCGAAGCGCGCCGTCTGGATCTGGCCCACCTGGCTCGGCGCCGACTGGCCGGCGAGCGTCACGCTCACGGTGCCGTCGTCACCGATCTGGATCGACTCGGCCCCGGTCGGGATGTTGATCTGCGGCGACAGCGGGTCGCCCGACGAGGTCACGACCGATCCGGTCGAATCGAGCTTGAAGGCGCCGGCGCGGGTGAACGCGGTCGAGCCGTCGGGGAGGGTCACCTGGAAATAGCCGTCGCCGCCGATGGCGACGTCGAGGGGGTTGGTGGTCTGGTTGAAGTCGCCCTGGGCGTTGATTCGCTGCACGGCGGCCGGCCGGACGCCGAGGCCCACCTGGATGCCGGTCGACGTCTGGGTGGTGCTGGTCGCCGGACCGCCCGGCTCGCGCGACGTCTGGTACAGCAGGTCCTGGAAGTCGGCGCGGCTCTTCTTGAAGCCGCTGGTACCGACGTTCGCGAGGTTGTTGGCGATCACGTCGATGTTGAGCTGCTGGGCCTCGAGGCCGGTGGCTGCGGTGTAGAGCGCTCGGATCATGCTCGCTTCTCCCTCGGCCGCGTCCGCTAGACGCGGCCCACTTCGTTGATCGCCTTCGCCGTCATCTGGTCGAGCCGCTCTGCGGCACGCATGTAGGTCTCGAAGCCGCGCACCGTCTCGATCAGGGCAACTAGCCCTTCGACCGGTGAGAGGTTCGCGCCCTCGGTGGACCCCTGAACGACGCGCACGCTGCCCGGCGTCGCCTCGGCGAGCGTCTGGTTGCCGGCCGCGAAGCGGGTGCCGCTCTCGCGTACGAGCTGCGCCGGGTCGCCGACGGTGACTATGCGCAACTGTCCGACGCGCTGGCCGCCGGCGCGGACGCTGCCGTCTTCACCAAAGACGATCGGGCTCTTGGGAACGCTGATGTCGCCGCTCGTCCCCTGCACGCGGCTGCCGTCACCGGTCGCCAGGTAGCCGGCGCTGTCGATCATGAAGTCGCCGCTGCGCGTGAGTCTCTCGCCACGCGCGGTCTTGACGACCAGGAAGCCCTCGCCCGCGAGTGCCACGTCGAGCGGATTGCCGCTGCGGTTCAGAGCTCCCTGGCTGAAGTCGGTCTCGACCCATTCGCGCGTGATCGGCGTCGAGACCGTGCTCGGCCGCGGCGCCGGCTCCCCCGCCCTGGCGGCGCGCTGCAGCACGCGCTCGGCCTTGAAGCCCGTGGTGCCGGCGTTGGCGAGATTGTTGGCGAGCGCGTCGAGGCGCGTCTGCGCCGCCAAGCTGCCGGAGACCGCCGAGAAGATTCCCGCGTCCATTCAACTCCCTCGCGCCGGCGAGATCGAGCAACGCCCGTGCCACGAGCCCCGGGCGCACCCTGCGGCGGCAGCCCGTGCCGAGCGGCAGAATCTGCCGGGCCGCCGTTGCCGGCCGCGCTCACGCATGCGCGACCGCCTTGGCGTCCGCCGCGCGCCGGCGGCCGGCGCGCGCCGCCTTGAGCCCGATGACGAGCCGCACCTCCGCGGGCGCGACCCCGACCCGGCGCGCGATCTCGTCGACCGCCGTCCCCGCCTCCGCGAGGCGTTCGATCTGCGCCGCGGCCTCCTCGGCGTCGTCCGCGGCCTCGCGGCTGCCGGCGGCGGTCGCAGCTCCCTCCGCGGGTCCGCCGCGCCGCGCCGATCCCGGCTCGACGCCGCCCAGCGCCTTCTCGGCTTCGCCGAGGAGCGCCCGCAGCCGCGCCTCCCGCGTCGCGAGGCGCTCGTCGAGATCGCGCGCCAACCCCTCGCTCTGGGCGACGAGCGTGCGCAGGTCGCCGCAGACGGCCCGCAGGCGCATCTCGCGTTCGCGCCAGGCGCCGGAATCGCGGCCGAGACGCCACACCAAGGTCGCCAGGAGCACGAGCACGACGACATCGAGCCCCGAACCCGCCCACGCCATCACCGTCGCCATCATCACCGTTCCTCTCCTCCGGCGCCGTCGACCCCGCCGCCGAAGTGCTCGTGCAGGAGGCCGCGCAGCCGCAGCAACGCCTGCGCGTGGAGCTGCGAGACGCGCGACTCGGTGAGCCCGAGCACGGCGCCCGCTTCCTTCATCGTGATTCCCTCGTGGTAGTAGAGCGCGATCACCGTCCGCTCCTTCTCGGGCAGGCTGGCGATCGCTTCGGCCACGAGGTCGGCCCGCTCGCGCGACAAGATGGCCTGCACCGGGTCGCTGCCGTCGCCGTCGAGGAGCTTGTCGATCTGCCAGCGCTCCGGGCCGGCGTCGACGCCGAGATCCTCGAGGCTCAGGAGCGACATCTGGCCGACCTCGGAGAGCAGCGCGTGCAGCTGCGGCAGCGAGAGGCCGAGCGCCGCCGCGACCTCCTCTTCCGCGGCCGGCCGGCCGAGCTGGCCCTCGAGCTCGCGGTACGTCTTCTCGAGCGTGCTCGCTTTCTGGCGGATGCTGCGCGAGACCCAGTCCATGCCGCGGAGGCGGTCCAGGATCGCGCCGCGGATGCGGAACTGGGCGTAGGTCGCGAAAGCGGCCTGCTTCGTCGGATCGTACTTCTTCATCGCATCGAGGAGACCCTCGATGCCCCAGCTCACCATCTCGTCGAGCTCGACCTGCGGCGGCTTCCGTGCCGCCAGGCGCTGGACGAGCCAGCGCACGAGCGGCAAGTAGGCGCGCACCGCTTCCTCGGGCGGCGCCGCTCCCTCGCCGTAGCCGCTCGGCGGCACGCGCGGCCGCGGCGCCGACCGCGGTCTCCCCGCAACCGTCGCCATCGTCAGCTCGCCGCTCCCATGGATGCCCGAGCGCCGCCGTCCGCGAGCAAGCGGCGGAAGAAGAACTGCAGGCCGCCCTTGGCCTTCGCCTGGGTCGGTGCCGCGCACAGCCGCGCCGCGAGGCCGTCGATCGCGCGCGTCGCCGGCGTTGCCGGCGCCAGGTCGACGACGGGCTGCTGGCGGCGCACCGCCTCCGGCACCTCGCTGTCCCAGGGCACCCATCCCGCGAAGCGCAGGCTCACGTGCAGGAAGCGCTCGCTCACGCGCGCCAGCTGGGTGAAGGTCTTGCGGGCCTCGATCTCGCTTCGCGCCATGTTGACGAGGACGGCGAAGCTGTCCTCGGCGTGGCGCGTCGCCAACACCTTGACGAGCGCATAGGCGTCGGTGAGCGCGGTCGGCTCCGGCGTCACGACCACCAGCGTTTCCTGCGCCGCCGTCGCGAAGAACGTGACGTTGGCCGAGATGCCGGCGCCGGTGTCGATCAACAGCACGTCGAACTCGCCGTCGAGGCTGTCCACTTGCTCGAGGAGCGTCAGGCGCTGGCCGTCAGAGAGCCGGGTCAGATCCTCGTAGCCGCTCGCCGCCGGCACGATGCGGATCCCGGAAGGTCCATCGACGAGCACGTCGCCGATCGCGCACTCGCCGCGCAGCACCTGGCGGAGCGTCGCGTGCGGGTTCAGTCCGAGCAGCGTGTCGAGGTTCGCGAGCCCGAGGTCGGCGTCGATGACCACCACGCGCCTGCCGCGCCGCTGGAGTGCGATCGCAAGGTTGGCGACCAAGTTCGTCTTGCCGACGCCGCCCTTGCCGCTCGCGACCGCGATCACCTGCATGCCCGCGCCGTCCGCCGCCGCCGTCACCATCCCGTCTTCCTGCTCCACGTTTCGTCCTCCGTCCGTCAGGCCGCACCGAGCCAGGCAGCGACCGCCTGTCCGTCCGCAGCCACCAGGTCGTCGGGCACGCGCGTGCCCGTCCCGAGCCAATCGAGGGGCACGCCGACCTCGGCGAGCCATCCGCAGGCCGTGCCGAGCCCGCCCCCTTCGTCCACCTTGGTCACCACGCACGTCGCCGGCGCCAGAGCCGCCAGGCGCCGCCATGCCGCGCGGAGCGCGATCTCCGAAGCGCCCGCCGCGACCACGGCCGCCGTCGTCACCCCGGCGCGCACCGGCGCCAGCAGTCGGGTCAGCTCGGCGGCGCCCGCAGCGTCGCCGCCGAGCCCCGCCGTATCCACGTACACGACGTCGCAGTGCTCGAACCCCGCGAGCGCACGCACGAGCTCGTCGCCGTTCGCCGCCGCGGCGATCGGCACGCCGAGGAGACGGGCGTAGCGCCCGAGCTGCTCCGCGGCGCCGATCCGCTGCGTGTCCGCCATCACCAGGCCGACCGCCGCCCCGCGCGCGGCCGCGCGCGCCGCGAGCTTCGCGATCGTGGTCGTCTTGCCGGCTCCGGTCGGACCGACGAACACCGTCGCTACCGGCTCGGGCACCTCCGGCGCCGCCACCAGCAGGTGCCGCTCGATGCTGGCAGCGAGCGCCGCCGCCGCCGTCGAGCCGCGCGCTCGCAGACACATGAAGCTCCGCGCCGCCGCCTCCGCGAGCTCCGGCGCCGTACCGTTCAATGCCAGCCGTTCGGCGATCGCCTGCGCCTCCTCGTCGAGCCCGCCGAGGACGCCGCGGCCCGGCCGCAGCGCGCGATCGACGCGCGCCACCCGGCTGGCGATGGCGCCGAGCTCGCGGCGGAGAGCCGCCAGCTCGGCAGCGGCGCCCGGACGCGGCGCACCCGCCGTGCCCGGGTCCGCGACCGCGTCGGGATCGATGGCCGCCGTGATCTCGACGCCGCCGTCCGCGAGCGGCCGGGTGGCGAGGATCACCGCCTCCGATCCGAGCTCCGCCTTCACCTGCGCCAGCGCCGCGGTCGCCGAGCGGCCCGTGAACCGTCTCAGGCGCATCAGGCGGCTCCGGTCGGCGCTACCGCCACGGTCGCGGTCGGCCGCGGCACCTGGATCCGCGCCGGCGCCTCGTGCTCGTCGTCGAGACTGACGACGCCGAGCGAGTGGATTTTCACGTTGGCGGGGATCTCGCCGGGAGCGACCACCGCGAGGCTCGGCAGGAAGCGCTCGGCGAGCCGGCGCAGGTGCCCGCGCACGTTGGTCGAGCACAGCACGAGCGGTTGATGGCCCTGGAGTGCGAACTGCTCCGTCCAGGTCGCGAGCTTCCCGAGCAGCCGCTGCGCGGTCACGGGCTCCAGCGCCAGGTACGTGCCGTCCTCGTTGCGGTGCACCGACTCGGCGATCGTACGCTCGAGGTACGGCGCCAGCGTCACCAGCGGCAGCGTGCGATCCGGCGTCAGGAAGCGGTTCACGATCGAGCGCGACAGCGCCGCGCGGACGTGATCCGTGAGCTGGTGCGCCTCCTTGGTCTGCGGCGCGTAGTCCGCGAGCGTCTCGATGATGGTGAGGAAGTCGCGGATGCCGACGTGCTCGCGCAGGAGATTCTGCAGCACCTTCTGCACCTGCCCGAGCGACAGCTGCTGCGGCACCAGCTCCTCGACGACCTTGGGGTGCGTCTTGGCGAGGGCATCGAGCAGGGCCTGCACCTCCTGGCGGCCGAGCAGCTCGTGGGCGTGGCGGCGGATGATCTCGGTCAGGTGCGTGACCACGACGGTCGCGGCGTCGACCACCGTGTAGCCGGCGAGCTGCGCCTGCTCGCGATCGCCGGCGAGGATCCAGAGCGCGTCGAGCCCGAACGCCGGCTCCTTCGTCGGCACGCCGCGGAACCCGGGGTCGGCGCCGCCGGGGTTGATCGCCAGGTACTGGCCGATGCGGATCTCGGCGCGCTGGATCTCGACGCCCTTCAGGAGGATCGCGTACTCGCCGGGCTTGAGCTGCAGGTTGTCGCGGATGTGGACGGGCGGCACGACGAAGCCCATCTCCTCGGCGAGCTGCCGCCGCAGGGTCTTGATGCGCTCGATCAACTCACCGCGCTGCCCGGCGTCGACGAGCGGCACGAGCTCGTAGCCGACCTCGAGCTCGAGCAGGTCGAGCGGCGCCGGTACGTCCGACTTCTCCTCCTTCGGGGCCTCGGTCCGCGCCGCCAGCGCTGCCTGGGCGACCTCCGCCGCCTTGTGCTCGCGTCCTGCGTACGAGAGCCCGCCGAGCGCTCCCGCGAGCGCGACGAACGGCAGGAACGGCAGCCCGGGCAAGAGCGCCAGCGTCGCCAGGATAGCGCTCACCATGGCCAGTACCCGCGGGTTGAGCAGCATCTGCGACGTGACCTCGCTGCCGAGATCGCTGCCCGACGCCGCCCGCGTCACCACGATACCGGCGGCGGTCGAGATGAGGAGCGCCGGCAGCTGCGAGACGAGCCCGTCACCGATGGTCAGGACCGTGTAGATCTCGGCCGCGCTCTTGACGTCGAGGCCGCCCTGGACGACGCCGATGAAGAGGCCGCCGACGATGTTGATGCCGGCGATCATGAGGCCGGCGACGGCGTCGCCGCGTACGAACTTGCTGGCGCCGTCCATAGCGCCGTAGAAGTCCGCCTCCGCCTCGATCGACCGCCGGCGCTCGCGCGCCTCGCGCTCGGTGATGCCGCCGGCGTTGAGCTCGGCGTCGACCGCGAGCTGCTTCCCGGGCATCGCGTCGAGGGTGAAGCGCGCCGCAACCTCGGCGATGCGGCCGGCCCCCTTGGTGATGACGACGAAGTTGATGACGACGAGGATCAGGAAGATGACCAGGCCGACGACGTAGCTGCCGCCGACCACGAAGCTGCCGAAAGCCTGGATGACGTGGCCGGCGGCGTTCGACCCCTCCTGGCCGTGCAGGAGGATGAGGCGCGTCGAGGCGACGTTCAGCGACAGGCGGAGCAGCGTCGTCACCAGGAGTACCGACGGGAACGTCGAGAACTCGAGCGGTTTCAGAGTGTACATCGCCACCAGCAGGATGATCAGCGACACCGCGATGTTCACCGTCAGCAGCAGGTCGAGCAGTACCGTCGGCAGCGGGATGACCATGACGATCACCACCACGACGAAGGTGAGCGGGATCACGAGCTCGCCGCCGGCGAGCACGCGGCCCATGAAGCCCGGCGCTGGCGGTTGCGGAGTCGCCGCCATCAGCCACCGCCTCCGCCGGCGACGCGCCGCTGCCGCAGCCCGTATACGTAGGCGAGGATCTCGGCGACGGCGCGATAGAGCGTAGCGGGGATCTCGCCGCCGATCGGCACGGTGCGGAAGAGAGCGCGCGCCAGCGAGCGGCGCTCCATGATCGGCACCCCGTGCGCACGGGCTGCGTCCTTGATCCGCTGCGCCATGCCCTCGGCGCCCTTGGCGACGACCTTGGGCGCGCCCATCCGGCCCGGCAGATACTTGAGGGCCACCGCCAGGTGGATCGGGTTCGTGATCACGACATCGGCGGTGGCGACCTCGGCGACGCTGCGCGCCTTGACGATCTCCTGGTAGGCCCGCTTCAGGCGGCCCTTGATCTTCGGGTCGCCTTCCGCCTGCCGCGCCTCGTCCTTCACCTCGCTCTTGCTCATGCGCAGGCTCTGCTCGTGCTGGCGGCGCTGCCAGGCGTAGTCGGCGGCGGCGAGGACGACGAGCACGGCGGTCGCCCAGGCGACGAGGCGCGCGATCTCGCGGCCCGCGAGAGCCAGGATCTCGCGCGGCGCGGCGCCGGAAAGCGCGATGATCCTGTCCTCGGCGGCGCCCACGAGCTTCCACGCGAGCCAGCCGATGAGGGCGATCTTCACGATCGCCTTCGCCAGGTCGAAGAGGCCCTTGGTGGAGAAGATCCGCTGCAGCCCGCGCGCGGGAGAGATCTTGCCGGCGTCGGGCAGCAGCCGCTTGCCGCTCACCTGGAAGCCGATCTGCGCCACGGTCGCGGCAAGCCCGGCGAGCGCGGTCGCGGCGAGGATGGGCACCACTACGGTCGCCACGTCCTGCAGCATGCGGTGCAGGATGTCGCCGAGCGCCGCCGGCGTGAGGTCGAGCCTGGCGACGGCGCCGAGGCTCCGGCGCATGGCCTCGCGCAAGCTGCCTACCGCGGCGTCGCCGCTCCGCCAGGTCGCGACGAGCGCCGCCAGCAGGACGGTCGCCGCCGTGATCTCCGCCGACTGGGGAACCCGGCCGTCGGCTCGCGCCTCCTCGCGGCGGCGTGGTGTCGGATCTTCGGTGCGGCTGGCGGCGTCCTCGGCCATGGCTCCGCCCTACCCGAGCGCCCGCACCAGGTGCGCGAGCGACGTCTGCAGCTCGCCGAAGCTCGTCTCCAGCAAGCGCACCGTAAAGGGTTGCGACGCCGCCAGTACGAAGAGCCCGGCGGCGACGTTCAACGGAAAGCCGACGATGAAGACGTTGAGCTGCGGTATGAGCTTCGCGAGCACGCCCATCGCCGCGTTCACCAACAGCAGGAGCACCAGGACCGGCGCCGCGATCTTGAGCGCGACCACGAACAGCGCGCCCGCGAGCTCCATCACCATGCCGAAGCCGCCCGCCGCCGGTATCCCGCCGCCGAGCGGCAGCACGGTGAAGCTGTCGGCGACGGCGCGGATCAGCACGTGGTGCCCGTCGATCGACAGGAAGACTAGGAGCGCCATCAGGTTCTGCCACTGGGCGAGCGAAGTGACGTGCTCCTGGGTCTGCGGATCGATGAGGTTGGCGAGGCCGATTCCCATCTGGATGCCGGCGAGCTGCCCCGCCATCTGCACCGCGCCGAACGTGAGCTGCGCGACCAGGCCGATGACGAAGCCGATCATCGCCTCGAACCCGAGCATGCCGAGGACGATCGCCACCCCGCCGCCGGCGCCGAGCGCCGGCGGCGTCGGACCGAGCACCGGCATGACCGCCAGCGTCATGAAGAAGGCGAGCGCGGCCCGCACCCGCAGCGGCGCCGCGCGCGACGCGAAGATGGGGCCCATGATGAAGAGCCCGGCCACGCGCGCCAGCGCCAGGACCAATACGGCCATGCGGTCCTGACCGAGCGCCAGGAGGTCGCCGACGACGCCCATACCCTCAGCGCACCAGTCCCGGGACCGCCTCGAAGAGCGCGATCGTGTAGTTCAGCATCTTCTGCAGCATCCACGGTCCGAAGAGGACCAGCGCCAGGATGGTCGCGCCGATCTTCGGAATGAACGTGAGAGTCATCTCGTGGATCTGGGTCAGCGCCTGGAAGACGGCAACCGCGAGGCCAGCGACGAGCCCGAACACCAGCACCGGTCCCGAGAGGATGAGGCACATCTCGAGAGCATTGCGCCCGAGCTGGAGGACCGTCTCCTGGGTCATTGGAAGCTCCGCACGAGCGAGCTGATGAGCAGGTTCCAGCCGTCGACCAGCACGAAGATCATCAGCTTGAACGGCAGCGAGATCAGAACCGGCGGCAGGGTGATCATGCCCATCGAGGTCAGGATCGACGCCACCACCATGTCGAGCACGAGGAACGGGATGTAGATCATGAAGCTGATCGTGAACGCGGTCTTGAGCTCGGAGATCATGAAAGCCGGCACCACGACCTCCGGCGGCACGTCGGCCGGCGTCTCGGGCCGCGGCCGGCCGCTGATGCCGAGGAAGAGCGCCAGATCCTTCTCGCGCGTCTGCCGCAGCATGAAGGAGCGCAGCGGCCGAAAGCCGCGCTCGAGAGTGTCGACCGCTGCGACGTCGTTCTTCAAATAGGGCTGTACGGCGCTCTCGTTGACCTCGCGGATGGTCGGCATCATCACGAAGAACGTGAGGAAGAGAGCCAGCGCCACGATCACCTGGTTGGGCGGCATCTGCTGCGTGCCGACTGCCTGGCGCATGAAGGCGAGCACGATGACGATGCGCACGAAGGCCGTCACGCCGATCAGGATCGCCGGGGCGAAGGAGAGCAGCGTGAAGAGCAGCATCAATTGGAGGCTCGTCGAGAGCCCGTCCTGGGCGCTGCCGCCGACCTCCAACGACAGCGCCGGCGCCGCGACGGCGACGGCGGGCGCGAGCAGCGCCCCGAGCAGGCCGGCGGCGACGGCGCCGCGGCGCCGCCCCTCACGGCACGCGCGCTCGTTCACCGCGCCGCCCCCAACGGCAGCGACGCGACGGCGCCGGAGGTCGCCGCCCTTGCCTCGCGCGGGAGCGTGCTCAGCAGCGACACGGCTTCGTCGCCGAGTCCGAGCAGGAAGCGCTGACTCTCCACCTCCACCACCGCGACCGACTTCTTGCCGCCGAGCGAGCGCACGGCGACGACCCGGATGGGATTGGCTGCAGCCGGCAGGAAGCCGCGGCCGCGGAGCCACCAGTGAACGGCGGCCGCCGCAACCGCCAGCGCGACGACGGCGGCGAGCGCCGGCCAGGCGATCTCGGGCGGACCCGGCGGCGTCACGGCGCTCATCGCAGGCGCTCGACGCGCTCGCTCTGGCTCACGATCTCGGTGAGGCGGACGCCGAATTTGTCGTTCACCATGACGGCCTCGCCGCGCGCGACCGGCCTGCCGTTGATCAAGACGTCGAGGGGCTCGCCGGCGAGCTTCGCGAGCTCGATCACCGATCCCGCCGCGAGCGACAGCAACTGCCGCACCGGCATCTTCACGCGGCCGAGCTCGACGCTCACGCCGAGCGGCACGTCGAGAATGAGGTCGAGGTTGCCGTTCTCGGCCTCGCTCGCAACCTGCGCCACCATCGCTGCCTCCTCCGCCATCGCCCTGCTCCTTCCCTCGGCTTCGCCGCCTCAGACCGCGCGCGCGACCACGCGGACGGCGTTGTTGCCTCGGCTCACCCCGGGCACGCCGGTCAGCACGCGCAACCCCTCGACCGCGACTGCGAGCGGATCGTCCGCGCGCGTCTCGACCGTGATCAGATCGCCGACCTTGAGGCGCAGGATCTCGCGCGCGCTGAGCTCGGCCGTGCCGAGCTCGACGGTCATGGTGACGTCGGCTGCCTCCACCGCCGTCCGCAACGCCGCCCGCCAAGTTGCGTCCGGCTCCCGCTCGGCGACCGCGGGAGCGCCGAGCCGGGCGCGCACCGGTTCCAGCATCGCGAACGGGATCGCGACGGTGAGCGGCGCCGGACTGTCGCCGAGGTCGCAGAGGAACGGCAGCAGCAGGAGCGGGTCCGCCGGCGCACAGATCGCGATCGACACCGGGTTCGTCTCCGAGCGCGCGAAAGCGCACGCGATCGGGTGCAGCGGCGCCAGCGCCTCGGCGAAGTCGGCGAGCATCTGCGCGACGAGCCGCTGGATCGTCTGCATCTCGATCGCCGAGCACTCGCGGGGCGCTCCGGCCGCCGGCGCCCGTCCGCAGCCGCCGAACACCTTGTCGACGAGGCCGTAGGCGAGGGTCGACGACACCGCGAGCAGCGCCTGGCCGCGCAGCGGCGCCATCGTGAACAGATGGACGTTGGCGGGCGTCTCCAGACGATTGCGGAAGGTCGCGAAGGCGATGATCTCGAGCGGCCCGGCTGCGACCTCGGGCGGCGCGCCGAGCAGGCTCGCCAGCGAGAGCTTCAAGCGCCGCGCGAAGCGTTCGCATGCGAGATCGAGCGCCTGGAAGCGGCGTCCGGCGATCTGCTCCTCGCCGAGGAGGTCGTAGTCGCGCGTCGTCCCGGGCTCGGGCGCCGCCTCCTCGGCGGGAACGTCGCCGTCGGCGAGGCCGCGGAGGAGCGCGCTCACTTCGTCTTGGGAGAGGGTGTCGTTCATGCCGGTCGCAGGAGCATGGTCGGCGCCGCCGAAGCCGCCGTCACTGGACGATGAACTCGGTGAAGTAGACGGCCTTCACGAGATCGCGGTCGAGGACCTGGTTGATCCGGGCGATGATCTCCTCACGCAGTTGCTGCTTGCCCTCGGGCGTACGGATCTCGTCGTAGGTCTTGCTGGTGAAGAGCGTCAGCAGGAGATCGCGCGTCTGCGGTAGCCGCGCCTGCATGGCCGCGGGGACGTCGGCGCTTCCGAAGTCGATCTGGAAAGTGGCCTTCAAATAGCGCCGCCCGCCGTCGTCGGCGAGGTTGGCGATGAACGGGTCGAGCGAGAGGAGACTCGTCTTCTCCCCGGAACGCGGCTCCTTCTCGGCCGCACCCCCGGCGCCAGTGCCGCCGTCCGCAGCCACGGCCGCGGTCGCCTCGGCTTGCCGCGGCGGGCCGCCGGCGAACGGCCCGATCCCGAGATACCAGAGGGCGAAGGCGGCGGCGGCCGACACCGCGATCCCGCCGCCGAGCATCGGGACCAGCTTCGATTTCTTCTGTGCCTCTTCTGCGGCCGGCTTCTCGGCTTCTTCCGCCATGGGCGCTCCTTGCGATCTGCGGGTCGGATGACCGGCTCGCCGCCGGCGAGCCCGTGACCGCGAACCGGAAGTGCAAGGCCCATGCCCCGTAGATCGCGCTGCCGGCGGCGCGGAACGGCGCGCCGAATCGAGGATTTTGCGGAGTGCCCGCCGGAGTGCGGCGCCGGCGACGGCGGTCGAGGTCAGATTTCTGGCGAGGACGGTGTCGGGGAAGCGACGGCGCCGAGGATATCCGGCGCCGCCGCCACTTCCCGAAATTCTAGCGGACGATGTTGATGAGGTCGTTCAGGAGCGTGTCGCTCGAGGTGATGATGCGGGCGTTCGCCTGGAAGCTCCGCTGGGTCGAGATGAGGTCGATGAACTCCTGGGCGATGGCGACGTTGGAGAGCTCGACCGCGCCGGCCACGATCGAGCCGAGGCCGCCCGACTCGGGCGTGCCGATCGCCGGCGAGCCGGAATCTACCGACTCGCGGTAGAGCCCGTTGCCGAGAGGCGTGAGCGCGTCGGGCGCCATGAAGTTCGCGAGCACCAGCTGGAAGAGCGGGCGGGTCTGACCGTTGTCGAAGACTCCGGTAACGACGCCCGTCTCGCTGAAATCGAGTGACAGCAGCTGGCCGGCGCCGTAGCCGTTCTGCGACTGGAAGCCGACGGCGGAGGGGCCGGCGAACTGGGTGATACCGTCGATGCCGAGCCCGGGGTTGGTGATCGGATCGGGATTCGGGGTGCCGAAGTTCAGCGCGATGTCCTGCGCCGCGGCGCCGGTGAACGTCACCGCCACCGTCGCCAGGGTCGGCGGATCGCGGAGCGAACCGTCCTCGTTGAACACCAGCTGCCCGGTGCCGAGCGCATTCAGGTCGCCGGGCGTGCCGCCGGTGTCGCCGGCGTCGACGCCGACCGTGTAGTCCCAGGTATTGGTGCCGGTGCGCGTGAAGAACAGGTTCAACGTGTGCCTGGCGCCGAGCGAGTCGAAGACGTTGATCGAGGTCGTGAAGTTGGACGTCGCATAGGCGGTGTCGAAGCTGGTGCCGTCGAAGCCGCCGGCGATGATCGCCGAGTCCGCGCGCAGGTTGGATTTGAGCGAGAGCGCCGAGGTCGGCACCGGCTGGCTGCTCGCTCCCGTGATCGTGACGTTGGTCGGCGCCCCGACCGGCACCTGCAGGTTGTTGAGCGCGAAGCCCTGCACCTGCAGGCCCTGGTTGGTGACCAGGTTGCCGTCGGCGTCGAGGCGAAAGTTGCCGGCACGCGTGAACAGATGGCCGTCGCCGTTGCTCACCATGAAGAACCCGTTGCCCTCGATGGCGAGGTCGGTCGGACGACCGGTGCTCTCGATGTTGCCCTGGGTGAACGCGCCGCTGATGCGCCCGATCCGGGTGCCGAGACCGATCTTGCCCGCGCTCCCGCCGCCGCCCTGCGCCGACAGGAGATCGGCGAAATCGGTGCGGCTCCCCTTGAAGCCTACCGTGTTGACGTTGGCGATGTTGTTGCCGATCACGCTGAGCGCCGCGCCGGTGGCGACGAGGCCGCTGCGTGCCGTGCCGAGTGCTCCGAAGATGGCCATCCCTTCTCCTTCCTGCCTACTTGGTGGTCGCTTCCGTGATTTCGGTGACGTCCGCCAGAACGAGCTTGCGTTCGCCGAGGAGGAGCGTCGGGAGGCGGCTCGTGAGGTCGACTCCCGTGACCCTGCCGGAGACGAAGGTCTCGATCTGCCGGGGCGCGCCGCCCCCGGGGTCGGCCTGCGACAGGACGACCGCGTAAGCTCCGTCATCGAGGCGCGGCGCGCCATCGATCTTGGCGAGATCGAAGGTCTGCGCGCCGGCCCCGAGCCCCTCGAGCGCCAGCGATGCGACTTGCCTGCCGTTGGCGTCGACGATCTTCGCCTGCACGGTGCCGCCGCTCTCGAGGGTGAAGTCGAGCGTCGTCGCCACGCCGTCCTTGACGGCGATGCCGGCGCTCGGTCCGCGCACCTCGCGGCCGATGAAGCCCACCGCATCGAACCTGCCGACCTCGTCCTTGGCGGCGGCGCCGAGCTTGTCGTTGATCTGCGTCAACTGCTCGAGGCTCGAGAACTGCGCCAACTGGGCCGAGAAGTTGGCGCTGTCGAGCGGGTTCAGCGGATCCTGGTTCTGCAGCTGGGCGATCAGCAGCTTCATGAACTCCGCTTGGTTGACGACGTCGTTTTCACGCCCCTTGCCCGCGCCTGCGGCCGTAGCGGCGCCGGCGCCGCTCGTGCTGCCGCCGCTGCTCGCGGCGCCGGCGGCGCCGTTGCTGGTCGCGTTCGACGCCACCGCAGTGATCAGGCCGAGCGCCGAGCTCGCGGTCGAAAGTGCCAAGGCGGGCGGAATCATCGTCTCAGACCCTCACGCTAACGCGTCCGCCGGCGAGCGGCGTCGGGGAGGTGTCGGCCGCCGCCGCGTCCGCAACAACGTCCGCGGACGCCGCAACGGGGGCGCTGCCGCCGCCTCGGCCTTGCTCGTCGGGCCGCGCGAAGCTCGCCGCCCCGCCGCCCGACCCGACGTCGACCGAGAAGCCGGAGAGCCGGAGATCGCTGCGCTCGAGCGCCTCGTACAGCACCTGCTGCTGGCTGGCGAGGAGCGCCCGCGTCGACTCGTGCTCGGCGACGATGACCGCCCGCACGCCGTCGCCCTGCACGTGCAGGCGGACGTCGATGTGGCCGAGCCCCTCGGGCTCGAGTCGGAGGCGGATCTCGCCGCCGCGGACGGCCGAGAGCCGGATCGCGTCGACGACGCGCTCGCCCCAGCGCGGCTCGATGCCGCCGGCATGGTGCGCCACGCGCTCGCCGTGAGCGCCCGCGGCATCGCGACCGGCGCTCGCGGCCGCCGGGCCCTGGGTCGCTACCGCCGCCGGCGCCGCGTCGGCGCCTTCCGTCCGCAGCGCCGAGGCCGCCTCGGACGGCGCCGCCGCCGGCGACAGCGGCGGAGCCGCCGGCTTCTCGCTCGCGAATCCCGGTTGGCGCCGCGCCGACGAGCCGAGGTCTGGGCCGTGGTGCTCGGCGGCGCCGCTGGCCGAGAACGTCGTCGGCACCGCCTCACTGCCGATCCTCGCGCCGTGCTCGGCGGCGGCGCCGGCGTCGGCGCCGAGCCCGGCGGCTGCCTTCGCATCCGCGCGGCGGAGATGGTGCGGCGTCGTTCCCGGAGCGGCCGCAGCGTCCGCCGCCGCGGGCACCTTCCCCCGCGCATCATCGCCCGCAGCACTCTCCGGAGACATCGCCGCCGCCCCCGCTACGCCCGTGCTGCCGCCCGTCACGGAGCCCGCGGCGACCGCAGCGCTCCCCGCGCCGCTGCCGCCGTCGACCCCGACTCCCGTCGGCGCGGCGTTCGCGGAGCTCTCCGGAAACGGCGCCGCCGCCGTACCGTCGTGCGCCAGCGCCACGCCGGCTGTCGACGCCGCACCGGCGCTGCCGCCGGCCGCGGAGCCCGCGGCGACCGCAGCGCTCCCCGCGTCGCTGCCGCCGTCGACCCCGACTCCCGCCGACGCGGCTGCGGCCGAGCTCGTGTCTGCGAGCGACGCGGCGAGCGCCAACGCGGCGGCGAGCGCCGGGTCCGCCGCTGTCGTCTGCCCGTCGCTGCCGGCTCCCGCGTCCTCGCTCTCGGCGTCGGACGCGTCGTCCGACAGCGCCGCCGCGAGCGTCGTCGGGAAGCCGGTCGCAGCCGTTGCATCTGCGGTGAAGAGAAGCGCCAGCAGCTCGGTGCCGCCACTGATCGGGACGGCACCCGCCGCCGCTTCGCCGCCGCCGCTCCGCACGCGTGAGAGCTCCATCTCGGAGCGGTGGGTCAGCAATGGCGGTGCCAGCAGCAAAGAGCTGCGCCGGTCGCACAACGGCGCCGAGGACCGGGAAGAATCCGCCGCCGGATCGGGCAGAAACTGCCGCAGCGGCGAGAGGCCGCGCCGTGGATCACGGCCGGCGCGCCGCTCGATGCGAGGTATCGCGGCGGTCTCGGCGCGGCTAACTCTCGTTACCGATGGACGCGCGCCGCCGCCGATCGCTCCGCGCCAACGGCCTCGCGCTACCGCTACTACTGCTGCTGCTGGCGCGGAGCAGCGCTGCGCACGGCCGCGACCTCGTCGTTGCCGCGACCGGCGAAGCCGCCCTGCAGCAGCCGATGATCGTCCTCGACATCGGCGAGCGACCGTCCGGCGCCTCGCGACCGTCGAAGAACGCGCTCGAGGACCTGGCGGACGATCTCCCGGTGATCGCCATTCTCGATACCGGAGCGAGCGGTCACGTGCTCTCGCAGGCGACGGCGGCGCGCCTCGGCGTCGTCGCCGAGCCCGGCTCGCGCTACTTCGAGACCGCGCTCGGCGGGACGCACGCGATGCAGGTCTCGCGCCCCCTGACGCTCGCCGCGAGCGACTTCGACGCCGCCGACGACGGCCGCGCGCCGAACCGGCATCGGGCCCGCGCCGCCTACCGGCTGGCCGCGCAGCGCGTCCTCCTGAACGATGCTCCCGCCGACCTCGCCGCCCTCCTCGCCTCGCCGGGCGCCATGGCGGACGTCGCCGGCATGCCGCTCATCCGCGAGCGCGTCGTCGAGATCGTTCCCGGCGGCGGCGACGAGGCCGTCGCGGTGCGGCTGCATGCGAGTGCTGCCGGCCTCGGCGTCGACTCCTGGATCCCGCTCGCGCTCACCGATTTCGCTCATCGCGACCCGCGCAACCGCGGCCCGAGCCCTGCGCTCGCGGAGAACCCGCTCGTCGAGGGCGTGCGGCTCACGCTCGGCGCCAGGCGCGCCGAGGGCACGTGGCTCCTCGACACGGGTGCGGCGTGCACCATCATCTCGACGCGGATAGGCCGCGCGCTCGGCCTCGTCGACGCCGTCGGCGCTCCCGCGCGCCGCCCCGAGTTCACGCTTCCCGTAGGCGGCGCCGGCGGCGGCCACGCCTACCTGCCGGGCTTCCGCCTCGACCGCCTCGCCGTCACCACCGCCGACGGCCGGGCGCTCGTGTTCGAGCATCCCGCCGCCGTCGTCCACGACGTCACCGTCACCACGGCGGCCGGTGCGACGCTCACCCTCGACGGCGTCCTGGGGATGAATCTGTTCCTGCCGTCGGGCACCGGCCTGACGCTGCTCGGCGCCGCGCAATCGCTGCCGTCACCGTTCACGCGCATCGTCATCGACACGCGGGGCGAGCGCCTGGGCGTGAAGCGGCGCTGAGTCGCTTCCCCGGACACATCGCCCCGCGCCGGGGACCGGCGCCGGCATCCGGGAGGCGATCGCTGCCGACGCTGCGGCGCCCCCGGAGCCCGCCCCCGGTTGCTCTCACCGCTCCGCCAGCGCTTGCGTCAGCGCGATCGCCCGCTCGCGGCTCATGAGGGGCAGGATCTCGCCGACCTGCTTCTCCTTCATGCGCCGGAAGATGGTGAGGACCGTCGGATCGTCGAGGCGATCGAGGATGGGCGCCGCCGACTCGGGCTTCATGGCGGCGTAGATCTTGGCGAGCGACTCGGCGGAAGCATCGCCGGCCTGACTCACGGCCCTGGCGCGCCCCGACAAGCGCTTCTCGATCTCTTCCAGGCTTGCGACCTTGGCGCTCACGTCCTTCTCGTAGAGGGCTAGGCGCTCCTCCTTGCTCGCAACCTCGCGCTCGCGGGCGTCGAGCTCCGCCTGGCGCTTCTCGAGCGCCGCGAGCAGGGTACGCACGTCGGGACGCGCCGCGCCGAGGTCGGCGGGCGCGGCGGTGGCGGCGGCCGCGACCGCGGCCCCCGCATCTCCCTTCGCGGCCGCGCTGCTCGCCAGGGCGCGTCCCTCTCCCTGGGCGACGACCAGGAGCGCGAGCTTCCCCGCTAGCGCCATGCCCAGAGCCGCCCGCAGGCCCCGCGCCGTCCACCCGTCCCTCTTCCCGTCGGACACCGTCATGCGTGCTCCTTGTGCCGCCGGCGATGGCGCTCGACTGCGATCTCGTCGAGGACGCGATCGCTCTCGCGGTCCTCTTCCTCGAGGACGCGCCGGCGATGTGTCGCTGCGAGGCGGACGTACTTCTCCTCTTCCTGCCGGGCGCGTGCGAGCTCGGCCCGCTTCGCCTCGAGCGCCCGTCCGAGGTCTGCGATCGCCCGCGTCTGCGCGCTCTCGGCGGCGGCGAGCGCGGCATCGTAGGCGCGGCCGACCTGCAGCAGCGCCGGCGTCAGCGCCCCTGCGAGAGCCGCCCGGGCCTCCTCCTCGCCGCGCCGCCGCCGTCGCGCAGCGAGCTCCGCAGCCTCGCGGCGGGCGGCGCCGAGGCGCGCCGCCAGCTCCTCGACCTCGTGGCCGCAGAGCCGCCGCAGCTGCTCGCGCAGGCGCAGCACGCGCGCCAAGCGGAACGGCGCCGCCATCAGCAGCCCGCGAGCGCGGCGAGCGCCGCCGCCCCTTCCTCGAGCGTGCTGCGCTCGTTCAGCCCCTGGCGCAGGAACGCCTGGATGGCGTCGGCCTTGGCCATCGCCTCGTCGATCCGGGCATTGCTGCCGGCGCTGTAGGCGCCGATGTTGATCAAGTCCTCGGCGTCCCGGTAGGTGGCGAGCCAGCTCCGCACCTTGGCGGCGCGCTGCAGGTGCGCCGCCGGCACGATGTCGTTCATGAGCCGGGAGATGCTGCGCAGCACGTCGACGGCGGGATAGTGGCCCTGGTTGGCGAGGGTCCGCGACAGCACGACGTGGCCGTCGAGGATGCTGCGCGCGGCATCGGTGACCGGCTCGTTCATGTCGTCGCCCTCGACGAGGACGGTGTAGAGGCCGGTGATGGCGCCGCGCGCGCACGCTCCGGCGCGCTCGAGCAGCCGCGGCAGCATCGCGAACACCGACGGCGTGTAGCCGCGCGCCGACGGCGGCTCGCCGATCGACAAGCCGACCTCGCGCTGCGCCATCGCCAGGCGCGTCAGCGAATCCATCATCAGCATCACGTCGAGCCCGGCGTCGCGGAAGTACTCGGCGATCGCGGTGGCGAGGAAGGCGGCGCGGATGCGGACGAGCGGCGGCTGATCGGAGGTGGCGACGACGACGACCGAGCGCGCCAGCCCTTCGCTGCCGAGATCGCGTTCGATGAACTCGCGCACCTCGCGGCCGCGCTCGCCGACGAGCGCGATCACGTTCACCGCGGCGCGCGTCGAGCGCGCGATCATGCCGAGGAGGGCGCTCTTCCCCACCCCGGACCCGGCGAAGATGCCGAGGCGCTGGCCGCGCCCGCAGGTGAGGAGCGCGTTCATGGCGCGGATGCCGAGGTCGAGCGGCTGTCGAATCGGCGGCCGCTCGAGGGGGTTGATGTGCGGACCGTAGAGCGGGACTTCGCGCTCCACGACGATCGGCCCGCCGCCGTCGAGCGGTACGCCGAGCCCGTCGAGGACGCGCCCGCGGAGTCCAGGCCCGACGCCGATCGCCGGCCGCTCGCGCGCCACGACGATGCGATTGCCGGGCTCGATGCCGCTCACCTCGCCGAGCGGCATGAGGAGCACGCGGTTGTGGCGGAAGCCCACGACCTCGGCGGCGGTCGGCGGGCCGCCGTCGCGGCGCTCGATGCGGCAGACGCCGCCGATCGGCAACCCCGGACCGGTGCCCTCGATGACGAGCCCGATGACGTCGGTGACCCGGCCGCTGACGCGGACGGGGTTCACGCGCCGCAACTGTTCGACGGCGTGCGCCAGATGGCGCGCGATGGCGCCGCTGCGGTCGGCTACCTCCTCGAGATCCGCGGTGAGATCGTCCTGCACTCAGTCCGCCTGCGTGAGCGCCGCCCGAATGGCGCCGATCTGGCTGTCGACGCCGAGGTCGAGATCGCCGAGCTGGCTCTCGATGATGCAGCCGTTCTCGGCGAGCGCGCCGTCCTCGACGAGCTCCAGCTCCTTCACGTCTTCCAGCAGCGGCCGCAGCGTCGGCAGGTGTTCGACCAGGAACTTGTGGAGCACGACTCCGACCCGGATGCGGATCTTCTCGCGGTCGAGCGCGTGCTGCACCGCCTCGCGGATCATTCCCAGCCAGTGCTCCGGGTGCTCGGCGAGCTCGCGCTGCACGACCTTGCGCGCGATGCCGAGCGCCAGCTCCAGGAGCTCGTTCTGGTAGCGCTCGAGGAGGCCGGCGCGGAAGCGCTCGAGCTCCATGATGGCACGCGCGAACGTCTCGCCCTCGGCCACGAGCTCACGGACTGCGGCCTCGCGCCCGGCGGCGAGGCCGGCGGCGTACGCGGCCTCGGCCGCCTGCTGCGCGGGGTCCGCCACCGGCTCCGGGGTCGGGGCCGCGGCCGCGCTCGGCGCGGCCCCAGGCTCGTCGCCGCCGCCGAAATCGCGAAACGGGCTCGGGCCGCCGACGCGCGAGCCGAGCGACACCTTGCCGAGCACGCCGGCCGGCGGCGGCCCGGCCGGCGCCGCGGCTGCGGGCTTCAGCTTCTCAAACGAGGACATCGCCCGACGCTCCGCCGGCGACGACCAGCTTGCCGTCGGCCTCGAGATCGCGCACGGCGGCGACGATCCGCTGCTGCGCCGCCTCGACGTCCTTTAGTCGCGCCGGTCCCGACGAGCTCAAGTCCTCGCGCAGGATCTCGGCGGCGCGGCTCGACACGTTGGCGAAGATCTTCTCCGAGAGCGCCGGGCTCGCGGTCTTCAGCGCCAGCAGGAGATCCTCGCGCGCCACCTCCTTCAGCAGGGTCTGCATGCTGCGGTTGTCGAACTGCAGGCAGTCTTCGAAGGTGAAGAGCATCGCCCGGATCGACCCGGCGAGCTCGGGATCGCGCTGCTCGAGATCGTCGAAGATGCGCCCCTCGGTCGCCTTGTCGGCATGCTTCATCATCTCGGCGACGACCTTCGGACCGCCGGCCGCTTTGCCGGTCTCGCGCGCCAGGCCCTTCACCTGGTCGCGCAGAACGGCGCCGACCTCCTGCAGCAGCGCCGGCGGGATGGCGGCGTCGAGGCGGGCGAGCCGCTCGACGAGCTCGGTCTGCGAGGCCTCCGGCAGGCCGCGCAGCACGCGCATCGCCTGCGCCGGTGCCAGGTGGGCGAGGATGAGGGTCGCAACCTGCGGGTGTTCGCTCTCGAGCAGCCGCGCCAGGCCGTCCGGCGACACGCCCTCGAGAGCGCGCGCCAGGCCGCTCGACTCGCCGCTCGGCATCTGGTCGAGCTCGGCCAGGATCTCGTCGCGGGCCGCCGCCGTCTCGCCGTCGGCGAGCGTCTGGTTGACGAGCGAGCGCGCGAAGAGGCGTCCGTCGACGCGTAGGCCGCGGGTGCCGCTCACCTGCTTGCGATAGTCCTGCTCGACCGCCCGCAGGTGCTCGGCCGGCACCGTCCGCATGCGCGCCAGCGCCTTGGTCAGCACCCGCACCTCGGCGTCCTCGAGATGGCGAAAGACCTCGGAGGCGACGTCTTCCCCGAGTGCCAGCAGGAGCACCGCGGCTTTCTCGACGCCGGTGAGCTCGTCGGCCATCGCTAGCGCCGCTCCCGCGCCCGGGCGCCGGCCGCGCCGACGACGCTCACTTCTGCGCCAGCCACTGGCGGATGACCTCGGCCGTGTGCTCGGGGTTCTGCTGCGCCATCTGCAGCATGCCGGCCGGTACCGGAAGATCGGCGCCCGGCGTCGCCACGGTGGCGCGCGCGCTCGGCGGCGGAATGTACGGCATCTCGACGGCGGCCACCGGCGCCCGGCTGGCCATGGCGAGGAGGAACGGGCGGATGACGGTCAGCACGATCACCAGCGCCACCACGACGCCCGCCAGCCGCCACAGCACCTCCGAGAACTCCCCGACCTTGGCGAGCATGCCCGGCGCTTCCGGCGGCTCGAGCGCTGCCGGCGCCTGGAACGGCGCGCTCGCCACCTCGATCTGATCGCCGCGCTCCTCGTTGAAGCCGACGGCGCGCTTGATGAGCTCGCGGTAGCGGTCGATCTCCTCCTGCGGCCGCGGCACGAACGTGCGGGCCTCGCCCTCGCCGGTCCAGGTACCGTCGACGAGCACCGCCACCGAGAGCTTCTTCACGGCGCCCATCTGCTCGATGCGCCGGCTCGTGACCCTGCTGATCTCGTAGTTGAGGTTGCTGTCCTCGCGCTCGGACGTCGGTCCGCTGGTCGCCGCCGCGGGCTCGTTGGTGATGTTCGCGGTCGCCACACCGGCGCTGCCGCCCTGCGCGCTGGTCTCCTTGGAGCGCTTCTCGTTGCGAACGGCGACGCGGTCGGGATCGAAGCTCTCTTCGGTCTTCTCGACCTGCGCCAGGTCGAGCGCGACGGTGACGCGCGCCAGGGCGTGCCCCGGGCCGAGCACCCGCGCCAGCATGCTCTCGATGCTCTCGGTGTAGCCCTGCTCCATCTCGCGCTGGAAGGTCATCAGTCCCTTGCCCGGGCTGCGCGCGTCCTGCTCCGCCTGGTCGCGGGTCAGCACCTGGCCGTTGACGTCGACCACCGTCACGTCGTTGGGTCGCAGACCCTCGACGCTCGCTGCCACCAGATGGACCACGCCCGCGATCTGTTCGGGCGCCAGCGTTCGTCCCGCCCGCAGCTTCAGCACCACCGACGCCGACGGCCGCCGTTCCTCCGCCAGGAAGAGCGAGCGCTCCGGCATCGCCAGGTGCACCCGCGCCGATTCTACGGTGTCGAGCTCGGCGATGGAGCGCGCCAGCTCGCCCTGAAGGGCCCGCTGGTAGTTGAGCCGCTGCACGAAATCGGTCATGCCGAGCGTCTGCTTGTCGAAGATCTCGAAGCCGACGCCGCCGCCCTGGGGAATGCCGCGGCCGGCGAGCGCCATGCGGGTCTCGTAGAGCCGTCCCGCGGCGACCTCGATGTTGCCGCCGTTGTCGCTGACCCGGTACGGGATCTTCTCGGCCTTCAGGTACTCGATGACCGCTCCGGCGTCGGCAGCGCCGAGACCGCTATAGAGCGCCCGGTACTGCGGCTGCTGCACCCACCACGCGAGCGCGCCCGTGCCGATCAGGATCCCGGCCGTCAGGGCCGCGAAGGTGACCCGGCGCGCCGGCGGTAAGCCGAGAAAGAACTGCTTGATCTGTTCCAGGAGTCCGTTCAACCGCTCCATGCGTCCGCCTCAGCCCCGCGCCTCAGACCTGCATCCGGAGGATTTCCTGGTACGCCTCGACGATCTTGTTGCGGACCTGCATCATCAAGCGGAACGAGACGTCGGCCTGCTCCATGGCGATCATCGTCTCGTGCAGGCTCACCTTGTCGCCGGCCGCGAAGGCGGTGATCGCCGCGTCGGCCTTCTGCTGCATGGCGTTCACCTCGTCGAGCGACTTGGCGAGCACCGACGCGAACGAGCCGCCGCCTTTCGGCGCCGCCCCGCCCTTGCCGGCGCCCTCGGGGCCGCCTAGCCCGGCCACCGCCGGAAAGTTGGTGACGTCCTTGATCTCCATCGCGATCCTCCAGCGCGGCTAGCGACCTATCGAGAGCGCGGCCTCGAGCACGCGCTTGGTGGCATTTACCGCCGCGACGTTGGCCTCGTAGGCGCGGGTAGCCGCCATCAGGTTCACCATCTCGATCATCGGGTTGACGTTCGGGTAGGCGACGTAGCCTTTCGCGTCGGCATCGGGATGGCCCGGGTCGAAGACCACGCGCGGCGGCGCGGCGTCGGCCTCGATGCGGGCGACGCGCACGACACCGCCCGGCTGCGCTCCGAGCACGTCGTCGAACCTGCCGCCCGGCATCGCCTCCAGCACCACGTCGCGGCGCTTGTAGGGTCCGCCTTCCGGCGTGCGCGTGCTCTGCGCGTTGGCCAGATTCGCGGCGATGACGTCCATGCGCAGGCGCTGGGCCTGGAGGGCGCTGGAGCTGATCGCAAAGGTGGTGGCGACGTCCATCATTTGCCTCCGTCGATGGCCCGCTTCAGACTCGCGTAGCGTCCGCTCAGGATCTGGGTCAGCGCCTCGATCTTGAACGCGTTCTCGGAGAGCCGGCCGACCTGGACATCGAGAGCGACGGAGTTGCCGTCGGGCTTGAGGGCGGCGCCGCGGTCGATGCCGGGCTCGGCCCGCAGGGGCTCGGACGGCGCCGCCTCCGACGCCGCGGCGGTGCCGGGCGCGGGCGGCGCCAGCGCCGCGGCGAGCTGGTCTGCGAACTGGAGGTCGCGGGCGCGGTAGCCCGGCGTCTCCGAGTTGGCGATGTTCTCCGCCAGGACCTGGTGGCGCGCCTGGTAGAGGTCGAGCGCGGTGCCGAGTCCTTCCGTAACCCTTCCGAAGAGCTGCATGGCTGTCTCTCCCCTAGCGCGCGAGCAGCAAGCGGCGTTCCAGCGTCCACGGCGCCGCCGCCGGCGACTTTCGACCCGCCGACCCGCGCCGGCGCGCGCCTCGGCGCCGCGCGAGGGTCAGATCCCTGACCGGCAAAAACTGCCGCCTGCCAGATTCGTGGCCGTCGTGCCTGCTCCGCGCCATGGTCGCTCACGCCGCTCCGGCCGCCTCGCACCCGCCCAGGCGGTACTCGGCGAGCTTGTTGCGCAAGGTGCGGACGCTGATGCCGAGCATCTCGGCGGCGCGGCTGCGGTTGTTGTTGGTGCGCTTGAGAGTCTCCATGATCAGCCGGCGCTCCACCTCGTGGACGGTGAGCCCGGCCAGCGAACCGGTCGGGCTCGGCTCCGCGATCGGCTCCTCGTCGATCTGCACGTCGGCGGCGGTGATGACGCCGTCCACGGCCAGGAGCGCGGCGCGTTCGATCACGTGCTCGAGCTCGCGGACGTTGCCGGGGAACGGCTGGCGCTTGAGGTACGCCCGCGCTGCCATGTCGACGGTGAGCGGCGTGCCGGTCGCGAAGCGACGGCAGAAGTGGTCGATGAGATCGTCGATGTCCTCGCGCCGCGCCCGCAGCGGCGGCAGCGTCAACGGGATCACGTTCAGCCGGTAATAGAGGTCGCGCCGGAACGCCCCCGAGGCTACGAGCGCGCGCAGCGGCCGGTTCGTCGTGGCGATGACGCGGGTATCGATCGCCACCGGCCGAGTGCCGCCGACGCGGTCGATCTCGTGCTCCTGGAGCACGCGCAGCAGCTTCGCCTGCAGCAGCGGCTCCATCTCGCTCACCTCGTCGAGGAGCAGCGTGCCGCCGTGCGCGAGCTCGAACTTGCCGAGCTTGCGCGTGGTGGCGCCGGTGAAGGCGCCGCGCTCGTGGCCGAAGAGCTCGCTCTCGAGGAGCTCGCGCGGCAGCGCCGCGCAGTTCACGGCGACGAAAGGCTCGCGCCGGCGTGGTCCGGCGTTGTGGACGTAACGCGCCACCAGCTCCTTGCCGGTGCCGCTCTCCCCTTCGAGCAGGATCGGGGCGCGGCTGCCGGCGACGCCGGCGGCGACCGCGAGCAGGCGCTGCAGCACCGGCGCCCGGGTGACGATGCGGCGCTCGCCGGGCCCGCGATTGCCGGTTCCCGCGGCGGCGCGCTCGGCCTCCGGATCGTGCAGCACGCGGCGGACGAGGTGCACGAGATCGCCGGGTGCGAACGGCTTGGTGAGGAAGTCGCGGGCGCCCGCCTTCATCGCCGCGACCGCATCTTCGACGGTGCCGTACGCGGTCATCATCACCATCGGCAGGCCGGGATGGCGCTCCTGGACGGTCGCCAGCAGCTCGGCGCCGGTCATGATCGGCATCCGCATGTCCGAGACGACGAGCGCGAAGCTCTCCTCCGCAGCCCCCTGGCCACGGGCGAGCGCCGCCAACGCCGCCGCCCCCGACTCCACCGCGGTCACCGCGAAACCGTGGCGCTCCAACACCTCCGTGACGCCGAGGCGCATCGCGCGCTCGTCGTCGACGACCAGAATCCGATCCATCATCCTCCTCCTTCGCAGGCCGCATCCCGCGGCAGCGTCAGTACGAAGACGGCGCCGGCGGCCGCCGAGCTCCGTTGCGGCCGGATCGCCAGCGCGCCGCCGTGCGCGGCGATCGCCGCGCGGGCGACCGCGAGCCCGAGGCCCGTGCCCCGCTCCTTGGTCGTGAAGAACGGCGCGAAGATCGTCTCCTCGCAGCCGGGAGGGATGCCGGGGCCGCTGTCGGCGACGACGATCCGCACCCAGCGGTCCGCCGGCTCCACCGCGACTCGCAGCGTACCCTCGCCGGCCATCGCCTCGCCGGCGTTGCGGAACAGGTTCGTCAACGTTTGCAGGACGAGGCCGCGATCGAGTGCGCAGGTGGCGCCGGCAACGCCGCCGCGCTCGACGCCGACGCCGGCGCCGAGCGCGGGTCCGCACGCGAGCAGAGCGTCGGTAATCAGCGCATCGAGGTCGACGCTGGCGCGACGCGGCTCCGGGAGCCGCGTGTAGTCGAGGATGTTGGTGACCAAGTGATTGAGGTCGGCGATGCAGCTCGTAATCTGCCCGGCAAGCCGTCGCGCCGCCGGGCGATCGGCGACTTCCTCGGCCAGCATCCCGGTGAAGAGCTCCATGGCCCCGAGTGGGTTCCGCACCTCGTGAGCGAGCGTCGCCGCCATCTCGCCCATCGCCGCGAGCCGGCCGTGGCGGAGGGCCTGCGACTCGAGGCAGCGCTGGCGCTCGATCGAGGCCGTGAGAGCGCGCTGTTTTTCGTCGAGCTCGGCGCGCAGCGCCGCGACGTGCGATTGTAGGGTGCGGTACTGCGCTTCGAGCATCGACGTCGCGCCGGTGAAGACCGCGAAAGCGGCCTGCAGCTCCGCGAGCCGATCCGGCGCCGACGCTGCACCCGCCGCCATCGGCGTCGGCTCGACCGTCGCCGCCGCAGTCACGGCTCGCCTCGGACGCCGCCGAGCGGCTTCATGATCGCCTCGTACTCGCGCGCCGTTGCGGCGACCCGGCGCGCCAGCGGATCGCGCGCCCGTGCCGCTTCGTCGAAGGCAGCGGCGCCGCCGCCGCCCGGCGCCTGGCGCGCCGCGATGCGCGCCGCTCGATAAGGGGCATCGGCCGCCACCGGCTCGGTCCCGTAGCGGGCGGCGAGCGTCGTGAACGCCGCCAGCGCCGTGTCGTCGTCGCCCGCGCCCTCGGCGAGCGCGCCGGCGAGCGCGAGCGCGGCGGCGTGTCGCGCCGGCGCGAGCTCCGTCGCGGCGCCCGGCTCGAGAGCTTGCCGGGCGAGCTCCAGGGCGACGCTCGGCGCTCGATCGCGCAGCAGCTCGGCGACGTCGAGCGCCAGCGGCCGAGCGAGCGCTCCATCCTCGATGACGGCTGCGGCGACCGCAGCCTGCGCCGCAGCGCCGTCGCCCCCGAGGGCCAGCGCCCGGGCGCGGAGCGCAAGCGCGCCGCCGCTGCGCCCGCGCGTCCGGATCCAGGCGTCGGCGGCTGCGAGTGCCGCGGCGCCGTCGCGGCGCTCGAGCGCGAGTGCGCCGCGCGCCGCGAAGAGCGCTTCCGGCGCCGCCGCGCCGGCGCTCGCCTGCGCCGCGGCCAGGGCGTTTTCCGCCTCGCCGTAGAGGCCGAGGCCGCGATACGCCTCGGCGACGAGCAGTTGATCGTCGAGGCCGAGCGCGGCCGAATCGAGGCGCGCTTCATGGAGGAGCGCCAGTGCCTCGCCGACCGCTCCCCGCGCCAGCGCGCTCCGCGCCGAGCGCATCACGAGCACCCGCCGCGCCGGATCGGCGGCCTCGGGCGTCAGCCGATCGAGGCGCTTGAGAGCCGCGGTGACGTCGCCGGCGACGCCGTCGAGGAGCGCCAGGCGCACCGTCGCCTGCCGCGCCGCCCGCGCGCCGTAGCCGCCGGCAGCGAGGCGATCGTAGATCGCGCGCGCGCTCTGGGGATCGTCCCCTGCCTCGGCAGCAGCGCCGGCATCGACGAGCACCATCCCCCGGTCCAACTTCCCGAGCTCCTTCTGCGCCTCGTCGAGGAGCCGCCGCGCGGCGCCGGCGTCGCCCTCGGCGAGTGCGAGCTGACCGCGGACCCACACCGTCTCGGGGTCGGCCGCGATCTCCGGGGGACAGAGCGCTCCCAGCGCCGCCAGCTCCGCGGCGGCGGTCGCGGCGTTGGCGCGGGCGAGCGCCAGGCGCGCCCGCCCGCGCGCTGCGACGCAGGCGCCGAGCCCGCCCATGTCCCCGGCGCGCCGGTAGTCTTCGCTCGCCATAGCCTCGTTGCCGAAGAGGAAGGCGAGATCACCCGCGAGCCCGCGCACGAGTCCGCCCGTCGGATCGATCGCCGCCTCGGCCGCGACCGTGCGCAGCTCGGTCAGGAACTCCATCGCCCGATAGGCGAGTGCGATGTTGAGGCGCGCGCGCCATGCCTCGGGAAAGTCGGGATGAACGCGGAGCGCCCGGCGATAGGCATCGACGACCGGCAAGAGCTTGCCCCCGGGCGCCCGGGTCGCGAAGAGCGCGTCCGCGGCGAGGAACATCGCCGCCGGGGTCGCGACCGCCGGCGCGTCCTCGGGCTGCGGAAGCTTGCCGCGCGCCAGCGCACCGACGAGCGCCGTGATCGTATGATCACCGGCATAGGGCGCAACCTTGGGGTCGGCGACGCAGAGGGCGATGCCCCCGAAGCGCCGCCACAGGCAGCGCAGACCGTAGGCCGACGGGGCGGCGCCGGCGGCCGGCGACGGTCGCGGCGGCGGCGGCGCCGCCGCGCGCACCGGCTCCTTTGCGGGCGCGGGCCCCGGGCTCGTCGCCAGCGCCGTCAGCACGGTCGCGGGAGCGAGCGCCGCGGCGCTCGGACCGCCGGGCGCGGCGCTGCCGCGCGGCGCGGTATCGTCCGCGGCAGCGCCGGAGCCGGCCGCGGCGACGGCGACCGGCTCCGGCGCGGCGGCGCTCGGCACGGCGCTCGGTGCGGGCTTCTGCGGCGACCGGCGGACGGGAGTTGTACCGGCCGCGGTACGGGTCGGCTGCGGCGTGCGCGTCGGCGCCGGCGTGCGGGTCGGCGCCGACGCCAAGAGATCGATCACCAGGCGCGGCGGATCGTCGACCGAGCGCGCATCGACGCCGTGCACGGCGCCGCGCGGCTGGATGCGGATGCTGGTATCGCCCTTCGCCCCGGCGGCGAGCACCAGGTGCTTGACGGCGTCGCCGCCGTTGCCCCAACCGTCGGCCCCGAAGTCCTGGCCCCGGATCGTGGCGGCGACCTCGCTACGCGGAACGCGGACCTCGAAACCGTCGCCGACCCGCGCCGCGAGGGCGCCGCTCACGGGCTCGTTCAGGAAGAGGACGATCCGCGTCCCGTCCGGACCGCCGACGACGTGCGGCGGCGACGCGAAGATCGGGTCGGCGCCCGCAACGTTGGCGGCGCCGGCGACGAGCAGCATGGCGGCGAGTATCGGACCTGTCGTGTGCATGACCGGACGCGGCAATTCTTGCCGGGTTCAGCAATGCCGGTGCCACCTCCGCCCGCCGCGATGCCGCGGATTTCTCGCGCCGCCGCGCGCTCCGGAGCGCTCCGCGACAGAGCCTTGGCCGTCGGCGGGTCAGAATGTTGGCGACGCGCCCGGCCGGGCGCGCGTCGCCGCCGCCCAGCGCTCGAGAACGGGCGCCAGCGAGCCGTCGAGGAGCGACGCCAGCGCCTCCCACGCCCGCCCCTCCTCGGCCGCGAGGAGCTGCGGCGCGAGCGCCTCTATCTCCTCCCGCGCCGCGCCCGGCTCGTCGGCGGCGAGGAGCGCCAGCTGATAGTCGAGCAGCAGCATCAGACGGAGCTCCTCCATCAAGCAGGCGAGGAGCCCGTTCGCCGACCGTGTCTCCGACTCGCGCAGCAACGTCGAGACCATGCGGCTCCGCGCCGCGACGGCGTCGAGCGCCTCGGCGAGGCTGCGGCGCTTCTCGGCGGCGAACGCCGCGGGGCCGCGCGTCGAGATCCTGAGCTCGCGGACGCCCCTGGCGGCGCGGCGGACGTACTGTGCCTCATCGCCGGCGTGGAACTCGACGCCGTCGAGCTCGACCGCGGTCACGATCTCGCTCGGGTCGACGTGCACGCGGCCCGCCTCGATGATCTCGCCGACGGTCGCGCCGGGCGCGGCGCCGCTCGAGATCTCCCGTTCATTGATGAAGACGCGCATCGTCGCTGTGCTCCTTGCTTGCGGCGCCGCCGAGCAGCGCCGTCATGGCTTCGGCGCCGCGGGCGAGGTCGCGATAGAGGCGCGCCGTCTCGACCGCGAGGGTCGCGACGTCGTCGCCTTCGAGATTCTCCTTGCCGAAGGTGAACATCTGGGTGAGGACGGTGGTATCCGGATGGGTGGCGCCGTGCTCCTTGATGGTCCGGTCCAGGACTTCGAGCTCGCGCCCGCGGCGCTCGAGCTCCGTGAGACGCGGGGTCCCGACGCGCGCCAGCTTGGCGAGGACGGCTGCTTGCTGCATCCCGTCGCGCGCCAGCGCCGCCAGGAGGGCGAACTGTTCGCGGTCGACCGGCGCCGGCGCCGGCGCCGGCAGCGGCACGCCTTCCAGCACGTTCAGGAACGTCGCCCGGTACGCGTCGCGCAGCGCGTCCTCGCGCCGCCGCGGCGGCGCGCCGAGCGGCGTCGGCACGAAGCGCCCGGTGTCATCGAAGCCGGTGCGGTAGACGCGGGCCGGGAGGAGCGTACGCGCGAGCGCGGCCAACGCCCCCCAATCCTCGGCGATCCGCGCCAGCACCGCCGCTGCGATCGCGTCCGCACGCAGCTCGTCGCGGCAGAAGGGGTCGAGGCAGGTGACATTGTGGTCACAGGGCGCGCACGGCGCGCCGCTGTGGATGACGACGTGGTCGGCAGCATAGGGGCCGGTGTCGAAGGGCGACGCCGGGCCGAAGAAGAGGCCGACGACAGGGGTCCCGACTGCGACCGCCATGTGCATCGGGCCGGTGTCGCCGGTCACGAGCGCCGCGGCCCGCCGCAGCACGGCGCCGAGAGCGCCGACGCCGGTGCGCCCGCAGGTGTTGACCGCCGCCGCGCCGACGGCGGCGACGACGCGCTCGCCGAGCGCCCGGTCACCGCCGCCGCCGATCACGACGACGCGCAGACCCGTCGCCGCCAGCGCCCGCCCGAGCTCCACGAACGAAGCCTCGGGCCATTGCCGGATGGCGCGGCTGGCGCCGAGCTGCAGGGCGACGAAGCGGTCGGCAGCGCCGATGCCGTGCTCGGCGAGCAGCGCCGCCCCGTCGGCATCGGCCGCCGCGCACACCTCGTAGCCGAGCCGCCGCGTGGCCGCGCTCCCGTCCGTCATCGCGCAGTAGTAGTCGACGAGATTGAAGGCCGCGTAGCGCCGGTTCAGGCACATGGTCGCGAAGAGGCGCGCCCACGGATGGCGGATCACGCGCAAGCCGTCCGGGGTCATCGACCAGCCGCGGACGTCGGGGATGCCGAGAAGCCCCATGAAGACCGCGCTCATGCGCGAGCTCGAGTAATTGAGCGCCAGGTCGAAGCCCTCGGCGCGCAGCTCGCCGATCACCCGCTCGACGTAGCGATAGGCCTCGAGGAGCCGCGCCCCGCCCTCGAGCATCAACCGGCCGACGTGATCGAGCTCGACGCGATAGACGCGGTCGACTCCGGGGATGTCGTCGCAGACGTCGGCGAAGTTCTTCTCGGCCATGAGCGTGACCGTCGCTCCGGGGTGCCGGCGCCGGAGCGCGGCGATCGCCGGCGAAGTCTGGAGGAGGTCGCCGAACCTGGTCAGGTTGACGATCAGGATCTTCTCGACCGCGCGCCGCGGCTGCCGCCGGCTCATAGCCGTTGCTCCCGGAGATACAGCTCGTCGAACTGGTGCAGGAAGAGGAAGATCGCCTCGGGCTCGCTGAGCGCGCCTTCGCGCGTCGTCAGGCTCGCGGCCAGGCGGTCGATCGTGAAAGGCGTGCGGGCATCGAAGCGCCCCAGGAACTCGCCGAGGCCGCCGGCATCGTCACGGGCGACGTCGGCGACCGTCAGCGTACGACTTCTCCCGAGCAGGCGCTCCTGCGCCGAGCCGATCACCGCGGCGAGCAGGTCTTCCATGCGGTGCGCGTAGGTGTGCTCGGCGAGCGCGCGCTGGCGAGCGCGTCCGGCGAGCGCCAGGCGCTCGTCTTCGCAAGCGAGGTAGTGGGCCGCGGCGGCGCGCATGGCGGCCGCGCTCTCCACGACCGCGAGCTCGCGGCCCGCGGCGAAGAGCGGCGGCAGGAGTGCGCGCTGGTCGACCAGCTGGAAGGCGCCGGCCCCGGCGAGCTCGAAGGTGCGCGGGTTCACGAAGTCGCCGCGGGGGTCGACGCCCTCGTGGTAGGTCGACGAGTGCAGGTTCAGGTTGATCTTGCTGGCATTGAAGACCCGCACCGAATCCTCGCTGTCGACGCGGGCGCCGCGGCGCTGCAGAACGCGTCCGAGATCGTCGGCGCCGCCCCAGTCGCTGCCCCAGATCTTGAAGTCGAGATCGAGGAAGCGGCGAAACGACAGCCGTCGGTTGCGATAGCCGGCGCCGACGAACGCGACGTCGCTCCCGAACTCGGCCTGCTCCGCCGCGTCGAGGAGCAGCGGCCGGTGCACGTGCGGATCGAACCCGCAGGGCAGATAGGCGAGCCGGGCATCGCTGACCTCGGCCATGGCGTCGAAGCAGGCATCGGTCTGGATCGTGAACACGTAGTCGTAGTGGGGCACGATCTCGCGCCAGTAGGTCATCACCCGGTAGTCCTCGACGAACCAGAGCGCCCGCAGCACGCCGCGCTTGCCGATCGCCTGCAGGGCTGCGGCATCGAGCGGCGCCTGCGCGAGCGCCAGCACCAGGTCGGGCTCGACGGCGTCGACGGCGGCGGCGATGCCGGCCGCCATGACACCGCAGAAGCCGGCCTCGAGGACGCGCCGCTGGGCGCGGCGGGCGCCGAAGCGCTCGAGCCCGACGAAAGCGTCGTGGAACGGGGCCAGATCGAGGAGGTGCGTCTCGTGGCCGAGCTCGCCGAGCGCTCGCGCGGCGTAGCCGGCGATCGGCCACGAGCCCCCGTAGAGCGGCGTCACCACGAGCACCTTCAAGCGCAGCCCGCTGCGCGCCGCGCGCGACTGCCAGACCTGGAGGGCCCGCCGGTGGGCATTCCCCGGCGCGATTAGCGCGGGCGCGTGGGCGACGACGAGGGTGCGCTCTCCGCTAGGCGCGCCGTCGTCGTCGTCGTCGACGGCGAGCTCGATGCGGCCGAGGAGCGCCGTCAAGTCGCGCGCGGCGAGGGCGGCGCGCAACACCGCGAGATCCGGTTCGACGACCACGATCGCGCCTGTGAAGCGCGCGGCCAGCGCCTCGACGTGGTAACCGAGCCCGCAGCCGACGACCACGACGCGGCCCGCGGCCACGGCGTCGAGCCGGTCGACGATGCCGCGCGCCCAGCGCTCGGCGTCGGCGACCGGGTCGACCAGATGCTGCAGCGGCACGCCGCCGACGGCGAGCGTCGGCTGACCCGACGCCGCCGCGGCGACGACGTGCGTCGCCGGGATCTCGACACCCGCTAGCCGGTGCGCCAGCGCCGGCCAGCGGCGCGCGATCACCGCCATGTTCTCGCTGCGCAGATCGCTCACGCGCTTTCCATGCGCTCGTTCGCTTCGCGGATCGGCGCCGGGACGAGCCGACCGCCGCTCGCCCGGCCTCGCGGCCGGTCGAGCGACGATCCGGTCCTCGCTTTGCACTCCTCCTCGTCCACCGCCTCCCCGTCCCTACACACCGCACCCCATCCCCAGCCTCCACCCCCCGTGGAGACCCCGCGGCGAAGTGCAAGCCCGGTGCCAGGCGCCGCGGCGGACAGCCAAGCCCGCCGCGCCGGTACACTCGTACTCGTCGGCGAGCACGACGCCGACGAAAGGTGGCGGAAAAATGTGCCGACCGCGGGTCCCCGGTCAGAAACTTGGCGCGCGACTCATGATACGGAGGGCGCAGGCTCGAAGGTCACGGCGACAGCGCGCACACACGGATGCGTGGCACGTCCGTTGCTGATCGTCGCTGGCCGTCGCGCATCGACGACACGCAGGATCGAGACCGCGGTCAGGCGAGGGAGGGTGCTGCATGCTGGAGGGGGCGGTGCGGTGGGTGCAGCGACACGTGCTCGCGAGCGGCGGGATCGCCATCTCGTCGCAGCAGCGGGTCGCCTACCCGGAAGTGACGGGCTACTACGTCCCCACGCTCCTCGGGCTCGGCGAGCGCGACCTGGCGCGCGCCTTCGCGGACTGGCTGGTGACGGTGCAACGCGCCGACGGCTCCTTCGGCGGACCCGGCGCCGAGGAGAGCTTCGCCTTCGACACCGGGCAGGTGGTGCGCGGCTGGACCGCAATGCTGCCGACGCATCCGGAGCTGGCGACGCCGCTGCGCCGGGCGTGCGACTGGCTCCTCGCCGCGGGCGACGCCGCCACCGGCCGACTCCCGGTGCCGCGTCCCGGCGCCGCGTGGAGCCTCGGCGGGCGCGGCGAAGTGTCCGAGGCGATCCACCTCTACGTGCTGGCGCCGCTCGCCGCCGCCGGCGACCTCCTCGACGAGCCGCGCTACCGCCGCTTCGCCGAGCGCGGGCGCGATTACTACCTCGGCGCAGTAGACTGCACCCGCTTCGACGCACCGAACCACCTGACGCACTTCTACGCCTACGTGCAGGAGGCGCTGCTCGAGCTCGGCTGCCAAGACGAGGCCCGCCGCGGCATGGCCGACGTCGCGCGCTGGCAGCAGGAGAACGGCGCCGTCCCTGCCTACAGCGACGTCCCGTGGGTGTGCGCGACCGGCATCGCCCAGCTCGCCGGGGTGTGGTTCCGGCTCGGCGAGACCGCGCGCGCGGAGCGCGCTCTCGCCTTCCTGGCGGCGTTGCAGAATCCGAGCGGCGGCTTCTTCGGTTCCTACGGCGTCGGCGCCGCCTACTTTCCCGACCAGGAGCCGTCGTGGGGCGTGAAGTACGCGATCGAAGCCGAGCACCGGCGGATCGCAAGCCACTTCGACGCCACCGCCGACCAGTACCGCCCGGAGATCGCCGCCGACGACGGCCGCGTGCGCGCCGTGCTCGCCGCCTTCGGTGACCTCGGCGCCAGGCGCGTCCTCGACGCCGGGGCCGGCAAGGGGCGCTACGCGGCGCTCCTCAAGCGCACGTTCCCGAGCGCCGAGGTCACTGCTCTCGACGTCTCGGCCGAGATGCTGCGCCACGTGCCGCCCGGCATCACGACCGTCCGGCACAGCCTCCTCGACATGCCCTTCCCCGACGCCAGCTTCGACGCCGTCCTCTGCGTCGAGGCGCTGGAGCACGCCGTTCGCATCCCCGAAGCCGTCCGCGAGCTCGCACGCGTGCTCGCGCCCGGCGGTACGCTGGTCGTCATCGACAAGAACCGGGCGCAGCTCGGCGCCCTGGCGATGCCGACCTGGGAGCGCTGGTTCGACCCCGAGGAGTTGCTGACGCTCCTGCGCGCGCTCGGCCTCAGCGCCGAAGTCGGCGGCGTCGGCTACGACGGCCGCGAGGCCGACGGGCTCTTCCTCTGCTGGACGGCGCGCAAGCTGCGGGCCGCCAGTCGTCCCATTTCCTGCGACGCCGCGGCCGGCGCCGCGCTCTAGAGAGGTCCCGCGCGCATGCAATTCGATCCCGCAGCCCTCGAACGGAAGCGGTCGCACCTCGATGCCATCCACGGCGAGCCGGAGCGCCTGGCGCGCGTCCTGGATACGCTCCTCGCCGGCGCGTCCTACGAGCTCGAACCGCTGGCGCGGCCGTGGGAGCCCGGCGGCGGCGCCTCGCTCTTCCGGGTGGCCACGGCCGCGGCGACCTACTTCCTCAAAGTGAAGCACCTGGCGGTCACGATCGAGAGCAAGCTCGAGTGCGAGCCCGCGTTCTCGTCGCAGCCGTCGCTCCGCAACGAAGAGCGCCTGCTGCGGCGTTTCGCCGGCGCGCCGTTCGTGCCGGTGGTGCACGGCTACATGGAAGACGGCGACCATGCCTTCCTGCTGCTCGAGTGGCTGGCGCCTTTCGAGGCGGTGGCGCCGACGCTCGGCGCCGCGGCGCTCGCCGACGCCTTTCGCACCGTCGCCGCGGCGGCGCGGGCGCTCTACGCGGCCGGCGTCGTCCACACCGATCTGCACGAGAAGAACCTCATGTTCCGCGGCACCGCGCCGGTGCTGGTGGACTTCGAGGAGGCGCGCGAGCTCGCGCAGCCGGTTCCGTTCGAGCGCTCGCTCGATGTCGTCGGCCGCACCTGCCAGGGCGACGTCGGAACGATGCCCGAGGCCCCCGGCCGGATCGGCGGGCTCACCTGCCTGGAGCGCCTGCACGCCGTCTTCGCCGAGCTCGTGCGCCCACAGCTCGAGCCGCTGATCCGCTCCTGCAACTTCGACTCCTCGTGTCCGTTCCTCGCCTCTCTCGACCACGGCCGGGACGAGCGCGTCTACCAGACGATCCAGATCCCCGGCCTCACCGTCGCCGGACAGCGTCCTGCCGACGATCCGCGCGTGGCGATGATCGCCGCCGTCGGCGCCCGCCTCTTCGACCGGCCGTACACGCACCTCGACATCGGCGCCAACCTCGGCATGTTCAACATCACGATGGCGCAGCGCCCGGAGGTCGCAGCCTCCATCGGCGTCGAGGCCTACGCCCGGTACGTCGATCTCGCCAAGGCGCTCGCCTTTCTCGCCGAGGTCGAGAACGCCGAGTTCCATTGCGCCGTCGCCGGCGAGGACGCCCTCGCCGAGCGGCTGGCCGGGCGGCGGATCGATCTGGTCACGATCTACTCCGTCTACCACCACATCCGGGACAAGGAGCGCTTCCTCGCCGACCTCGCGACGCTCTCTCCGAGCTACGTCATGCTCGAGATGGCGAGCCAGCCCGAGTGCTACGACGGCCGTACGTGGGAGTCGGAGCTCGAGCGCATCGCCCGCGCTCTCGCCATGCCCTACGGGGAGGTCCTCGCCTGGAGCGCCGACTACGCGCGGCCGATCGTCGTGCTCGCGCGCGCGCCGCTCCCGACGGCGCTCCTCGCGGCGCCGCCGACCGGCGCCACGACCGCGAGCGCCAGCACGCCGGCGCCGGCCGCCGCCGTTCCCGCAGCGCCGGCCGGCGCCGCGGCTCCCCAGCCTGCCGGCGCCGCCCCGCGCGTGTCGGTCGTACTGCCCGTCTACAATCACCTCCGCTTCCTCCCCGAGGCGATCGGCAGCGTCCTGGGACAGACGTACCGCGACTTCGAGCTGGTGATCGTGAACGACGGCTCGACCGACGGTACCCGCGAGTACCTGGACGCGCTCGCCGATCCTCGGATCGTCGTCGTCCACCAGGAGAACCGCCGCCTGCCGTCGGCTCTCAATGCCGGCTTCGCGCGGGCGCGCGGCCAGCTCTTCACCTGGACCTCGGCCGACAACTATTGCGCCCCGACGTTCCTCGAGGCCCTGGTCGGCGCCCTCGACCACGACCCGGAGGCCGGTTTCGCCTACGCCGCCTTCGCCTGGATCGACGACGAGGGCCGCATCCTCGGAGTCCACCGCGACCAGGAGTTGAGCGTGCGCGCGCTCTTCCCGCAGAATCCGGGCATCGCCGCATTCCTCTACCGGCGAAGCTGCCGCGACTTGGTCGGCGACTACGACCCGGCGCTCGAAGGCGCCGAGGACTGGGACATGTGGGCGCGGATCGTCGAGCGCTTCCCGGCGATCTACGTGCCCGAGATCCTCTATTATTATCGTCTGCACGACGACAGCATGACGGTCTCCAAGCGCGAGCGCGTCGCCGCCGCGAGCCGCCACGTGGTCCGCAACGCCGTCGCCCGCCGCGGCCAGCTCGACATCGAGGAGCTCTTCCCGACCCTCGCCGCCTGCGCCGATCGCGGCGAGGCCGAGCTCTACGCCTGTGCCGAGCTCGGCACCTCGCTCCTGCGCTCGCCGTGGGCGCCGCCCGACCTCGCCGCCGCTTTCCTCGACGCCGCCTGCTCGGTGCGTCCCGAGCCGGTCGCGGTCGCGAACTACGCCATCGCCTGCGCGCGCCTCGGACGCTTCGCCGAGGTGCGGCGCTGCCTCGACCGACTCCGCGACGTCGCGCACCCCGATATCCGCCGCACCGCCCTTGCGCTCGAAGCCGCCGCGGCCGCCGAACGGAGCGACGCCGCCATGGCGCTCCAGCCTTTCGGCATCGACACGACCGGCGTCGAGCTCTTCGCCCGCGAGCGCGCGGCGCGGCGCGTCTGGTCGCTCACCGAGCCCGGCCTGCGCTCCACGCCCGCAGCCCCGGCAGCCGCACACGCCGGTGCGGCGGCGCCGCCGGACGCGACTTCGGGCACGGGCGGCGACGCCGCCGACAACGACGACACTCCGCAGCCGGCCTCGGCGCCGCCGCGGGACGTCCGCCAGCGCCCGAACGTTTCCGTGATCGTGCCGACGCTGGACCGTCCCGACATGCTGCGCACCGCTCTCGAGAGCATCCTCGCCCAGAGCTACCGCGACTTCGAGATCGTGGTCGTGAATGACGGCGGCCCCGACGTCAGTCGCCTCCTCGCCGCCCTCGACGACGACGGCCGGATCTCCTACGTCCGCCACGGCGCCAACCGCGGTCTCGCCGCGGCGCGCAACACCGGCATCGGCGTCGCCCGCGGCCGCTTCGTCGCCTACCTCGACGACGACGATCGCTTCTTCCCCGAACACCTGGCGACTCTCGCGCCTTATCTCGAGGAGCAGCCCGAGCGCATCGTCTACAGCGACGCGCTGCGGGCGCTGCAGCGGCGGGATGGGCACGGCTACCGCACGACGCAGCGCGATCTGCCCTATGCCAACGACTTCGACCGCGCTCGCCTGCTGGTGAACAATCTCTTTCCGGTGCTGTGCGTGATGCACGCGCGGAGCGTCTGGGAGGCCGTCGGCGGCTTCGACGAGTCCTTCTTCGCGCACGAAGATTGGGATCTCTGGCTACGGCTCTCGGCGCGCTTCCCCTTCCTCCACGTGCCGAGCATCACCGCCGAGTTCACGCAGCGCAGCGACGGCTCGTCCATGACCGGCAGCACGCAGCCGGAGTTCCTGCGCACCGCCGAGATCATCTACGCGCGCACCGCCGACGAGGCCGCGAAGCTGCCGGGCGTCCGGCGCGCACGCGCCCACTTCCTCGCCTCGCTGCGAGCCCGGGCGGTCGCGGAAGAAGCGCCGCGCGCAGCGGCGGCGCCGGCACGACTCCCGTCTCCGGCCGCGGCCGACGAGGCGCACCCAGCCGGGGCCGCAGCCGCGGTCTTCGATTGCTCGATCGTGATCCCGCTCTACAACCGCGCCGATCTCACCGAGCAGTGTCTGGTGCGCCTCGCCGAGGTCACGCAGGACGCCTCCTTCGAAGTGATCCTCGTCGACAACGGCTCGACCGACGCCACGGCCGCCCTCCTCGAAAAGCTCGGCGGCGACATCCAGATCATCCGCAACGCCGAGAACCTCGGTTTCGCCGCCGCCTGCAACCAGGGCGCGCGCGTGGCCCGCGGCCGCTACGTCGTGTTCTTGAACAACGACACGCTGCCGCTCGCGGGCTGGCTGGCGCCGCTCGTCGGCGAGCTCGACGCCGATCCGACGGTCGCGATCGTCGGCAGCAAGCTCCTCTTCGCCGACGCTACCGTGCAGCACGCCGGGGTCGTCTTCAGTCGCGAGATCCCGCTCCCGTACCACGTATTCGCCCGCGCCCCCGGAACGTTGCCGGCGGTAAACCGCCGCCGGGAGCTGCAGTGCGTGACCGGCGCCTGCATGGCCGTCCGTCGCGACGAGTTCCTCGCTCTCGGCGGCTTCGACGAAGGCTTCCGCAACGGCTTCGAAGACGTCGACTTCTGCCTGCGCATGCGGCGCCGGGGCGGCCGCGTGATCTACCAGCCGGCGAGCACGCTCTATCACCTCGAGAGCCAGACTCCCGGCCGTAAAGCGCACGACATCGCCAACGGCAAGCGCTTGCTGGACCGCTGGATGAGCGAGTGGCGCCACCTCGGCGACGAGGACGTGGTAACGGTCGCGGAAGGTTGGTGCACCCGCACCTCCGCCGCCGGCGCCAAGACCCTGACGACGATCACCGACCCCGCTGAACGTCGGCGCTGGGAGGCCGTCGCCCGCACGCAACTGGCGCTTCGCAGCGGCGACGCCGCCGGACTCCACGAGATGCTGTCGACGTGGCGCGACTGGCCAGCCGACCCGGGCGTCCGCCACTGGGTGGAGCGTCTCGAGCGCGAGCTCCACCTCGCCGCACAGGCGCTGCCCGCGACCGCCTGAGCGGTCCGGAAAGGACTCCCCCATGCTCGAGCTCCGCACCGACAGCGTCAACTTCTATCGCTCCGAGTACTGCGACGACCTGAACCGCCGGATCGTCGAGCTCTGCCGGAGCGGCGACCGGGTGCGGCTCCGCGACTACATTCGCCGCCAAGACGACGCCCATCCCGAGCTCTACGCCGACGAGCGCATCGAGAACCGCCCGGGCATGCAGCTCGTCAAGGAGCTCGTGGACGCGTTGCCGGGACCGGTATCCGTAATCGATGTCGCCTGCGGCTCCGCCGAGCTCCTGAAAGCCCTCCAGCGCTCCGGCCACCGCGTCACCGGCGTCGACGCGAGCCCGGTGCGCGTCGCCCGCCATCGCCGCGAGATCACCGACCTCCACGAAGGCTTCGCCGAGGAGCTGCCGCTGGCGCCGGCGACGGCCGACGTGGCGATCGCGCTCGAATGCCTCGAGCACGTCATGGATCTCGACCGCGCACTCCGCGAGATGGCGCGCGTACTCCGCCCCGGCGGCGCGCTGCTCGTCACCGTGCCGCTCGGCAGCGCCGCCGACGGCCCGAACCACGTACGGCACTTCACGGTGGAGAGCCTGCGCCAGGCGGTCGAGCATCGCGGCTTCCACGTACTGCTGGCGTGCACGATTCCTTATCTGCACGGCGAGCCGGACAACAACGTCTTCCTCGCCGCGGTTAAGCTCGTCGACGAGCGCACCCCGCTCGTGCTGAGTCACGCCCTCAACTACAAGCTCTTGAAGCTCATCACCCCGGATCTCATGACGGTGAGCGGCATCGAGCTCACCAACCTCTGCAACCTGCGCTGCCGCCAATGCCCGACGCCGTTCACTCGCGCCGCCACCGGATACGCCGACGATCGGACGGTGGCGCAGGCGCTCGACTACGCGGCGCCGGGCCAGCTCTTCTCGTACCACCGCCTCGGCGAGCCGCTGCTGCACCCGCAGCTCCTGCGCTACGTGCAGTGGGCGGCGGATCGCGGCGTCCATCCGCTCATCAGCACCAACGGGGTACTGCTCACCGAGGAGATCTTCCTTAAGCTCCTCGACGCCGGCCTGCGCAATCTCCAGATCACGCTCCACACCACGGCCTCGACCAAGGCGTACGGCTTGGTAGCGCGCCATCTGCTCGCCCATCCCGAAGTGCAGGACCGCCTGACGTTCGTCGGCAACGTCCTCTCCCACTACGACAAGGTTCCGGAGTGGCTCGATGCCTGCGGGATCACGGCCGAGGAGCGGCGCTGGCTCCGCTACGTGCAGACGCACAACTGGGCCGGCAACGTTCCGGGCCGGCGGGTCGCCTTCCCCGACGACGTCGTCGAGCGCCGCGTCCGCAATTGCTATTTCATCACCGGCAACCGGGCGAGCATCCGCTGGGACGGCACCGTGGTCGCCTGCTGCTTCGACTCGGAGAACGAGAACGTGATCGGTCGCCTCGAGGACTTCGCGACCCTTCGCCACCGGCCCGCCGACTACCGGCTCTGCCGCTACTGCGACGCCAACTGGGCGAACGGCGATACGGCCTGAGGGCGCCGACCAGGCGCGGCGACGCGGTTCAGACGCGCCGCGAGGTCAAGCGCGGCGTCAGCGGATTCAGCGGCGCATAGCCGGACGCGCGCGAGCGGGCAATGCGGGTTCGCACCAGGCGCGCGGCAGTAGTGTCGCGGGCGCCCGTCGCCGCCCGTTCCAGCTGCGTGCGGCGGCGCGCCAGTGCTTCCACCATGCGCTCGAGCTGGCGCCAGAGGTCGGCCAGCGCAGCCGGCGGCGTCGCGCTTGCGTCGCGCCTGGCCGCGATCGCGGCCAGCAGCGGCTCGAGCTCCTGCTCGAGGCCGGCCAGGTGCGTCGCGACCTCGGCGAAGCCCTCCCAGCGGCCGCTCGCGAGCTGCTGCTCGATCACGTCGTAGGCGGCCGCGATCTCGCTCCAGAGCGCAATGGCGCGTTCGGTGACGGCGCGCGGATCGTTGGCTTCAGGCGGCATCGAGCTCGGGCGTGCCGTGGCGCAGGATCTCGCGGTAGGCGCCGCCGATGATGCCGAAGAGGCGCTGCACCTGGAGCACGTGGCGGCCGCTCTGGGCGAGATTCGCTTCCGTCAAGTGATCGAGCATGAAGCGATAGAGGCGGTCGAGATTGCCGGCGATCTCGCCGCCGCGCTTGTGGTCGAGGGTCGAGAGCAACTCGGCGATGACAGCCTGGGCGCGGCGCAGCGCCTGGGAGAAGGCGACGACATCACCGCTCGCCAGGCACCGCCCGGCCTCGGCGAGGAAGCGGTCGCCGCCGTCGAACATCATCAGCAGCAGCCGTCCCCGGTCGATGGTTTGAAACTGGACCTGTTGATACTGGCGTGCGGGGGTTTGCGGCGAGATCATGATGTTCTCCCGAGGGCGCCGGCGAGGAAGCCGCCCTGCGACTTGAGGCTCTGCACCAGGACTTCGAGGCTGGTGAACTGAGCTCGGAGGTTCTCCTCGTAGGCGTCGAGGCTACGCTGGCCGGCGGCGATCCGCTCTTCGAGCGAGCGGATCTCGTCGGCTACGGTGGTGTTGCGGACGTCGATCAGACCGCCCGACTGGGTGACGGCCGCGAGGTAGTCGGAGAGGCGGTCGGCGACGCCGGCGCCCCCGGCGGCACCGCCGAAGAGCTTGGCGACGTCGGCGCCGCGAGCCTGCAGCTCGGTGCGAAACGCCGTCTGGTCGAAGGCCAGGGTCCCGTCGCGGGCGGTCGTGATCCCGATCTGCGCCAGAACGCGGTAGTCGTCGGCGCCGCCGGTGTCGGTCGGACCCGAGATGATGCTGCGGAGCGAGTCCATGATGCCGCGCACGGTGCCGTCGAGCGCCAGCGGGCCGATCGTCACCGAGCGATCGTCGCTGCTGGTGTCCTGCTCGATCGTGCTCTCGCCGGCGACGAAGGTGACGATGTCGTTGAAGGCCTTCACCACGGCGTCGACCCGTTGCGCGCTGACGTCGGCGTCGTCGGCGACGGCCACCGACACCGGGCCGCCGGCGGACCGCAGCTCGATCGTCACCCCGGGAACGACGTCGTCGAAGCGGTTGCCGGCTCGCGTCAAGGGGTCGGCGAAGCCGCTCACGGTGAACTGAGCATCGAGCGCGCTCTGGGAGACGGCGACGCCGAGCGTGGTATCGTCGGTGACGATGGCGACCGCAGCCTCGGTTCCGGTGGCGTCGCTCGCGAGCCGGAGCCGGTAGTCCGGGCTCGCCGCCGTCCCGACGTTCACGACCGACGCGGTGGCGCCGGCGGCGAGGGCGTTGATGGCCGCGGCGAGATCCGTGAGCGTCGTCGTAGCGTCGACGGCGATCGCCTGCACCGGACCGTCGGCGCCGACGCGGAAGGCGAAGGTGCCGCTGCCGGTCGCGACCGTCGAGGTCGCGGCGGCCTTGCCGTTGGCCGAAGCCGCGATCGCGGGGCGCGCCAGGTGATCGACGGTGATCTCGGTCGAGCCGCTGCGGGCGCCGACGCCGGCCGTAGCGGTGAGCACGTTCTCGTTGCTCGACGACGCCTTGCGGGCGATGACGTCGTCCGGGTTCTTCAGCTTGTCGACGGCGGCGAGGAATGCCGTGACCTTGGCGTTGAAGGTCTGCAGCGCGATGCGGCGCGTGTTCGCGTCCGTGCGCTGCGCCTGCAGCGTCCCGACGCCGCGCTGGCGCTCGAGCGCGACCAGCTGGGTGACGATCTTGTCGGTGTCGAGGCCGGTCGCGAGACCGCCGATCGTGATCGTGGGCACGGCTCAGACCTCCTCGTCCACGAGAGCTCCGGGCGTTTTCCGCAGCCGCTTCAGCGCCGCGATCACCTCTTCGGGCGGAACCTCGCGCAACAATTCCCCGGTTTCCGGATCGATCACCTTCACCACCACTCTGTTGAGGTCTTTCTCGAAACGAAACGACAGCGCGTAGGGCTTGAAGGCCGGCGCCGGCGCTTTCGGATCGGCGGCTGCCGGCGGCGCTTCTTCGGTCGCCGACTTCCTGGTCATCGCGGGTTGCTGCGGTTTCGGCGCAAGCTTCGCCGATGCTGCGTCTACCGCTCGAGCTCCTTCGATTCGCGTTATCGACATCCTGGTTTTCCCCACTACGGCCGCCGGCGCGGGAGCGCCGGCGGCCATGCGTGGCCCTGCGTGTTACCGACTTATCGCAGCAGCGACAGTGCCAATCCCGGCTGCTGATTGGCCTGCGCCAACACCGAGACACCCGCCTGCTGGAGGATCGTGGTGCGGGTGAGGTTCGCCGTCTCCTCCGCGACGTCGGCGTCGCGGATGCGCGACTCGGCGGCGGCGAAGTTCTCACGGGCGACGCGGAGGTTCGCGATCGCCGTGTTGAGCCGGCTCTGGATCGAGCCGAGCGAGCCGCGGCGGCTCGCCGCCGTCGCGATCGCCGACGAGATCGACCCGAGCGCCGACTGCGCAGCTTCGGCGGTCGAGACGCTGACGTTCGAGAGGCCCATGCCGCTCGAGGAGCCGTCGACGGTGGTGAACGAGATGCGGCTGTCGGCCGTGCCGTCGAGGCCGACCTGGAGCGAGACCGTAGTGCCCGCCGACAGCAGGTTCACGCCGTTGAAGGTCGTGGTGTTCGAGATCCGGTCGATTTCGGACACGAGCGCCGTGAACTCCTCCTGCAGCGCGCTGCGCTGGGAGTTGCTGACGGTACCGGTCGCCGACTGCGAGGCGAGCTCGGAGAGGCGCGCCAGGATGTCGCCCGCCTTGCCGAGCGCCTTCTCGCCGATGCTGATGGCGCTGATGCCGTCGTTGGCGTTGCGGACGGCCTGGGTGGCGATGCGGACGTCGGCGCGCAGCCGGTCGGCGATGGCGAGACCGGCGGCGTCGTCGGCGGCGCTGTTGATGCGCAGACCGGATGCGAGCCGCTCGAGGGAAGTGTTGAGGCTGCTGCTCGAGGTCTCGAGGTGTCGCTGGGCGTTCAGCGACGCGACGTTGGTGCTGATGTTGAGAGCCATGGAACTCCTCCGTGGTTTGGTGGTCCCCGACGTCCGTGTCCGAGGCCGTTGTTGTGCGTCGGGAGCGACCACCGGGGGGACCATCCCGCCCGGCTCACTGGTTCGTTCCCTCTCGCCGCCGTTATCGTCGGCGTCCACGGGAAACTTGAGCGCCGGCGACGCTTTGCGCCGACCGCACGGATCCGCTGCGCGTCTCGCCGGCGCAGCTCGCACGGCAGCTGCCGGCGGCGGCGACGGCTGCCCGGTCCCGGCCCCGTAGATAGGGACCGATGCCGGGAATCCGACCGGCCGGCAGTCTCGTACCGTAGATCGGCCGGCTGGTCGGCGGCAGCGGCGGTACCAACGCCGGCAAACCCACCGGACCGGCAGCAGCGGCCGCTGTTTCCGGAACTTGTCGAGGTCGCCGGTGGCCCGGCATGCTCGTCTGCGTGCGCTACCTGGTGGTGGGTGCGGGCGGGCACGCCGAGGAGGTGGCCTGGTCGCTCGTCGAGCACGAACGCGCCCGTGGCGAGAGCCCCGAGGCGGTGTTCTTCGACGACGTCCGGCCTCCCGGACCCCTGTCTTCGGGTCTGGGCGCGATCGCCGGGCCGCTCGATGCCGTCGCCGACTACGCCGACCGCCGCGCAACGCTCCTCGTGCTCGGCGTCGGGCTCCCGCGTCTGAAGCAGCGCCTGGTGGCGCGCCTGGCGCCGCTCGGACTCTCCTGGGCTACCGTCGTCCACCCGCGCGCCATCGTCGGCCCGAACGTCGAGATCGGTCCGGGGAGCTACGTCGCCGCCGGCGCCATCGTCACCGTGAACGTGCGGCTCGGCGCCTTCGTCACCGTGAACCTGCACGCCCAGGTAGCGCACGACGGGATCGTCGACGCCTATGCGACGCTGCACCCGAACGCGCGCGTAGCAGGAAACGTCCGCGTCGGCGAAGCCGCCGAGCTCGGAACGGGAGCGATCGTGCTGCCCGGCCTCACGGTCGGCGCCGGTACGGTCCTCGGCGCCGGCGCCGTCGCGCTCGAGGCGCTCGAAGACGGCGTCACCTACGTCGGCGCGCCGGCCCGGCCGGTCCATCGCCGCGCTCGCCGGCCGGCTTGAGCGCCCCTCCCGGACGGGGATGAGCGGGGCGCGGCGCGAGACCGGCGGCCGGGACCATGGCGGCACGCACAGCAGTCCCGACGTCGACCCGCGTCCGGGAGCCACGGCCCAGGCGAACGTCGGAAAATGGGTTGCGTGCGATCTGACATGCCCACTATCTTGTCGAATCTATGCGGTGGTCGGCACGGCTGCGGGCGCTACTCACGATCGCTTGTCTCGCCGGGAATCTTCCCGCGGCGGCTGCCGAAGCGGCGGTCTGCAACCTGACCCCCGAGAACAACCCCATCCTCTTCGCGCCCTGCGGTCCGACGACTGCGGTATGCACCATCCCCGGCGGCAGCGCTCCCGACGGCTGCGTGCTCGACTTCGGCAACCGGAAAGTCATCTTCACCGGCACCTTCGACGTCTCCAAACCGGGGACGAAGGCCTCCACGCTCGTCGTCACCGCCGGACAGATCGAAGTGCGCGGCGTCCTCAAGGCGCGCTCCGATGCCAACTTCGCCGGCGGCACGATCGAGCTCAGCGCCCTCGACAGCATCGCGGTGAGCGGCACGATCGACGTCTCGGGCAACAGCGGCGGCACCGTCCGCCTGCGCGCCGGCACCGCCGTCGATCTCGTCTCCGGCGGCGTGCTGCGCTCGCGCGGCATCGAGAGCGGAGGGCCGAACAGCGCCAGCGGCGGCACCATCATGGTCGTCGCCGGAACCACGTTCAGCCACCGCGGCACCATAGACCTGAGCGGCGGCTCCCAGGGCGGCGGCGGCAGCCTGGCGACCCAGGCCGGCACCGACACGCTCTTCGCCCAGGCCGTCGACGCGACCGGCGGCGTCAGTGACGGCGGCGACATCGACGTCATCTCCGGCGACGACGTCCGCATCGAGAAGATGCTCGACGTCAGCAGCGTCAACGGCGGCGGCGGCGGCGACGTCACGGTGCGCGCCGGCGTCGATCGGGTCGGCGGCGTCAAGGTCGGCGGGACGCTAACCGTGCTCGGCGACATCAAGGCGAACGGCAGCAGCGACGTCGACGGCGGCTGGGACGGCGGCGGCATCACGCTACAAGCTTTCGGACCGGCGATCGTCTCGGGCGCGTTGCGGGCGACCGGCGCCTCCCCGGGCGGCGGCGGCGGCGGGGTCGTCATCGACAGTAGCGACAACGAGCTCTCGCGCCTGGGCGCCCTCGACGGCGACCTCACGCTCTCGAGCGTCATCGATGTGAGCGGCGCGCAGAGCATCGTCAACGATGATTCCGGCTCCGGCGGCGACATCGACGTCTTCGTCGGCCGCGACGGCACGATCACCGGCAGCATGAACCTCTCCGGGAGCGACGGCGGCGGTACGCTCAGCGTCTACGGCGGCCGCTCGGTGTCCTTCGGCGCAACCGTCAACGCCAAGGGCACCGCCAACTCGGCGAGCGGCGGCTCGGTGACCATCCGCAACGGCCTCGGCGCGTATGGCACGCTCGCGGTCTCGCGGTCGCTCGACGTGACGGCGAGCGCCAACGCCGTCGGCGGCGACGTCACCATCGCGAGCTGCGACCTCACCCTCGCTCCCGGTCTGGTCGTAAACGCCTCGGCGCCGCTCGTAACCGCGAACCCGAGGATCGACCTGATCTCCTCGGGAGCAATGTCGATCGGCGGCGGCGGCGCCTATCGCGCCTCGCCCGCGGGCCGGATCACCCTCACCCACTCGCCCGCCTTGGCGCCGCAGATCGGCGCCAAGGTGGTCTTCGATCCGGCCTACACCGAGGTCACCAACAACCAGGCGCCGTTCCCGGCCTGCGCCGTGTGCGGCGACGGCATCCGCCAGCCCGGCGAGATCTGCGATCCCGGCGCCGGCGCCGACGGCGCCTGCTGCAACGCCGACTGCAGCGCCTTCACGTGTCCGACGCTGACGCCGACGCCGACGCTGACGCCGACGTCGACGAACCCGACCCGGACTGCGACCCCGACCCGCACTGCGACTCCGACCCCGACCCGAACCCCGACCGTGACGCCGACGCCGACGCCGCTGCCGACGAGCACGGCGCTACCCCTGATCGAACCGCGCGCCGTGCTCGCGTGCGAGCAGACGCTCGGCAAGGCGAACGCCGCAGTCGTGCTCGCCGGGCTCAAGGCCTTCGAGTCCTGCGCCGTGGACGGCCTCAAGTGCCTGCAGTCGAAACCCGCCGGCGTCCCGCGCTCGACGTGCCTCACCGGTGCCGGCAGGCGCTGCCGCGCCAAGATCGACAAGCTCGCCGCCAAGCACGTCCGCTTCCGCTCGCAGTTCCTGGCGGCTTGCGGCGGTCATCCGCCGCCGGTTCCGATCGAGATCATGCGCAGCACCGACATCCTCGGCTTCGCGCTCCTCCAGCCGCAATGCCACGGCATCGAGCTGAGCTCGTCCGAGGCCATCCTCGGATGCCTGCAGATCGTGGGGCCGTGCACGACCGAACGGGCGCTCGGTATGGGGGCGCCGCGGATCGGCGACATCCTCGACCTCCTCGGCATCGACTCCGAGAGCGAGGCTGCCTGCCTGCCGGCGCCGCTCGGATCGGACGACGGTCTCGCCGGGCTCCCCGTGGCGGCGCAGACCCTGCGCTGTCAACGCGCGGTCGTGGCGAGCGGGCGCAAGCTGATGGGGCGGCAGCTATCGGTGACGCGTACCTGCGTCGACTCGCTCTTGAAGTGCCGTCTCGACGGCAAGCCGCGCGAGGCCTGCGCAAAGGTCGGCGCCGCCTGCGCGCGCAAGCTCCTCGTGCTCGACGATCCCACGACCGGCGCCCGCGCCAAGATGCTGGGGGCCATCCACGCCGCCTGCGGCGCGCTACCCCCCGACGTGCTCCGCGAAGCGAGCGGTCTCGGCTACGCCGCGATCGACGAACGCTGCGCCGAGCTCGGCGCCGCGCCCGCCGCCGATCCTGCGGCGATGGCGGCGTGCGTGACCCGCGCTTACGCCTGCGCCGGCTCGGACGTCGTCCGCCAGACTCTGCCGCTCGTAGACCGGGAGCTGGCGCGGGTCGGCTTGGCGCTCGGAGACGACGCCTTCTGCCCGCTCCCGACGCCAACGCCGACGCTGACCGCGATGCCGACGCTCACGGCAACGCCGACCGCGACCACGACCCCGACACCTACCGACACGCCGCCGCCGACGGCAACCGCTACGCCGACCGCCGGTGCGGAGGCGACGCCGAGCTCCACGGCGACTCCGGAAGCCTCTCCCCCGACCGTGACCCCAACCGATCCCGGCGTCCAGCCGACCCCGGCGTGTCCGAACGGCATCGTCGAGCTCGGCGAGCAGTGCGACCTCGGCGACGACGTGCCGGGCGACGGCTGCAGCCCGACCTGCCGGTTCGAGACCCTGATCCCGGGCGGCGGGGCGCAGACGACCGACTGCATCGCCGAATGGGCCGTGATCAACCCGTTCAACACCCCCTTCCTCGGCAGCGACGGTCTACCGAGCTTCAAGCAGAGCTGCGTCGACGGCGATCCGAGCTGCGACTTCGACCTCGCGGCCGACAACAAGTGCAGCTTCCGCGTCGCCTTCTGCATGCAGAACGTCGACCCCAACCTGCCGGCCTGCACGGCGCCGCCCGGCATCGTGAAGTACGTACTGGTGAGCCCGCGGCCGAATTCCGCCGACGCTACCGACAAGGCCAACGCCAACGCCCTCCTCGGCGCCTTCGGCCGCCTGAGCACGGTCCAACCGTCGGGTACGAGCGGCAACACCCTGGCGTTCGATCCGCCGCTCGTCCTCGAGCCGCCCGACAACTGCACCGAGCCGGTCGACATCGTCGTCGAGCGCCGCGGCCTAGCCGAGCGCAGCGAGAAGTTCCGCACCAACACGACCTCGGTGCCGCCGATCGGCGGCACCAGGGGACTCGAGGACAGCGACACCCTGCTGTTGAGCTGCCGCGCGGCGCCGGCGCCGACCCGGACCGCCGCACCCACGCCGAGCGCCACGCCCTCACCGTGACCCGGCGCCGGCGCGGGACACGCAACACACCTCGCATGCGACCCGTGAATTGCGGGGCGGCGGCGGCACACCGTATATCCGTCGCGTGCCGTACTCCCGCGTCCACTGCGCGCGCTCCGCATTAGCGTCCGCAGGCCTCTGGCTCCTGGTCGCGGTCGTGCAGACGACGCCGAGTCGGGCCGCGGGACTCTGCTGCAATCAGACGAGCGCGGAGAGGAACGCCAACCTGGTATGCGCACCGGCAGCGGCAACGTGCACCGTCGCTGCCCAGACGATCAACACCGCTTCCACCTGTCCGGGCGGCGAGGACGGCTGCGAGCTCGACTTCGGTGATCGGCCGGTGTCGCTGACCGGAACGTTCACGATCGGCGCCGGCCGACTCTCGATCCGTGCCCGCTCGATCGCGGTCGACGCCAGGATCGCCGCCGCCGGCGCCGCCGGCGTCGAGCTGCGCACGACCGCCGCGAGTTGCTCCGGCGGCGCCGGCGATCTCGTCGTGCGCAGCCCCATCGACGCTTCGGCAGCAAGCACCGCCGGTTCCCTGCGCTTGCTCTCCGCCTGCGATCTGGTGATCGCCTCGACGAGCCAGTTGCTCGCGAGCTCGGGCGCCGCCTTCGGCGGCACGATCGATCTCCGCGCCGGCGGCAACCTCACCCTGGCGGGCCCGGTGAAAGCGACCGGCGGCGGCGGCGACGGCGGCCTCGTGACGCTCGCGGCGGGCGCCGACGTGCGGGTGCAGCGCGCCATCGACGTCCGCAGCTTCCGCGACGGCGACGGCGGAACGATCTCACTGCGCGCCGGTGACGGCGGGCTCGCCGCCGGCGACGCCGGCGGCGCCCTCACGATCACCGCCGACCTCCTCGCCGACGGCAGCACCGACGCCGACGGCAGCTTCGGCAACTCGGGCGGCGATGTGGCCCTCGAAGCCGCAGGGCCGATCGTCGTCGCGGCGACCGGCGCCATCCGCGCCAATGGCGCCGGCCCGGACGGCGCCGGCGGCACGCTCACGGTCTCGACCGAGGCGGCGCCGACGGGCGTGCTCACCGCGCTCGACGGCGACGTCACGCTGCTCGGACCGATCTCCCTGCGCGGGGCGGCGAACGGCGACGGCGGCGAGCTGCTCGGCAGCATCGGCCGCGGCCTGGCGCTCCAGGGCACGCTCGACATCAGCGCCGGCGGCGACGACGCCTTTCCGGGCAGCATCGAGCTGACGACGGGCGCCGATCTGCGCCTCGACGCCGCAGTCAGCGTCAACGGCAGGACGGCGAGCGCCAGCGGCGGAGCGATCGATCTGAAAGCGGGCCTCGCCACCGACACCGCAACGCTCACGATCACCAGGAACATCGATCTCGCCGGCGGCAGCGGCGCCGACGGCGGCGATGCGCGCCTGGCCGCGTGCCGGATCGACGTCAAGCCGGGCGTCACGATCGACACGCGCGGCGCCAATGCGGTCGTCACCGACCCTACCATCGTGCTGGCGGCGGTGGATGCCCTCACCATCGGCGCCAACGCGCGCTTCCTCGCGCCGAGCGGCAGCGGCACGCTCGTGGTCAGCGCCCCCGAGACTGCATCGTCGATCGCTGCGAGCGTCCAGTTCGTCCCCAAGCTGGCGACGCAGGCGGCGGCGCCGGGACGCTCGCCGTTCCCCCCGTGTCCCCGCTGCGGCGACGGCATCCGTCAGCCCGGAGAGCCGTGCGATCCCGGCGCGGGGGCCGACGGCTCGTGCTGCCGGAGCGACTGCCTGGGCTTCGTCTGCGCGACGCCGTCAGCGACACCGACGCCTGGGGCGCCGACGACCGCCGCACCCGCCACGGACGCCGGCACTGGCACCCCGACGCGCACGCCGACGCCGACCGCGACGCCGACGCTCGCACCGGCGCCTGTTGCGCCCCGAGCCGTCCTCGGCTGTGCGCGGGCGCTCGCCAAGGAGACGACCCGCCTGGTCGGGAGCGAGCTCGCGAGCCTCGACAGTTGCGCCTTCGGCGGTCTCGCCTGCCTCGTCGACGGTGGCGGCGAGGGTTCCGCCTGCATGGCGCGCGCGGCACGCCGCTGCCGCAGTCGCTTCGCGAAGCTCGCCCGCGCGCGCGCGACCTTCGCCAACGCCTTCGAAAAATCCTGCGCCGGCGATCCTCCGGTACTACCGCTCGCGGCGCTGCGTTCACCGGCGCTCCTGAACTTCGCCGCGTTCGACGAGACGTGCGCCGCCGAGGTCGGCCTCGATCTCAGCTCGGCGAGCGCCATCCGCACCTGCCTCGAGCACGGCGCCTGCGCCGCCGAGCGCGTGCTCGCCACCGCCTTCCCGAGCCTCGCCGCGCTGGTTCCGGCCGTCGTCGACGTCACGGGCGCCGGACTCTGCCTGCCCTTCACCGAGGCGGCGAACCTGCCGCTTCCGTCCCGGGCCGCGCTCAGGTGCCAGCGCGCGGTAACGGCCGCCGGGCGGAAGCTCCTCGACGAACCCCTCGCTGTCGTCCAGCGCTGCGCCGGCACTCTGCTCGCCTGTCGCTTGACGGGACGCAGCACCGCGGTCTGCGAGGCGGAGAACAGGCGCTGCGCCGCCAAGCTCGCGGCTCTGGCGGATCCCGCGAACGGCGCGCTGGCGCGCTTCACCGCCAGAGTAGTGCGCGGGTGCTCGAGTGCGTCCGCCGACGATATCGTCGCCGCCGACGGGCTCGGCTTCGGAGCGGTCACCGATGCCTGCGCGGCGCTCGGCGCACCGCCGCCCACCGACGCGACGACGCTGGCGCCGTGCATCGGGGCCGCCTACGCATGCACTGCCGCGGCGTTCGTCTCCCGCGCCGCACCGTTCGCCGCGGCGGAGCTGGCGCGCGTCGGATTGGCGCTCGGCGAGCCGTTCGCCTGCCCGGCGAACGGCGTGGCCCCGACCGCGAGTCCGACCGCAACTCCGGGAAGCGGAACGGCGGCTCGAACCGCGACTCCGACGCCGACCCCGACCAACGCCCCCGTGACCCTCCTCCTCCCGGGAGGCGGGGTACGCACGCGCGACTGCATTCTCGAGTGGACCGTCGGCGGCCGCGCCGCGACGCCGCCGCCGATCACGACGGTGGACTGCGTCGATGGTGACCCGGCCTGTGACCTCGACGGCGTCGTCGACGGCGTCTGCCGCCTGCGCGTCGGCGTCTGCCTGACGGGCACCGACCCCGAGCTCCCCGAGTGTCCGGCCGCCGCGGCGCTCGCGTCCCTGACGCTGCAGAGCCCGCAGCCCACGTCGGCCAACCCGATCGACGCCGCCAACGCCGCCGCCCTGGTAGGAGCGGTCGGCGCCCTTACCGCCGCCACGCCCGGAGGCGCTGGCGCCAATACGTTCACGTTCACACCACCCCTGGCATTGCCGCCGCCCGCGCACTGCACCACACCCGTCGACATCGTGATCGAGCGCCGCGGCCTCACCCGCCGCGCCGAGCGCTTCCGCGCCCGCGCCGTCGCAGCCGACCGCGACGGCGCCGCCGTCGTCGACGACGACACGACGTATCTCGGCTGCGTCGCCCCGCACTGAGCGTCTACCCCCGTGCGCCCCGAAGACTACGTTCGCGCCGAGGCCGCCGCGCTCGGCTTCACGGCCTGCGGCTTCGCCGCGGCCGTGCCGATCGGCCGCGGCGCCTTCCTCGACGGCTGGCTCAGCGCCGGCTTGCACGGCGACATGCATTTCCTCGCCCGGCATCCCGAGCGGCGGCTGACGGTCGCCGGCATCCTGCCGCGGGCCCGCACCGTCATCTCGCTCGCCTACCCCTATGCGCCGCCGCCCCCGCCCCCGCTCGACTGGCGTCGGACACTGCGCGGACGCATCGCCGCGTACGCGCGCGGCGCCGATTACCACGCCGCGATCGAAGAGCGCTTGCAGGCGCTCGAGCGTGTCCTGGCGCGGCTCTTTCCGGACGCGGCGACGCGCCGCTACGTCGATACGGGGGCAGTCCTCGAGCGCGAGTGGGGCGTACGCAGCGGCCTCGGCTGGTTCGGCAAGAACACCATGCTCCTCGGTACACGTGCGGGCTCGTGGTTCTTCCTGGCCGAGCTCGTGACCGAGGCGGCCCTCGCACCCGACGCGGCGAGCGGCGAACATTGCGGCCGCTGCACACGCTGCCTCGACGCCTGCCCGACGTCGGCGCTCCGCGACGGACGGATCATGGATGCCCGCCGCTGCATCGCCTACCTCACCATCGAGCATCGCGGCGCGATTCCGCCGCATCTCCGCCCCGGGCTCGGACCGTGGATCTTCGGTTGCGACGTCTGCCAGGAAGTCTGCCCCTGGAACGCACCGCCGCCGGCGACGCGCGCCCCCGACGCCGACGGCCTCTTCCCCTTTCTGCCCGACCTGCTGCAGCTCGATCGCAGCGCCTTCCAGCGGCGCTTCGCGGACACCTCGCTGGCGCGCGCCCGGCGGCGCGGCTTGTTGCGGAACGTCGCCGTAGTCCTCGGCAACACCGGGAACCCCGCGGCCGTGCCGGCGCTCCGCTTCGCGCTCGGCGATCGGGAAGCGCTCGTGCGCGGCCACGCCGCCTGGGCCCTCGGAGCGATCGGCGGCGCCGAAGCGCGCGAGGCCCTGGCGGCGCGGGACGCCCGCGAGCCGGACCCCTCGGTGCGGGGCGAGATCGCCGCGGCGCGCTCGGCCGCCGCCGGCGAAGCGGGCACGAGCTCAGTCCGGGCAACAGCGGCGCCGACTACACCAGCGGACGGCCGGCGGACGCTTTGACCGCGAGGGCGGCGAGGAGCTGCGCCTGCACCTGGTCTGCGGCGCGCGCCACCGCTCCCGCGCCGGCTTCCGCTATGCGCTTCCGACCGCCGGCGATCATGTCGTGCCCACCCGCCCAGCGGCTACCGAGCACTCGTTGGAGGATCTCGCCGGCGTTCGCCTCGCGCTCGGTCGTCCGCAGCGATACATGCAGATGGTCCTTGTAGCGTCCGATGGCGCACGCCCACTCGACCTCGTCGAGTCGGAGGAGAAAATCGGCGACCTCCGCGACCATGTCCGGGTACTGCAGCTCGGGGAGCACCGAGACGACGACGTTGCCGTAGATCTGCGCGCGCTCGATCGCTTCGTGGAAGACGGCGAAGTACTCGCGCGGCACACGCGCGTTCTCGATCTTCCCGAGCCGGCGCTTGTTGGCGTACGGGTAGAGGAACTGCGCGGCGGCGATGTCGGCTGGCGTCGACTCGCGGCCGAGATCCTGGGTCTCCGCCATGATGCCGTAGAAGAGCGCCGTCGCGATCTTGCTCTCGACCTCCAGTCGCGACTCGCGCACGTACTCCGTCAGGATGGTGGAGGTCGAGCCGTAGTTCTCGCGCAGGTCGAGAAACGGCACGCCCTCGTAGCGGTCGTAGGCCGGGTGGTGGTCGATCACGACCGTGGGGATCCTGCCGGGCGGCAGGGAGTTGTTCATGCGGCCGGGCTGAGTATCGACGAGCGCCACGAGCGTATCGTCCGTGAAGACCACGGCGTCCACCGGCTCGAGGTCGATCTTCAGGTAGGTCAGCATCGCCCGATTCTCGGCGCGGCCGACGATGCCGCCCTGAGCGATCACGGCTTCCTTGCCGACCAGCTCCTGGACCAGGAACTTGAGCGCGGCGGCGCTGGCGAGCGCGTCGGGATCGGGGTTGTCGTGCGGCAGGATCACCAACGGCGCCGTCCCCTCCAGAACCTGGAGGAGGCCGGCGAGCAGACTTTTCGGAGACACACCCGCCATTCGGTATCGTACGCGACGACGGCGGGATTATAGGGGCCGCTTCTCGGGTTGTCCAAGTCGTATTCGCCCCGCACCGGCATCCGCGGCCGCGACGGTGTGCTGCCGCGCCGAGCTGCGTCTTCCTTGCCCCGCCCGAGCCATCTGCTAGCTTCAGGTGATCGCAGGGCGAGGAATGGTGGATCGGGTCGTCCCTGAGGAATTCTTCCGCGAACGGTACGGCGTATCGCCGAACACGCTCGAGCGCGTTCTCGGCTCGGCGCTCGCCCGCCGCGCCGACGACGGCGATCTCTACTTCGAGTTTCGCGCCGCCGAATCCCTGAACCTGGAAGAAGGGCAGGTCAAGAAGGCCACCCATGACGTCCACCAGGGCGTCGGCGTGCGCGTCGTCGTCGGCGAGAAGACCGGCTACGCCCACACCGACGACGTCACGATCACTACCCTCACCGAGGCGGCGCGCACGGCGGGCCACATCGCCAGCAACACGGGAGGCGCGCCCGCGATCGCGGTCCGCTCGACCCGTCCCGAACGCGATCTGTACCCTCTCCCCGCATCGCCCCTGGACGTGCCGCTGGCTGTCAAGATCGAGATACTCGAGGCCGTCGACCGCGCCGCCCGCGCCCTCGACCCGCGCGTCAAGAACGTCTTCGCCTCGCTGACGATGGAGCAGAAGCTCGTCATGATCGCCACCGCCGACGGCCGACTGGTGAGCGACGTGCAGCCGCTCGCGCGCCTCAATGTCACCTGCATCGCCGAAGACGCCAGCGGCCGGCAGCAAGGCACCTACGGCGGTGGCGGGCGGCAGGCGTTCGACTCCCTCATCGCCGGCGACCGCCACCTGCGCTTCGCGCGCGCCGCAGCGCGACAGGCGGTGCTGAACCTCGACGCCATCGAGGCACCCGCCGGAGAGATGACCGTCGTGCTCGGACCCGGCTGGCCCGGCATCCTGCTCCACGAAGCGATCGGGCACGGCCTCGAGGGCGACTTCAACCGCAAAGGCATCTCGGCCTTCGCGCACCTCCTCGGCCAGCGCGTCGCCTCCGAGCTCTGCACGGTGATCGACGACGGCACCATCGCCAACCGTCGCGGTTCCCTCAACGTCGACGACGAAGGCACGCCGACGCAGCGCACCGTACTCATCGAGCGCGGCATCCTGTGCGGTTATCTACAGGACCGGTTGAACGCGCGCCTCATGGGCGTCGCTCCGACCGGCAACGGACGGCGCGAGAGCTTCGCGTGCGCACCGATGCCGCGCATGACCAACACGTTCATGCTCGCGGGCGACTCGACCCCCGACGAGATCGTGCGCTCGGTGGACCGCGGACTCTACGCCGTTTCCTTCGGCGGCGGCCAGGTCGACATCACGAGCGGCAAGTTCGTCTTCTCGGCGAGCGAAGCCTACCTGATCGAGGGCGGCAAGGTGACGCGTCCCGTGAAGGGCGCCACGCTGATCGGCAACGGTCCCGACGTCCTCACCCGTATCGGGATGGTGGGCCACGATCTCGAGCTCGACGAGGGCATCGGCACCTGCGGCAAGAACGGACAGTCGGTGCCGGTCGGGGTCGGGCTGCCGACCATCCGCATCGACCGGCTCACGGTCGGCGGGACGCGCGCGTGAAGGACCTGCGCGCCGACGGCGCTGCGATGACGGCGACGTTGCAGGGCGTGCTCGAGCAGGCGGCCCGCGCCGGCGCCTCGGCCGCCGATGCCGTCATGGTCGAGAGCGCGGCTTTCGCCGCCGGGGTCCGCCTCGGCGAGATCGAGAAGCTCACCGATTCGCGAGAGCGCCGGCTCGGGCTCCGCGTCTTCGCCGGCGCCAGCGTCGCGATCGCCGCCACGGCCGATCTGTCGCCGGCCGGCCTGGCGCGCTTCACCGCCGATACCGTCGGACTCGCCCGCGTGACCGCGCCCGATCCGCTCGCCGGCTTGCCCGACCCGGGCGCGCTCGCCACCGACGCGCCCGACCTCGACCTCTACGACGAGACCGCCGCAGCCCCAGCTCCCGACCTCGCCCTGGCCAAGGCGCGCGCCGCCGAGCGCGCGGCGCTCGCAGTCGACCCGCGCCTGACCAATTCCGAGGGCGCCGAGTTCTCGCAGGACGCGTCGGTCATCGCCTATGCCTCGACCCTGGGATTCGCGGGAAGCTACCGCCGCTCGAGCTTCCACCTCGGCGTCGAGCCGGTCGCTAGCCACGACGGCCGCATGCAGCGCGACTTCTGGTATGCGCGGGCCCGCCACCTCGCCCGGCTCGACGACCCGGCGGCAATCGGCGCGCGCGCCGCCGAGCGCACGCTTCGCCGCCTCGGCGCCCGGCGGGTGAAGACGCAAGAGGCGCCCGTGATCTTCGAGGCGCCGGTCGCGGTGTCGCTCCTCGGCCACCTGGCGGCGGCCGTGACCGGCCAGAGCCTCTACCGCGGCGCCTCGTTCCTCCTCGGGCGGCTCGGCGACGCGATCGCCGCCTCGTGCATGACGGTGATCGACGACGGCCGCATGCTGCGCGGCCACGGGTCGCGCCCGTTCGATGCCGAAGGGCTGCCTACCCGGCGCACCGTGGTCGTCGAGCGCGGCGTCCTCGCCAGCTACCTCCTCGACACCTACTCTGCGAAGCGGCTCTCCCTGGCCTCGACGGGCAATGCGGCGCGCGCGATCGGCGACGCCCCGGGCGCGGCGCCCACCAACTTCTACCTCGAAGCCGGGCCGCATGCCTTGGAAGCGCTCGTCGCCTCGGTCGAGCGCGGGCTCCTGGTCACCGAGCTCATCGGTTTCGGCGTCAACGCCGTGACCGGCGACTACTCGCGCGGCGCCGCCGGGCTCTGGATCGAGCACGGCGAAATCGCATACCCGGTCGAGGAGATCACGATCGCGGGCAACCTGCTCGACATGTTTCGCGACGTCGAGATGATCGGCAGCGACCTCGAGCTCCGCGGTGCGATAGCGGCCCCCTCGCTGAAGGTCGGCCGCATGACCATCGCCGGAGCCTGACCCGGCCGCGCGCGCATGTCGTCCCCGCCGCCTCCTGCACCCTCCGAGCTGCGCCGCTCGAACTTCACGGCGACCCTCGGACTCGCGCGCCGGCAGGTCGTCGTCTATTTCTTCTTCGCGGCGCTGCTCTTCTTGCTCTGGCAGCTCTACGCCGTCTTCTCGGGCTTTCTCGTGCCGATGGTCTGGGCAGCGATCCTGGCAATGCTGTTCTTTCCGCTCTACAGGGTCGTGCTCGGCTGGTGCCGGGGTCGCGAAACGGTCGCCGCCTTCACCCTGACGCTGCTGATCACCGGCGGGGTCCTGCTGCCGACGATCTCGCTCTCCAGCGTCATCACGCGCGAAGCCGTCGGACTCTACCAACGGGCGAGCGAGTACGTGAGCTCGGGAGCGCTCGCCGCCGACGTCGCGCAGCTGCAGGCATCGCGGTTCGGGCGCTGGCTGCAGCGCCTCGAAGGCTACGAGATCGACTGGAACGCGGTCGCGCGTTCGAGCATCGACACCGCCGGTGCGCTCCTCGTGGCGCAGGTGACGTCGGTCGCCAAGAACGTCGCCGTGTTCCTCTTCGACTTCACGATCATGGTGTTCTCGCTCTTCTTCCTCTTCCGCGACGGCGAACGCATGTACCGCGCCTTCCGCGACATGATCCCGATGGACCCCGTCCACAAGGACGCGATCTTCGGTGTCCTCGCCCAGACGCTGTCGGCGGTCACCCAGGGCATGGTCGCGACGGCGTTCGCGCAGGGCGTGCTCACCTGGGTCGCGCTCTGGGGGCTCGGCCTCCCCTACACCGCGTTCCTCGGCGTCGCCGCCGGAGTCTCGTCGCTGGTCCCCTTCGTCGGCGCCGCCGGGGTGTGGATTCCGTGCACGGTATACCTGGCCGCGACCGGCGACCTCGTCCGCGCGCTGATACTTCTCGTCTACGGCTCGGTGGTGATCAGCATGGTCGACAACGTGCTGCGACCGCTCCTGATCGGCGGCCAGACCCGGCTTCCCACCCTGTTCCTCTTCTTCGGGATCCTCGGGGGCGTCCGGGAGTACGGCGTGCTCGGCCTCTTCCTGGGGCCGGTGTTGCTGGCCATCGCGCTGGCCTTCATCCGCATCTACCAGGAACAGTTCGCCACCGCCGAACGCGATCGGCCCGTCGCGGCGTGAGCCGGCGTCGGTGAACCGCGGGGGCCCTGCCGGCTATCGCCGCCAGGCTTCGAGGCCGGCGAGATCGTGGATGCTGGCGCGTTGATTCAGGCGCTGGATCCACCCCGCGACGTTCTTCCACTCCGGATCGAGCTCGACCCCGAGCGCGCCCAGGATGACCACGCGCGGTGCGAACGCCACGTCGGCGAGCGAGAACGCCGCCCCCGCGAGCCAGGACCGCCCGGCGAGCGAGCCGTCGATGACCGCCAGCATGCGCTGCACCTGCTGGCGCGCGTTCGCCAGCTTCTCGCGGTCGCGCTCGGCCTCGGGCTTCTTGAGCTCGTTCATGATGATGCCGGTCACCGGGATGAAAGCGTTGTCGGCGTAGTCCTCGAACGTGCGGACGCGGGCGCGCGCCGCGGAGTCGGGCGGCAGCAGCGGCGGATGCGGATACTCGTCCTCGAGATACTCGTTGATTATCGTCGAGTCGTACACGATCATCTCGTCGTCGATCAGGACCGGCACCTTGCCGAACGGGTTCAGCTTCAGGAACTCCGGGCGCTTCTGCTCACCGGCCTGCAGGTCCACCGGTACGATGTCGACGCTCAGATCCTTCTCGGCCAGGACGATCCTGGTCTTCTGACAAAACGGGCATTCTGGAGAGTCGTACAGTTTCAGCATTCGCGCACCTCGCCCCAACCGTGTTCGGACCGTCCATCCGACGGGCCGATGAATCGCTGGACCTTATGGTAAACGCCGTACCTCCGCAATTATGACCGGCCAATTTTTTCGCCGGTCGGCACCGTATTTTTACGAGCGGCGGCGAAGCGGCGGGCTCAGAGGAGGTGTCGCCAGGCGCGATACGAGCTGCGGACGAGCGGGCCGGATTCTACGTGCGCGAACCCCATGCCCCGCGCCTCGTCGCCGAGGTCGGCGAACTCCTGCGGCGTGACGTAGCGCTCGACCGGCAGCTCCTCCGCACTCGGCCGGAGGTATTGCCCGAGGGTCAATACGTCGCAGCCTGCAGCCCGGACCGCCGCAAGCACCGCGAGGACCTCGTCGCGGGTCTCGCCGAGACCGAGCATGAGGCCGGTCTTGGTGCGGATCTGCGGGCGCAGCCGCTTCGCCGCCCGCAGGATGCCGAGCGAGCGCTCGTACACGGCGCCCGGGCGCACCCGCTTGTACAGGCGCGGCACCGTCTCCATGTTGTGGTTCAGGATCGCGATCGGCGCCGCGACGATCGTCGCCAGCGCCGCGTGGTCACCCTGGAGATCCGGGATCAAGACCTCGATCGAGCACTCGGGCACTCGCGCCCGCACCGCCGCGGCAGTAGCGGCGAAGTGCCCGGCACCGCCGTCGGCAAGGTCGTCGCGATTCACCGAGGTCATGACCACGTGCCGCAGCCCGAGGCGCGCCACGGCTTCGGCCACCCGCCGCGGCTCGTCGGGATCGACGGGCAGCGGCTTCCCGTGCCCGACCGCACAGAAGCGGCACGCCCGCGTACAGGTGTCGCCGAGCAACATAACCGTAGCCGTATGATGCGACCAGCACTCGCCGAGGTTCGGACAACGCGCCTCTTCGCAGACCGTGTGCAGGCCGAGCGCGTGGACGACGGCCCGCGTCTCGGCGACCGCCTTCCCTGTCGGCGCCCGGCTCTTGATCCAGTCGGGATGCCGCCGCGCGATCGTCACCGGTGTCCTCCGCCGTGCTCGACCGCGCTCGCGAACACCCGGACGAACTCCGCCACGACGACCGTCTCGACGTCCGCCATCGCCGGACTCGTTCCCGCCGCCTGGGCGAGCGACGTGACGCCGGTCTCCGCCAGCCCGCATGGCACGATCGCCGCGAACTCGCGGCGGAGATCGGCGACGTTGAGCGCAAAGCCGTGCATGGTTACCCAGCGGCGGATACCGACGCCGATCGCCGCAAGCTTGGCGTCATCGACCCACACGCCGGTGAACCCGCGCCGTCGGTGCGCCGCGATCCCGTAGCGGCCGGCGACGGCGATCAGCACCTCCTCGAGGGCGCGCAGATAACGGTCGACGTCGCGGCCGCGGCGCCCGAGATCCAGGATCGGATAGCCGACGAGCTGTCCGGGGCCGTGATACGTGACGTCGCCGCCGCGGTTCACGCGGCGGATCGGCGCCACCGGGGCCAGGACGTGGCGGAGGTCGCCGCGGCGGCCGAGCGTGATCACCGGAAGATGCTCCACCAGCAAGAGCTCCTCGGGCCCGCCGTCCAGGACGCGGTCGCGCGCCGCCTCCTGGATGGCCAGCGCCTCCTCGTAGCCGCAGCGCCCGAGACGCCGCACCTCGATAGGCGCCGACGCCGCTGCGAGCGCTGCCGCTCTCGTCACCCGATCACCAACCCGATCGGCTGCTCGAGGAGCCGCGCCAGCTCTTCGAGGAAGCGCCCCGCCATCACGCCGTCGATGATGCGGTGGTCGCACGATACGGTGACGCGCATGGTGGGCGCCGCTACGACTGCGCCCTCGCGCACGACCGGCCGCTGTTTGATCGAACCGACCGCGAGGATCGCCGCCTGCGGCGGATTGATGACCGCCGTGAACGACTCGATGTCGAGCATGCCCATGTTGCTCACGGTGAAGGTGCCGCCCGAAAGATCCTCGCTCGCAAAGCGCCCCTGCTTGGTGAGTGCGACGAGGCGGCGCGCTTCGCCGGCGATATCGCCGAGCGAGCGCTGATCGGCATTGCGCAAGACCGGTACGATGAGTCCGTCTTCGACCGAGACCGCCATGCCGAGATTCACCTCGGCGTAGATCTCGAGCGCGCCGTCGCGGTACGACGCGTTCAGGCGCGGGTGGCGGGTGAGCGCCCGCGCCGTCGCCTTCAGCACCATGTGCGTATAGGTGACCGGAACCGCGAAGGCGTTCTCCCGCTCGAGCGCGGCCTTGAGCCGCACCGCCTCCGACATGTCGATCTCCGCCGTGACCGCGAAGTGCGGAATCTCGTGAACTGCCTCGCTCATACGGCGCGCGATCGACTGCCGCATGCGCGAGAGCTCGCGGCGTTCGCCGACGGCAGCGGCGCGCGCGCCGCCCGGCGAGCGCACGACCGGCGCTGCAGGCGCGGTCGGCGGCGGCGCCGGCGCCGACCCCACCGCTGCCGCCTCGACGTCCTCGGTCACGATGCGGCCGTCGGGGCCGCTGCCCCGAACCGACGCCAGGTCGACGCCCCACTCCCGCGCCAGGTCGGCGGCGGCGGGCGTCGCTTTCGGCGGCTCACGGACGGCGGCGGACTCCTTCGGGTGCACGGGCGCAGTGGGCTTGCGCGCGGCGACGCGCAGCGGCGGCGGCTTCATCGCCGCATCCGAGTCCGCGGAGCCGCGCGCCCCGACTGCCGGCTGCGCCGCGTCGCGGTCGACGCCCTCGATCACGGCGAGCACCGCGCCCACGGCCGCGGTATCGCCAGCGGACACCCGGATCGCGCTCAGCACGCCGCTGTCGGACGCTTCGAGCTCCATGTCGGCTTTGTCGGTCTCGACCTCGGCGATCACCTCGCCCGCCGTGACGGAATCTCCGGCGCGCTTCAACCAGCGGAGGATCTTACCCTCCTCCATGGTGTCGCTCAGCTTCGGCATGACGACGTCGATGTTCACGCGGCGATTATACGGGTGCGGGTCGGGTTCCGAAACCCGCGGGGGCGCCTCAGGCGCCGGTTCGCGCCGCGGCCGCCGCGCACGGCGCGAAGGAGCGGCGGTGCAGCGGCGTCGGACCGAGCTCGGCGAGCGCCCGCAGGTGCTCGGGCGTCGCGTAGCCCACGTGGCGCGCGAATCCGTACGCCGGGTAGAGCCGGTCGACGGCGCACATGAGCCCGTCGCGATGTACCTTGGCGACGATCGACGCCGCCGCGACCGAATAGACGATCGCATCGGCATGCACGTATTGCGTCTGCGGCACGTCGACATCGGGTATGCGCCGCGCATCTACCAGCAGGTGATCGGGGGCGAAAGGCAGCGCCGCGACGGCCCGCCGCATCGCCTCGAGGCCGGCGCGATAGATGTTCAGGCGATCGATCTCCGCGGCCTCGACCAAGCCGATGCCGATGCCCATCGCCGCCTTGCTGATGGCAGCCGCCGCTTCCTCGCGCGCCGCCGCAGGCAGGAGCTTCGAGTCGGCGATACCGCGCAGCGGCTCCGTTGCCGGAGCGAACACCACCGCCGCGGCAACGACCGGGCCGGCGAGCGGTCCCATTCCGACCTCGTCGACGCCGGCGACGCGCGCGAGTCCGGCGCTCCAGAAGAGCCGCTCGACGTACGGCGCCGTCTCCCGCTCCGCCTGCGCCCTCCCGAGCGCGGGCCGCGGCGCGCCCGCCTTCCGCACCCTCATCGCCGCCTCCTCCGCAGGTCCGCAGCTCGCACGCGAGTCGCCGCCTGTCAAGCCGCGCCTCACGCCAGCGCGCGCTCGCCGAACCACCACAGCGCCATCACGAGGATGGCGGCGGAGATGACAGCGATCACGCTGCGGCGGTGCGCGCTCCGCTCGATCGCGGCGATCAGCGGCAACGTCATCAGCACCACCGCGAGCTGGCCCGCCTCGACCCCGAGGTTGAACGCCAGGAGCGACGCGATCAAGCCTTGTCGCGGCAGGTGCATCTCGCGCAGGATCGACGCAAAGCCGAACCCGTGCATGAGTCCGAACGCAAAGGTGATACGCCAGCGGCCTCGCGTGCGATCGAGGAGCAGGTTCTCGAGCGCCACCCACGCGATCGAGAGCGCGATCGCGCTCTCGACCAGCCGCGGCGGCAACTCCACGACATCGAGGACGGCGAGGCTCAGGGTGACGCTGTGGGCGACGGTGAACGCGGTCACGACCGCCACCAGCGAGCGCAGCCCGCCCCCCACGACGAGCAGGGCCAGCAGGAAGAGGATGTGGTCGTATCCGGTCGCGATATGCTCGACGCCGAGCGCGAAGAAGCGCCGGAAAGCCGCCCAGAACCCGCCGCTGGCTTCGCCGACCACGACCTCCTGATCCGCGGGCGTGAACACGTGCTCGACGAGCACGTCGCCGACACGGATCGTGGCCAGATTCCGGCCGTCGACCGCGGTGAGCGCCGGCAGCCGGACGACCACGCGTACCGGCGTCGCCTCGGGACACGGTCCCGTCAAACGAAAGCGCACGAGCTCGTTCGGCTCCACGGTCGAGTCGCGGAGCGTGAGCGGACAGGCGGTGCCGCCGGCCTCGACGGCGAGCGCGCTCGCGAAGCGGCGGCCGAGGCGCGGATAACGGCTGCGCACTTCGGCATCGGTGGTGACGCCGTCGCCGTCGACGTCGGCCGCGAGATCGTGCACCGAGAGCACGAGATCGAACCGCACCTCGCCGCGGGCGATCACGATCTCCGAATAGCCGATGCCCTGCTGGTGCGCCGCCGCCGGGGCGGCGGCGACCAAGGCGGCGGCCAGGATCGCCGCGCCCCGCGCGACGAAATCGACGCCTCCGGCCATGGCTTTCCCGGCGGCCGCACTGCGCGTCCCGCGACGCCTCACGCGGTTGCCGATGCGCTCGGCATCAATGCTCGTGCATCGATTCGCCGAGCGCGAGCTTGCAGAGGCGGCGGACCTGCGGATCGGCGTGACTCTGCTCCAGCGACTCGAGGATCGCCTGCGCCTCGGGCTTGCCGCTCCGCTTGAGCGCGAAGGCGGCGGCGGCCTGTGCGTCGGGACGACCGCTCTCCAGCGTCTGCCGCAGAACCGCGAGGGCGGCGCCGGAGCCGATCGTCGCGAGCGCGTCGGCGGCAGCGAGCATGAGGGGCTTCTCCGCCGTAGCCATCGCGTCCCCGAGGACCTCGACGATGCGCACGTCCTCGACGGTGCCGAGCGATTTCACCAGCTCGAGACGCACGTTCGAGGAAGCGTCGCTCCTCAGCACCTCGACGACCCGCGTGAGCGCCTGCGGAGTGGCGGCCGCGAGCAGCCCGCGGCACGCCGCGAGGCGGAGCGCGTCGTCGGCGCTGTGACTCCACCCGAGCAGGCGGTCGGTCGGCGGCAGGCGGCGAAGCGTCACCAGCACGTCGAGCGCCACGGGCTCGAGACCGCCGCTGTCGCCGAGAAATCCCTCGGCGACGTCGGCCATGCCGGGCGCGCCGGCGCGCGCCAATTGCTCCATGACTTCCCCGCGCACGGTGAGCGGCTGGCGATGGTCGCGTAGCCACGCAGCGACGGGCGCCAGCCGGCCGGTGTCGAGGAGCGGCCGCAGCGCCGGCCGCGCGGTCAGCGCCGCGAGCGCGTGTGCGCGCAGGATCGGCTGCGAGCCGACGAGCGTCGCCACCAAGAAATCGGCGGTCGCCTCGGCGTCGTCACGAACGCCGACATAGGCGGCGACACCATCTGCCACCGCCGGATCCGCGAGCCACGCCACGTCGGCGGCGGTATCGAGCCGCTGCGTCCAGCGCCAGTAGGTTCCTTGGGGCAGCGCCTCGCGAAAGCGCGAATAGCTCGGCAGCGGCACGGCCAGCACCAGGCTCTCGGCGCCCGGCGCGAAGTACGGCTTGGTCGTGGCGAAGAGCATCTCCTGCGCGAGAGCGATCGTCTCACCGGCGGCGGCCTCTCCCTGCAGCACCCGGTCCACGCGGATGCGGAACACCTGCAGCTTCGCCGCCTCGTAAGGAGTGACGGCCTCGACCGCGCCTCGCACCACCAGCGTCGAGGCGTCGACGTTGGCGAAGAGATCGGCGCTCTCCGCCGACCCCGCCACGACCCAGGCAGCGAGCCCGACGCCCGCCGCCATCCATCGGCGCCGCAGCGCCGCGCCCGCTCGTACCATGCCAGGGTTCTACTGGGGGCGGTCCCGCTTGGGAACGCCCCCAGTTGCAGCGCCGCGGCTACGGAAGCGCGGCGCCCTTGTAGAGGCCGTCGCCGTCGAAATCGATGAACAGCGGATTGGCGATGGCCATCGTGGTGACGCCGCACTGCCCCAGATTGCCGTCGGTGAGCTCGGCGAGCGTCTGGTTGGTCACCGAGCACGTTCCCAAGAACGGACACGCGCCGGCGCCGGGGAAGCCGCACGGCTTGCACGGATCGGTGTTGCAGGCCTTCGGGAACATCGACTGCGGCGTCACCGGGAACAGCGGCTTCGAGACCCCGTCGCGGCCGCGCACCACGACCATCACCCACGAGTCCTGCGTGATCGTGAGGCTCTGCGACGTCGCCGACTGCAACCGCGAATCGCCGTTCACCGGCACCACGCTCGTCGTCGGCGTGATCACGAAGTTCGGCGTCGCCGTGCAGTTCTTCTTCGTGCTGCCGAGGAAGTTCACCGGCGAGACCACGCACGAAGGCGTATTGTTGAAGTAGATCTCGACGCGGTCGTACTCGGCCCAGGTCGGGCTCTGGACGTCGACGTGGACCGTCGCCGCCCCGAGCGTCGCCGGCACGAGCAGCGGGTCGGCGAGATCGTGGCTCGCGGTCGCGCCGCCGTCGCCTTCGACGCTGACGCGCACGAACGGACCGTTGGTGCAGACGTTGCGGCCGGCATTGACGCTGGCGGCGAGCGCCGCCGGATCCAGCAGCGCCGGATCGTCGGTGAGCGACGCCAGCATGTTCCGCGGACCGCCGGCCTGGATGATGGTCGTCGAGTGCGTGTCCGAGTCGCAGACGATGCCCTTGCGCTGGAGCGGATGGGCGGCGTCGAAGTTGTTCAGGATGTTGATGTAGTCGCCGAGGTTGTCGCCGAGCGCCATGGCGTTCTGCTCGCGCGTGTTCTCGATCCAGATCTCGAGCGCGGTGATCTCATCGGTATAGAGATTCGTGAGCGCCGGATTCTGGCGGATCCTCGCCGGCTGCGTGCTCGACTGCGGCGGCGCCACGGTGGTGTCGATGCCGGAAGTCACGAAATAGCCGAGCGTGCCGCTGTTGAAGTGGTTCGCCTGCACCACGGTCGCGTTGTGGGGCGCACCCTTGGCGACGAGCGCCATCTCCTCGATGCTCAGGTCGTAGCTGCCGTCGGAGGGATAGCCGAGGCCTGGCGTCACGCCCGCGCGCCCCCAGTCGATCGAGCCGCCGGTGACGCTGGACGGATCGATGCTCGTCATCGGATAGGCGCCGAAATGGCCGCTGTCGAAGTAGGTGACCTCGCTGCTGATGGCGGTCTTGATGAGCGCCGAGGCGCCGAGCGCCGCGATCTCGGCCGAGAGATCGACCTTGAAGTCGTGGTCGCTGGCGACGAAGTAGTCCACCCCCTCGGCGAGCATGGTGATGATGCGCTCGTTCTTGGAGACAGCGGAGTCGGGACTGTCGATCAGGTGGACGTGGTGGTCGGCGGAGACGAAGCCGGTCGTGTCGACGACCGGAACCACGGACGCGGCTACGACCTGGGGCGTCGACGCATCGCCGGCGACCACCGTGATGTTGTGCTTGCTCAGCGAATATTCGGGACCGTGCGACACTACGATCTGGTAGCTGCCCGGCTGGATGGCGAAAACCGGCGTGCTGCCGGACACGTCCGCGAACTGCACCTGCGGCAGACCGTGGATCGCGACCTTCTCGCGCGCGTTGTAGCCGAAGATGTTGCCGTAGGCGTGCAGCGATCCGAACACGGTCTCGTCGATGCCGGGATCGACGGCTTGAGCGACACCGACGACGGACACCTTGGCGGGGATCGGATCGCTGGTGACGCCGTTGGTGACGTCGACGCGCACGAACCCGGTACTGGGTACGTCGAAGTCGACCACGGAGGCTTTCTTGATCGAGACGTCGCGCCGCGCCGGAGAGGCGCCGCCGCCCTCGTACGGGTACCCGGGGATCTTCACCATCATCCGGTAATCGCCGACCGGCACCGTACCCTGATAGAAGCCGCCGTCCTTGGTCTCGAACACGTCTATGACGGCGTACTGCGAGAGCCGGGCGCCGGGCGACTTGACGACCGCGACACGCGCACCGTCTACCGGCACGCCGTCGACGCGCACCGTCCCCTGGACGTAGGCGGTCTTCAGGCCGGATTCCGGAATCTCGCCGCGCGCGATCAACTTGTGGCGGGCGTCGAGGATGCGGCCCATGCCGTTGTCGGAGACCGCGAACCAGCGCGTGAAGGAGTTCTGCCCCGAGGGTGGGATGGCCAAGCGGCCCGCCGGCTTGCCGTTCTTGCAGGGGCCGATGTCGCTCGCGTAGTCGGGAGGCTCGCAGTCGGTGTTGATCGTGCAAGCAACGTCGCAGGTCGGCTGACCGGTACCGCCGCACGGAACTCCGGCCGAGTTCTTGGAGCACACGCCATGATCGCCCGCGGAGAGCACCGCGAGCAGGCTCTGGCCGTATACCGGGACCACCACCCCCGATTGGGAGAAAGCGCTGGTATCGACGGCCAGTTGCGGGATGAGGCCGTAGGACACGCCCTGCGAGTCGCCGAAGCCGAACCACCCGAGATAGTTCATGGGATAGCGGGTGAGCTCGTTGGCCGGATTGCCGCCGAGCCGGAGCGCCGACTCGCCGAAGCCGAGGCCCGGCGCCACGACCTCCTGCTGGCCGCCGCCGTTCGTGTAGTCGCCGACGTAGATCTCGAGCCGCTTCGAGCCGTTGTTGTGCACTATGGTCTCGATCTTCACGAAGTCGTCGCCCGGTGCGAGCGTGTACTCGTTCATGACCGTGACCGGGATATTGTTGTCGATGGCGAAGGGCGGGATGGAGAGCGCCCCCGAGAAGCCCTTGATCGCCACCGCCGGGTCGATCGGATCGAAGAGATCGTCGGGGCCGCTCGTCTGCAGGACCGCCGGACCGCCCGCCGCACCGTCGTTCACGACCCCGATCGCAGTCGGATTGTCGGTCGACGAGATGTTGATGAGCGGCGTCATGCCCATGAAGTTGTCGCGGCCGGGGCCGCTCGCGCGCACGAAGTCGGCGTCCATGATGTGGCCGCCGTAGGTGAGCATGAAGCTGAAGTCGCGACCGACGTCGCGGATCACGAACCGCACCTTGTCGTTCCGGATGAGCCAGTCGCCGACGCGCCCCATCGCCAGGGGGCCACCGATCAGCTCCGTCGGGCTGGCGATCTGCTTCGCTTCCGCGATCGCCATGGTGCCGATGTTCGGGTTGGGCGCACAGGTGAACTTGATGGCGTCCTTGTCGGCTACGAAACTGCTGTCGGTCGCGACCGCCTGGATCTGGAGCGTCGCCTTCTTGGTGCCCTTCTTGAGGGGCACGACGAACGCCCGCTCCTCGGAGCAGACGTTGGTCGCGGCGGTGGGGACGATGGCACCGAGTCCGAGCTCGAGGTTGCGGCGGTTGTCGCGTCCGAAGACGTTCTTGTCGGGACTGACCGCGTCCTTGGCGCTCGGCTTCTTGAGGAGGTACGTGCTGACGTCGGTCGGCGAGCAGGTGAAGCGGCTGTCGACGACGTTGACGCACGCGCCCACCATGAAAGTGCACTGCCCTGGCGTCTTGTCCGCGTCGCAGGCCGGGTCGTTGTCGCGGCAGACGATCTTGTTGGTCGGAACGCCCGTCTTCGGGTTCACGGGCGGGACCGGCGAGATCGACCATTCGAGCGCGCAGTCGTTCGACTTCACCCCTTCGGGAACGCAGTCGTTGACGTTGGCGACGGTGCCGCCGGACGAACAGGCGGCATGGGTCGCACAAGGGGCGAGAGCAACAATTGCGACGAGCGCGGCTGTGGATACGGCCAGGCGAAGCGCGGATTTCATCGGGATCCTCCTCGACGACGGCACGGTGAGCTCACGGAGACGCCGCCCACGCCTCGGCGCGCGCGGCAAGGGGCACTGCGGCGATGAAGACCGATCGCCTCCGCGACCCTACGGAGTCGAAGCCCGAACTGTCAAGCAAAATCTCGGGCGCTTGACACCCGCCGCCGGTTCCCGGACGTATCCCCGATGCCGGACACCGCCCCGCCGGTTCCCGTCGACTCCGCAACCGTCGTTCTCCTGCGCGAGCCCGCTCCCGGCCGGCTCGAGGTCCTCCTCGTCGGCCGCCACGCCGAGAGCCGGGCCTTCGCCGGCGCCCATGTCTTCCCGGGCGGCCGCGTCGATGCCGCCGATCACGCTCCGGAGCTCCACGCTGCCATGGCATCTCCACCGGCACCCGACATGGCGTCTGCGATTCGCGGCGGACCCGGCGCTCCCGGAGCCGCTCTCGCCTTCCTCGCGGCCACCGTACGCGAGCTCTTCGAGGAGGCGGGCATCCTCCTCGCCAGCGACCGCTCCGGGGCGCCGTTGCGCCTCGACGACGCCGCTACCGGAGAGCGCTTCGCGAACTACCGCCGGGCGCTCCTCGACGGCGTCGTCGGCTTCGCCGAGATCGTTCGCCGCGAAGAGCTGACGCTCCGCACCGACGAGCTCCGCTATTTCAGCCGCTGGATCACGCCGGTCCAGGCTCCACGCCGCTACGACGCCCGCTTCTTCGTCGCCCCCATGCCGCCCGATCAATCGCCGCTCCACGACGCCCGGGAGACGACCTCGGCCGCCTGGTGGACGCCGGCTGCGGCGCTCGCGGACGCGGCCGCGGGAGCGATCGTCCTCACCCCGCCGCAGACCCGCACCCTCGAAGATCTCGCCGCTCTCGGCACGCTGACGCGGGTCCTGGCCGACGCCCGCGAGCGCACCGTGACGCCGATACTGCCGAAGGTGGTGCAGATCGGCGAGCGCATGGGCGTCCTCTACCCCGGCGACGTCGACTACGCCGCCGCCGAGCCCGGCGCCGTGCTCCCGGCCGAGCGCGGCGGGCGGCTGAACCGCATCCTCATGGACGATGCGGGATGGCGGCGCTTGCGCGGCCTGCGCTGAACCGATCCGGGGCGGCGGCTAGGCGACGGCGGCCAGGCGACGCGCCAGCTCCAGGCGGTCGTCGAGAGTGGCCCCGACGAGATCGGCGGACGCCAGGGCCTCCATGCTGGTGCGCAGCCCGCGCCGGTTGGCGAGCTGGATCGTGAGTCCGGGGCGTGCGTTCAGCTCCAATACCAGCGCCCCGCGGACGGCGTCGACGACGAGGTCGACGCCCAGATAGCCGAGCGGGACCGCATCGTAGCACTGCGCAGCGATCGTCAGCAGGCGCTCCCATTGCGGAACCGCGAGCCCGGCCACGGGGCGATCGAGATCGGGATGACGCGCGCTCGGGCGGCCGCGGAGGATGCCGTGGGTGGTGACGCCGCGCACGAGATCGATGCCGACCGCCATGCCCCCCATGTGGAGATTGGCGCGACCGTCCGACGCCCGAGTCGGCAGGCGCGCCATCGCCTGTACGGGAACGCCGCGAAAGACCAGTACGCGGACGTCGGGAACGCCGCGATAGCTGATCGCGCCGAGCACCGGGTCCACCTCGACGCGCTGCTCGATCAGGATCTCGTCGCCGTAGGTGCTCGACGCGTAGGCGCCGCCGAGGATGTCGCCGCAATGCGCCGCGAGCTGCGCCCGCGAAATCGTTGCGCCGCTCGCCTTGACGAAACGGTCGCCGGCGCGCGCCGCGATCACCACGACGCCGCCGCCGCCGGCGCCGCGCGCCGGCTTGACGACGAAGCTCGAACGCGGCGCGAGGATCGCGTCGAGACGGCGCAGGTCCCACTGCCGCCCGAGCTCCGCATACGTGGCCGGCACCGGGATCCCGACCGCCGCGAGCTGCCGCTTGGTGCATGGCTTGTGATCGACGACCGCGAAGAGGCTGCGGGGATTGTACGGGACCAGGAACTCGAGGTTCCGCCGGTTCATGCCCAGCGTCGTGCGCCGCAGGCGGCGCAGCGCCGCCAGCATCAGGCGCCGCCCCGGTCCGCGCGGCCGAGATCGGAGAAGCGCAGATACTCGAGCAGCCGTAGCCCGCGCCACTTGCCGATCGCGATCTCGAGCGCGACCACGAGGATCAGGACCTCGGGGAACGAGAGCACGATCGATTGCAGCCCTCCCCCCTCGATCGCGAGATAGCACGCGGCGCAGACGGCGAGCGTGTTGCGCGTCAGCCGGATCGCCTCGCGGGTGCCGAGCTCCACTTGCGTCGTGGTGAAGTTCTCGATCACGTTCGACATGATGACCATGGGGAAGATGCTGACGTTCAGGAGCGCGCCGACGCCGAGATAGGCGCCGACGACCGTGAGCCCGGCCATCATCACCGATACCAGCGCGATCAGCACGGCCAGGCGGGCGACGAGCTGGATGCGCAGCCACTGGAGCGCGCTGCGCAGGACGACCCCGAGGCCGACGATGACGCAGAAGATGGTAACGCCCCACGTCAGCCCGGTCATCAGGAACGCCAGCGACACGATGACCGGCGCGAAGGTGCCGAAGGTCTCGATGCCGATCACGCTGCGGAAGATCACGACGAGGCAGGCGATCACCGGCAGCACGAGGATCAGGTTGATCGCCTGCAGCGGCACCTGCGCCAAGACCGCCGCCGACCAGGCGCGCACGAGCCCGCGCCGGAAGCCGGCGAGCCCGCGAACGTCGTCGGCGTCGATGACCTGCGGGCGGAGGTCCCAGAGCGACGCCGCTTCGACCATCGGCACTCCGTCGATGAGATTTGCGCGCGCCATGTTCCAGAGCGAGAGCAGCGGCGCCTGCGGATTCACCAGGACGAGCTCTCCCGGACCGACCAGCCGATAGAGGACCGCACCCAGCACCTTGCCGACCGAGCGCGGGAAGCCGCCCGCCACGACCAGCCGCGCGTCCCGGAGCGCCACCCGGTGCTCGCCGAGCTGCAGGAGCGCGTACAGCCCCGCCTCGTCGCGCGTCGACACCAGCAAGAGGTGCGCCTCGGCGACCGCGGCGAAGTTGCTGGCAATCAACCGCTGCAAAGAGTGTTCGCGGAAGTAGCGCGACTCGAAGCTCGCCGAGAGGAAGACGACGCTGATCGAGCGCTCGCGCGCGTCGGCGGCGATCCGCTCGATGACCGCCGGCGCCACCGGCGCGTCGGTTATCAGGACGACCGAGGCGACGGGCTTCTCGGCATAGAACGCGTAGGTCTGCACCCGCTCGGTCTCGAGGTTGGTCTCGCGGATGCGGTTGATCGTCGTCGTCGGCGGCTCCGCCTCCTGTGCGAGCAGCGCCTGGCGGGTCACCTGGTGGATCAACATGTCGTACTGGAAGCCGAGCTTCGCAGTGTGCTCGATGAGCGGCAGATCGCCGTAATAGAGCGTCAGGTAGTTCGCGGGGAGGGTCGCGTAGTGCCCCCCCACCGGATCGAAGGGCAGCCACTTGCCGCCGAGCCAGGCCTCGACCCAGGTGATGGTGGCGCGCTTGCGCTCTCCGTCCTCGAGACGGAGGCCGCCTACGAGCCGCGCCGGGATCTTGGCGGCGCGAAAGAGCGCCACCAGCAGTCGCGCTCGGCCGCTCGGACTCCCCTGCTCCGCATTCAGCACCGCGACCGCGTCGTCGCGCGCCTCGGCGCCCTCGCCGCGGAGGAAGGAGGCGGCATATTGAAAGAGCGACCACGTCGTCTCGTCGAGACGGGTGGTGTCGCGGGTGAGCGCGGCGACCCGCCGCGCGATCGCCGGATCGGCCGACTGGATGCGCTCGCTCGGCTGCAGGAGCACCGGGTCCGGCGGCGGCGGGTTCTCGGTGAGGGCGATGTGCGGAACCTCGTACCAGACATCGGTGGTGCGGACCGTGTAGCTGTAGGCGATCGTTCCCTTCTGCGGCTTCACGGACGGCGCTTCCCATCCGACCCACTGGTTCGGCGGCGCCGCCTCTTCGCGGAACCGGAACGCGCTCGGGCGCACGGTGCGCCCGAGGACCGCCTGCCGCCCGTCCGAGACCGGCACCAGCATGCGCACCGATGCGGCCGTCGCCGTCGGCTCGATCCCCATGGAGACGGTCACTGTCCAGTACTGGATCGTGGGCTTCCGCGGCCGGGCGGCGGCATCGTCCGGCGGACTGAAGACGCGGCCGTCCACCGCCGGCGTCGGCTCCGGAACGGCGGCGGCGACGGCTGACGCCAGAGCCATGGCGAGCACCGCCGCCAGCACGACGACCCCTCGCGCCACGCGCCGGCTCCGGCGCCGCCCGACCGCCCGGCTCCGATCCATGGTCACCGCACCAAGTCGAGGAGCGGCCCGAGCACCCGCTCCGGCGCGAAGTACTCGACCGCGAGAGCGCGCGCAGCGCGGCAGTGCCGCAACGGGTCCGCCGCTATCGCGGCGAAGGCGGCGCGGGCGTCGTCCGGCGTCCGAAACGCGAACAAGCCCTCGCCGACGGGCAGGTGGACGTCGAAGCCCGTGTCCTGGTTCACGACCGGTCGGCCGGCAGCGAGATAGCAGGCGCTCCGGTCGCTGAACCAGCCGCTGCGCAGGCGCACGTTCACGTCCTTGGCGACCGTGAACTCGCCGCGCGAGCCGCGGACGAAGGCGCGGTAGGCCTCCGGGTCGCTCGACACGGCGAGCGGGTCCACGACCTCCCACCCGGCGGCGACGAGGCGCGCGAGGTCGTCGGGGTGATCGGCGACGTCCATCGCGATCCGGAAACGTTCGCCGGTCGTGCGCGGGAGATCGAGGAAGCGCAGCCACTCGGTGCGCTTGCGCCAGGCGAAGGTCTCGCCCGCGAAGGTCACGTCGCGCCCCGCCGAGTCCCACTTGCCCACGGTCGTGAACGCCGCCGCCGGGTCGATCGCCAACGGCTCCCAGAGCTCCGGCAGCACCGGCTGCCGCAGCGGCCGCCAGCGCACGCCGCCGGTAGGGATGGGACAAACGGGCGTGCCGAGGTTCTCGCCGAGCGTGAAGTGGGCGTCGTGATCGGCGATCATCGCCGCCAGGCCGCGATCGCCGGCGGCGAGACGGAGCTGCGTGTAACCCGGATCGAGATCGACGTAGACCGCGAGCGCACGCGGCCGCCGCACGCGCGGGACCCGGTTCACGCCGCCCACGTTCACGAAGACGTCGGCCTGCGCGAGCGCGGCTCGCGTCGGCGCCGCACCGGCGCCGTACCAGCGGTCGGCGCCGGCGTCCCAGAATCCCCAGGCGTCGGCGAAACCGTGGGCGGCGAAGAAGGCGGCGGCGACGCGCACGCCGTGATCGTAGTCGCCGGCCTGCATGATCTCGGCGCCGGGTACGTAGGCGGCGGCGTAATAGGCGCTGTCTTCATAGAAGAAGACGTCGCAGCCGAGAGCCCGCAGGCCGGCCAGGAAGTGCAGCGCCTGCCACGCGTAGCCCCCGAGAGGATAGCGCACGAGATAGCCGGCGAGCACGACCAGCGGCGCGCTCACGCGCACCCCGCGTCGGCGAGCAAGCGACCGAGGACGCGCTCCGCAGCGAAGGCTTCGACCGCCACGGCGCGCGCCGCCGCACAGCGCCGCGGATAGTCCTCACGCACCGCCGCCAGCGCCGCAGCGGCGCTTTCCATGTCCGCGAACGGCAGGATCGCGTCGCCGAGCGGATAGTGCGGCGCCAGTCCCGTGTCCTGGACGATCACCGGCCGTCCGAGCGCCAGGTACGCCGTCGAGCGCGAGCTGAACCAGCCGCTGCAGGTGGCGACGTATGCTTCTTTGGCGACGCTCACCTCGCCGCAGGAAGACGCGAGATAGGTCCGGTACCCCGCCGGCGTCGCCGACACCTCGCGGGCATCGCGCACGCGCCAGCCGGCAGCGACCAGACGCTCGCGCGGCGCCGCGCCCGCGAGCGCCACCTCCAGGCGCTCCGGCGTGCGCGCCGGCAGCTCCATGATCTTTGCGAACTCCACGTCCTTGCCGCCGTAGACACGTCCGTCGAGCGTCGGCGGCGTCACGTCGATCTTCCACGACATCACCGTGGTGAAAGCGCCGACCGGCGGCGGCGGCGACACCGGCCAGTCCTCGAGAACCAGCGGCGGGCGCGTCGTCCGCCAGGCGATCCCGAGGGTGGGGATGAGGCACTCCGGCGCTCCCAGATTCGCCGCGTAGGAGAAGAAGACGTCGTGCGAGCGGATCATCGCTGCCGAGTAACGCAACCCAGGCTCGGCGCCGCCGGCGGCGGCGGCGAGTTTCGCCTGGCTGTAGCAGGGATCGGTGTCGACGTAGGCATGGACGCCGCGGCCGCGATACTCGTCGCGAAGCCAGCCGCTGCCCGAGACGTTGAGGAAGAGATCGGCCTCGCGGCAACGCCGCCCGAGAGCGCCGGCCGCGGGGCCGTGGACGGTGCCGCGCGGATCACGGAACGCCCAGGGCACGTTGCCGCCGAGGCCGGCGAGCACGCGCCCCAGGTAGGAGATGTTCTCCTCGCAGGCGTCGGTGAAGGTCTCGCGCCGCGGCGAGTATACCCATTGCCCCGTATCCTCGAGGTACGTGACCTCGTGTCCGAGCCCGGCCAGGCCGCGCACGTACTGCAGGTAGTCCCAGGCCACGCCGCCCACCGGATAGGTGGCGATGAGACCGGTGACCACGATGCGCACGGCGCGCACTGTAGCGCCGGACGGCCGCACGGTCACGCCGGGTCGCCCCGGCGCGCAGCGGCGGGCGGAACCGCGCTCAGCGCAGCCCGACGGCATCGAGCATCGCTCCGATCACCTTGTCGGCGGCGAAATACTCCTCGGCGATGCGCCGCGCCGCGCGGGCGTGGCGCGGCCAGTCCGCCGCCACCGCACGGACGGCGGCCGCCGCCTCGTCGGGGGTCGAGAACGCCAGCAGCCCTTCGCCGCTCGGGATGCGCTCGCTGAAGCCGGTCTCCTGGGTCACGACCGGGCGCCCGGCCGCGAGGAAGCAGGCGCTACGGTCGCTGAACCAGCCGCTCCGCGGCCGGACGTAGATGTCCTTGGCGACCGTGAACTCGCCGCGCGAGGTCTCGATGTAGTGACGGTATGCCGCGATGTCGGCCGAGATCGGCCGCGGGTCCACGAGCGACCAGCCGTGCGCGACGAGCGCGGCGCGTACCCGGGCATCGTCCGGGTCCATCGCCAGCTCGCAGGGCTCGCCGCTCGCACGCGGCAGATCGATCATGGCGAGGAAGTTGCGGTGCTTCGACCAGTAGTAGGTCTCGCCGCGGAAGGCGACGTCCTTGCCCCTGTTCTCCCAGGTGGCGACGCTCGTGAAAGCGCGGCCCTCCGGGCCCGGTCGCCAGAAGGCGCAGACGACCGGCGGGCGCGTCGGAATCCACGTGAAGCGCTCGGCCGGCACCCGACACGACGGCGTGCCGAGGAGCTCGCCGTAGGTGAACAGCACGTCGTGCGCAGCGAGGAAGCCGATGCTGTCGTCGGCGCCGTTGGCGACCCGCATCTGCTCGTACATGGGGTCGGTCTCGACGTAGCAGAGCTTCCCGCCCCGGCGATGCTCGGCGCGGGGCTCGGTCGCGCCGCAGAGATTGAAGATCGCGTCGGCGCTGCGATAGAGAGCGCGCACCTCGGCGGGGTCGCGTCCATGCCAGCGGCCGGTGAGAGCGTCCCAGTAGGCCCAGCGCGCGGCGAAGTCGAAGCGCCGCATCACCCGCGCCAGGTAGGCGACGTTGGCGTCGGCCGTACGCCCGACCCCGCCGCTCACCGGATCGTACGGCGGCGCTCCGGAGTCCTCGACGTAGTAGACGTCGCACCCGAGCGCCCGCAGGCCTACGAGATAGTGTATCGCCTGCCACGTCACGCCGGCCAAGGGATACTGCCCGGCGAGGCCGAGCACGACGACCCGCGCCCCGCTCACCTGTCCGCCGCCGCCGCGCCGCGCTCGAACTGGGCCGCGTAGAGCCGCGCAAAGGCGCCGTCGCGCGCGATCAGCTCCTCGAAATCGCCCTGCTCCGCTACGACGCCGTCGCGCAGCACGACGATACGGTCCGCGTGGCGGATCGTCGACAGGCGGTGTGCGATCACGAATGTGGTACGCCCGCGCATGAGCTCGCGGAGCGCGGCGATGACGAGCGCCTCGGTCTCGGTGTCGAGCGCCGATGTCGGCTCGTCCAGGATCAGGATCGGCGCGTCGCGGACGATCGCGCGCGCGATCGTGACCCGCTGCTGCTCGCCGCCCGAGAGCGTCGCCCCGTGCTCGCCAACAGGCGTCGCGAGCCCCTGCGGAAGCCGCCCGAGAAGGCCGTCGAGTTGCGCGAGCCCCGCGGCGCGGGCGATCTCGGCCGCCGTCGCCTGCGGCCGGCCGTAGGCGATGTTCTCGCCGAGCGTCGTCGGAAAGACGAGCGGCGGCTGCAGCACCATCGCGATCCGGCTGCGGAGATCCCGCAGGCGGTACTCGCGCAGATCGACGCCGTCGAGGAGCACGCGCCCCGCGAGCGGATCGTAGAAGCGGCCCACGAGGCTCACGAGCGTGCTCTTCCCGGCGCCCGTCGCACCGACTATCGCCACCACCTGACCGGCCGGCACCACCAGATCGACGTCGCGAAGCACGGTGGGGCCGGCTGCATACGCGAAGCGCACGTGCTCGAAGCGCACCTCCCCGCGCAGCGGCACACCGGCGAGGCTACGCGTTCCGTCGCGCAGGTCGGGTGCGGTCGCCAGGATCTCGAGCGCGCGGGCAGCGCCGGCTCGCGCCCCGTGGATCATGCCGATCGTCTGGCTGACGCTGTTGATCGGGGCATAGAGCGACGCCAGGTAGCTCGTGAACACCAGCACCTGTCCGATCGTGAGCGTGCCCGCCAGCACCTTGGTCGCACCGACCCAGAGCACGAGCGCGGTCCCGATGGCGATGATGACGCCGATCGCGCCGGCGTAGACCGTCTGCATCATGTACATCCGCAGGTTCGCCCGCAGGCTCTCGCTGCTCGACGCCGCGAACTGCCGGGCCTCCTCGTCCTCGGTGGTGAACGCCTGGATCACGCGGATCGCCGAGATGCCGCGCTGGGTGACCGTGTAGAGCCGGCTCTCCTTCCGGTGCGCCTCGGTCGCCATCGCGGTGATGCGGCGGCCCATGAGCGTGATGCCGAGGAAGACGACCGGGCAGACGGCGAGCGCCACTGCGGTGAGCAGCCAATCCATGCGCCCCATCACCACCACCATACCCGCGAACAGCACGGCCGAGGTGATGATGGGGAACACGCCGTTCATGCCGAGTGTCTGGATCGCGAAGGTGTCGGCGGTGACCCGATAGAGCAGATCGCCGACGTCGCGGCCGGTATGGAATCCGAGCGAAAGGCGCTGCAGATGCTGATAGAGATCGAGGCGGAAATCGTTCACCATCCCCTGCCCGATCGCGATCGTCGTCGCGTTGTTGAGGACGCCGAGGCCGGCGATCACGATGTACAGCAGCACCAACCCGATGCAGGCGGCGAGGAGGAGCGCTGCGGGCCCGAGCCCGGCGGCCGGCGCCCAGGCTACGGGCGTTGCGGTGAGGACGTTGTCGACGACGATCTTGAGCGGCCATGGCTTCAGGAGCTCGCAGACGCTGATCACCACGACCTCGGCGAGCGCGATCGCGAAGGCGGCGCGGTGCGGACGGAGGTAGTGCGCGACGGTGCGCAGCAGCAGGAAGCGCCGCGTCCGCGCGTCGCCCGCGGTCAGGAGCGCTCCCCCATCGCTTCGAGGCCTATTTGCTGCGCCACGATCTCGAGGACTTGATACATCGTCCGCCCGAGCTGGACGGCCTGATAGACGATCGCGCCGGCGATCAGAGCCGCGAGCACGATCGCCACCGCCAGGAACTCGGGGAGGGACAGGTAGGCTCCGACGGCCACGAGTCCGCCTGCGCACCACAGCGCGAGCTTCGCAGCGCGCGAGGTCTTGATCGCGCAGCGCACGTTGAACAGCCGCTTCGCGCCGCCATGATTCTCGACCGCGACCCGGAGCTGCGACTTGGTCGCGATGCCGCGGTGGATCTCGAGATCCCAGTCGCTCCACCCGAGATCGTGCGCCATCAGGTATTTGCGCGGCAAGAGGAACCGGATCACGCCGTCGAGCAGCTCTTCCTTCTCCTGGCCGCGCTCGCTCCAGTAGCGGAGGAAGAACTCGCGTCCGCGCCAGCGGATGCGGGGCGCCTGCCGCATCTCGCCGAAGCGGATGCGCTCGACTTCGGTGAGCCCCTTGACGCGCCAGCGATAGCGCTCGTAGCTGCGCAGGAGCGGTCCGAGATAGATGAGCGTGGCGACCAGCAACCGTCCGCGCCAATGGTCGTAGCGGGGATCGATGCGGGCATGGCGCGCGCTCGCGGCCACCGACACCAGCGTGATCACCAGCGGCAACGCGGCGAGCACCACGTACTTGCCGGCGGCAAGCGCGGCGATCAGGAGCAGCGCCGCCGCAACGTTCCATTCCAACGTGAACGGCAGGAAGGTGAAGAGCGACGACGGCGGCTCGTATAGCGTCTGGAAGAGCCCGCGCCCGAACGTCCCCGAGTAGATCACCGGGCGACGGGAAAAGAGCGAGGTCGTGAAGTCGCCGTAGATCCGCCCCAGCCAACGCGACTGCCCGAGCATGTTGAAGCGATACGGATGCTTGAAGTAGAGGAGCGCCTCCGCCTTTCCGTATCCGCGCTGCTGCCTGAAATACGCCGCTACGGTGTTGCGCCGGAAGTGCCACACCATGGCCGACGGGCTGAAGCCGATGACGTGGCCGTCGTTCTGCAGGCGCCAGCAGAGATCCACGTCGTCACCGGCGGCGGTGAAGATCGGCTGGAAGCCGCCCACTTGCTCGAGGGCGCGCTTGCGGAAAGCCATGTTGCATCCGGGAATATGCTCGGCGACCTCGTCGTTCAGGAGCACGTGGGTCGGACCGCCCGGAGCGGCGGCGACGTACGCCGCGACGGCGTTATCCTCGGGAGGCGGGAAGTTGGGCCCCCCGACGGCCACGAAGCCCTGCTGGAACTTGTAGACCAAGTACGTCAGCCAGTCCGGATCCACGACGCAGTCGGAGTCGGTGTAGGCGATGATCTCGCCCGACGCCGCTTCCATGCCGACGTTGCGCGCGACCGAGAGCCCGCGGTTCGGCTGATCGATGAGCGTGAACAGGCGGGGATGCGCCGCTACGTAGCGCTCGGCGATCGCCTTGGTCGCATCGCGGGAGCCGTCGTTGACGATCACGACCTCGTAGTTCGGATAGCGGACCTTCTCGAGCGACGCCAAACAGGCGTCGATCGTACGCTCGGCATCGTAGGCGCAGATGACGACCGATACCTTCGTATATTGCCGGAGCGCCGGCGGCACCGGCGCCGTGTACTGGGTCTGTACGGCGTGGAACGCCGGCTTGCGCCGGCGCCCGCGCGTCACCAGTCCGAACGACCAGTCTTCGATCGCAACGCCGCCCGTGAACCACTCGTCGGTCCAGGAGAAGATGCAGGTGCCCGCGAGTCCCGACTCGAATGCCGCCCGCACCTGCCAAGCGAGGGTTTCGGCCTGCACGCTCTCGCCGAGGCGCAGCGAATCGATGCCGTGCTCGGTCAGCACCAGCGGCCGATCCCCGGCGATGTTCTGCAGGCGGCCGAGGTAGCGGCGGAAGGCATCCTCGTGGTGGAGGTAGACGTTGAAACAGGCGAAATCGAGGAACTCGAGGTCGAGGTACTCCGTCGGCGGGAAATTGGCGTAGCTCACGAGCGCCCGAGGCGCCAAAGCCTTGATGTCGTCGTAGAGCCGGCGCAGGAACCCTTGCAGGCGCTCGGGACCGTACCAGCGGACGATGTCGGGAGGAATCTCGTTGCCGATCATGTAGGCGAATACCGCCGGATGGCCGAGCGACTGGCGTACGGCGTTGCGGATCGTTTCCCGAATCTCGGCCGCGACCGCGGGTTGGTCGAGGAAACAGATGTGCTCCGCCCACGGGATGCCGATCATAACGCGGAGATCGTGGACCTCGGCCCGATCGAGCAACCAGCGCGGCGGTATCGTGAACGTTCGGACGACGTTGGCGCCGAGCTCGGACATCAGAGCGAAGTCGCGCTCGACCATCTCGCGCTCCGGAAACGGCGTCCCGTGGGCCGCGGTCGCGAAAGGGCCGTAGGCGACCGCCTTCATGAAGAACTTCCGGTCGCCGGAGAAGAAGAACTTCCCCTGGACCTGCGGAGGACCGGCGTCGCTCGCGGTCGCGAGCGCGGCGATGCGAGCGGCCTGGCTTGCCTGAGCCGGTGTCATGCGGGCGGCAAGGCCATCGCGACCATCCCGCCCTCTTTTCACATGGTCCGATGGCGGACAAGCCGAGGTCCGCGGTTCGCGGCCACCGCGCTAATGCGCCCGGGGCCGACCTGCCGCGCGGAGAGGTCGGCCCCGGATGCGCGGCCGATTCGGGTCGTTCGTCTACCGGAGCCTACGGCAAGCCCTTCGCCGTGCCTTTCAGCATCACCCGACCCGGGCCTGGGAGGCCCGCCACGTTGTTGATGGCCGCGGCCCCGGTCGGTCCGATGCAGAAGACTGCAGCCAGGGTCGGGTGCGATACGTCCTGCACCGGCGTGTCCGGCGCGCCGACTGCCGTGAGGGTATCGGTGCCGCCGAGGGCGTTGGCGACGAAGGTGCCGCCGCCGGTGAGGAAGCACATGCGGTTCGCCACTCCGCAACTGGCGGGCGCGCCGCCGCAGTCGGCATCGGTGATACAGCCGCGCTGGGCGTGGCCCGACGCCAGGGTGCAGTTCCGGTCCGAGGGTCCTCCCACGCACTCGCCTTCGCCGTCGCCGTCGCTGTCGATGCAATCCAGCGTGTCGATGGTGCTCGTGTTGTCGAGGCACGAGGCGGGCTTGGTCGGCTCGCCGGGACGGCTGCACGCACCACCCGGACACTGGCTATTGGTGCTGCAGGGCGCACCGTTGTTGGCGCCCGAGAGGCAGCGCTTGCCGCCGCACACCGTGGCGCCTACCGCCACGCAGTCGGCGTTGGTGCTGCACGGCGTCGCCGCCAGGTTGTTGCAGGTGTCGCACAGGCACTTGTTGGGAGGCTGGCCGCTGCAATTCGGGCTGCTCGCCGTCAGCGTCTTGGTCACCGCGCCAGTCTTGTTGCTGAGATCGATCGGCAGCGTGGCGATGATCGCCCCCGGGAGCGGCGGGCAGTCGAGGCTCGTCGCGCCGTAGTCGGGGCGCCCCGGAACGTCGCCGTTGGCGTCGCAGGCGAGGCCATCGCGCACGCCGCCGTCGCAGGTGCCGCCCTTGACGCCGTCGTTGACGGCCCCGTCGCCGATGCAGCGCGGGCACGGATTGTCGAGCAGGATGCCGTTGTAGACGCGCGACTTGAGCTTCGCGACCGTCGCGGCGTCGCCGCTCTCGATGTTCGCCGTCCCGCTCACCGCTCCGTCGAACTGGTTCACGACGCAGGTCGTGACGCCGCCGGCCGCGAGCGGCAGCGGCGCGCCGAAGAAGTACTGGCAGTCGCCGGCGCCGCCGCCGCAGGCGGCGTCGCTGGTGCACCGCTTCGATGTGTCGCTCACGCAGCGGCGACTCGCGAGCTCGCCGGCCCCCGCGTGCAGGTTCTCGATCGGGCCGCTCACGCTGCAGATGCCGCAGGGACGCTTGCTGGCTGAGCAACTCGCCGTCAGCGTCACCAGGCCGCTGCTGATGATCGGGGAGCGGTGCGAGATGCCGGTCCAGCCGGCGTCGAGCAGGCTCTGCGGCGCCGTCGCGTCAGGCATGAAGCTGATCTTGGTCGGGCACGCGCACGTACACGCCATGCTGCAGAACTCGAGCCCGTTGCCCGAATTCAGGCAGGTGGCGGAACCCGGGGGATCGCATTGCTCGATTCCTTCCACCTTGCCGTCGCCGCAGACGGGTCCGCTCGGGGTGCTGGTCACGGTCGGCGTCGGCGTGGCCGTAGCCGTCCGCGTCGGCGTCGGCGTCGCGGTGCGCGTGGCAGTGGCGGTCGCCGTCGGCGCCACCACGGTCGCGGTCGCCGTCGGCGTGGCCGTGGCCGTGCGCGTCGGGGTCGGCGTCGCGGTGCGCGTTGCGGTGGCGGTCGCCGTCGGTGCCACCGCGGTGGCGGTCGCCGTCGGCGCCACCACGGTCGCGGTCGCCGTCGGTGCCACCGCGGTGGCGGTCGCCGTCGGCGCCACCGCGGTCGCGGTCGCCGTCGGCGCCACCGCGGTCGCGGTCGCCGTCGGCGCCACCACGGTCGCGGTCGCCGTCGGCGCCACCGCGGTCGCGGTCGCCGTCGGCGCCACCACGGTCGCGGTCGCCGTCGGCGCCACCACGGTCGCGGTCGCCGTCGGCGCCACCACGGTCGCAGTCGCCGTCGGCGCCACCACGGTCGCAGTCGCCGTCGGCGCCACCGCGGTCGCGGTCGCCGTCGGCGCCACCACGGTCGCAGTCGTCGTCGGCGCCACCACGGTCGCGGTCGCCGTCGGCACGGGCGTCGCCGTTAGCGTCGCTATCGGCGTCGGCTCTCCGCAACTGTCGCAACACGACGCGACCACCGTACCGCCCCGGCCCGTGCACAACGCTGCCGACGCGAGCGGCCGGCAGCGACCCGTCACCGCAGAGCCGGGGAGTCGACAGGCAACCGTCCCGTCGCGCTTGCCGCACACCGAGCGGATCGCGCAGCCCTGGATCTTGGCGCGGCACTTCTTCGGCAGCTCCCCCGTGCGGGCGAGGCGGTTCACGACCCGGTTCACGCAGGCCGTGTAGCGGCTGTGGTTCTTGGCTGCGGCACACGGACATTCGGCGTCGATGGTCGCCTGAACAGCGCAGCGCGCTGCCTCGCAATCGACCGGCGCCGCCTGAGCGGATACGGCGAGAAGCCCCAAGAGCACGGCGGCGATGACGGCGGTAACGAGCTTCATGACGACTCCCTGGTTGTGCGATCCGTCCGAGCCCGAGGCCGCGGCGGCGCCGCGTGCGCGCACCCCGGTATCTTCGCGGCTGGACGATCGCTGTGACGGCACTAACGTGCCATCTCATCTGCCAGACGGGTCCCCCGTAGCGCAACCGTTTTCTCGCTCGCGACCCTCGATGCGGCGGCGGCGGACGTATGCGCTAACCATATGGCAACTGCGATCTGCCGCAGATCGCGCTGTGCGCCGCGCGATCGCAAGACGGATGCTGGTGGAGGGACTCGAACCCCCACTGGGCTGATTTTAAGTCAGCTGCCTCTGCCGCTTGGGCTACACCAGCGCGGGAACACGGAAAGAAAACGAGAGGCGGCGAGCGGATTCGAACCGCTGCATCGAGGTTTTGCAGACCTCTCCCTTAGCCACTTGGGTACGCCGCCCTGAAGGAAGGGCTTTCGTACCATGCCGTCGTCTCGACCGGCAAGGCGCTGTCGGCGGCGCGCGCGGGAGCGTTCGATTTGCCTCGATGCCGTCTCGGGCCTAGATGTCGAGGCGTGGTGCCGATGACACGACTCGCGCTCGCCGCTCTCCTCGCCGCAGCCGTAGCGACGCCGGCGCACGGCGAGATCTACCGCTGGGTCGACGCGCACGGGGTCATGCACCTCGACGATACGCTCGCCAATGTCCCGGAAGGCGCGCGCGCCGCCGCCAGAGTCTTCCAGTCGCGCGTGCCGCCGCCCATCGAAAGCACGTCAGAGACCGCCCAGGCGGCCTTCGCGAACGGCATCGCGCGCGAGCTCGGGCTGGTGGCGAGCGACACCCAGAGCGCCGTGTCCGCCCTCGGGCTCGTCGGCATCTACCCGAGCGCGGGCTGGCATCCTGCCGCAGCCCTGACCGCCCCCGTCGTCGAAGAGGTGACCCGGGCGGCACGCGCCGCGGCGCGCGGTCATCGGCTGGCCCAGAGCGAAGCGAGCGCCGAGGCGGCGGTGCTGCGCGTCGCCTCCGGGCTCGGCGTCGCAGGTCCGCCGCCGAGCGCCGCGCCGGAGCCGGCCGAGCCGCAGACCATCGTCGTGGCGCCGAACATCGTGGTCGAGCCGCCGCCGGCGCCGGCGGTCGTCATCCGCACCGTCGAGCGCGCGCCCGTGCTCACCCGGTGGAGCTGGGATCCCGGCTTCGGCAACGGCATGCCGTTCGCGCCGATTCCGAGCGGACCGCCCGGACCGATCCCGGACCGCATCACGCCGCTCTCGAATCCGGCCGGCCGACTCCACGGCCCGGCGGTTCCGCCGCGACCGGGCCCGCAGCCCTTTCGCCGGCCGCCCGCGTTCTGAGTACGCTCCGCCGCGGCGGCGGGCAGCGGCGACGACGCCTGCAGCCGCGGGCATTACCTCGAGGAGGACATGATGAAGCTCGATACGGTATTGGCTCCGACCGCTCTGCGCGACGTTCCGGCGCTCGCTCGCGCCGCCGACGCGATCGGCTTCGCCGGCCTCTGGACCGCCGAAACCAGCCACGACCCCTATCTGCCTTTGACGCTGGCCGCGGAGCACAGCGAGCGCATCGAGCTCGGCACGGCGATCGCCGTCGCCTTTCCTCGCAGCCCGCTCGTGCACGCGCAGATCGCGTGGGATCTCGCGGCGCAGTCGAACGGCCGCTTCATCCTCGGCCTCGGCACGCAGGTAAAGGGGCACAACGAACGCCGCTTCGGCATCGCCTGGGAAGCACCCGGCCCGCGGCTGCGGGAGATGATCGTCTGTATCCGCGCCATCTGGGACTGCTGGCAGAACGGGATGAAGCCGCACTTCGAGGGCCGGCACTATCGCTTCACGCTGATGACGCCCTTCTTCGATCCGGGACCGATCGCGCATCCGCAGATTCCGATCTGGATCGCCGGCGTCAACACCTACATGCTCGAGCTCGCCGGCGAGCTCTGCGACGGGTTCCACGTGCACCCTTTCCACTCGCTCCGCTACCTGCGGGAGACCTTGCTCCCCGAGATCGGGCGCGGCCTGGCAAGAGCCGGACGGAGCCGCAGCGACATCGTCCTCGCCACCAGCGCCTTCGTCATCGCGGGAGACACTGACGAGGAAACCGCGCGCGCCAAGGAGGCCGTGCGGATGCAGATCGCCTTCTATGCATCGACCCGCACCTACGCACGCGTGCTCGCAGCCCACGGCTGGAGCGACGTCAGCGCACGGCTCAACGAGAAGGCGGCCAAGGGCGACTGGAGCGGCATGGCGCGCGAGATCACCGACGAGATGCTCGACGTCTACGCCGTGACGGCACCCTGGGATGGCGTCGCGGCCGCGGTTCGAGCGCGCTACGACGGCATCCTCGACCGCGTCGCGCTCTATCTCCCCTTCCGTCCGGGCGACGCCCCGGAGCGCTGGCGGCGCATCGTCGGCGCCTTCGCGTGAAGCGATCGCGGCCCAGGGGCGGTGTCCGCATCGTCTTCGCGGTCGAGAACGGCCGCCGCAGCGTCACGGTCGGCGGCTCCGGCCTGGCTGAAGCCGAACGCCGGCAGCTGCGCCAGCTCGTCCGCCCGTTGGCGATCCGCACCGGGGTGGTGACGATCAAGCGCGACTGGCTCGGGCGGCTGCGGGTCACTTGCAGCCGCGACATTCCCGAGCCGATGCAGCAGGTCGTCCGCAACCTCGTGGGCAACTTGTCCCGCTTGCGCACACTCTGACACACGACCTGTGCCGCCCCCGCGCGCGGACGACCGGCGCGCGGGGGCAAAAGCTGCGAACGGCGGGCGCTGACGCCGTGGCACGGCGCTCGCTCTCCGGGCTCGTGTCCGCGGCGAGCGGAACGACCCGATGCCGATAACGACGACCGACCCTCCCGTCTCCTCCCCCGCTCACGACCTTCCGCTCGCCGCGGGCGCCACTCTGCTCTTTCTCGTTGCTTGTCTCGAGCCCGCCGCCCGCGTCCCAGCGGGTGCGCTCATCCTTCCGACCCTCCTCCTGCTGTACCTCGGCGCCCGGCGCCGCCGGCGCGCGTCGATCCGCCCCCCCCGGATCTGACGCGGCGGCGGCGACCGGCGCCGAGCGCTCTACTGCCGCTTCACCAACATCCCGGCGCGGTCGAAGACCGCGGCGAGCATCGCCGCCGTCAGCTTGCCCGTCTGCGTGTTCTGGCGGCTCGGGTGGTACGAGGCGATCACCACGAGGTCGCCGATCCGAACCTCGGCGCCGTGCGCAAACCGCGGCAGCGGTCGCGGCAGTGCCACTCCGCGGGCGCGCTCCATCGCCAGCACGGACGCGAAGGCGATCCTGCCGAGGGCGACCACGACCCGAACGCGCCCGAGCAAGGCCCGCTCCGTGAGGAGATAGCCGCGACAACGCCCGATCTCCTCGACGGTCGGGCGGTTGTCCGGCGGCGCGCAGCGGACGGAGGCGGTGACGTAGGCGTCCTGCAGGCGCAAGCCGTCGTCGCGGCGCTCGGAGCGCGGCATGTTCGCGAATCCCGCTCCGTGCATGGCGCGCATCAGCCAGAGACCGCTGTCGTCGCCGGTGAACATGCGCCCGGTGCGATTGCCGCCGTGCGCAGCCGGCGCCAGGCCGACGACGAGCAGGCGCGCGCGCGGATCGCCGAAGCCCGGCAGCGGCCGCCCCCAATAGACCTCGTCGCGAAACTGCCGGCGCTTGACGCGCGCTACTTCCTCGCGATGCGCAACCAGCCGGGGACAGGCGCGGCAGCGGACGATCGTCTCGGCCAGCCTGCGGAGCTCGGTTCGGGCGTCAGTCGCCGACGTAGCGGACCTGGTTGCCGCGAACCATCACCGCCCCGGGAATCTCGTCGGCGCCGAGGCCGTGCCGCACGCGCAGGTGCTCGACGAAGGCGGCGCGCTCGCGAAAGCTCTGCTGGTGCGGTGCGCAGTAGTACGGCGCCTTGTTGATGCTGACGGCGCCCGGGACGGTGTGGTGGGAGCCCCCGAACGGGAACTCGACTCGCGTATCGTAATCGAGCGGCACGTCGATGAAGAGATCGGTGCGCGGATTGCCATGCCAGCCGCGCGGCCCGCCGGCGTGAGCCGCCGCCGCCATCGCGAGCACGCCGAGGAGCGCCATAGCTCGCATCGCCAGCGAGTATGCCAGCCGCGCCTGGGACGCGGAACTCCGATTCGACGCGCGGTCACCCGCCGCGCCCCCAGGCGTCGAGCCGCACTGCCGCCCGACGGGCCCGCTCCCAGAGGAGCGCCACCGCTAGATCGGGATTCCAGCGGCCCGCCGTCTCGCCCGGCAGCAGCATGTGCGTCGTCCGCGGCGCCTGCAGCAAGCTCTCGTCGAGGAACGGGTAGCGCGCCATCCAGTGCGGCACCTCGGAGTCCGAGAAGTACGGCAGCGACTGGGCGCTCGCACCGCGCCGGTCGACGCGCGCGTGCTCGATCGCGGCGGCCTGGTAGCGGCGGATGTCGCGCGCCGCCTCGTAGTAGCCGACGGCCTCGGCGATCACGGCGCGGACCGCAGCCCCGCCCTCGCCGGCGATCGAAAGCGCGGCGAGCGCATTCGTCGCCTCGTCGAGGCGCCGCTCGTACGCGGCTATCGGTACACCGACGCGCGCCGCCTCGCCGACCGTGCCGAGCAAAGCCGCGGCAGCGACGGCCTTGGCGGCGAGCTCCGCCGAAACGTCGGCGCGCGGCGGCAGCTCCGCCGGCGTCGGCCGCGGCGTCGGCGCCGCGGGCAGCGCCGGGGCTACGGGCGCGGAGGCGTCGGCTCCCTCTGCCGCAGGCGCGGCCGGCTCGCCGACAGGCGCGGCGCGGGCGACCGCCGATTCCCCGGTCGCAAGCGCCGCGGTGACGAGTGCGCCGCCACGCTCGGCGGCAACGAGCACGAAGAGCCCCCTGGCGCGCGCCTCGGCGGCGACCGCCTCGAGGTCGGCGCAGGCGGTCGTGCGGCGACCGTTCGCCTGGCGCACGACGTCGCCGGCGCGGAGGCCGCTCCCGGACGCCGAGGCGCCCGCGACGACCAGCCCGACGCCGCCGTCGAATAGCGCGCGCTCCTCCACGGTGAACGAGAGGACGGCCGGAAGGTCGCAGACGCGCCCGGCGTGCGCAGCCGGCGCCACCGCCAGCGCGAGCACGGCAGAGCGCACCGCACACCCGTTCACGGCGAGCGCGCGCCGAAACGGCGTCCGCCGTCTCGGGCTCGACACATCTCCGGATCGTCGCACGGCGCGCGACCAAACCACAGCGCTCGCGACATTGCCAGTCGACTGCTACTGCTCGCGCATGACCGCTTCTCACGACGACGGGACGACGGCAGCCGGCGCGGGCACCAGCGCCGCCGGCGTACGCTGGAACCTCCGCGAGCTCTACGCCGGACCGACCGACCCCGCGCTCGAGCGCGACCTCGCTGCGGCAGCGAAGCGCGCTGCGGCCTTCGCCGCGGCATGGCGGGGGCGCCTCGCCGACGCCTCGGCGGCGGAGGTCGGTCGCGCCCTCGAAGAGTACGAGGACATTCAAGAGCTCGCTCGACGTCCGGGCTTCTACGCCTCGTTGCTCGCAGCCGCGGACACCCAGGACACAGCGGCGCTCGCGCTCGAGCAGCGCACGACCGAGGCCTATGCCGATCTGCGGACGGTCCTGGTGTTTTTCGAGCTCGAGCTGATCGCGCTCGACGACGCGCGCGCCGACGGGCTCGCCGCCGACCCGGCGCTCGCGAGCTACGCCCACTTCCTCGAGCAGCTCCGCCGCTTCCGCCCGCACGTCCTGAGCGAACCCGAGGAGCGCATCCTCGCCCGCAAGGATCTCGGCGGGCGCACCGCCTTCGTCCAGCTCTACGACGAGCTCACCGGATCCTTCCGTTTCCGCATCGGCGACGCGGAGCTGACCGAGGGCGAGGTCCTCTCCCGCTTCCACCACCCGGAGCGCTCGCAGCGCCAGGCGGCGCTCGCCGCCCTCCTCGAGCCCTTCGCCGCCGCCAAGCTGCCCCTAACCGCCATCGTCAACGCGCTCTTCCTCGACCACCGCATCGACTGCGAGCTGCGGCACCACGCCGACGTCACCCACCCGACGCACCTCGCCAACGAGATCGCCCCCGAGGTCGTGGCGGCGATGATGGACGCCGTCGACCGGCACCGGCCGGTGATCCAACGCTATCTGCGTCGCAAGGCGGCGCTCCTCGGCCTACCCCGGCTCGGTATCGCCGACGTCTACGCACCGCTCGACGCCGCGTGCCCGGCGATTCCCTGGGACCAGGGGCGCACGCTGGTGCTGGAAGCGTTCCGGCGCTTCGACGACGGCATCGCCGCCGTCGCGGAGAACCTCCTCGCATCCGGACACGTCGACGCGGAGATCCGTCCGCGCAAGCGCTCGGGAGCATTCTGTGCCGCGCTCGGCCCCGCATACGCCCCCTACGTCCTCTCGACCTACACCGAGACCGGTCGCGACGTCGCCACGCTGGCGCACGAGCTCGGCCACGCGGTGCACTACTCTCTGGCGCGCCGGCAGCGCCCTCTGCACTACGAGCCGCCCCTCGTCCTCGCCGAAACCGCCTCGGTGTTCGCCGAGATGCTGGTGACCGACCACCTGCTCGCAGCTACGACCGATCCCAGCGTACGCCGCCGCCTCCTGGTGGAGACGCTCGACGAGATGTACGGCACCGTCTTCCGCCAGCACGCGCTCACACGCTTCGAGATGGCAGCGCACGCCGCGCGCCGCGCCGGCCGGCTCGACCACGACCAGATCTGCGAGCTCTGGATGACCGAACAGCGGGCCCTCTTCGGCACCAGCGTCGACATCGACCCCGCGTACCGTACCGGCTGGAGCTACATTCCGCATTTCATCCACAGCCGCTTCTATTGTTATTCGTATGCGTTCGGCGAGCTCCTGACGCTGGCGCTCTTCGAGCGCTATAAGCGGGATGGCGCGGCGTTCGTCCCGATGTACCTCGAGCTCCTCGCCGCCGGCGGCAGCGCCGCCCCCGAGACCCTAACGGCCCGGCTCGGCTTCGACCTGCGGACGCCGGCCTTCTGGGACGCCGGCTGCGCCGCCATCTCCGCCATGGTCGAGGCGTTGGAGCAGTCGTAGCGACACGACGCTCCGCAGCGGCGGCGCGAGCGACGCCACGGCGAGCGCCGTCGCTGTGGCAACGCTGGACCTGCGATCGGCGACCCGGGCCGGCGCCTGCGCGCCCCGATCCGCCAACGCGCTCAGGCGGCGAACAGCGCCGCGATCTCGTCCGCTTGATTCGCGGCGTCACGCCGGCCGAGCGCGAAGAGCTGCCGCGTATAGGCGGCATCGAAGAGCACGTACGAGAGCAGGTCGGCCTCGCCTTCAGGAACGCCGCGTGCGGCGGAGCGCATCACCAGATCGGCAACCAGGCGCGCCGGGCTCAGCGACCGCGAACGCTGCGCGTAGCACCGTCCGGCCAGGCCCCCGAGGTCCTCGGACGGCCGGATCACGCAATCGCGCACGACACGATAATCGGTGCCGCGGCTCGCGCGCACGATCTCGTTCACCCGCGGCAGGAATGCGGCGCCGAAAGCCTGCTCGCCCCCGAGCAGAAGCGCGTTCATCAAGCGCATCCGCTGGAGATCGTAGTCGATGTGGTCGAGCAGCATGGCATTCAGAACCTTGCCGAGAAGGTACGCGGGATTGCTGTAGGCCTGCTCGCGCGAGTGCGGCGTCGCCGCGATGGGACCGGGGTCGGGCGGATGGCTCAGGGCTACCAGCAGGATGCGGTCGGTCCCGAGGCGTAGGGCCGGCGCTAGCGGCGTGTTCAACCGCAGTCCGCCGTCACAATAGAAGTGCCGTCCGATGCGCACCGCCGGGAAGATGAGCGGGATCGCGGCGGACGCGAGGATGTGCGCCGGTCCGATGCCCGAGGCCCGCGCCACCACGTAGGGGTCATACTCCCATGGTGTCAGACTGACCGGCGCGCCGTCGACGAACACCACGGCGCGCCCGGAGGCGATCTCGGTGCACGAGATGCAGAGCACGCCGCGGCGGGCGCGCAGGTTGGCGCGTAGCCGCCGCCACGGGATCTCATGCATCACCATCTCCTCGAGGGCGCGCGTGTCGAGAAGCCCGGGGAGCCGCGACGGAATCCGCTCGTGGCTGCCGACGGCGCGGGCGGTGAAGGGGAATCCCAGGAGTCTGGTCGGTATGCGGAAGAGATCGCCGAGGCTCAACCGATAGACGCGCTCGAGCGACATCGATGCCCACGTCGCCGTCAGCCGCGCCACGCGGGTCGCCGCGTCGTCCTGGAGCGTCGCCATCCAGTAGGCGGCGTGGATGGCGCCGACCGATGCGCCGCTCACGATGTCGAACGCGGGCAGGTGACCGAGGCGCTTCGGCAGATCCTCGATGAGAAAGGCCAGCACGCCGGCTTCGTAGGCGCCGCGAGCACCACCGCCGGCAAGAATCAACGCGATCCGCGGCCGGCGGGCCGGCGCACCCGATGATGTCTCCGCCCCGGCGGTCATACGGCGGCTATGGATGACGGCCCCGGCGATGCGCCGGGGCCTCTCCGTCCAGAGAGCGGGTGAAGGGCTTCGAACCCTCGACCCCGACCTTGGCAAGGTCGTGCTCTAGCCAACTGAGCTACACCCGCGGAAAGGCGGAACCATATGGAGGTCATGACGACCTGTCAACAACGTGATCACCGCCGCCACTGCGCGCTCGCACCGCACGATACACGCGGCGGTGGTAGTCGGCTGCCGACCAGAGCCCGAGAGCGAGCGCGATCCAGAGGAAGTACGTGCCCGCGAGGTGAAAGTCGACGAAGAAGTATCGGTAGTGCACCAAGAGCCCGGTCAAGGCGAAGATCTGGAAGATCGTCTTGTACTTTCCCAGCTCTTCGGCCCCGAGAGTGATGCCCTCGCTCGAAGCGATGCTACGGAGCCCCGTGACGGCGAGCTCGCGTCCGACGATCACCACGACGAGCCACGCGGGCACGCGCGGCGGCGACGGCACGCCGGCGACAGGCGCGGCCGGCATGGCGACGAGCATGATGAGCACCGAAACTACGAGGAGCTTGTCGGCGAGGGGATCGAGGAATTTGCCGAGCGTGGTGACGATCCCGTGCTTCCGCGCCAGATAGCCGTCGTAATAATCGCTCAGCGAGCCGAGGATGAAGAGCGCCGCCGCGAGCGCGCCGGCGAGCGGACCGGGATCGCGCAGTATCCATACCAGCACCGGTACGAGCGCGATGCGGAAGAGCGAAAGCAGATTCGGCGTCGTCCACAGGCGATGCGCCGGATCGCGCGCCGGCGCCGGCGTCGCTACCGCCATCGGGACCCCAGCGGCCGCCGCCGCGTCACCGGGCGCTGGCGATCGCTTGCTGGAGGTAGTCCTGCCGGAAGCGCAGGACCCGGTGCACGTAGTTGCGGGTCTCCTGGAACGGGGGAACGCCGTTGTACTGGTCGACCCATCCCTCTCCGGCATTGTAGGCCGCGAGCGCCAGAACGACGTTGTTGCGATAGCGATCGAGCAGCATGCGCAGGTGCTGCACGCCGCCCTCGATATTGTCGCCGGGAGCGTGGATGTTGCGCACCCCGTGCATCTGGGCGGTGCCGGGCATGAGCTGCATCAGGCCCCGCGCGCCCTTCGGCGAGACCGCGTTCGGCTGGAAGCCCGATTCGGCCTTGATGACGGCCTTCACCAGCGCCTGCTCCACTCCGTAGCGTCGCGAAACGTTGGCGATGATCGGATCGAAGGCCCGCGACTCGATCCGCATGCGGCTCGGCTCGGCGCGGTAGCTCGTCGTCACCCCGCCTCCGAGGGCACTGATGCTCGGCAGCTCGCGGATGACGACGCGATAGAAGCGCTTGTCGGTGGGAACGTTCGTGTAGTGGATGATTCCGAAGCGATCGACCCGTCTGTAGATGTCGGCCGAGGCTCTCGGCGCGTCGACCAGCGCGATCCCGAGGACCGCACCGATCACCACCCCCACCACCCGGCGTCTTCCCCGACCCGCCGCCATCGCGGTGCACCATAGTCAACCCCACAGCAGGCCGTCAATGCGTATTCGTCGCCGGCGAGCGCTCTCCGGGCGCCGCCGCGTCAGATTCTTGACCCCGCGATGATGGTGTCGCGCTGCCAGTTGACATCGTCGCGCTCGGGGTAGTCGATCGTGTAGTGCAGTCCGCGGCTCTCGCGGCGGGCCATCGCACAGCGAACGATCAGCTCCGCCACCGTCGCGATGTTGCGCAGCTCGAGGAGATCGCCGGTTACCAGGAAGTCCCAGTAGTACTCCCGAATCTCGTCCTGCAGCATGGCGATCCGCTTGCGCGCCCGCTCGAGGCGGCGATTCGAACGGACGATGCCGACGAAGTTCCACATCGTCCGCCGCACCTCGTCCCAGTTCTGCGTCACCACCACCGACTCGTCGCTGTTGACGGCGGTGCCGGGGTTCCATTCCGGTACGTCGGGCGGTGGGGTCGGATCCTCGGCGAGGCGGGCCCGGGCGTGTCGCGCCGCGCGGTGACCGAACACCAGCCCTTCGAGCAGGGAGTTCGAGGCCAGCCGATTGGCTCCGTGCAGGCCCGTCATCGCCACCTCTCCGCAGGCGTAGAGGCGCGGAATGGAGGTGCGTCCGTCGATATCGGTGGCTACCCCGCCGCAGAGGTAGTGGGCGGCGGGGACGACGGGCATCCACTGGCGCGTCGGGTCGATCCCGAGCTCGCGGCAGCGCCGGACGATGTTCGGAAAGCGCTCCTCGATCCAGCTCGCGGGCCTGTGGGTGATATCGAGGTACACGTGCTCGAAGCCGTGCACCTTCATCTCGTGGTCGATCGCCCGCGCCACCACGTCGCGCGGAGCCAGCTCTGCGTCGTGATGATAGCGCTCCATGAAGAATGAACCGTCCGGCAGCCGGAGGCGCGCGCCCTCGCCGCGCATTGCCTCGGTGATCAGAAACGACTTGGCCTCGGGGTGGTACAAGCAGGTCGGATGAAACTGGAAGAACTCGAGGTTGCCGACGGTGGCGCCAGCGCGGTACGCGATCGCGACGCCGTCGCCGGTCGCGACGTCCGGATTCGTGGTGTAGAGGTACACCTTGCCGGCGCCCCCGGTGCAGAGGATGGTAGCGCGGGCGCGCATGGCGCGGATGTGTCCGGTGGGGCGCTCGTAAACGTAGGCGCCCCAACAGGTCGGAGGATCCGGCGCCCGGCCGCGCTTGTGGTCGATCAGGAGATCGAGCGCGAGCGCGTTCTCGAAGACGGCGACGTTCGGATGTCCGCGCAGCGCCTCCGTGAGCGCGCGGACGATCTCGCGGCCCGTCAAGTCTCCGGCGTGGAGGACCCGGCGGCGCGAGTGCCCGCCTTCCCGGCCGAGGTCGTACTCGACCGCGTCGCCGGCGACATGGGCGTCGAAGCGGGTGCCGAGCGCGATCAGGTCGCGGATCCGGTCCGGTCCTTCGCGCACCACCATCTGTACGACGTCTTCGTGACAGAGCCCGGCGCCGGCGACCAGCGTGTCCTCGGCGTGCGCCGCGAACGAATCTTCGGGGCTCCAGACCGTGGCGATGCCGCCTTGGGCATAAGACGAATTGCTCTCGCCGCTCCGATCCTTGGTGACGAGTGCCACGCGGCCGTGATCCGCGACCTCGAGAGCGAAGGTCAATCCGGCGATGCCGCTGCCGATGATCAGGTAGTCCCAGGTGTCGTCGGACGCCGCCATCGCCGCCCGCTCTCAGTCCCCGTCCTGGGCGTCGAACAACACGAGCTGGCGCGGAGCCCCCGTGTCCTCGAACGGAACGGGATAGCGGCCGGTGAAGCAGGCGTCGCAGAAGCCCGGCTGACGTCCACCGAGAAAAGCGTACATCCCTTCCTCGCTCAGATACGCCAGCGAGTCGGCGGTGATGTAACGACGGATCTCGTCGCTGTCGTGGGAAGACGCGATGAGCTCAGCGCGGGTCGGGGTGTCGATGCCGTAATAGCAGGGGTTCGTCGTCGGCGGCGAGCTGATGCGCATGTGGACCTCGCGGGCGCCGGCATCGCGGATCATCTTGACGATCTTGCGGCTCGTGGTCCCGCGTACGATCGAGTCGTCGACCACGACGACACGCTTGCCCGCGAGCACGTTGCGTTGCGCGTTCAGCTTCACCTTCACGCCGAAGTGGCGGATCGCGTCGCGCGGCTCTATGAACGTGCGGCCGACGTAGTGATTGCGGATGAGCCCCATCTCGAACGGGATGCCGGCCGCCTCGGCGTAGCCGATCGCCGCCGGCACCCCGGAGTCGGGCACCGGGATCACGATATCGGCGGCGACGCCCGCCTCGCGCGCCAGCGTGCGGCCGAGATCTTTGCGTGCTTCATAGACGCTGCGTCCGAAGATCGTGGAGTCCGGTCGCGCGAAATAGATGTACTCGAAGATGCACGCGGCCCCCGGCGTCGCTGCGAACGGGTGATACGAGATGAGGCCGTCCCCGCTCATGACGACCATCTCGCCCGGCTCTATCTCGCGCTCGTACGTAGCGTCGACGAGGTCGAGGGCGCAGGTCTCCGAGGCTACGACCCATGCGCCCTTGACGCGTCCGAGCACGAGCGGCCGGAAGCCGTGAGGGTCGCGGGCGGCGATCAACTTGTCCTGCGTCAGGAAGACGAGGGAGTACGCGCCCCGCGCCCGATGCAGCGCGGCGACGATGCGATCCTCGAGCGTAGCGGCGGTCGCGACGGCGATGAGGTGGAGGATCACCTCGGTGTCGACGGTCGACTGGAAGATCGAGCCGCGCGCCTCGAGCTCCGCGCGCAGGCGCTCGGCGTTCACGAGGTTGCCGTTGTGCGCGAGCGCCAAGCCGCCGCGCCCGTACTCGACGACCAGCGGCTGCGCGTTCTTGAGATGCTGTGATGCACCCCTCGTGGAGTACCGGTTGTGGCCGATCGCGGCCTGTCCGCGGAGCTTGCGGACGATCGCCTCCGGGAACACGTCGGCCACGAGTCCGAGGCCGCGGTGCGACACCAGCACCTGGCCGTCCGAGGAAACGATGCCGGCCGCCTCCTGGCCGCGGTGCTGCAACGCGCAGAGACCGAGGTACGCGAGATTGGCTGCCTCGGGGTGCCCGAATACCCCGACCACGCCGCATTTCTCGCGAAAGCCGCCCTCAGTCGTGGGCATCTCCTTCGAGTATCACGAGCCGGTCGGGCCAGCGAGCGCTCTGGGGAGGCCGGTCCGCCACGCCTCGCGAAGGGCGGCCACGTCGATGCCGATCAGATCGCCGATCTCGAGGCGCTGGCCGCGAACCTCGCCGATCACCGACATCGGCACATCCTCGCGGCGCGCGATCTCGCGCATCCGGGTCAGATGTCGCCGCCGCACCGACAGGATCATGCGCGCCTGGCTTTCGCCGAAGAGGAGCGCGTCCGGTCGGAACCCTCCGTCGAGCTCGATGTGGGCACCGAGCGGCGACGTCGTCTCACTGGAGATGCAGCACTCGGCGAGCGCGACCGCGAGACCGCCTTCGGCGACGTCGTGTGCCGAGCGCAACAGACCCTCGTGCGCCGCTGCGACCACGGCGCGGATCAAGCGCCGCTCGATCTCGAGGTCGATCCACGGCACGCCGCCCCGGACCTGATGGTGCACCACCGCTAGGTACTCGCTGCAGCCGAGCTCCTCACGGTTGCGGCCGAGGAGCACTACCGCGTCCCCTTCGCCCTTGAACCACTGCGTGACGTGCCGGCTCGCGTCTTCCAGGATCCCCACCATGCCGATCACCGGCGTCGGCGGAATGCTGCGCCCCTCGGTCTCGTTGTAGAAGCTGACGTTGCCGCTCACGACCGGAACCCCGAAAGCGAGACACGCGTCACGCAAGCCGGCGACCGCCTGCTGGAACTGCCACATGACCTCTGGCTTCTCGGGACTCCCGAAGTTCAAGCAGTTGGTAACCCCGACCGGCTCGGCGCCGCTCGCCGCGAGGTTGCGGGCCGCCTCGGCAACCGCGCTCACCGTTCCTACGTACGGATCGACGAGACAGAGACGACTGTTGCAATCGACCGTCATCGCCACGGCTTTGTCGGTGCCCGGTAGGCGGACGACGGCAGCGTCGGATCCAGGGCGCACCACGGTGCCGCCGCCGACGTAACAGTCATACTGTCGATACACCCACTCGCGCGAGCAGAGGTTCGGCGATTCCAGTAGCTGGAGCAGAGCCTGATTGTAGTCGACGGGCTCGGGCAGATCGCCGAGCCGGAGCTTGGCGCCCTCGTCCGCGCCCTGCGGTTCGGCTACCGGACGTTCGTACACCGGCGCCTCGTCGGTGAGCGGCGCGATCGGCAGGTCGACGACGACGCGGTCCTCGAAGGTACAGCGCAGGCGCTGGTCCGCAGTTACCCGCCCGATCACCACCGCCTCGAGATCCCACTTGTCGAAAACGGCTTTGACCGCGTCTTCCGAGCCCTGGCGCACGACCAGCAGCATCCGCTCCTGGGACTCGGAGAGGAGGATCTCGTACGGGGTCACCCCCGGCTCGCGCAGCGGGACCCGCGAGAGATCGAGCTCGATACCCGTCCCGCCGCGCGCCGCCATCTCGGTCGAGGACGACGTCAGGCCCGCGGCACCCATGTCCTGGATAGCTACCAGGTGGTGGCTCATCTCCGGCGCCATGAGCTCCAAGCACGCTTCGAGGAGGAGCTTTTCGGTGAACGGGTCGCCGACCTGCACCGTCGGCCGCTTGGTCTCGGACTCGGCGTCGAACTCGGCGGAGGCGAGCAGACTCGCACCGTGGATGCCGTCGCGCCCGGTGCGCGAGCCTACGTACATGACCGGGTTGCCGATGCCGGTGGCGCGAGCGCGGAAGATGCGGTCCGCCGGCACGACACCGAGCGTGAACGCGTTCACCAGGATGTTGTGGTCGTATCCCGGATCGAACGCCACCTCGCCACCTACCGTGGCCACACCGACGCAGTTCCCGTAGTGCCCGATCCCGGAGACGACTCCACGCAGCAAAAACGCCGTCCGCGGGTGCCGGATCGATCCGAAGCGCAGCGAGTTGAGGTTGGCGATCGGTCGCGCGCCCATGGTGAAGATATCGCGCAGGATGCCGCCGACACCGGTCGCGGCGCCCTGGAACGGCTCCACGAACGACGGGTGGTTGTGGCTCTCGATCTTGAACACGACCGCGAGGCCATCGCCGACGTCGATCGCGCCGGCATTCTCACCGGGGCCCTGGAGCACGCGCGGACCGCTCGTCGGCAGCCCGCGCAAGTAGGTCCGCGAGCTCTTGTAGCTGCAGTGCTCGGACCACATCACCGAGAACACGCCGAGCTCCTCGATCGTGGGGGCACGCCCCAGAGTCGACTCGATGCGCTCGTACTCCTGGGCCGTCAGCCCGTGCGCCAGTGCCGTCTCGACCGTGATCCGCATCACGGACCCGAGAGCACCTTCGAGCTCGTCGGCGCCGACGCCGGGTCGAGGGCGCCGCCCGCGGCGGCAATGATCGACAGGAAGATCTTGCGACCATCCTCGCCCCCGACCAACCATTCGCACGCGTGCTCGGGATGCGGCATCAGTCCGAAGACGTTGCCGCGCGCGTTGCGCACGCCGGCGATCGCCCCCAGCGAGCCGTTCGGATTCGCCTCCGGCGTGACCCGGCCTCCGGCGTCGCTGTAGCGGAGCACGATCTGCCGGCCCGCCTCCAGCGCTTGCAGGGTCGCTTCGTCGGCGACGTAGCAGCCCTCGCCGTGCTTCACCGGCAAGTCGAGGACGTCGCCGCGCCGGCAGCGATTGGTGAACAGGGTGTCGGCGTCCTCGACGCGGACATGCACTCGCCGGCAGAGGAAGTCGAGTTCGCGATTGCGGATCAGCGCCCCGGGCAGCAGGCCTGCCTCGCAGAGGATCTGGAAGCCGTTGCAGATGCCGAGAACGACGCCGCCGCCTGCCGCGAAGCGCTCGACGGCGCGCATGATCGGCGCGAAGCGCGCGACGGCGCCGCAGCGCAGGTAGTCGCCGTACGCGAAGCCCCCGGGCAGCACGATGCAATCGACCGCGTCGACGCTCGCGTCCTTGTGCCACGCGCGCACCACCGTCTCGCCGAGCAAATGCTCGAGGACGTACGCGGTCTGCGCATCGTCGTTCGAGCCCGGGAAGGTGACCACGGCCCAGCGCATGGCCTCAGCTCGTGCCGATGGCGTCGATCTCGAACCGATAGTCCTCGATCACCCGGTTGGCGAGGAGTTGCTCGCACATTTTCTGCAGGCGGACCTCGGCGCTCTCGCGGCTGACGTCGACCAACCGCAGCTCGAGATACTTCCCGATCCGCACGTCTTCCACCTCCGGATAGCCGAGCGCGTGCAAGGAGTGCTGCACGGCCTTCCCTTGCGGATCGAGCACGCCGGTCTTCGGAGTCACGTACACGCGCGCTAACCAACCCATACTGCCGCCCTCGCTGACGAGAAGTCGTCCGTGCCTCGTCACGCGCCGACGAAGCTCATCGGACCCTCCGACGCAACGCTCGGACCCTGGGCCGCGGGCGCGATTGCCGACGCCGTGAAGCCTCACTGGTACCCAAGCCACGCCGAAAGAGCAAGTCGACGTGCTCGAGATGGCGTCCGGGATCGAGCAGCGCACCGAGCTCGCCGACCGCCAATCGCTTGCGGATCTCCGGCTCGGCGGCGAGCGCATCGACGAAGCTCGCCTCACCCGCCAGGGCGGCGCGAGCCGCTCGCTGCACCCAGCGATACGCGTCCTGCCGGACGGCCCCTTTCCTAACCAGCGCCAGCAGCACGTTTTCCGAGAGCACGACACCGGCGCTCAGGCCGAGGTTGGCGCGCATGCGCTGCGGACGCACCACGAGGCTCGCGAGCACGCCGGTCATGCGCGCGAGCATGAAGTCGAGAGCGATCGTCGCGTCGGGAGCGATCACCCGCTCGACCGACGAGTGACTGATGTCGCGCTCGTGCCAGAGGGCAACGTTCTCGAGCGCCGCACCGGCATAGGCGCGCAGGAGGCGCGCCAATCCCGTCACGTTCTCCGACAGGATCGGGTTGCGCTTGTGCGGCATCGCCGACGACCCCTTCTGCCCCGCCGCGAACGGCTCCTCGGCTTCCCCGACCTCGGTGCGCTGCAGGTGGCGGATCTCGACGGCGATGCGCTCCAGCGACGCTCCGAGCACGGCGAGCGTCGAGAAGAAAGCGGCGTGGCGGTCGCGAGCGACCACCTGGGTCGCCACCGGCTCTGCCGCGAGCCCCAGCCGCTGCAGCACGTATGCCTCGACCGCCGGCGCGACATTGCCGAACACGCCGACCGCGCCCGACAGCGTGCCGACCGCGACCTCGTCGACGGCGGCTGCCAACCGCGCGCGGTTGCGCACCCCCTCCGCGTGCCAGCTCGCCACCTTGACGCCGAACGTGATCGGCTCCGCGTGCATACCGTGCGTGCGCCCGATCATCATGGTCCGCTTGTGCGCCAGCGCCAAGCGCCGCAGCGCCGCGATCAATGCGTCCTGCCCTCGCAGCAGCAGCTCGCCGGCGTCCTTCAGCTGCAGTGCGAAGCCGGTGTCGAGCACGTCCGACGACGTGAGACCGAGATGGAGGAAGCGGCCTTCTGGACCGACGGTCTCGGCGACCTGGGTCACGAAGGCGATGACGTCGTGCTTCACCTCCGCCTCGAGCTCGGCGATCCGTCCCGGATCGATGCGCGCGCGCCTGCGGATGACGGCGACCGCCTTGGCGGGAATGGCGCCGCGCTTCGCCATCGCCTCGCATGCGAGGACCTCGATCTCGAGCCAGCGCGCGTAGCGCGCTGCGTCCGTCCAGATCTCTCCCATGGCCGGCCGGGTATAGCGATCGATCATGCTCGCAATCCTCCGAAGACGTTCATGTCGAGTTCCCGCTCCCGCACGTCGCCGAGCAGCACCAGCGCGCTCGCAGCGGACGTGAAGAGGCGTGACGCGAGGGCGACGATGTGGTCGTTGGAGACCTCTTCGATCTGCGCCGCCAGCTCGGCGCTCGTGATCCGGCGCCCGTAGTACATCTCGTGGAGCGCCAGGCGCTCCATCCGTTGATCCGACGTCTCGAGGTCGAGGAGCAGCATGCCCTTGAGCTTCCCTTTGGCACGCACGATCTCCGCGGCCGAAAAGCCCTCGCGACGAATCCGGTCGAGCTCGGCCACTACGATCTCGACTACTTCCGCGACCCAACGCGGCCGCGTGCCGGCCGTGATACCGAGGTACCCGGTGTCGCGGTACGAGCACAGGAACGAGTCGATCGAATAGGCGCGCCCGCGCCGCTCGCGCACCTCCTGGAAGAGCCGCGAGCTCGGGCTATCGCCGAGGCACGCATTGAGGACCATGGCCGCATCGCGGTCGGGATCGCCCACGGCGACACCGCCCGTTCCGAAACAGAGCTGCACCTGCTCGAGCCGCCGCCGGTGCAGCGTCACGCCAGGAACCGATACGGGCGGCTCCCCCGCCGCGAGCGGCGCCGATCCGCTCAGATCTCCGAACCGCTTCGCGATCTCGTCGACGAGCGCCTCGTGCTCGACGTCGCCCGCCGCAGCCACCACCAGCCGATCGGGTCGGTGCCGGAGCTCGATCCAAGCGCGGCAGGCATCGTGGTCGAAGCCGGCCACGGTTTCGCGGGTCCCGCACACCGGACGGCCGAGAGCGTGCCGAGGCCAGTACGCCTGGTGGAACATGTCGTTGATGAGATCGTCCGGGGTGTCCTCGATCTGCGCGATCTCCTCGAGGACGACGTCCTTCTCGCGCGCGATCTCCTCGGGCGCGACGCGCGAGGCCAGGAAGATGTCGCTCAGCAGATCGACCGCCAGCGGCACGTGCTCGCCGAGCACCTTGGCGTAGTAACAGGTGTGCTCGCGATCGGTATCGGCGTTGAGGACGCCGCCGACGGCGTCGATCGTCTCGGCGATCTCGGCGGCGCTGCGGCGCTCAGTCCCTTTGAAGAACAGGTGCTCGAGAAAATGCGAGAGCCCGTTCTGTCCCGCCTCTTCGTAGCGCGAGCCGCTCTCGACCCAGAGGCCGATCGCTGCCGACGCCATTCCCGGCGTTCGCTCCGACAGGATGCGCATCCCGTTCGGCAGCGTCGTCTTGTCGATGCGGACGCCTGCCGCCGCGTCGACCGGCGCGGCGGCGTCTTTAGCGGTCATGGCGCTACCGGGCGTTGCCCGCTGCCGCCAAGGCCTCCTTGCGCGACAGGCGGATCTTGCCCGTCTTGTCGACCTCGAGGACCTTGACCATCACCTCGTCGCCCTCCTTGAGGACGTCGCGGACTTCCTTCACCCGCTCCGGCGCCAGCTGCGAGATGTGCACGAGGCCGTCGGTACCGGGGAGGATCTCGACGAAGGCACCGAAATCCATGATCTTCTTGACGATGCCTTTGTAGATCTTCCCGACCTCGGCCTCGGCCGTCAGGCGATTCACCCAATCGATCGCCTTCTGCATGGCCACGCCATCCGACGACGCGATGTAGATCGTCCCGTCGTCCTCGACGTCGATCTTCACGCCCGTCTCCTCGATGATGCCGCGGATGACCTTGCCGCCCGGACCGATGACGTCACGGATGCGGTCGACCTTGATCTTGAGCGTCGTGATCCGCGGAGCGTAGGTCGACATGTCGCTACGCGCTTCCGCGAGCGCCTCCTTCATCTTCCCGATGATGTGGAGGCGGCCTTCGCGCGCCTGGTAGAGGGCGTCGCGCATGATTTCGCGCGTCACGCCGCCGATCTTGATGTCCATCTGTACGGCCGTGACGCCGTCGGCGGTACCGGCGACCTTGAAGTCCATGTCGCCGAGGTGATCCTCGTCGCCGAGGATATCGGAGAGCACCCGGATCTCGTCGCCCTCGCGGATGAGACCCATGGCGATGCCGGCCACCGGCGCCTTGATCGGCACGCCCGCATCCATGAGCGCGAGCGAGCTGCCGCAGACGCTCGCCATCGACGACGAGCCGTTCGACTCCAGGATCTCGGAGACCACCCGTACGGTATAGGGAAAACTCGCCTCGTCCGGCATGACTGCAGCCACGGCGCGCTCGGCGAGCGCGCCGTGACCGATCTCGCGCCGGCCCGGTCCGCGCAGAAACCGGACCTCGCCGACACTGTAGGGCGGAAAGTTGTAGTGCAGCATGAACTTCTTGTAGATCTCCCCCCCGAGGGCATCGATCTTCTGCTCGTCGGACGACGTGCCGAGCGTCGCCACCACGAGCGCCTGCGTCTCGCCGCGCGTGAACAGCGCCGAGCCGTGGGTCCGCGGCAACACCCCGACCTCGGAAGTGATCGGCCGGATGTCGGTGAGGCCGCGGCCGTCGATGCGCCGCCGCTGCTCGACGATCAGCCCTCGAACCGCGTCGTAGTGGGCGTCCTCGAAGAAGCCCTTGATCTCGCGCTCCTTCTCCGGCGCCTCCGCCGCGAGGGCGCTCAGAAGCTCGCTGCGCACCTGGCGCACCGCCTCGGCACGCTCGTGCTTGCCCGCGGTCTCGATCGCAGCGCGGATCTTCGGAAGCGCGAGGTCGCGGACCCGCTTCTGGAGTGCGGTGTCGACCGCCGGCGGCGTCACCGTACGCTTCGGCTTGCCGAGCGCCCTGCGCAGCTCGTCCTGGAGGTCGAGGATCTTCTGTATCTCCCGATGCGCGGTGAAGAGAGCGTCGAGGATCACGTCCTCGGAGACCATCTTCGCACCGCCTTCGACCATGACTATCGCGTCGCGCGAGCCGGCGACGATCAGCTGGAGGTCGCTTTCCCCGTACTGCGACGTCATCGGATTCACCACCAGCTGCCCCCCGAGGCGCCCCATGCGCACACCGGCGATCGGCCCGTGGAACGGAATGTCGGAAACCTCGAGCGCCGCCGATGCACCGATGAGCGCCGGCATGTCGGCGTCGTTCTCCTTGTCGAACGACAGGACCGTCGCGACGATCTGCGTTTCGCAGCGGAAGCCTTCGGGGAACAGCGGGCGCAGAGGGCGGTCGATCAGGCGCGAGTTCAAGATCTCTTTCTCGCTCTGCCGGCCCTCGCGCTTGAAGAAGCCGCCCGGGATCTTGCCCGCGGCAAAGGTCTTCTCCTGGTAGTCGCAGGTCAGGGGAAAGAAGTCGATGTTCTCGCGCGCCTCTCTGGCGGCCGTCGCAGTGACCAGAACGACCGTGTCCCCGTACTGCACCACGGCGGAGCCACCGGCCTGCTTCGCCATCCGCCCGACCTCGATCGAGAGAGGCCGTCCGTGAAAATCGATCGCGACTTTTTTCATCTCGCCAACTCCCGTCCCCCGGGGGACTTTTCCCTGAAAACCGTGTGCGTAGCGCAGCGAGAAACGGGACGGGTCGGGATAATGAAGAAAAAGACGCTTACTTGCGGATGTTGAGACGTTCGATGACGGTCTTGTAGCGCTGGAAGTCTATGCGCTTCAGATAGTCCAGCAACCGCCGCCTCTGCCCCACCAGCTTCAACAATCCCCGCCGCGAATGATGATCCTTCGCGTGGGTTTTGAAGTGTTCGGTCAGATACCCGATACGGTCACTCAGCAATGCGATCTGCACTTCCGGCGAGCCGGTGTCGGTCTCGTGCCGTCGGTATGTCGCCAGGATCTCCTGGGTGCGCAATGCCGCGCCGCTCGTTCCTTCTCCCATGTCGTTTCTCGTCAAGTGTGCAGCCCTACCACGCGACCTCCGGGATGTAAAGCAATCGCGGCCCTTCCGGCTCTCATTCGGACCCACGATCCGCGCGCTCCGTCATCACGCGTGCCAACTGCCAGCGGGAACCGTCGGCCGTGGCCGTAGCGACGGCAACGAGCTCGCCGCGCGCGCTCGCCAGGCGCACTGCCTCTCCCGCCTCCCGCGGAGCACCGAGCGCCTCCAGCGCCCACTGCTGCCCCCGGCGGATGGCGGCGATGGTGCGGGAGTCGATCTCGACGGCCGGCAACGCTCCCAGCGCCGCCGCCGGCGTCACCAGCGGGAGTCGGCCTTCGGCGGCGCGGCGTTCGAGATCGGCCAGGGTCACGGCATCACGCACCTCGAAGGGACCGCAGGCCGTGCGCCGCAATGACGCCAGATGGGCAACGGTTCCGAGGGCGCGTCCGAGATCCTGCGCCAGCACGCGCACGTACGTGCCGCGCGAGCAGGTGACCGCGAACGCGAGGCGGTCGGGGGCGAGCTGCGCCACGTCGAAGGCCGTGATGCGCAGCGGGCGGGGCGCACGCTCGACCGTCCGCCCGGCGCGCGCGAGCCGATGGAGCGGCACCCCGCCGCGCTTCAACGCCGAGTACATGGGTGGCGTCTGCATGATGTCGCCGCGCAACCCGGCGACCGCGGTAGCGATGTCGCGCGGCCGGAGATGCGGAACGGGACGCTCTTCGACCACTGCTCCGGTGCGATCGAGGGTATCGGTCGCCGTGCCGAGCTCGATCTCGCCGACGTAGCGCTTCTCGTCGTCGGCGAGAAACGTCGCGATCTTCGTCCCCTCGCCGATGCACACCGGGAGGAGCCCGGTGGCGAAGGGGTCGAGCGTCCCGAGATGTCCGACCTTCCGCTGGCGAAGCGTGCGCTTCACCGCCGCGACCACGGCTGCCGACGTCAATCCTTCCGGCTTGTCGACCAGGAGGAGGCCGTGCATCTCCGTTCCGCGCTCAGGCATCGTCCCCGTCCTCGCGGCGCGTCGTCCGCAGCAACTGCTCGAGCCGAGCGGCGTCGTCGATCGTCGCGTCGATCGCGAAGCGCAGCTCGGGCGTGAAACGGAGACCGAGACGCCGACCGACCTGCGACTGGAGGTACGATCGCGCGCTCGCGAGGCCGGCGAACGTGTTCCTCTCCGCCGCCGCATCGCCGTGCACGGATACATACACGGTCGCATGTTTCAGGTCGGCCGACATGCGGACGCCGGTCACGGTGACCATGCCGACCCGCGGATCCTTCACCCCGCGAAGCAGCACCTCCGAGAGCGCGGCTTGCAGCAGCGCTCCGACGCGATCGGGTCGGCGGCCGGCCATGTGCTCAGTAGTGCAGGAACTCGAGCCGCTCTTCCCCGAGCTCCGCGAGCTGCATGGCTTCGATGCAGTGTACGACCTCGCGCAGCGCTCCGTCTACGAAGCCTTGATCCGTACCGACCTGGCTGATGCCGAGGACGGCGCGCTGCCAGAGATCGTGATCGTCGGCTTCGGCGATCGAGACGTTGAACTTGTTGCGGATCCGAGCCTTGATGGTGCGAATCACGCTCCGCTTCCCTTTCAGGGAATGATTCTCGCGCAGATAGAGCGTGAGACGAAGCACGCCTACGGTCACGACTCGCTCCGTTGCCGCGTGCGGTCGATGCCGCGCGCCACGCCGGAAGGCATCCGCGCCGGGATCCCCTATACGCGCCGCTCGACCGAGGCGTGTCCGCCGCCGATCGAGCGAGGCGAAGGCGCCAACTGCCGGGCGACGGCTTCCATCTCGTAGACCTCGACGACGTCGCCCTCCTTGACGTCCTGGAAGTTCTCTAGGGCAAGGCCGCACTCGTAGCCCGACGCGACCTCGCGGGCGTCCTCTTTGAAGCGGCGGAGCGTGTCGATCTTGCCGTCGTGGACGACGACGTGATCGCGCACGACGCGCGCTCTCCCGCCGCGCACGATCTTGCCGTCGAGGACGAAGCACCCTGCGATACGGCCGGCGCTCGGGATGTTGAAGACCTGGCGCACTTCCGCGCGGCCGACCGCACGCTCGCGCAGCGTCGGTTCGAGCAAGCCCTCGAGCGCGTCGCGGATGTCGCTCACGACCTCGTAGATGATGTTGTAGAGGCGGATGTCCACGCCTTCGCGATTGGCGAGGTCGGCCGCCTTCGATTCCGGCCGGACGTTGAAGCCGATCACGATCGCGTTGGACGCGGTCGCCAGCAGCACGTCCGACTCGGTGATACCGCCCACGGACGCGTGGATCACGACGAGCTTGACCTCGTCGGTCCCGAGGCGAGTGAGCGCATCGCGAATCGCCTCGACCGATCCCTGGACGTCGGCCTTGAGGACGAGCTTCAGCTCCTTCACGCCCCCGGCTTGGATCTGCGAGTAGAGATCCTCGAGCGACACTTTGCTCGTCGTCGCCAGCTCGCTCTCGCGCTGCTTGGCGCGCCGGTGCTCGGCGACCTGGCGCGCCTTGGCTTCGTCCGCCACCGCAACGAAGGTATCGCCGGCTGCGGGTACGCCCGTGAGGCCGAGGATCTCGACCGGAGTCGACGGACCGGCCTGGTCGAGCTTGCGGCCCTGGTCGTCGATCATGGCGCGCACCCGTCCGTACTCGAGGCCGCAAACGAACGCGTCGCCGACTTTGAGCGTCCCTTCTTGAACCAGAACGGTCGCGACCGGTCCGCGCCCGCGATCGAGCTTCGCCTCGACGATCGTACCGCGAGCGCGGCGGTCGGTCTGGGCCGTGAGCTCCAGGACGTCGGCCTGCAGCAGGATCATTTCGAGAAGCTGCGGAATGCCCTGCCGTGTCTTGGCGGAGACGGGCACCACGATCGTATCGCCGCCCCATTCTTCGGGCGCCAGGCCGTAGTTGCCGAGCTCGCGCGTCACGCGGTCGAGATCGGCCTCGGGCTTGTCGATCTTGTTCACCGCCACGATGATGGGAACCTCGGCGGCGCGCGCGTGATCGATGGCTTCCTGCGTCTGCGGCATGATGCCGTCATCGGCGGCGACCACGAGGACGACCAGATCGGTGACCTTCGCCCCCCGCGCCCGCATGGCGGTGAAAGCCTCGTGGCCGGGGGTGTCGAGGAAGGCGACGCGGCGATCGTTGACCTTCACGGAGTAGGCGCCGATGTGCTGCGTGATACCGCCGGCTTCGCCGGCGGTGACGTTGGCCTCGCGGATCGCGTCGAGGAGCGACGTCTTGCCGTGGTCGACGTGGCCCATGATCGTCACGACCGGCGGACGCGGGGTCCGCTCCTCCTCGCCCTCCTCCTCCAGACCCGCCTCGAGCAGCGACTCGACGTTCAGGGCGACGTTCTCGACGGTGTAGTCGAACTCGGCCGCGACCAGCGTAGCCGTGTCGGCATCGAGCATTTGATTGACCGTGGTCATCATACCCATGTCCATGAGCTTGCGGATGACCTCGCCCGACTTGACGCCGATGGCCTTTGCCAGATCGCCGACCGTGATCGCCTCCGAGATCTTGACGACGCGCTTGCTGGCCTTCGGCGTCGTGATCTCGGTCTGGTGCTGCTCCTTGCCGGGGAGCGCGCGCTTCTTGCGCCGCAGCTTCCCGGGACGCCGATCGCGCTCGAGCGTCTCGAGCATGTCGGTCTTCTTGATGACCTTGCGCTTCTTCCCGCCCTTCTTCGCGAACTCGTTCTCTTTCGCCTTCGGCGCTTCGCCGGGCGCGGGCGCACCGGGCGCGGGGCGGGCCCCGGGAGCGGCATCGGCGCGACGCCCCGCCGGCCGCGGCGGCGGCGCCGCGGCCTTCTTGAGGTCGATGCGGCCGAGCACCCGCACTTGCTGCGGCTCGTCGTCCCGCCGGACCGGCGCCGCCGCCTCTGCCGCCGCGGCAGCCTCGGCCGCGCGCAGGGCTGCAGCAGCAGCCTCGGCGGCAGCGGCAGCCTCGGCAGCCTCGGCCGCGGCGCTCGCGTTCATGAGCTCCCGCTCGATCTCCCCCATCTCATGGACGTCCGGCTCGGGGACGACCGGCGCCGCTTCGACCGGCATCGGTATCTCGATAGGAACCGCCTCGACGACCGGCAGCTCCACCGGGGCGAGCGTCGGGACGACGTCGGGCAACGGCTCGGCGACGATCTCCTCGCGTTTGATGACCTCGACGCGCTGCGTACGGCGCCGGATCAGGTTCGTGCCGACGCGATTCTCGATCACCTGCTCGCGGGCCGTGACCATCGAGTCTTCCGTAGCGTCCTTGGAGGTGACGACGCGTTCCGAGACGACGCGCTGCGTACCGATGGCGACCGCCGCCTTGTCGCGCAGTCCTAGGGCTTCGCGGACGCGGGGGATCTGCTCGTCCGTGAGCGAGCTTTGCGACTTCTTGTTGCGGATACCGAGCTTCTCGATCTTGGCGAGCACGTCCTTGACGGGAACGTCCCACTCCTTGGCGAGCTCGTGGATGCGCTTCTTCCCGCTCAAGCGTGCACCTCCGGGAACCGAGCACGAAACGTTTCGCGCTCGGGCTTAGGTACCACGCACCCCAACGAGCGTACAAACCCGCCCCGGCGCGTGAACGTGTCGACACACGCCCGATCGGCGTGGAAATATCCGCCTCGGCCGCCGAGGCGTCCGGTCTCGTCGACGACGAGCGACCCGGCGTGGGCGACGACGCGTACGAGGTTCGATCGCGCATCACGCGCGCGACATCCGAGACAGGTCCTGATCGGTTCGTGCTTCATCGGACCTCGCCGTCGCTGCCGGCGCCGCCGTCATCACCGGCAGAGCCCGGATGCGCTTCCGCGCTCGCAGCAAACGCCGCCGCCGCTTCGAGCGCGGCGGCCTCGGCGGCTGCCGCTTCCTCGGCGGCGCGCGCCGCGGCTTCCTCACGCTTCCGTTCGACGTGCGCCTTGGCCGACTCCACGATGCCCGACGCCTTGTCGCTGCTGACGCCCTCCACCTGCCCGACGCGCTCCGGATCCGCAGCCGCGAGCTCCTCCGCCGACTTGAACCCGTCCTGGTACAACAGCTCCGCAGTGACGTCGCCGATGCCGGGAATGGCCATGAGCGACTGCCGGGCATTGCGCGCCTCCTCCTCGGCCTCGGCCTCGCCCTTGACGTCGAGCCGCCATCCCGTGAGCCGCGACGCCAGGCGCACGTTCTGGCCCTTCTTGCCGATGGCGAGCGACAGCTGATCGTCGGGGACGATCACCTCCATGGCGTGCTCGTCTTCCTCCATGATGATCTTCGAGACCTTCGCCGGCGAGAGCGCGCGGCACACGTACTCCGCAGGGTCCTGGATCCAGGGCACGATGTCGATCTTCTCGCCGCGAAGCTCCTGGACCACCGACTGCACGCGCGTGCCGCGCATGCCGACGCAAGCGCCCACGGGGTCGACGTCGTGATCGTGCGAGTAGACGGCGATCTTGGCCCGCCCTCCCGGCTCGCGCGCGGCACCTTTCACCTCGACGATGCCCTCGTAGATCTCGGGCACCTCCTGCTCGAAGAGCTTGATCAGCAACCCCGGATGCGTGCGCGAGAGGACGATCTGCGGCCCCTTGCTGGTCAGCTCGACCTCGAGGATGTAGGCGCGGATCCGGTCGCCCTGGCGATAGCGCTCACGCGGGATCTGCTCCTTCTCGGGCAAGATCGCGTCGGTTCGGCCGAGATTGACGATGATGTTCTTGCGCTCGAAGCGCTGTACGATCCCCGAGAAGAGCTCGCCCTTGCGGTCCTTGAACTCGTTGAAGATGATCGTGCGCTCGGCGTCCCGCACCTTCTGGATGATGTTCTGCTTCGCCGCTTGCGCCGCGATCCGCCCGAGCTTCTCCTGCGGCAGCCTCGACAACAGCTCGTCGCCGACCTCGGCGTCGGGATCGAGCGTCGCCTGCGCCTCCTTCAGCGTGACCTGATTGGCGGGATCGGTGATTTCGTCGACGACCGTCTTGATCTCGAAGAGCTCCACCTCGCCGATGTCGGGATTGAACTTGGCTTCGATTTGATGCTCCAGCCCGAAGGTGCGGCGAGCGGCCGAGAGCATGGCTTCCTCCAGAGCGGCGACGATGATGCTCCTGTCGATGCCCTTCTCCTTGCTCACCTGCTCGATGACGCGATTCAGATCGGGTTGCATGTCGTCTCCTTCCCGTCTACCGAGACCCGGCCCGATGCGCCGACCGCTGCGCGCTGCGCCGCTCCGAGCGCCGCTGCCCGAGCGCCGGGAACTCGTGCTGGTAGTTGGCGCGGATGATGGCGTCGTACGCGATATCGTGGGCAATGTGGTCGTCGCCGGTGATCGTGATGCCGTCGGCACGCGTCGCGGTCAGGATGCCGCGGAACGAATGCCGCTTACCGAGCTCCCTGCGGGTCTGGACGTGCACTTTCTTCCCGACGAATGCTTCGAAATGGCCGGGACGCGTCAACGGCCGGTTGATCCCGGGTGAGGACACCTCGAGCGTATAGGCGCCGGGAATGGTGTCGTCCCGCACGTCCAGCGCGTCCGAAATCTCGCGGCTGACCGCCGTGAGCTCGTCGAGCGAAACGCCTCCACCCCTGCGATCGATCAGCAGGCGCAGCACGGTTCCGCGCCCCTCGCGCCGGAGCTCGATGTCGACGAGCTCCAGCCCGAGATCGAGCGCTATCGGCTCGGCAATGGCCCAGACAGCCGCGGTTTTCGGATCGATTTCCATTTGTCGGAGTTCGTTGCGTGCCTCCCGCCGAGTCTCCGCGACCGGGGTGAGGCACTGCATCGGCTGCGTTCAAGGAACCCCGGCAAGCAGAAGGCTGGACGAGAGCGAAGAGCGCCTTCTCAAAACAAAAAAAGCGGGCACTCGCCCACTTTTCGAAGCATCTCGGGCGAATAACACGAGCCTAGCGGAGGCGCAAGTCTGGGACGCGGTGCGGCGCTCGCACCGCCCGCACCGCGCCGCTCGGTGTCCCCGGCCGCCGGTGCGGCTCTACGCTTCGTACATCTCGTCGATGACGTCGCGGTATCGCTCGGTTACGACCTTGCGCTTGACTTTCAAGCTCGGCGTGAGCTCGCCCGCCTCCTGGGAGAAGTCGCGCTCCAGGATGCGGAAGTACTTGATGCTCTCGTACGACGCGAGGCGTTCGTTCACCTGCTGCACTTCGCGCGCCACCAGGGCGGTGATCTCCGGATTCCGCACCACGGCCGCACGGTCCTGCACCCGGATGCCGGAGGCCGCCGCGTAGCGCTCCACCTCGTCGAAATCGAGGGTCAGAAGCGCGACGACGTACTTTCGGTTGTCCCCGATCACGACCGCCTGGCTGATGTGGAGCTGTGTCTTCAGGAGGTTTTCGATGTTCTGCGGGGCGACGTACTTCCCCCCCGAGGTCTTGATGAGGTCCTTCTTCCGGTCCGTGATCCGCAGGAACCCGTCGGCATCGATGTCGCCGATGTCGCCGGTGTGGAACCAGCCTTCGGCGTCCCACGATGCCGCGGTCGCTTCGGGGCGCTCGTAGTATCCCGAGGCGATGTTCGGCCCCTTGGCGAGGATCTCGCCGTCGGCGGCGATACGAAGCGAGACGCCCGGGATCGCAGGCCCCACGGTCCCGAACTTGAACCGATCCGGTCGATTGCAGGTGAGGATCGGAGCGGTCTCGGTGAGGCCGTAGCCTTCGAGGATCAGGAGCCCGAAGGCATGGAAGAACTCCATGATCTCGCGCGCCAGCGGTGCGCCGCCCGACACCATGAGGCGCACGCGACCGCCGAGCGTCTCGCGGACGCGCGCGAACACGAGCCGATCGGCGATCATGACTTGCAGCGACAGGAGCAGCGGCAGCGCCTCGCCGCGCTGCTGGCGGACGCTGCGTTCGCGGCCCACGCCGAGCGCCCAGTCGAAGATCGCGGCGCGGACGACACCGCTCTGCCGCCGGGCTCCCATGATGCGGGCGTAGATCTTCTCGTAGATGCGCGGCACGGACGGAACGAGATGGGGACGCGATTCGGCGATCTCCTGCGCCAGCGCGTCGACCGAAGTCGCGAAGACGGTCACGGTGCCGACCAGCAGGCCGAGATACTCGATCATGCGCGCGAACGAGTGCGCGAGCGGCAGGAAGAAGAAGTCCGTCTCTCCTTCCTCCACCATGCCGAGCTCGCTCACGGCCTCGATGGCGGCGAGGTGGTTGCCGTGCGTCTGCATGACGCCCTTCGGCGGACCCGTCGTTCCGGACGTATAGACGATCGTGGCCAGGTCGTCGCGACCGATTGCGGCGATGCGCGCATCGAGAACCGGTTGCACCCGCTCCAACGCGGCGCGGCCGCGGGCGCGGAGGTCGGCGAGGGCGATCGCATCGGCCCCGTCGGGCTCGTCTTCCATCAGCACGAGCAGCACGACGTCTATCGTCGCGCGCGCGCCGTCGATCTCGAAGCCGTGGCGCTGGACGTCGCGGATCTTCGCCAGCTGCTTGGCGTTCTCGACGAAGCACATCCGCGATCCGGAGTTCGCGAGGATGTAGCCGCACTCGTGCGGCAGATTCGACTGGTAGATCGGTACGCTGACCCCGCCGCAGGCGTAGATAGCGATGTCGGCGTCGACCCACTCCGGCCGCGTTCCCGAGAGGATGGCCACCCTCTCGCCGGGCTGGAGGCCGTATTCGACGAGGCCGGCAGCCATCTCGCGCACCGCCGTCACGTCGTCGTCCCACAAGATCTCGCGCCAGGCGCCGTCGCGCTTCACCCGGCAACGCGGCCTTCCCGCACGGACGGCAGCGCGGTCGAAGTACATGTGGGCGAGACTGCGAAACGTCGTCCCGCGCGGCTTCGAATCCGCCGACATGGCGCGATCAGTACTCGCCGGAAGTGTGGCCCATCGCCTGGTGGAAGGTCACCAGGCCGACGATCTGGTAGCTGCGCTTGCCTCCCGGAGCCAGCACCTCGACCTCGTCGCCGACCTCTCTATTGAGGAGGGCCCGCCCGATCGGCGAGCTCAGGGAGATCGCGCCGCTAGCTGCGTCGACCTCCTCCGGGAATACGATCCGGTACTCCAACGTCGTCCCTTCTTCGTCGTCCACGACGGTGACGCGGCTCCCGTACGCGACCACGCCGTGCGGAATGGACGCCAGCGTATACATGGACAATTCGCGAATGCGGTTCTCGATCTGCCCGATCCGCGCCTTCAAGAACTCCTGCCGCGCCTTCGCGGCATCGTACTCGGCATTCTCCGAAAGATCCCCGTGTGCCGCCGCTTCCTGCAGCTCCTTCGGAACCTTCACGGTGAGATCGTATCTGAGCTCCTGAAGCTCCTTCTTCAGGCGGATGACGACGGGCAGCTCCATGCCCCGGGATGCTAGCCGCATCCCTTCCGGCAAGTCAAAACACGCGCTCCGAGAACCGCACCGTACGCCCCGCTGCGACGCTAGCGCCCGGAGTGGCGGGCCAGCAAGCCGCGCACGATTTCGCTGGCGCGCTTCCCGTCGTACCGACCGGGGTGTTGCTCCTTGAGGCGCGCCATCAGCGGACCCATGTCGGTAACGCCTTCGGCGATCCAGCCCTGAACGAGCCCTGCGACCTCGTCGTCGGCGAGCATCGTCGGCAGGTAGCGGGCCAGGAGCGCCCGTTCCGCCGCATTTTGCGCCACCAGATCGTCGCGGCCGGCCCGGCGCGCGAACTCCTCCGCCTCCTCGCGCTTCCTCGCCTCTCGCTGGACGAGCGCGGAGAGCTCGCTCGCCGCCAGCTCCCCTCCTCCCGCCTCGATGCGGCGATTGGCTACGGCGGCAAGGAGACCGCGCAGCACGTACACCGTCGGCATCGCGCGCTGCTTCATCGCCTCTTGCAACTGCCGGCGCAGCAGCGCTTCGGAGAGCTCCTCTGCCATCGTCCGACTCAGTGCCCGCGGGAGATCATCTTGTCCATCTTTTCCTTGGCGTTGGGATCGGCCGACGCCTCCGCGAACCAATTGCCCGCCGCTTGGATGAACGCATCTTTTTGGTAGGCGTACCAGTACATCGCCGCCAACCCCAGCAGGAGCCCTGCCACGAATTGCCGCATGACGGTCCTTTCGGCCCCCCGAAAGCTCCGCGCCGGCAAAGTGTACAGGCCGCTCCATCGATGTGTCCAGACGACATCTCGCAGCGGGCGCCCGTGCCGACACGCGAGAGGCGTTGCGTCCCGTCATGCGATCCGCCGCGAGCGACCGCGACACCAGCCCCGGCATTGCGCCGACCGGCGCCCGAGCATAGTCTGCGACCTCCCCCGGGACCCCTGACGTTAGGAGCGTCATGTGCGGTACCCCGGATCCGCGATTCGCCTCGTCGCCGATCTGCTGTGCCCTGAGCGGTGCGCTGCGTGCGACGCGCTCGTCCCGCCGACCGAGCTTCTCTGCGCCCTCTGTCTCACCGCGACTCGCCGCCTCGGCCCGCCCGAGTGCCCGGGCTGCGGCGTCCCCCGGACGAGCGGTTCCCGTTGCGGCGCCTGCACACTGCCCGAGGCGCCGATCCGCAGGGCGCGCGCCTGGGCCGCCTACGATGGAGTCGCGCACCCGAGCCCGATCGCACGCGCGATCGCGCGCTTCAAGTACCACGGTGCACGGCGCCTCGGCCGGCGCTTCGCCGCCGTCCTGGCATCACGGGTCTCGGCGCCGGACATAGCGCTCGTGCTGCCGGTACCGCTCCATCCGCGGCGCCTCCGCGACCGCGGCTTCAACCAGAGCGCCGTCGTCGCCCGCCACCTCGCTCGCTCGCTCGACCGTCCGGTCGCGCTCGGCGCCGTCGTCCGCACCCGCGACACGCCGAGCCAGGTCGGTCGCGCGACCGTCGCGACCCGCGCCGCGAACGTCGCCGGTGCGTTCACGGTTCCACGCCCGGCGGCGGTGCGCGGTCGCTCCGTTCTGCTCGTCGACGACGTATGGACCTCGGGGGCCACGGCGCGGGCGGTGGCACTGTGCCTCCGCGACGCGGGGGCCGCGGCCGTCGACGTCGTCACCATCGCGCGCGTGCTCTGAATAGCTCGGCGCGCGAGTCCCGACGCTCCCGCGCCGCAGCCGACCGCGGTATACGACCCGACGTGGAGCACGACCGCCGGCGCCATTGGCAGGAGCGCCACCGCGCGGGTCACGACCCCGGCGCGCCGTCGCCCTTCGTCGTCGCAGCGCTGGCGTTGCTCGGCGCGCCGCCCGGCCGGCGGCGCGCACTCGACCTCGCCTGTGGCCGCGGGCGCCATGCGTTGCTGCTCGCCGAGCTCGGGTACCAGGTCGACGCGGTCGACTTCTCCCTGCCCGCCCTGACGACGCTGCGCCGCCGCGCGGCGGCGCGCCAACTCGACGTCCGCTGCCTCGCCGCCGACGTCGGCGCCTGGCCCCTGCCTACCGGCCGCTACGCCCTGGTGGTGGTCGTGAACTTTCTCGACCGGTCCATCTTCCCCGCGCTGCGAGCCGCGGTCGCGCCGGGCGGCGCCCTGATTTACGAGACTCATGGGCGGACGGCGGGCGCCGTGCCCGCGGTTCGTCCCGAGTTCTGCCTGGAGCCGGGAGAGCTCGACGCGCTCTGCGGCGGCTGGGAGGTTCTCCTGCGGCGTGACGACGAAACGCTCGACCGTGATGGCCACGCGCGCCGCTTCGGCATATTAGCGCGCCGACCCTCCTCGGCGCATTGACAGCCGCGCGGCTTTCCGATGCTATCCGCCGCGATGCCGAGCACCGTGCGCGCGCTCACCTATGCCGACGCCGGCGTCGACATCGCCGCGGGCGACCGCCTGGTTCGCAACATCGGTCCGCTGGCGCGCCGCACGCGTCGACCCGAGATCGTAGCTGGCGTCGGCGGGTTTGCGGCGCTCGCGCGCCTGCCGCGCGGCTATCGTGAACCGCTGCTCGTCACCTGCACCGACGGGGTCGGAACCAAGCTCCGCGTCGCTTTCGCGCTCGACCGCCACGACACGATCGGCGTCGATCTCGTGGCCATGAGCGTCAATGACCTGCTCACGATCGGCGCCGAGCCTCTCCTCTTCCTCGACTATTTCGCGACCGGACGCCTCGACGTACGCCGCGGCACCGACCTCGTGCGCGGCATCGCACGCGGGTGTCGCGAGGCAGGATGTAGCCTGGTCGGAGGCGAGACCGCCGAGATGCCGTCGTTCTACCCCGACGGCGAGTACGACGTCGCCGGCTTCGCCGTCGGCGTCGTCGAACGGCGGCGGGTGGTCGACGGCAGCGGCATCCGTCCGGGCGACGCCCTCATCGCCCTGCCGTCGAGCGGGCTCCACAGCAACGGCTTCGCCCTCGCCCGCCGCGTGCTCCTAGAACGCGCGCACCTCCGCCTCGATCGACCGGCGCCGGGGCTGCGCGGCACCCTCGGCGACGAGTTGCTCCGCCCGACCCGTATCTACGTCCGAACCGTGCGCGCGCTCCTCGCCGCCGCCCCGAACGGCGCCGTCCGCGGCATGGCGCACGTCACCGGCGGCGGCCTTCCCGGCAACCTCCCCCGCGTGTTGCCGGCGAACTGCCGGGCGTTGGTACGGCGCGGCACCTGGCGTACGCCCCCGATCTTCCCGCTCATCCAACGCCTCGGCAACGTGCCGCGCGCGGAGATGGACCGCACCTTCAACAATGGAGTCGGCTTCGTCCTGGTGGTCGCCGCCGCCCACGCCGAGCGCGTCGCGGCCTACCTGCGCCGGTGGCGGACAGGAGCCCGCCGCATCGGCGAGATCGTCCGCGGCGCCCGCGGCCTCGAGTACGTCGCGCCGGATGCCTGAGCCCCTGGCGCTCGGCGTGCTGCTCTCCGGAAGCGGCACGAATCTCCAGGCGCTCATCGACGCCATCGGCGCCGGCGCGCTCGACGCCCGCATCGCCGTCGTCGTCAGCAACGTCGCCGAGGCCGGCGGGCTCGAGCGAGCGCGCCGCTGCGGCCTGCCGGCGGTCGTCCTCCGCCACGGAGACGCGCCGTCGCGCGAAGCGTACGACGCGCGCCTGGTGGAAACGCTGCACGCGCACGGCGTCGGTCTCGTCGTCCTCGCAGGCTTCATGCGCCTGGTGACGACGGTGTTGCTGGAGGCCTTTCCGACACGAGTCGTGAACGTCCACCCGGCGCTACTCCCGGCGTTCCCGGGCCTGCACGCGGAGCGGCGAGCGCTCGCCCACGGAGCCCGCATCACCGGCGTCACCGTGCACTTCGTGGACGAAAAGACCGACCACGGGCCGATCCTCGCGCAAGTCGCGGTCCCCATACTCCCCGGCGACACCGAGGAGACGCTCCATGCCCGGATTCAACGCCAGGAGCACCGGCTCTACCCCTTCGCGATCCAGCTGATCGCCGCGGGGCGGGTGCGCGTCGACGGGCGCCGAGTCATCGTCCGGAACGCCACCTTCGCAGCCGACGCGGCGCTCGCCAGCCCGGCGCTCCCGATCACGTGATTCGCGGCGCCCGCCTCGTACACGCCGCGCTGCTGCTGGCGGGGCTCGGTGCGTTCGCGGCGCTCGTCCGCCACGTCGGCGCCGAGCGCCTCGTCGCCGACCTCTCGCGCTTCGGCTGGGCGCTCGTCGGCGTCGTCGCGTTCGAGCTCACGATCGACGCCTGCAACACGGTGGCCTGGCGCGCTACGTTACCGCCCGGGGCCACCGTCGGCTTGCCGCTGCTGTATTGGGTCCGGCAGGCCGGCGTTGCCATCAATCAGGTGACGCCGACGGCGACCGTCGGCGGCGAGGTCGTGAAGACCTTGCTCCTCCGGCCGCACCTACGCACGGCGGTGACGGCAGCATCCCTGGTGGCCGCCCGCATGAGCTACGCGCTCGGCCAAACCATCCTGGTGCTGCTCGGCCTGTCCGCGGTGCTGAGCCGGACCGGCGACGCGCCGGATCTGCGGCGAGCCATAGTCGTCGCCACCTTCGCGATCGCCGGCGGCATCATGAGCTTCGTGTGGCTGCAGCGCGGCGGCATCTTCGCACGACTGGCGGGCGGCTTGCCGCGCCTCGGACTCGCCGAGCGCCTGGTCGAGCACGCGCGCACCGCTGCGCGCGCGCTCGACCAGCAGCTCGCGGCGTTCTATCGGGAACGACCGGGCGCCTTCGTCGTGTCGGTAGCCTGGCATCTGGTCGGCCAGATCGTCGGCCTGTTCCAGCTATCGTTCATCCTGGCGGCGCTCGGTACGCCCGTTCCGCTGGCGACCTGCCTCGCCATCGAGGCGTTCGCGCTCGTGCTCGACTCGGCGGCGTTCCTGGTCCCCGGCCGCGTCGGCGTGCAGGAAGCCGGCCGCGTCCTGGTCTTCACGACCTTCGGCCTGAGCGCCACGACCGGCCTCGCGGTCGCGGTTATCGTCCGCCTCAATCAGCTGGCGGTGGTCGCGCTCGGCCTCGTCACCTACGCCATACTCTCGGTCCGCGCCCGTACCCCCGCCCCGGACCGCGCCTGAGGCCTCAGGCGGCGGCTCGTTCCCGCGGCCGAGTCGCGATCACGTGCGCGACACGGACCGCGTGTACGCCGACGGTCACCACGGCCCACGCCACCGCGCACACGAACGCCTGAACCGCATGGCCGGTAAAGAAGCCCACCACGAGAATCATCGCGTAGATGTTGCGCCGGCCGGCGACGGCGCGAAACCGGCGGTCGAACGGCGACAGCTCGTCGAGCATACGACCAGTCCACCGCTGGGCGGTGAGATACAAGAGGTTGTCGCAAAGATCGCAGACGACGAGCGTCCAGCCGGCGTACCAGAGGCCCGGGAGGCCGGCGGCGCGCGACAAGTACGACCCCAGCGTCAGGTACCAAGCATTTTCGTAGAAGAAGTCCCCGGCGTGCTCCAGCTCGCCGAGCTTCGAGGTCTGGAGTTTCAAGCGCGCGAGCTTGCCGTCCACGCCGTCGAGCACCTCGACGACGAGCGCCAGGACGATCCCCACGCGCAACCACCCGCCATAGAAAAGCGCCGCGACGGCGCACGCCACCACGAACGTGAGGACGGTGATCTGGTTCGGAGTCACGTCGGTCGGCGCCAGCCGGCGGACGAGAAAATCCTCGAACGGCGGGTCGAAGTATCTTCCCGGCAGATCGAGTACGCGCTTCTGCACGTGATCGAGCAGCACGCGCCACGCCTCGCGCCGCTCGCCAGCCGTCTCGACCCCGACGACGTAGGGCGCAGCGTCGCCGCGCAGCTCGGCACGGTAGGCGTCGATCTCGCCGACCTCGCAACGATCGGCGTCGGCGGCGACGGCGGCGCCGTGCCGTGCTACGTCGGCGCCGCGCACCCACGCGACCGGTTCGGGCCGCTCGCCGTCCACCGTCGCGAACGTCGTCGCCTCGCGGTCGAGGAGTACCCGCAGGACGCGCATGTCGACGAGCCGATCGGCCCCGAGCGCGAGGAAGGCCTCCGGACGCTGCGGTGTAGCGGCGAGCGCCTCAGCGAGATCGCGCACAGCCGCGGGGACGCGGTGCACGCCGATGCGCGCTCGCGCGACGTCGACCGCGGGCTCCGGATCACCCTCGGGGACGAGCAGCACGATGCGAGCGCGACCGAGCTCCACGAGTTGCTTCACCTGGCGCTCGAGGAGCGATAGTCCGCCCGGCGTTCCGGCGCGCCGCCACGCCGCCGGCGAGGGCACGAAGATCAGCGCCTCCGCGGTGGCGACGTCCGCCAACGCCGCAGGCTCGGTGATGTGGTCGCGACGCGCCGCCTCCGTCCGCCCCTCCACGATCCGCGCCACATACCGTCGCTCCGGCATGCCGTCAATTGCCGGTCCGGATGGTGCCTGGTACGTCTTTCGCGTGTCCCGCCTCGCAGATGGCGCCGCGCGCGCCGACAACCTGGCCGCGATCCTGCTCGACTACGGCGGCACCCTCGACGGCGACGCCCAGCACTGGTTCGATCATTTCGTCCGCCTCTGGACCGAGGCGGGCAGCACCTTGCCGGTGGCGGCGCTGAAAGAGGCCTTCTACGCAGCCGACGAGGCGCTGGCGCGCGAGCCGGAGATCCAGAGCTTCGGCCTCGAGCGCATGGTGCGCACGCACGTCGACCTCCAGCTCCGCCATCACGGACGCCGGGACGACGCGCTCGCGGCCCGGCTAGCCGGTGCGTTCATCGCCGACACGCGGATGGCCTGGGACCGCAACCGCCCTCTCCTGCGCGCGCTGGCACGCCGCTTCCGTCTGGGTGTCGTCTCGAACTCCTACGGCAACATGCCCGCTCTGCTCGCCGAGGCCGATCTCGCGCCGTTCGCAGTCGTCGTCGATTCGGCGCTGGAAGGAGTGGCCAAGCCCGATCCCGCGATCTACGCGCTCGCCGCGGCGCGCCTCGGCCTGCCGACGCCGACCATCCTGCACGTCGGCGACTCCTGGGCACGCGACGTGGTGCCGTCTGCGGCCGTCGGCATGCGCAGCGCCTGGCTCGCGCCACCCGGTGCTGCCGCGCCGGCCGATCCTGCGAACGTCTGGCGCCTCGCCTCCCTGCTCGATCTCGGGGAGTTGCTCTCGTGATCGCCGGTATCATCGCCGCGGGACACGGCGAACGCCTGCGGACACGCGGCATAGCAACGCCGAAGCCGCTCGTCGAGATCGCGGGGCGCCCATTGATAGCGCGCACCATCGACGCGCTCTGCGCCGCCGGCGCGTCGCGCATCGCCTGCATCGTGAATGCCGAAACCGATCGCGTGCGCGATTATCTCCGCGATACCCGCTGGCCGGTGCCGCTCGACATCGTGCAGCGCACGACCGCGAGCTCGGCGGAGAGCTTTCTCGCGCTGCGGCCGTTCCTGGCCGACGCGCCGTTCCTCCTCACCACCGTCGACACCATCTGCGCCCCGCACGCCATCGCCGCGCTGGCGGCACGGGGACGCGCGCTATCGCCGCTCGCCAGCGTCCTCGGCGTCACGACCACGGTCGACGACGAGAAACCTCTCTGGGTCGAGCTCGACGACGACGATCGCATCCGTTCGCTCGCCGACCCGGCGCGCGCGCGCCACGTCACGTCCGGCGTTTACTTCCTGCAACCCCTAGTATATTCGCTCGCGGATGAAGCGGCTCCGCGCCCGTTCACCGCGTTTCGTGCCGTGCTCGGAGCGCTCCTGGCGCACCGACATCCGCTCTACGGCTTCGACGTCGGACCCGCGATCGACGTCGACCGCCCCGAAGATATCGCCGCCGCCGAGCGCCTGCTCGGCCTGAATTCCTGATGCGGAGCCTCGTCGGCGTATTCCGTGAGCCCGAGTACTCGCCCGGCCGCGTCGAGGACGACGCCGCGATCCTCGAGCGCACGCGCGACGCGCTCGCGGACCGCGGCATCGCCGTGCGCCTCGGAGGCATAGAGCTGCTCGCCGACGGCGCGCCGACCGCCGTGCTGGCGATGTGCCAGTCTGAGCGTGCTCTGGCGGCGCTCGACCGAGCCGCCGCCGGAGCCGCAGTCATGAACCATCCCGACGCGATCCGCGCCTGCCACCGGCACGAGACGGTGCGACGCCTCGCCGCCGCCGGCATTCCCTTTCCCGCGACCCGCCTGGTCGCAACGGCCGCCGGCCGTCCGCTCGATGTGCCGGCACCCTGCTGGGTGAAGCGCGGCGACGTGCACGCCATGACCGGCGACGACGTCACCCTGGCGGCGACGCCCGACGACATCGAGGCGGCGCTCGCGGACTTCGCTGCGCGCGGCATCGAGCGTGCCGCGCTCCAAGCCCACGTCGAGGGCGTAGTCGTCAAGTTCTACGGCGTCGCCGACGGTCGCTTCTTTCGCTGTTTTACTCTCGATGGCGCGGTACCGGCGCCGCTGCCGCTCTTGTGGGATGCCGCGCGGGCGGGCGCCGAAGCGCTCGGGCTCGACATCTTCGGCGGCGATCTCGTCGTCACTCCCGAGGAGCGGCCGGTGCTCATCGACGTCAACGACTGGCCGAGCTTCGCGCGCTGCCGCGACGAAGCGGCCGATGCCATCGCCGGCTACGTCCTCGATCGCTTGAGCGACGCCGCGCCGGCGGCACGAGGACAGCATGGATAGGAAACCCGGCCCGAAATCGCGCGCCGTCTTCAATGAGGAGCAAACCGTGATCGCCCCCGGACAGCAGCGCATCGCGCTGCTGTCCGAGCTCGCGCTCGCCTCCGGACGCGGTGCAACCATCACCGATCTCGACGGCAATACCTATCTCGACTTCTTCGCCGGCGTCGCGGTAGCGAGCCTCGGCCATGCGCACCCGGGCTACATCGCCAAGGTGGAGGCCCAGCTCCGCCGCATCTCGGTCGGCAGCTTCAGCACCGAGAATCGCCTGCGGCTCCTGAAGCTGATCGCCAAGCTCGCGCCCGGGAAGCTCGGCCGCACGCAGCTCTTCAGCGGCGGCGCGGAGGCGGTCGAAGCGGCGTTCCGCCTCGCCAAGTCGTACACCGGCAAGCACGAGCTCGTAGGCTTCTGGGGCGGCTTCCACGGCAAGACCGCGGGCGTGATGGGCTTGATCGGCGACGAGTCCAAGCACGGCTGGGGCCCGCTTCCCGGCGGGCGCTTCTCGGTTCCGTATGCCGACTGCGCCCGCTGCCCGTTCAAGCTCCGCTACCCCGACTGCGGTCTCGCCTGCGCGGACTTCGCCCGCCAGGCGATCAAGCGCACCACGTCGGGAGCGGTGGCGGCGATCGTGATCGAGCCGATGCAGGGGACGGCGGGCAACGTCGTGCCGCCGCCGGACTTCCTGCCCGCGATCCGAAGCATCGCCCGAGAGATCGGTGCGCTGCTGATCGCCGACGAGATGATCACCGGCTTCGGGCGCACGGGGCGCTGGTTCGGATGCAACCACTCCGACGTCGTCCCCGACATCATGACCGTCGGCAAAGGCATGGGCAACGGCTTCCCCATCAGCGGCGTGATCTCGTCCGACGATGTCGTCAAGGCCGAGCCCTTCTCGCGGGCGAGCGCCTCGTCCTCCAGCTACGGCGGCAATCCTCTCGCCGCGAGCGCCGCCCTGGCGACGCTGGAGGCGATCGTCGACGAAGGCCTGGTCGAGCACGCCGCGGCCGTCGGCGCGCACATGCTGGATCGGCTGCGCGACATGCAGGAGAAGTACGCCTTCATCGGCGCCGTGCGCGGCGTCGGGCTCATGCTCGGCGTCGACCTGGTCGCCGACCGTAGCAGCAACGAACTCCTCGACCGCGCTGCGACCGAGCGGATCTTCCTCGACGCGCTCCAGCACGGCCTCTTGATGATGGGCTACTTCCCGCGCATTCGCATCAATCCGCCGCTCACGATCACGCGCGAGCAGGCCGACCAGGGTCTCGACGTGCTGGATCGGGTGTTTGCCCGGGCCGACAAGGAGATCGCGGCGTCGTGACCACACGGCGGCCGCGCTCTCTGCGCGGGGCAATCGTCGGATTCGGGAACGTGGCGGTGGAGGGCCACCTCCCCGCCTGGCGCCAGCACAAGCTCTTCGACATCGTCGCCGTCTGCGACCCGAGCGAGGCGCGGCTGGGGCTCGCCGCCGAGCTCCTGCCGACGGCGCGCCGCTACGCCATCGTCGACGAGCTCCTGCGTCGCGAGCGCCTCGACTTCGTCGATGTCGCGACGCCGCCCGCGAGCCACACCGAGGTCGTGCTGGCGGCGCTCGCCAAGCGCGTCGCGGTCCTCTGCGAGAAGCCGCTCACGACCAGATGGGACGAGCTCCGCCGGATCCGCAGCGCGGCGAGCGCCGCGCGCGCGGTCGTGTTCACGACCCACAACTGGAAGTACGCACCGATCATACGCACCGCGAAACGGACGCTGCGCCGCGGCGATCTCGGCGCGGTATCGCACGTCCGCCTCGAGACGATCCGCACCGCCCCGCCGAGCGACGCCGGCGGCGCGAGCACCTGGCGCCTCGATCCCGCAGCCGCCGGCGGCGGCATCCTCGTCGACCACGGCTGGCACGCGTTCTACCTCGCCCGCCACCTCGTCGATGCGGAGCCGGTCGCGATCTCGGCCGTGACCTCGCAGCGCAAGTTCACGACGGCCGGGGTCGAGGACACCGCGGAATGCACGATCGAGTTCCCGCACGCACGCGCCGAGATCTTCCTCACCTGGGCCGGCGACGCGCGCCGCAACTCCGGCACCGTCGCCGGCAGCAGCGGAACCTTGACGATCGCCGACGACACGCTCGTCACTACGATCGCCGACCGCGCCCCCGTCGAGACGCGCTTCGCGCAGCCGCTCTCGGCCGGCTCCTACCACCCCGACTGGTTCGCGGCGATGCTCGACGACTTCCACGCCGAGCTGCACGACCCGACAGTGCGCGGCGACAATCTCCGCGAGGCCGAAGCGTGCTGCCGCCTGCTCGAACGCGGCTACCAGTCGAGCGCGGCCGGCGGCGCCCGGCTGGCGCTCGTGGAGCCGCCGGCTCCGGCGGCAGCCGATCCCGCCTCCGGTGAGTGACGGGGTCGCAGCGCGACCCTTCGACGGGATCATCGTCGCCGGCCCCGGCGCCGAGCGCGTCGTCGGCGGCATGAGCCTCGTCGAACGCGCCGCCTTCGCCTTCGCCCGCGCGGGCGCGGCGCGGCTGCTGCTGCTCGGACCGCCGCCCGACGCCCCCTTGCGGCTGCCGGCGATCGGCGTGCAGTGGAATCAGCCGCTCGGACCATGGCTCGAAAGGTCAGGCGATCCGCTCGTCGTCACCGCAGCGACGACCGTGGCGGCGCCGGCAACGGTCGCGGCGCTCGCGGCCGAATCCTCGCTCCGGCCTTGCGCCGCACCGCGCGGCGTCCTCTGGCGCGCCGACCGGAGGCATGAGGCTCTCCTCGATGCTCGGGCCCGACCCGGCCTGCCGCCCCCGCCCGACCTGGCCCCCTGGACGCCGCCTCCCGGTGCGCTCCTCGTCGACGCCGGCAGCGCCGCGGGGCGCGCCGCCGCCGAGCGCGCGCTCTTCGCACACCTCGGCCGCAGCGGTGACGGCTGGTTCACCCGGCTCGTCGACCGCCGCCTGTCGCGCCTCTTGACCCGCGTCCTGCTGCCGACCGGCGTCACGCCGAACACCGTCACGAGCTCGTCGATCGCGCTCGGCATCGCCGGTGGCCTCTGCTTCGCGTACGGAACCCCGGCGGCGGCCGCGGTCGGCGCGATCGCCTTCCTGCTGTCGACGATCGTCGACGGCTGCGACGGGGAGATCGCGCGGCTCACCTACCGCGAGAGCGCCTTCGGCGCCAAGTTCGACCTCCTCGGCGACAATTTGGTGCATCTCTTCCTGTTCGGCGGCATCGCCGCCGGTCTCTACCACCGCAGCGGCGAGCGGATCATGGCGGTGCTCGGCGTTGCGCTACTCGTCGGCGTGCTCCTGGCGATGGCGGCCGTCTACTGGTGCGTTCTCCGGCGACCGCCGAACCCGGCACAGCGCGCGCTCTTCGAGTCCTTCGCCAGCCGCGAGTTCGCCTACCTGCTCCTGGCGATGACGCTCGCCGGCCACCTCGACTGGTTTCTATGGATGGCGGCGATCGGCACCTACGTGTTCGCCGGCGCCCTCGTCTTCCTGGGCGTGCGCTCGTCCGCCTGACGCGCCGCGGTAGGCGACGGCGGGAAACTTTTCGCCGCGCTCGGTCGTACCTCTCTACAGAGAGGAGGATGTCATGGCGAACGCGCCCTTGCTCCGATTCGGGATCACACCGTGGAACGACGCTTTTCCGCTGCTACCCGAACAATTCACCGCCGCGCCCCGGGCGCTCGAAGTCGCAGCGCCCGAGCGTCGGCTCCTCCTGGCCGTGCTCTGCGACGCCATCGTCGTCTTCCAGCGCCGTATCGTCGGCATGGGCGCCGCTCCGGCGCCGCGCTGCGAAGCCGAACGTTGGATCCTCGCGAACGATCGCCGCTGGCCCTTCTCCTACGTGAACGTCTGCGAGGCTCTAGGAATCGCGCCCGAGCCGCTGCGGCGCGCGCTCGTCGCCTGGCGCTGGCGCGCCGCGGCGGCGAGCCGGAGTCCTGCGGCCCGGAGGCGATTGCTCGCCGGCAAGCACCCGATCAAGCCCACCGGATCGCGTTGACCCTGCGCTTCCCGGCAAGCGTCGCCTGCGCTAAAGGCTCGACGCCCATGGACGCCAGCGTCGACGGGATCAGCCTGCACTACGAGCTCAGCGGCGACACCGGACCGCTCGTCGTATTGACGCACGGCCTCGGCGGCCGCCTCGCGTTCTACGAGCCGCACGTCCAAGCGCTGGCGCGACGCTATCGCGTCCTGCGTTGGGATCTCCGGGGGGCCGGCAGCTCTGCGAAGCCCCCGGGTCCGTATTCTCCTTCCCTCTTCGCGCGCGACCTGGCCGGGCTCCTCGACGCGCTCGGCGAGCCGTCGGCACACATCGTCGGCCATTCCGGCGGCGGGGTGGTCGCGCAGCGCTTCGCCCTCGACCACCCGGAACGCGCGTCCTCGCTGGTGCTGGTGAGCACGTCGAGCGAGGTCGGCCCGCAGGCTGGCGCGGCATGGAACCGCCTCGCCGACACGATCGAGCAGCGGGGATTCGGGCCCAGTGATCGCGACCCCGATCCGCGCGGCTTCGGGCCCGCATTCGCCACCGCCCATCCCGAGGTCGTCCGCGCGTTCGCGGCGCAGATCCGCGAGAACGATCCGCGGGCCTACGCCGCGACCGCGCGTGCGTTCGGCTCCTTCGACTTCACTGCCGAGCTCGCGGCGCTGCGGACACCCACCTTGATATTGCAGGGCCTCGCCGATCAACTGACGCCCCCGGGCGGCTCGGTCATCTTGTCGCGACGGCTGTCGCGCTCGCGGCTCGTCATGGTTCCGGACGCCGGCCACAATCTGCCGATCGAGATGCCGGCCCTCTTCACGACCGCGATCCTGGCGTTTCTCGGCGGACTCGAGCTGGCCGTCGCTCGACGATAGCGGCCGCGGGCGCCGGGAGCAGCGCGTCGCGGCGTCGCTCCTCGCCGAGGCCGCCGAGGCGGGGTCGGCCGCACCGACTCCCGGGAACCTCCGGCGCGCCGGCAATTGACCGCCACCGTCACGGCGGCTATGCGCGTCGCATGAAGAGCTGGTACGCGCTCTCCGCGATCGGCCGCGACCGCCCCGGCATCGTCGCCGACCTAGCCGAGCTCATCTACGAGTGCGACTGCAACCTCGAAGACTCGAGCATGACCATCCTCGGAAGCGAGTTCGCCGTGCTCCTGCTGTTGTCGGCGACCGGACCCGACGCCGAGCAGCGCCTCTCGTCCGGCTGCAAGCGGCTCGAATGGGAGAAGCGCTTGACGGTGTTCTTCCGCCCCCTCGAGGGCGAGCCGGTCGCGTACGCGACGCGCGCCCGTGCCCGCCGCTACGGCCTCCAGGTCATCGGCGTCGACCGTGCCGGCATCGTCGCCAAGATCGCCCGCTGTCTCGCCGATCACGCGGTCACGATCGCCGCCATGACGACGCAATCGCGCCCCGAGCCGGAGAGCGGGACGCCGATCTATACGATGCGCATGGATCTCGACGTCCCGGAGCAGGTCGACGCCGACGCGCTCGGGAAGCGCTTGCAGGCGATCGGCGAGGACCTGCAGATCGACGTCGCCTTCGACGCCGACATCCGCTGAGCGGCAGGCGCCCGCGCGATCCCTACCGGATCGACAGCGGTCGCGCCGCTACGGGAGGTCCGCGAGGCCGCCGCGGTCCGCGAGCGCCCGCAGCTCGACGTAGCCGCCGACGTGCGCGCCGTCGATGAAGATCTGCGGCACCGTCCGCTTCCCCCCGGCGCGCGCCACCATCTCGTCCCGCAGCACCGGGTCACCGCCGACGTCCACCTCGTCATACGGGATGCCGCGCTCTGCGAGCAGGCGCTTCGCTTGCACGCAGTAGGGACATGACGGCGTCGTGTACACGGTCACCCTGGCCATGGGGCGCACCGTAGCGGCGGTTCGAACCGCCGGCAACCCGCGAAGGCATCACAGTGACGCCGCGAGTTGACAACTGCAATCGACCCCGGAACGCTGGTGCGGATGAGCCGCTTCCGCGAGCTGGCAGAGATCGTGCGACGCCTGCGCGGTCCCGACGGGTGTCCGTGGGACCGCGAGCAGACGCCGCAGAGCTTGCGCGGCTGCCTCCTCGAGGAAGCGTACGAAACGCTCGACGCGCTCGATCGCGACGATTCCAGCGATCTGCGCGACGAGCTCGGCGACCTGCTGCTGCAGATCGTCATGCAAGCGGAAATGGCGGCAGAGCGCGGTCGTTTCACGATCGAGGACGTCATCGGCGGCGTCATCGAGAAGATGGTCCGCCGCCATCCCCACGTCTTCGGCGATGTCAAAGCCGCCGACACGGCGGAGGTGCTCCGCAACTGGTCGCGGATCAAGAGCGCCGAGCGCGCCGGCAAGGGAACCGGCGCCGACACGTCGATCCTGAGCGGCCTGCCATCCGAACTTCCCGCGCTCCACGCCGCCCACCGCATCGGAGAGAAAGCGGCGCGCGTCGGCTTCGACTGGCCGTCGCCGGGCGCCGCCATGGCGAAGGTCCGCGAAGAGGTCGCGGAGCTCGAGGAGGCGCTCGCCGCAGGCGACCCGGCGCGCATTGCGCACGAGCTCGGTGACGCCATCTTCGCACTCGCCAACGTCGGCCGGCTCGCCGACCAGAACGCGGAGACGAGCCTGCGGGAGGCGCTGGCGCGCTTTACTCGGCGCTTTCGCGGCATGGAGCGCACCCTCGTCGCTGCCGGCCGCGACATCCACGCCGTCTCGCAGAGCGAGCTCGAAGAGCTCTGGGAGGCCGAGAAGGTCGCGGAGCGGGTTCCGGGCCGCCCGTCATGATGCTCGTGGCGCGACCCGGCGGCCGAGTCGCGCCACTATCGCACGGCGGAACGCTGCGATCTCGGCGCCGCCGACGACGTTCAACGCCGCTGCGCACGTCAGCGTACCGGCAACGACCGCGAGCAGGAGCCAGACGACTCGGACTCCGAGCGCCGTCGTGCCGTCGAACCACTCGACGCGAGCCACGATCGCCCGCACGACCGGCACCATCGCCGCCGCAGCGAGCGTCGTTCGCGCCACCGAGCCCAGCCAAGGACCCCAGGCAAAGCCCCCGGTGCGCCGGCTGAGCACGGCGGCGAGGAGCACGAGGTTCACCGTCGCGGCGAGGGAGGTCGACAGCGCCAAGCCGCCGTGGCGCAGGTCGAGGATGCCGACCGCGTGCGTCACCGCAGCCATGGCGCTACCGAACCACGAGTCGGGCGGCGACTCCAGCGGGCCGATGAAGAGCACCACGAAGAGCAGGTTGGCGAAGAACGCGGCGATCGCGGTCACCACCGGCGTGCGCGTGTCCTCGAGCGCGTAGAAGGCAGGTACCAGCACCCTTACGCAGGCGACCGACCAGAGGCCTACGGAATACCAGCGCACGGCGATCGCCGTCGCCGCGGCGTCCGCGGGCGTGAACTGCCCGCGGACGAAGAGCACGGACGTCAGAGGCTCAGCGGTGAGCGCGAGTCCGACCGCGGCGGGCAGCGCGATCACGTTCACGAGTCGGAGAGCGAAGCCGACCGTATCGCGGAACATCGCCAGGTCGCGCTTGGCGAGCGCCGCGAAGCTCGGCAGCGCCGCCGTGCTGAGCGCTACGGCGAAGACGCCGAGCGGGAACTCGAACAGGCGCTCGGCGTACCAGAGGAAGGCGACGCTGCCCGCGGGCAGGAGCGACGCGAACATCGTGCTCACCAGCACGTTGAACTGGTACACGGCAGAGCCGAGAACGGTCGGCAACATCAAAGCCCCGACGCGCTTGACCGCGGGGTGGCGCGGTACCCAGAGGGGCGCCACGGGAATTCCTTGCTGCCGCAGGGCCGGCAGCTGCGACACCATCTGTGCGAGGCCGCCCAGCAGAACGGCCACAGCGAGGCTGTAGATTCCGAGCCAGGGCGCCAAGACCACCGTCGCCACGATCATCACGACGTTCATGACCACCGGCGACATCGCCGGCGCCCAGAAGTCGCGAAGCGAGTTCAGCACCCCCATCGCCGCCGCGACCATCCCGACGCAGAAGATGTACGGAAACACCACTCGGGTGAGTCGGATCGTGAGCTCGAGCTTGCCCGGCACGGCGGCGAATCCGGGCGCGAAGAGCGCGGTGACGGGGCCGGCGAAGACGATGCCGAGCAGCGTGACCGCTGCGAGCACGAGCGCCATCACGGTCAGGAGCACGCGCGCCACCCGATCGGCTTCGGCCCGCGGACCACGCGTCAGATAGCCGGTGAAGACCGGGATGAAGGCGGCGGTGGCGGCCCCCTCCGCCACCAGCCGGCGCAGCAGGTTGGGGATGCGATAGGCGACGAAGAACGCGTCGGCGCCCGTCCCGGCGCCGAAGAGGTAGCCGACGACGATGTCACGGACGAGCCCGGTCACGCGCGAAACGACCGTGAGCGCGCCGACCAATCCGGCGGCCCGGGCGATCTGCCGCTTCTCGCTCATTGACGATCCGGAAGACGGCTGCTACAAGCGCCGCTACCGTGAACAAGCACCTGTCCGCACAAAAGCGTCATCGCCAGAGCGTCAAACGCCAAGCTCGCAACACTGCCATCCGCTCCCGCGTCCGCACTTCGGTGCGGAAGTTGCGCGAGTCGATAGCGGCCGGCAACGGCGCCGAAGCAACGGAGCGCCTCCTGAATGCCACCCGCGCCATCAGCAAAGCTGCGACCAAGGGCGTGTTTCACCGCAACACCGCCTCCCGCAAGATCTCCCGTCTCACGGTCGCCGTGCGCAAGCTGACCGCGGGCGCCTGACCCGTCGTCCGGAAGCGTCCTCACGAAGGGCGCGGTGAGGCTGACGAGCGCGGCGCGGGACGGCACGCGCGCAACAGCCATAGCTCCAGGAGCGCCCGTCCGTCGCCGCCGCTCTTGGCTGCGAGGTCGATGTCGGCGAGCTCGCTGTACGCGCGGCGGAGTTCGCTCGCGCGGTAGGCCCGCAGCCCTCGCTGGCAGGCGAAGCGTTGATAGGGCGCCAAGGCCAGCTCGCGCACCGCTTCGTCGACGCTGCGGCCGCGGGCCACGAGCTCGGCGCCGGCCACGAGCGGCTTGAGGCTCGCCGCCAGAGCGCCGATGACGGCAACCGGCTGCGCCCCCTCGTCGAGCGCACAGGCCAGGAGTCGGGTCGCCGCGGCAGCGTCGCGGGCGCAGAACGCGTCGGCGACCTCGAAGTTCCCATGTTCGCGCCCAGGTGCGGTGATGCGGCGCACGTCGTCCACTCCGACGGCACGGCTCGTCACTGCCGCCGCGAGCTTGTCGAGCTCGCTCGCGAGCAGCAAGAGGTCACGCCCGACGCATTCGAGCAGGAGCTCGCGCGCCGCCTCGTCGAGTTCGCACCCCCGCTCGCGCGCGAAGGCGTCCGCGAAGCCTCGCATCTCGCCCGCCCGCGGGTGGTCGACAGGGATCCGCGTCGCCAGCTGACGACAGCGCGCGAAGAAGCGGCGCCGCATATCGCCGCCGCGGGACACGATCGCCACCGTGACCTGAGGCGCCTGGAACTCGAGCGCGGCCGTCAAACGCTCCTGGCTGCGCTCGTCGAGGCTCTCGACGCCGCGGACGACGATCAGCGTCCGGGCGCCGAAGAGCGACGGTGTCTCGATGGCGGCTGCGATGGCTTGGACGTCGCACTCGCCGGCCCGGTATCCGTGCACCGCCACCGACCCGGAGCGTTCGAGGCGCTTCCGGATATCGGCGAGGGCGCGGTCGGCGCGCCAGCCGTCGAACTCGCCGCGCCGCTCCTCGGCGAGCAGATAGAGCGGATGCGCAGCGGGCGCCGCCATCAGAAGTCTTCCATGATCTGCTCGTAGACATCGCGCGCCAGGTTGCCGATCATGCGCTCGAGCGTCTCCCGCCGCCGCGTCTCCGCGAGCTGTATGTCGGTGAAGCCGCCGAGATCCGCGGGGTTCAGCGTCGACTTCCGGAAATCCGACGAGGTCGTGACGATCACCGAGGCCACCGTCTCGTAGTCGTCGGCGACCCGTAGTCCGCGCACCTGCCACACGAGCTTTCCGGTGTCGCGCCGGCGGAGATCGAGATCGAGCGCCAGGACCGTCTGGTAGATGAGCACCTCGTCCTCGCGGTTGAACGCGACCGGGCGATCCTCGGCGGTCTTCACTGTCCCCGAGAGCACGAGGTCTCCTTCGTCGGGCTTGGCGACCCGCAGCGGTCCGCGCAATACGAACTCGCGCTCGATCGCCATCGCCAGCCGCTTCTCGACTCCGACCTCGCGCGTCTCGTTTGCGAGCGTCCGCACGCCGATCGTCCTGAGCTCGGGGGCAAAAACCCTGCCGCCGCCCGCGAAGCGATAGCCGCACCCCGCCGCGAGCGCGAGCGCCACGCCGACCACCGCCGATCGCATCCGCCGCCGTCGTTTTCGTTCCGTCATACGACGATGCTGACCAACCTTCCGGGAACGACGTGGGTCCTGCGGATCGGCTTGCCGGCGATCTGCATCTGCACTTTCGGATCGGCGAGGGCGCGCGCGACGAGCTCGTCCTCGGCCGTATCGGGAGCGGCGTTGAAGCGGCCGCGGACCTTGCCGTTCACCTGCACCACCAGCTCGATTACGTCCTCGACGAGAGCCTGCGGATCCGCTTCGGGCCAGGCCGTCGCCGCGAGCGGCTGCGCCCCGCCGACCTCGCTCCAGAGCTCGCTCGCGATGTGCGGCACGAACGGCGCCAGCAGCACGAGGGTCGTGCGCACGGCTTCGACGATCACGGCGCGCAGATGAGCGTCGGCGGGCGGCTCGTCCTGGACCAGCTCGGCGTATCCGTTGACGAACTCCATCACCGCCGCCACGGCGGTGTTGAAGTGGCTGCGGCGTTCGACGTCCTCGGTCACGCGCACGATCGTCCTGTGGGTCAGCCGCCGCAGCGCCCGCACCGCGGTGCTCGGCGCGCCGGGCGGCGCCGACGCATCGCCGCAGAGCCACCCGCGTCCGCGGGCCACGACGCGCCAGAGCCGATGGAGGAACCGCGATGCGCCCTCGACTCCTTGATCACTCCACTCGAGGTCGCGCTCGGGCGGCGCCGCGAAGATCGAAAACAAGCGCGCCGTGTCGGCGCCGTAGCGCTCGACGAGGTAATCGGGGTCGACGACGTTTCCCTTCGACTTGCTCATCTTCGCGCCGTCCTTGATGACCATGCCCTGGGTCAAGAGATTCGCGAACGGCTCGATGGTCGTCCCCGGCGCCTCCCAATCGGGGATCTCGTCGAGATCGCGCAGCACCTTGGTGAAGAAGCGCGCGTAGAGGAGGTGCAGGACCGCGTGCTCGACGCCGCCGATATACTGATCGACTGGCAGCCAGTAGCGGATCGCATCGCCGGAGAAGGCGCGGGCGGCCTCGTGCGGTGCGGTGTAGCGCAGAAAATACCAGGACGACTCCATGAACGTGTCGAACGTGTCGGTCTCGCGGCGCGCCGCGCCGCCGCACCGGGGACATGCGGTGTGCACGAAGTGCTCGAGCTTCGCGAGCGGCGACCCGCCGGATCCGGTGAACTCGGCATCGATCGGCAAGACCACCGGCAGCGCCTCGTCCGGGACCGGCACGATGCCGCACGCGCCGCAGTGGACGACCGGGATGGGCGTACCCCAATAGCGCTGCCGCGACACGCCCCAGTCGCGGAGGCGATACTGGGTCGCAGGGCGCCCGAAGCCGCGTGCCGCCGCAGCATCGGTGATGCGGATCTTCGCCTCGTCGCTAGCGAGACCGTCGAACTCGCCAGACCCGACCAAGCGCCCGGACCCCTCGTACGCCGCGCTCATGCGTGCCGGATCGAGTGGCGGCGCCCCCTCCGGCTGGATGACGAGCTTCAACGTCAACCCGTGCGCCGCCGCGAACTCGAAGTCGCGCTGATCGTGGCAGGGAACCGCCATGACGGCGCCCGACCCGTAGGCCATGAGCACGAAGCTGGCGGCGTAGATCGGGAGCCGCTCGCCGGTGAAGGGGTTGCGGCAGTATGCCCCGACGAAGACCCCCTCCTTCCCCTCCGCACGCTCTTCGGGCGCCTGCGCTCGCACTCTGCGCGTGAAGGCGGCGACCGCCGCTTCCTGCGCCGTGCCGCGTGCCAGCTCCGCCACCAGCGGATGCTCGACGGCGAGGCTCACGAACGTGGCTCCGAAGACGGTGTCGGGACGGGTCGTGAAAACGCCGATCTCGCCGGCGCGCCCGTCGAGGGCGAACCGCAGCTCCGCACCGACGCTGCGCCCGATCCAATGCCGCTGCATGACCAGCACCTTCTCCGGCCATCCGTCGAGCCGATCGCATCCGGCCAGCAGCTCGTCGGCATACGCGGTGATGCGGAGGAACCATTGCTCCAGGTCGCGCTCGCGCACGACCGACTCGCAGCGCCAGCACTTTCCGTCTTCGACCTGCTCGTTCGCGAGCACGGTCTGGCAGCGCTCGCACCAGTTGACGAGCGACTTCTTCCTATATGCGAGGCCGCGTTCCAGCATCGCCAGGAAGAATCGCTGCTCCCAGCGGTAGTACGTGGGATCGCAGGTCGCGATCTCGCGGTTCCAATCGTAGCTGAAACCCATGCGCCGCAGCTGAGCGCGCATGTAGGCGATGTTCTCGCGCGTCCAGTCGGCGGGATGGGCGCCGCGCTCTATCGCCGCGTTCTCGGCCGGCATCCCGAAGGCGTCCCAACCGATCGGATGCAGGACGTTGAAGCCGCGCATCCGCCGCTGCCGCGCGATCACGTCCCCGATCGTGTAGTTGCGAACGTGCCCCATATGGATGCGCCCCGAGGGATAGGGAAACATCTCGAGGCAGTAGAACTTCGGTCGGGCCGGTTCGATGCGGACCTCGTGCGTCCGGTCGGCCTCCCAACGGGCCTGCCAGCGCTGCTCGACGGCGTGCGGGTCGTAGCGGTGTTCCATGCCGTGGCGGCTAGACGGCGCGCTGCCGTTCTTTGGCACCGACGGCCGCGGCGATGGCGTCGAGGACGCCGTTGACGAACGTCGGCGACTCGTCGCTGCCGTAACGCTTGGCGATCTCGATCGCCTCGTCGATGGCGACGCTCGCCGGTATGTCGCGCCGGCAGAGCAGCTCGTAGGCAGCCACCCGCAGGATGTTGCGATCGACGTGGGACAGCCGCTCGACGCGCCAGTTGGAGGAGCTCTTGGAGATCAGCTCGTCGATGCGGAGCCGCGCCTCGAGGACGCCCGCCACCAACTCCTGCCCGAAGGCGCGGGCATCGCTCGGCGCATCGCAGGAGCTCCAGAAGAGCCGCAGGGCGCCTCCGGAATCCTCGCCGCCGACATCGAGCTGATATAGAGCCTGCAGCGCCAGTTCCCGTCCTTTACGTCGCAAGCCCATCGGTCGCCGTCACTCCAGCACGCGCGCCAGCCGTGCCATCTCGATCGCCGTCACCGCCGCCTCGTAGCCCTTGTTGCCATGCCCCTCGCCGGCGCGCGCGAGCGCCTGCTCTATCGTGTCCGTCGTGAGGACGCCAAACGCCACCGGCACCCGGTACTCGGCGACGACACGCCCCACCCCGCGTGTCACCTCGTCGCAGATGTAGTCGAAGTGCGGAGTCTCACCCCGGACGACGGCGCCGAGGCACACGAGCGCCTGATATCGGCCGCTGCGGGCGAGTGCCTGGGCGGCGAACGGAATCTCGAAAGCGCCCGGCACGTGGGCGACGACGATGTCGTCGTCGCCAACGCCGTAGGCGGCTAGCGCCTCGAGCGCGCCTGCCAGCAGCGGCGCGGTGACGCTGCGATTGAAGCGCGAGACGACGATCCCGACGCACAGATCGCGGCCCTCGAGGGCTCCTGACAGCTCGCGCGGCACCGACGTCGCTCAGCTCGACTCGAGGCCGGTCAGCAGGTGGCCGAGCTTCTCTTGCTTCGTGCGCAGATAGGCCAGATTGCCGCGGCGTGGCGGCACCTCGAGCGGTACCCGCTCGACGACTTCGATGCCGTAGCCCTGGAGGCCGATCATCTTGCGCGGATTGTTGGTGAGCAGGCGCACGCGCCGCAGGCCGAGATCGCGCAGGATCTGGGCGCTGATGCCGTAGTCGCGCAGATCCTCTTCGAAGCCGAGCTCTAGGTTCGCCTCGACCGTGTCCCGTCCCTGGTCCTGGAGCGCGTAGGCGCGGATCTTGTTGGCGAGCCCGATCCCGCGGCCTTCCTGGTGCATGTACACGACCACCCCCTGTCCGAGGTCGTCGATCACGCGCAGCGCCCGTTCGAGCTGCTCGCCGCAGTCACAGCGCTCCGACTGGAAGACGTCACCGGTGAGGCACTGCGAGTGGACGCGCACGAGCGGCACGTCGGCGGGCTTGAACGTGCCCTTCACGAGCGCCATGTGCTCGTGCCGGTCGACGGCGTTGCGGTACACGATGGCGCGAAAGCGGCCGCCGCTCGCCGTCGTGAATCCGGACTCGACGACGCGCTCGACGAGGAGCTCGCTGCGCAAGCGGTGCGCCCCGAGGGCGGCGAGGGTGGTGAGGCGCAGGCCGTGGGCGCGCGCCAGCTGCTCGAGGTCGGCGCGGGCCGCCAGCGAACCGTCCTCACGGAGCACCGCGCAGAAAACGGCTGCCGGGCGTACCCCGGCAAGGCGCATGAGGTCGACCGCGCCCTCGGGATGGCGCCGATACGCGAGCACGCCGCCGCGCTCCACTTGTACAGGGAACACGTGCCCGGGCATCGCGAGGTCGGCGGGACCGGCGCCGTCGGCGACCGCCGCCAGGATGGTGCGCGCCCGGTCCGCGGCCGAGATGCCGGTCGTCACCCCGGTGCGCGCCTCGATCGAGGCTCCGAAGGCCGGCTGCCGCGTCGGTGCCAGCGGATTGCCGAGCAGCGGGATGCCGAGCCGCCGCATGCGGCCGGCAGTGAGCGCCAGACAGATGAGGCCGCGCCCGTGCGTCGCCATGAAGTTGATGATCTCGGGAGTGGCGCGCTCGGCAGCCGCGCAGAGGACGCCGTCCCCACCCTCACGCTCGTCGACGAGGACCACCATCCGGCCCGCGCGAACGTCGGCGAAGATCTCGTCGATCGGCGACAACATAGCGATTCGTAGCACTATAGCCGTTCCCCGCTAGTATGCCACGGACCCTTCGCGGAGCACGTCCGGCCCGAGCGGCACCAGCGTCGGCCGTACGAGCCGCGGAGCGTCGCCGAGACGGCGCAGCCGGAGGGCGCCCAGCATCGGCCGCCCGTCGCCGCCGAGCAGCACGGGCGCCGTCAGCAGCGCCAGCCGGTCGACCAACCGGGCGCGCAGCAACGCCGCTGCGAGCTCGCCGCCCCCCTCGACGAGGAGGCTCACCACGCCGCGCGCTGCCAGGAGGCGCATGCAGGCGGCAAGGTCGACCTTGCCGGCCACCGCCGGGAGCACGATCACCTCCACCCCGGCGGCGCCGAGAGCGCGTCGTTTCCGCAGCGGCGCTGCGGCGGTGGTCGCGACGACGGTCGCCGCGGCCGAGCGCTGCCGTACGAGGCGCGCGGCGAGCGGCATCCGGAGTCGGCCGTCGATCACGATGCGCAGGGGATCGCGACCGCCGCGCCGCCGGCAGGTCAGCGCCGGATCGTCGGCGAGCACGGTCTCCGACCCGACCATCACGGCATCGACGCGGTTGCGGAGCTCGTGCACCCAGCGGCGCGCGGCGGCACCCGTGATCCAGCGCGACGCCCCGGCTGCGGTGGCGATGCGGCCATCGAGGGACGCGGCGAGCTTCAGGATGACGAAGGGTCGGCGGCGTACGACCCAGTGGCGGAACCACGCCGACATCCGGCCGGCCTCCGCCGCCAGGACGCCGGTCGTCACGGCGACGCCGGCGCGCTCCAGCGTGCGCAGCCCGCGGCCCCGTACCCGCGGATTGGGGTCGCCGACGCCGACGACGACCCGCACGACGCCGGCGGCGACGACGGCGTCGGCACAGGGCGGCGTCCGCCCGAAGTGTGCGCACGGCTCGAACGTCACGTAGAGCGTGGCGCCGCGCGCGCGCGCGCCGGCCCGCCGCAACGCCACGACCTCCGCGTGCGGTCCGCCGGCCGGACGCGTCCACCCTTCGCCGACGATGCGACCGGCCTTCACCAGCACCGCGCCGACGGCCGGATTCGGGCTCGTGCGGCCCAGCGCCCGCTCCGCCAGCGCCACCGCGCGGCGCATCCAGAGCGCATCGTCGGCGCGCTCAGGACTCTTTCGGCTTCCGCCCCGGCGCATCGCCACGACGTTCCTTCAGAAGCGCCTGCAGCTCCTCCATGAACTCGCCGATGTCCTCGAAAGAGCGATACACGGACGCGAAGCGGACGTACGCCACCTTGTCGAGGCCGTGTAGCTCGCGCATGAGGGCCTCCCCTATCGTCGAGCTCGGAAGCTCCTTCTCGCCGCTCTCCTGCAGGACACGCTCGATGCGGTCGACCACCGCCTCGATCGCTTCGATGCCGACCGGGCGCTTCTCGCAAGCGCGTTTCAGGCCGGCGACGATCTTCAAGCGGTCGAACGGCTCACGCCGGCCGTCCTTCTTGACGATGAGGGGGAACGCTTCCTCGGCGCGCTCGTAGGTCGTGAACCGGCGCGCACACTGCAGACACTCGCGACGGCGGCGAATCACGTCGCCTTCCTTGGAGAGGCGCGAGTCGATGACCTTGTTCTCGAGGTCGCGGCAGAAGGGGCACTTCACCGGCGGTCACGACCTCGCGGGCCCGGACGCCGAGCCTGCAGCGGACCGTTCGCGATAGATCGGGAAACGCGCACAGAGGGCCGCCACGTCCTCGCCGATGGCGCGCAGCGCCGCATCGTCTCCGACCCGCGCCAGCGCGCGCGCGATCAGGTCGCCGATCACCGCCATCTCCGGCTCCTTCATCCCCCGCGAGGTGACCGCCGGAGTCCCGATGCGGACGCCGCTCGTCACCATCGGCGAGCGCGGATCGAAGGGCACCGTGTTCTTGTTGACGGTGATGCGCGCCCGATCGAGCGCCGCCTCGGCGACCTTCCCCGTGAGCTCGCTGCCGCGGAGGTCCAGCATCATCAGGTGGTTGTCGGTGCCGCCCGTAAGGAGCGGGAACCCGTGCTCGAGGAGCCGCGCCGCCAGGGCCTTGGCGTTGGCGACGATCTGGCGCTGGTAGTCGGCGAACTCCGGCGTCAGCGCCTCCTTGAACGCCACCGCTTTCGCCGCAATCACGTGCATGAGCGGCCCGCCCTGATTTCCCGGGAACACCGACGAGCCGACGCTCTTCGCGTGCTCGGCGCGGCAGAGGATGAGCCCACCGCGGGGGCCGCGCAGCGTCTTGTGCGTGGTGCTGGTCACGAAGTCGCAGTGCGGGATCGGCGATGGATGCACGCCCGCCGCCACCAGGCCCGCAAAGTGCGCCATGTCGGTCAGGAGGAGCGCGCCCACCTCGTCGGCGATCGCTCGGAAGCGCGCGAAGTCGAGCGTCCGCGGATAGGCGCTGTAGCCGGCAATTATCATCTTCGGCCGGTGTCGCCGCGCCAGAGCCTCGAGTTGCTCGTAGTCGAGCCGCTGGTCCGATTCGCGGACACCGTAGTGCACGACGTTGAAGAACTTGCCGGAAAAATTGACGGGGCTGCCGTGCGTGAGATGTCCGCCGTGGCTCAGATTCATCGCCAACATCGTGGCGCCCGGCTCGAGCTGCGAGAAATAGACTGCCATGTTGGCCTGCGAGCCCGAGTGCGGCTGGACGTTGGCGTAGTCGGCCCCGAAGAGCTGCTGCGCGCGCGCGATCGCCAGAGCCTCGACGACGTCGACGTACTCGCAGCCCCCGTAGTAGCGCTTGCCCGGGTAGCCCTCGGCGTACTTGTTGGTGAGCACCGAGCCCTGGGCTTCCAGGACCGCTTCGCTGACGATGTTCTCGGACGCAATGAGCTCGAGGTTGTGCTGCTGGCGATCGGTCTCGCAGCGGATCGCCTCCATCACTTCGGGATCGGTATCGGCTAGGTGACTGCTCATGACTGCACGTCCTCGTCGACGAAAAAAGCGCCGAACCGACCCCTCGCTACGGCGTCCGGCCGGTCTCTGCGATCGTCACATCCCGCGCGGGCGGCCGTCGTCGGTCGAGGCGGCAACGCCGCCCTCTCGGCCCCGCCTACTTCTGGCTCTCGATGTAGTTCACCACGTCCTGGACGGTGCGGATCTTCTCCGCGTCCTCGTCCGAGATCTCCATCTCGTACTCTTCCTCCAGGGCCATCACCAGCTCGACGATGTCGAGCGAGTCGGCGCCGAGATCCTCTATGAACGATGCCTCGGGAGTGACCTCGTCCTCACTGACGCCGAGCTGCTCACAGATGATCTCGCGTACTTTCGCCTCGACTGCCGATGCCATGCTCCCTCCTCACACGTACATGCCGCCGTTGACGTGTAGCACCTGCCCGGTGATGTAGCCCGCACCGGGCCCGGCGAGGAACGTGACGGCGGCGGCGACGTCTTCGGCCCGCCCGAGCCGGCCGAGCGGGATCATCGTCTGGTACATGGCCCGAGCGTCCGCGTCCAGGGCTGCGGTCATGTCGGTGGCGATGAGCCCCGGCGCCACTACGTTCGCCGTGATGCCCCGCGACGCGAGCTCCCGGGCCGTCGACTTGGTGAATCCGATGACCCCTGCCTTCGCAGCGGCGTAGGCGGCCTGCCCCGAATTGCCGGCCGCACCGACGACGGAGCTGAGATTGACGATGCGCCCGCGGCGGGCGCGCATCATGGGGCGCGCGACGGCCTTGGTGCAGTTGAACACCCCCTTAAGGTTCACGTCGAGCACGCGCTGCCACTGGGCCTCGGTGATGCGCACGATGAGCGCGTCCGCGGAAACACCGGCGTTGTTGACCAGGACGTCCACCTTGCCGAGGCGCCCGATCACGTCGCGCACGACCGCGTCGACCATCGCCGCATCCGCGACGTCGATCGCAACCGCCTCGGCGGCGCCACCGCGCGCGACGATATCGGCGACCACCAGCTCCGCCTGCCGCTGCTGGGTGCGGTAGCCGAGCACCACGTAGGCGCCGGCCGCAGCGAGGTCGCGGGCGATCGCCTCGCCGATGCCGCGCGATGCGCCGGTGACCAGCGCGACGTCCCCGGCGAGCGTCACGCGCGCGCCTCGGCGACCTCTTCCAGGGTCGCGCTCGCCATCCCGAGCCGCATCCGCTGCACGATCTTGGCGAGCACCTGGCCCGGTCCCACCTCCACGACCCGCCGGCATCCCAGCGACCGGAGGAGCTGCATCGACTCCGCCCAGCGCACCGGCGCCGTAACCTGCGCGACCAGCAGCTCGCGGATGCGGGCCGGGTCGCCGCTCACCGCGGCGTCGACGTTGGTGACGACGGGAACGGCCGGCGCCCGCAGCTCGATCTCGGCGAGCGCGCGGGCGAGCCCGGCGGCGACCGGAGCCATGAGCTCGCAGTGGAACGGCGCGCTCACCGCGAGGGCGATGGCGCGTCCTCCGGCCGCCTTCGCAGCCGCCATCACGCGCGCTACGGCGCCGCGATGCCCGGCGACCACCACCTGGCCGGCGCCGTTGAAGTTCGCCGGGCTCACGATCTCGTCCTCGGCCGCCGCGGCGCAGAGCTCCGCCACCCGCGCATCGTCGAGGCCGACGACCGCAGCCATCGTACCGACTCCGTCCGGGACCGCGGACTGCATCAAGCGGCCGCGCAGGCGCACGAGCCGGACCGCGTCACGGAAGGCTAGAGCCCCGGCGACCACGAGCGCGGTGTATTCGCCGAGACTGTGCCCCGCTACCCATCGCGGCTCGATCCCGGTCGCCGGACCGAGGGCGCGCCAGGTCGCGACGCTCACCGCCAGGATGGCAGGCTGGCAGAGCTCGGTGCGCGTGAGCTCCGCCTCGGGGCCTTCCAGACATAGTCGGGTCAGGGGAAAGCCGAGCGCCTCGTCCGCCTCCTCCATGGTGGCGCGCGCGATCGCGTGCGCCGCCATCAGGTGCTCGCCCATGCCGACGCGCTGGGAGCCCTGCCCGGGGAACAAGAGCGCCGTCGGGTCGCCCGCCGGCGTCGTGGATGCCGGCGGCGCCGTCGACGGTAGCGTCACGCCCCGGCAGTATCGAGCACCTTGCGCCCCCGGTACTCGCCGCAATGGGCGCAGGCACGATGGCGCAGCATCGGCTCGCTGCAGCTCGGGCAGGTGATGAAGCTCGCCGGGCGAAGCGCATCGTGGGCGCGGCGCTTGTCGCGCTTGGTGGTGGACGTACGTCGTTTCGGAACAGCCATGACCCCTCCTCCGCGCGCTCAGGCGCCGCGGTAGATCTTGAGATTGCGGAGCGTCGACCAGCGAGGATCACCGGTCTCGATCGTGCAGGCGCAGTGGCCGACGTTGCGGTTGCTGCCGCACTGCGGACAGAGCCCCCGGCACTCTTCACCACAGAGTGGCCGCGTCGGCAAGGCGAGCATCACCTGCTCGTACACGAGCGGGGTCAGGTCGACCTCGGTCCCCTCGTAGAACGACTGGACGAGGTCACCGGGTGCGAGCTCGATCTCCCCGCTCAACCGGGTCGCCGGCGTCAACACCAGGGAAAACGCCTGGGAGACGGCCAGCGGGAACGGCTCGAGGCAGCGCCCGCAGGTGGCCTCGGCGCGCCCCGACACCTCGCCGTCGAAAAAGAGATCGAGCTGGGACCGCGAGTACCGGACCTGGACGTGCAGCGGGGCGCGGAACTCGTAGTCGTGATTGCCGCTCGCGAGGGTCGCGTTCAACGCCTCGACCGGCTCCGCATAATCGAGTGCATCCTCGCTGGCGAGGATATCGTGCAGTTGGATTTTCATGGGCGCAGACATCGGCGCGGCCGCGGGGTGCGGGCGCGGGTCGATCCGATGCTTATACGAACCGTCTCCGAGACCCACAAGAGAGCCTCCGGCCGAACCGGCCGGCCGCCCCTTCAGCGCTCCCGGTCGCCGCCCTCGGAGCCCCGATCGACGCCGAGTCGACGCTCCAGGCGCCGAACCCGCCGCAACAATTCCGGCAAGCGCAGCAGCGCCGCCGACGTCCGGCGCCAGAGCCCGACCTCCACGGCCGGGTAGCCCCCCACGATCTTCCCGGGCGGCACCGAGCTCGGTATCCCGCTCTGGGCGGCCACCTGCACGCCGTCGCCGATCGTGAGATGGCCGGCAGCTCCCGCTTGTCCGCCCATCTGCACGCCGCGCCCGATCCGGGTCGAGCCCGCAATGCCGACCTGCGCGGCGAGGAAGCTGTGGGCTCCGACCTCGCAGTTGTGGGCGATCATCACCAGGTTGTCGAGTTTGGCGCCGCGGCGAATGATCGTCGCCTCGAGGGTGGCGCGGTCGACCGTGGTGTTGGCGCCGATCTCGACGTCGTCCTCGATGACGACGATGCCGGCCTGCGGAATCTTCACCGCCCCGCCCGGACTCGGAGCGAAGCCGAAGCCGTCGGCCCCGATCACGACCCCCGAGTGCAGGACGACTCGATCGCCGATCCTGACGTGCTCGCGCACGACGACGCCGGCGTGCGCTACGAAGTCGCGGCCGATGCGCGCCCCGGCGTAGACGGTCACGTGCGGGTGCAGCGTCGCCCCCGGTCCGATCTCGACCTCCTCGCCCACGACCACGTACGGCCCGATCGACGCCGGTTCGACGATGCGGGCGCTCGCGGCTACCACCGCCGTCGGATGGATGCCGGGGGGCGGCACCAGCGGTCGGTGGAAGAGCGCGAGCGCCTGCGCGAAACAGAGGTAGGGGTTGTCGGCACGCAGGGTCGCCATCGGCAACGGCGCCGCTGCCGATGCCACGATCACCGCCGAGGCCCGAGTCGCCGCGAGCTGCGCCGCATACTTGGCGTTGGCGAGAAAGGTTAGATCGCCGGGCCCGGCTTCCTCGAGTCCGCGAATGGCCAGGATCTCGATCGCGCCGTCGCCCCGCAGCTCGCATCCGAGCCGTTCGGCGATCTCCGCGAGCTTCATGGGGCGAGGCTTAGGCGGAAGCGGCCGCGGCCGCAAGCCGCCGGCGGCGCGAATTTGCCGCCCCCAAAGGCCTATGTTACGAGGCTCGTTTCCGGAGCGCCCTCATGCAGAACGTCATCGACTTCGCCAAAGGCGGCGGCCTGGTCCCGGTCGTCGTCCAGGACGAACGCTCCGGAGCCGTCCTGATGCTCGCGTACATGAACCGGGAGTCGTTCGAGCACACGGTCGCAACCGGCTACGCAACCTACTGGAGCCGCTCGCGCCAGAAGCTCTGGGTGAAGGGCGAGAGCTCCGGGCACCGGCAACGGGTGCGCGCCATCCACGTCGATTGCGACGGCGACACCGTTCTCCTGCGGGTCGAACAGGAAGGCGGAGCTGCCTGCCACGAAGGCTACCCGAGCTGCTTTTTCCGTGAGCGCGCGGGCGACGGCTGGCAGGTCGTCGAGACCCGCGTCTTCGATCCCGCCCAGGTCTACACCAAGTGAGCATCCTCAAGCTCGGCATCCCCAAGGGCAGCCTCGAGCAGGCGACCGTCGACCTCTTCCGCAAGTCGGGGTGGAGGATCAGCGCCGGCGGCCGGAGCTATTTCCCGTCGGTCGACGATCCGTCGCTGCGCTGCAACCTCATACGCGCGCAGGAGATGGCGCGCTACGTGGAGGCGGGCACCCTCGACGCCGGCATCACCGGCCGCGACTGGATCCTCGAAAACGACTCGCAGGTCGAGATCGTGTGCGATCTCGTCTACTCCAAGGCCACGATCCGCCCGACCCGCTGGGTGCTGGTGGTGCCCGAGGCGTCGCCGGTGCAGAAGCCCGAGGATCTCCGCGGCAAGATCGTCGCCACCGAGCTCGTCAACTACACCAAGCGCTACTTCGCGGAGCGCGCGATCGAGGTCGACGTCGAGTTCTCGTGGGGGGCGACCGAGGCCAAGGCGGCCGAGGGCCTCGTCGACGCGATCGTCGAAGTCACGGAGACGGGAAGCACGCTGCGGGCCAACGGGCTGCGCATCGTCGCCGAGCTCTTCACTTCGAATCCGCAGCTCATCGCCAACCGCGAAGCGTACCGCGACCCCTGGAAGCGCGAGAAGATCGATCAGATCGGCCTCCTCCTCACCGGGGCGCTGCGCGCCGAGACCCGGGTCGCTCTCAAGCTCAACGTCGCCAAGGAGCACCTCGAAACGATCGTGGCCATGCTCCCGAGCATCACTGCCCCGACCGTGTCGAACCTCTACGGCAAGGACTGGTGCTCGGTGGAGAGCGTGATCGCCGAGGACGTGGTCCGCGAGCTCATCCCCAAGCTGATGAAAGCCGGAGCCGTCGGCATCATCGAGTACGGCCTCAACAAGGTCATCTGACACCGCCGAGCGTACACCGCCCGGGCTCCCCAAACTTGCGACCGCCAACGGAATTCGCTACACGGTCCCATTCGCCGCATGCCGCCGCCGCGGCGTACGAGCCTGAGTCATGACGATGTTCGGCTGCTGGCTTCCGGAAAACGTCGCAACCGACGATGCGTTCTCTCCTCCGCTGCGGTGACGTGGGGATGACGGCCGACGATCGGCAGATGCAGACGGCGACGGCGCGTACTCCAGGTTGGCTGCACGCCTTCGCGCTCGTCCTCGCCGCCTCGACCCTGGCGCTCATCTTCATCGGCGGGCTCGTCACCAGCACCGGGTCGGGCCTGGCCGTACCCGATTGGCCGCTCTCTTTCGGGCAGTTCTTCCCGCGCATGGTGGGCGGCGTCTTCTACGAGCACGGGCATCGCATGGCGGCTACTGCGGTCGGCGCGCTCACGGTGGCGTTTGCGATCGCCGCCCGGCTAGTCGAGACGCACGTCATCGTCCGCCGCCTGGCGCTGGCAGCGATCGGCTTGATCGTCGCCCAGGGGCTGCTCGGCGGCCTCACCGTGCTCTTCCTCCTGCCGCCGGCGATCTCCTCCGCGCACGGCTGCCTGGCCCAGGCGTTCCTCTGCCTGACGGTCGCTCTGGCGGTTCTGACGCATCCGGACTGGACGCCGGCGATCCGGCCGCCGGCCGACCCCGGGCTCGCGGGCCTGACGCTCGCGACCGCCGCCGTCGTCTACGTGCAGCTCGTCCTCGGCGCGGTCATGCGCCACACCGGGGCGGGCCTCGCGATCCCCGACTTTCCCCTCGCCCTCGGACGCGTCATCCCGCCCTTCCTGTCGCCGGCGATCGTCATCCATTTCCTGCACCGCGTCGGCGCCCTCGCGGTGACGACGATGGTCGTCTGGTCCGCGGTCCGCACGCTACGCACCCATGCCGGCGACCCGGGCGTCGTCCGCCCGGCGCTCGCGGCGATGGCCCTGGTAGCGGTGCAGATCACCCTCGGCGCGCTCACCATCTGGACGCGCAAGGCGGTCCTGCCGACGACGGCCCACGTCGCGGTCGGCGCCGCCATCCTCGGGACGATCGTCGTCTGGGCGCTGCGAGCCCGGCGCACCGGCCCGGCCGCGACCGGCTCCGCGCGCACGCTCCTCGCGACGGGGCGAGTACCCGCATGATGCCGGCGCTCGAGCCTGCCGCCGGCCCGGCGCGCGCTCCAGCAACACTGCCGAGCGCTCCGCGCCGGCTCGTCGACTTCGTCGCCCTCACGAAGCCGCGCGTCGTGGCGATGGTCGTCCTCACGACCTTCTTCGGCTACTACCTCGGCGCTGCCCGTGGCGCGTTCGAATGGCTGCGGCTCACATGGACGCTGGCCGGTACGAGCCTCGCCGCCGGCGGCACCCTGGCACTGAACCAGTACCTCGAACGTGATCGCGACGCCCGGATGCACCGCACCCGCAAGCGGCCGCTCCCCGAAGGACGTCTGGCGCCGGCGGACGCGCTCGCCTTCGGCATCGTGCTCACGGCGGCCGGGATCCTGCTGCTGGTGGCCGGGAGCAATCTGCTCGCCGCCGCGGTGACGGCGGCCACCAGCGTGAGCTATCTCTTCGCCTACACGCCGGCCAAGGTCCGCACCCCGCTCTCCACGCTCATCGGCGCCGTTCCCGGCGCCCTGCCGCCGCTCACGGGATGGGCGGCCGCGAGCGGCGACCTCGGTGCCGCAGCCTGGGCGCTGTTCGCCATCATGTTCGTCTGGCAGATCCCTCACGCGCTCGCGATCGCGCAGCTGTACCGCGACGACTACGCGCGCGCCGGCTTCCGCCTGCTGCCGGTGGTCGATCCCGACTGCATCAGCACGGCGCGCTACATACTGACCTATTCGCTGACGCTGCTCGGCGTCGGCATGCTGCCGACACTGGTCGGACTCGCCGGACCGATCTATTGCGCTGCCTCGATCATCCTCGGCTGCGGCATGTTCGCGGCGGCGGTCCGGCTGGCGCGCTCGGCGGCGACCGCCGACGCCCGGCGGGTGATGTTGGCGAGCCTCGTATACCTGCCGAGCCTCTTCCTGGTCATGGCGGCCGACAAGCTCGCCGCCGCGCCTTGGTAGCGCGAGTTCAGCGACTGCGCCGGGCAGTGACGGCCGCCATCCCGTAGGCGGCGGCGCAAAAGAGCAGAGTCACGGCGACCGAAGGCCCGAGCGCCGGCACCAGCCCGACGGCGTCCGGCATGCCGAGGTATAGGCAGCGCCGGAGCGCCGCCATGCCGTACGTGAGAGGATTCAGCTGCATCAGCCAGCCGAGCCAGCCTGCGGCGCCCGACGCCGGGAAGAACGCGCCCGAGAGAATCCAGATCGGCATCAGGATGAGGTTCATGATCGCGTGGAATCCCTGCGTCGATTCCATCCGCCACGCGATCGCGAGGCTAAGCGAAGTCAGTGCGAAGGCGATGGCGGCGAGCACGCCGATGACTGCGAAGACCGCCGCCGCGGAGAGCGAGATCCCGACCAGCGGCGCCAGCAACAGGAAGAGCGCCCCCTGGCTCACGGCCAACGTCGTTCCGCCGAGCGCCTGTCCGAGCACTATCCCGGCCCGCGAGAGCGGCGACACCAGCACGCCCTGCAGGAAGCCGCTCTTGCGGTCTTCCACCACCACGATGGTCGAGAAGATGGCGGTGAACAACAGCACCAGCCCGATGATGCCGGGATAGAAATAAGCCATCGTGCCGAGGTCCGCCGGAGCGCCGGGCGGACGCAGCGAGGCGCTGAAGCCGCCGCCGAGGAGCACCCAGAAGAGCAGCGGTTGCGCGAGCGCGCCGACGAGGCGGCTCCGCTGGCGGACGAAGCGGATGATCTCGCGCCACCAAAGCGCTCGGACGCCGCGCACGCCTAGCCCTTCTCCGGCGCCGCGGCGCCGTCGCTGAAGAACCGTTCGCCGGTGAGGTGCACGAACACGTCTTCGAGAGTCGGCTTGCCGTAGGTGACGGAGCGAATGTCGCCGGGGAACGCCTCGACGACATCGCGCACGAACTCGTGGCCGCGCGGCAGCTCCACGCGCAGTACGCCGTCGAGGAGGCGCGGCACGCACCCGAAGCTCTGCTCGATCCGCTGCCGCATGGCCTCGGGGTCGACGGCGTCGACCACCACCACGTCGCCGCCGATCTCGGCCTTCAGGGCCGCCGGGGTACCGACGGCGACCAGGCTTCCTTGGTGGATGAAGCCGATGCGGTCGCAGCGCTCGGCTTCCTCCATGTAGTGCGTGGTCAATACCACCGTCACTCCCTCGCGATCGCGCAGGTGGACGAGGTACGAGAAGAAGTCGCGCCGGGCCCCGGGATCGAGGCCGGTCGACGGCTCGTCGAGCAGCACCAGCTCCGGACCATGCAGCAAGCCCTTCGCCAGCTCGACTCGCCGGGCGAGACCGCCGGAAAGCGTCTCGACGAAGTCGTCGGCGCGCTCGGCGAGACCGAGCCGTTCGAGCAACGCCGCCGCGCGCGTCCGGCCCTCCGCGCCGCCGAGACCGTAGAGCGCTGCGTGGCACGCGAGGTTTTCACGCACGGTGAGCTTGCCGTCGAGCGCCGGCTGCTGGAACACGACACCGAGGCGGCGCCGGATCCGCTCGGGATGCCGCGCGGCATCCTCGTCCAGCACCGCCACCCGCCCGCCCTGCGGCGCGACGAGGGTGGCGAGCACCTTGAAGAGCGTCGTCTTGCCGCCGCCGTTCGGACCGAGCACGCCGAAGATCTCGCCGCGGCGGACGTCGAGGTCGATGCCGCGCAGAGCCGTGCGCTCACCGTAGCGATGGGTGAGCCCCGCGATTGCGATCGCCGTCGTTGCCGCCGGCGCGAGCGGACGGATGGCGTTCATCGGCGGTTCCGGCGCCCGTCGAGCGGACTATAAGGAGACTGCGACATCGGATCGCGCGCCATCCTGCCACAGGCACTGTTCGCTCACCAGCCGCGCTATGCGCTTGACCCTTCGCGACACGCGACGTTAGAGTGCGCCCACTGCCGCGAAGCGCGCCGCGCACCGCACCGCCGAGCCGTGAGCACCGAAGCCATCTTTTCCGTCGATCCGACCCGGCTGGAACAGCTGCTGCACGTCCAGGAGCGCCTGCTGCTCGGAGCCCTGGACCAAGGGACGCTCGCCGACCGCCTCTGTCAGAGCACGGCGCTGGTGCTCGGCGCCTCCGGAGTCCGTATCGCCGCCATCACGCCGGCAGCGGTCGAGACGCGCGGCGCCTACGGCATCCCCTTCACGGCCACCGACGACGCCATCGTGCGCCGCGCAATCGCCGAGCGCCGTCCCGTCCTCGGCGACACCACGCAGGACACCGGCGTGCTGACGCTGCCGATCGAATACGAGCCTACCGGGCTCGCGATGCAGCTCCGCCCATGGATCGGCGCCGTCTTCGGAGTCGAGCATGTAGGGCTCGCCCGCTACGCCGCCTCGTTGGCCGCGGTGGCGCTGCAGCAGGCGCGAATACGGCAGGAGGCCGGGGCCGCCGACGGCGGACCGGCGGAGATCCTGGCCTCGCTCTCGCACGACCTCCGCCAGCCGCTGAACGTCATGCTCGGCTATACGCAGCTCCTGATCGACGACACCTACGGCGCCTGTACCGTCGAGCAACGCGAGGTCCTGACGACGATAGAGCGCCACGCCCGCGAACTCTACACCGTGCTTACCGGCGCCCTCGACCTCGTGCGCCTCGAACGCCAGGCCGACCAGGCGGTGGCGGAGACGTTCACCGCCCGCGACGTGATCGAAGATCTGTGCACCGGATCGCTCGCCCATCGCGCCGGAGCCGGCGTCACCCTCACCTGGCACGCGGATCCCTCGACGCCGCCCTTCCGCAGCGATCGCTTCCGCGTCCGCCAGATCCTGCAGAACCTCGTCGACAATGCGCTCCGCCACACCGAGAGCGGCGAGGTCTCGGTGACCGCGGCGCCGCACGATCGGGGCGTCCGCCTCGCGGTCGCCGACACCGGCGGCGGCATCGCCGCCGAGGACCTGCCTCTCGTCTTTGCGCCCTTCCGCACCGGGCGCCGCGGCCGCACCGGCTCCGGCTTGGGCCTCTACATCGTCAAGCGCTTCTGCGCGACGCTCGGCGGCGAGGTGCACGTCGCGAGCACTCCCGGCAGCGGCACCCGCTTCACGGTCGACCTGCCGACCGAGCTGCCGAGCCGCTGACGACCGCCGTCCGCGACCCCCTGGACGCGCTCAGCGTTCGCCGTCGATGCGGCGTACGACTGGCGCCTGGGCCGGCCGCGGCGTGATCTCCTCGACCGCAGCCGGGGCCGCGCGCCGCACGCGACGGCCGCGGACGCTGAAGCGCGCAATATGATAGAGCGCGGCGACGCCGTCGCGCCAGGTGATCTTCTTGCCCTGATCGTAATCGCGGCCGGCGTAGGAGATCGGCTGCTCGTAGATCCGGCAGCGCAGCTGCGCCACCTTGGCGGTGATCTCGGGCTCGAAGCCGAAGCGATCGCATTCGACCTCGATCTGCGCCAGGACCTCGCGGCGGAAGAGCTTGTAGCCCGTCTCCATGTCCGTAAGGTTCAGGTTCGTGCACATGTTCGACAGCAGCGTGAGCATACGATTGCCCACGTAGTGCCAGAAGTTGAGCACGCGGTGCGGGCCGCCGAGGAAGCGCGAGCCGAAGACCACGTCGGCTTCGCCGCGCTCGATCGGCGCCAGCAGCGCCGGAATGTCGCGCGGGTTGTACTCGAGGTCGGCGTCCTGGATCACGACCACGTCGCCCTGGACGTGGGCGAAGGCGGTGCGCAGCGCGGCGCCCTTGCCGCGGTTGCTGCCGTGGAAGAAGACGCGCACCTCGCCGCCGGCGAGCTCGCGCAAGATGTCGCGCGTCCCGTCGAGCGAGCCGTCGTCGACGATGATGATCTCCTTGGCGTGCGGCAGCCCCTGCACGCGCTTCACGACTTCGCGGATGCTCGCCGCTTCGTTGTAGACCGGCATGACGATCGATAGCTTCATCGTAGGGTACCCCTCCGGATTTCCTCGGTCGTGGCGGCGCGCACCGCTACCACCCTCGCCCAGATGTCGAGCCCCTGCCCCGCCGCCGGGTTGTTGAAATCGGCCAGCACGTCGTCGTCCTCGATGCCGGCCAGACGGAAGATCATCGCCGCGCCGCGGGGCGGCTGCACGGTGTAGCGCTTGCCGACCTCCAGTACCAGGTCGGGCGGCAGCTGCGCTCGCGGCAGCCGCCGGACGAGATCCGCACGGTGCTCCCCGTAGCTCTCCTGCGGCGACAACGACACCCGCCGCTCGTCGCCGGCCGCAAGGCCCTCGACGGCCTGTTCGAGCGCCAGGAAGATCTGCTCGTTCCCGTGCAGGTACGTCACCGGGCCACAGCGCTCGGTGGAGTCGACGACGCTGCCGTTCGTGAGCGTCGCCCGATACTCGATGGTCACGACTGTATCGGGAGCCGCACGCATGTTGCTGCTCTCGCTCATGCTCCTGGTGCTCCTTCCGCGGCGCCTGGCGCCGCCTCTCGTGTCGCCGCCAGACACGCGGCGACGACTCCGGGATCGCCGCCGGACCCGCCCTTGGTTACCAGCCGGGTTCCGGCGGCGGCGCCGTGCAGAATCCGTCCATGGGATACGAGCGGAACGACGCGGCCGTGAACCGCGATGGCGCCGGCGCCGATCCGCCGCAGGATAGCATAGCTCGTCTCGCCGCCGATCAGCACCAGCGTCTCCGGGCGCTCCCGGGAAACGATCGCCGCCACCAGATCGGCGAGCGCCGCCTCGGTGGCGCGCCGCGCCGCCGCCGTCGGCACACCGGCCGCTGCCCGCGGCGTCACGACGACGCTCGTGCCGGCGGCCAGCGCCGCCGCGGCGCGGGCCGCGACGGCTTCCTGCCCCGCGGCTCCGGACGCCGCGAGCGCAACGACGCCGCCGCGCGCGAGCACTGCGTCCACCTGGGCGCGGGCGCGGCTGTGGAGGCTGCCGTTGACCACCAGACCCGGCGGCGCCGGCCACCACGACTCCGCCGCCGCCGCGCCGGCTGCCCGCAGGCGCGGCGCCAGCGCCGCGGCGAGCGCGATCGATCCCGCGAGGCAGAGCGGCCCCGGCAGCGCCGTGATCGCGGCGACGGCCCGGCGCACGTCGGCGTCTGACTCGGCATCGACGACGAAGCAGTCGATCCCGGCGCGGCGCTGCCGGCGCACTGCGGCCGCCAGCGAACCGTCGCCGACGCAGGCGCGGTCGAGCGTCGCGACGGCGCGCCGGCTCTCGCGGGCGATCGCCTCGGCGACCGACGAGATCGCGCCCGATCCTTCGGGATCGCGTGCGAATTCCGTCTCGGCGAGGAGCCGCCCGTCGAACCACTGGCATCCCCCGCGCGTCACTCGCCCGGCCGACGGGATGGCCGGGACGACGAAGCCGGTCGCACCGAGATGCGCGAGCGCCGCGTCGAGCTCGGCGCCGAGGTGTCCGCGCAATGCCGTGTCGATCTTCTTGAGGACGAGCCGCACCGGATGCACACCGAGCGCCGCCCGCACGCGCGCCGCGGCGGCCGCCGGGGCGAGGGCGCGGCTCTGCGTGTTGACGACGCTGACGCATTGCTCGTCGTCGGCTACGGCCGCGCCCGGCTCGACGACGACCCGAGCCCGCATCCCCGCCGTCGCGAGCTCGGCGGCGACGTCGCAGGCACCGGTGATGTCGTCGGCGATCGCGGCGAAAGCGCTCAGCACATCAACACCGCGCGCGCCGGAGCGCCGTCGACCCCCTCGAGCTTCAGCGGCAGGCACGCGAGCAGATAGGAGCCGGCGGCGACCTCGCGGAGATCGAGGCCCTCGATGATGAAGACGCCCCGGCCGAGGAGCAGTTTGTGGACCGCGAAATCCTTGCTCCCGAACTGTTCGATCGAGAGGTAGTCGATGCCGACCGTCTTCACCCCGCGCTCGACGAGGAGTCGAGCCGCGTCGAGGGTCAGGTGAGTGAAGTCCGCCTGGAAGCCGGGCTGCGCCCAGCGCTCGGAGTTGTCGGTCCGGAAGAGGACGATGTCGCCGGAATGGATCTCGTGGCGCTGCAGCGCCGCGGCGTCGATGGCCGCGAGTCCGCGGAGATCCAGCACCCGGGCCGGTCCCACCATGCGGTCGAGCGGCACCTGATCGAGCGTCGCCGCGCCGTCGATGAAATGCGCCGGGGCATCGACGTGGGTCCCGGTATGGGCGCCGAGCGAGAGATGGGTGAGGTTGGCGGCGTCGCCCCGCGCGATGGCGCGCACCCGCGTCTGCTCCATGGTCGGGTCCCCCGGATAGAAGTGCATGTCCGGACGATTGGGCACGGACACGTCCCATACCCGACGGCCGCGGGCGTCTGGCGCGGCCGCCAGGCGATGCGCGACCCGCGCCGTGTCCTCGGCGAGGTCGGCGACGTCCACGGTCTCGCCGAGCGTCTTGCCGATCGCCAGGACGCCGTGGCGTTCGAGCACGACGAGTTGCGCACGCGGATGCGCCAGCACCGCGTCGCGCACCAGGTGCGCGAGCGCCAGCGACCCCGAGGGCGCCTCCGGCACCACCGGCGTCGGACCGAGCCTGGCCTCGGCGGTGATGGTGACCAGCGGGATCTGGCTACTGCGGACCGCGAAGAGCATGCAGTTCGGCGGGTGGAGGTGCGAGATCGCGTCGACATCGGGCCGGACCCGGTAGACGGCGGTGTGGAGGTGGACCTCCTTCGACGGTACGTGGCGGTCGGGACCGGCGACCTTGCGTCCTTCGAGATCGACGGTGATGAAGTCCTCCGGCGTGCACTCGCGCAGCGACATCGCGCTCGGCGTGATCAACACCGCCTCGCCGCAGCGCACGCTCAGGTTGCCGCCGGTGCCCGTGACCAGGCCGCGGTGGTAGACGAATCGGCAGTAGCGGGCGAGCTCCTCGCGGAGCTGCTGTTCGGTCGACGGCACGGTGCAGGTTCCTTTCGCGAACGGGATCAGCGCCTCAGACACGGGCAGCGGCGGCGGGCCCTCGCCGCCGGCGCACGGCCAGATCAGCGGCGGTCTCGATGGCTGCGAGCAGGTTCTTGTGATCGGCGATGCCCTTCCCGGCGATGTCGAACGCGGTCCCGTGGCCGGTCGACGTGCGGATGAACGGCAAGCCGACGAGCAGCGTCACGACATCACCGAAACCGAGGAGCTTCACTGCTCCCAGGCCCTGGTCATGGTAGAGCGCGATGGTGAGATCGTACATGCCCTGCTTGGCTTTGAAGAAGACCGTATCGGCGGGAACCGGTCCGATGGCGTTCACGCCGGCGGCTCTGGCCGCGGCGATGGCGGGCGCTATCTCCTCGATCTCCTCGCGTCCGAAGAGGCCGCCCTCGCCGGCATGCGGGTTCAGGGCCGAGACCGCGATCCGCGGCGCCGCCATCCCCTGCCCGACCAGCGCCTCGTGCGCGAGCATTATCTTCTCGAGCACCCGCGCCTTGGTGACCTTGTCGCACGCTTCACGGAGCGACATGTGGTTCGTCAACAAGAGGAGCCGCAGGTCGCCCAGCAGAAGCACCATCGCGTAGCGCTCGACGCCCGCCTCCTCGGCGAAGATCTCGGTCGCCCCCTCGTAGCGGAAGCCGGCCGCCCGCATCGATTCCTTGTTGAGCGGCGCCGACACGATCGCATCGATCTCGCCGCGTAGCGCATACCGAGCCGCCTCGCGCGTGTAGCGCACGGCTGCGGCTCCGAGCGCGGGATCGACCACCCCGATGCGCACCGTGGCCGGATCGACGTCGCCGTAGTCGACGACGGCGACGGCGTCGCCGTCGCGCCGCCATGCCGACGGCCGCTCGATCGCCCGCAGCGGCAGCGTCAGTCCCGCCGCCTCGGCGGCGGCGGCGATCACCCGCAAGTCGCCGATCACGACCGGCTCGCAGCAGCGGCGAAGTGCCGGGTCGGCGAGGGATTTGGCGAGGATCTCGGGGGAGATGCCGGCGGCGTCGCCCATGGTGATGCCGATCGTCGGAAGTGCCATGCGTGCGAATCTCCTCGAGCTCTAGGTAGAAATGGGACGGGAGGCGCGGAGCTGCTCAGGCTTCGAGGACGCCGAGCGGCGCCGCCGCCCGCGCCTCCGCGGCGGCGACGTCGCGCTGCAGCACGGCCTCGTAGATCGACTCGACTTGATCGATGACGCGCTCCCAACCGTATTCGCCCTCGACGGTGCGGCGGGCGGCCGCCCCGAGAGCGCGGCGGCGCACCGGGTCGGCGAGGAGCCCGATGATGGCGGCGGCATACGCCTCGGGCCCCTCGTCCTCGACGACGACGCCGTCGACGCCGTTGCGCACCGCCTTTGCCGAGGCCGCCGAGACCACGACGGCCTTGGCGGCCGCCATGTAGTTGAGAAGCTTCATCGGGAAGCCCGACCACGCGCGGCGCGGACAGAGGGCGAGGTCGGCGGCGCGGGTCAGGTCGCGGATGGTCGCGAAGTCGCCGGCGCTCACGAGCCGCACCCCGGCGGGCAAGCGGCGGAGGTGCGGCGGCAGATCGCGCGGGGCGGTGTGGGTCGCGAGCACCAGGAGCGCGTCGCCGAACGTCCGCCGCACGATGCCGATGCTCGCGAGCAGGAGGTCCAGGTTCTGGTAGCCGTCGACGTTACCGGTGTAGAGGAGCAGAGGCCGGTCGCCGAAGTCGAAGCGGGCGCGGATGGCGGCGACGTCGGCGCGCGAGCACGCCGGGAACTCTTCCGGCGAGCCGCCCGGAGCGATGAGAGCGATCGCGCCCTCGCCGACGCCGCGCGCGCGCAGGAAGCCCACGAGCTCGCGGCAGATGGCGATGCAGCGATCGGCGCGCCGCGGCACCTCGCGATCGGCGATCGCACCTACGAAGTGCGCCAACCGACGCGCCGTCCGGCTCCGGAAGTATGTCGGCAGCTCCTCGGCGAGCGCGTTGTGGCTGTGGTAGATGAGCGGCACTCCGGTCAAACGCCGGGCCGCGAGACCGACGAGCGCCGCCTCGTAGTTGTGCGCGTGCATCAACTCGATCCCCTCGCGCGTGATCACGCGCACCAGGCGAACCAGCAGGGCAGCGTCGAGCGCCAGCTTGGAGGCGCACGGTCCGGAGCCGGCGGCGCGCAGTCCGGGAAGGCGCGGGATGCGCCGCACCGGCAGCCCCGCGAGCGCCTCCTCCAGCCCCTCGGCGTAGGTCACCACGACGGGCTCGTGGCCGCGCGCGCGCAGACCTTGCGCTAGTTTGCGGATGAGGAGCTGCGAGCCCTGCAGCGTCGGGAACGGGCACGCAGCGACGATCGCCACCCGGTAGCGGCGTCCCCTGACGTCGTCCACGGGCATCATGCGGCGGGCTCGCTCAGGTAGCCGAGCGCCTGGAGGCGGCGGCGGAGCTCGGCATCATGGTCGTGGTCATCGCTGCCGGCGGGATCGACACCGGCGGAGGCGGCGGCGGCGATGCGCGCCGTGCCGGCGATGCCGGGGAGCAGAGCGCCGTCCATCCAGGCCGGCACGTCGAGCCCGGCCAGATGCAGCACCGACGGCGCGACGTCGACGATCGCGGCCGCGGTCGCCGCGGTCGCGGCGATGCCGCTCCCCGCGAGCACCCAGAGACCCTGCGGGCGGTGGCTGCCGTTCATGCCGCCGCCCTTGCCGGCCACGTACTCGCGCGCCTCCAGGCGGCGCGCGCTCCGCGCCGCGGCAGGCACCGTCGGTAGACAGGGGTACGAGTAGCCGCGGTCGAGCGCCAGCTCGAGGACGAGATCCGGCGCCGCCTCGACGAACGGACCCGCGTAGATCTCGTCGCGGCGGTGTACGCGGGCGACGATCGCGGCTCCGGTCTCCGGATGGCGCCACTCGAGCAGCGCCGCGCGCAGCGCCGTGACCGCGGCGTCGTACTCCGCCCCGGGGGCGACGGTGCCGTCCGGATCGCGGCCGCGGACGTTCAGCCAGATGCTCGGCGCATAGTTGAGCTCCTCCGAGAAGGCCCGCGTACGCCCCATGTCGATCGCCCCGAAGCGCGACCAGCTCTCGAGTCGGCGCGCCAGAGCGCGGCCGCCGCGACGCACTAGCCGCTCCTGCAGGCGTCGCGGCAGGAGCTGCAACGCCGCCCACCGCGCGCCGCGCGCCGCCCGGGCGCCGAGCTCGCGCCGGCCGGTGCGGAACGCGAGCCAACCGTGGTCGGCGAGCCAGCGATTCAGATGCAGCGCCGTCGTCCCGGCGCCGCCGAAGCCGTGATCCGAAGCGACCAGCACCGTAGCCTCGGGCGGCAGCTCGTCGAGGATCGCACCGAGCGCGGCATCGAGGCGGCGGTACACGTCGCGCAGCGCCCCGCCGAAGCGGCGAGCGCCCGCGGCGTCGAAGCGCGGCGACGCAGGGTCGGCGAACATCCAGAAATGGTGGCTCGCCGTGTCCGCCTCGCCGAAGAGCATCATGAAGCAGTCCCAACGCTCCCGCCGCAGCACCCAGCGCGCGAGGTCGCGCTTGCGGTCGACGGCGGTCAGGATCTTCGGCAGCGCGTCGGCGTGCCACCCGGGGCCGATCGTCAGCTCCTGGAAGTCCGTGATCGCGTATGCTCCGACGGCGCGGGTCATCTCCGCATAGAGCTCCCGCGGGTGGACGAACGAGCCGTCGATGCCGGTGGCGACCGGGCTATCGAAGCCCCCGACCATGATGCCGTTGACCGGCTCCGGCGGATACGTGGTCGGCACGCCGATCACCGCTACCCGCCGGCCGGCGTCCGACATGAGCTTCCAGATCGTCGGAACGCGGCGGTCGCGGCTGCCGACGAACGCCACCTCGTACGTACCCGGGACCCGGCGGGTGAAGTCGAAGATCCCGTGCTTGCCGGGATTCGTCCCGGTCATGAAGGACGACCACGCCGGGAAGGTGACCGGCGGGGTCGTCGACCACAGCACGCCGTGGGCGCCGCGGCGACGCAGGCTAGCCAGCACGGGCATGTCTCCGGCCTCGCAGAACGGCCCCGCGAGGTCCCACGTCGCCCCGTCGAGACCGATGATCGCGATCACGGGATCGCTCCGACCGCCGTCAGTGCACGTACCCGAGCGCCCGCAGGCGCTCTTCGCTGGCGGCGTCGATCGCGGTCCCGGTCGACTCGACGGCGATCGACTCGGCGTGACTCTGGACGGCGCTCATGGCGGCGGTCAGCTGGTTGGCGACCTCGGTCCGGGTCGCCATGAGGTCCTTGTGCTCGCCCGGGTCGCGGGCGACATCGAACAGCTGGTGCTCGGGAAGGCCGCGCGGATTGCCGGGATTGGCGTGGATCACCTTCATGCCCCCGCTGCGGTACGCCTGGACGCTGTTGCCCTCGAGGTCGGTCTCGGCGAATACGTGGTCGCGCGGCGCCGGCGCATCGGCGGTGAGGCCGAGCGCCTTTCCGACCATCGACGGCGGCACCTGGAGACCCGCCGCCCGGATGAGCGTCGGCGCGATGTCGAGGCTCGACACCACCGCCTCGTTCACCGCGCCCTTCGGCGCCGCCGACCCGCCCTTGACGATGAGCGGCACCGCGAGCTGCTCGTCATAGAGGGTCGTGCCGTGCCACCAACCGCCGTGCTCGTGGAACTCCTCGCCGTGGTCGGAGGTGAGGAGGATCACGGCGTCGTCGTACAGTTCTTGGGATTTCAGCTCGGCAATGAGCTTCGCGAGCTCGCCGTCGAGGAAGCGGATGGCGCCGTCGTAGGCAGCGCGATACGCGCCGGCGAGAGCGGGGTCGGGATTCGGATCGGCGACGCGTGCGTAGGCCTCGCCGTTGTACGGGTGCACGAAGTACGGATCGTGCGGCTCCATGAAGTGCAGGAACATGAAGAACGGCCGCTGCCGGTCGCGGGCCGCGAGCCAGTCGAGACCATGCTTCACCACCACGTCGGCCGGTTGATAGTAGTTCTCGACCCACTTCTTCTTGGAGACGAAGCGCTCGCGGACGAGGCGGAGCTGGTTGTAGATCGTGAGCTGCGCCGCCGACTCGGTGGCGCCGAAGAAGAACTCCGGCTCCAGGAAGACGTACTGGTCGAACCCCTGCTGGAAGCCGAAGAGCGGCGCGACGTTGATGTTGTTGGCGAAGCCGACGGTCGAGTATCCGGCGCCCTGCATGACCTCCGCGAGCGTCACGACCGCGTCGGGCAGCGCATCCGACTTGTGGATAGCGCGATGCGACGACGGGTAGAGCGAAGTGAAGATCGTGCCGAACGACGGCCGCGTCCACGACGCCTGCGCGTAGGCGCGGGCGAAGCGCGTACCGTCGGCGGCGAGGGCGTCGATGACCGGAGTCGCTCCGCCCTCGCCGCCGTAGCAGGAGAGGTGGTCGGCGCGGAGCGTGTCGACCACGATCAGGAACACGTTCGGACCCTGCGGCGGCCGACCGCTCGCCACGCGAGCCGGCGCCGACTCCTGCTTGGCGCCGCCGAGCGCCATGCCGGCGCGAGCGCCGAGCACGGCTATGGCGAGCGCCGTCACGACGACGAGGGGCGACGCCAGCCGCGGCTGCCGTCGCGCCAGCGCCCGCCAGACGAGGAACGCCACCACGAACAGCGCCAGCGCCGCCGCTGCGGACGCCAGCTGGAATTGCAGCGGCGACAGCGGCGCACCGTCGAAGGTTTCATTGAAGACGTCGCGGAAGACCCGGAAGCGGCCGATGATCGTCGCCAGGACCGCGAGCACGGACGCGCCCGCGAGCCCGAAGGCGCTCGGGAAGCTCACCCGCGTCGCGATCCCGAGGACGACTCCGATTCCGAGCCCGAGGAGAGCGCCGACGCCGCCGTAGGCCAGGAACGCGAAGTACAGGAGCCCGGCATCGACGCCGAGATGCCGCTCGGTGATCACGATCGCCGCCTCCGCGAGGCCCACGACCACGGCAGCGAGCGCGCCTCCGGCGAGGGCGCTGCCGATCGTTCCGTTTACCGCCTTGGCCGGGCTCAATCCGGAAACTCCACGAGGAGATCGGCGTCGTTGTGGGTCGAGCGCAGGCCCTTGGGCGAGATCTTGAAGACGTCCGCCGCCTTCCAGTGCAGATACCGGTTCTGCTCGAGCCACTGCACCTGCGGCGCCAGGGTCTCGTAGCTCTCGCCGAGCATCTCCACCAGATGTTGGCGGGTGTGCAGGAACGGCATGTCCTTGTTGGCGTCGTTCGCCCGCCGGTATTCCTTCAAGATGCGCCGTCTGATCGCGTTGTCGCTCATCGGTTCGTGTCTAGCCTCCATCCGAGATACCCCGCCGCGGCGAGCGGGTACCCTTGCCATCGTCCCGCGCAGGGGCGCAAGGCCCCCGCCCGGTCGGCGTCCTGCCGGCTCCGCTGTCGACGCACCTGCCGCGCCTCAGAGCCGGATGATGTTGCCGCCGATGAAGTCGCGGAGCGCGTTGCGCGTGTCGACGATCATCGGCGCCAGATGAACGATCTCCGGATAGTTGAAGCAGCCGTGGTCGGTGAGGATCACGACGCAGTCAGTACCCGCTCCCAGCGCTTCGCGCACCGGCACCTCTGCCATCTCCATGCCTTCCTCGCGGATCGTCGGCGCGTACGGGTCGCTGTAGGTGACCTTCGCACCTCTGTCGACGAGCATCTTGATCACGTGCAGCGCCGGCGATTCGCGCACGTCGTTCACGTTGCGCTTGTACGCCACCCCGAGCACGTGGATGCGCGAGTTGCGCACCGCCTTGCCGTCGCCGTTGAGCGCGTCGGTGATCTTGTCGACGACGAACTTCGGCATCGACTCGTTGATCTGGCCAGCGAGCTCGATGAACCGCGGCTCGAAGCCGTTCATCTTCGCCTTCCACCCGAGGTAGAAGGGGTCGATCGGAATGCAGTGTCCGCCGAGCCCGGGTCCGGGGTAGAACGGCATGAAGCCGAACGGCTTGGTGGCGGCCGCGTCGATCACCTCCCACACGTTGACGCCGAGCTTCGCCGACATCAGCGCCAGCTCGTTCACGAGGCCGATATTGACGCTCCGGAAGGTGTTCTCGAGGAGCTTCACCATCTCCGCGACCCGCGTCGACGAAACCGGCACGACGGAGTCGATGCTCTGCTCGTACAGCGTCTTCGCGACCTGCGTGCACTGGGCAGTCACGCCGCCGACGACTTTCGGGATGTTGCGCGTCTGGTAGCGCTTGTTGCCGGGGTCGATGCGCTCGGGCGAGAACGCCAGGAAGAAGTCGCGGCCGACCTCGAAGTCCGCCCGCTGCAGCGCCGGGAGCACGACCTCGTCGGTGGTGCCGGGATAGGTCGTCGACTCCAGGATGACGAGCTGTCCCGGGTGCAGGTACTTCTTGATCTCCGCGATCGCCGCCAGGATGTACGTCATGTCCGGATCCTTGGTCTTCCGCAGCGGCGTCGGCACGCAGATGTTGATCGTGTCGCAGTCGTCGAGCACCGAGAAGTCGTCGGTGGCCACCAGACGGCCGGTCGCGACCAGCGACCCGACCTCGTCGTCGGCGGTGTCGACTATGTACGACCTGCCGGCATTGACCGCGTCGACCTTGCGCCGGTCGACGTCGATGCCGACGGCGCGAAAGCCGGCGCGCGCGAACTCGATCGCCAGCGGCAGCCCGACGTAGCCGAGGCCGATGACGCCCGTGCGCGCCTTGTGGCTGCGGATCTTGTCCAAGAGCTCCATGGAATCCTCCTCAGGGAAACGACGGCGGGAACACCACGATAAAGGAACGGAGCGCCGCCGACGACCGTGAAAACGCAGGCGGCGCAGCCTATGGCGGGAGCGAGAGCGGGCTCAGCGCTCGCAGGCGGTGAGCGCCGCCGCGACGGCGTCGCGGCGGCGCTCGATGCCGCGGCCGATGAAGACGGCCTGGTTCTCGACGACATCGGCGAGCTTCACCCAGCCAAGGTCGACGCGGCCGCAGGTGACGTTGAACGCACAGAGCCAGTCGTGGTCGACGAGGCGGACGATCCCCTTCGCCCGGATGACGTCCGCCGGCAGCGTTCGCAGTACGTCCGCGAACGCAGGCTTCGCGAGAGGCCGCCGACTCCGGTAGACGAACGACCCGAAGCCGTCGCGCGCGAGGTGCGCCGCCGCCGGGCGCGGCGCCGACGCGGCGCGCTCCCGGTGCACGGCGACGTCGGTCGCGAAGAGCACCTCGGCAGCGACGGCGCCGCGGGCGCTCGCTAGCTGCAGCGCCCGCGGATTCAGGCGCTCGAGCCGCGCCCGCAGACTCGCGAGCGCTCCGGGATCGACGAGGTCGCCCTTGCTCACCACGAGGAAGTCCGCGGCTGCGATCTGCGCCGCGGCGACCTCGGCTTCGGCGAGGAAGCGCTCGATGTGAGCGGCGTCGACTACCGTGATCACTGCGTCGAGCGCCAAGCCCGCGCTCTTGATCCGGTACGCGAGCGGCTCGGGATCGGCGAGCCCCGTCGACTCGATGACTATGAGATCGGGACGCGCCGTCTCGATGATCTCCCGGATCGCCAGGTCGAAGCGGTATTCATCGATCGAGCAGCAGATGCAGCCGCTCGCGAGCTCGACCATCTTCTCCACGTAGCCGAGGCCGGTCACGATGGTCCCGTCGATGCCGATCTCGCCGATCTCGTTGACGACGACGGCGACGCGCTTGCCGGCGAGGCCGTGCCTCAGCGCGTGCGTCAGCAGCGTGGTCTTGCCGCTTCCGAGGAAGCCCGTGAGGACGTCGACCGCGACCTGCCGCGCCATCGTCGCGCCTAGGCGACGAGCGGCGCGCCGACCATATCGGCGGGAATCGGCTCGCCGCAGAGCCGCAGGATCGTCGGCGCGACGTCGTAGATCGAGAGCTCGCCGAGGTCGCCCGCAAGCGGCGATGCCCCGTCGAGTGCGGCGAGCACGAAGATGCCGAACCAGTCATGGTTGGCCTCGTCCGGCCCGGTATCGTTCTCGAAGGTGTGGATGCCGCCCATGCCGACGGCCCCCACCGAGCGCCACGCCAGGTCGCCGAAGTAGACGATCAGGTCGGGCGCCACGCCGCGCACCTCGCGGTAGATCTCCTCGGGACGATAGGCCCGCGAGCCGAGCGGCCGGCCGTGGGGATCGGCGATCGCAGCGATGCCGGCGATCAGATCGTCGCGGACGCGCTCGTAGTCCGCCGGGTCCACGACGCCTTCGGGTTCGCGCCCCTTCACGTTCAGGAAGCATCGCCCGTAGTATCCTCCGTCGCCCCACGCCTTGGTGCGCGTCCAGTCGATCGTCGCCTGGCCGATCGGCGTCGGTGTCGTCGGCGGGTCGTGCAGAGTCAGGTAGCCGGCGCGAATCAGCCACTCGTTGAAGCAGATGCCGCCGTCCATGCGCTTTACGCCGTGGTCCGAGACCACGAGTACGATCGTATCGCGCGGCATCAACTCGAGGAGAGACGCCAGCTCGCCGTCGAGGTAGCGATAGTAGTCGCGGATCGCGGTCGCGAACGGGCTCCCGGGCTCGTAGCGGTGGTGCTCGCGGTCCATGAAGCTCCAGAACCCGTGGTGCAGCCGGTCGAGCCCCATCTCGACGAGCATGAAGAAATCCCAGGGATGCGTCCTCGCGAGATGGCGGGCGGCTGCCCAGTGCTTGCGCGTCTTGGCATGGATCCGCTCGAGGAGCGCCCGCTTGTCGGCGGTGCGAAAGTCGTCGACGTCGAGCACGTAGCCGCCGGCAGCCGCTTCGACCTCGACCTTGAGCGCCTCCGGATAGGTGTACGCAACCTTGGTCGACGGCGTGAGGAAGCAGGTCACCATGTCGCCGACGATCGGCCGCGGCGGATACGTCTGGGGTACGCCGAGGACGATCGAGCGCTTGCCGCCGCGGCCGAGCAGATCCCAGACTCGCGGTGTCGTCACCTGCGTCGAGTTGGCGAACGCGTAGCCGTCGTAGGAGTGGTCCCTGCGGTTGCGAAAGCCGTAGCAGCCGAGTTGCCCGGGGTCCTTGCTCGCCATCATGGCGGTCCAGGCCGGCACGGTGATCGGCGGGTTCGTGCTCAGGAGGCGGCCGTGGGCGCCGCGTGCGACGAGGCCCGAGAGCGTCGGCATCTCACTGCGGTAGACGTCGAAGACGAGGCGCGGCGGCGCCGAGTCCAACCCCACTACCAGAACTTTGCGACCCACCTGCCCTCTCTCCCCGGCCGCGCCTCAGGAAGTCCCCGATCGCCGCAAGCGCGCCCCCGTAGCCATGAGGAGCCGAGAATAGCGCGCGAGGTCGTCGGCGCCCACCAGTACCGTATCGCGCACCCGCCACCCCGATTCGCGAACGAAGACCGTGAGCAGGATGCCGGCGGCGAGCGAGTAGGAGATCGCGGTCGAGAGCGCCGCGCCGACGATGCCGAGGCGGGGAATGAGGAGCAGGTTCGCCGTCGCGTTGACGGCGAGCGCGACGCCGGCGGCGACGATGTTGATCTGCTGGCGATTGCGGCTCGTGAAGTTGCGGCTCAGGATCTGGTAGAGCGAGATCATGATGATGCCGGGCAGCATCATGAACATCGGCGGAATCGCCGGCGCATAGCGGCGGCCGTAGAACAGCACCATCAGCTGGCTGCCCGCTCCGGCGTACAGGATGGCGGCGACGAGGGTCGCGAAGAGTGTGTGGCGGCAGGTGACCGCCGTCCGCTCGTGCGCTGCTCGGTCCGACGACCCTGCGAGCTTCGGGAAGATAACGGTGCCGATGGCGTCGGGAATCTGCAGGATCGGGTTCGTCATGTTGACCGCGATCGAGTAGAAAGCGACCTGCTCGGGCGTCAGCAGCAGCGCGATCAGGTAGAGGTCGATGCGGTAGTGGAGATGGGCGGCGAGCGTCTGGACGTACGATTTCGCCCCGAAGCTCAGGGTGCCGCGCCCGACTTCCGAGCTCCAGCGCAGGCCGAACGGCGCGACGCGATAGCACTGGATCAGCAGCCACAGGTTGCAGGCGGTGAGCACCGACACCTGCGACATCAACGCTGCCCAGAGCTTTCCGTGCGCGAGCAGGAGGGCGGTCGCCATGCCGGCGAAGCTCAAGATCGCCTTGATGACCGACTGCAGATTGTAGGCGCGAAACGCCTCGACCGCCTGCAGTATGGCCATGAAATAGCTCTCGATCAGGAGCGCCGGCACGAGGGCGAGCGCGAGCCAGACGTACGACCAGGGCGCGCCGTCCGTGAACGGATCGATGATCCAGTGCCCGAAGAAGTAGCAGGCCGAGAGGAGCAGCAGAGAAACGATGCCGGTGAGGACGAGGGAGTTCGAGGCGACCGTGGCGACGGGCACGCGCGCCCGTCGCACGTAGTAGACGTTCGCCTGCGCGACGCCCATCTTGGCAAACGTCACCAGCGTCTGCGGCAGCGTGATCAGCAGCGTGAAGAGCCCGCGGTCGTGCGGGCCGAGAATGCGGGCGGTGATGATGCCCGTGCCGAAACCGAAGACCACGAGCATGAACCGGGATCCGATGAGCCCAGCGATGTCGGCCAACATGTTGCCGCTCGCCTTGCGCTTCATGAGCCGCTCGCCGAGGCCGCGGCTCCGTCGGCGGCGACGGCCGGACGCGTATGCGACGGCAACCGGTAGACGGCGCCTTCGGGCCCGTCGGCCACCTTCTCGGCTCCCGCGACCAGGGCGTCCCAGAGCCGGATGACGCGCTCGCCGACCGGGTTGGCGGCGGCCCTCTCCTCCTCCGGCTCGCGCACCACGTGGGTGACGCCGTAGGGGGCGAGCGCAGCCGTGAAGTCGGCGACCGTCGCCAGGCGCCGGTAGTCGATCGCGCCCTGCTCGAGCGGGCTCGCCAGCGTGAAGCGGCGCAGGAGGTGATAGGGATGCGGGATCATGGCGAGCACCAACACGTTGCCGTCGGCGGGAACCTCGCGATTCACGAGATCCCAGAGCGCATAGCGGCGCTCGTGGCGGCGGAGGAACGCGTCTTCGGAGAGCCGTCCGAGCGCCACGCGCAAGCTGTCCGGAGCCAGCGGCGCCACCACCCGCAGCGCCGTCATGCCCTGCCAGAGCGCGGTCGCGGCGAGCACGGCGGCGACGGCTCGGCGAGCGGCCGGGCCGGCGTCGCCGAGCGCGCGGCAGGCGGCGACCGCGACGATCAGGAGGAGCACCAGCGCCGGATGGACGTAACGCGGGTGCGCCCACATGCCGAAGACTACTATCGCGCCGTACGCGAGGCCGACGCCGGCCAGGATGCGCGCCCGCGGGTCGCGCCGAAGAAGCACGACTGCCGGCGCGAAGGCGAGGAGGAATGGCCCCACGTCGTAGGCGAAGCGGCCGGAGCTCTCGAACGCGTACGGTGCCATCGTCGCGTCCCAGGGAAAGCGCAGCGTTTCGCGCCACGAACCGTAGGCTCCCCCGCCCCGCCTCTCCGCCTGCGTCTGCCGGTAGGCTGCGTAGTAATCGTCGAGTCCGCGCGCCGCCTCGCCGCTCCAGTGGCGGCCGCCGAAGAGGCCATAGCCGAACGGGAAGATCGGGTTCCCGGTAGCGACGAAGTTGCGGAGATAGCACGGCGACGCCACCAGCACGGCGACGAGCCCGAAGCCGATCGCGGTCCGCAGCGCCGGCACCGGCCTGCGGCGCGCGTGTGCCGTCGCCAGAACCACCACGCCGAGGAGCGCCGGGGCGAGCACGCCCATGAGCTTGGTCCCGCCGGCGAATCCGGCCATGACGGCGGCGAGCGCGAGCCAGCCGCGGTGACCGGACTGGCGCCACGCGAGCACGCCGATAGTCGCGCTCACTACGTAGAGTGTCAGCGCCATCTCCACCCACGCCCGGACCATCAGGGTCGCCGTGAGCGGCATGGCGAAGAAGAGCAGCGCCGCCCAGGCCCCGACCGTCCGTCCGCAGGCGCGGCGCCCGAGCGCGAATACCGCCCCGGTCGCGAGCACGCCGAAAGCGACGTTGACGAGCCGGGCCAGGACGTCGCCGCGCAGCACGAACGCCGCGGTGAAGAGCATGTTCCCGAGGTACTGCATGTATCCCCAGAAGCTCCACGGCGTCGGCACGAAACCGCCGGCCGCCGCGAACAGCCGGGGGTACACGAGCTGATACTTAGTCTGGTCGCCGCCCACTGCCGGCGCCATGACGAGTAGGCATTCGATCCCGAAGAGCGCGAGCGCGAGCGCGGCCGCGAAGCGGGCTCCGCCCGGAGCGAGCGACGCGAAACGCCAGGTCGCCCGGAGCCCGCGGACGACGCCGCTCACCGCCTCGCGCCGTCCGAGCCAGGCCATGCAGCCGAGCACGGACGCGAGCACCGGCAGCCGGAGGATGCCGAGCAGCGCGAGCGCCAGCGTCACGTAGCCGAGGAGCCCGAGGCCGAGGCCGAGGGCGAAGATCGCCTCCTCGCCGCCGTCGACGAAGGGAATCGCCCGCACGCACCGCCGCCCGACGCCATAGACGGCGACGAGCAGAACGAGCAGAGTGGCAGCGTCGAGCATCAGCCCAGATAGCTCGCTGCGTAGGCGACGTACACCGCGATCGCCCACCCGAGGAGCGCGAGCGTAATCGGCCAGGAGGGCCGCGGACGAGGAGCGTCAGTAGACATACGGCAGGAGGCGGGACGTGCGCGCGGCGTAGGCCGCGTAGTCGGGGAAGCGCGCGGCGAGGGCGCGCTCCTCGACGCCGATGCGGCGCACGACCGCGACGAGGAAGAGCGCGCTCACGACGAGGGTACAGCGGGCGGCGAGCAGGAGCGGCAGCCCGAAGGCGAGCATGATCTCGGCGAGGTACATGGGGTGGCGGATGCGTCCGTACCAGCCGCGCTCGACCAGCCGCGCCGGCTCCACCGGCGCCACGAGCGGGCCGAGCCGATCGCCGAGCGCGCGCCCGGCGCGCCGATAGCCGGCGACCCCGGCGGCGGCGAGGAGCAGTCCGACGAGCTGCCAAGCGGCGGCCGGACGGCCGCCGAGCCACCACTCGACCGGCGCCGCGAGCACCAGCGCGTAGAAGAGCGCGTGCTGCCGCCGCACGAGCACCAGGTCGGCGGCGCTCGCCACGAGATGGCGCGCGGCGCGCGCCGCCTCGGGGTCGACGAAGCGAACGAAGAGCGCCGCCAGCATCACCAGGTAGGCGGCGAACGGCCAGATCCGGGTCAGTGGACGTCCTCCGCGCCGGTCTCGCGCCGATGCCCGCGCCCGACCGCCACGACCTTCCACAGCAGGACCGCCCCCACCGTCAGCGCCGCCTCGCGCCCGAGGGCGACCACGGTCGGCCACGCGAGCACGCTGCCGAGGAAGCCGGTCCGGGTGACGCCGTCGACGTGGATCTCTCCGAAGATGCGAATGGGAGCGATGTAGTACGCATCCGAGAACGGCCACAAGAACTGCCCGCCCTCGGGCGGCCGAGAATCGACGGTCAGCCAGTCGAGGAGGAGATGCGACCCGTAGGCGGCGGCAAACGCCAGCGCCGCCGGCAGGAACGGAGCACGCCAGCGGCTGCGGGCGACCCCGCCGGCGAAGACGCCGAATGCTACCGCGGCACCGATGGTGTGGCTGACGCCCCGATGCACGAGCCCGGGGCGTCCGGCCACGAACCCGATCAGGAAATCGAAATCGGGAAGGTTACCGATGAGCATGAAGAGCGCGATCAGGCGCCACGCGGCGGCCGGCTGGTCGTCCCCGAGCGAGGCGCGGCATGTCGAGCCCCGACACGCCGTGCGCAGGACGAGATATCCGGCCGCCGCGTGCGCGATCGGCAGCGCCGCGAGCACCGCCTAGTTCGCGGCGCGACGCTCGATCGGCTCGGCCGCCTCGGCCGTCGCCGTACGTATCGGTTCCACCACGCGCAGGCGCGGCTGCTTCTTGCGCAACATGAAGCGCTTCTTCACCAGGAAGAACAGGTTGTAGAAGCCGTCGCGCCAGATGTTGAGCTTCGACTCGCCGATCCGTGCGCCGTAGTAGATCGGCATTTCGAGGCAGCGGATGCCGGGGTGCGTGAAGGCCTCGATCTTGATCTCCTCGGAGAGCGCCATGCCGTTCGACGTCAGGTCGAGCTCCGGTAGGATCTCCTTCTTGAACATCCACATGCCCGACTGCGAGTCGATGATGAACTTGAAGTAGAGCGCCATCATCGTGCCCGAGAGGATGGCGTTGCCGAGCAGGCGGATCGGGCTCTTCACCTCGCCGCTCTTCGAGTACCACCGCCGCGCGGTGATGAAATCGACCTTCTCCTCGAGCATCACATAGAGGAGGAGGGGCACGCTGTCCGGCGGATAGGTGCCGTCGCCGTCCATGGTGACGATGATGTCGCCCTTGGCGGCCGCGTAACCGGCCTTGTGCGCGTAGCCGTAGCCTTTGCGCGTCTCCGTGACCACGCGCGCTCCGGCCGCGGTCGCGATCTCGGCAGTGCGGTCGGTAGAGTTGTTGTCGACCACGACGACCTCGTCGATGATCGACGGCATCTGCGCCATGACGGCGGCGATACCGTCCTCTTCGTTGTGGCACGGAATGACGACTGAAATGCGCTTGCCTCGATACATGTGGGGACCTCCGGTCGAAAGGGATGGTGCGGCGGGAGGGTCGCGGCCGCAGCCGCGACCCGGGGGAGCGGTCAGTTGAGCGGGTGAGCTTCGCCGTCGGAGCGAGCGTCGTCCGCGGCGGCGCCGTTCAGCGCGCTGCCGGCACGACCGTTGGCTCCGTTCAGCACTTTCTGGTTGTGAGCGGCGATCGCGGTGTTGATGCAGCCGCCCTGCACCTTCGGATGCGTCAGGATCGCCGACGGCTTCTTCTCGGCGAGGCCGAGGGCGCGCATCGCCTTGCGCAGCTTCAGGCTTCCCCACTCCTTCAGGATCTTCGGCATCATGCGCGGATTGAAGAGGATGTTCACGGTCAAGAAGCACTCGTAGGTGCAGAAGCACTTGGTGTCGGCGATGAATTTGCGGGTCTCGTCGGCTTTCTTGCTGAACCAGATCTTCTTGAAATCGTAATTGACCTCGCGGACGTTGCCCATCTTGCGGTCGATGAGCAGCTCGCACGGCAGGATGTCGCCGTTGGCGAACATGCAGGCGCCGAGCGAGCCCGCGTAGCACGGAATCTGGTAGGTGTTGGTCTTCGCGATCTCCGCGATCAGGCGATGGCGGACGATGCGCTTGGCGTTGATGAAGTCGGCGAACGGGAAGCTGTTGTAGCCCGAGAGCGCGCCGCTCTTCATGTCCTCTTCGATGAGGTCGGCGTACTCCTCGTACAGCTTGATGTCGAAGAACTTCGCCACCGATTCCTTCGGTGAGCCGCGCGTGAGCAGCGTGAAGACGTTGTCGACCTCGAGCTCGCGCCGGAACCAGGCGTAGTTCTCGAGCAGATGCTTGTCGTTGTGCGCCGAGACCGTCGTCTCGACGTTCACGTTCAGGCGCGGGTAGTGCTTCGAGAGCTTCTTCAGCTCACGGTACGTCTGCACGGAGCGCTCGAAGAGCCCGGGAAAGACGCGAATCTCGTCGTGCAGCGCGCCGACGCCGTCGAGCGAGACGTCGATGCCGAGGTCCAGGTCGGGACACGACTTCAACACGTCCTCGACGATCTTCAGCGTGCGCGTGACCGTCGAGCCGTTGGTCGGGATGCCGACGTTACGGACGCCGGTGTTCTTGTAGAAGATCTTGACGATCTCGCCGATGTCCTTGCGCAGGAACGGCTCGCCGCCGGTCGGCAGGAGGAACATCAGGCTCTTGCCCATGCTCGCGGTGACCTTGTCGACCTCCTCGAGCGTCAGCTCCTGCTTCCTGAACTGCATGCTCGGCGTTTCCCATCCGGGGTGCGCGCCGTCGGCGAGCAGGCAGTGCTTGCACTTGGCGTTACAGGTGTCGGTTATGAAGTACACCATGTACACCGGCATCGCGCCCTTCTTCGAGAACATCTTGGCGCCGTGCCGCAGGTAGTCCAGGTAGCCCATCGGAAATGTCCTCCTCTGTACGGCTCAGTACTTCTTACCGCCGATATAGGTTGCAACGCCGGCGGCGCTCCCGGCGCCGGCGGCGAGAAGCTCGATGATGAGCAGGCCGCAGCTCGGACCCCACGTCCGCACTCCGCCGTGCTCGCGCAGCAGCCTCAGAAAGGGAATGTTTAGCACGAGAATAGCCGCGAGAGCGAAGAAATTCGCCCACAGCAACGTCCGGTTGCCGCACGCTATGCCAATCGCCAGGAGGGCGACGGCGAGTCCGGCGAGCGGCACGCTGGCGATGTAGCCGGTGGGCACCGAGGTGTCGTTCTTGCCGATGCCTTCCGCACTCTTTCGCAGCTTCAACCTCGCCAGCGACCGCGAGCGCAGGAAGTCGACGCGCAGGAGACCGGCGAGGTCGTAGCCTTTGACGTGCTCAACCTCGAGGTCGGCGAGAATCCGGATCCGGTAGCCCAGGCGGGCGAGCTTCTGACCGAAGTCCGTGTCCTCGATATTGGGATCGACGTAGTTGGAATCGAAGCCGCCCGCAGCGACGAAAGCCCGGCGCCGGATCGCCGCCGCCGTCGTGTAGAACAGCGACACGTCCTGCCCCGCCTTGCGGACGTAAGTGTAGTGCATCCAGAGGTTCTTGTAGACCGAGCAGAGGTTGCGAAACCGCATCGCCGGCGACTGCACCGCCATCAGGCCGGAAAGACCGGGGTCGCAATCGAACGCCGCGACGATGCGGGCCAGGGTGTCGGGGCGCACGACGACGTCGGAGTCGATGAAGAAAACGATGTCGCCGCGCGCGTGATCGACGCCCATGTTCCGGGCGCGGCCGGGACCGAGGCGGCCGCCGCTGGCGACGACGCGGGCACCGTGTGCGGCCGCGATCTCGCGCGAGCGGTCGGTCGAGCCGTCGTCGACGACGACGACTTCGTAGGCGCGGAAGGTGCTCGCCGCCACCGCCGCCAGGCACTCTCCGAGCAGGCGCTCGGCGTTGTAGACGGGCATCACGACCGAAACCCGCGGCGGGAGCGCGTCGGAGCGATCGGAGGAAGAACCAGCGACGGACATACGGCTCCTCTATTCGACGTGTTCGCGGAGATCGGCGTAGGGATCGACGGCCGCCGCGAGGTTCGAGTCCATGGCGCTCATCGCCGCCTCGAGCTCGCCTTCCATCCCGGTCACGCGCTCGGGATTCTCCCCGGCGAGATCGTCGTTCTCGCCGGGATCGTTCGTGAGGTCGAAGAGGAAACGCTCGCCGCGCGAGGTCGAGATCAGCTTGTAGGGTCCTTCGTAGATGACGCGGAGCGCGCGGTTGTAGACCTCGCCGTAGAAAGACACGAACTCCGGGTTGATGTGCTCCTCGGCGAGGCTGTTGCGCGCGACCTGCTGCAGCGGCGATCCCTGGACGCCCGCCGGCAGAGGTGCGCCCAGCGCCTGCAGGACCGTCGGTACGATGTCGACGAGCTGTACGGGATTCGTGATCACGCCCTGCGGGCGCGATGCGCCTGGAAGCTTGACGACCAACGGGACGCGCAGAAGGCCCTCGTACATCATACGGCCGCCGTGCCCGACGATGTCGTGCTCGCCGAGCAGCTCGCCGTGGTCGGCGGTCACCACGATGAGCGCATTCTCGTAGCGCCCCCGCTTCTTCAGATCGGCTATGAGCTCACCGAGCGCCGCATCCATGGCCAGGATCTGGCCGTCGTAGTTGGCGGTGATGAAGTCGCGCTCCTCCTGGCTCAGGTGCGCGGGCACGGCGTGCGTGAAGAGGCCTTTGCGGGCGAGGCGCGCGGCGTGCGGCAGATCGCGCGCCCAGAGGTCGTACGGCGGGGCCGCGATCCAATGGTGCGGTTCCAGATAGTTCACGAAGACGAACGCCGGCCGGCCTGCCGGCACGCGATCGAGCCACGCGAGCGCGGCGGCGTTGATCTCGCGCGCGCTCCGGAACGGCTTCTTCATGAACGCCGGCGAGAACTGCTGTACGAAGCCGACCACGTGCGGAATCGGCCGCAGCAGCAGCTGCGGATGGTCCTCGTAACGCTGGAACCCCTGGGCCATGCCGAAGCCGCGAAAGAGATTGGCGAAGTTGGCGACGAAGGCGCCGGTCGCCCAGCCGCGATCGTGGAGCACCTCGGCGAGCGTCGTGCGATCGTCCGCTAGCGGGAAGACGCGGCGGCGCCCGTATATCGCCGGCCCCGCGCTCCAGCCGCCGACATAATGCGCGCCGTGGCGGCTCGGATACATCCCGGTCAGCATCGAGGCGTGCCCCGGCACCGTCCACTGCGCCGGCGAGCGTGCCGCCGTGAAGTTGAGGCCGTCGGCAGCGAGCTCGGTCAAGCGCGGCGACGTCTCGCGCGCATACCCGTAGGTCGACATGTGGTCGGCGCGCGTGGTGTCCATGGAGATCAGGAAAACGTCCGGCGCGTCCGCCGGCGCGACGGCCCGCAGCGGGCGCGGATCGTCGAGCGGCGCGATCGCGAGCGGCTTGCCCCAGATCCACACGGCGACGAGCGCAGCGGCCACGAGTGTAGCGAGCCGCACGCTGTCGCGGCGCAGCACGGCGCCGACGACCCGGTCGAGCACGACGCCCGCTAGCGGCAGCACTCCCAGGACGAGCACGAGCGCGACCCCGTTCGGCTCCTGCTTGCTGAAGTACGAGCTCTGAACCTCGGTGATGCCGGTCTTGCCGATCGCGAGCGCCGCCGTCGCGACCAGCGCCACGTGCACGAAGCCGAGGATGCCGCGCCGCCGGCCGGCGACGACCACCCCGACCGCCGCGGCCAGCGTCCCGACCAGCACGAACATCGCCTCGCCGAGGAGGCCGGGCGGCTCGTAGACGCGGAGCAGGCCGTAGACGACCGTGACGCCGAGCGCGTAGGCCGCCGCGTCGTCGCCGCGCCCGATCACTCCGAGCACGGCGCCGACCACGAGCCCGCCGGCGCCCGCAATCGCCAGGTCCAGCGCCAGCACGATCGTCGCCTCGTACATGGGGATCACCCCGCCGAAGGCGTAGTTCACCGCCAACTCGACGAGCCACCAAACGACCCCTCCCGCCAGCCCGGCTCCCAGGCCGCGGACGATGCCGGCGCCGATCCCGACGCGCGTGCCGCTTCCGTTCATGAGTGCTCGCTCCCTCTCTCAGTCGCCGTGCTCGCCGAAGCGCCACAGCACCCGGAACGTCGGCCGACGGCCGCTGAGGTGCGTGACGATGCCGAGGCCGACGCCCACCATGCCCCAGAAATAGATCTGGATCGTGACGCTGAAGAACACGTTGGCGTCGGCCATGGAGATCAGGACTCCTACCAGCGAGCTGAAGATCGCCCAGACGATGCGACGCATGTGCGGATCGTGGATGTGGTCGTGGCCTCGATAGAGCGCCAACAGCGCTGCGGCGACGATCCACATCATCAGCCCCCATCCGATCAGGCCGTGTTGCCGGATCAGGGTGAGATGCATGTTGTTCGAGATGTACGGACGGTCGCGTTCGGGGATCGGCGAGACCGCCTGCCGACGGATGCTGCCGACGCCGAGCAGCAGCTCCGGCACCGGCGCCGCGAAGACCTCTCCCGCCGCCTCGCCGCGTCGCGCGGCCTCCGCCGTCACCTCCGGCAGCGACAGGCGCAGGGACTCGCCGCCGAGAACGATCATCGTGACCATGATGACGAAGAGCGAGACGATCGCGAGCAGGCGATAGCGGCTGCGCCAGAGGAACGTGCCGAAAGTCACCAGCAGGGCGACGAACCCCAGCCGCGTCTGGGTCAGGAATATGCCGACGAGGGCGATCGTCGCGCACGCCACCCAGACGTCGCGCACCTCGCGCGTCCGGCTGTGCAGCATCTGCGTCAGCAGGAACGGCAGGCCGAGCACCAGGTACGTCGCCAGCAGCACCGGATTACCCAGGGTCGACGACATACGCGGCGCGCTCTGGGCGCCGAGCTGGTTCTCGAGGCCGATCTGCATCAGACCGATCATCGACACGGCGACCGCCGACAGGCCGACGACGGTCGCAATCTGGTTGGCTTCGGTCTGCGAGAGCCGCGTCGTCACGATCAGGAGCGTCAGGAGGAATCCCGTGGCGACGTAGTACAGAACCCCCTGGACCGCGGAGCCGGGATCGCTCGAGAACAGCGCCGCAACGATCGCGAACCCGACGAAGACGACGATCGGGCCGTTCACCGGCGTGTCGTAGATGCAGAGCCGGTGCCGCGGCGATCGCTGCACCGCGATCCAGGCGGCGGTCACCGCCACGAAGAGCTCGAACGGGCTCAGCTTGAACGTGCCGATCTCGAGTTGGAACGGGTAGTGGAAGAGCCCCGGCAGCAGCGCCGCCGAGAGGAAGAGCGCCGTCAGGAGGAGCCCGAGGGTCATCCAGCGGTTCAACACCTTGATGAACGTGAGGGTCACCAGGCGGACGTCGAGCCACCAGCCGCGGTTGCGGATGTAGATGTCGTCGTAGCGGAGCTTGTCGCGCGGATGCGTGAAGTAGCCGCCGCGCACCTGCGCCAGACCGGTCATGCCCGGGTTCACCGTGAAGCGCCGGAGATAGCCCGGGATCTCCCGCGACAGCGTGTCGAGGAAGATCGGCCGCACCGGGCGCGGACCGACCAGGTTCATGTCGCCGCGGATGACGTTGAGGAGCTGCGGGATCTCGTCGAGCTTGGCGCGCTTCAACATGCGCCCGATACGCGTATAGAGGCCGTCGGAGTGCTCGAGCAGGCGGGCGCCGATGCGCTGCTCGGCGCCGACCTCGAGCGTGCGAAACTTGTAGATCGTGAAGACCGACGCGCCGCGGCCGAGGCGCTTGCCGCGGTACAGAATCGGACCGGGGCTCGTGAGCTTGATCGCGATGGCGATCGCGAAGGCCAGCGGCGACAGCAGCACGAGCCCTATGATCGCCGCCAAGCGCTGCCAGACGGGCGTCGCGCCGCCGACCACCGCGAACGTGGCGGCCTCGGCCGACGGGAACACCAGCTCCGGCGCCTCCAGGCTCGGCAGCCGGGGAGAGACGGAAGTACTGCTGACGGGAACGCTGCTGACGGGAGTATGCATGCTCATGGGCTCTCAGGATCCTCGGGATACCGCGCCGGCGGCGGCCGCGGCTGGTACTGGGGGGTGGGAAGCGACGGAGCGAGTGCGCAGCCGTTGCCACATGTCGTACCAATTCATGAACACGAGCAGGGTCCACAACGGGCGGCTGTGGTCCATCTGCTTGGACGCGTGCTCGGTGATCAACCGATGCACGTACGACGGCTCGAAGAGCCCGACGCGGCGGAGCGCGGTCGGCGACAGGACGTCCGCCACCATGTCGCGCAGCTCGTTCTGGAGCCAGGTCGCGACCGGGACGTTGAAACCTCGCTTCTTCGCCTGCAGGATCGCCGTCGGAACGTAGTCGGCGAGCGCCTGCTTCAAGATCCACTTCTTGTTGAAGCGGCGCAGCTTGACGGCGCTCGGCAGGCGCGCCGCAAGCTCGACCAGCTTGGTGTCGAGGTACGGCACCCGCGCCTCCAGCGAGTGCGCCATGCTCATCCGGTCGGCCTTCGTCAGGATGTCGTCGGGCAGATAGATCTGCGCGTCGATAGCTTGCAGGCGCGCGAGCCATTCGTCGGTCCCGGCGCGCTCGGCGGCGGCGCGATACAACGCCGCCGTCTCGAGCATCGGATCGTACGCCTCGCGCACGCAGAGCTCGGCCTGCGCGGCCTCCGACAACACGACCTTCCACCAGAAGTGTCCGTCGGCGAGCGGCAGCGTCGCGCCGGCGACGAAACGCTTCGCCTTGTAGTCGAGGCTGACCTTGGCGTGCGACACCGGCAGGCGCCGTACCACGGCGGGGAGCACACTGCGGCCGACGATGCGCGGCAGCCGCCGGTAGAGCGCGGCGAGCTTGCCGGCGAGATAGGTCTCGTAGCCGGCGAAGACCTCGTCGCCGCCCTCGCCCGAGAGCACCACCTTGACGCTGCGATGCGCGAGCTCCGATACGTAGTAGACGGGCACGGCCGACGAGTCTGCGAAGGGCTCGCCGAAGTGATGCACCAGCGCCGGCAGCACGCGCAGCGCATCGGGTCGCACCACGATCTCGTGGTGCTCGGTGCCGTAGCGGGCGGCAACCTGGCGCGCCAGGTCGAGCTCGTCGAAGCTCTTCTCTTCGAAACCGACCGAGAAGGTCTGGATCCGCTGCGACGCCATCTCGCTCATGAGGCCGACGAGGCCGCTCGAGTCGACGCCGCCGGAGAGGAAGACGCCGATCGGTACGTCGGAGAGGAGGTGGCTCTTCACCGCGGCCCGGAGGGCGGCACGCACCTCCTCGACGTACTCTTGGTCGCGGCGCGCCGGAGCCTCGGGCGCGAAGCGGAGCTGCCAGTAGCGCCGCTCGGCGGGAGCGCGACCGACCGCATAGGTGACCTGCGTTCCGGGCTCGAGCTTGCGAACGCCCGTGAATATGCTGCCCGGCGCCGGTATGTAGCCGAGCGATAAGTAGTGGTGGAGGCTCGCGAGATCGATGTCCTCGCACCAGCCTGCGACCATGAGCGCGGTGACCTCCGAGGCGAAGGCCACGGCCCCGGGACGCGTCGCGACGTAGAGCGGCTTGATGCCGACCCGGTCGCGCGCCAGGCAGAGGATACGCTTGCGTGCGTCCCAGAGCGCAACCGCGAACATGCCGTCGAGGCGGCGGACGAAGTCCTCGCCGTACTCCTCGTAGAGGTGCGGGATCACCGCGACGTCCGAGCGCGACGTCAAGCGGTGGCCGCCGGCCTCGAGCTCGCGCCGCAACGCCGGCGAGTTGTAGATCTCCCCGTTGCAGACTACGACCACCGACCCGTCCTCGTTGGCGAGCGGCTGCCGGCCGCCCTCGAGGTCGTTGATGCTGAGGCGGGTCATACCCATCCCGAAGGCGCCGTCGAGGAAGTGCCCCTCGTGGTCGGGACCGCGATGCACGATCGCCGCGCACATCCGCTGGAGCGCGCCGTCGTCCATCGGCGCCCCGTCACCGTAGTTGTATTGGCCGACTATCCCGCACATGGCAGACGATCTCGAAGGAAACGTTCAGGCGCGCACGCGCGCGGCCGCATCCATGAGCGCCCCACGAATGTGCCGCCAGCGCTCGGCGCCCACGAGCTGCTTTCCGAGCTTCTTCACGGCGTGGAACGATCGCAGGGTGGCGAGCGTCAGGCGATGGCCCGCGCACACCTGCCGGAGGAACTCCGGCGTGGTGCGCTGCTTCACCGCGATACGCGGCACCTCGTAGGGATCGGTGCGTACCGACACCAGCCCCGGCTCGCTCGTGCAAAACGCCCGGTAGCCGAGCTCCTTGATGAGCGCGCCCATGCCGGGGGCCAGGCTGCCGCGCGGCAAGGACGCGAAGTGGACGGCGCGCCCGAGGCCGTCTTCCAGGATGCGCTTCGACTCCCCGAACTCGCGGCGGATCTCGTCCGGGTCGGCCCGATGGAGGAAGGGGTGCGTGAGGGAATGGCTTCCTATCTCCATACCGGCCGCAGCCATCTCGCGGAGCTGATTCCAGCCGAGAGCCCGCGGCGCCCCGACCTGGCTCGCGATCACGAAGAAGCATCCCGGCCACCCCCGCTCCGCGAGCCGAGCGAAGGCGACCGTGTAGTCCGTCAGGTAGCCGTCGTCGAAAGAAAGCACGAAGCGCCCCGACGCCGGCGTCGCGAGCACGTCGGCGAGGCGGCTCGGGCACAGCCCCGGCGCATCCAACGCCGCGAGGTGGGCATCGAACTGCGCCTGGCTGAGAACGTACGCCTGCGCCGCCGGCGCCGGCGCGCCGGGCCGCTCGACGAAGTTGTGGTACGCGAAGACGGCGGCGCCGTTCACCGGGGGTCGGCTCCTTCGAGCTCCGGCGCCGCGACGAGCGCGGCGCGCTCGGCAGCGAGGGCGCGCGTCTCGCCCGCGGCGGCTGCGGCATAGACGGCTTCGAGCCGCCGCACCATGCTGCGGGCGCCGTAGCGCTCCTCGACCGCCCGGCGCGCCGCCGACCCGAGCGCGGCAGCGAACGCGCCGTCGTCGAGTACGCGAGCGATCGCCGCCGCCATCGCACCGGCAGCGTCGGCAGGCACGAGGACCCCGCTCCGCCCGTCGGTGACCACCTCCTGATTGCCGCCGACCGCCGTCGCCACCACGGGCAGTCCCATGGCCATCGCCTCGAGGAGAGCGTTCGACATGCCCTCGGTGCGCGACGGCAGCACGAACACGTCGAGGGCGGCGAGCACCTCGCGAACGTCGGAACGATCGCCGAGCAGCTGCACCGACCCCGTCAGGCCGCGCGCGGCGACGTCGCGCGCCAGCTCGTCCCGCAGCGGGCCGTCGCCCACGATCACCGCCGCCAGCGGCCGACCGGCGGCGCGGAGCGCGCCGAGAGCGGCGACGAGCACCGCCGTTCCTTTGCGTGGCTCGAGGCGGCCGACCGTACCGATCACCGGCGTCTTCGGATCGAGCCCGAGCCTGGCCTTCGCATCGCCGCGCTCGGCCGTCGGCCGGAAGCGGTCGGTGTCGACGCCGCTCGGAATCACGTCCGTCCGCTCCCCCGCCCGGCCTGCCGGCCGCAGGAGGTCCGAGTTGACGATGATCCGATCGGCTGCATGCACGACCAGGTCGGCGAGCCAGCGCTGCACGCCGCGCTCCTTGTTGACACTGCGGCGCGCGGCGACGATCCGGCAGCCGCCCGCACGCCGCGCCGCCAGGAGCGCGATCGTCCCGGCGCGCCATTCGAAGTACTGCACGATGCCGACGCGATGCGCTCGCAGCGCGCTCGTCGCTTCCCGCACGCAGCGCCAGAAGTCACGGCTCACCATCGAAGGGCCGAGGCCGAGCTCGACCAATGCCGCGCCCGCCGAGCGGACGGCGTCGCCGAGCGGCCCGTGCCCCTTCGCGGATATCACCATCGGCACGAAGCGCGTGCGGTCGATCAGGCGCAGCACCTCGAGGAGGTGGCGCTGCGTACCGCCGTTCACGAGCTCGGGGGAGAAAAACGCGATCGTACGCGGCGTCTGCTCAGGCGATGACGACACGGCGGCAGCTCACGTAGCGTTTGAAGACCATGGTCAGCACGACGAGGATGTAGGTTATGGGGTTCAACCACATGTCGGCGAAGAAGCTGTAGAAGAGCAACAACATCAGGCTCGGCTCGAGTGCGGCGGCGATCCAGCGGACGTCGGCAGGCGTGGCGGGAGACCGTTGAATCCATCGGATATCGCGCAGCGTCACCCAGTAGAGCAGCAAGAACAGCGCCAGGCAGAAGATCCCGCCTTCACTGAGCGCCCAAATGTAGGAGTTGTGCGGGGGCCGATAGAACGGGTCGTTGTAGACCTGCCGCGCGACCTCGCGGAAGTTGCCGAGGCCGACGCCGAAGATCGGATACTCGAGGAAGATGTCCCAGCCGAGGCCGACGGTCTCGACGCGGCGCTCTGTCGAGTGCGTGCCGATGTTGCCGCCGCGCCCTTGCGCGAACGGATTGAGGTTGGCCATCCGCTCCAGGCTCTCCTGGGGCACGATGGTCAGCATCATGCCGATCATGAGAAAGGCCAGGAGGACCACCTGAATGCGGCTGCCGCGCATCGCGCCGCGGTCCCGGGTCAGGAGATAGAAGAGCACGCCGAGGCCGAGAAAGCCGCTGCGCGAGGCGGCCAGGAGCACCGTCAGCACGAGTGCGCCGATCACGCCGTAGATGAACAGCCGCACCGCCGGCGACTTCTGCGTCTGTCCCAAGTACCACCAGAAGGCGGCCTGCATGAGGCAGAGGAACGCCAGGCGGTTCGAATTCGTTCCCATCGAGAACGCCGCCGCCGCGCGCCCGTCGGCTCTCGTGCCCATCGCCCAGTCGCCGAGCGCCGACGGGACGACCATGATCAGACAGAGCAGGATGACCGTCATCGCCATCTTGATGTGGCGTTTGGTCGTCAGGAACTTCGCCGCCAGGATGATGAACGCGAAGCGGGTGATGAAATCGCGTGCGAGCGGCGCCGTCTGGTCGAGGGTGCGGACCTTCCCCCAGGTGATCCGGAGGTCAGGGAAGGTCCAGTAGGACGCGAAGGTGCCGAAGAGGAATACGACGCCTAGTAGCAGGTACAGCTGGACTTGCCGCACGCGCACGAACCAGAAGTCGGGACGCTGCGCCAGCTCGGCGAGCAGGATCACCGACAAGATGATGCCGAGCACGTTGTTGATCGTGAGGAGCCCGCCGCCGCGAATCGGCGTCGGATAGCTCGCGAAGAGGTAGTTCGTGAGCAGGAGCAGGATCCCGACTTCCGGCCGTGCCAGCACCACCACGAGCAACATCGATGCGATGATGAGCGCGACGGCGGTCGCCTCCTGGCTCGCCAGGGTGGCGGCCACGAGCAGCACCGCCAACGCGGCGAGTCCCACGAGCCCGAGGAGGGACGGACCCGATCCGCCGCGCGCCCGGGAGCCATAGCCGGGCAGTGCCTGATCGGCCGCGGCGCTCATCGTCCCTCGTCGACCTGCCCGCGACCACGGTCGCGGCTCAGATCATCTCCTCTAGGAACGCCGGTAGATAGCTCTTACGCCGGTTGAACAGGGCGCCCAGCATCTTGGTCCCGGCGCGCTCGAGCTGCCGCTTGGCGCGCTGCGCTTCGTCGATGCGCGTGCGATCCGCCTCGACCACGAAGACGGCGCCGTCGGTGTGCGGCCCGAGGATCAGCGCATCGGTGTAGACGTTCGCCGGCGCCGAATCGAAGACTACGAACTGAAAGCGCTCGTGGAGCTTCTCCATCACCTCGGGAAAACGCGACGACTCGAGAATCGCCGACGGCGCGCTCTCGTAGTGCCCGCTAGTAATGACGAAGAGCTGCGGCTGGGGCGTGGCCTGAACGACCGCCTCGAGCCCCTGTCGTCCTTCGACGAGCTCCGCGAAGCCGCCGTTGCGCCGGATCGGAAAGACCTGCTCGAGCGCCGGCGTCCGGAAGTTCGCCTCGATCAGCAGCACATCGAGCTTCTTGCGCTTGGCGAGCGTCGACGCGAAGAGCGCCGCCGTCGTTGTCGTGCCCTCGCCGTGCAATGACGCAACGACCATGAGATCGCGGAGGACCGGCTGCTCGTGGCTCGGCAACAGCACGTGGGTCCCGAGCCGCTGATAGGCTTCCTCGATATCGGGGGCGAGGTCGAAGTCGATACGCAGGCTACCGTTCGTCCGCACCCCGCCCGTCTTCGGCGCGCGCCGCCACCACGCGCGCCGCGGCGGCGGATCGCCGCCGCCGGGAGCGGCGCCGCCTTCGCGTTCTTCCTGCGCCCGCTGCAGCGCTTCGTAGATCTTGCTCATACCCGTTCGACCTCGATGGCCTCGCTGATGTCGGGAATGACGGCGAAGACCGGAAGCTCGAGATGCTGCTCCACTTGCTCCTCGAGCTTGAAGTTGCGCCCGAGGAACTCGAGCCCGACCGCCGAGCCGACTCCGAGGCCTATCCCGGCGATGAGCGCCGCCAGGATCATGACCATGCCCATTTGGTTGAACGGCTTCAGCGCCAGGCTCGCGGGATCGAGCACGCCCACGTTCACGATGCCTTCCTTGTCGAGCGCCTCCGCGATGCGGGCCTCATCCTGTTTGCGCTCGAACAGCCGGTAGGACTCGCGCGCCGCCGAGACGTCCTGTTCGAGGGCCGCGAGCTCGATCGTCTTCTTGCGCAGCTCGACCGCTGCCTCTTCGTTCTGATCTCGCCAGTTGTCGAGGAACGTGGGCAGCGCCTTGACCCGCTCCCGCAAGTCGAAGAGATTGCGTTCGTGGTGCAGGATCTCCTGCGTGAGCACCTCGCGAATGGGGTTGGCGCTCATGCGCTCGCGACCGGGCACGCCGGCGCTCGCCTTGGCGAGCGCGAGCCGCTCTTTCAGGATCGCGATCTCGCCGTCGAGATCGGAGATCGTGCGGTCCTCGTCGGTGTAGAGCTGCTTCGCATTCGCCCGCTTGGCTTCGAGCTCCCCGAGCTTCGTCATCAGCAGTTGCGCCTCCGGATTGATGCGCTCGGCGTCGGCGAAAATGCGCTCGGGCTGCTCGGCGAGCTGCTGCTTCATGATCTCGAGGTTGCGCTCGGCGACGCTGATCTTGTTCGTCTGCGTACGCAGGACGTCGCGATAGCGAACCGCGTCCTTTACGGCCCAGCGGATCTGGTCCTCGGGAACGACGATGCGTTCGCGCTCGACGAAGTCGGCGAGCTTCGCCTCCGCCTCCCGGACGCGCATCCGCTGCCGTACGAGCTCTTCTTCGAAGAAGTGGGCCGCGCCGTTCGCCCCGTGCACCTGGGCGTGACGATCGAGGTAGGTGTCGACGAGGGTCTGCAGGATCTGCTGCCCCTTCTGCGGATTGCGGGCGAAGAGATCGACGGCGATGACGTTCGATTGCGGCGCCGGCCCCACCGACAACATGCTGCGGAGTATGCCTACCTGCTCTTCCACCGAGCGATCGGTGTCGGCGCCGAAGATCGGCGTCCCGGCGCCATTCATGCGGTCCAGCACCCGGCGGGCGAGCTCGGCGCTCTTCAGGATCTCGATCTCGGAATTGATCTGCTCGGTCGTAGCGGAGACCGGCAAGGTGATCTCGCGCTGCTCGCCCGAGCTCACCTGCACCTCGGCGCGGCCCGGGCGGATCATCACCTTGGACGTGCTCTTGTAGATGCGCGGGCGCATGAAGCCGGCGATCAGCACGGCGAGCACGACGACCGCGATCACCGCCAGCACCTGCCACTTGCGCTTGAACACCGCGTAGAGCATCAGCTTGATGGCCGCGGCGCCATCTTGTTGCGGCGGAGCTTCCGCAAAGTATGGGAAACCGCCGTTCGTTTTCATGATCTCGGGTTGCACGCTCACCCTCGCCTCAGGGAATGGGGATCGGCGCGGTCGCGCCGGCGCGCGACTCCACTGGAAGGATCTCGCGAATGTACTGCTTCACGAAGATGCCGGCGTTGGCGATACGAGAGGCCGGGACGAAGACGATGTCGTTCCCGGAAAGCCGCACCACCTCGGGAGTGCCGTTGGTCACGACGTCCTCGAGATCGACCCGGCTGGCGTTGTAATCGCCGTTCGAGTCGCGGGCGATATAGAGCACGTCTTGCTTCTGCGCCGTATCTTTGAAGCCTCCCACCGCCATGACCGCCTGGAGCGGGGTCATCCCCTCCTGCACGGTCACGAACCCCGGACGGTTCACTTCGCCGCCGACGTAGACGCGGCGATCGCCGATGCCGATCACGATCACGACCACTTCGGGGTTCTTCAGGTAGCGGGAGGAGCGCTGCTTGATGATCTCGGCCAGTTCGAGCGGGGTGCGCCCCTCGGCCAGGATCTCGCCGGTGACATCGAGGCTGATCATGCCGTCGGGCCGCACGGGGAGCTCCTGATCGCGGGCGTGATGATACGGGAACTTCACGCTCAGCTTGTCGCCGGCCATGAGACGATACTCGCCGCGACGGATCGGGCCGCGCTGCTGCGCCATCACCTCTTCGGGCGGCGGCAGCTTCCGCTTGCCGACGCTGCTGCAAGCCGACGGCAGCAGCAGCAGCAAGACGCAGGCGCCCGCACCGATCCGGCGCGGCACTCGCATCTTCGGAGATGTTCCCTGGATCATCGACGTCGCTTCCTCGTCACCGGCGCAGCCCCGACTTAGTCCCGCTCGGGGACGAGGCTCCGCCATCGCAGATTGCGTAAGTACCGGCAATGCCTCCACAACCACCACCGTACCTGAAACCGATACGGCTCACCCAGTCGAGAAATGAATTCTTTGCGAACCTAGAAGCGGCCGACGGCCGCGAGAGGAATTTCCACCGAGGTGCCTTGCCGCAGGAAGTCCATCAGAACGCGGATCCGCCCGCGCTCGGGACACGGCTTCTCGATGATCGCTATCAACCCCGCGAACGGCCCGCGCTTTATCCGGACGCGCTCTCCCGCCCGGAAAGCCCGATCGGGTCGGATGATGCCGTCGGGAGCTGTCTGGTCGCGGAGAAAATCGACGATCTTTCTTCCGATCGGTGAGGGGATCTCGCCGAAGGACACGAAGCCCTTGACGCCCGGGCTCCAGCTCACCGCCTGGTAGGCCGTATGGAGCACGACGTCGACGAAGATGTAGCCGGGAAAGAGCGGCACCGCCGCCCAGTCGTTGGTCCAGCCCACGGGCTCCAGGATCCGCGGGCAGAAGGCGGTGATTCCGCGTCGGTCGAGGCTCCGAAGCGCTTGTTCCTCCTTGCGCGACTTCGTGCGAACGACGAACCATTCGGGCTGCGGAGTAGGCATGGTGGAGAGACGGGATTCGACAGGAAACTAGAGCAAGTTCGATGCCATAGAATCAGATGATTCCTGTCCGTTCGGCCCTCCTGACGCCACACCGCGGCGGCGGCTTTCTGCCTGCGCCTCCATGCACCTGCGGCTCGGGGGCCATCTTCCTCCATCGCCACCCACCCGAGACCATGATCTCGACTCGATCGAGCCGACGTTGCGTTTCTGCGGGATCGTGCACCCACGTCAGGTGATCGCCCTACGATATCTCTAGGAACCCGTGTGACACTGCGTGGTTAGGCATGCGCTCCCGCAGCGCTTCACGGCAGGGGATCGTCATCCACCCCCGGGTCGTCCGTCGCAAGCTCATCGTCATCGGAGAGCGGCTCCTCGCCAGGGAGCATCCCCCCGCCGGCGCCGGGTCGTCCGTAGTCGAGGCGCGGCGCCGGCAGCACCAAGATCCTGCCGGCCGCGATGACGTTCGGATCGTCGAGCCACGGATTCGCCTTCTGGATCATCGCCAGCACGCGCGGCGTAGCGCTACCGTAATAGCGGGTCGCGAGATCGGCGACGGTGTCGCCGCCGCTCACCGTGACGCGGAGGTCGTCGGAACGGCCCGTGCGCGCCGGCCGGGCCTCCGCATCGTTGGCGTGCTGCGCGGCCTCCGCCCGCACGGCCGCAGCGGCAGGCTCCGGCAGCAGAGTCGCCGCAGGCTCGGGCAACGACGTCGCCGCCGCCGTCTCGACCGGTTCGGGCTCCAGACGCGAGCCGGACAGGACAGCAACGGCCGGGTCACCGGTCGCCGCCACCGCGGGATCGACTACGGCCGCGCTCGCTGGCGCTGCCGTCGGCTCGACGGGCGGCCGGGTCGGTGCGGGCACAGCAACGGTCGCCGGCGACGCCGCTGGAACCAACGGAGCATCCGCTCGCCATCCGCCGCCGCGCGCGGACACCAGGCTCACGACCGCTAGCGCGCCGCCGAAAACCGCCGCCGCGCCGAGCGCCGCGGCGCGCCCCATCCGGCTCGGGATCCATGCGCTACGGCGCCGCAGATCGCGCATCGCCTCGCCGATCTCGCGCCACCCGATAGTGCGCTTGCCGTGCGCGTAGGCCGTCACCAGGGCGTTGTCGCACGCTGCGTTCACGAGCCGCGGCACGCCGCCCGAGAACCACCACAGCCGGAAGAGCGCCGCCGGCGTGAACAGACCGCGCACGTCCCCGCCGGCGGCGGCAATGCGCGCTCCCACATATGCCCGCACCTCGGTGCGCGCGAGCGGGCGCAGCCGCGCGCTCACCGAGATCCGCTGTCGCAGCTGGCGGATCTCCGGACGGGCCAGCAAGGCATCGAACTCGGGCTGCCCAGCGAGGACGAGCTGCAGGATCTTCTCCTTCGCGGTTTCCAGATTCGAGAGCAGCCGCAGCTCCTCGAGCACCGGGATGGTGAGGTCCTGAGCCTCGTCGATCAGGACGACGACGTTGCCGCCGCGAGCCAGCGTGTCCAGCAGCTCGGCGTTCAGCGCCTCCAGCATGTCGAGCTTGCCGGCGCCGGCGGCCGGCGGGTGCCCGAGATCGGAGAGGATGAAGCGCAGCATCTCCTCGAAGCCGATGGCCGGATTGATGACCAGCACGCTGCGCGTCTCGCGCGGCAGCTCGGAGAGCAGGCGGCGCAGCAGCGTCGTCTTCCCGGTCCCCGCCTCGCCGATCAGCGACACGAAGCCCTTGCGGTCGACGACCCCGTAATGCAGCGCCGCGAGCGCCTCGCGATAGCTGGCGTTCAGGTAGAGGAACTTCGGATCCGGGGTGAGATTGAACGGCTTCTCGCGGAAGCCGAAGAACGCGCGATACACGCCGTCACCTCACCAGCGGCGATCCACCGCCGCTCAGTCGTTGGACCGCGAAGGGCGAAGGCCGACCCGAGGCATTCGGCAATCAACCGACCAGGGCCTGGTCGGCCTCGCCGCGATCCCGACCGCGGAAGTCCTCCCGCTGGAGCGTGTGCAGCTTCATCTTGCGGTGGAGCGTCGCCGCGTCGACCAGCGCGTGCTTCGCGCTCAGGTTGATGCTGCCGCGGTTCTTCTTCAGCACGTGGCTCAGGTAGTCTTTCTCGGCGCGCCGCAGGTACTCCTTGAGCGGCACCTCGTAGTCGTAGGCCCGTCTGAGCGACTCGATGTCCTTGCGCTTGCCGGCGCCCGGAAGGTCGACCTCGCGGATCACCGGACCGGTAGTCCGCAAGATGGCGCGCTCGAGCACGTTGCCGAGCTCGCGCACGTTGCCCGGCCAGTGGAAGCCCATGAGCTCCGACAGCGCTTTGTTGGACACGCGGGCAATGCCGCGCTCGCGCGCCATCTCGCTGTTGCGCAGGAACTCGCTCACCAGGAGCGGGATGTCCTCGATGCGGTCACGCAGCGGCGGGATGCGGATCGGCACGACGTTGATGCGATAGAAGAAGTCCTCGCGCATGCGGCCGTCGGCGACGAGCTCGGTCAGCTCGACATTGGTCGCCGCGATGACGCGCATGTTGACCTTCACCCGGCGGTTGCCGCCGAGCCGTTCGACCTCGCGCTCCTCGAGCACGCGCAGGAGCTTCAGCTGCATGTTGAGCGTTATGCTCTCGATTTCGTCGAGGAAGAGCGTGCCGCCGCTCGAGAGCTCGATCTTGCCCACGCGATCGTGCACCGCGCCGGTGAATGCTCCGCGCTCGTAGCCGAAGAGCTCGCTCTCGAGGAGGGTGTCCGGGAAGGCGGCGCAGTTGATGGCGACGAACCGTCCCGACTTGCGCTTGCCCTGGAAGTGCACGGCGCGCGCGACCAGCTCTTTGCCGGTTCCGGACTCGCCGGTGACGAGCACCGTCGCATCGTTCTGCGCCAGCACCTCGATCGACTCGAAGATCTCGTGCATGACGCGGTTGCGGCTCACGATGTTGGCGAACGAGTAGCGGTTCGAGAGCTGGTTGCGCAGATAGTTGATCTCGTCGAGGAGGCGCCGCTTCTCGAGCACCTTCTCGGTCGCGAGGAGAATCTCCTCCTTCTGGAAGGGCTTCGTGATGTAATCGCTGGCGCCTTGTTTGATGGCCTCGACGGCGCCTTTGATGCTGGCGTAGCCGGTGATCATGATCACGTCGAGATCGGGCCAGTGCTCCTTGATCTCGCGCGTGAGACCGATCCCGTCGGTTCCCGGGATGCGGAGGTCGACGACCGCCAGCGAGAAGTCGTGCTCGCCGAGCAAGCGCAGCGCCTCGGAGGCGTTGCCGGCGCTGCTCACGAGATACTGCTGCGAGGTGTAGAGGTCCTCGAGCTGGCGGCAGATGAGGGGATCGTCGTCGACGATGAGAATACGCGTGTCCATAAGTCCGATGCTCCCGAATCGCTAAACGTAGAGCGGCAGGAAGATCAACACCACTTTGCGGCCGTTGGCCTCGTAGCGTTCGATGATCTCGCCGCCGTGCAGCTCGATCAATTTCTGCGCCACCGCCCACTCCACCCCCGCCTCGGCGCCGCGGAAGAGCGGCGATGCCGGCGTTTTCGGCTCGACGTCGAGCCGCACTTGGAGCCCGTCGAAGTCGCGACGTTTGGCCGTACCGAGCGTCACCGCCAGCGCCCCGCCGAGCTTCAAGTCCTCGTGCACGTGGTGCAGCGCGATGCGAAACGCCTGCGAGATGCGCGTCGGATCGACGAGGATCGTCGCCGGCGGATCGATCTCGTCGCGCCGCACCTCGACGGCGGTGCCGTTCGCGTGCGACCCCAGGTGGGTCAGGAAGCCGTCGAGCAGTTCGCCGACAGATACCTTCGTGAAGTTGAGCGTGATGGGATGGAAGTACTCGAGCGCGACCTTGAGGAATTCCTCCAGGTTGGCGATCGTGCGCTCCAGCATGTGGCCGGCAGTCGAGTCCGCCTTCTTCGCCGTCTCGCCGTCGGTCTTGATGAAATCCGACCAGTAGTAGAGCTTATGGAAGAAATTTCCGAGCTCGTGGGCAATGTCGGCGAGCACGCGCTCTTGCACGACCACCAGACTCCCGTGCTCGCTGCGCATCTCCGGACGCGACGGCAACACCGCGTCCTGCGGCACGAGGCTCTGTGATCGATCACGGTGAGCGGTCATGGGTGGGGAGTTGCGCCAAATTGGATCGCTTGCGGCCTTGCAAGAGCGGCGCAACGACGGCGAGTCTACTTGCGCCGCTAGGGGCTTTCAACCCGCGAAATTCGCCGCCCTGACAGGAAAATTTTCGTGATTTCGATGGGATGCCGCATTGCGGTAGAGCCGCTGACTCTCGCAGCGTTGCCGGGCGCACGAGCGAGCCGCCCCGGGCGAAGGAGGTGCGACATGGGGGCCGGGCGGCGCCGGCCGCGAGGCGCGGACCAGGCGGCGACGGCGATCGCCGCCTACTGGCTTCCTGTCGTCGGCCAGTGATTTTGTCCTCCCTTAACAGCCCGTATTGAAGAAAGCCGGAATCTTGGAGCAACGGGTTGCAATGTCGCCGGATAACACGCTCAGCGGTAGCACTGTCATGAACAGTTGTTTGCCACAGCAGCTTTCACAAATCAGACAACGATCGTGACTCCGTTCGTTCCGCTGGCGATGTCTCCGGTGACGGTCGCTGGAACAGTTGCGCAGACGCTGCGCGCATCGAAGATTCCCGATGCGCAGGCGGCTTATGAGTCAGCCAATACGCTTCGCCCACGTATCTCGGCGGCGTGAACTTAGTGCTCATACCGCAAGCTGGCTCGCAGGGTTCGCGTCCGACTTTCTCACGTTCTTTTCCTCTCCGGCGCGACTATCGCTTGCGACAGCCCGGGTCATTTCTTCCCTCGAGGGGCTCAGCAGAACCCGATGATGCGCAGGACGGGATCGTAGAAGTCGATCGCGCGGGCAAGGTCGGTCACGATGATGTCAATGGGGCAGTCCGGCCGTTTATGTCACGATCAGATTTTGGCTTGGTCGTGATACTTACGCGGCGAACTCTCATGCGGTATTTCTCGACCTGGCGTCAGACCGCCCCAACGCCAAGGCAGATCCCAGCACTCGATCAAGAGTCGACCGGACGTCGCCCCTCCGACTTCTTTCCTATTGTGCTAACGCGGGACGCCGGCCGTGCGCGCGCCATCCACGACGGTCGGTATCCTGGACGAGGATGTCCTCGAGCTGCGCGCCACGGAACCATTCGACCAATTCCTCGCGATCGTGAAAGTGCGTTATCGGCGTCGACAACCGGTCGTGTACGCCCGCGACGCGGGCACTCCACGGATGGTCGACGTACGACGAGAGTGGCAGACGCTCGACGAGGTCACGCAGCCCGAGCGTCTTCAGGGACCTTAGCGGTTCCCAATAGACTGCCGAGAGCAGTGCCGCGACGAACTTGGACGCGCGGACACGTGCCGGATGAGACATGCGCTTCGTCAATCGATGGAGAGAGCGCATGTGCGATAAGCGATACGTGAATGCCATTCCGCGATACCCGTACACCCATATGACCACGAGTCCACCCCGCTTTACGAACGGCACGACGGCGAGAAAGCCAGCACGAGGGTCCGGAAGGTGGTGGAGTACCCCGAACGACCACACAATGTCCACGCTCTCGTCGCGCACGGCGCGCTCGTAGAGGTTCGTCTGGACGATATGGCATTGTGGATACGCCTTATTATTGGCATATGCCACGTCGACACCGCCAGAAAGATCGATTCCGATCGTTTCGGCCGCTCCAAACTGATTAGCGACGTACAAGTGACGGCCGAAGCCGCAACCTACATCTAAAATGATCTTACTCCGAAGACTCTCCAGCGAAATCGTCTGCCCCAAATTGCGCTGCAAATTATCGCGCCATTGCTCGGCAAATTTCGTGCTCGGCGGCTTCAGATCTAGTCGCTGACGGGTAAAACTCTCGAGGGTCTCCGAGAGATCCGTCGTACCGGTCGTCCTCTTCGGCGCCAAGGTGGGATGGCGTGAAAAATATTCGGGATAACGGCGCGTCAACGGGACGAGAAGGTCGCCGTGAAGAATCCGCGGCACGCCTTCGATAATCGGGAATGCCGATTTACAGTCAATGCATTCAAGCACGCCCTCGACGATCTCGGGATCGTCGGCGGCAGAGGGACCCGGACCACCAAAGGACTGCGCGCGGAACGTCCCGCGACACTTGGGGCATACGATGAAGTCGAGAATCCGTCGACGCATAGCAGGCGGGGATTACTGAGAAGGTCTTGATGTGTCAAGCGCAAATTGCGTCACGATCCCGCTCGGCGGCATCGTATGCACCCTGAGGCAGACCTCGGCCGCGCGACAAACATTTACGTCGCGCAGCCGAGGTCATGACTATGTCGAGGACATGAAAACGAGACTCAGAAGTTGCATTGAGCTGAGCTGCATGTCGACGCGCTATCTGTGCGCGTCGAGATGGGTACGGTGTCTTGCGTCACGGGAGGCAACGAATCGAAGCAATTGTTTCGAGCACCAACCGATGCGCTATTGCCAGTGCTGCCATTGCACGTTGTGCCGCTGCACATGCAGTCGGTGATATTCCAAATGTCGTTGAGGCTCCCTTGGCAGAAGATGTTGCCTCCGCTGGAGACCGAACCTATTACGGCCGTTCCGCTGTAGTCTCCGCCGCCGAAATCCACCTTTGCGTTCGGATTGTCCTTGACGACCAACGCGCCACGTTGGCAATCGCTGGCAGTGTTGCCGCCGTTGCCCTTCAACTTGTTACCGGTCCCCTTGAGCTTACCGGCGCCACTGCCTTTGACCTGAAATCCGGCGACGTAGCTGTTCTTGATGATGTTGCTGGTCGCGTCGACGGAAGCCGCGTCGACGACCCGAATGCCGAATTTGCAGTAGCTGATCGTATTGTTGCTGACGGTGTTGGTTCCGCCGTCGAACGAATACGCTTGACACACGTTTTTGTCGGTGTTGCTACCCGTTGTGCTATTGCCCGACACTGTGTGCGTCCCAGCGACGACCTTGACCGGTTGCCCGATCGTATTGATCGTATTCCCGGAGATCGTGGACGCCCCACCATTCACTTGGATCGCCTTGTCGAGTCCGCAAAGCCCCGAGGCGCCGCTGCTCTTCAGACACGTGTGCCCGCTGCCCGCTGTCGTGTTTCCCGTAAGCGTATTGCCAGAGACTGTGATGCCCGTACCAGCGGTGCTGTCGATAGTGATGGCGTCTTCACAGATGAATTTGTTCGTGACGCCACTCACCGTGTGGTTATCGCCTGAGCGGATGTGAATGCCCTCAGGAAAATACTGCATGGTGAAGTTCTTTACTTGATTGTCGTGTCCTTTGAGCGTGAAAAGCGCCGGCTGAGGTGACGCGCAGCTGCCAGAGCAGCTTTGACAGACACCGGTCCCATTAAAATTGAATGTGACCTTGTTGGCGCCATCGACGATCGTATGGTGGCCAGTGAGGCACACCGCATTCTTTTCGAAGTCGCCGGTGCATGCGGCGGTCGTGCTGCTCTGCGCCATGTTGATTGTACAGCCGGTGCCGCTGTTGAAAGTGATCGTGCGGATAAATGTTGGAGTTCCCGAACAGGCATTGGCCTTCGAGATTGCGTCGCGGAGGTCGGTTTCAGTGCAGTCGACCGAGCACGCGGTTTGGCTGCAGGTCGCCGAGCAATTGTTAGCGGCCTGAGCAAAATATGAATTGCCGAAAATCAGCAGCAGGGCGAACGTGGGGCCAGTGATGAGTTTCCCGACCATTTGCATCCCCTCCTATTGGTATGGGGCCATAGAGAGGTGGGCGCGGGCCTGTTTCGATAGCAGCGGCCAGGAGACTCTGTCAACGTAAAAGCGATTGAGCGATGCTTTAAAGGGATGTGTCGCCTACTGGCTTCCTTGACCGCTGCGGGATTCGAAGACGAGCTTCAGGTTCTGCACTTTGCGTAGCTCGTAGTCGATCGTGAGCAGCGCCTCGATCACGTTCTTGATCTCGCCAGTCATGCGATCGAGCTCCTGGAAGGAAACACGCTCGAGCTCGCGCCGCACCTGCTCGTAGAGGCTCAGAATGTTGCCGAGACCCCCCGCGGACGTGAAGCGGGCGTCGATCTCGTCGTAGGAAGAGAGGATGCGGTCGATCAGTTCCCGGATTTCCTGAGTCACGCCGGTGCGCTCCTTGCCGGCGATGAGAGCAATTACAATGCCATCCCCACCGGCCGCCGAAAGCAATTCATCCGTGATTTCAAGAACTTCGCTCTAGCCCACCACGCTGCGGCTCGTGCAAACCCGCACGAGCGGCCCGCCTCGGGAGACTCTGCGGCGCCGGAGCTCTGCAGCGCACCGGGCGGCCTACCGTCAGTCCTCGTCGCCGCCGATGCCGAGCGGTCCGTCGTCGCCGCCGAGCCGCGTCTTCAACGCCCGCAGGCGGTGCAGCTCGGAATCGATGCGCACCAAGCGCTCGACCAGGCCGCGCAGCTCGCGGACGGCCGCGTCGAGATCCTGCCGTTCGATGACCTGGAGAGCGTTCGCTACGTGCTGCGAGACCGTGAGGAGGCCAACGATGCCGTCCATGCCCGCCGCCGCGACGCGCCGGTCGAGCTCGCCGTAGTAGCGCAGGATCCCCTCGGAGCGTCGCCGCAGATCGTCGTCCACGCCGCGACCACTAGCATCGGCAGCCGGTGGTCCGTCAATGGCGCTCCCGCTATGCGGTCAGCACTTTCAGCCGCACCAGCGCGGCGTCGTCGTGCGGATACACCGGCACCCGCGGCAGCAGCTCGAGCGGCTGGCGTCCGAGGCGGCCGCGCGTCATCGTCGTCGCCGAACGATAGTGGCGCGCCACCCGCGCCGGCGCCACGGCGCCGATGCTGGCCGCGCCGCCGAAGGGATAGCAGAAGTGTCGGCAGTCGCGGCCGGTGTGGGCGGCGATCTTCTGCCGGCTCCGCACCAGCTCGCGCTCGAGCGCGTCGTCGTCGAGCGCGGCGACGGCGGTGTGGGTGACACCGTGGCTCTCGAAAGCCACGACGTCCTCGCGCGCGAGCGCCTCGACCTCGGGCCACGTGATCGCCGGCGGCGCCGCGAGCATCTCCGGCGCGACCAGTCCGCGAGCAACGAGCGCGTCGACGAGCGCCCGGAGCCGCGGGCCGTACTCCGCCCACGGCCGGGTGTACATCACCTTCGTCGTCGCCCGCGCGAAGGCGCGGACCGCACCCGGAGGCCGGAAGTCGAACGTCTCGCCTCCCGCCGTGATCGCGACCGGCGGCGCGTACCGCTCGATGGCGCGCAGCCACTGAAAGGGCATGCCGCCCGGCGCATCGAGGTACGCGGTCGGCAGATAGAAGGTGACCGGCCAAGCGCGCGCCGCCGCGACGGCGGCGATCGTGCGCACGGTCTCGCCCACGCCGTCGTCGAAGGTGATCGCGAAGAGTCCGTGCGTCGTCGCACCGCGCGCATGGCGGCTGACGAGCTCGTCGAGGGCGAGCGGACGGCTCGGTGCGAGTGCCTCCACCTGCTCGACGAAGCGCGCCGCCGGCAAGTTGTGGTAGGCGAGCACGAAGCCGCCGCGTGCGCGTCCGCACAGGCGCTCGAGCGGCCCGTAGGCTCCGGCGCCGCTGAGCGCCCGCGCGGCCGCGGCACGCAATGCGCTCACCATCGCGGCGGCTGCGCTCATTCGTCTCGGTGCATCGATACGGCCGGCGCCGCGTTGCCGGCGGCGACGCGCGACCGACCGGGGCGACGCTCCGCCGCCGCGACGAGCCGCTCGTAGTGCCGCCCGAGCACGTCGAGATTGGTGGCGCGGTCGGCGCGCGCGCGCACGCGCGCGCGATTGCGGTCGCCCGCGGCCGTCCAGGCGGCCGGCGACTGCAGAGCGCGCGCGAGCGCGGCCGCGAGCGCCGGGGCGTCGTCGGGCGGAAACAACAGGCCGTCTCCTTCCCCGGCGAGCCATTCGCGGTTCGCCGGGCAGTCGCTGACCACGGGGTAGACGCCGGCGGCCATGGCCTCGAGGAGCGCCGGGCTCGTGCCGTCCCAGAGCGAGGCCGAGACGTAGACGTCGGCCGCGGCTAGGAGCGCGGGGAGCGCCTCGGGCAGATAGCCGCCGAGGAAGCGCACGCGGTCGGCGAGTCCGTGCGCCGCCACCTCGGCGCGGAGCGCTGCGCCGTCGCGGCCGTCGGCGGCGAAGGTCATCTCGAACGCGAGTCCGGCGGCCGCGAGCCGGGCCAACGCCGCGACGATGATCCCGGGCTGATACGGCCGATGCAGCTTGCGGGTGCAGACTATGCGGGCAACCCCGTCCGGCCGCCGCGGCACGCGCGGCAGCGTGAAGCGCTCGACGTCGATTCCCTGCGTCAGGCAGAGGATCTTCTCCGCCGGCACGCCGAGCGTGGCGATCTTCGCTGCCAGCTCGGCCGAGACCGGATTCACGAGATCCGCCCGCCGCACCACCCAGCGGGTCAGCGCCCGGCGGGCGTGCGAACGCAGCGAGTTGTGGACGTCGCTGCCGCGGGCGCTCACCACCAGAGGATGGAATCCGCTCGCAGCCGCGACCAGGCCGTTGCTGGTGAGGAAGTGGGCATGGACGAGATCCGGAGCGATGGCGCGCACCAAGCGCCGCACCCGCGGGATCGCGCATACGTAGGCCGTCGGGTGCTGCGTCGGATCGCACTCGCGCGGCAGGAGATGGTGATTCACCGCGTTCGGCAGCTGCTCGCGCGTGAAGCTGAGCAGATGGATCTCGTGGCCGCGGCGCGCGAAGTGGTCGATGTACGGCGCCGCGAAATGACTCTGCGAGTGGACGATGTAGCAGATACGCATGGCGGTCCGCTCACCTCTCGGCGAGCGCCGGCATGGCGTGATCGGGCCCGAAGCTGCCGTCGACGAAGGTGCGGAACCAAAGCTCCAGCCAGAGGAGCAGCCAGAAGCGCGTGCCGTGCCGCGCCGCCCCCGACGCGTGGGCCCGCCACAGCCGCTCGAGGTACTCGAAATCGAAGAGGCCGCGGCTGCGCGCTTCGTCGGAGAAGATGATGGCGTGCGCCGCAGCGCTCCACGCGCCGCGGAACCAGGCGTCGTGCGGAATCGAAAAGCCGTGCTTGGGTCGATAGACGACCTCGCGCGGCAACCGCCCGGCAGCCACCTTCTTGAGGAGCGACTTCGCTTCCCACGGCTTGAGCTTGGCGCGCGCCGGCACCGCTGCTGCCCATTCGACGACCTCACGGTCCAGGAAGGGACAGCGCGCTTCGAGGCTGCTCATCATGGTCGCGACGTCCACCTTCGGATTGTAGCCGAACGGCAGGAGGACGGAGAGATCGTGGTGCAGCGCCCGATCGAGCGCCGAGGTGCCGTCGAAGTCCGCTGCCGCCTCGAGAGCGTATCCGAGCAGTACGTCGCGGTCGGCGAGGCCGCGGTACGGCGCCGACCAGAGAGCGGGGATGTGGTGCAACGACCAGGTCGTCGCGCCGGCCCAGTTCACCAGCGGATCGGTCTGCGCGTAGCGCAGGAAGCGCGCTGCCGACGCGCGCCAGCCGCGGTCGCCGGCATCGAGCAGCGCCGTGTTCGCCCGCCGCCAGCGCTCGAGGAGCGGCTGCGGAACGACCCGACCGACCATTGCCCCGAGATACCGGCCGAGATGCTGGCTGTAGCCCGCGAAGGACTCGTCGCCGCCGTCGCCGGTGAGCGCGACGGTCACGTGCTGCCGGGCGCAGCGCGCCACGTAGTACGTCGGGATGCAGGCCTCGTCGCCGAAGGGTTGGCCGAACTCCCAGACGAGCCGCGGCAGCAGGCCCCAGGCGTCGGCCGTGACCTCGAACTCGGTGTGCTCGGTGCCGCAGTGCTCCGCGACCCGGCGCGCATGACCGCGCTCGTCGTGGGCGGCGTCCCCGGTGCCCATCGAGAACGTCCGCACTTTCCGGCTCACGCTCTCGGCCATGCAGCTGACGACGATACCGCTGTCGACGCCGCCGCTCAGGAAGGCCCCGAGCGGCACGTCGCTCCTCAGACGGCGGCGCACCGCCGCCGCGACCACGCGATCGGCATCGGCGACGAGATCCGCTTCCGGCCCGCGCAGCTTGCGGGCGAACGACAGCCGCCAGTAGCGCTCCTCGCACTGACCGTCCGGCGTCACCGTCAGGAAGTGCCCCGGCAGGAGTTGATAGGCGTCGGCGTAGATGGTCTCGCGCCCCGGCAGATAGGTCCAGTAGAGGAAGCGCGCCACCGAGTCCGGACGCACGTGCCAGCCGCCGGGATCGGTGATCCAGAGCGCCTTCAGCTCCGACGCGAAGAGGAACCGCCCGTCGTGCCACCCGTAGAAGAGGGGCTTCTTGCCGAGCCGGTCCCGCGCCAGAAGGAGCACCCGCCGGCGCGCATCCCAGATCGCGAAAGCGAACATGCCGTTGATGCGCTCGAGAAGGCCCCGGATCCCCCACTCCTCGTAGCCGTGCACGAGCACGTCCGAGTCGGAGTCGCTGATGAAGCGATGCCCGGCGGCCGCGAGCTCGGTCCGGAGCGCCGCGAAGTCGTAGATCTCGCCGTTGAAGACGACCCACACCGAGCCGTCCTCGTTGCGCATCGGCTGCCGTCCGCGCGGCGACAGATCGATGATGCTGAGGCGACGGTGCGCGAGCGCGGCGTGCGTCAAGATCTCGGTACCGGCGTCGTCGGGTCCGCGGTTGACCATCGTCTCCCGCATGCGGGTGACGAGCTCCGGCGCAATCGGTCGGTCGCTGGCGAAATCGACGATGCCGCAGATGCCGCACATCGACGACGGCCTCAGTCGCCTGCGAGCTCGGCGAAGATGGCGTTCCAGCGCGCGCTCACGACGGGCGCGGTGAACGAGCGGACCGAGTCGGCCGCGGCGGCGCGTAGCCGCGCCAGGGCCGACGGATCGCGCAGCAGGTCGAGGAGCGCTGCCGCCAACGCCCCGACGTCGCCCGCGGGCAGCAAGCGGCCGTTGACGCCGTCGCGCACGATCTCGCTCACCCCGTACGGGCAGTCGAAGGCGACGATCGGCAGCCCGCACGCCAGCGCTTCGAGCGCCACGTTGGGCATGCCTTCGTAGCGCGACGAGAGCACGAAGACGTCGGCGTGCGCGAAGAAGCGCTCCGGCTGCTCCTGGAATCCCACGAAGTCGACGACATCGGCGAGTCCGAGGGCGCGCGCGCGCGCGCCGAGCTCGGTCTCGAGCTCGCCGATGCCGACGATCGTGAGCCGGGCCCGCACGCCTTCCGCACACACTCGGGCGAAGGCTTCGAGCAGGAGGTCGAAGCCCTTCTGCCTGGTGAGGCGTCCCATCGCCAGCACGTGCGGGCCCGGATCCGTGAAGGGCGACGTCGAGCGCGCCGCCGCCGCCGCCAGGCGTTCGGCATCGACCGGGTTGTGGATGCACTCGACCTGCCCCGGACGCGGCGCGATCTCGCGGCCGAGCCGCTCGGCCACGGCCGCGGTCTGGGTCACGATGCGATCGGCCTTGCGCACCAGGCGGAGGTAGCACCGGTACAACACGTCGCGATAGCGATTATGCTCCATGTAGCGTTCGCCGATGACCTCGCGGATCACCAGCTTGGTCCGGGGCAGCACCGGCCGTGCCAGCAGCAGCAAGAAGTTGATGTAGCCCTGAGTCGCGACCACGACGGCGGGACGGACGCGCCAGAGAAGACGCACGAGCTTCGGCATGGCGTTGCGCGCGCGCCTTGCTTCGAGGACGTGCATGACGACGTCGTCCGGCACCTCGGACGCGAACCAGAAGCCGTAGAACCGGTAGAAGATCACCAGGTGCGGCTCGAACCGCGTCCGATCGAGGTGTCGCAGCAGTGTGATCACGACCCGCGCTGCGCCGCCACCCAGGGTCGGCAACACGAACAGCACGGGACGTCGGGCTCGGGGATTGGTCACGATTTCGCAGCGCCGACGCAGTCGGAACGATCCATGCGCATAGCGACGGCTGCCCGACGACGCAAGCTCGAAAAGCGAGCCTGAAACCGCGTTGACAACGCGGAAGATGGCGCGGACCATGGAGAGGTCGCATGCTCACACGCCCCGGGCCACAGTCGACAGCCGCCGCCCCGGCGGCGCGCGCCTCCGCGCCCGGCCGGCAGGCCCTCGGACTGCTCGCCGCGAGCATCTATCCGAACGTCGGCGATCACCCGGCATCGACCTTCGTCGCCGAGCTCGACGAGTCGGCGATCGCGCGCGTGCGCCGCGAGTCGCTGGCACTCCGGCTCCGCCTTCGGGTGCCGGTGACAGCGGAGCTCCGCTACGTCGCCGACGCCACCGCGACCGCGCTCGTAGCCACGCTCGGCGACCTCGCAAGCCACGAGGTCACCGTCGTCACGCGCCCGATCGGCAACGCGACCGCCCCGGCCGCCGCGCTGCACCCGGGCGGCGCCGCAGCGGCGCCGATCGCGAGCGAGCCCGACCCCTTCGGCCTCGACCCGGAGCTCCGCGCCCTCGCCCTACCGGCGTTCCGCTTCATGTTCGAGCGCTACTGGCGCATCGAGGTGAGCGGCCTCGATCGGCTCCCGGCCGGCAGAGCGCTCGTAGTGGCCAACCACGCGGGGGCCGTCCCCGCCGACGCCTTCATGATGGCGACCGCGCTCGAGCTCCGTGGCGGTCGTCGCTTGCGCGTTCTCTACGACAAGTTCGTCGACGCGCTGCCCTTCATCGGCGTTTTCTATCGCCGCCTCGGCGGCGTCACCGCCTCCTTGCCGAACGCCGAGCGCTTGCTGCGGCGCGGCGAGCTGGTCGGCCTGTTTCCCGAAGGCATCGCCGGCGTCGAGAAGCGCTGCGCGGAGGGCTACCGGCTGCGTCCGTTCAAGACCGGCGCCGCCTGGCTCAGCATCCGTACCGACAGCCCCATCGTGCCGGTCGCCATCGTCGGCGCTGCCGAAGCCTACCCCGTGGTCGCGCGCCTCTATCGCGCCGGGCGGCTCGTCGGCATTCCATGGATCCCCGTCACACCGACCTTCCCCCTCTGCGGCGTCGCCGGCGCCCTGCCGCTGCCCTCCAAGTGGATGATGCACTTCGGGGCGCCGATCCAGCCACCGCCGCCGGACGGCCGCTCCGAGAGCGAACGGATCGCGACGCTCACTGCCCGCGTCCGCGACGCCATCGCCGAGAGCCTGCGCGTACTGCTCGCCAAACGCAGCGGAATCTTCCTATAAAGCGAAGGGCGTGCGGGCGCCCGCCGTCCGCTCCGCAGGAAGGACACGCGGTCGTCGGAATGCTTCCGGCAGCCCCGCAGCCCGGGAGGGGGACAAGCGATGCGCAGTCATCTGGCCTTGGTCGCCGCGCTGGCGTTCGGCGGCGCCGCCTGCTCGCAGCTCCTGCAACCGACCGTCCGTCCCTGCACTGCTCCAGCGGCGCGCCGAGCGACGGGCGGCATCGGCATCATCGGCATGTCCCTCGACCGTCATCCGGGAGCGAGCGGCAGCCCGGAGCTCGTCGTCGATCGCGTCGTTCCCGACGGTCCGGCCGCCGCCGCCGGCGTTCGCCCCGGCGATCGCATCCTCGAGATCGAGGGATCGTCGACCGCGACCATGTCGATCGCGGACGCGGCCCGCCGCCTGCGCGGTCCGGTCGACGCGCCGGTAGCGCTCGTCATCTCCACCGGCGACCGGTCACGGGACGTCACCATCATCCGCGTCGCCCCGAGCGCGCTCTGGAACGCGACCGGCCGCGGCGCACGGACCACCGGCAAGGGAATCGTACCCGCCACCGATCTGGCGCCGGCCGCGAAGGCGGCGGCGCCTCCATGTCGCCCCTGACTCTCCCCTCTCCGGCTATGCCTTGCAGCGCACGCCGGCGGTCACGAAGTACGAGCCCGTCTCTCTGACGGTCCCGCCGAAGACGTCGGCGACGCCCGCCGGCTCTATGGAAGCGATCGCCACCGCACCCGCCGAGGTCTGCATCGCTCCGTCCTTGCGGCGGAAGACGTAGCCCTCCGGGTAGTAGGCGAAGCTGTCGAGGAGGTCGCCGGGGGCGAGCGACGTCACCGGACGCTCGGCGCCGTCGCGCCCGTAGAAGACGTGGCCGTGGTCCACCGCTACCGACAGGCCGTTGTCGAACGTCACCCGCAGGATCGGCACCGCGCTCGCCGCCACGGCGATCTTGGAGAAGAGCCGGAACCCGATCCGACCGTCCGGGAGCCGGGTCATGACCGTCACCGACTTCCCGGCGAGGCCGCCGATCGCAACCGGTCCGTCGACGCTCTCGATGAGGCTCTCTCCGGTGAGACACCCGCGCTCGCATCGTCGTTCGCCGCGCACGCCGCCCTCCTTTCGCGTCGCCGCCGAGCTTGCCACGAGAGCCCGCCGCAGCGCGAGGGACGCTCTTACACGGCGCCGCGACCTGGCGCCACGCAGCCGCCGCCACGGTCGCGGCCGTTGACAGTCGTCACCCCCTCTGTGAGAAGACGCGCCGCCCCATGCCTCGGCATCTAGCGTATCGTGCGCTCGCCGCGGTGACCGCGTGCAGCCTCTTCCTCTTCGGATTCGTCTTCGTCTGCGGATTCATCGACCGGGCCCTCTTCCAGGTCCTGGCCCGTCCTCTCTTCGCCACCGATTTCTGGGGCTATTACATCCTCGGCGTCGCCGGCTCGGCGCTGATCGTCTGGGCCGCAGCGCTCTTCGCCGCGGTGCGGGCACCGACCCTGCACCCCGGAGTCGCGACTGCGACCACGGTCGGCTTGATCCTCGGCGCCATCCTGCGCCTGCTCGCCTGGTACTCCGGGGAGTATCGGCAGGCGGGCGATCAACTCCGCCTCGAGACGGCCGTGCTCCTCGTCCTCGCCCTCGGCTTCATCTGGCTGCGTCCGCCGCGGCTGCCCCCGCCCGCATGACCGCCGGCGGCGAGCGCAAGACAGCGGTTCTCGCGGGTCGCATCGGCGTCACGCTCCTCTGCCTATATCTCCTCGGCGTGACCTTACGGATCGGCGGCTGCTACGGCCCCGAGCTCGCCGTGCGCGACGAGCGCCCCGATGCAGGCCCGGCGGTCGGCGCCGAGTTCCCCGCCTTCTCGCTGCCGGACGCAAGCGGAGTCGCCATCGGTCGCGAGCAGCTAGCGGGAGCCGTCGCCCTGATCGTCGTCGCGCCGAGCCTCGATTGGTCGCCGGCGACCAAAGCGCGCCTCCTCGATCTCGCCGAAATAGTGCGCGAGCGCTCCGACGTGCGCGTCGCAGTCATCGTCCCCGCCGCCCAGGCGACGCCGCGGAGCCTCGCCTTCGTCCGCGATCACCTCCTTCCCTTCTTCGTGCTGATCGACGACGCCGGTCTGATCGACCGTCTCGGGCTCGTTGCCCCGGCGCCCGACGGCACCGCCGCGGCGCTCCCCGCAGCCTTCGTCCTCGGACCCGACGGTCGCGTGCGCGCCCGCGACGTGCGCCGCAGCGCCCGCCTGTGGGCCGACCCGGCGGCGCTGCTGGCCGCGGCCGCGGCGACGACCGGAGCCGCCGCGGCTCCGTGAGGGGCGGTCGGCAGGGCAGCGCCGCCGGCGGCCGCCTCGACTCCCCGCCCGGTGTTTTGTAGACCCGAGCCATGCGGCTCGCGGCGCGTGTCCACGGACGGAGCCACCGCTTCACCTCGGTGCGCGACGTCCTGGCACGCGCCAACGAGCCCAAGGCCGGCGACGAGCGGGCCGGAATCGCCGCCCGTTCGCACGAAGAGCGCGCCGCCGCCAAGCTCGTGGTCGCCGAGCTCACCCTCGCCGACCTGCGCGAGAATCCGGTGGCGCCCCTCGACGAGGACGAGGTGAGTCGCGTCATCGACGCCGGCGTCGACGAAGCGGTGTACCGCGAGATCCGCGGCTGGAGCGTCGGCGAGCTGCGCGATTGGCTCCTCGCCGACGACACCTCGGTCGCGGCCGTGCAGCGCCTGCGTCGCGGCCTCACGGCCGAGATGGCCGCCGCGGTCGCCAAGATCTCGTCGAACCTCGACCTCGTCTATGCGGCGCGCCGCCTGCCGGTGACGACGCGCGCCCGCACGACGGTCGGCCTGCCGGGCCGCTTGAGCACGCGCCTGCAGCCCAACCACCCGAGCGACGACCCCGACGGCATCACCGCGGCGATCTACGAGGGACTCGCCTACGGCGCCGGCGATGCGCTGATCGGCATCAATCCCGGCAGCGACGACGTGGCGAACGTGAGCAAGCTCCTCGAGCTCACCCGCGACCTCATCTCCCGGCTCGGCGTACCGACCCAGAACTGCGTCCTCGCGCACGTGACCACGCAGATGCGGGCGCTCGAGCGCGGCGCGCCCATGGACATCCTCTTCCAGAGTCTCGCCGGCACCGAGGCCGCGGTCGCGAGCTTCGGAACCTCCGTAGCGATGCTCGACGAAGCGAGCGCGATGATCCGCGAGCGGTCGACGCTGCGCACCCACGGCGGCCGCACCGGCCGGCTGCAGCTCATGTACTTCGAGACCGGCCAAGGATCGGAGCTCTCGGCAGGCGCCCACGGCGGCGCCGATCAGGTGACGCTCGAAGCGCGCTGCTACGGACTCGCGCGCCGCTACGACCCGTTCCTCGTCAACACCGTCGTCGGTTTCATCGGCCCCGAATATCTCGCCGACGGGCGCCAGATCGTGCGCGCCGGACTCGAGGACCACTTCATGGGGAAGCTGCTCGGCGTGCCCATCGGCGCCGACGCCTGCTACACCAATCACGCCGAGGCCGATCAGAACGACTGCGACAACCTCGCCGCCCTGCTCGCGACCGCCGGCTGCAACTATTTCATGGGCGTTCCCGCCGGCGACGACGTGATGCTCGGCTACCAGACCACGAGCTACCACGACGGCGCGACGCTGCGGCAGCTCCTCGGGCTGCGGCCGGCGCCGGAGTTCGAGGCGTGGCTCGTCGAACGCGGCCTGCTGGCGGACGGCCGCCTCACCGACCGCGCCGGCGACCCGGCGGTGTTCCTCCCCCGATGAGCGCCCCGGCCCCAGCTCTCGCCAAGCTGCTGGCCCGGACGCCGGCCCGGCTCGCCATCGGCCGCAGCGGCCCCCGGCTCCCGACCGCTGCCTATCTGCGCTTCCTCGCCGACCACGGCCGGGCGCGCGATGCCGTGCTCGCCGAAGTGCCGGCTGCGGTGGTGAAGAAGCTCGGCCTCGTCGAGCTCGCGACCGCGGCGGCGTCGCGCGCCGCCTATCTGCGCGAGCCGCGGCTCGGACGGACGCTGGCGGCGAGCGCCCGCTCGCGCCTCGCGCGCTGCCGCAAGCGACCCGAGGTCCAGCTCGTCGTCGTCGACGGCCTCTCCGCAGCGGCGGTCGTGGCGCATGCGCCGACGCTGCTGCGCGCCCTCGGCCGCGAGCTCGGCCGCCGCCGGCGGCGGCTCGGCACGCCGCTCTTCGTCCGCAACGGCCGCGTCCGCATCCAGGACGAGATCGGCCACGCCCTCCGCCCCGAGGTCTGCTGCGCGATCGTCGGCGAGCGCCCCGGACTCGCCACGACGACCAGCCTCTCCGCCTACGTGATCTACCGTCCGACGCGCTCCTCGGCCGAGCCCGATCGCAGCTTGATCGCCAACATCCACGACGGCGGCATCGCTCCGACCGCAGCGGCGCGCCGAATCGCCGACCTCATCGACACGTGCCTCGAGCACCACGCCAGCGGCGCCGCCCTGGCGGCACGTCTCGCCGCCGGCGCCGACGCGTCCGGCGCCTAGGGCGCCGCTCATCCGTGCGCGCGCTGCTCCCCGTTCTCGTCGTCCTCGCCGCGGCCGGCCTCGCGCTCGCGATCGCGGTGACGCGCGCTCCCTATCCGCGCCTGCGCGCCGAGCACCTGGCGTTCCGCTTCCTGGCGCCGATCGGTCAGGCGGTCCTCGGCCTGCGCCGGCAGCCCGCCGCTACGGTCCGGGACGGCTTCGCCTTCGAGCGGCCGGAGGAGTTGCGCGAGCTGCGTCGGGACCATGACCTCGACGCCGTCGTCGGCGGCGCCGCCAACGACTTCGAGCGCTGGGTGGCGCTCATGCACTGGGCTCGGGATCGCTTTCCGCATCGTCCGAACGCCGCCGCTCCCGACGCCCAGAGCTTCGACGGCGCCGCGCTCCTCGCCCGGCGCCGCGGCGACGACGGCTACCTCTGCGGCACGATCGCGCCGCTCCTCGTGCAGGCGGTGACCTCCCTCGGCGGCCGCGCCCGCCGCGTCGACCTCCGCTTCACGCCGCACGACAGCCACGTCGTCGCCGAAGTCTGGTCGGCGCACTTCGGCAAGTGGCTCGTGCTCGACCCGGACTACGATATCTGGTTCGCGGTCGGCGGCGTCCCCCAGCACGCGCTGGAGCTGCACGCTCTCTGGGCGCGTGGCGCGATCGACACGGTGCGCGTGCACTGGCGCGACAGTCCGCACAACATCTATCGATCCGATCTCGAAGCCGGGCGCCGCGACTTCCTCCAGTCGATCTTCGCGACCCGCGATTGGCGGCGCTGGGATCGCGAGCGCGACCGGCACAAGGGCGAGCGCTTCGCCGTCCGGCTCCTCAACTACTACAGCCACGTCTCGTTCCCCTGGCGCAACGACTGGCGTTCGCGACCGCTGCCCTGGTGGCATCCCGAGGGCAACCACGTGCAGGGCTCGCTCGTGATCGCGGTGCCGACGATGCCCGAGTGGGACGATTTCCTGCGGCGGGTCACGGACGCCGACGCCCTCTACGGGCCGCCGCCCGCCTGACGGTCAGGCGCTCATCCGCTCCAGCTTCTCGTACAGGCCTTCGACCTCGCGCTTCAGGCGCGCATACGCCGAGAAGGCGGCCTGGGGATTGGGGTGCGTCTGGTAGAAGTCGGGATCGTTCATGACCTGCGAGAGCTCCGCGAGCTCGGCTTCCTTGGCGGCGATCGAGCTCTCGACGCTCGCCGCCTCCCTGGCGCGCTTGTCCGCGGCGCGCGCCGCCCGGCGCTCGGCGTCGCGCGCCGCGCGCGCCGCATCCCGCGCGCTCTGCGGATCGGCGGCGGCCGGAGGAGCGGCGGTCGCCGCGGCCGGCGCCCGCGCTGCCGCCGCCGGCGGCGCCACTCTGACCCCGCTGGCCTTCCGCGCCAGGTAGTCCTCGTAGTTGCCGAGATGGCGAACCACCTCTCCGCGCCCCACTTCCAGTATTTCCGTGGGTAGGCGATCGAGGATGTAGCGATCGTGGGCGACGAGCACGACCGTGCCTTCGTACGCCAGCAGCGCCTCGAGCAGCACTTCCTTGGCGGTGAGGTCGAGGTGGTTCGTCGGTTCGTCCAGGAGAAGGCAGTTGGCAGGCTCGATCAAGAGCTTGGCCAGCGCCAGCCGATTGCGCTCGCCGCCCGACAGCACCCGCACCGGTTTGTCGACCGCGTCGCCGCTGAAGAGGAAGGCGCCGAGGAGGTCGCGTACGCGCGGCACCATCTCGACCGGCGCCACCCCCATCATCTCCTCGAGCACCGTCTTCGTGGGGTCGAGGATCGCCGACTGGTCCTGAGCGAAGTACGCGAGCCGCACGTTGTGGCCGGCCGTGCGCCTCCCCGCGCTCAGCGGCTCGACGCCGGCCAGCATCTTGAGGAGCGTCGACTTGCCGGCGCCGTTCGGACCGACGAGCGCCGTCTTGGTGCCGCGCTCGACGGCGACGTCGACCCCGCCGTAGACCTCGAGGGCGCCGTAACGCTTCACCGCCCCCTCGACGCCGACCACGATGCGGCCGCTGCGCGGCGGCTCGGGCAGGCGGATGGTCACGCGCCGCTCGTGCCCCTCGGGCGCGGCGAGGCGCTCCATCTTCTCGAGCTGTTTGACGCGGCTCTGCACCTGGGCCGCCTTCGACGCCTGGTAGCGAAAACGCCGGATGAAAGCCTCTATGCGCGCGATCTCCTCCTGCTGCTCGGCATAGGCGGCGGCCTCCTGCGCGCGGCGCTCCTCGCGCTGCTCGAGGTAGCGCGTGTAGTTGCAGGTGTAATCGGTGAGCCGCCCGCGCGAAACCTCGGTGATGCGCTGTACGCAGACGTCGAGGAAGTAGCGGTCGTGGGCGACGAGGATCACCAGCGATTCGCAGGCACCGAGAAACTCCTCGAGCCAGGTGCGCGCCTCGAGATCGAGATGGTTGGTCGGCTCGTCCAGGAGGAGCACGCGCGGACGGCGCAACAAGAGCTTCGCGAGCGCGATCCGCATCTGCCAGCCGCCGCTGAACGTGCCGACGTCGCGGGTGAAGTCCCGGGTGCGGAAGCCGAGGCCGTTCAGCACCCGCTCGCTCTCCGCCTCGAGGTCGTATCGGGCCGAGGCGTCGAAGCGCTCGCGCACGTCGTGGTATGCCGCCATCAGGGCATCGTGCTCGACGCCGCTCGTCGGCGCGTGCGCCAGCGCATCCTCCAGCCGCCGGCACTCGGCCTCGAGCGCGTGCTGGTCCGCAAAGGCATCGAGCGCTTCCGCGATGAGCGTCCGTCCGCTGCCCCCGACCACCTCCTGCGGCAAGTAGCCGACGGTCGTGCCCTTGGGGAGCACGATCTCGCCGGCGTCCGGCTCCATCTGGCCGGCGATCATGCGCAGCAGCGTCGACTTCCCGGCCCCGTTCATCCCGGTGAGCCCGATGCAGGTGCGCTCGGGCGCGAACCAGTTCACCCCGTCGAGGATCTTCTGTCCTCGGAACGCCTTGGTGAGGTTCGCGATCGTGAGCATTCGACGGTTGTATCGAGTGGCGCCACACCGCGCCAGGGAGCAGCCGGCGACGGCCGCCCACACGCGCGTCAGGCCGGCAGCCTTACCTCTACGATCACCGTCTTGCCGCGCCGCACCCGCTCCGGACTCGGCCGGAAAAGGCCGAGCCAGGCGATCCAATATTTCTTCGCGTACGCGGGCGCCATGCGCGCCGCGAGGTCGGGGTCGCGCCGGATCGCCGCCGGGGCGACGAAATGCGGGCCGCCGGTGCTCCCGATCCACACGTGGAGCGCGCTGCCCCTGGCGATGCGCTTGGCCTTGTACGTCGTCGGCAGGGTCGTGAAGTAGATCGCCTCGCCGTCGTACATGAACCAGACCGGCGCCGCCTTGCCGGGCGTCCCGTCGGCACGCTCGGTAGCGACGTAGATCTCCTTCGCCGATCGCAAGAGCTCGAACATCCGCCCCTTCCCCTCCCCTCCTCGCCGGAATTCCGACCGCCGCCGACGGCCGCGAGCGCCGGCGTAGCATCGGCGCATTCCCGCTGCCAGGCGCGATCCGCGGCGCGCCGGCGCCGAGCGGCGCGCCGGCAATATGCAGCGCGCCGTCTCCTTGACCGGCACGCAGCCCTCCGTGCAAATAGGCGGCGCATGGCGGGCAGCGGTTGAGCGCCTTCGAGCGTTACGTCGACTGGGTCGTCAGGCATCGCCGCTTCGTCGTCCTCGCGATGCTCGCCGTGACGGCCTTCTGGGCTTCGCAGCTCCCGGCACTGCGCGTCGAGATCGATCCGGACGCGAACCTGCCGCAGGACCATCCGTACATCCAGGCGCTGAAGACGCTCGAGCGGACCTTCGGAGAGAAGAACCTGATCATCGTCGGACTGTTCCCGAAGGATCGCAACGTCTACGGCGCCGCCTTCCTCGGCAAGGTCCGACAGATCACCCGTCGGATCGGCGAGGTACAGGGACTGATTCGTGCGACCTACCTGAGCATCGCCTCACCGCTCGTGAAGGCCATCGAGGGCGACGGCGAGTCCATGCTAGTGCGGCAGGTGCTCGAGGACACTCCGACGACGCCGGCGGCACTGGCCGAAGTGCGCCGCCGCCTGCACGCCAACCCCTTCTACGTCGGCATCATCGTCTCGGCGCAGGACGACGCGACGGCGATCATCGCCAACTTCAAGTTGAGCCCCGAGCTGCCCGGCTACCCCGAGATCGAGCAGCGGGTCGCCCAGATCGTCGCCGAGGAGAACGACGGCACGTTCGCCGCGTACCTCGGCGGCACGGTCGCCTTGAACGCGGGGCTGGCGCGCATCACCGAACGCACGGTAGTGCTGTTCCCGATCGCCCTCTTGATGATCGCCCTCCTGCACTACGAGGCGTTTCGCACGGTGCAGGGAATGGTGTTGCCCGTGCTGACGGCGATCCTCGCCGTCGTCTGGAGCCTCGGCCTGATGGGCTTCCTGCGCATTCCCCTGGACCCGTTCAACACCACGACGCCGATCCTGATCCTCGCCGTCGCCGCCGGACACGCGGTGCAAATCCTCAAGCGTTACTACGAGGAGTTCGAACGCTACCGCGACGAGCGGGTCGCCATCCGGGTCGCGGTGGCGCGGGTGGGACCGGTGATGCTGACCGCCGGGGCGATCGCCGCCTTGTCGTTCTTCTCGTTGATCGCTTTCCGCACCGCGGTCATCCGCAACTTCGGGCTGTTGGCGGGCTTCGGCATCATCGCCACCCTGCTGATCGAGCTGACGTTCACGCCCGCCCTGCGGGCGATGCTGCCGGCTCCGCAACGCGACGAGATCGCCCGCGAGGCCAGGAGCGGACGCGCGATCTCCTGGTTGCTGGGGCGGATCGCCAACGTCGTCGCCGCGCGTCCCGGCGGCATCGCGGCGGCGTGCGGCATCCTGGCGTTGGTCGCCATCGTCGGCGCCATGCGCATTCACGTCGACACTACATTCAAGCGCCAGTTCCCGCGCTCGCATGCCGTGCGCGTAGCCGACGACATGCTCGGACGAGCCTTCAGCGGCACCAACACCCTCGTCTTTCTCGTCGAGGGCCGCGAGGACGGCGCCCTCCACGATCCGGCGGCTCTGACCGCGATCGCCGAGCTCCAACGTTTCGTCGAAGCCGACCCCGACGTCGGCAAGACGCTCTCGATCGTCGACTACCTGAGCGAGATGCACCGCGCCTTGACCGGCGGATCGGCCGGCGTCGTGACCGTCCCGCCCTCCGCGGAGCTCGTGAGCCAGTACCTCTTCCTCTACTCGCTGTCGGGGGGGCCCGAAGATCTCGACAGCCAGATCGACAGTGCCCACCGCCGAGCGGCCGTGCGGGCCTTCCTACGCAACGACTCGACGGAGTACGGCGAGCACCTCCTCGCCCGAGTGCGCGACCAGGTCGCCCGCACGTTCCCTCCCGGCTTCACCGTCCACTACTCGGGAACGATCGCGTCGAGCGCCGCTCTCACGGAGACGATGGTCCACGGCAAGGTGCTCAACATGGCGCAGATCGGCACCATCATCGTTCTCGTCTCCGGCCTGGTGCTGCGGTCCCTGGTAGGCGGGCTGCTCGTGGCGACTCCGCTGGCGTTGGCGGTCCTGATGAACTTCGCGGTCATGGGATTCACCGGCACCCCGCTGGACGTCATAACGTCCCCCATTGCGGCGATGGCGGTCGGGATCGGCTCCGACTATGCGGTGTATTTCCTGTTTCGCTTCCGCGAGGAGCTCGCGACCAGCCGCACCGAGAGCCTGGCCCTGGCGAGCACGATGCAATCGTCGGGCAAGGCGATCGTGTACGTCTCTTCGGCCATAGCCGGCGGCTATCTGGTCCTCTGCGCGTCGGGATTCGTCTTCCACATCGAGCTCGGCGTGCTCGTAGCGCTGGCGATGATAGTTTCGAGCCTCGGCGCGATCACGGTATTGCCGGCTCTCGCCCTGCTCGTCCGGCCCGCCTTCCTCTTCGCGCGAGCTACGGCCGACGGCGCCGCGACAACGCCGCAAACGATCGCCTGATCGCCTACGCGAGCGGCAGCGCGACGCGAAACGCCGCGCCCGGCGTCTCCGGCAGCAACGCCAGCTCGATATTCTGGAGATCGGCGATGCGCGACGCCACGAAGAGGCCCATACCGAGCCCGTGGACCGCCGTGGTGAAGAACGGCTCGAAGATCCGCTGTCGCTGCTCGGCGGGAATCCCGGGGCCGCGATCGCGCACTACCACCACCAGGCGATCCGTCTCCCGGTCGGCTTCGGCGTCGATCTCGATCCCGACGCCCTCGGGCGAGAAGCGCACCGCGTTCTGCAGCAGGATCTCGAACAGGCAGGCAGCGGCATCGCGATGCACCCGCACCTCGGGAACGACCCGCGGCAACCGCCGGTGCACGACCAGACGTTTGGTACGCAGATCCTCGGCCACTCCCGCTTCGGCCAGGGCCAGGATCTCATCGACGCGATAGACCTCGTGACCCTCGGGCGGCACGGTCGTCGCGCGCATGATGTCGAGGACGAGGGCTCGGATCCGGTCGGCATCGGCAATCGCCATCGCCAGATACTTCTCGCGGAACTCGGGGTCGACATAGTGCGTCGGCACCAGCTGCAGGAAGGTCCGGATGGTAGCCAGCGGATTGTTGATGTGATGCGCCAGACCCGAGGCCAGGTAACCGAGGGTCGCTGCGCGCTCGGCGCGGTACAGGCGCTTCTCGAGCGCCCGCCGCTCGTCCGCCAGCCGGTAGCGCTCGAGAACTTCCGAAACGGCGTACGGCAGCGTGGCGAGATACCCCTCCTCTTTGACGATGTAGTCGTCCGCCCCGAGCTTTATCGCTTCGACCGCCACCCTGGCGGACGTCGCCGTCGTCACTACGAGGATCGGGGCTCGCACCTCCCGGGCGCGGATCTCGCGCAGGATCTCCAGCCCGTCGCCGTCCGGCAGCCAGTAGTCCAGGACGTAGAGATCGTACGTGCGCGCCGCCATCCGCCGGCGAGCCTCGGCGATCGTGGCCACGACATCGAGCGTCCAGTCGTCGAGGACCGTTGCCAACTCTTCGCTGATGAGTACGGCTTGCCCCCCGTCGTCCTCGACGACCAACGCGGCTCTGCCCATCGGCGCCAGCTGTTCGTCCACCGTCAGCGCAGGCTACATCGGCGGCCGCGCCGCTCTCAAGCCGTTCATGCCGCCACCGCGTCGCATTCCCGTGCCCCTATCCCGCGGCTGCGATCGAATCCGTTGCAGCGGTCTCGTCGCCCGCTGTCGCGCCCTCCGCCGCTTCCTTGAAGCCCACCCTAAACACCGCCCCGCCTTCTGCCGGCGTCGGCATGAGCTGCAACTCGATGTCCTGGAGGTCGGCGATGCGCGACGCCACGAACAACCCCATTCCGAGGCCATCGACCGCGGTCGTGAAGAATGGCTCGAAGATCTTGTCGCGATTCTCCGGCGGAACGCCGGGGCCGGAGTCGCGGACCTCGACCACCACCCGCCGCGACGACGCGTCGTAATGGGCTCGCAACTCCACCTTCGATCGTTCCGGCGAGAAGCGCACCGCGTTCTGCAGCAAGGTGAGCAGCAGGCACGTCGCCGCCTCCCCGTGCACCGACAGGAGCGGCATGCCGTCCTCGATCTGCTTGTCGAGCGCGATGCCGCGCTTCTGCATCTCTCCGGCAGCGCTGCTCTCGACGCGCTCCACCAAGTCTTCCAGCCGCTTCAGCTCACGGGCCTGCTGCGGCACGGTGGCGGCGTTCATGATGTCGCGCACCAGGTCACGGATGCGTTCGCTCTCCGCGAGCGCCATGGCGAGGTACCCGGTCCGGAACTCGGCATTGTCGATGTGGGTGGGCAGGAGCTGCAGGAAAGTGCGGATCGTAGACAGGGGGTTGTTGATGTGGTGCGCGAGCCCGGAGGCGAGAAAGCCCAGCGTCGCGGCCCGCTCGGCACGCTGCAGGCGCTCTTCGAGGAGCTGGCGCTCGGCGGCGAGCCGGCGGCGCTTCAGCACCTCCTGCACCAGATACGGCAATACCGCGAGGTACCCCTCTTCTTTGACCAGGTAGTCGTCGGCCCCGAGCTTCATCGCCGTGACCGCCAGCGTCGCCGACGTGGCGGTGGTCACGAAGATCGTCGGAGTGGCGATGCCCTGGGCGCGAACTTCGCGGAGCAGCTCGATGCCGTCGCCGTCGGGCAACCTGAAATCGAAGACGAAGAGGTCGTACGGGCGGCTCGCCATCTTTACCCGCGCCTCCGCCAACGTCGGCACCTGATCGAGCGTCCATCCCTCCAGCGCCGACTCCAGTTCATCGGCGATCAACTCGGCGTGCGAGCTGTTGTCCTCCACGAGCAAGGCCGCTCGACTCATGCGCTGTCCCTCACTTCCTCTGCGATGTGCTCCATCTCTCTGGGAAAACTCAACCGGAACGTGGATCCTTCACCGGGCGTGGACTCCACCCAGATGCGCCCGCCATAGCGCTGCACGATGCGCTTCACGACGGCTAGCCCGATCCCGTGCCCTTGCTGCGCCACGCCGGCGACCATCTGGTTCGGAGCCCGATGGTACAGTTGGAAGATCCGGCCCATCTGTGACGGCTCGATGCCGACGCCGTTGTCGCGCACGCTGTACTCGATGGTGTTCGGACCCACGAACCCATCGACCGCAACCGTGGGATGGCGCTTGTCCCCGACGTACTTGCACGCGTTCGACACGAGATTCTCGAACACGTGGTACATCTTCTGCTCCTCGGCCAGGAGCGGCGGCAGATCTCCGAGCCGCACGTCGATGCGCTTGCTCTCGATGATCGCGTGGGCGCGGCCGACGGCGTCTTGTACGACCGCATTCACGTCCACGACCTCGCGGCGCTCCGCAACCTCCGATTGCGCGACGACCTCCAGCAGGTTGCGCAGCATCGTCGCCATGAGGCGACAATCGCGCTGCAGGCGCTCCACGTACCTCTGGCCGCGCGGCGCGCAACTCCCGCCGTCGACCTCCCGGAGCTTGCGGATCGTTTCCGTGCTCGCGACGGCGACGTTTTGCAGGTCGTGGGTTACGATGTGCACGAGCTCTTCGAGCTCCGCCGTACGCTCCTGCAGCGCCAGCGTGCGCGCTTCCAGCTCCCGCGTCCGCTCGCGGACACGCTGCTCGAGGAGGCGATTCTGCTCCTCGACTATGTCTTTGGTCGCCGCCAACTCTTCGTTGGCGCGTCGCAGGAGCTCGGAGAGCGTCCCCGCGAGATACGCAAAGACGAAGAACGTCACGCCCGAGATGCCGACGATGAACACGCGGAGCGTCGGCGCATAGTGGTGGTGCCAGATGCCGAGGCGCTGCGGCAGCCATCCCTGGATCTCACCGAGGCCGAGCAAGGCGTACGCGATCGTCGCCCCGGTCGCCAGCCGGAACGACGCCCGCTGCGATACGAAGATCGCCGCGGTCAAGATGATCGTCATGTACGAGAATTGCACCAGGGGAACGTCGATGCCGCCGAGGAAGTAGATGCTCGCCGTGATCGCGACGAGATCCAGCGCCCAGTGCAGATAGAAGTAGGAGAGCGAGAACTGCGTCCTCCGGCCGAGATACCAGTACGGGATGTTGACGAGCGCCATGGCCGAGAGAATTGCAACCACGGGCGCGCTCTGGCTCCAGTCGAGCCCGACGTTGAAATGCGCGGCAAGGGCGCAGAAGGCCGCAAAAACGAGCGCGGCGACGGCGCGCGTGAGAAGCCCTTCGATGTAGCGACGGCGCAGGCTCAGAGCCGCAGTAGACGCATCGAGACCGATTCGCTGCTCCCGCATCCCCACACCGCACCGTACACGGCGTCCGCCGCTGCACTCAACGCACAATCGACCGGCGTCCGCGCAACACGAGATGTCGCACGTCACTCCGCGTGTCGGCGGTGAACGTCGCGTCAGGCGGCGCCGGCAGTGGTCCGGACGACGTGCGCCAACGCGTCGAGCGTGCCTTCCAGCGCATCGGCGACCTCGCGCCGGTTCGCGCCCCTGCCGACGCTCACTTCGTCCCCGATTGCAGCGACGAGGCGACACTTCGGCGTCGGCACGCGCACGCGCGATTGCGGCGCGAACGTCAGCGCCGGAGAGAGCCCCGCGGACACCGGCACGATCGCCGCGCCGAGCGACGCTGCCAGCGCCACCACGCCGGTGCCCACCTCGCGATAGGGGCCGCCGCCGTCGACGGGGAACGCGCACGAGCCTCCGGTCCGGATCACCTCGTACACGCCGCGCACGCGTTCGCTATCGCCGGGCAGCGCCAGCACCGTGAAGCGACCGCCCAGAGCCGCAATGATCGCAGCGCTCGCACGCCCGGCGAACGTGTCGTCGACGATACACCGCAAGCCCTGCATCCACTCGAAGAATCGGCTGTGCGCCAGGGCCAACGTCGCGACCCCGAGCGCGTCGGCGATGTAGTAACTCATGATGACGGGCGACTCGCGCCGGCGCAGCGTCGCCAGGCGGCGCTCGACGCTGCGCTCATCGAGTAACCGTCCATCGCCGTCAACCCACCGCAACGACGCCGAGCGCGCCACCCAGCGCAGGTATGCCAGCGTGCCGCGCGCCAGCGCGACCTCTACGGCCCCGAGCCGCGAGCGCCGGTCTTCCGCATCCCGCGCTCGCAGAGTCCGGCGGAGGGGTGTGGCCAGGTTCGCCAGACGGATCCCTCAGGTCGCGGGATGGAGGCTCACGTGTTGCCGCAGCAGCGACTCGACGTCGCGCACGGTCGACACCGCCGCCAACTCGGCGACGTCGATGGCGGCGATGCCGAACGTCTCCTCGGCGGCGAACAGGATGTTGAGCGCCGCGACGGAGTCCATGCCGAGATCCTGCCGCAGCCGCGCCTCGGGCGTCACCTTCTCGCCGTCGACCTGGAGCTCGACGGCGATGATGTCTCGAATCCTGCGGCTCAGACTGTCCACGACGATCTCCTTCAGGCTTCGTACTTCCGAACTACGAGCGCCGCGTTCCTGGATCCGAACCCGAACGACGTCGACAGGACGGCGTGCGGAGCGAGGTCGCGCGCGCCTTCGGTGACGTAGTCGAGGTCGCACTCTGGATCCGGCTCGACGACGTTGATCGTGGGCGGAACGACGCGCTCGTGGATGCTCATCGTGGAGATGACGAGCTCCACCGCCGCTGCCGCGCCGATCATGTGGCCGAGCATCGACTTCGACGAGCTCACGGGGATGCGATGCGCATGAGCGCCGAGCGCCTGCTTCAGGATCGACGTCTCCGTCGCATCGTTCTTGACGGTGCCGGTGCCGTGGGCGTTCACGTAGTCGATGTCGGCAGCACCGATGCCTGCTTGCCGCAACGCCAACTCGACGGCGCGCGCGCCCTGGCGTCCGTCCGGCGCCGGATGCAGGTGGTGGTGCGCATCGGAGGTCGCGCCGAAGCCTGCGAGCTCGGCGTAGATGCGGGCGCCGCGTTCGCGCGCCACGTCCTCGGCCTCGAGGACGAGCATTCCCGCGCCCTCGGCGAGCACGAAGCCGCAGCGATCACGCGAGAACGGCCGCGACGCCCGCTCCGGAGGGTCGTTCAGGCGCGAGATGACTTGCAGGCGATCGAAGGCGTGGAAGAGCAGCGGTAGGATCGGCGCCTCGCTCCCGCCCACGACCGCGGCGTCGATCACGCCCGACGCGATCAGCCCCATGGCGAGACCCGTCGCGTCCGCGCCGGCCGTACACGCCGTCGAAATCGAATAGGCCGGCCCGCGCAGACCGAGCACGATCGCGACCTCCGAGGGCAAGCTCCCGCAGTACTGCAACGGGCACATAGGATGGACGCGATCGATGCCGAGCTCGGCAAAGGTCACGCCGTCGCTGATGTTCCGGCTGCTGGCGCCGATCGAGCTGCCGATGCTCACCGCCACGCGGTCCGGGTCGAGCGCGCCGGCGGCGCGAGCGTCCTCCCAGGCCATGCGAGCCGCAGCGAAGCCGAAATGCACGTAGCGGGAGAAGGTCTGGATCTCGCGCCGCGCCAGGAAATCTTCCGGGCGGAAATCCGTGATCTCTCCCGCCACGTGACTGTGACAGCGGCTCACGTCGAACGACGACACCGCCTTGGTGCCCGATCGCCCGGCCACCAACGCGCTCCACGTATCCGCGAGCCCGATGCCGCAGGGGGTGATGCAGGCGAGTCCGGTAATTACTACTCGTCGCAAGCGCGAAAGGTCGCTTTCTCCGGGGGGTGCCGGAAGCTAGCGCACGCGCGTGCGAACAAGCAAGTCTCGAAGCGAGCCCGCGGAGAAGTCGCATGCCGCGGCGCATCTCGTCACGAGAAGAGTTCCCGAGCATGCACCATCGCGCCCGCTATCTGTTGTGGTGTAGCGCGCCGCCAGCTACCACGCAGCGCTCATGCGGTCCGATCCGTCAGCCGCCGGCGCCGATCCTGCGGAGCTGTCCCGGTGTCAGGAAGAACTCGAGCGCACCGGCGGATCGCGGCGGCAGCGTCGCGACGACGAAGCCGGCGAGCCCCGCCTTGCGAAATCCCATGTGCACCAGCCCCGGCGTGCCGGTGAGGAGCGTCGACGCCAGCATCGCCAGATCGGGTTCGTGCCCGACCAAGACGAGGCCGCGCGGACGGCCGACGTCGGCTAGCGCCGCCAGTGCGGCGTCGGGGCCAGCACCCGGCGCGAAGGCCGACGCAACGACGACCGCATCATCGAGCTCGAATCCCGCAGCGACGATCTCGGCCGTCTCGACGGCGCGCCGCAGCGGGCTCGACACGACGCGCTCGATCGGAAGCTCGAGCGCCCGCATGCCCGCCACGACCTCTCGGAGCTTGCGCTTACCCTCGCCGGTCAGACGGCGATCGTGATCGCGGCCGGTGTCGCTACGATCCTCGGCGATCGCGTGCCGCATGAGCATGAGGAGATGCGGAGGACCCGCCACGTCCCGCCTGTCGCAGATCGCGGCCGCCGAGGCAACCAACCCCGTGCTGCGGCGTCCCGACTCGCCATTGCCGCAGCGGCGAGTCGGGACGCCGCCGGGGCACGCCCGTTCGACCTCCTCCCGCCGCTTCCCCTAGAATCGTCCCGTCCGATGCCTCCGGGGATCCAATCGCACACGCTGTTGACGTTCATCCTGCAGCTGGCGCTCCTCCTGACGGCAGCGCGAACACTCGGCGAGATCGCTCGCCGTCTCGGACAACCGCCGGTGATCGGGGAGCTCCTCGCCGGCGTCCTACTCGGCCCCTCGGTGCTCGGCGCGCTGGCTCCCGAGCTCCAGATCGCGCTGTTTCCGCGCGATCCCCTGCAATTCCAGCTCCTCGAGATCGTCGCCTGGCTCGGCATGATCTGGCTGCTGCTGATGACCGGCCTCGAGACCGATCTCGACACGCTGCGCAACCTCGGTCGCGCCGCCTTCTACGCCTCGCTCCTGGGCATGGTCGTACCGTTCGCCACCGCTTTCGCACTCGGATGGGCGCTGCCGGATCGCCTGCTGGTGGCACCCCACGAGCGCCTGATCTTTGCGCTCTTCCTCGGGACGGCTCTCTGCGTCTCCGCGATCCCGGTGATCGCGCGCATCCTGACCGACCTCGACCTCATGCGGCGCAACGTCGGCATCGTCATCCTCGGCGCCGGCGTCACCGACGATACGACGGGCTGGCTCCTCCTTTCGGTCATCGCCGGCATCGCGACCCGCGGCGAGCTCAGCGTCAGCAGCGCCGCGCTCGCGATCGCGAGCACCGCCGCCTTCGTCGCGCTGGTATGGCTGGCGGGCGCGCGAGCGGTGTACGCGCTGCTGCAGTGGATCGACGACCGCGTCGAGCTCCGTCACGCGATGGTCAGCGCCGTCATCGTGATTGCTCTTTTCTTCGGAGCCGTCACGGAAGCGATCGGTATCCACGCGGTGTTCGGCGCTTTCGTGGCGGGGATCGTAATCGGTCGGTCGCCGCGCCTCCGCAAGGGCGTGCTCGAGCAAATCGAGGCGCCGCTGCTCGCCGTGTTGGCGCCGATCTTCTTCGCCTACGCCGGCTTGAAGGTCGACTTCGTGCACGGCTTCGAGGTCGCCACCACCCTGGCGGTGATCACGGTGGCGTGTGCCGGCAAACTCCTCGGGGCGAGCGTCGGCGCCTACTGGGGCGGACTCGGATTCTGGGAGTCGCTGGCGATCGGCAGCGGCATGAACGCGCGCGGCGCCATCGGGCTCATCATCGCCCTCGTCGGCCTGTCGCTCGGAATCCTGAGCGCGCCCATGTACGCCGCCATCGTCACCGTCGCCATCTTCACGTCGGCGATCGCCGGTCCGCTTCTACGCTGGACCGCGCGCCACATCCCGGTCGCACCCGACGAGGTCGAGCGCTTCCGCCGCCACGCCGAGCGCGCACGGGCCCTACTCCCCACCGCGGGGCTGAAAGTGCTGCTCCCCACGAGCGGCGGTCAGAACGCCGCGCGCGCAATGGAGCTGGTCGCACCGATCGTCGCCGGCGACTCGGCGGCGAGCGTCGTCGCCTTCCATGTCGACGCCGCCCCCCGCCGATTCTTCGGCGGCCCGAGCCGGCGTCGCACGCCTATCGCCGCCCACCTCGACGAGCTCGACCGCCTGGCCCGCGCCGCCGGCGCGCCGGCGCTGACGCGCAAGACCGAGTGCGGCGAGCCGGTCGCAGAGGTAATCCTGCGCGAAGCCGCACGCGGCTACGACCTCATCGTGCTCGGAGCCTCGGAGGCCGCGCGCCGACACCCGCTCGGCGGCGAGTACGTACGGGCGATCGCCGCCGCGGCGCCCTGTCCGCTCCTCGTCGTCCGCAGCGGACCAAGCGAACGGCATCTTCCCGGCCCGGTCGGGACGAGCACGGCGCCGCCGTTGATCCTCCTGCCGGTGCGCGACGGTCCCTACGCCCGCGCCGCTGTCGAGCTGGCGATGCTCTATGCCGTGCGGGTGGGCGGCATCGTCAACGCCGTCCACGTCATCGAATCGTCGTTCGCAATCTTCGGTCGCGCGCGCGCCGCCGAGATCCGAGCCGAAGCGACCGTCGCCATCGAGGGCATGTTCGCCGACGTGCGGCAGCGCGGGTCCGATCTCGGAATCCCGGTCGCGACCGACATCATCGAAGCCCCGAACGTGGAACGCGCACTCCTGCGGGCGGCGAGGGACGCCGACCTCCTGGTGCTTCGCGCCGCGACGCGCCCGCACGCACGCCGCACCTTCTTCGGGCTGCGGGTCGAGGCCGTGCTCGCCGACGCGCCCTGTCCGGTCGCCGTGCTGCTGCTGCCCGCATAGCGGACCGCCGGCACCGCGGTCCGCAGCCGCGATCCGGAGCGCCCGACCCGTAGCGGCGGCGTCGCCGATCCGCTAGGGTCCCGCCAACTCACCCAGCGACGCAGGAGGACCCATGAAGCTCGACAGCGCAGCGGCGATCGTGACCGGAGGTGCGTCCGGCCTCGGCGAAGCGACGGTTCGCACGATCGTGGCCGGCGGCGGGCGGGCCGCCATCCTCGACCGGCCGCAGTCCCCCGGCGAGAAGCTGGCCGCCGAGCTCGGCGCCGAGCACGCGATCTTCACTCCCGCCGACGTCACCTCGGAAGAGGAGACCAAGGCCGCCGTCGACAAAGCCGTCGCGACATTCGGCAAGGTGAACGTCTGCGTGAACTGCGCCGGCGTCGGCATCGCCGTCCGCACCGTCAGCAAGCAGGGCCCGCACCCGCTCGACATGTTCCACATGGTGCTGAAGGTGAACCTGCTCGGCACCTTCAACACTCTCCGGCTCGCCGCGGCGACCATGGCCAGCAACGAGCCCAACGAGGAGAAAGAGCGCGGCGTCATCATCAATACGGCATCGATCGCGGCCTTCGACGGCCAGATCGGCCAGGCCGCGTACTCGGCCTCGAAGGGCGGCGTGGTCGGCATGACTCTACCGATCGCCCGCGACCTCGCCTCCCTCGGCATCCGCGTCTGCACGATCGCGCCCGGCACGTTCGCTACGCCGATGCTCGCGCTCCTGCCGCAGGCGCAGCGCGACGCGCTCGGCGCCGGCATTCCCTTCCCGTCGCGCCTCGGCCGCCCCGCCGAGTTCGCCGCCCTAGCCAGGCACATCATCGAGAATTCGATGCTGAACGGCGAGACGATACGTCTCGACGGCGCCCTGCGGATGCCGCCGAAGTAGGCCCCGGCGCGGCGCGCCTCCGCGCTCCTCGGCGCCTTCCTCAGATGCGCTGCTGATCCGCGAAGCGGCCGCTGTAGACCGCCGATCCTTCGGCGCGCTGCAGGACGATCTGGCAAAGGCGGGTGCCGGCGCGAATGCGCAGCGGCCGGCCGGCGACGTTCGCCATCTCGAGGACCTGGCGGTTGTCGACGCCGGGGGCCACGAACCCGGACGTCACGTGGATCATGATGCCGAGGCGCGCGTAGCGACTGCGGCCTTCGAGCCACCCCGCGACGTCGGGAGGCAGACGGATACGCTCGCGGGTGATGCCGTGGATGGTCTCCCCCGGTCGCAGCACGTACGGCTGCGTCAACGGGCGCACCTGCGTCACCGCCCGATAGTCGGCATCGTCATCGAGGTCGATCACGGCCGGCCCGCCCTCCATGACGCGGATCTCGTCGCCGAGATGGAGATCGATCGAAGCCGGACCGACCTGATCGGGATGGAAAGGATCGATCACGAGCCGTCCGGCGGCGATTTCGTTCAGGATCACGTCATGGGTGAGGATCACGAGACATTCCCTCCGACGCCGACTCTAGCGGCGCGGCTGGCGCCAGGCGAGCAGCCAAGAGCCGGCTGAGCGACGGCGTCGGCGCAGAATCGACCGGCGGCATCGCAGCATGCGGCACTGACCTAATGAACCTTGACAGATTCGCGTTCATCCCATACGTATACCTGGTCTATAAGGAGTTCTACCTAATGATATTAGGCTCGAAAGAATTGCAGCTCGACGATATCGACCGCCGGATCCTCATGCTCGTCCAGGAGAATTGCCGCTTGCCGCTGGCCAAGATCGGCGAGCGCGTCGGCCTCTCGGCGCCGTCGGTGCTGGAGCGGGTGAAGAAGCTCGAGGACGGCGGGATCATCACCGCCTATCGAGCGGTCGTGGACGCGCGGCGCCTCGGCAAGGACATCACCGCCTTCATCGGCGTGGCGATCGGACACCCGCGGGCGATCGAGAAGTTCGAGCGCGAAGTCGAATCGCTCGACGACGTGCTCGAATGCCACCACGTGACCGGGGGTCATACGATGATTCTCAAGGTCAAGACGCGCAATACCTCGTCGCTCGAGGATCTCATCAGCCGCATTCGCGCGCTCGCGGGGGTCGTCCGCACCGAGACCATGATCGTGCTCTCGACGCACACCGAGCGCAGCCAGATCTCGGTCATCGAGTCGCCGTCCGGCTCACGGCACGGGCGGCGCTCCCCGGAGAGGACCCGGCGCGCGCGGAGCGCACCCTAGGAGGACCGATGCACCTGCGACCCCCCGGACGCCAGGGCCTGTACGATCCCGCTCACGAACACGACGCCTGCGGCGTCGGCTTCGTCGTCGACATGAAGGGCGGGAAGTCGCACGCGATCATCGAGCAGGGCCTGCAGATCCTCGCCAACCTCACTCATCGCGGAGCCTGCGGCTGCGATCCGCTGACCGGCGACGGGACCGGAATCCTCACGCAGATGCCGGATGCCTTCCTGCGCAAGGCCTGCGCGGCGCTCGACATCCCCTTGCCGCCGGCCGGTGAATACGGCGCCGGCATCGTGTTCCTGCCGAGGCGCGTCGACGAGCGCAACGAGTGCCTCGAGCTGTTCGCGAAGGTCGTCCGCGCCGAAGGCCAGCGCCTCCTCGGCTGGCGCCGCGTGCCTGTCGATGCCGACCAGTGCGGCCCGCTCGCCCGCGAGACGATGCCCGAAATCCGGCAGATCCTCATCGGCCGCGGCCGCAACACGCCCGACCAGGACGCGCTCGAACGCAAACTCTACGTGATCCGCAAGCGCGTCGAGCGTCTGGTGCGCGAATCGGGGCTCCGCGACTCCGAGGCGTTCTACGTGCCGAGCCTCTCGAGCCGGACCATGAACTACAAAGGGCTCCTCCTGCCCGATCAGATCGCCCGGTTCTATGAGGATCTGACCGATCCGGACTTCACGAGCGCCCTCGCCCTCGTACACCAGCGCTTCAGCACCAACACCTTCCCGTCGTGGGAGCGCGCCCACCCCTACCGCTACGTGGCGCACAACGGCGAGATCAATACGCTGCGCGGCAACGTCAACTGGATGCACGCGCGCGAATCGCTGCTCGCCTCGCCGCTCTTCGGCGGCGACGTCGAGAAGCTCTTGCCGATCATCGTACCCGGAGGCAGCGACTCGGCGGCCTTCGACAACGCCCTCGAATTCCTGGTGCACACCGGCAGGCCGCTCGCACAGGCGGTGATGATGATGATCCCGGAGGCGTGGCAGAAGGACGAGAGCATGAGCGCGGAGAAGCAGGCCTTCTACCGCTACCACGCATGCCTCATCGAAGCCTGGGACGGGCCGGCGTCGATCGCCTTCAGCGACGGCACGGTCGTCGGCGCCGTGCTCGACCGCAACGGACTCCGCCCGTCACGCTACGTCGTCACCAAGGACGGACTCGTCGTCATGGCGTCGGAGGTCGGCGTCCTCGACATCCCGCCCGAGAACGTCGCTGCCAAGGGCCGCTTGCAGCCCGGCCGCATGTTCCTCGTGGACCTGGCGCAGGGGCGCATCATCGCCGACGACGAGCTGAAGGCCGCGATCGCATGCCGGCAGCCGTATCGACAATGGCTGGACGAGAACCTGACGCGCCTCGACGACCTCCCGGCGCCGGCGCGTCTCCCGGCCCCGTACGCGGACTCCGAGCGGCGCATCCGCCAGTTGGCGTTCGGGTACACGACCGAGGATCTGAAACTGGTCATGGCGCCGATGGCTCTGAACGGCCAGGAAGCCGTCGGCTCGATGGGCACCGACACGCCGCTCGCGGTGCTATCGGACAAGCCGCAACTCCTGTTCCACTACTTCAAGCAGCTATTCGCGCAGGTCACGAACCCGCCCATCGACCCGATCCGCGAGGACCTCGTCATGTCGCTCAAGGCGACGATCGGGCGCGGGGAGAACCTCTTCGCCGAGACGCCGGCCCATTGCCGGCGCCTCGAGATCGAGGAACCGGTAGTCGACGACGCGGCCCTCGCCAAGATCGCGAGCCTCGAACGCGATCGTCTGCAGGCCGCGACGCTATCGATCCTGTACCGGGCAGCCGACGGCGGCGCCGGGCTCGCCCGCGCCCTCGCCGCTCTCTGTCGGGAAGCCGCGGATGCGGTCACGGGCGGCGCGACCATCCTGGTGCTGAGCGACCGCGCCATGGATGAGGAGAACGCCCCGATCCCGAGCCTGCTGGCGACGGCGGCGGTGCACCACCATCTCATCCGCGCCGGCACGCGCACCCGCTGCGGACTCGTCGTCGAGTCGGGAGAGCCGCGCGAAGTGCAGCACTTCGCCCTGCTCGTCGGCTACGGTGCGGGGGCGATCAACCCCTATCTCGCCATCGCGACCATCCGGGAAATGGCCCGCAACGGCCTCCTCGCCAACGTCGCCGAAGAGGAAGCGGTCGCGCACTACTTGAAGGCGGCCAACAAGGGGATCCTGAAGGTGATGACCAAGATGGGCATCTCCACGATCCAGAGCTACCGCGGGGCGCAGATCTTCGAGGCGATCGGTCTCGATCGCGAGCTCGTCGATGCTCATTTCACCACCACGGCCTCGCGCATCGGAGGCATCGGCCTGGACGCCATCGCCACGGAGAGCGCGGCGCGCCACGCCCGCGCCTACACGGCCACGCCCGAGCTCGACGGCGAGCTCGACCCGGGCGGCCACTACCAGTGGCGGCGCCGCGGCGAGCTCCACATGTACAACCCGAGCTCGATCGCCAAGCTCCAGCAGGCGGTGCGCGCCGGGAGCTACGAGCTCTTCAAGGAATATTCCGCGCTCGTGAACGACGAGAGCCGGCACCTCTGCACGCTGCGCGGGCTCCTCGCGTTCCGACCCTCACGGCCGATCCCGCTCGATCAGGTGGAGCCGGCAAGCGAGATCGTGAAGCGCTTCAAGACGGGCGCCATGTCCCTCGGTTCGATCAGCCGGGAGGCGCACGAGAACATCGCCATCGCCATGAACCGCATCGGCGGCAAGTCGAACACCGGCGAGGGCGGCGAGGATGCCGTCCGCTATCGGCGCGATCCGAACGGCGACTGGCGCCGGAGTGCGATCAAGCAGGTGGCCTCGGGGCGCTTCGGCGTCACCAGCCACTACCTCGTCAATGCCGACGAGATCCAGATCAAGATGGCGCAGGGTGCGAAGCCCGGCGAAGGCGGCCAGCTACCGGGCCACAAGGTCGACCAGTACATCGCCAAGATCCGCTACTCGACCCCGGGCGTCGGCCTGATCTCCCCGCCGCCGCACCACGACATCTACTCGATCGAGGATCTTTCGCAGTTGATCCACGACCTGAAGAACGCCAACGACCGGGCGCGCATCAGCGTCAAGCTGGTGGCGGAGGTCGGCGTCGGCACGGTCGCCGCCGGCGTCGCGAAAGCGAAGGCCGACGTCGTGCTCGTGAGCGGCCACGACGGCGGCACGGGCGCGTCGCCCTTGACGTCGCTCAAGCACGCCGGCATCCCCTGGGAGCTCGGTCTCGCCGAGACGCAGCAGGTGCTGGTGATGAACGACCTGCGCGGCCGCATCCGCGTCGAGACCGACGGCCAGCTGAAGACCGGCCGCGACATCGCGGTCGCGGCGCTCCTGGGCGCCGAAGAGTTCGGCTTCGCAACCTCGGCGCTGGTGGCGTCGGGCTGCATCCTCATGCGCGTCTGCCACCTCAACACCTGCCCTGTCGGCATCGCCACCCAGGACCCCGTCCTGCGCAAGAAGTTCGCAGGCCGGCCCGAGCACGTCGTGAACTTGATGATGTTCCTGGCCGAGGAGTTGCGCGAGATCATGGCCGAGCTCGGCTTCCGCACCGTCGACGAGATGGTGGGGCGTGTCGACAAGCTCGAGCCCCGCGAAGCGATCGAACACTGGAAGGCGCGCGGCCTCGATCTCACCGCCATCCTCCACAAGCCCGACGTCGCCCCCACCGTCGCCATCCACGCCGTGAGCAAGCAGGATCACGGTCTCGAGGGCGCCCTCGACAACCGGCTCATCGCAGCGTGTATGCCGGCGCTCACGCAGCGCACGCCGGTCAGGGCGAAGTTTCCGATCCGCAACGTCAACCGGACGACGTGCACCATGCTCTCGGCGGAGATCTCGCGTCGCTACGGCGCCGAGGGGCTGCCGCCCGAGACGATCACGCTCGAGTTCACGGGCTCGGCCGGACAGAGCTTCGGTGCGTTCCTGGCGCCGGGCATCGCGGCGACGCTCGAGGGCGACGCCAACGATCACTTCGGCAAGGGTATCTCCGGGGGCCGCATCGTCGTGTTTCCGCCGCGGACGGCGACGTTCGCACCCGAGGACAACATCATCGTCGGCAACGTCTCGCTGTACGGCGCGACCGGCGGCGAGGTCTTCTGCCGCGGACAGGCCGGCGAGCGGTTTGCCGTCCGCAACAGCGGCGCCACCGCGGTCATCGAGGGCGTCGGCGATCACGGCTGCGAATACATGACCAAGGGCCTGGTGGTGGTGCTCGGCAAGACCGGACGCAATTTCGGAGCCGGCATGAGCGGCGGCGTCGCCTACGTGTACGACGTCGACGACGACTTCGCCGGCCGCTGCAACACGAGCATGGTGGCGCTCGATCCGCTGGCGGAAGAAGACTTTGCGATCTTGAAGGACCTCGTCCGGCGGCATCGCGACTACACCGGCAGCTCCGTCGCCGCACGCATCCTCTCGCAGTGGAGCGATGCAGCGGCCCACTTCAAGAAGGTCATGCCGATCGAGTACCGCGCGGTGCTCGCGGCGGCCCATCTCGACGGCGAAGCCTCGCGCCTCGCCTCGATCTGAGGCGGTACCATGGGAAAGATCACCGGATTCCTCGATTTCGCACGCGAGCTGCCGGCGCGCCGGCCGGTCGCGGAGCGCCTGCAGGACTGGCGCGAGATCGAGGGCTTGCTGCCCGAGGAGGCGCTGCGCCAGCAGGGCGCGCGCTGCATGGATTGCGGCGTCCCCTTCTGCCACATGGGCTGCCCGCTCGGGAACGTCATCCCCGACTGGAACGATCTCGTGTATCGCGGCCGCTGGCGCGAGGCCATCGACCGGCTGCACTCGACCAACAACTTCCCGGAGCTCACCGGACGGGTGTGTCCGGCGCCCTGCGAGGAAGCGTGCGTGCTGCGGATCAACGACGCCCCGGTCACGATCAAGCAGATCGAGAAGGAGATCGTCGAGCACGCTTTCGCGGCCGGCTGGGTGCAGCCGGTTCCGCCGCGCCGGCGAAGCGGCAGGAAGGTCGCCGTCGTCGGCTCGGGGCCGGCGGGACTAGCGGCGGCGGCGCAGCTCAACCGCGCCGGCCACGGCGTCGAGGTCTTCGAGCGCGCCGATCGACCCGGCGGCCTCCTCACCTACGGCATTCCCGACTTCAAGCTCGAGAAGCACGTCGTCGCGCGGCGCCTGGCGCAGATGCGCGCGGAGGGGGTGGTGTTCCACGTCAACGCCGACGTCGGCGGCAATGTGGCCATAGCCGCTCTCCGCGCCGGGTTCGACGCCATCGTGCTCGCCGGCGGCGCCACGGCGCCCCGCGATCTGCCGATCCCGGGCCGCGAGCTCAAGGGCATCCACTTCGCCATGGAGTTCCTGCCGCAGCAGAACCGGAGGATCGCCGGCGACGAGGTTGCAGACCAGATCCTCGCGACCGGCAAGCGCGTCGTCGTCCTCGGCGGCGGCGACACCGGCTCGGACTGCCTCGGCACCGCGCTCCGCCAAGGGGCCAGGAGCGTGCATCAGTTCGAGCTGTTGTCGAAACCGCCTGAGAATCGCGCCGCGGCCGCCGCCCCGTGGCCGCATTGGCCGGTGATCCTGCGCAGCTCGTCATCCCATGAAGAGGGAGGCACGCGGGCCTGGGGCATCGAGACCAGGAGCTTCAGCGGCGACGCCGAGGGCAACGTGAAAGCGCTCCATGGTATCCGCCTCGCGTGGAGGAACGGCGAGAACGGCCGCCCGCAGATGGTCGCCATCCCGGGCAGCGAGCTCACGCTCGACTGCGACCTCGTGCTGCTCGCGCTGGGGTTCCTCGGTCCGCAGAAGACTGGTCTGCTCGAGGACCTCGGCGTCGCCCTCGACGCCAGGGGGAACGTCGCCGTCGGCGCCGACTATCAGTCGAGCGTTCCCGGCGTCTTCGCCTGCGGCGACATGCGGCGCGGCCAATCGCTCGTCGTCTGGGCGATCGCGGAAGGTCGGGAGGCTGCTCGCGGCGTCGACCGGTTCCTCACCGGCGAGACGGGCCTACCGGTGAGCCCCGAGCGTTGAAAACGGCATCGGCGCAGCTTCATTGACCGCCGGATTCCTGGCTCGGGGATCGCTGGCGATTCACCGGGCGTCGCCAGCGGCATCCGCGCCGCCCCATTGCGGACGGTAGCGCCTCCGGCGAGGATGGCGACCGTGCGCATCGCCGCCCTCGCCTGCTGCGCCGCTACCGGCCTGCTGCTGCTGGCGGCGACGATCCGCGCGCACGCGGGGCGCGCGCCGAGCGTCCGCTGCGGAACCGTCGTCGAGGAGGAGGCCATCCTCGACCGCGACCTCCGCTGCGACGGCAGCGGCGTCACGCTCAGAAACCCGCGCAGCGTGCTGCAGCTGAACGGCCACACCATCGCCTCCGGCCGCTCCTGCGGCGACGGCGCCGCTGCTAGCGGCATCATCGTCGAGGGCACTGCCGACGATGCGCAGATCCTCGGACCCGGACTGGTGCGAGGATTCGTGACCGGCATCGCCGTAGCCGACGCGGTGCGCGTCCAGATACGCGACCTCCGCGTCACCGACTCCTGCGCGCTCGGACTCCTCGTCGTCGGCACCGACGGCATGCGGGTGCGCGACGGCGTCTTCCATCGCAACGGCCGCGGCAGCGACGAGGGCGGCGCCATCCGCGTCGAGCAGAGCAAGCGCTTCTTCCTCGACGGCACGGACGTCTTCGCGAACGCCACCGGCCCGAAAGGCGCCGCCCTCGACCTCCGCGACTGCGACCACTGCCGCATCGTCGCCAACCGGATCGTCGCCAACGATGGGCCGGGGCTACGTCTCGACCAGGAGTCGAACGGCGCGGTGCTCGAACGCAACGTCGTACTCGACCAGCGCGGCACCGATATCGTCGATCGGAGCAACGACGGCACCTACGTCTTCAATCTCTTCGAGCGCGGCGATGGCCTGCGCCCGCCGGCGCTCTGGCCGCCGGCGGGGGCGCGCGCCGCGGCGCCGCGGGGTCCGAGCGGCTGCGGGACGATGAACACCATCGTCGCGCCGCTGACGACGGCTGTGATCGAATGTCCGGCCGCTGGCGGCATCCGCGGCGCCCGCAACGGCGTCGTCGCCTATCGGCTGCTGAACCCGTTCTCGCTGCAGCCCTTCGCGGCGTCGTGCGAGCCCGCCGAAGTGCGCGCCGCCGACGGCTCGCGGGGCGGCGCCATCCGCTGCACGAACCCCAATCGGATCTACGCCGCGCTCCTGGAAGTCACCTGCTGCCTGATGTGACGCTGCTCAGTCGCCCGCCGACCGCAGCTGCTGCGCCGGATAGAGCTCTTCGCCGAGCGTCGGCAGCAAGCGCAGCAGGGCTTCGAGCCAATCGAGGTGCTCCTCCTCGCTCACCAGGATGTGCTCGGCGCGCTCGGCGCCGCCCGGGATCAGTGGTCTGCAGAGCATGGCAGCCGCGAGTGCACCGGTCGCCGCGGCGCTGCCCGGGCGAGTCGCCTTCAGGCCTGCTCGGCGGCGCCGGCCGCCATCGTCAACGGCGGCGCCTCCATCCCAGCGGCGCCCGCTGCCATCGGCAACGGCGCCTCCGCGACCGCCGCAGTGCGAGCCCGCGCCAGGTATTCGCGGATGAGCGGCTTGCAGCTGCCGCATCCGGTCCCGGCGCCGCAGCGGCGGCCGACCTCCTTCACGGTGGTGGCGCCGGCCATGATGGTCTCGACGAGCTCGCGCTCGGTCACGTTGGCACACAGGCACACGATCATGGCTCGCCTATATAGAGACATTGAGAATCGTTTTCAATAGCCTTCCGGCGACCGCCCCAGCCCTATAGATGGATGGCGCGCTTGGCGACCGCGAGGGCGGCTTCCTTCAATGCCTCGGACAGCGTCGGGTGGGCGTGGACCGAGCGCGCCAGGTCCTCGGCGGCGGCGCCGAACTCGATGGCGACCACGGCTTCGGCGATCAGGTCGGACGCCCGCGGACCGAGCACGTGGACGCCGACGATGCGATCGGTCCCGGCGTCGGCGAGGATCTTCGCGGTGCCGACGGTTTCGCCGAGCGAGCGGGCCCGCCCGTTCGCCTGGAACGGGCAGACGCCGATCGCCAGCGGGATTCCTCGACCGGCCGCCTCCTCCTCCGTCAGTCCGACGCTCGCGAGCTCCGGCCAGGTGTAGACGACGCTAGGGATCGCCGCGTAGTTAACGCGCGCCGCCTGCCCGGCCATCATCTCGACGGCTGCGGTCCCCTCCTCTTCCGCCTTGTGCGCGAGCATCGGTCCGGCGATGACGTCGCCGATCGCGAACACGCCGGCGACGCTGGTCTCGAAGCGTTCGTCGACGACGACCCGGTTGCGCTCGTCGACAGCGACGCCGATCTCGCGTGCCCCGAGGCCGTCGAGGTGCGGCCGGCGGCCGACCGCGACCAGGACGACGTCGGCCTCGACCTCCGAACGCTGTCCCTTCGACTCGAGCGTCACCTTCATGCCCGCGGCGGTGCGCTCGGCGCCTACCGCCGCCGTCTCCAGCAGGAAGGTCATCCCCTGTTTCTGCAGCGCCTTCTGCAACGCCGCTCCCATCTGCCGGTCCATCATCGGCACGATGCGATCTAGGAACTCCACGACCGTCACCTTGGCCCCGAGCCGCAGCCACACCGAGCCGAGCTCGAGACCGATGGCGCCGCCGCCGATCACCAGGAGGTGCTGCGGCACCGCCGCCAACGTCAGAGCTTCGGTGGAGCTGACCACACGCTCGCCGTCGAACGGCAGCGCCTGGAGCGCAGCGGCCTCGCTGCCGCTCGCGATCAGGATGCGATCGCCGGAAAGAGTCTGCTCGCGGTCGCCGTCGCGAACGACGACCCGGCGGGCGTCGGCGAAGCGCGCCCGCCCCTGCACCCGGTCGATACCGTTCTTCTTGAAGAGCGAGCCGAGCCCCGACGTACCGAGCTTCACGACCTTGTCCTTGCGCGCCATCATCGCCGGCAGGTCGAGCGTGACGCCGCCGACGCCGATCCCGTGCGCGGCAAGGCCGCTCCTGGCCTGGAGATATAGCTCGCTCGAGTCGAGCAGCGCCTTGCTCGGGATGCAGCCGACGTTCAGGCAGGTGCCGCCGAGCGTCGCGTCCTTCTCGATGCACGCGACCCGCATGCCGAGCTGGGAGGCGCGAATCGCCGCCACGTATCCGCCCGGACCCGAGCCGATGACGATCAGATCGTAGGCTTCGCCCGCCATCACACCTCCAGGAGCAACCGCGCCGGATCTTCCAGGCGCTCTTTCACGCGTACCAGGAACGTCACCGCCTGCTCGCCGTCGACCAGCCGGTGATCGTACGACAGCGCCAGGTACATCATCGGCCGGATGACGATCTGATCGTCGACGACCACGGCCCGCTTCTCGATCTTGTGCATGCCAAGGATGCCGCTCTGCGGCGGATTGAGTATCGGCGTCGACAGCAGCGAGCCGTAGACGCCGCCGTTCGAGATGGTGAACGTGCCGCCCGAGAGGTCGTCGATGCCGAGCTTGGCCTCGCGGGCGAGGCCGGCGAGCCGCAGGATCTCTCGCTCGATCTCGGCGAACGACATCCGATCGGCGTCGTGGACGACCGGCACCACGAGCCCGCGCTCGGTGCCGACGGCGACGCCGAGATGCACGAAGTGCCGGTAGACCACGTCGTCGCCGCGGATCTCGGCATTGACGGCCGGAACCTCGGCGAGCGCCGCGACGCACGCCCGGGCGAAGAACGACATGAAGCCGAGCCCGACCCCGTGCACCTGCCGGAAGCGCTCCTTGTGCGCGGCGCGCAATGCGATCACGGCGCTGAGATCGACTTCGTTGAAGGTGGTGAGAATAGCGGCCGTCTGCTGCGCCTGGACCAGGCGCTCGGCGATGCGCTTGCGCAGCCGACTCAGCGGCACCACCTCCTCGCCGACCTTCGCCCGGCCCGGAGCAGGCGCGGGAGCGACGACCGGCGCCGGCATGGAGGCCGGAGGCGGAGGCGGCGCCGGCGCCGGTTCGGGAGCGCGCGCCGGCGCCGCCCGGCTCTCGAGGTGCGCGAGCACATCGCCCTTGGTGAGCCGGCCGCCCTTGCCCGACGCCGCGATCGCCGTCGGATCGAGAGCGTGCTCGGCGATCAGGTGGCGGACGGCGGGGCTGAGCGGTCCGACCGAACGCGATGCCGCTGCCGGCGCCGCCGCGGGCGGCGGTTGTGGTGACGGCGCGGGCGGCGGCTCGGGTGGCGCCGGCGTCGCCGCGGGCGGCGCCGCTGCGGCAGCGGGGGCAGGCGGCGCCGCCGGATCGGGCGGCGCCGCGCCGGGCGCCGCGCCGGCGCCCTCCTCGATGCGCGCCACGACCTCGCCCACCCGCACCGTCGCGCCCGCCTCCTTGACTATGCGGAGCACCCCGACGCGTTCGGCGACGATCTCCATGCTCGCCTTGTCGGTCTCGAGCTCGAGCAGGACCTCGTCGCGCTCGACCCGCTCGCCGTCCTGCTTCGCCCAGCGCACGATGACCCCTTCGGTCACCGATTCTCCGAGCGTCGGAATCCGCACCTCGAACGCCATACCGTCCTCTCCTCCCGCTGCGCCGGGCCGCGTCGAGGCTCTCAGCGCGCGAACGCCCGGTTGATGAGCGCAGCCTCTTCCTGCTGGTGGATCTTGTAGGAGCCGGTCGCCGGGCTCGCCGCCGCCCGCCGCCCCACGTACCCGAGCGTGAGCGTCTCCGGCAGCACCGAGCGCATCTGGTTGCCGACGAAGAGCCAGGCGCCCATGTTCGAAGGCTCTTCCTGCACCCAGAAGACCTGTCGCACCGCCGGATAGCCGGCGAGGATCGCCGCGATCTCCCGGTGCGGAAACGGGTAGAGCTGCTCGACCCGGACGATCGCGGTCGTATCGATCTCGCGCTCGGCGCGCCCCGCGAGCAGCGTGTAGTAGACCTTGCCGCTGCAGAGGATCACCCGGGTTACCTTCTCCGGATCGATCGTCACCCCGACGTCGACGGTTCCCGGCCGCGGCTCGTCGAGCACGGTCTGGAACTCGCCAGCGGTGAAGTCGGCCAACGGCGACACCGCCCGCTTGTAGCGGAGCAGCATCTTCGGGCTCATGATCACCAGCGGCTTGCGGAACGAACGATGCATCTGGCGCCGCAGCGCGTGGAAGTACTGAGCCGGGGTCGTGAGATTGCAGACCTGCATGTTCATGTCGCCGCAGAGCTGCAGATAGCGCTCGAGCCGCGCGCTCGAGTGCTCGGGCCCCTGCCCTTCGAAGCCGTGCGGCAGCAGCATCACCAGCCCGCTCATACGCTGCCACTTCGATTCCGAGCTGGAGATGAACTGGTCGATGACCACCTGGGCGCCGTTCGCGAAGTCGCCGAACTGCGCTTCCCAGATCACCAGCTGGTGCGGATCGGCCCAGCTGAAGCCGAACTCGAAGCCGAGGACGGCGTTCTCGGAGAGCATGCTGTCGAGGATCAGGAACCTGGCCTGCCCGGGACGGATGTTGTCGAGCGGCACCCAGCGGGCGCCGGTCTCGGTGTCGTGGAAGACCGCGTGCCGGTGGCTGAAGGTGCCGCGGCCGACATCCTGGCCGCTCATCCGCACCGGGATGCCTTCGAGCACCAGCGAGCCGATCGCCAGCGCCTCGGCGCCGCCCCAGTCGATGTGCTCGCCGTCGCGCACCATGGCCGCGCGCTGCTCCATGAGCTTCAGGACCTTCGGATTCGGGCGGAAGCCGTCGGGCACCCGCACCAGCGCCTCGGCGACCTCGTACAGCGTCGACGCCGGTACGGCGGTCCTGGCCGTCCAGTCGTCGCCGGCCCAACCGAGCCCGCGCCACAGCCCGCCGAACGCGAACACCGGCTGCCGCGGCATGAAATCCCGGGCGTACGTCAGGGCGTCGTCCAGGAGGTCGTGGAACTCCTTCCGGCGCCGGTCGACGTCGTCGTCGCTGACGACCCCGGCAGCGACGAGCTGGCGGCGATAGAGCGCGAGCGGCGTCGGGTGCTCGGCGATCGCCCGGTACATCATGGGCTGCGTGAAGCCGGGGTCGTCGATCTCGTTGTGGCCGTGGCGGCGGTAGCAGACGAGGTCGATGATCACGTCTTTCTTGAAGCGCTGCCGGAAGGCGATCGCCAGCCGCGCCGCCTGCACGGCGGCCTCCGGGTCGTCGCCGTTCACGTGGAAGACCGGCGCCTGGATCATCTTCGACACGTCGCTCGGATACGGGGTGAAGCGGTACGCTGCGGGCGAGGTCGTGAAGCCGATCTGGTTGTTGACGATGATGTGGATGGTGCCGCCGGTGCGGTAGCCCTCGAGCTCGGAGAGACCGAGCGTCTCGGCGACGACCCCCTGCCCGGTGAACGCGGCGTCGCCGTGCAACAGCACCGAGACGACCCGCGAGCGCTCGCTGTCGCCGAGGTGGTTCTGCTTGGCGCGCACCATGCCCTCGATCACCGGATCGACCGCCTCGAGGTGGCTCGGGTTGGCGCTGAGTGACAGATGCACCTTGTGGCCCGCGCGAGTCATCCAATCGTGCGAGTAGCCGAGGTGGTACTTGACGTCGCCGTCGCCGGTCGCCTCTTTCGCGAGGAACGTGCCTTCGAACTCGGCGAGGATCATCTCGTAGGGCTTGCGGAGGATGTTGGCGAGGACGTTCAGGCGCCCACGGTGCGCCATGCCGAGCACCATCTCCTCCACTCCGAGGCCGCCCGCCTCCTCGACGAGCGTGGCGAGGAGCGGGATCAAGGCGTCGCCGCCCTCGAGCGAGAAGCGCTTGGCCGTCGGGTAGCGCAGCTGCAGGAACTGCTCGAAGCCCTCGGCGACGACGAGGTCGTCGAGGATCCGGCGCCGCTCGTCGGCCGTGAGCTCGGGCCGGTTGGAGGTCGGCTCCATGTGCTCGGCGAGCCAGAGCCGCTGCTCGCGCTCCGGAATGTGGAAGTACTCGACGCCGAAAGTGCCGCAGTACGTAGCACGCAGCCGGGCGATGAGCTCGCGCAGCGTCGCCGTCCGGCAGCCCTTGAAATCGGCGCACTCGATGACCCGGTCGAGGTCGCCGTCGCCGAACCCGAACTCCGACGGCTCGAGGAGGGGGTGGCTCGCGGGAGGCGGCGCCAGGGGATTGATCCGCGCCGCCAGATGCCCGAACTCGCGGTACGCGTGCACGAGCCCGAACACGCCGAGCACGGGCGCGACCTCGGGCACGGCAGCGAGATGCGCTGCGGCCTCGGCGGCCGGCGCCGCACGCCCGTTCGCTCCGGCGCTGCGGCCATCGGCCATCTCGAACCCGGCGAAGAACAGCGCCCAGCGCTCGTCGACCGAGCTCGGGTCGGCGCGATAGCGCCGATACTGCTCCTCGACGTAGTCGGCATTCACCCGGCTCACGAAGTCGAGGTGGCTCATGGTTCGTTCCTTTCTAGCCTCTCGGGAACGGCGCCGCTACCGAGGTCCGGTCGGGTTCATCCGGCGAAGCGGCTTCTGGTACACTGCGCGCCATGGCCAGGAACAGCTCGAGCGACGTCGTCGCTCTCGTCCTCGCAGGCGGAGAAGGCAAGCGACTCTACCCGCTCACCCGCGACCGCGCCAAACCGGCGGTGCCGTTCGGCGGCCGCTACCGCATCATCGACTTCGTCCTCTCCAACTTCGTGAACTCGGGCATCTCCAAGATCAGCGTGCTCACGCAGTACAAGGCGGGCTCGCTGATGCAGCATCTGGCGCGCGGCTGGCAGCTCGCACCCCAGCTCGGCCACTACGTGGCCCCGGTGCCGGCCTCCATGAACGTCGGCCCGCAGTGGTTCCGGGGCAGCGCCGACGCCGTCTTCCAGAACCTCGACGTCCTCGAGAACGAGAAGCCGCGCGAGGTCTGCGTCTTCGGCGCCGACCACATCTATCAGATGGACGTCTGCCAGATGCTCGATTTCCACCGCGGGTGCGGCGCCGAGGTGACGGTGGCGGTGATCCCGGTGCCGGCGGCCGAGATGGATCAGTTCGGCATCGTCGATTGCGATGCGTCGGGGCGCATCGTCGGCTTCCGCGAGAAGCCGCCCGTCGACGCCGCCGCAACCGGAACGCGGCTCGCCTCGATGGGACTCTACGTCTTCGACTGCCCGGCGCTCGTCCGCGCCGTCACCGCCGACGCCGAGCGCACCGATTCCACGCACGATTTCGGCAAGGACATCCTACCGCGCATGGTCGCGAGCTCGGCCCGGGTGGTCGCCTACGATTTCTCGACCAATACGATCCCCGACATGCAGGACGGCCAGCGCGGCTATTGGCGCGACGTCGGCACCATCGACATGTACTGGCGGACGTCGGAAGACCTGTTCTCGATCTCGCCGCAGTTGAACCTCTACAACCCGCGCTGGCCGATCCTCTCCGCCTACTATCCGCACCCGCCGGCGAAGTTCGTGTTCGCCGATCCCGAGGGCCAGCGCCGCGGCGTCGCCATCGACTCGATGGTGTCCGAAGGCTGCATCATCAGCGGCGGCCACGTCGAGCGTTCGATCCTGAGCCCCCGCGTCCGCGTCAACAGCTACGCCCACGTGTACGAGTCGATCCTCTTCGACGGCGTCGAAGTCGGCCGCCACGCCCGCATCCGCCGCGCCATCCTCGACAAGGGCGTCATCGTGCCGCCCGGGACGACGATCGGCTACGATCCGGCCGACGACCGCCGCCGGTTCACGGTGAGCGCCGGCGGCGTGGTCGTGGTGCCGAAGAACACCGACCTGGGCGCGCGCGCCTGAACGCCCGCCGCGCTCGGCGGCGGCGCCGCGCCGCCGCTCAGGCTGGAACACCGACCCGCCGCCGCACTGCCGTCGCGGGCGGCCGAAAAGCCGCTCCTTCGAGCCCGGCCTCGCGCAGCCGCTTGTAGAGCGTCGGCCGACTGACGCCGAGCTCGTGCGCCGCCCGGGTCACGTTGCCTTGACAGCGGCGTAGGCACTCGACGAGCTCGGCGGCGCCGACCGCGAGCGCGCTCCGGGGAGCCCGCGCCGCGAGCACCAGGCGCACGTCGGCGCCGGCGATCTCCGGACCCTCGGCGAAGAGCACGACCTCGCGCACCACGTTCTCGAGCTCGCGCACGTTGCCGGGCCACGCGTACTCGGCGAGCGCCCGCTGCGCCGCCTCGCCGAGCGCGAGCCCCGGCCGCCCGAGCTCGCCCGCCGTCCGTGCCGCGATGCGCACGGCGAGCTCGGCGACGTCGTCGCCGCGCTCCCGCAGCGGCGGCACCTCGATGACCACCCCGCTCAGGCGGTAGTAGCAGTCGGCGCGAAACCCGCCGCGCTCGACGAGAGCGCGGAGGTCGCGGTTCGTAGCCGCGACCACGCGCACATCGACTGCGAGGGGCCGGTCGGCGCCGACCCTCTGCACCTCTCCTTCCTGGAGGAGGCGCAGCAGCTTGCACTGCAGGAGCGGCGGCAGCTCGCCGATCTCGTCGAGGAAGAGCGTGCCGCCGTCCGCCTCGGCGGCGCGTCCGAGCCGGCGGGCGATGGCCCCCGTGAAGGCGCCGCGCTCATGGCCGAAGAGCTCGGCATCTATGAGCTCGGCCGAGAGCGCGCCGCAGTTGACCGGCACGAAGGGCCGGTGCCGGCGCGGCCCGCCGGCATGGATGGCGCGCGCCAGGAGCTCCTTCCCGGTGCCGGTCTCGCCCTGGATGAGGACCGGCACCGCCGTCGGCAGGACGCGGGCCGCGCGCGCCCTGAGCCGCGCCATCGCCGCACTCGTACCGGCGAGCCGCGCCAGCCCGCTCGTCGCGAAGCTCCGCCCCGGCCCGCGCAGCGCCTCGTCGATTGCCGTGAGCGTCGCCATGTCGCGGCACCGTAGGCGCGGCCGCCGGAGCCCCGCAACGCGACGAGTACCCGGTCGCCACCGGGCGCCGCCCGCGAGCGCAGGCTCCGGTGACGGCGGATCGTTCTCTCCCCGCGCCGTCTCACGGTCCGGCCGGATCGTCGGTCGCCGGGCGGATGCACTCGGGGCCCTCGTTTCGCGTCGCGTTCACGTACCTGGAGACCCGATAGGCCTCCATCACGTCTTCGGGGCAGGGCCGCAGGAGCGCCACGAGCTCCTGCGGCACGGTGGCACGCGCCAACCAGGCGGCATGCGCCGCGCGCGGGACGATCACCGGCATGCGGTCATGGATCGGCGCCACCAGCGCATTGGCGGCGCAGGTAACGATGGCGCAGCTCAGCAGCGGCTCGCCCCGCGCCGGCGTCCACCGTTCCCAGATACCGGCGAAGGCAACGGGACGGCGCGAGCGCAAGCGGATGAACCACGGCTCGCGGACGCCGTCATGGCGACGCCACTCGTAGAAGCCGTCGGCAACCACGAGGCAGCGCCGGCGCGCGAAGGCCTCACGAAACGCCGGCCGGGATGCGATCGTCTCGGCGCGAGCATTGATGGGGCGCGGCCCGCTCCCCGGATCGCTAGCGAACCACGGCACGAGCCCCCAGCGCATGAACCCGGCCACCGCCTCCTCGCTGCCGCTGCCATCGGCGGCGGCGTCCGGCGACGAGTCGGCGCCCCGCGCGACCACCAGCACCTCCTCGCCGGGACAGACGTTGAAGCGCGGGGTCGCCGCCGCGAACCTGTCGAGACGCACCCCGAATTCGGCGGCGATCGCCGGGAGCGGGCTCGAGCGCGTGAAGCGGCCGCACACGCAACCACCCTAGCGCAGGCCCCCGACCTTGACACCGCCGGCGACAGCAACGAGGGTCGGGCGATGCTCGCCAGCAGCGACGGGATCCCGACCACGCACACCGGCAGGCTGCCGCGCCCGCCGGCGCTCCTCGACCGGCGCGTACGCCCGAGCCGGCGCGGCCGCCACCCGGCCCTGGGGCGACGGCTGCTGGTCGTCGCCTGCCTCGGCGCGGCGGCGCTGGCGACTACCGTCGGCGCCGCCCCGCCCGGCGGCGCGGCGCCGGCTGCGACCGCCGCGGCGGCGCCGCAGCCGCACGCTACCGCAGCCACCTTCGCGGCGACGCCCGGGAGCAGGCAAGACTTCTCCGACGTCGCGCAGTGGAGCCGCATCTTCGACGATCCCGCGCGCGACGCCTGGCAGAAGCCGCGCGAGCTGATCGCGGCGCTCGGGCTCGAACCGGGCATGTGGGTCGCCGATCTCGGCGCCGGCACCGGCTATTTCAGCCGCTGGCTCGACGCCGCCGTGCGCGCCCCGACCCCGGGCAGCGCCGGCGGCGTCGTCTTCGCCGTCGACATCGAGCCGGGCTTCGTCGCCCATCTCCGCACCCGCGCCGAGGAGGAGCGGACGGCGACCGTCATCCCCGTGCTCGCGTCCAAGGACGATCCGCGGCTGCCGCCGGGAGCGCTCGATCTGGTGCTGATCGCCGATACCTTCCACCACCTCGACGACCGCGGCGCCTACCTGCGGCGGCTCGGTGCGGCGCTGAAACCGTCGGGGCGCATCGCCGTCGTCGACTGGAAGGCCGAGCCGCGCCCGGTCGGACCGCCGCCCGACCACGCGCTCGCCCGCGATCAGGTGATCGCGGAGATGCGCGCAGTCGGCTGGCGTCTCGTCGACGAACCGGCGCTCCTGCCGTACCAGTACGTGCTGATCTTCGCCGCCAACCGTTGAAGCCCATGGGTCGGCGCGCGCTCAACGCCCGCATGCCGTCTCCGGCCGCGCTCGCTGTCTCCGTGCTCCTGGCCCTAGCCGGTTGCCGGACGGCGACCGCGGGTCCGCGCGCGGTCCCGGCGCCGGCAGCGGTCGCGGCCGGGGTGCAGCTCACGCGCGTCGCCGCCGGCCTCGCCAAGCCCGTCGCCCTCGCCGTCGCTCCGGGTGACGACGGCGGACGGCTCTTCGTGGCCGAGCAGACCGGCGCCATCCGCATCGTCCGCAACGGCGAGGTGGCAGCGACGCCCTTTCTCGACCTCACGAGCCGGGTCTCGGCGAGCGCCGGCACCGCCAACTCCGAGCAGGGCCTGCTCGGCCTCGCCTTCCACCCTGCCTTCGCCGAGAACCGCCGCTTCTTCGTGAACCTCACCGACCGCAAGGGCGACACCCGCATCCTCTCCTTTGCGGTCGCCGCCGGCGATCCCGAGCGCGCCGACCCGGCGAGCGAGCGCGAGGTCATGCACGTCGCCCAGCCCTACGCCAACCACAACGGCGGCCACCTCGCCTTCGGCCCCGACGGCCGGCTCTACGTAGGGCTCGGCGACGGCGGCTTCGCCGGCGATCCGCACGGCAACGGCCAGAACCCGGAGGCGACGCTCGGCAAGATGTGGGCGCTCGCGGTCGGCGGCGACGGCGCGCCGACGGCGCCGCCCCGCATGGTCGCGCTCGGGCTTCGCAATCCCTGGCGCTACAGCTTCGATCGCGCCAGCGGCGACCTCTGGATCGCCGACGTCGGCCAGAACCGCTTCGAGGAGGTCGACGTGCTGACGCCGGCGATGCGGACGGCCGCGGCGCCGGTCAACTTCGGCTGGAACAGCGTCGAGGGACTGCACTGCTTCCGCGGCCCGACCTGCGACCAGAGCGCCTTCACGGCGCCGGTCGTCGAGTACGGCCACGCCGAGGGCTGCTCGATCGTCGGCGGCTATGTCTATCGCGGCCGGCGGCTTCCCGCCCTCGTCGGCCGCTACTTCTTCGCCGACTACTGCACGGCGCTGATCCGCAGCCTGGTGTGGGACGGCACGACGGTGCGCGACGTCTGGGACTGGCGCGACGCGCTCGATCCCGAGCACCGGCTGGCGCAGCTCTCCTCGTTCGGCGAGGACGCGGCCGGCGAGCTCTACCTGCTGTCGCTAAGCGGCGACGTCTACCGCTTCGACCCGCGCTGAGCCGAGCCGCGCCGCGGGCGTGCCGCTCACGGTATCAGGACGACCTTGCCGCGCACGCGCCGCTCCGCCAGGTCGTTCAGCGCCTCGGCGACGCGCGCGAACGGGTACCGGGCCGAGATGCGGGGCTTCAGCTTGCCGGTCACGTACCAGTCCATGAGCTCGCGGACGTTCGCCTGGTGCCGCGCCGGTTCGCGCACCGTGAACGAGCCCCAGAAGACGCCGATGATCTGCGCCCCTTTGAGCAGGACGAGATTCAGCGGGATCTTGGGAATCGGGCCGGCGGCGAAGCCGATCACCAGGAACCGCCCCTCCCAGGCGATCGCGCGCAGCGCCGGCTCGGAGAAGTCGCCGCCGACCGGGTCGTAGACGACGTCGACGCCGGCGCCGCCGGTGAGCGCTTTGACGCGCTCCTTCAGGTCTTCCCGCGCATAGTCGATGACCTCGTCGGCGCCGTGCTCGCGGCAGACCGCGAGCTTCGCGGCCGACGACGCCGCCGCGATCACCTTCGCACCCATCGCCTTCCCGAGCTCGACCGCGGCGAGCCCGACGCCGCCGGCGGCGCCGAGGACCAGCAGGGACTCGCCGGGCGCGAGTCGGGCGCGATCCTTGAGCGCGTAGTGCGACGTGCCGTAGGTGAAGAGGAACGCCGCGGCGACGTCGAACGACATCGCCTCCGGGATCGGCACGCAGAGACGAGCGTCGATCGCCAGCTCCTCGGCGAAGCCGCCGAAGCCGGGGGCGCCGAGCACCCGGTCGCCGGGCTTCAGGGTGGTCACCGCGGCTCCGACCGCCTTCACCACGCCCGCCACCTCGCCGCCGGGCGTGAACGGCAGCGGCGGCTTGAACTGGTACTTGTTCTCGATGACCAGCAGATCGGGAAAATTGACCCCGCACGCCGCGACGTCGAGCAGCACCTGCTGATCGCCGATCGCCGGCGTCGGCAGCTCCTCGACGACGAGGCGTTCCGGCGGTCCGAACTCCTTGCAAACCACGGCGCGCATGCGTGTCCTCCGGGGCGCGGTTGTGGCAGGAGCAGCGGGTCCGCGCAAACCGCGCCGCGCGTCCGCCGCAATCAGCAAGGACTGGCGGCGGCTCTCGAGTCGGCGGCAGCGCTGCCGCCGCGCCGACCGCGCCACCGCGCCGACTCGCCGGCCGCAGCCGACGGCTCCCCCGCGCCGGCCCCGCCACGATGCCGGCGCGTTGGCGCCACCGCGCCGACGCGTCCGCCGCAGCCGCCGACGGCCGGCGCAGCCGACGCTACGGCCGCAGCCGACGACGGCCGCGGCCGCTCGGCCCGCTAGCGCTCAGCGCCGGGTCGGGATCACGTGGCGCACGCCGCCCCGCGGATCGGGGTGGTCGCCGGTGTAGCGGGGGATCAGGTGGAAGTAGGTGTGCGGCACCACCTGTCCGGCGGCAGCACCCTCGTTGACGCCGACGTTGTAGCCGTCGGGCCGATGCTGCTTGGCGAGGTGCTCGCGCTCGGCGCGCAGCAGCGCGTGGCAGGCCGCCACCTCCGCGTTCGTGAGGTCGAAATAGCTCTCGCTGTGACGCTTCGGGATGACCAGGGTATGGCCGGGGGACGCGGGTTCCAGGTCGCGCACCACCACCGCCAGCTCGTTCTCTGCGAGCACCCGATCGCCCAGGTCACAGAAGGGACACGCGTCGCTCATGGGTCGTTCCTTCCGCTGGCTTGGATCTTGGGCAGGCCTCCCAGGCTAGGCGAGAGTGGACGCGGGATCAATCCGGCGCGGGGGCGGTGTCGTCGGCGGCGCCGGGCGGCAGTGGGCGATGCGGCGGTCCCGTCTCGACGATCGCCAGGGAGTATGCGACACGCTCCCGCCATGAAGCCAGCCGCTCTCCTAGTCCCGACCGTGCTCCTGGCGGCACTCGCCGCAAGCGGCTGCCAAGGCCCCGCGGCGACGACCACTGCCGCCACCTCCAAGGCCACGGCGGCGCCGACAGAAAGCGCGTGGACGCGCAGCGAGCCCGGCGTCGGCGCCATCCGCGTCGTGGTCGTCGACCCGCGCGACGGCGCGACGCTCTACGCCGCCACCAGCGACGGCGTCGTCAAGAGCAGCGACGGCGGCGGCCGCTGGCGGCCGACCGGCACCCTCGCGACCCGCGACACCCGCGCCCTCGCCATCGACCCCCGGGCGCCGGACGTCCTCTACGCCGGCTCGGCGAACGGGATCGTGTCGAAGTCGACGGACGGCGGCGCCACCTGGCGCGCCCTCGAGGTCGCGATCACGAAGCGCGTCCCCGTGCGCGCCCTGGTGGTCGACCCGACGAGCTCGGAGACCGTCTACGCCGCGATCCCGCTCTCGGGCGTCCTCAAGACGAGCGACGGCGGCAGCACCTGGAAGCCCGCCGTCGCCGGCCTCGCCGAGCTCGACGTGCGGGCGCTCGCCGTCGACCCGAGCGCCCCCGCGGTCCTCTATGCCGGCACCAGCGGCAAGGGCATCTTCAAGAGCAGCGACGGCGGCGCCACCTGGAAGGCCAGCAACGTCGGCCTCGGCAACATGGTGATCCGAGCGCTCGCCGTCGATCCGAAGACGCCGCAGACGCTCTACACCGGCACGACCGGGCTCGGCGTCTTCCGCAGCCGCGACGGCGCCGCGACGTGGAGCGCCGCCGCCTCCGGCCTCGCCAGCAAGGTGATCGCGAGCCTCGCCATCGACCCGAGCGCCCCGGCGACGATCTACGTCGGCGCCGCCGACGGCGCGCTCGCGAAGACCACCGACGGCGGCGACCATTGGATCGACATCCGTCCGGACACCCGCCGCCACATCTGGACGATCGCCGTCGACCCGCGAGCTCCCGGAACCGTCTACGCCGGCACCGCGGGCGACGGCATCTTCAAGAGCACTACCGGGGGCGAGCCTTGAGCGCGCCGCCGCCGCGCCCGCTCCCGAAGCGCCGCCGATGACCCGCCGCCACCGCTACCCGCCGCGAGCACCGCACCGCGGCCTCCGCGCCGCCGTGCTCGTCGCCGCCATCGTCGTTGCCGGAGGCGCCGTCGTCGGCGCCGGTCCGCTGCCGCCCGCGAGCACGCCCGCTGCCGCGCTCCGCCCCTGCCCCGCCGCCGACGCGAGCGGCGTCGTCACCCGCGTCAACGAAGCCCGGCGCCGCGCCGGCCTTCCCGGCCTCGGCATCGACACCAACCTCGCGCGCATCGCCGCCGCCCGCTCGGCAGCGATGGCCTTCGAGCGCCGCCTCTCGCACCGCGGCTGGAAGCAAGCGCTACGCGACGCCGGCCTCCGCGACCCCGCCCTCGGCGAGAACATCGCCTACAACTACGACGACGCCGCCGCCGTCACCGCCGGCTGGATGCGCAGCTCCGGCCACCGCGCCAACATTCTGCGCCCCATCTTCGCGCGCACCGGCGTCGGCTGCGTGGTCGACGCCCGCGGCCACCGCTGGTGGACGCAGGTCTTCGCGGGGTGAATACCCCGGCGGCCGTCCACGGCTGCCAGGGTCGGCGCTGCCGCCCCCGCTCCCCCGCCACGGCGGATGCCGTAGCAAGCGCCCGGCGCCACCGCCGTTGCGCTGCCGTCCTATATGATCAGTCTATCTACTCCGGAGCGTACGCTTCGCGTTGACAGACGACCGTCGCCCCGAGAAGGATCCGCGTACTCTCGCAACCCCCATTCCCCAGTGGCGAGGCGCCTGCGGCCTTTCGGAGGAGCTTGCATGCTACTGCGATACGCGATTCTCGGTCTCCTGGACGGACGAGAGCTCCACGGCTACCGCATCAAGAGCGTTTTCGAAGACCGGATCGGCCCGACCTGGTCCCTCAATTTCGGCCAGATCTACCAGACGTTGAAGGACCTGCGGCGGCGCGGGCTGGTCGAAGGGCGCTTCGATCAGGGCGAAGGACACATCGGGCGCTGGGTCTACACGATGACGCCGAAGGGCAGGCGGGCGCTCGATACCTGGCTCAAGCGCTCCCCGAAGCAGCCGCAGCCGATCCGCGACGAGATCTTCATCCGGCTCCTGGTGCTCGATCGCAAGGATCGCGAAGCGGCGCTCGCGCAGGTGGGTCGCCAGGAGCACGTCTACCGCGAGCACTTGACCCACCTGACCGCCTATCGTCGGAGCCTCGAGCCGATCGCCACCGAAGAGCGGCTGCTCAATTCCCTGGCCGCCGACGCCGCGCTTTTTCACGCCGAGGCGCACCTGAAGTGGCTCGAGCACTGCCGCGCCACGCTTTTTTCCTGGGAGCCTGCAACCGTGACCGCGGCCAGCCCACACCCCCGACCCCAGGCCAGAGCGGCGCGCCCCGCGAAAGCTCCACGATGACCGACGCCGACGAGTTCATCCGCGCGGTCGAAGCGCGTCTGCGCGACGTCATCGGGGAGGCGCCGATAGCCGCACCCGCCGTGCGCTTCCTCGATGCCGGAGGGAAGCGCCTGCGCGCCCGCCTGGTGTGGTGGGCCGCCGTCGCCGGCGGACGTCCGCTGGCCGGCGATGCGATGGACCGCCTTACCTGCGCCGCCGCCACGATCGAGCTCGCGCACCTGGGCTCCCTCGTCCACGACGACATCGTCGACGGGGCGCTGACCCGGCGCGGGGTCACGACGCTCCACTGCACGCACGGTGTCCGCCGCGCCACCGACATCGGCGTCGCGATCGCCCACCTCGCGAACGCTCGCGCCGCGAGCCTCGGCAGACGCGCGCGACGTTGCGTCCGCCGCGGGCTCCTGGCGACCTGCCGGGGACAGATCCGCGAGCTCGCGCTGCCGTACGTCCGCACCTCGCCGCACGCACGCCTCGCCGTGATGCGGGAAAAGACCGGCGCCTTCTTTCAGCTCGCTGCCGACCTCGGCGCGATCCTGGGGGGAGCCGACGCGGCGTCGCGGGCGGCGATCGGGCGCTTCGCCCGGCGCTTCGGCGTCGCCTTCCAGATCGCCGACGACGTGCTCGACCTCAGCGGCGACCCCGCCGTCCTCGGGAGAACGAACGGCGCCGATCTGCGCGACGGCGTCTTCACGCTGCCCGTGCTGCTGGCCGCCGATCCCGAGGGCCGGCTCGCCGTCGAGCTCGACCGTGTACGCCGGACCGGCAGCGCCGACGCCGTCGCTGCGGCCGCCGCTCGGGTGATCGCCGGCGGTGGGATCGCGGCCGCGCGCGCGGCCGCGGCGTGGTGGCTCTCCCGGGCCCTCGCGGCGCTGACGCCGCTTCCCGACCCGAGAGCCAGGGCCGAACTCGGCGATCTCGCGCGCCGCAACGTGCGCCGCGGCCTGCAGCCGGGCGTGCCGCGGTTCACCGCCGATCGGCCGCCGCTCACGGCCGCGCCGCCGCCTGCGGCGCCATTCGCGGCTTTGCACCCGCTCCCTGGGAACGCGGCGCTGCGCCTGTCGCCACGCCTGGCGCACGTGCTGGACTGGTTCCATCCGGGTCTGGCGGCGCTGACCGCGGCCCGGGCGGACGCGGTCGCCGAGCGCCGCCGCCGCCTCGAACAACGCCTGTGCCGGGGGCGGCAATGGTCGCCGCCGGCGCGCCTAGCGGCCGAGGCCATCGCCCTCGCCCACGCCCTCGTGGACGGCTCGCGCCTGGAGGCCGATCCGACGTGGACGCTCGCCCTGATCGACGCCCTCCACTGCGCGGCGATCGGCTTCCTTGCCTCGGCGCCGACCGCCGACGAGCACGCCCGCATGGCGGCGCGTGCTCGCCGGCTCATGGAGACGGACCGAGCGGACGCGGAGCGCGCGTGCGCCCTCGCCCGCAGCCGCGCAGCTCCGGCGTTACCGGCGCTCCCGAGTCCGGCGTGATCGCCCTCTTCTTCACCGTGAGCCTGCCGTATCTTCGCGCCCACGCCGGCCGCATCCTCCTCACCTTGCTCGGGGTCATCATCGGCGTTCAGGGGATGGTCGCCATGGGCGCTTTGAACCGCTCGATCATCGCGAGCTTCGAAGCCGGGCTCGAGGCGATCGCCGGCGACGCCAGGCTGCAGATCGCGGGAGCCGAGACCGGCATCCCCGATACGCTCGCCGAAGAAGCGCTGCGGGTTCCCGGCGTCACCAGCGCCGTCGCCGTCGTCGACGGCTCGTTGACGGCGGCCTCCGATCCGTCGCTGCGCATCCGCACCTTCGGCATCGACCTCCTCGGCATGGTCGGCACGCGCAGCCCGCAGTTCCCGCGCGAGCACGTCCACATCCCCGACGAGCTGCGCTTCGTGAACGCCCTCGACTCGATCGCCCTCGGGACGCCTCTCCTCGAGCGCCTCGGAGTAGCGGTCGGCGATACCGTGCGGCTCGCGACGCCGAGCGGCGTCCGCAGCTACGTCGTCCGCGGCACGCTCGACGACTTCGGACCGACCAAGCTCTACGGCGGCCTCGTCGCTCTCCTCGACCTCCCGGCCGCCGAGGACGTCTTCCTGAGCCCCGGCCTCGCGCAAACGATCTTCATCCACGGCGACCCCGCGGTCGACACCGATACCCTGGCGACGCGGCTCCGGACCGCCATCGGCGACCGCGCCCGCGTCGAGCGCACCGAAGCGCGGGGCCAGCAGATGGATGCGCTCCTCGGCAGCATCCGCATCGCCCTTGCCCTGGCGAGCCTGGTGACGATGATCACCGCCTTCTTCATCATCTACGAGACCATCACCATCTCGATCGAGCAGCGCCGGCGCGAGATCGCCGTCACCCGCTCCCTGGGCTTCACCCGGCGTGCGATAGCCGGCGTCTTCGTGCTCGAATCGCTGCTCCTCGGACTCCTCGGCGCCGCCGGCGGCGTGGCCGGAGGGTACCTATTGGCGCGGCTGTCGCTCGCCACGGCGGTGGCCGGCGTGAGCGGCATGTACTTCACGGTGGCGCCGGGCGAGGTGTCGCTGCCTCTCCGGGAAACGCTCGTCGCCATCGGCCTCGGTATCCTCGTCTGCATCGCCGCCGGCATCGCCCCGGCGCTCGGCGCCGCCCGCGAGCCCGTCGCTCCGGTGCTGCGATCGGCGCGCGGAGCCCGCACGACGACGCGATCCCCCTGGAGCCCCGGTCGCGGCCTGGCAGCGATCATCGCCGCCCTGGTGGTGTTCATGGCCGACCTCAGGCTCCCGACCGCGGGAGCCAAGACCGCCTGGATCATCCTCGGCCACGCCCTCTTCCTCTTCGGCATGGCGTTCCTCGCCCCGGGATTCGTGCGCGCCGCGTCCCTGCTGGCGGCGTGGGTCGGGTCGCGGGCGGATCTCACCGTCAGCCTGGCAACCGACTTCTTCGTCCGCCAACCGCGCCGGGTCGCCGCCGCAGCCTCGGCGATCATGGTCGGGTACACGCTGGTCGTCGTCCTCGGCGCCGTCGTCCACAGCATCAACGCGACCCTCTCCGCCTGGCTCTATCGCACCTTCGGAGCCGAGATCAGCGTCGGAACGTCACCGGGCCTGAGCAGCGCCAGCTTCGACCCCGGGCTCGCCGAGGACCTGCGCCGCCTCCCCGGCGTCGGCTCGGTCGAGATCTATCGCAAGAAGCTCTTCATCTATGGAGACCGGCCGGTCGTGATCGCGGCCTTCGATCGCGCCAACCGCCCCGACGGCAACCCCCTGCTCCTCGTCGCGGCGGCGGCCAATGCCTACGAGGACGCCGCGCGCGGCGACGCGGTCATGGTGAGCGAGAGCTTCGCGTTCCGTTACGGCGCCGGCCTCGGCGCGGCGCTCGACCTCGACACCCCGTCCGGCCGCCGGAGCTTCCGCATCGTCGGCATCGCCCGCGACTACACCATGGACGTCGGCACCATCCTGGTGGACATCGACGTCTACCGTGAGCTCTGGCGCGATGCGCGCTTGACCTACGCCCACGTGTGGCCGGCGCCCGGGGCCGACGTCGCCGCGCTCCGCGAGGTCGTGAACCGGGCGGCGCACGACGACCCTAACGTCACCGTGGTCACCAACGCCGAGTTCCGGAGCGAGGTCGAGGCGCGCATCGGCGACCTCCTGCGGGTGCTGGGATCGCTGCAGGTCTTCGCCTGCGCCGTCGCCGTCCTCGGCGTCGTCAATTTCGTCCTCGCCGCGCTCCTCGATCGCCGGCGCGAGATCGCCGTCCTTCGCAGCGTCGGCCTCACCGCGTCCGAGCTCGGGAGGATCATCATGACCGAGGGCGCCATGGTCGGCGCCGTCGGCGCCGGCGTCGGACTCATCGCCGGGATCCCGGCGTCCTACTTCATGGTGAAGCATTCGATGCTCGTGGCCATGGGGTGGTCGCTCGACTTCCGCTTCCCCGTCGTGCTCGCATTGACGACGCTCGTTGCGATCACCATCGCCGCTGCCCTTGCCGCCTATTTCCCGGCGCGGCACATCACGCGCGGCGCCATCCTGGCCGGGCTCGAGATGGAGTAAGAGCGTGCGCGAGATCCTGATTCGCTTCGACGGCGTCGAGAAGGTGTACGCAGCGGGAGCGGGAAGCGTGCGCGCGGTCGACCACCTCGATCTCGGCATCCTGCGCGGCGAGTTCCTGACGCTGACCGGGCCGAGCGGCTCCGGGAAGAGCACGGTGCTGAACCTCATGGCCGGGCTCGACTCGCCGACCGCGGGCGAGATCACGATCGACGGCCAGCGGCTCGCGGCCATGTCCGACGATGCGCTCACCATCTTCCGGCGCCGCAAGCTCGGGATCATCTTCCAGTTCTTCAACCTGCTGCCGACGCTGACCGCGGCCGAGAACGTGGCCCTGCCGCTGCGCGCCGACCGCCGGCCGCGGGCGGAGATCGCGGAGCGGGTGGCGGCAGCGCTCGGCGCCGTCGCCATGGGGCACCGGGCCCGCCACCGCCCGGCCGAGCTCTCGGGCGGCGAGATGCAGCGGGTCGCGATCGCGCGCGCGCTCGTCATCGACCCGATCGTGCTCCTCGCCGACGAGCCGACCGGCAACCTCGACTCCAAGATGGGCCAGGAGATCCTCGAGCTCGTGAAAGGCATGAGCGAGCGCACCGGCGTCACCGTGGTGCTGGTGACCCACGATCTCAGGGCGGCGGCCTACGGAGACCGCATGATCACGCTCCGCGACGGGCGCATCATCGACGAGGTGACCGGGCCGCGGCACGAAACCGTTCACCACGCCTGACGGCCTCTTCCGATCGGCGGTCGTGACAGGCAAGATCGCCGGCCGCCGGCGCGCCGCGCCCGGCGACGACCCGCATGCGCGGCAGCGGACCATAGCAGCGCGGCATCGACACCGGACGAACGGGCCATGACGACGACTCGAAATTCGGATGCGGTAGGGCTGCGCCTGGTGATCGCCTACAAGTTCGTCAAGGCCGGCGCCGAGCTCGTGCTCGCGACGCTGCTCCCCTTCGTAGCGCGGAGCGCGCTCCGCGACCTGGCAGCGCTCCTCGGCCGGCACGTCGCCGGCGCCTGGAGCCTGCGCACGAGCGAGCTTCTGACGCACGCCGACACGCCGCGCGCGGTGGCGCTGACGGCCCTGGCGCTAGCGCTCGACGGCGTACTGACGCTCGCCGAGGGATGGGCTCTCCACTGCCGCTTCGCCTGGGCACCGTGGGTAGTCGTGATCTCCACCGGTTCGCTGCTGCCGTTCGAGGGCTTCGAGCTGGCGCGGGCGCCGCACCCGCTGCGGCTCCTGGTCTTCGTCGTCAATCTCGCGATCGTGTGGTACTTGGCCGCCGGGCGGCGAGCGCGGCATAGTGCGCGCCCGATGCCGCTCGCGGCGCTACAGGACCTCCTCGACCGCAGCGCCCGCACGGCGACGCCGGCGGTCGCCGACTCGATCGCGCACCCGACCCGGCGGATGACGGCGGCCGAGCTCGTCGAGTTCTGGAAGAGCGCCCGCATCATGGCGATGACGACGGTCGGCGCGAACGGCCAACCGCACTCGGCGCCGGTGCACTCGACGCTCGTGGGCACGACGCTCTCGCTCGTGATCTACGACAACACCGTCCGTCGCCGGGACCTGAGAACCAACCCGCGCGTCTCCTTCACCACCTGGAAGGACGGTGCGGTAGCGATCCTCTACGGCCGTGCCCGCGAGGTCCCGGGAAGCCTCCGCGACGCCCGGCACGGAGGCGGCGGAGCGCCGCGGCGGGTGGTGGCGATCGAGGTCGAGCTGACGCGCGCCTACGCGATGCGGGCGCCGGAGCCCGCAGGCGACGCCGGCCGGGAGCGTCTTTCGCTCGCTCCGCCCGTAGTCTAGAGTCGCGCCCCGCACGATCAGCCGCCGCTGGAGGAAGGAGCCTTTCTGATGAATCCCCGCGTCACCACCATCGTCATCGGTGTGCTCACCACGGTCATGGGTGTGTTCGCACTGCTCTACCCGGAGACGGTCATGAACCGGATCACGGGCTTCGCGGTCGCCCAGAGCTTCTCCGCGAACTTCGTCCACGGCGAGCTCCGCGCCACCTACGGCGGCATCTTCACCGTGCTCGGGATCTACACCATCCTCGGCGCGCTCGACCCGGCAACCAACCGCGGCCGCATCCTCATGATCGGCCTCGTCTGGCTCGGCATCTGCCTCGGCCGGCTCTACGGCGTCGCCGCCGACGGCAACCCCGGCTGGTGGGGCTGGCTCTTCGCGGTCTTCGAAGCCGGCGTCGGCGGCCTCCTGATCGCGGTCTCGCAGATGACGCCGGAAGCCCCGGCGGCGATCACCCGACCGACCTACACACCGCCGCCCCCGCCGCCTACCACGCCGACCGCGACCGCACCCGTCGTCTAGCAGCAGCGCATTTCCTTGACGGGCGCGCGCCCGGCGACTACAGGCACCAACCGAGGAGTAGAGCCTATGCCCCATCTTCGCACTCGCCTGCTGCTGATACTCGTGCTCGGCATGCTCGGCGCAGACGTTCTCCCGGCGCGAGCTCTTTTTCTCACGTACGACCTGACGGGGGAATGGACCGGCAAGGTAACCTGCAAGACCTTCGCCGGCGTCAAATCCAAGAGCACGACCATCGTCCAGATGCACGTGACGCAGAGCGGGCAGCAGATCGGGATGGTGATCGACTCCCCCTCCGGCAGCCGCCTGTACGCCGGGCTCGCCAACCCGAGCCTCAAGAAGCCGGGGGAGAAAGGCGAGATGGCGGTCGTATCGTGCGGCACCAGCGACGACACCGTCTCCGGCCTCGGCGGCGAGCTCGGACGCCTGATCGTGGCGACCGCCAAGCCGCCCAAGACCAAAGCGACGCTGAAAGGAATCTCGCTCTGCTTCGAGCTGCCCAACCCGGCTCCCCTGCCCCAGTTCGGCACCTGCAAGTGGTCGATGAAGCGAACGAGCAAAGTCGATCCCAACGTGGCGACGACGTGCGAGCCATCATGACCCGGCACCGCCGGCTCTTGATGCTCGCCGTAGCTCCGCTCCTCCTGATCGGCGTGCGCGTGCATGCCGGCACCTCCGCCGCGCTCGCCGGCGGCACCTGGCGCGGGGTCATGAAGTGTACGGCCTTCTACGCCGGCACAAAGGAAAGATACGGCGGTGACACGCTGACGGTACGCATCACCCAGAACGGAACGCACCTCGGGATCGCGGTCGACTACCCGGACTACGGGAGCGGAGCCTGGACCGACACCTACGCCGCGATCCTCACTCCCGACCTGGCGAAGCCCAGTAGCAACGGCGAAGTGGCGCTCGTCCACTGCGGCACCAACGACCGTCTGGGCGAAGAAGGGGGCCCGAACGACGTCTTCGACGAGATCGGCCGCATGACCATCAAGGTGAAGCCGGAACAGGTGAAGGGGAGTCTCAAGGGCTTCTCGATCTACTCCGATCCCTTCATCGGGTCGGAGACCGAGGTCGGGAGCTGCAAGTGGTCGTTCAAGCGCGTCGACGCCGCTCCCCCGGCGGATCCCGTTTCCGTGACCTGCCCGGACTAGCGATCCCCCCGGGCGGCGCCACCGCCGCCGCCTGCCGTGGCCGCGCGGCGCGGCCGGCACGCCGGCGCCGGCCCGCGGCCGGTATCTAGTCGAAGCGTCCAGCCGCCACCGCTCGGGCGACGGCGCGATGGCCGGCGTCGAGACAGTGCAGCACCGCTTCGGGAAGGGCGCGCACTCGTCCGATCGGCAGCGGCGCTTGCGGATGGATCACGGTGAGGCGCGCTCGCGCCGAGGTCGGGATCGTATGCGGCCTGGCAGCGAAGGGCCGCTTCCAGATCCGCCCCTGCGGATCGGCAACGACGACCACGGCGCGCTCGCAGCCGGCAGCGAACGCAGCTTCGTAGGGAACGTTGTCGATGAGGCCGCCGTCCGCGTAGTAGCGCCCCGCGACCGGCAACGGATACCCATAGATGCCGGGCAGGTAGTTGGACGCCATCAGGCTCGCGAAGAAGGCTTGGCGGTCGTCCCAGCCGTCGAAGAAGTGGAGGCGGCGGTCGCGGAGCGCCAGCGCCCCGATGCGGAGCCGGACTCCGGAGTCGGAAAGGCGCTCGAAGCGGAGCCGGCGCATCGGTATCCGGCGCACGATCTCGGGAAAATTGGACGGCGTCCCGTAGCGCCAGAGGTTCTTTAGCCGGAGCTTCGGGGCGCGCGCCACCGCGATCCAGAAGCTGCGCATCTCGGCGATCTGCTCGGTAGCGATGCAGGCAGCGTTCCAGGCACCCGAGGAGATGCCGACGACGACCTCGAAGCGGACGCCGCGCGCGTGCAGGGCTTCGATGACGCCGACCTGGAAGGCGCCGCGGAGAAATCCTCCCGAGAGCACGAGCCCGAGGCGGCGGGTCACCTGTCGCAGCGCCTCATGGCTCGCGGCCGCAGGGTCGAGCGCGTAAGGTGCGAGGCGTCCCGCAAACGCTCCGAGTCGCAGCACCTCATGGGTCGCGGCGGCAGGGTCAAGTCCCACAGGACTGCGGTCGGAGTGTCTCCCGGCCACCTCTCGTAGCGCCTCATGGCTCGCGACGGCGGGCCCTCACGCGTCCGGCGCCAGGACGACGCGCGGCCGCACGGCAGTGCCGGCGGCGAGCGCCGCGAACGCATCGTTCACGCGCTCGAGCGGGTAGTCGGGCCCGGCCATCGCCTCGAGGTCGAGCGCGCCGCGGCGGACGCAGGCAAAGAGCTTCGGGAAGTCGCGGGCCGGATCGGCGGAGCCATGGATCGAGCCGCGCAGGGATTTGTCGAGGAGGAGCGCGATCATCGGGATCCGCACCTCCTCGGTGAAGCGCGGGAGGCCGACGGCGACGGCGCGGCCGCCCGGCGCCAGGGCATCGAACGCCTGGCGCACGGCGGCGCCCGTGCCGACCGCTTCGATCGCCAGGTCGACGCCCCCCTCGGTGAGCGCCTGGATGGCGGTCACGGGATCGCCGTCGTCGGCGCCGACGAGATCGGTGGCCCCGAGCCTCCCGGCCAGACGCAGGCGCGCGCGGTTCGGGTCGACGGCGACGATCCGCGCCGCGCCGGCGATGCGCGCGCCCTGGATCGCCGAGAGCCCGACGCCGCCGCAGCCGAAGACGGCGACGCTCTCGCCCCAGCGCACCGCGCCGGTGATGACCGCGGCGCCGAAGCCCGTCGTCACCCCGCAGCCGACGGAGCACACCGTCGGCAGCGGCAGGTCCGCCGGCACCGGGATCGCGGTGCGCTCGCCGACGACGACGAGCTCCGCCAGACCCGAGATGCCCATGTAGCGGCCGAGGGTCCGGCCGGCGAGCGTCAGGGATCCGTCGGCGGCGTCGGTCCGCATCGCTGCGCAGAGGTGCGTCCGCCCCGCCCTGCAGGCGCGGCAGCGCCCGCAGCGGGGAATCCAGGCGAGCACCACCCGCTCGCCGACGGCGCGCCCGGCGACGCCGGGGCCGAGGCTCTCGATGACGCCTGCGGCCTCGTGGCCGAGAACTGCCGGGAAGGCGATCCCCTCCCCCGTCCGCCACACGTGCAGGTCGCTGGCGCAGATGCCGCAGGCGACGAGGCGCACGCGCACCTCGCCGGGACCCGGCGCCCGCACCGTGACCTCCTCGACCCGAAGCGGCGCGCCGGCCGCGGCGGCGACCGCCGCCCGCGCCCGCACGTAGCCGCCGACGGCAGCCGCACCGGCGGCGTCCGGCAAGCGCCGCTCTTCCTCGCGAGTCACGGCATGCCGCCGGCGTCGGGATCGCCGCCCGGCAGCAGGGCCAGGCGCACCGGATCGCCGCAGCGCTCGGCGAGGTCCGCTAGGGCCGCGGGCGCGCGCTCGAGGGCGTAGCGCGCGGTGATCGAAGCGCCGAGATCGAGCGCCCCGCTCGCCGTCAGGTCGACGACGCGCGCCAGCTCGGCGCGGGTGTAGCCCATGGAGCCGAGGACGGCGATCTCGCGGCCGACGAAGGAGACGAGCGGCCCGAGGGTCGGCGACTCCATGCCGACGCCGCCCACGATCACGCGGCCGCCGCGCGCCACCGCAGCGATCGCGAGCTCGACCGAAGCCTTCCGGCCCGCGTACTCGATCACCAGCTCGGGGCCGTCCCCGCCCGCGGCCCGGCGGATCGCCTTGCGCGCGTCGTCGGCGGCGGCGTCGACCGTGGCGTCGGCGCCCGCCGCCGCCGCCCGCCTGAGCGCGCCCGGGCTGGCGTCGACCGCGACGATGGTCCTGGCGCCGAGGAGCCGGGCGAGGAGGATCGCATGGTAGCCGACGCCGCCGCAGCCGATCACGGCGATGCGCTCGCCGCCGGCGACAGCGGCGCGCGTGGCCACCGCGTGGTACGCGGTCGCCACGGCGTCGGCGAGGATGGCCCCGTGCGCGAACGGAATCCCGGCCGGCAGCGGCAGCGCGCAGGAGGCCGGGACGACGATCTTCTCGGCGAACGTCCCGTCCCGGGCCATGCCGAAGATCCGCGCCCCGGGACAGAGCCCGAGATGCCCCGCGGCGCAGGCCGGACAGGCGCCGCAGGTCTCGCTCGGCAGGAGGAGGACGCGATCGCCGACGGCGAAGTCGCCGACGCCGGCGCCGACGGCGTCGACGATCCCTGCCCCCTCGTGCCCCATGGTCACCGGCAGGGTCGCCACCGGCAGCCGGCCGTGGGCGGCGTGCAGGTCGGTGCCGCACACGCCCGCCGCCTGCACCGCGACCCGGATCTCCCCCGCTCCGAGCGTCGGCTCGGGGACGTCCTCGACCCGCACCTCGGGTCCCGCGTAGAGTCGTACCGCCCGCATACAATGCCTCCTATTCGGCGCCGTGGACGCTGCGCCCCTGGTCCCGCCACCACGGCTCGCGCAGCGCCCGGCGCAGGATCTTGCCGACGCCGCTCTTCGGGAGCTCGGCGACGACGTCGACCGCCTTCGGCACCTTGAAGCGCGCCAGGCGCTCGCGGCAGTGGGCGATGAGCTCGGCCGGCTCCAGTGTGTTCCCGGGGCGCACGGTCACGGCGGCGCGCACGGCCTCGCCCCACTTGGGATCGGGGACCGCGAACACGGCGCACTCGGCGACCGCCGGGTGCTCCGCGAGCACGCCCTCGACCTCGGCCGGGTACACGTTGAAGCCCCCGGTGATGATCTTGTCCTCCTTGCGATCGGAGAGGAACACGTAGCCCTCCGCGTCCATGCGGCCGAGGTCGCCGGTGCGCAGCCAGCCGTCCCGCAGCCGGGCGCGGTCGAGCTCGGGGCGCTTCCAGAAGCCCGGCGTTGCCCACGGCGCGTAGACGCAGATCTCGCCGACCTCGCCCGGCGCCACCTCGCGTCCGTCCTCGGCGCAGATGCGCACCTGCGCGAAGGCGGCGCACTCGCGGCCGACCGAAGACAGGCGCTCGCCGCCGCCGTCGAGGGCGGCGACATGCTCGGCCGGATCCATGAAGGTGTTGAGCCCGTAAGCCTCGGTCTGTCCGAAGCCGGTGTAGAGCACGGGCCCCAGCCGCGCGAGCGAGCGGCGCACCAGCGCCGGCGCCGCCGGCGCCGCCGCGTAGACCACCGCGCGCAGGCTCGAGAGGTCGGCGGCGGCGGCGGCGGGATGGTCGAGGAGCATGCGCAGCAGCGTCGGGATCACCAGCATCATCGTCACCCGATGGCGGGCGACGGCGGCGAGCGTGGCCTGCGGATCGGGCGTCGGCAGGATCACCAGGGTCGCCCCGGCGAGCCACGCGGCATCCATCGCCCGACCGCCGAAGTGGCTGAGAGCGAGCTGGCCGAGGAGGCGATCTTCGGGACCGAGAGCGAAGGCGGTCGCCCAGGCGCCCATGGCGGCGCCGACGCTCGCATAGCTGTGCGCGACCCCTTTCGGATGCCCGGTCGTGCCCGAGGTGTAGAGGATCTGCGCCAGGGCGCTCGGAGCGCGGTCGATCACCGGCGGCTCGCTCCCGGACGCAGCAGCGCGAGCGGCGAGGTCGAGCGCGCCATCGCCGGCGGCGAGGGCCAGCACCGCCGCTCGTCCTCCTGCCGCCTGCTGCGCCCGCGGTATCGCCTCGGCCGTGAGGGCGACGACGAAGCGCGCCGCGGCGTCGTCGACCATGAACGCGTGCTCGGCGCTCGTCAGGGCGCCGAGCAGCGGCACCAGCACGCCGCCCGCCCGCGCGATCGCGATCGCCGCCTCGACGTACTCGATGCGGTTCTGCTGCACGACCGCGACGCGGTCGCCGGGCGCCAGCCCGAGCTCGATGAGCGCCCGCGCCAGTCGCGTCGCGGCGCCGTCGAGCTCGGCATAGGTGCGCCGGCGCTCGCCGTCGATGAGCGCCGTCCGCGCCGGCCAGCGCCGCGCAGCGCGCGCCGGATAGTGGGCATAGGGGTGGATCACGGCCGGTCCCGGCGCCGGTCCGCCGGCAAGTGTCGCTCCGACGGCCCCGCGTAGTGGGCCCCGAGCGCGTCGGGGATGATGCGCAGCGGCACGCCGTCACGGATCTCCTCGACGATGTGGGCGAGGAGCGCCATGCCGTAGCTGAGCGCTCCGAGCCCACCGATCGTCAGCGGCTCGAAGCCGAGGTCGGCGAGCAGGGCGCCGAGCGCCCCGGCCAGATTGATGGGTATCACGCGCCCCTTGCGCCGCTCGACCTCGGCGGCGATGGCGTCGAGGAGGCGCCCGTGCGCGCGCCAGCCGTCGGCGGCGATCGCCAGACGGCGCAGCGTCACCGCCCGCGGCTCGGCGGTCTTGTGCAGCGGATGCCCGAGTCCGGGCACGGCGCCGCGGCGCGCGAGCCAGGCGTCGACGGCGCCGCGCGCCGCGGCTTCGACGTCGCCGCCGGCGCGCACGGCCTCGATCAGCATCGCCGCCGGCTCCTGGGGCGAGCCGGTCACCGAGCCGCTCGCGAGGATGCCGCTCGCGAGGGCGGGGACCGGGGAGTCGGGAAATGCGGAGGCGGTGAAGCGTGCCGCGCATGCGGCCGAGTTGATGAACTGCTGGTCCATGCCGCTGCGCAGCGCCAGGTCGAAGAGCGCCGCCTCGCGGGCGTCGGGGAGCTCGCCGCGCAGCAGCAGGAACGCCGCCTCGCTGTACGACAGATGCTCGATCAGCTCCTCGATCGGATAGCCGCGGACGTGGATCCTGCCGCGCTCGGCGCGGCTGATGCGCGTGGTCCAGTAGTCGCTCCAGTCGCCCGAGGCGACGTACTGGCCGACGTGGCGACGCGGGGAATCGGACATGGCGTTACCTCCCTTTCCACTCGGGCGGGCGCTTCTCGAGAAAGGCGCGCGGTCCTTCCTGCGCGTCCTCGCTCTGGCGCACCGGCTCGGCGAGCAGCTGCTCCAGACGCAGGCCCTCCGCGAGCGTCTGGTCGAGGCCGCACCAGACGGCGGCCTTCGCCGCGCGCACGGCAAGCGGCGCGTTGGCGGCGATGGCGCGGGCCACGGCGAGCGCCTCGTCGCCGAGCCACGCCAGGGGCACGACGCGCGAGACGAGGCCCATGCGCTCGGCCTCGCGGGCGTCGATGCGGCGGCCGGTCAGGATCAGGTCGAGGGCGCGCTCGGGTCCGACGAGCCGCGGCAGCCGCTGCGTGCCGCCGGCGCCGGGAATGATCCCCCGCGTCACCTCGGGGAGGCCGAAGGTGGCGCTCTCGGCGGCGATGCGAAGATCGCAGGCGAGCGCCAGCTCGAGGCCGCCGGCCAGGCAGTGGCCGTTCACGGCGGCGACGATCGGCTTGTCGACGGCGAGATTGCGCGTGATGCCGCCGAGGCCGGGCATCTGCTCCGAACGCCGCAGGCGCTCGCTCGCCGTGAGCTTGCGGTAGAAGTCGCCGACGCCGCGGAGGTCGGCGCCGGCGCAGAAGGCGCGCTCGCCGGCGCCGGTCAGGATCGCCGCCCGCAGCGTGTCGTCGTCGCGGAAGCGGAGCCAGGCGGCCGCGAGCGCGTCGCTGGTCGCGAAGTCGAGAGCGTTGTGCACCTCGGGGCGGTCGATGGTGAGGATCGCCACCGCGCCGTCGCGTTCGAAGCCGATGCTCATGATGCTCCTCCCTGGTCGCCGGCCGGCGCGAAGCGCGGCAGGACGCGGTCGCCCGCCTTCTCGAAGCGGACCGCGACCGGCATGCCGACGGCGACCTCCGCGGCGGCGCAGCCGACGACGTTCGAGATCAAGCGCGGCCCCTCGTCGAGCGCGATCAGGGCGACGACGTAGGGTGCCGGCAGCGCCGGGTGGTAGGTGCGGCGATAGACGGCGAAGGTCTCGACGCGCCCGCGCCCGCACGCTTCCTGCACCGCGAGCCGCCGCGACCAGCAGCGCGGACAGCAGGGCCCCGGAGGCAGGAAGCGGTGGCCGCAGTCCGCGCATGCCGCGATGGCGAGAACGCCGCGCCGGCACTCCTCCCAGAAGGGAGCCGTCAGGGCGTCGGGCGGAGGCAGCGCCGGGCCGGTTGCGGACATTGGCATCACCTCCCGAGCACGAGCGTCGCGTGCGTGTTCATACCGAGGCCATGGCCGGAGACCAGCGCCGTCGCGGCGTCCGCCTTCTGGCGCTCGCCGGCTTCGCCGCGGAGCTGCCGCACCGCCTCGATCACGTGCAGCATGCCGCCGCCGTAGCCCTCGGCGAGGAGCCCGCCGCTCGGGTTGACGCAGAGGCTCCCTCCGGGCGCGATGCGCCCGCCCGCGACGAAGGGTCCGGACTCGCCGGCAGCGCAGAAGCCGTAGTCCTCGAGCTGCAGCAGGACCACGATCGTGAAGCAGTCGTAGAGGAGCACGACGTCGAGATCGCCCGGCCCGAGCCCGGCGCGAGCGAGCGTCTTCGGTCCGCAGCGCGCGGCCGGCAGCCGTTCGAAGTGCTCCGGCGAAGCGTAGGTCGAGAGGCTGTGGGCCTGTCCCTGGCCGAGGATGCGAACCGGGCGGGCGCGCAGATCGCGGGCGCGCTCCTCGGTAGTGACGACCACGGCCGCGGCGCCGTCGGAAACCAGGCAGCAGTCGAGCTTGCGCAGCGGCTCGACCACGGGCTCCGAGGCCAGGTACTCCGCCATCGTGAGCGGCCGGCGCTTCTCGGCGTGCGGCGTCCGCGCTGCGTGCGCCCGCGCTGCGATCGCCACCTCGCCCAGGTGCTCGGGCCGCGTCCCGTAGCGGTGCATGTGGCGTCGCGCCGCCAGGGCGTGCAGACCGACGGCGCCGAAGAAGCCGAAGACCGCCTCGTCGCCGCGGCCGTACTCGAAGGATCGCGGCGTCGCCAACGGACTGTCGCCGTAGACGCAGAGGCACACGTCGCAGAGCCCGGCTTCGACGGCGAGAGCGGCGCGCCCGACGACGGCAACGCTCCCGGCGCCGCCCAGGATCTCCGATCCCACGTAGTCGGGATCGAGGCCGAGCTGGGCGCCGAGCCGCAGGAAGTGCGGCGTGATGCCGTCGAGGATGCCCTGCGCCGGGCCGGGGTCGGTGAGCAGGCCGTCCACGTCCGCCGGACGCAGCCCGGCGTCGGCGACCGCGGCCGCGGCGGCCTCGGCCTCCAGGTGCCACGCGGTGCGCGGCGCGAGCCTCCCGAAGGCGGTGTGCCCGACGCCCGCGATCACCGCCCGCCTGCTCACGCCGCTCCCACCGGCATGCGACGCTTGGCGATGATCTCGCGCATCACCTCGCTCGTACCGGCGCCGATCCCCCAGTTCTGGACGCCGCGCGAGCAGCGCGCCACGTAGTTCTCCTCCATGAAGCCGTAGCCGCCGAGCGCATGGGCGCAGTCGAGGACGAGGCCGCGGATGATCTCGGCGCCGTAGAGCTTCGCCATGCTGACGGTCTCGTCGCCGCGCGGATCACGGTCGGCGAGCTGCTCGGCGGCCCGATAGGTGAGCGCGCGCGAGGCCTCGAGCCGCGTCATCCAGTCGGCCATGCGGTGGCGCCACGCCTGCATGGCCGCAAGCGGCTGCCCGAAGGCGCGGCGCTCGGCCATGTAGGCGAGCGTCTCCTGCAGCACGTCGTCGCAGAGCGCGTTCATCATCACCGCGAGCACCAGGCGCTCGCCTTGGAAGGCGCGCATGATGTAGCGGAAGCCGCGGCCCTCCTCGCCGATCAGGAAGCGGCGCGGGACGCGCACGTCGTCGAAGAAGAGCTCTGCGGTGTCGCTCGAGTGCAGATCGACCTTGCGCAGCCGGCGGCTCACCTGGAAGCCCTTGGCGTCGGTCGGGCAGACGACGAGGCTCACGCCGTCGGGCCCCGGCCCGCCCGTGCGCACGGCCAAGGTCACGAAGTCGGCCCGGGCGCCGTTCGAGATGAAGATCTTGGAGCCGCGGATCACGTAGTCGTCGCCGTCGGCGCGCGCCGTCGTCCGCAGCGCCGCCACGTCGGAGCCGCCGCCGGGCTCCGAGACGCCGAGGGCAGCGATGCGCTCGCCGGCGATCGCCGGCGCCAGCCACTCCCGGCGCAGGGCGTCGCTCCCGTGGTCGTGGATCACCGCCGTCGCCATCTCGCACTGGACGAGGAGCCCGACGACGCAGCCGATGTCGCGGCCGCGCACCAGCTCCTCGACGAGGATCACCGTGTACCAGTAGTCGAGCCCGCTCCCGCCCCATTTGGGGTCGAAGCGCACCCCGAGCAGGCCGAGCGCCCCCGCCTTGCAGAAGAGGTCGTCGGGGAACCCCTCCTCGGCCTGCCACTTCTCGGCAAAGGGGCGGATCTCGTCGGCGACGAAGCGCCGCACGCTCGCCCGAAAGGACTCGTGCTCCTCGCTCCAGTGGGGGAACGCCATTGCGACCTCCTCGTTCTAGGCGCCTCGCTTGCGCCGCGGTCGGCGCGGCTTCGCTATTCCTTCGGCGAAGACCGCGTCCATGAGCCCGATGATCTCGTCGAAGGGGTAGTCGCCGACGCCGGCGGTCTCGCGCTCCACCAGCATGCGACCGAGGTGGAACATCAAGTAGGCGACCCGTTCGCTGTCGATCCGGCGCAGCGATCCTTCGGCGATGCCCTGGTCGAGGACCTGCTGCAGGAGGCCGATGATGCGCCGCTCCTGCTCGCGCGTGAAGGCGTGCGCCACCGGCTCGAGGCTCATCTCGGCGTCGCCGGCCAGCGCCAGGCGCATGACGTGGTTGCGCGCGTAGGTCTGCCGCGTGATCTCGACGATGCGGCGGATCTTCTCGCCGGCGCGCGCGGAGGCCGCGAGGACGCCGGATGCTTCCCGGATGAACTCCTCCGCATCCTGCTCGAGGAGCCGGGCGTAGAGGTCTTCCTTGTTGCGGAAGTACGAGTACAGCGTGGTGCGCGAGCAGCCGGCCTCGCGCGCCACCTCGTCCATGGTCGTCTTCGGCACGCCGAAGCGCAGGAAGCGCTGCCGCGCCGCTTCGAGGATGCCGTCGCGCGTGCTGTCGGGCGGCGCCGGGAGGACGTCGGCTTTGGCGACCATTGCGTGACAGCTTAACACTTGACGGCTATCTGTCAAGTTGCTAGGGAAGCGCTGCCGGCCGAGATCCGGCGCCGAGAGGAGAGACCGCCATGACCGAGACCGTTGGAGCCATCGACGCCTGGGCGACGCTCGTGCGCCCCGGCACCATCGACCGCTGGCCCGCCGAGTTCATCAGCATCTTCCGGCGCTACGGCACCCTCGCGCTCTTCGAGCGCGGCATGACCACCGCCGAGATCATCGACAACATGGACGCCGCCGGCGTCGAGCGCCTGATGCTCTCGGCCTTCGGCTACGGGAACCACCACATCATCACCAACGAGGAGGTGGCCGAGATCTGCGGCAAGCATCCCGACCGCTTCACCGGCGTCGGCACCGTCGACCCCCGCGGCAAGCCGATGGACGTGGTGCGCGAGATCGAACGCATGGCCAAGGGGCTCGGGCTGCGCGGGCTTCGCCTCGAGCCCTACGCCTACGGCGACGGCACGGTCGGCGCCCCGCCGAACGCAAAGATGTATTGGCCCGTCTACGCCAAGTGCGTCGAGCTCGGCCTGCCGGTCGCCATCCAGGTCGGGCACACGGGACCGCTGCTGCCGTCGGAGGCGGGGCGTCCCATCTATCTCGACGAGGTCGCCCTCGCCTTTCCCGAGCTGGTGATCCTCGGCTGCCACCTCGGCCAGCCCTGGCACGAGGAGATGATGATCCTCGCCTGGAAGCACCCGAACGTGTACGTCGAGACGAGCGCGCGCACGCCCAAGCACTGGCCGGAGTCCTTCGTCAAGTTCGCGAGCACCTACGGCCAGGACAAGGTGCTGTGGGCGACCGACTACCCCCTGCTCACCTTCGACCGCACGCTCGCGGAGCTGCGCGAGCTCGGCTTTCCCGACGCGGTCTACCGCAAGATCGTCCGCGACAACGTGCGCCGCGCCTTCCGCCTCGAGGACTGACGTGGACGCAGACGCGATGCGCGCCGTACTGGCGCAGATCCCATACACCCGCGGGCTCGGGATCACCCTCGACCGCGTCGACGGCGGCGAGGTCGGCATGACGCTGCCGGCCGGCGACGCCAACCTGAACCTGGCCGGCACTGTGCACGCCGGCCTCCTCTACACCTTCGGAGAGACGCTGGCCGGCGTGGCCGCCGGGCTCGAGACCCTGGATCGCGCCTTTCCCTTCGCGCGCCGCGCCGAGATCCGCTATTGCCGACCGGCGCGCGGCGCCGTGCGCGGTACGGCCCGGGTCGCAGCAGGCGAGATCACGCGCGTCCTCGACGAGCTCGCCGTAAGCGGCCGCTCGGAGCTCACGGTGCATGCGCGCCTGGCGGACGCGGATGACGCAACCGTGGCCGAGATGTCGGTGGACTACGCCTTCCGCCCCCTGGAGAAGCCATGAGCGAACCTCTCCGCTTGGAGCGCCGGGACGGCATCGCCACCATTACGCTCGCCCGGCCCGAAACCCTCAATGCGCTCAGCCTGGGGATGCTCGACGCCCTGATCGCGGCGCTCGATGCGGTAGGCCGCGGCGACGATCGCGTGCTCGTCATCGCCGCCGAGGGCCGGGCCTTCTGCGCCGGCGCCGACCGCGCCGAGATGATCGAGCGCCCGCCCGCCGAGTGGGAGCCGATCGTCGACCGCTACCTGGACCCGATCCGCCGCATCGCCGACCTCGACATTCCGGTGATCGCGAAGCTCCAGGGCGACACCGTGGGCGGCGGCTTCGGGCTCGCGATCGCCTGCGATTTCCGGGTCGCCGCGAGCGGCATCCGCCTCGGCGCCCCGTTCGTGCGCATCGGGCTCGCCGGCTGCGACATGTCGGCCGGCTACTACCTGCCGCGGCTCATCCCGCTCGGCGTCGCCACCGAGATGATGATGACCGGGAAGCTCGTCCAGGCCGAGGAAGCGCTGGCGCTGGGGCTCGTCCACCGCGTCGCCGCCGCCGCAGCGCTCGACGCCGAGGTCGGGAAGCTCGCCGCGCAGCTGCGGGATGGGCCGCCGATCGCGCTCGCCTTCACCAAACGCGCCATCCGCCGCTCGCTCGACCTCGGCCGCGACGCCGAGTTCGACTACGAGGTCTTCGCCCAGGTGAACTGCATCCAGACCGAGGACCACCGCGAAGGCGTGCGCGCCTTCTTCGACGAGAAGCGCGCGCCGGTCTTCAAGGGACGCTGAGCCATGGCCGAGCCCGACTTCTACCTCTCCGACGCGCAGCGCGAGCTGCAGCGGGCGCTGCGCGCCTTCACGGCCAAGGAGATCACGCCCATAGCCGCGAAGTGCGACGCCGAGGAGCGCTTCCCGGTGGAGCTCTTCCCGAAGCTCGGCGCCCTCGGCTACCTCGGCCTGCGCTTCCCGGCGGCGGTCGGCGGCGCCGGCGGGTCGAACCTCGACTACGCCATCCTCTGCGAAGAGCTGGCCTACGGATCCGCCGGCATCGCCCTCGGGTTCTACGTCCACATGGCGCTCGCCTGCGCCGCGCTCGAAGCTTTCGGCAGCGAGACGGTGAAGGCGAGGTGGCTGCCGCCGGCGATCCGCGGCGAGAAGATCGGCGCCTGGGCCTTCGCCGAAGCCGGGGCCGGGTCGGACGCCGGGTCGGTGGCGACGCGCGCCGTCCGCGACGGCGACGCCTACGTACTCAACGGCGCCAAGCTCTTCATCACCAACGGGCCGATCGCCGATTTCCTCGTCGTCGTCGCCTCGACGGCGCCCGAGCAGCGGCTCAAGGGGCTCTCGCTCTTCCTCGTGGAACGCGACCGTCCCGGCTTCCGGGTGGCGGCGTCGCTGTCGAAGCTCGGCGTCCGGGCCTCGGAGATGGCCGAGCTGGTCTTCGAGGACTGCCGGGTGCCGAGCGAGAACCTGATCGGCAGGGAGAACCGGGGCTTCCTCGACGCTCTGCGCACGCTCACCCTCGGCCGCATCGCCTCCGCAGCCTTCGCTACGGGCATCGCCCGGGCCGCCTGCGAAGCCACGCTCGCCTACGCCGGGACGCGGGTCCAGTTCGGGCAGCCGATCGGCTCGTTCCAGGCGGTGCGCTTCGGTATCGCCGACATGGCGCTGCAGGTCGAAGCGGCGCGGCTTCTTTGCCACCGCGCCGCGATCGCCGCCGACCGCGGCCTCCCTCACGGCCGCGAGGCCAGCATGGCGAAGCTCTACGCCACCGAAGTCTGCACGCGCGTCGTCGAGCGCGCGCTCCACTACCACGGCGCCGCCGGCTTCATGTCCGAGTCGCCGATCCAGCGCTTCTACCGCGACTGCAAGGTCTTCGAGCTCGGCGAAGGATCGAGCGAGCTCCAGCGCGACATGATCGCGCGCGAGCTCGGCCTGTAGCCGAGCGCGGCCGCGGCACGAACGGCGGGCGCGGCACGGCGCCGCCGTCACCTCTAGCATTCCATGTCGGCTCCCAGTCTACTTGGCTGTCGGCTTGCGGGCGCCGGCACGGCGCCGCAGTGACATCTCGCGTAGCGCCTGGGCGGCGCGATCGCGTCGTCAGCAGCCGCAGCGACGGCGCTCCCCCGGCTGCAGCGGCGGTGACGGCGCGACCCGACGCCCTCGGGCCACTGGCATCCGCGTTGCTCCCTGCACATCCGGATGCAGGGCCGTATCGCCAGGCTGGCGGCGCCGTGTCTCGCGCTGGCGCTCGCTCTCGCGACCCTGGGGGCGCTGCCGGCTGGCGCCGGCGACGCCGCCGATACGGGCCACGTCGTCGACATCTTCACTGCGAGCGCCGACGACGCCGAGCGCGCCCTCCACGGCATCTACACCGGCTTCGGCGCCGAGACGACCGGCGGCGAAGGCCGCACGAGCTTCACGGTGACGTCGCTCGCCGACAACGGCCTCGGGAGCTTGCGCAGCGCGCTCGCGGCCAGCGAGCACAGCGGCGGCGGCCGCATCGACTTCGCGGTCGCCGGCGACATCGTGCTGCTCGCCGAGCTGATCGTGCCCGGCAACACGACCATCGACGGGCTCTCGGCGCCCGCGCCCGGCATCACCCTCTGGGGAGAGCGCCTCGGCGCCGGCGGCGGCGCCCTCGAGATCCACAGCGGCAACGTCATCGTCCGCGGACTGCGCATCCGCAACGCCGTGAACGACGGCATCCAGATCGCCGCCAAGCGCGGCCGCGCCGTCGCTCGCGTCGTCATCGACCACTGCTCGGTCACCAACAGCGGCGATGGCGGCATCGACGTGACCGGCGGCAGCATGACCGGCGGCGACGGCGCCCTCGTGAGCGACGTGACGCTCTCATGGAACTACCTCGCCGCCAACGGCGGACCGTGCGCGAAGACGTGGTGCGGCGGCGGCGCGCTCGTCAAGTACGGCGTCACCCGCTTCTCCGCGCACGGCAACGTCTGGGACAAGAACCTGCGTCGGAATCCCTCGATCGACGGCGCCGCGGTCGCCGACGGAACGCTCGCCGACGTGCGCGGCAACGTCGTCCGCGGCTACGTCGAGAGCGGCACCCAGCTCCGCGAAGGCGCTCGCGGCAACGTCGTCGGCAACTTCTTCGCCGGCGCGCGACCGCTGCTGACCGCCGGCGCCGCGGTCTTCGCCGCCGCCAACTCGGGCGCCAACGCCGCGAGCGTCGCCGCGCCCTTCGACGTGCCGCTCCCCCTCGGCGCCGTGACCGCCGCGGCCGTGCTCGACGCCGCCGGAGCGCCGCCCATGGACGCGATCGACGCCGCCTATCGCGACGCGCTCGCGACCTACGACGACGCCAAGAACGCCGCCGTCGCACCGCCCGCGAGCACGGCGGCGCGCGCCAGCTACGGCGGCACGCTCGCCACCGCGGACGCGCCGCTCACCGCGGCGACACTGGCGCAGGCCCGCGGGCTCGTGCGCGCGGCGCGGACGAGGCGCGCGCACGGCGATGCGCAGGGTGCGGCCGCGCTCTATGCCGAGGTCGCTGCACTCCTCGGCGACCCCTGGGGCCTTTACGCGCGCCCCGGCCACGCCGTCGCGGCCGCTGCGGCGCTCGCCGCCGCGGCGCTCACCGCCGACCTCGATACCGCCGCCGACATCGCCGGCGCGGCGCTCGCGCACGCGCGCCGCGCCGGCGATGTCGGCCTCGAGCGCCGAGCGCAGCGCCGGATCGACATCGTCGCCGCGGCGCTGGCGCGCGCGGCACGCCGTCACTAGCGGCGCCGGCAGCGGAGAGCGCCCGCTCCGGACCGCTGATATCGGACCGCAGCTAGCGGCGGCGAGCGCCCGGCGCTTGCGCCCCTGCGGAGGCCGGGCCAGAATCCCGCCCCGCGGAGGTTGCCCCATGGCCGAGTCCGAGACGCGCACCCCCTGGATCATTCGGACCTACGCCGGTTTCGGCGACGCCGAGCAGTCGAATCGGCGCTACCGCGAGAACCTGGCCCACGGACAGCGCGGCCTCTCGGTGGCCTTCGATCTGCCGACGCAGAACGGCTACGACGCCGATCATCAGATGGCCGCGGGCGAGATCGGCGGCACCGGCGTCTCGATCTCGCACGTCGGCGACATGGAGACCCTCTTCAAGGAGATCGATCTCGGGACCATCAACACCTCGATGACGATCAACGCCACCGCCGTCTGGCTGTACGCGCTCTACATAGCCGTCGCCGACAAGCGCGGCGTGCCCCGAGCGAAGCTCCGCGGCACCACCCAAAACGACCTGCTCAAGGAATTCGTCGCCCGCGGCACGTCGATCTTCGACCCCGCGGTGTCGCTGCGCCTGACCACCGACCTCATCACCTTCGCGGCCGCCGAGACGCCGCTCTGGAACCCGATGAACAGCTGCGGGTACCACTACATGGAGTCGGGCGCGTCGCCGGCCGAGGAGGTCGGCTACGCGATCGGCAACGCCATCCTGATCCTCGAGGCGATCCGCCCCGCGCTCGCCGCCGACGCCTTCGCCGGCGTCGTCGACCGCATCAGCTTCTTCATCAACTCGGGCATCGAGCTCGTGCCCGAGATCGCCAAGGTGCGCGCCTACAGTCAGCTCTGGACCGAGCTCTGCCGCGAGCGCTACGGCGTCGCCGCCAAGTGGCGCGCCGGCTGCCAGGTGCGCTCGCTCACCCTCACCGAGCAGCAGCCCGAGGTGAACATCATCCGCATCGCCTACCAGGCGCTGCCGGTCGTGATCTCCGCCTCGGCGCGCGTCGGCGCCCTCCAGCTCCCCGGATTCCGCGAAGCCCTCGGCCTACCCGACCCGAGCGAACAGATCCTAGCGCTGCGCACGCAGCAGGTCCTGATGTACGAGACCGGCGTCACCGACTATCCCGACATCTTCGAGGGCTCGAAGGTGATCGAGAAGGCGACGCGGGAGATCAAGGACGAAGCGCGCACCGTCATCGCCGAGATGGAGAAGATCGGCTACGCCGGCTGCATTCCCTGGATCGCGCTCCGGCTGACGTCGGCGCTCGTCAAGTGGCGGCAGCAGATCGAGAGCAAGGAAAAGCTGGTCGTCGGCGTGAACGCGTTTCGCGGCGAGGTCGGCGCCTTCTCCGGCGCGGCGCGCGTACGCGCCGAGGACGCGGTAACGCCGGCGCGGGTCGCGCAGCGGATTGCCGAGGTCGAGAAATGGAAGGAGACGCGCGACAACGACGCCGTCGCGCGCGCGCTCGCCGACCTCGAGAGCGCTGCCGTCGTCGGCGCCAACCTGGTCCCGCCGTCGATCCGGCTCGCCCAGGCGGGCGGCACCACCGGGGAGTGGACGCGGGCGCTCGAAGAAGCGCTCGGCGCCCGCTATCAGCCGCCGCTCGGCTCCGAGATCAAGGACGCGCCGCCGCTGCGCCTGCCGCGCGCCCCGAAGCGCATGCGCGTGCTGCTCGCCAAGTCGGGGCTCGACGGCCACGTGAACGCGGTCAAGCTCCTCGCCTTCGCCTGCCGCGAAGCCGGCATGGAGGTCGTCTATACGGGTCTCAAGCAGACGCCGGCCATGATCGTCGCCGCCGCCATCCAGGAAGACGTCGATCTGATCGGCATCTCGAGCCTCTCGGGTTCGCACCTCTGGATCGCCAGGGAAGTGCAGCGCGGCCTGCGCGAGTCGGGCGGCGGCGACATCCCGATCATAATGGGGGGCATCATTCCCGAGGCCGACCAGCCGCTGCTCCGCGAGTGCGGCTGCCGCCACGTCTTCACGCCGAAGGACGGCGACGTCGGCGCCATAGTGCAAGCGATGATCGACACCGTGCTGGCGCGAGCGGCGTGATCGCGTCCGGGGCGGCGGTCCAGAAAGGAGCAGTTCCATGACGCCCGAGAAAACCGTCGCGCTGGCATGGGCTCTCGCCGGCACACTGGCGACAGCCGCCGTCGCACCGCATCCGGCGGCGGCCGTCTCCTTCGAGATCTACACCGACCGCGCCGCCTTCGACGCTCGCCTCGCCGGCGACGTGAAGGTGGTCGACTTCGACGACATCGACACCGCCGCAGCGGATCCGGCCGCCTTCCCGCCCGAGCACTATCGCAGCGGCAAAGGCGCGGTCATCGTCGGCAAGGGCGGCCAGCTCGTGAGCCGCGACTTCGGCCTTCCCGATGATTTCGCGCCGGTATCGTCGCCGAACCTCTACGCCCCCGGCGACAACGAAACCGATGTATCCTTCTATACCGGCTTCCAACCGACGGCCGTAGCCGGCGTCGGCGCGGTGTTCATCGACGCCGATTACCCCCTGATCGGACCGAGCAGCCTGACGGTCCGCACCGCCGGCGGCGCCGCCTTCAGCACCGGCACCGTCTCGGGCAGCGACCGCTCGCAGCTCTTTCGCGGCATCGTCGCCGTCGATGAAGGCAGCGGCCAGCCGACGCCGGCCATCGTCGCGGCCCACTTCGTCACCGGTAGCGGCTATATCGGCGACGACAGCGGCGAGGGCACCGGCCTCGACGACCTGGTCTTCGGCACGCCGCGCGGTCTCGTGCCCGGCGAGGTGTGCGACAACTGCATCGACGACGACGGCGACGGCTACATCGACCGCGCCGACAGCGACTGCGACCATCCCGCCGACGGCGGCGGTGCCGGGATCGGCGATCCGGGCACGGCGAAAGCCCTCGGCAAGTGCCAGAAGGCGCTGGCCAAGGGCGGGAGCACGGTCGCCCAGGTGATGCAGAAGCTGCTCGGTGACTGCATCGCCGGTGTCTTCGCCTGCCACCAGACGAAGCCGGGCGATCCCGCCTGCGTCGCCAAGGCAAAGGCGAAATGCGACAAGAACAGCGCCAAGGTGGGAGGGCTCGGCACCAAGGTCATTCATGCGATCAACAAAAGCTGCGCGGGGTTGAGCCCGACGGCGGTCTTCGACGCCCGCGGTCTCGGCTTCGATGCCGAACGCAACGACTGCGAACTGTACGGCGTGACGCTGAGCGACGGGTCGTCGCTCTCGCTCTGCCTCGGCCACCAGCAGATCTGCCGGGCGACGCAGCTCGTCTCGCGCGCGTATCCGCGCGCCCGCGAGCTCGCCGAAGAGATCGACGTCGCCAACGGGCTCCCCTGCCTGGAGGCGGGCGCCGACGGCAATCAGGCAGGCCTCGCCGATCCGGCCCTGGTGAAATGCCAGGCGGCGATCGCCAAGGCGAGCATGACCTTCACCAGCAAACGCATGAAGGCCGTAGCCAAGTGCCTGGACGGCGCGTTCACGTGCCTGCAGCAGAAGCCGGGCAACGACGCCTGTCGGCGCAAGGTGGCCGGCAAGTGCGCCAAGTCCGCGGCGACCGTCTTCGGCGGAGTCGATGCGCCGAAATCACTCGCCGGCAAGGCGGCGGCGACGATCGCCAAGGCCTGCGGCGCTATCCGTTTCTCCGACCTGCTCGACGCCGGCGGGCTCGGGATGGGCGCCTTCGGGAGCGATTGCGCGGCCGCCGGCATTCCGACGCTCGATTCGGTCGCGGATCTCTCGCGCTGCCTCGTCCACTTCCAGACCTGCCGTTCCGATCGCTTGCTCGAAAAACAATATCCGCGCGCCTTCGAGCTCCGCGCCATCGCCTACGGCTTCTGACCGGAGCGGCGGCGCGCCCCGGTGTCGCCGGCTCCGGGGCGCGCCGCCGCTCATGGCCGGTAGCGTCGCGTCGGGGCCGCGGTCTAGTCTAGCGGCCATGCCTGCCCGTCCGGTCACGACCCTGGCCCTCCTCGCCCTCGTCGTTCCCCGCCTCGCCGCCGCCGCGGTCTACACGGTCGCCGCCTCCGGCGGCGACTTCACCGTCATCCAGGACGCGCTCACTGCAGCGCAGCCCGGCGACACCATCATCGTCCACGAGAAGGCGACGCCCTACTTCGAGCGTCTGGTCTTTCCGCGCAGCGGCGACGCCGGCAGCGGCTTCATCACGCTGCAGGCGGCTCCCGGCGAGCGGCCCGTCCTCGACGGCACCGGCGTCGCCGGTGACCAGAGCATGGTGCTGATCGACTCGAAATCGTATCTCAAAGTGATCGGCTTCGAGATCCGCAACAACCTCCGCTTGAGCGACGGGTCGGGCATCCGCATCCTCGGCGCCGGCACCCACATCGAGCTCCGCGACAACCGCATCCACGACATGCGCGGCAAGAACGCCATGGGGATCACCGTCTATGGGACCAAGTCCGCGCCCGTCTCCGACCTGGTCATCGACGGCAACGAGATCTACGACTGCGATCCCGCCAAGAGCGAGGCGCTCGCCCTGAACGGCAACGTCGACGGCTTCGTCGTCAGCGGCAACGTCGTGCGCGACGTCAACAACATCGGCATCGTCTGCATCGGCGGCGAAACCGACATCCAACCCAACCCGGCAAAGGTCTGCCGCAACGGCGTCATCCGCAACAACTTCGTCGCCCGCGCCCGCTCCATCTACGGCGGCGGCTTCGCCGCCGGCATCTACGTCGACGGCGGCCGCGACGTGGTGATCGAGAACAACGTCGTCACCGAGTCCGACGTCGGCATGGAGATCGGCGCCGAGAACGCCGGCATCGTCGCCTCCGGCGTCGTCGTCCGCAACAACGTCATCCACGGCAACGACAAGGCCGGCCTCGGCTTCGGCGGCTACGCCTCGTACACCGGCCGCGTCGCCGACTGCGTCTTCACCGGCAACACGCTCTACAAGAACGACACCCTCGGCGCCGGCTTCGGCGAGATCTGGATCCAGTACGCGAAGGACAGCATCGTCCGCAACAACCTCGTCTACGCCACCGCCCAGAACAAGCTCGTCGTCTCCGAGTACGGGAACGTCGCCACCGTCCTCGACTACAACCTCTGGTTCGTCGACGCCGGCGCCGGCGCGGCGCGCTTCTCGTGGAACGGCGCCGAATACGTGGGCTTCGGGGCCTGGCAGAGCGGTACCGGGCAGGACGCGCACTCGACGTTCGCAGACCCGCTCCTGGCCGCACCCGGGAGCGGCGACTTCCACCTCGGCGCCGGCTCCCCCGCCATCGACGCCGGCGACCCCGCGTACGTGCCGACCGTCGGCGAGGTCGACCTCGATGGCGCAGCGCGCCAGAACGGGCCGCGCGTCGACTGCGGCGCCGACGAGGCGACCAGCTGCGGCAACGGCATTACCGAGCCGCCCGAACTCTGCGACGACGGCAACCTGGTCGACGGCGACGGCTGCGACTCCAACTGCACGCCGACCGGCTGCGGCAACGCCATCGTCACCGCCGGCGAGCAGTGCGACGACGGCAACACTGCCGCCGGTGACTGCTGCGACGGCGCCTGCCAGCTCGAGGCCAACGGCTCCCCCTGCGACGACGCCAACCCGTGCACCACAAACGACGCCTGCACGGCCGGTGCCTGCGCCGGCACCACCGAGCCGGCTGCCGGTTGCACGACGGCACTCGCCGGACAGCTCCAGATCCGGGATCGCACGCTAAGCGGCGGCGTCGATGCCGGCAATCAGCTCGTCTGGCAGTGGAAGAAGGGCGGCGCCACGACCGGCGGCGAACTCGGGTCGCCGCTCGCGAGCACGGCGCGCTACGATCTCTGCGTCTACGATCAGGCGGGCGGTACGTCTGCGCTCGCCGCCCGCCTGGGCGTGCCCGGCGGCGGTACTTGCGGCGGCAAGCCGTGCTGGAAGGCGAGCAGCAGCAGCTTCAAATTCGCGGACCGCAACGGTTCCCGCAATGGCGTCACCCAGCTGACGCTGCGTCCGGGCGCCGCCGGCAAAGCGCAGCTCCAGATCAAGGCGCGCGGCGTGAACCTGGCCGTGCCCGCTCTCCCCCTGGCGCAGAGCCCGGCCGTGGTCGTGCAGCTACACGCCGCGACCGGCGCCTGCTGGACCCAGACCTACGCCGCGCCGGCCTCGCGCAACGACGCGGCGCAGTTCAAGGACAAGGCGGACTGAGCCGCAACGTCAGCCCTGCTTGCCGCCGATCGCCTCGGCGCAGCCCTTCAGGTCGGGATTGTCGGAGCAGTACTGCTGCTGCAGGCTCGCCGCGTCGACGGCGTTGAACTCGCGGCGGTTGTTGGAGAGGAAGGTCGGGCTGGCGCCGATCTTCAGGCTGGCCGCGAACTGGAACGATTTCTTCAGCAGATCCTTGCCCTCGCCGTCGAAGCACTTCTGGATGACCTGCGCATCCATGCCGGCTTCCTTGGCGCAGGGCTGCCAGTTCGGATTGCGGTAGTCCTTGCTCCTGCAGGCGAGGTACTTCGTGAACTGGTGCTCCTTGGAATACTTGGTGGCGGCGCAGATCTCGCGGATGTCCTCTTCGACCTCGGCGGGGCCGTGCATCGAGGTGAGCGTATCGCCCTGCACCTGGCCGATGAAGTGCACGTTCAAGGTGATGTCCTTGCCGAAGTGCTGGACGACGTCGTTCGCCGCCACCATCGCCTGGGCGCCGTACGGGCACTGCGACATGACGAACATGTCGAGCGTGCGCGCCTTCGCCTCCCGGCACACCTTCGCCTCCTTGCACGCCGGATCGGCGCAGTCGGCCATGCCGTTGCCGTCGTCGTCGACGCCGCCGTTGTCGCAGATCTCGGCGGTGGGATCGAACGTGGCGTCGAGGCGGAGCGTGCGCCACTTGCCGAGAGGCTGCATGTAGGTCTGGAGCGTCGCATAGCCTTCGGTATCCTTGGCGACCTCCTCGCCGTCGACGAGGATCGCGGGCAGCACTTTGAAGCTCGGGTCGATGCCGCGGAGCTCCGCGTAGAGCTTCTTGCCGTCCTCGGTCATGTAGTCGACGTGCTGCACCTGCAGCCCGCCGAGCTCGTTCTTGATGCGCGGCTCGAGCGGCGCGATGTTGCACTCGGCGCAGCGCCGGTCCGAGAAGAAGATGGCATGCACGACCGGGGGCACGGGGATGTTCTTGCAGGGCTCGGGCTGGTCTCCGGTGGTCGCGGCGCACGCAGCCTTCAGGAAGTCGCGGGTCTTGCGGCCGCCGTCGTAGGGCGCGCCGTTGATGAACATCGTCGGCGAGCCCTGCACGCCCTTCTGCTGCGCCTCGGCGAAGGCAGCGGCGAGGAGTTGCTGGCCCTCGTCGCCGGTGACGCAGGCCTCGAGCGCCGCCGCATCCATGCCGACCGTGCTCGCGCACTCCTTCCAGTTGGTGTCCACGGCGCGCGGGTTCTTGTTCTGGCAGACGATCATGTCGAGATACTTGCCGGGCGCCTGCTTGGCGGCGCAGAGTTGAGCGATGTCGCCCTTCACTTCGGACGGGCCGTGCAGCGACTGGAAGCTCCCGGGCGAGCCGTTGCCGATGTACCCGATCTTCAGGTTCAGGCCGTCGCCGAGCTGTTGTTTCACCGGCGCGATCGCGTTCATCACCTGCACGCCGTAGGGGCACTGCGACATCACGTACATCTCGAGCGTGGGCGCGGTGCTCTTGGCCTCGCTCTTGGCGGCAGGTTGGCCGTCGGCGGCGGGCTTGTCGCCGCCCGCTTGGTTCCGGCAGGCGGCCATGGAAGCGATCAAAACGACGGCGAGGAGCGTCTTGGCGAGTATTTTCATAGACCGGAGAAACTAGCGCGGCTCGGGTCCGAAGGCTAGGAGGCTCTTGCGCCGGCGCACCTTGCAGCGCGGCCAGCGGTCAGGAACAGTGCGGCGCCATGACCCTGAGCGTACCCGCCGATCCGGGAGTGAATTTTCGGCTGTCGCGCGACGTCTGGCCGCTGCGCTACGAGCTCCGCCTGGCGCTCGACCTGGAGCACTGGCGGCACCAGGGGACGGCGGCGATCGCGATCGACATCCGGACGACGACGTCGATCGTCACGCTCCACGCCCTCGATCTCGACGTTACCGCGGCCCGGCTCGAAGGCCCGGGGCCGGGGTTGCCCGCCGCGGCCAGGATCGTCGTCCACCCGGACGCGGAGGCCGTGAGTCTCTGCTTTCCCGCGCCCGTCGGCCCGCTGCGGGCGACGCTGCACCTCGCCTTCACGGGCACGATCGTCGAGAAGCTCCGCGGGCTCTACCGCTCGGTGAAGGACGGCGAGCGCTATGCCGCAACCCAGTTCGAGGCGGCCGACGCCCGTCGGGCGTTCCCCTGCTTCGACGAGCCCGAGTACAAGGCGCGCTTCGCGCTCGCGCTCGACGTCCCGGCCGGCGCCGCTGCGATCGCCAACGGCGCCGTCGTCGCCGAGGAGCCGCTGAGCGGCGGCCGCAAGCTGGTGCGCTTCGCGGAGACGCCGCCGATCTCGTCGTACCTCGTCGCTTTCCTCGTCGGGCCGTTCGAGGCGACGCCCGCGGTCGAGACGGCGGCCGGGACGCCGGTGCGGGTCTGGCTCCCGCGCGGCCTCGCCGACAAGGGACTCTACGCGCGCGATGCGCACCGCCGGGCGGTCGAGTGGCTCGCCGACTACACCGCCATCCCCTACCCCTACGGCAAGATCGACGCCATCGGCCTCGCCGACTTCGAGGCCGGCGCGATGGAGAACCCGGGCGCCATCACCTACCGCCTGACGGCGATCGCCGCCGACCCGTCCGCGGCCTCGACCGACACATTGAAGGACATCTTCTACACCGCCGCCCACGAACTCACGCACATGTGGTGGGGCGACCTCGTCACCATGGCGTGGTGGAACGATCTCTGGCTGAACGAGTCCTTCGCCACCTTCGTCGGCTGGAAGGCGACCGCCGAGCTCAACCCCGAGTGGGGTATGTGGCGCGACTTCGTCGCCACCCTGGCGCGGCCGTTCCTCCTCGACGCCCTCGTCTCCACGCACCCTATATCCTTCGACGTCGAGAACGCGCGCCAGGCGGCGGAGCGCTTCGACGTCATCACCTACTGGAAGGGGGCCGGCGTCGTCCGCATGATCGAGGGCTTCCTCGGCGCCGAGTCGTTCCGCGCCGGCGTGCGCAGCTACCTCCGCCGCTACGCCGAGAAGAACGCCACCGCCGACGATTTCTGGCGCGAGCTCGATCAGGCCTCGGGCCGCGACGTCACGACGATCGCCAACGCCTGGATCCGCGAGCCCGGACACCCGGTGGTCGAGATCGCGAGCCGCTTCGACGCCGCCGGGGCGACCCTGCGACTGCGCCAGCGCCGTTTCTTCTCCGATCCCGAGGCCGGCGCGGCGGCTGCCCCGCAGCGCTGGCCGGTACCGCTCGTGCTCAAGGTCGGAGGCGCCGGCGGCATCCGCGAAGAGCGCGTGCTCCTCGCCGACGACGAAGCCGAGGTGACGCTCGCGGGCGCGAGCTGGATCTTTCCGAACGGCGGCGGCGCCGGCTTCTATCGCTTCGCCCTCGATGACGCCGCGATCGCACGGCTCGCGAGCGCGATCACGACCGGACTCGCTCCCGAGGAGCGCCTGAACCTGGTCGGCAACGAGTGGGCGCTGGTGAAGGCCGGCAGCGGCAGCGCCACGGGGTTCGTGACGCTGCTGCGCGGCTTCGCCGGCGAGCGCGACCGGGCCGTCCTGGAAGCCATCGCGCAGCGCCTCGCCTGGCTCGACGGCCACGTGCTCGCCGACGTCGATCGCCCGCGCTTCGCGGCGCTGGTACACGCGCTCTTCGCTCCCGAGCTCGCCGCGCTCGGTTGGGATCCGCGCCCGGACGAGCCCGTCGATCTCCGTGTCAAGCGCGCCGTCGTCATCGGCGCCCTGGGCTCCCTGGCGCGCGACTCCGCCGTAGAGGGGGAGGCGCGGGTGCGGCTCGAGCGCTACCTCGCCGACCGCGTCACCCTCGAGCCGAATCTCGTCTCGGTGGTCGCCGGCCTCGTCGCCCGTGACGGCGACGCCGCCCTCTACGAGCGCTTCCTCGACCGCAAGCGCGCCAGCGCCGCCGACGACCCCGAAGAGGAGGAGCGCTTCCTCTATGCGCTCGCGGCCTTCGAAGAGCCGGCGCTCGTCGAGCGCACGCTCGCGCTCACGTGCACCGACGACGTCCGCCCGCAGGACCGCGCTTTCGTCCTGTCGCGCCTCCTCGGCGCCCGGGCATCGCGCCATGCCGCCTGGAGATTCGTGCGCGACGGCTGGAGCACGCACATCCTGACGATGGATCCGATGCTGCGCCAGTACGTGATCAGGGGCCTGTCGACGCTGACGCCCCCGGACCTCGCCGGCGAGGTCGGCGAGTTCCTGGCGGCCCACGTGACCACCGACACCCGCGAAACCACGGCCCAGGCCCGCGAGCAGCTCCGCCTCGACGCTGCCGCCGTGCTCCGTCTCCGGCCCGCGCTCGCTGCCGCGCTGCGTTCCGCCTGACCCGCTGCCCATGTCGTCGCCGAATCGTCACGACGCCGCTCTCTGCCTGATCGTCTGCACGCTCCTCGTCACCCTCACGTGGGCGGAGCCGCGGCCCGGGAGCAACCTCTTCATCGCCCTCGCCGGCGGCCGCGACGCGCTCGCCGGCAAGCTCGGTATGCCCGACGACTGGTCCTACGCTACCGCTGGCCGCGTCTGGCTGAACCGGAGCTGGGGAAGCGACGTCCTCCTCTACGCCGCCCACGCGGCCGCCGGTCCGACCGGCCTCCTGGTCCTGAAGGCGCTGCTGCTGGCAGCAGCGGCCGGGCTCCTCGCCACGACGGCGCGCCTCCGCGGCGCCGGCGCCGCGGAGGCGTGGCTCGCAGCCGGCATCGCGATCGCAGCTGCCCGGAGCTACGTCGGCCTCGATCCGGCGCTCGTCGGGCTCGTGCTCGCCTGCGCCTGCCTCGCGGCGCTCGCGCGCGCCGCGATCCGCCCAGCGTGGCTCGTAGCGGCGGTCGCCGTGGTGGCGCTCTGGGCGAACGCCCACGGCAGCTTCGTCCTCGGGCTCGGGCTCCTGGCGGCATGGACCGTGGCCACGGGCGCCATAGCGCCGCAGCGGCTGGCCGCCGGGATCGCCGCCGGCGTCGTCGCGGCGGCGCTCGCCGCCTTCGCGAACCCGTTCGGCGCCGTGAACCTGACGCACGCACTCGCCTCGGCTACGGATCCCGCCTGGCCGACGATCTCCGAGTGGGCGCCGTTCTTCGCGACCGGAGCCACGAACGGCGGCAGCCGCTGGGAGGTCTCGGTCCTCGTCGCCGTCTTCGCTGTCTTGTTACTGGCGCGTCTAGCGACGAGATCCGACTCGACGGCCACGGCCGCAAGCCGTCCTCGCGCGCTCACGTTCTTCGATGCCGCAGCGCTGCTCGCGGTCACGATCATGACCGTGCGCGCACGCCGCTTCGTGCCGCTCGTGCTCGTCGTCCTCGCCGGACCGCTGGCGGCGGAGCTGGCATGGTGGCGCCGCCGCCTCGGCGGCTCCTGGCCGCTGCGCACGCTGGCGATCGGGCTCGCCGCTGCCGCCGCCGCCGCGGCGCCGCCGGTCGGGCGCCGTTACGCCGCCGCCAACCCCGTCTTCGCCGGGCTCTCGACCTTCGAACGCATGGTGGACGCGCCGACCTTTCCCGGTGACGCCGCGGAGTTCGTGCGCGCCAACGGCATCCGCGGCCGCGCCTACGCCGCGCGTGAGGCCGAGGGCTTCCTGCGCTGGACCGACACGCCGGTCAGCGTTCTGGTCGGCGACCGCGGGCAGCAGATATACGACGAAGCGACGCTCCACCTGGACCGGGATCTCCGCAGCGGCGCCGTCCCCGCTCGCAGCGCGCTCGGGAGCAACGACGTCGGACTCGCGATCCTGCCGATGACGGCGCCGTACGCCATCCCGCTCGGCGGGCTCGTCTACGCCGAGGATTCACCGTGGGCGTATCTCTACTGCGACGGCCGCCACGCAGTGCTCGTCGACACCAGCCGCCCCGACCTCGCTGCCGCCGTGGCCGCGCTCGACGCCGGCACGCTCCGTTATCCGACTCCCGCGATCGCCGCGACGAGCCGCATGATGTACCTGGCCTCGCCGCACACCGGCGCCGACCTCGAGCAGGTGCGCGAGGCGGCCAAGGAGGCCGCCGCACGATCGCCGAACGCGCTCGCCTACGCGGTGTTCGGCGACATCGCCATGGCGGACAAGTCGCCCCGGCCGGCGCGCGAGTACCTGGCCGGCGAGCGCGCTCGCCTGGCCGCTCTCGCCGCCGCCGGCGACGCGTCGTTCGCCCTCGCTCGAGCGCGGCTTGCACTCGCGCGCAGCGAGGCGGCGGTCGTCGCGCGCACCGTCGATCCCGAGGGCGTCCAGCGCAGCAAGAACGAGCTCGCCCTGCGCATCGACGACATGCGGCGCCTGCTCGCCGCCTGGGCGTACGGCTGGGATCCGAACGTATTCTAGCCGCGGGACGCGACGGCAAGCTCGCCGACGCGCCCCGCTCAGCCCGTACGGTCCGAAGCCAGGAGCGCCGCATCCTCGGCGCCGAGATCCTCGGCCCACAAGAGGTCGACGCCGGCGCGCGCGAAACGGCGGGCAGCGGCCGCAGGCCGCGGATCGCCCTCGTGCGCTAGCGCCCAAGCGGCGTGGTCGACCAGGAGCGCCAGCGCCAGCGTCCGGCCGAGCGTGAGCGCGAAGCGACGCGCGCCGGCCTCGACACAGGCGGCCCCGCGCTGGCCCGCCGCCGCGAGCCAGCGCTCGGCATGCTCCATCGCGGCGACCGCCGTCGCCGCCGGCCCTCGAAGCGCGGTCTCGTGCACCGCCGCTTCGGCGCGGCGCCGCACCTCGCCGCCGAAGACCGACAGCGCTTCGGTGCGTGCGAGGGCGCGGAGCACGTCGAGCGCCAGGACGTTGGTCGTGCCCTCCCAGATCGACAGCACCTGGGCGTCGCGCAGGATCTCGGGCAGGCCGGTGTCCTCGATGTAGCCGGCGCCGCCGAAGGCCTCGAGCGTCTCGCTGGCACCCGCGACCGCCTGACGCCCCGTGGTCAGCTTCGCGAGCGGCTGCAATAGGCGGAGCAGCGCCGTCTCCTCGGCCGTGATGACGCCGGTCTCGGCACGGCCGAGGAGGGCGACGGCGTGGAACGTCAGGTGGAAAGCCGCCTCGTACTCCGCCTGCATCTCGGCGAGGGTGTCGACGTGGAGCGGCTTGCGGTCGAGCATGGCGCCGAACGCGAAGCGCCGCCCCGCGAAATCGCGGGCGAGTGCAATCCCGCGGCGCAGGCTCGCGACCGAGCAAACCGCGTTCCAGGTGCGGGTGATGTTGAGCATCGTGGTGATGTTGCGCACGCCGTCGCTGAGCCCGGCGACCGGGATCGCGGGGGTGCCGTTCAGCGTCAGCTCCGCGGTCGGCACCATCCTGGTTCCGAGCTTGTCCTTGAGCCGATGCACCTCGATGCCGTTGAGCCGACCCTGCGCATCGCGCGTCTCGACGAGGAAGAGCGCGAGGCCGCGCCCGCCCGGACCCGCCTCCTGCGGCCGCCCCAGGGTCAGGGCGACATCGGCGGTCACCGCCGACGTGAACCATTTCGTTCCCCAGAGCCGCCAGCCTTCCGGCGTCTCGCGCGCCACCGTCTCCGAGAGCCCGACGTCGGAGCCGCCCGCCCGCTCGGTCATCCACTGTCCAGAGATCCATGCCGTCCGCGGATCGCGGGAGACGAGCCGCGGCAGCACGCGCTCACGCAGCGCCGGCTCCGCCATCACCTCGAGCGTGCGCGCGCAGCCGTCGGTCATGGCGAGCGGGCACGTGTACACCTTGGACGAGGGCGCGAAGAGATAGACGAGCGCGAACTGGTGCAGGCGCGAGTACTCGCCCGAGGCCCGCTCGTAGGCCGTCCAGATCAAGCCCTCCTCGACGGCCGCACGCGCAAATAGCTTCCAGGCCTCGGGGACGACGATGGCGTCGATGCGGTTCCCCCACGCATCCCATTGCACGAGCTCGGGCTCCTCGCCGTAGGCCGCCGCCGCGGCGGCGCCGAGATCGCCGACCGTCCGCGCTCCCATGCGCGCCAGCGACGGCAGCATCGACGCCAGCACGTCCTGCGGCACCCGCCGGCGCAGGAAGCTCTGCAGTACCCGATCCTGGTCGAACTGATTCCCGAGCACCGGCGGAGTCTGCACGAAAGCCATCGGGTGATCCTCCCGCCCGCTACCCTACGCCGGCGGCGACGATTTTCCAATTTGGCACTTCGTCCGCGCGTCGCGCGCTCACACCGCGGGGGCAGAGACGCCCTTGTAGCTGTTGAGGCGGTTGTAGAGGGTCTTGAGACTGATGCCGAGGATCTTCGCCGCCCGGTCCTTGTTGCCCGCGCACGCCGCGAGCGTCGCCAGGATCAGCCGTCGCTCGACGTCGGCGATCGAGCTCCCGATCTCCACCTGCATGACCTCGCCGCCGCTCGCGGCGCTCTCCGGCGGCGGACCGAGCGGCGTCGAGTCGGACAGCTGCCGCGGACCGATCTCGTCGTCGGCGAGGATGAAGGCGCGGTGCACGGCGTTCCTGAGCTCGCGCACGTTCCCGGGCCAGTGGTAGCTCCGCAGACGCTCGAGCGCCGCGCCGCTCAGGCGCTTGCGCGTCCCCTCCTCCTTGTTGAGCTCGGCCAAGCAAGCCTCGGCGAGGAGGTCGATGTCGCCCGTCCGCTCGCGCAGCGGCGGCAGGACGATCGGGAACACCCGCAGGCGATAGAGGAGATCTGCGCGCAGCTTCTGGTCGCCGACCGCCTGCTGCGGGTCGCGGTTGGTGGCGGCGATGAAGCGCACATCGACGGGCAGATCTTCCTCGCCGCCGACGCGCGAGAAGCGCCCGGTCTCGAGCACGCGCAGGAGCTTCGCCTGCAGCTCGAGCGGCATCTCGGTGATCTCGTCGAGGAACAGGGTGCCGCCGGCAGCGCGCTCGATGTAGCCGCGGTGCAGGCGCTCGGCGCCGGTGAAGCTGCCGCGCTCGTGGCCGAAGAGCTCGCTCTCGATCAGGTTGGGCGCGACGGCGCCGCAGTTGATGACGACGAACGGACGCTTGCGGCGGCGGCTCAACCTGTGGACGCTCTCGGCGACCAGCTCCTTGCCCGTCCCGCTCTCGCCCTGGATTAGCACCGTCGCGTTGCTCGGAGCGACGCGCTGGATCTGCTCGTAGACCTGCTGCATCACCGGCGAGCCGCCGATCAGGGCGCCGAAACGCCCGAGCCCGCGGAGCTCCGCGCGCAGACCCTCGATCTCCTCGGCGAGATCGCAGCGGCGGGCGACGTTACCCAGGATCGCGCGCAGGCGCGGCAGGTCGATCGGCTTGGTGAGGTAATCGGAAGCGCCTTGACGGAGCGCCTCGATCGCGTTGGCAAGCGTCGCGTGCCCGGAGATGACGACCATCTCGGGCGCCTCCGGGCCTTCGCTGGCGGAGAGCAGCTCCAGACCGTTGCCGTCCGGCAGCGTCAGGTCGACCAAGACCACGTCCGGCGCGCGGATCGCGAGGACGGCGCGGGCCGCGGCGAGCGATCCCGCGGTCTCCACGGCGAACCCTTCCCGCAGCACCAGCTCGGCCATGGCCGCTTGCAGATCGGGATCGTCGTCGACGATGAGGGCGCTCGGCATCGGAGCCTCTTCCGGCCGTCCTTCTAGCGCATGGCGCGAGGCTCGTGCGACCCCGCTCCCGCCGGCGCCGTCGTGATCCGTGAGCGCCCCGCCGCGGTCAGGCGCGGTGGCAGGCGTCGTCGAGCGTGCGTTTGAGCACGCTCAAACGAATGGGCTTCACCAGGTAGGCGTAGGCGCCGGCATCGCGCGCCCGGCGGCCGAGATCGTCTTCCTCGATGCCGGTCATCAGGACGACCGGCACCTGCGGCCGCAGCCGCCGCAACTGCGCCAGCAGAGCGTAGCCGTCGCCCGGCATGCCGATGTCCGAGAGCACGACGTCGACGTCGGCGGCAGCGATCTCCGCGAGCGCGCCGGCGACGTCGCCGGCCTCCATGGCCTGATACCCCTGTGCCGAGAGCGCAGCGATCAGCGCCGCGCGCAGCGGCGCGTCATCTTCGACGACGAGAACGGTCGGCAACGTGAGTGTCCTGCGAGCCCTGCCGAGCGAGCGCAGCGCCGTCGCGGCGTTCGGCGCCGGAACGGGCATACGTCCGGAGCTGGCACGTCCGGCGTCGCCCGCCCCTCGCTTGTTTCCCGGCGAGCCTTTTGGTTGATCGGGAACCGCCATGTCGCGAATCGCGCGCTCCATCCCGTACGCGGCCGGCGCCACCTGCTTCCTGGCGGCCATCTTCCTCCGGCAATCCCTGGTCGCCCACCAGCGCGCGGATCTGCAACGGGTCGTCGGAATGATGACCGCCGGCTCGCTCGCGGAGCTCGGCGCCTTCACGCAGAGCATGACGCGCGCCCTCGATCACATCGCCGGGGAATGGGAGGCCGCGGGACGCCTGCCCGCCGCGCAATGGCGGCACCAGTGCCGGCTCGTCCTCGAGCGCCTCGGCAGGCCGCGCGCAGTCGAGTGGCTCGACGACGACGGCAACATCGTCGATGTCGTCGTACCCGAGCCCGAGCGGCGCGGCGGCGCCCGCGAGCCGTCGCCACCGCTCGATGCCGAAGCTCGCGCCGCGCTCGCCGGTGCGCGCGCGCGCCGTGCCGCCGCCGCCACCCCGGCGTTCGCGTCGGACGCCGATGCGCAGCGCTGGTCGTTCCGGCTCGTCGTGCCGCTCTTCCGGGATGGCCGCGCGGACGGCTTCGTCTCCGCCCTCTTCTCCGTCGACGACGTCGTCGACGACCTCCTCGCCGCGCTCATCCACGACTACGTCGTAACCATCGACGAGGACGGCCGGCAGATCTACGGCCCGCGCGATCCGGATCTCCTGGCGCCGTGTCCGGCGTGCGATCCGTACGCGTTCGATCTCCCCGGCGGCCGCCGCTGGCAGCTCGAGGTGCGCCCGTCGCCCGAGGTCCGGACCGCGATCGCGAGCGGCCTCCCGCAGATCATCCTCGCCGCCGGCGCGCTCATCGCCGCCCTGCTGACCGCCATGCTCCAGGCCTTGGCCCGTCAACGCCGCGGCGCCCGCGCCCTCGCTCTCACCAATCGCTCGCTGCAGAGCGAGGTGCACTCGCGCCGCATCGCCGAGCAGGAGCTCCGCGTGCTCGCGGCCGAGCTCGAACAGCGCGTACGCGAGCGCACAGCCGAGCTCGCGAGCTCGAACGCCGCCCTCAGCGGCGAGAACGCGCTTCGCCGGCATGCGCAGACGACGCTCGAAGCGGCGAACGGAAATCTCCGCCACTTCGCCTCGTTCGTCTCCCACGAGCTCCGGCAGCCGCTCGCGGCGATGGCGCTCTGGGTCGATCTCCTCGAGAACGATCCCGACGCGACTCTCGGCGAGCGCGGCCGCGGCTACCTGCGGCAGCTCGGGGCGGCGCTCGAGCGCATGACCGGCTTCCTCGAAGCCCAGCTGCGCTTGGCCCGGGTCACCTACACCCAGCCGAACATGGAGGAGGACGTCGACGTCGGGGCCCTGGCGCGCGAGGTCGCCGGCGACGGCGCGCTCGGTCTCCGTAACGCCGGCGCGGCGGTCGAGATCGGCGAGGTGCCGACGCTGCGCGCCGACCGCGGCCAGATGCGCCAGCTCCTGCGCAACCTGATCGAGAACGCGCTCAAGTACCGCCGCACCGACACCCCCCTCCGCGTCCGCATCGAGGGTCGCCGGCTCGAGCGCGAGGGCGTGCGCCGCTGCGAGATTCGCTGCAGCGACAACGGTCAGGGCTTCGCAGCAAGCGACGCCGAGAAGATCTTCGATCTCTTCGCGCAACTGCCGGGCCGGAAGTCGACGGACGCGGGATCCGGAGTCGGCCTCGCGATCTGCCGGCGCATCGTCGAGCACCACGGCGGCACGATTCGCGCCGAGGGCCGCCCCGGCGAAGGTGCGACGTTCATCATCGAACTGCCGGCGTCGCGCTGCGGGAGCCGGGGCGGCGACGCTGCACCAGCCGCCGCCTGCATCTGACGCCCGCGACGGCGGGCGCGGCGCCCGGCGCCGACCCACGCACGCTCGCTTCAAGCGTGCGAGCTCGTCCACGACGGCGGATCGCTCGCGGGGAACGATTCGTCGACGACGTCGTCGACGGCGTCCCCGCCGAGCGGCTGGTCGGGGATCCCAGGATCGCGCTGCTCTTCGGCGCCGCCGCGGGCGGCGGACTCCGGAGCGGAACGCGGCGGATCGACGGCGGTTATCCGCATCATGGTGGCGTCGTCGCGCACGTCTTCCTCAGCCGGCCGCGACGACCCGCCGCTCACCGCGGCGACCCGGCGTCGTCACCCGCAGGCGCGCCGGGCGCGGATGGCGCAGCGGGGCGCGGCGCCGGAGCGGTGAGCTCTCGGCGAGCAGTCCGGCCGCGAGCGAGCGTGGCTCGAATCCGAGCACGGCGCAGACGTTGGCAAAAGAAAAGATCCCCTCGTCGCCGTCGTCCTGTATCCAGCGCTCGGCCTCGAGACCGCGCGCACCGTACCGCTGCCGGAGCCGGCTGATCGCGTCGAGCAGGACGGCGAACATCAGCCGCTTCTCCGGACTCTCCGGTAGGCCGGATCGCCGGCCGGCGAAGAACTGATCCGGCAAGACGACGCCGGGAACGGAGGCGTCCGCCGCCCCGCTGTCCGTAGCCGCATCGACGCCGGTGCGGCAGCGACGATCGGCGCGCTGGCGCTGGTCTCGATCGCTCATGCGAGCGAACGTATGCGAATGCGGTGCCAACGCGCCCGGCGAAGGGAGCTGCTGCAACTCCATCGAGTTCAGGGCTCCACCCTCGAGGCCAGCACCGTGTCCGCTGTAAGTTCTACCGATGCTCGCTCTCTACATGTAGAAAACGCCCGGTCACACCCCATGTCCGCCACCCGGCGTGCATGTTAGTTAAATGACCACCGTACGAGCCGCAGCGTGGCTCGCGACGGCTGACCGACTGAATCCACGAATCCGCGAGCCCGGGCGCCGGCGACGGTCAAGCGTCGGCGTGCCGTCGCCAACAGCAACGATCCAAGGAGGTAGACGATGACGTACGAAGCACGAAAGTTCGACTTGAAAGGTCTGGCGGGGATCTCCGATCAGACGCTCGAGCTGCACTTCAAGCTCTACGAGGGATACGTGAAGGGGACCAACGCTCTGTCGAGCAGGATCGCCGCGATCCGCGGCGACGCCAAGGCCGATGCAGAGACGATGCTGGCGTACTCGGAGCTGACCAGGCGGCTCGGCTTCGAATACAACGGCATGGTGCTCCACGAGTACTACTTCGAGAACCTGACGAGCGCCGGCGAGCGCGCCGACGGCGCGTTCCGGGCCCGGGCCGAGCGCGGCTTCGGGAGCTTCGACGCCTGGAAGGCCGATTTCGTCAACGTCGGTAGCCTGCGCGGCGTCGGCTGGGCGATCTGCTACGAGAATCCCGCCAACGGCAACCTCTCGAACCACTGGATCACGCTCCACGAGGACGGCAACGTCGCCGGCTTCCGCCCCGTTCTGGTGATGGACGTCTGGGAGCACGCCTTCCTCCTCGATCACGGCACCGCGCGGGCGAAATACATCGAGGCCTTCTTCGCCAATGTCGCCTGGAAGGTGGTCGACCGGCGGCTCTCGGCAGGACCAGGAGCTCGTTGACCGGCGGTCGCGAGCGGAGGGTCGCGGCGTCCGGCGCCGCGACCCCTCGATCGCGTCAGGCCCGCGGGCGCCGGCGTTGTCGCCGAGTCGCCGTCTGCCGCAACCGCACCCCCCGAGCCGGCGAAAGCGCCGGACCTAGCGCAGGGTCGCGCGGAGGGCGTCGCGAAACCGGGGGTCGGCGAGCTCGACGAGCGCCCGCGGACGCTCGTCGTCGTCGAGCACCGAGAGATCGACGGCACCGTGCTCGGTCACGATCCACTGCGCGTGGTGGCGCGGCGTCGTCACCCGCGTCCCCGGCGCGAACTCGGCCACGATCGTGGAGACCGGAGCGCCGTGCACCGTCGCCGTCGAGCGCGTGCAGATGAAGCTCTGTCCGCCAGGAGCGCTCCCGGCGCCGCTGACGAAGGCCTCGTGGCCGCCCGTGCCCGAGTACTGCCGCTCGCCGATCGTATCGGCGGCTATCTGGCCGGCGAGGTCGATGGCGATGGCGCCGTTGACGCTCGTGAGCCGCGGGAGCTGCGCCAGCACCTCGGGACCGTTGACGGCGGTGACCGGGAGGATGCAGACGTCAGGGTTACCGTCGAGCCAATCGTAGAGCGCGCGGCTGCCGAGAGCGAAGGTCGCTACCGTGACGCCGTCGTAGAGAGGCTTCCGATTCGCCACCGCTCCGGCCTGGTGCAGCCGCATGACGCCGTCCGAGAGCATCTCGGTGTGGATACCGAAGTCGCCCGGTCCGCGCTCGGCGAGCAGCGCTGCGATCGCGTTCGGGATCGCGCCGATGCCGAACTGGAGGATGGCGTCGGGCGCGATGCGTTCGCACACCTGGCGGGCAATGGCGATATCGGCGGCGGACGGCTGCGGGTCGGCGATGGTCACGATCTCGGCGTCGTGCTCGACGAGGACGTCGACCTCGGACACGTGGACGCGGTTGCCGCCGAGCTCGGGGAGGCCGCGCAGCCGCGGCATGCGGGGGTTGATCTCGGCGATCGCGAGCCGCGTCGGATCGTGCGCCGCGGCGAGGAAGGGCCGGTACGTCGCCCCGGCGTGGACCCCGAAGCTCAGGTAGCCGCCGGCATCGGGCGGGCTCGTGACCGCAAGCATCACGCGCGGCGCCAGGTCCAGCGCCAGGCGCTCGAGGCCGTTGAAGTCGCGGGGGATGTAGGTCACCCGACCGCCCATGGCGCGCGCCATGCGCTCGATCGGTCCGAAGAAGCCGCTGACGATGCGCACGCCGGGCGTCTGCAGGAGCGCGTATGGCTGCAGGAGGAGCCCCGTGTAGAGGACGACGTCCTCGAGGTCGCGGCGCGCGCCGAGCGCCTCGAGAAAGCCGGCGGGCTGGCCGGCGACGAGGCCGCAGGCGAGCGTGTCGCGCGGCCGGACGAGCGCGGCGGCTTCGGCGAGCGTCAGACGGCGGCTCTTCTCCATGCGCACCCGCATACCATGAACGGCGGCGGCGGGCAGCGCGAGCCGATCTACGGCGCGCGTCCCCGCTCGACCGGCAGAGCCCGCTCGCGCCCATGACGGTCGGGTCGAGCGACCACCTGGTCTACCGCGTGCGTTCCCGATCGACCGGCACGGCTGCTGCGATCGCCGCCGCGTAGCCGGCCGGAGCCGCGACGTCAGCGACTCTGAAGGATCGCGGCGCGCCGCCGATCTCCACCGCCACCCGCCAGGAGCCGGGCCGTGGAGCGACGCCCACCTCCACGCTCTGCAGCGGCACCCGGAGCCCGAGCCCCGCTGCCTTCACGCACGCCTCCTTACGCACCCAGGCGCGATGGAACGCCGCCGTCCGCACCGCTCCCGTCAGGCGGCCGAGCGCATGGCTCTCGGCCGGCGCGAAGAAGCGCGCCGCCACGGCTCCCAGCTCGGCGCGCTCACGCACGACTTCGACGTCGACGCCGACGTCACAATCGGCCGCCAGCGCCACCAGCGCCACCGCGCCCGAGTGGGCGACGTTGAAGCGCAGCGGCGACGGGTAGCGGAGCGCCGGCTTGCCGTACGCGTCGGCGACGATCTCCAGCCTCTCCGGTCGGCCGCGGCCCGCCGCTGCGAGCAGGAGCCGCAGCACGGCGCGAGCGGCCACGAAGCGGAGGCGGTCGTCGGGGCGCCGAAAGAGCGCGGCACGCTCGCGCTCGGATGGTGCGAGCAGGGCTGTCAGGCGTTCGCTGTCGCCCGCTGCGGCGTCGAGATCGAGGCGGTGCAAGCGAACGTCGGCCCAGGGCGTCGCCACGGGCGTGCACCACGAGGGCACTCGATCGTCCATGGCGATCATTCGCGCTTCGCAGCGGCCAGCAGCGGCAGGCTGAAGACGTCGTCGGGGAAGCCCGAGTCGACCTCGACAGTGACGAGATCGAAGCGCGAGCGCGTGCCGGCACGCGGGTTCTCGACCTCGATGCGGCCCGGCACTGGCACCCGCCCGATGAAGCGCACGTCACTCTGGCGGATGCGCTTCGCCGCCGTGGGCTCGCGCTCGTAGAGCTCGAGCTGGCGCAGCACGAGGTCGGCGGCTCCGACCCAGAGCACCACGCGCTCGTAGCCGCCGACGCCCTCGACCTCGAGCGCGTAGGCGTCGACGTCGAGGATGCGCTCGGCGCCGCGAAGCGTCGGGCGGAGCGCCGCGCCGCTCCAACCGAGCGAGTCGCGCATCAGGTCGAGCTCGGCGGCGGTGAGATCGGTGCCGAGCAGCCCTTCGTCCCGCATCTGCCCTGCAAAGCGCCGCGCCCGCCGTTGCCGCGGGAGATAGAGCCAGCGCTCCGGTGCGCCGCCGGCGCGCTCCTGCGACAGCACGGCCATCCCCTTCACCTCGTCCGGGGCAAGAAAGCCGAGCAGGGCCTTGCGAGCACCGTCTGGGTAGCGCCGCTCGAAGAGCTCGATCGTCCGCTCATGGCTGCGCGCCGCCGTGTCCCACGTCGTCACCCGCAGCACCTGATGCTGGTCGGCCCACGTGTAGGCGGTGGCGTAGAGCCGACGACGCGCGTCGAGGATGGCGCGCGGATCGGCCGCCGCATCGGGGTCGATGGCGGCTCCGGCTTCGATCACCAGAGCCGCCGCCGCAGCCGCGATCGCCAGTGCTAGCACCCGGCTCCGCATCGGCAGCGACCTCCTCATCGCGGCACGTTCTGCAGATCGGGCATCGCCGGCATGGCGGCGTTCGTCGGCGATGCGGCAAGCCCGGTGCGGATCCACTCACGCAGCGGCGCCACCACGAACGGCGCATCGTACGTCGAATGCTCCTCCAGGTAGGCGGCCGCGGCTCGATAGCGGCCGACGGCTTCGGCGCGCTCGCCCTGCCGATCGGCGACGAGCGCCCGGGCGACGCGCGCATACGCCCGCACCTCGAACGGGGCCGCATCGACGTCGGCGGCGGCGAGGAGCGATTCGGCCTCGGCGAGCCGGCCCGTCGCCCAGCGCGCGCGGGCGCGCGCCCAGGCGAGGCGATGGGGTTCGAGCGCGCTCGTCGGATCGGCCGCGAGCCGATCCCAGATGGCGCCCGCGTCTTCGACGCGACCGGCCGCGAAGAGTCGGGCAGCCTCCCGCATAGCCGCGATCTGCTCCGCCTGGCGCATGAACTCCGCGCCCCCGAGCCGCGGGTCGGCAGCGATCGGGGCTACGGAGGACGGCGTGTCGCCGTCCACCGCGAGCGGCACCAGCGCGCCGAACGGGGCCAGCGGCTGCGGCGCCGTACCGTGCCAGAAGAGACGCGCCCGCGGATCGACGACGACCGTGTTCAGCACCCGCAGATTCGCAACCGTAGAATCGTTGATGAAAGCCGTGTTCGAGCGGTCGCGGAGGATCGCCGCTGCCGTCTCCGGGTCGATCGCTCCGAGCCGCGCCCGCACCGCCGCCGCCATCGCCGCGAGCCGGCGCTCGGAGTCCGCCGTCCTCCCTTCGTCGTGGGCCCGCATCTCGAGCGTCAGCGCATGGTTGCTGTGGGCGAGCCAGTCGTCGCTCGGACGCTCTGCCGCGCAATGCTTCGCCGTGCACTCGGCGAGGGCGATGGCGCCGGCAGCGTCGGCGAGGACCAGCATCCCGGCGCCGCCGCGGTTGCCGTCCTCGGCGAGGAGCGCGAGCGCCTCGTCGACCGTGCGCGCGCGCTGCAGCACGCGGCGGTAGACGAAGCGCGGCAGGCCGAGACCCATCATGACGTCGGCGTCGAAGAAATTGATCGAGATCGCGAGGCCGGCGGCGTTGACGCCGACGATCGGCACGACCACGAGCGGCCAGGAGGCGGTCATGTGCGGCAGGTCGCCGTTCACCGGATGGTAGCGGGTGACGACGGGCCGGCGCCGGCCGCCGTCGTCGGACCAGTCGACGTTGCGGCCGACGAGGGCACGGCCGTCGACGGTAGCACCGCGCGTCGCCGCGAACACCGTCGAGCCGCCGCCGAAGACGCCGCCGTAGAGGAGTCGCATCCCGTCCGTCGGGCTGTCGCCCGCGAGGGCGCGCGCAATGCCTCCGGTCTCGGCGAAGAGGCCGCTGTCATCGCGCCAGCCGCCGAACCCCCACCACACGGGGAGCACGACGCGGTCGACGAAGCGGCCGAGAGCTCCCTGCTCGCGCACGAGCCCGTTCCAGCGCTCGGCATAGAGATCGCGCACCGTCAGCGCCTCGTCCCCGAGGAGCGCCACCGCTTGGCGGCCCATCTCCTCGTAAGTGCCGTAGACGTCGAGGACGATGAGAGCGCCGTGATCCGTACGCCGGGGCTGCGGCGCCGCCGTGCCGCCGGCCGACGCCGCCGTCGTCATCGTCATCGCCATCAACATTCCCAGGAGCGCACCGGCCGCCGTCGCGACCCGCTGCCTGCTGCGCAGCATACACCCTCCTTCGAGCTCCACGCTCATCCGGAGCGGACCGCAAAGGGGAGTCGCGTCCCCTTCCCGTCCCTCGCCGCTTGCTCCCATACGTAGCGTGCGAGCGCAATGTCGAGGACTCCGAGTCCGAACGGGCTGAAGATGGTGGGCGCATCGGCGGTCCGTTTCGGCGCCGCGGCGCCCGCGAGCACCTCGGCGAGCGTGCAGCGGATGAAGCGGCGCCCGCCGCCGCGGCGTTCGGCCAGGTGCAGCGACGTCTGCGCGCGGCATACGTGGTCGGCGTCGTCGACGACGTTGTCGGCGGCGAGTACGACCTCGGGCGCGAGGTCGCGCAGCGAAAGATGGAGCACGGTACGCAGCTCTCCGCCCGGCAGGGCGTCCATATAAGGAGTCGTCGCCGTCGTCGCGATCGATACCAGTGCGCAGCCGGCGGCAAGCGCACGCCAATTCGCAGCCGTGGCGAAGGCGACGCCGGGAAACCGCGCCCGGGCACGCTCTGCGAACGCCGCCACCCGCGCCGGGCTCAAGTCCGCCAACAGCACGCGCTCGACGTGCGGCCAGACGACGAGCAGGAAGCGCAGCACTTCGAAGTTTATGGCGCCGCATCCGAGGAGACCGATCCGCGGCGGCGGTGCGGCGGCGAGTGCCCGCGCCGCGATCGCCGCGCTCGCCGCCGTGCGCCTGGCGCTCACGATGGCACCCTCGATCACCGCGTACGGCCGCCCGGTGGCGAGCGAGCTCAGGACGACGAGGCCCGAGGCGCGCGCCGACCCGCGCGCCACGTTCTCGGGAAACGACGCGATCCATTTGACGCCGGCGACTGCGCGCTCGCCGCCGAGGTAGGCCGGCAGCGCTATCGCCCGGTTACGGTCGCCGGGCAGAGGCAGGAAGCAGGAGTGCGGCACCACCGACTCGCCGCGCTCGTGGGCCGCATACGCCGCAGCGACGATCGCCATCACCTCCGCTTCCTCGCCGTCGAGGATCGCGGCGACGTCGGGGCCGGGCACGATCAGGATGTCTTCCATGGCGCTCATGCTCGCTCCGCCGCGGCCCGGCGCGCGGACGCGACGGCTCCGCAACGACGCGCGGCCGCGGGCTCGCGGCGGAGAGGGCGCGGCCGCGGCCCGCCCGCCGCCGCGCCCTCGTCCGGCAGCACCCCGAAGTGCCGCTGCACCCAGGCGTCGGAGTAGATGGTGTCGAGGTAGCGCTCGCCGCGATCGGGGAAGATCGCTACCGCCGTCGCGCCGGCGCCGAGGCGGTCCCGCAAGCGCTCGACCGCCATCACCGCCGCACCCGACGAGCCGCCGGCGAGGATGCCTTCGCGAGCTACGAGTCGGCGGCAGCCGATCACGCACTCGAGATCGGAGACGTGGACGCAGGCGTCGGCGAGGTCGTCGCGATGGAGCGCGGGGCGCAGGGCCGCGCCGTGCCCGGGAATCAAGCGCACCGGCGCCGATGCGGCCGCAGGGGCGCCGGCGGCGCCGAAGATCACGCTACCCACCGCGTCGACGGCGACGATGGTGGTCGAAAGCCCGTGGGCGCGGGCATAATCGGCGCAGCCGCGGATCGTGCCGCAGGTGCTGGTGGGACAGAAGAGGACGTCGATCCGGCCATCGAGCGCCGTCGCGATCTCGTGCATGGTGCGGCGGTGCGCGCGGGCATTGTCGACGTTGCCGTACTGGTCGGGCCAGAAGGCGTCGGGCAGACGATCGACGAGCGCGCGCACGCGGGCGATGCGGGCGCCGAGGAAGCCGCCGCTCGGATCCGGCGCCTCCACGACCTCGATCTCCGCCCCGTAGGCGCGCAGGATGGCGATGTTCTGGGACGTCGCGCGCGCGTCGACGACGCACACGAAGCGGAGCCCGAGCACGGCGCAGGCCTGCGCGAGTCCGATGCCCATGTTCCCGGAGCTGGACTCGACGACCACCGTCCTCGAACCGATGCGCCCTGCCCGCATCGCCCCCTCGAGAAGGCCGAGCGCCGCCCGATCCTTTATGCTCCCCCCCGGATTGCAGGCCTCGAGCTTGGCGAACAGCCGGAAAGGCGCATCGGGTGCCAACCGCCGGAGCGCGACGAGCGGCGTACCGCCGACGGCGGCCAGGATCCCCTCCTTCATGACCACCTCCCCGGAATTGCCGCCGGCTCGGCAACTGCGGCGTCGGCGCTCAGCGCGAGGCGGCGCAGGACCTCGATAGCGTGCGCCGCGAGCGCCGCGATCGCGGCGCGCTCGTAGGCCACGGCGTCGTAGTGCCAGCCGACGCGCAACCGGGCGCCGGCTATGTGGGCGACGACGTCGAGCATCGTCGGCCGGGTGCCAGCGGCAGCCGTCTCCGCGCCGGCGGACTCGGGGGCGAGCCGCCAGGGAAGTCCGGGCGGCGGGTCTAGGCGCCCGACGTAGTTGCAGCTGACCTCCGGACGGATGCCGTCGGACGCGAAAGCACCGGCGGCGGTCGCGGCGGACGCGAACGCCGCCAGTCCCCAGCCGATGCCGCCCGCGGGCACGGCGCGCAGCCGGCGCTCGACCGCCGCCAGGGTAGAGACCGGGTCTCGATCCGGCGCCACCACCACCGCGAGCGGAAAGACCGCGGTGAACCATCCCACCGTCCGCGATACGTCGATGCCGGCGGCGGCATCGCGGCCGTGGCGCTCGAGGTAGAGGAGCACGCGCCGGTCGCCGCCGGCGGCGGCGACCGCGGTCGCAACGGCGGTCACGAGCGCCGCCTCCATGGTGGCGCCGCGCCGGGCGAGCATGGCGCTCAGGCGAGCGGTGTCGGCGCCGTCGAGCACGACTTCGAGCGTCCCTGCGTCGGCGACGGCCGGACGCGCCACCGGCCGCGTCCGCGGCAGCCGTGCGCCCGGGACGACGCTCTGCTCGGCCCAGAAGGCCTGCTCGGCGGCGGTGAGCCCGCGCTCCGCCCGGGCGGCGAGGTGCTCGGCCCAGGCGCGGTACGACGTGGTCTTGGCCGGAAGGGCGAGCGCTACGCCCTCGCGAGCCTGCGTGTAGAGCGCTGCCAGATCTTCGAGCAGGATCGGCCACGACGCTGCGTCGCAGGCCAGATGATGGACGACGACGAGCAGCCGGCTCGGGCGCGCCGCGCCGAGGTCGAAGGAGACGATGCGGATGACCGGACCGGCGGCGAGGTCGAGGCTCGCCTGCAGCGCCGCGGCGCGGGCCTCGATGGCCGCGGCGGCGGCGGCGGCGTCTGCCGCCGCCAGCTCGACGTGCGTGTACGGCACGGGACCTTCGATGCCGGCGATCCGCAGCTGCGCGCCCTCGCCGTCGCGATGCAGGCGCAGGCGGAGGACGTCGTGGTGTCGCAGCAGGTGCTCGGCGGCGACCGCGAGCGCCGCCGGCTCGAGGCGCGCTTCGACCGCGAGCAGCAGCGCCATGTTGTAGTGATCGAGGCGCGGCAGATCGGCCGCGAGCAGCAGCCGCTGTATCGGCGTCGGCGCGAGGTCGCCGACGACCAGTCCCTGCTCCGCCGCCAACGGCGCCGCGGCGGCCCGCGCCGCCAGCGCCGCCAGCATCGGCGTCTCGAAGACCTGTTGCGGCGTGAAGACGAGTCCGTGGCGCCGCGCTGCGGCGACGAACCGCAGCGTCGCCAGCGAGTCGCCGCCGAGCGCGAAGAACCCGTCGCGGGCGGTCCGTACCTCGACTCCCAGCACCTCGGTCCAGAGCGCCGCCAGGAGCCGCTCGGTCGCGGTCGTGAATGCCGGGGCCGAGAGCGGCGCGTCGGCGCGGACGACGAGGTCCGCCGCCACGTCCTTCTCGGCGCCGGCGTCGTGGGGCGCGTGGTGCGCTCCGGCGCCGCTGCGGACGGCGGCATCCGCTGCCGCGACCGGCTCGGCGCCGACGAGCGCGCGGCGGTCGATCTTGCCGTGGGCCGTTAGCGGCAAGGTACTGCGAACGCCGATCGCGGCCGGCACCATGGCTGCGGGCAACCGCGCCGCGGCCCACTCCCGGAGCCGGGCGACGAGATCGCCCGCGGCTCCGTCTGCGGCCTCGACCCAGGCGAGAAGCCGCGTCGGAGCCGCCGCCGGCACGGCGGCGGCAGCGGCCCGGCGCACCGCCGGGTGCGCTTCCAGGACCGCCTCGACCTCGTCGAGCTCGATGCGCACGCCGCCGAGCTTCACCTGCCCGTCGAGGCGTCCGAGCCACTCGAAGGTTCCGTCGGCGAGCCGGCGGCCGCGATCGCCCGTGCGGTAGAGCCGTCCCGGAGCGGCGCCGGTCGAGGTGACGAAGGCGGCGGCCGTACGCACGGGATCGCCGAGGTAGCCGCGCCCGACGCCGACGCCGCTCACGCAGAGCTCGCCGGCGACGCCCGCCGGTACCGGCGCCAGCCGCTCGTCGAGGACCTGGACGTCCATGCCGGGGATCGGCACGCCGATCGGCACCCGCACCGCGTCCGGCGGCGGCGGCGTCCGCACGACGTGGTGGGTGACGTCGTCGGCGCACTCGGTCGGCCCGTAGGCATTCACCAGCGGCACGGCGGGATGGACGGCGAGCCAACGGCGGCAGAGCGCCGGCGGCAGCGCCTCGCCGGTGACGACGAGCCAGCGCAGGCTGCCGAGCGCCGCATGCTCGTCCGCTCCGGCGCCGTCGAGCAGCGGTCCGAGCACGCTCGGCACGAGCTCCAGGGCGGTGATGCCGTGGCGGCCGACCGCCGCCGGCAGCGCCGCCGGATCCGTCGCCGCCGCGTCGTCGACGATGACTACCTCGGCTCCGACGACGAGCGGCGCCAGAGCCTGCCACAACGACACGTCGAAGCTCGTCGGCGCCGTCTGCGCCACGCGATCGGCCGCCGTCAGTCCGAGGAGCGCGATCTTCGCCCGCAGATGGTTCATGAGCCCCGCGTGCTCGATGACGGCACCTTTCGGCACCCCGCTCGAACCGGAGGTGAAGATCACGTAGGCGACGTCGTCCGGGCGCGGCCCGGATACGGATGCGGCCGGCGTCGCCGCCGTCCGCGCCGGCGGCGCGTCGAGGCGGACGACCATGCGCTCGGGAAGCTCCGCCGGCAGCGCGCCGGCGGTGTCGTCGGCGAGGACGAGACGGGCGCCGCTGCGCGCGAGCACGGCGTGCGTCCGCGCCGGTGGCCAGCGGGGGTCGAGCGGCAGGTAGACGGCGCCGGCTCCCCAGATCGCGAGCAGCGCGCGCAGCCACCCGGCGCCGCGGCCGCCGGCGAAAGCGACCACGTCGTCGCTGCCGACGCCGGCGCCGGCGAGCTCTGCCGCGAGCGCCAGCGCCTGCTGGCGCAAGGCCTCGTAGGTGACGGTACGCCCGGCAGCGCGCACGGCGACAGCGTCCGGTGTGCGCGCCGCTTGCGCGAGGAAGCGTCCCCAGACGGTCGTCGGATCGGCGCTGCTCGCGATCGGCAGCGGCGGCGGTTCCCGGAAGAGCGCCGCCGGCCGCCCCGGGTCGGCGACGAAGTCGTCGAGGCAGCGGCGAAAATCCGCGAGCAGCGCCGCCGCGTCGTGCGCCTCGTAGAGCGTCCGGTCGTACTCGAGCCGCACCCGCCAGCCGGCGGCGCTCCCGCGCTCCTCGACGACCAACGCCAGATCGGTGCGACTCGTCCGCACCGCGAGCGGCAGCGCCGTCAAAGTCACGCCCGGCAGGGTAACGGCCTCGGCGACCGGCCGCTCGAGCGCGAACGCGAACGGACTCAGGGGCGGCCGCGTCAGCGTCCGATCGACTCCGAGCTCGCCGAGCACCACCTCGAAGGGCAGGGTCTGGTGGCGGAGGCCGTCGCGGACCGCGGCTCCCACCCGCCGCACGAGCTCGGCCACGGTCGGTCGGTCGTCGAGCCGCGTCCGCAGCGCGATCAGATTCACGAAGAAGCCGATGATATCGGCGAGCTCGGAGCGCTCGCGATTGGCGACCGGTGCCAGCACGGTGACGTCGTCGAGCCCGGTCTTGCGGGCCAGGACCGCGCTCCAGGCCGCGAGCGCGACGGCGAATCCGGTAGCCTCCGCCGCGCGCGCCAGCGCGCGGATGCCGGCTGTGAGCTGCGTCCCGAACTCGCAGTGCACCGCCGCACCGCGAAAGCCGAGCCGATCGCCTGCGGCGACCGCCGGATACGGCGCCCCAGCCAGCTGCCGGCGCCAGTAGGCCGCAGCAACGGCGCGGCGGGAGTCGCCGTCGCGCCGTTGCCATTCGGCGTAGTCCGCGTATTGCAGCCCGGGTGCGGCGAGCGCGGCGGAGCTGCCGTACACCGCCGCGCAGTAGAGCTCCGAGAGCTCACGGACGAGGACGCCCATCGACCAGGCGTCGGCGATCAGGTGGTGCAGCGTCAGCACCACCGCATGCCGCTCGGGTCCGAGCGCGAACACGCACAAGCGCAGCAGCGGTCCGCGACTCGGATCGAACGGTCGCTCGACCTCGCGGCGGATCTCGGCGCCGAGCTCCGGCGCATCGATAGCGACCTCGCCGCCGCCGCGGCGGAGGTCGCTCACCACCATCGCCACCGGCGCCACCGGCGAGATCACCTGCAGCGGCCGGCCGTCCATGGCGACGAAGGTCGTGCGCAGGCTTTCATGGCGGGCGATCACTGCCGTCAGGCTCGACCGTAGCGCCGCGAGATCGAGGCGTCCGCGGGCGTCGAAGGCCCCGGCAACGTTGTAGGCGGCGCTGCCGGCCGCCACCTGCTCGAGAAACCAAAGCCTTTCTTGTGCGTACGAGGCGCGGAACACGTTGACGCCCGGACAGCGCGGCAGCGGCTCCAGGCCCGAGGCTCCCACTGTGCGCCTGCCCAGGCGCCGCATCAGGAGCGCCTGCTGCTCCGCCGATAGCGCGCCGACGCGCGCGGCTCGATCAGACATCCTTGATCTCCTCGACCGTCGTGTCGCCCCGCAGCAGCACCGCCGCTCCATCGTCCCCGAGGGCCTCGACGCCGGCGAGGAGCGCCTCGGCAGCGGCGGCGTCGAGATCGTCGAGGGCGACGGCCGCGAGCGCCGCCGCCGCGCCTGCGACCGTCGGATGCGCAAGGAACTCCTCGAGTGCGAGCTCGACGCCGAGCTCGGCACGCAACATGCCGAGCAGGCGATAGGCGAGCAGCGAGTCGCCGCCGAGCGCGAAGAAGTCCTCGTCGCGACCGATTGCGGCTACTCCGAGGAGCCGGCTCCAGATGGCCGCGACCGTGTGCTCGAGCGGCGAGGCCGGCGGCGTCGCCACGGCTCGGCGCCGGCGCTCGTCGTCGCCGGCCGCGAGCGCCTCGCGGTCGATCTTGCCGTTCACGGTGAGCGGCATCTCGCGGCGGACGACGAATGCCGCCGGCACCATCGCCTCGGGCAGATGCTCCTGCACGAAGGCCCGCAGGGCGGCGATCCGCGCCGACGGCGGCGGCACCTCGCGCCGATCGAAGGCCTGATGCCGCCGCGGCATGGCGTCGGGCTCCACGGCGCCGGCCTCATGAGCAGCATCCGCCGCCGTGTCCGCCGTGTCCGCTGCGTCCACGGCGGCGAGGACGACGTGGGCCACCAGGCGCGGCTCTTCCTCGTCGCCGGCGCGCGTCACCATCGCCGCCTGGCGCACCTCCGGGTGTGCAGCAAGCACCGCCTCGACCTCGGCCGGCTCGACACGGACGCCGCGGATCTTCACTTGCGCATCGAGGCGCCCGAGCCACACGAAGCTGCCGTCCGAGAGCCGCCGGCCGCGATCGCCCGTCCGGTACACGCGGACGGCGGTACCGCCGGGACCCAGTGGGCAGGTAACGAACGCCGCCGCGGTACGTTCGGGATCGTCCATATATCCGCGCGCGACGCCGACTCCGGACACGCAGAGCTCACCTGCGTCGCCGTCGCCGACCGGCTGCAGCGCCGCGTCGAGCAGGTGTATCTCCATGCCGGGGATCGGCCGGCCGATCGGCACCGAGGGCGCGTTCGCCGGCGGCGCGACGCGGAGCACGTGGTGCGTGACATCATCGGCGCACTCCGTGGGGCCGTACGCGTTCACGAGCGGAGTCGCGGGATGCAGCGCGAACCAGCGCCGGCAGAGTCCGGGCGGCAGCGCCTCGCCGGTGACCAGCAGGAACCGGAGCGAGGCCAGGAGATCGCCGCTGCCGGCATCGCCCGCGGCCTCCTGCTCGGCATCGAGCACGAGACGGAGCACACTCGGTACGACCTCGAGCACCGTCACCTGCTGCTCGGCTACGATCCGCACGAGGACGCCGGGGTCGCGGGCGACGGCGTCGGGGAGGATTGCGACTTCCGCACCGACCAGGAGCGGCGCCAGACATTGCCAGAGCGAGATATCGAAGCCGGCGGCGGCGTTCTGCGCCACGCGATCGCCCGGCGCAAGCCCGAGCAGCGCTATCTTCGCCTCCAGGTGGTTCAGGAGCCCGGCGTGCTCGATGAGGACCCCCTTCGGCGCTCCCGTCGACCCCGACGTGTAGAAGAGGTACGCCACATCGCCCGCCTCCGGGCCGGCGGACGGCGGCGGCGACGGTGCCGTCGCCGCGGCGTCGGCGGTCGCCGGTGCCGCCCGTCCGCAGAGCTCCGCGCCGAGCTTCCGACCGTCCGCGGTCGTCGTCGCGGCATCGGCGATCGTCATTGCCGTCCACGCCGCCTCCGTGACCGCGGCCGCGGCCTGCCGCGGAAGATCGGGCGGCGCTCCATCGGTGACGAAGAGGCGGGTGCGGCTGCGCCGCAAGACCTCTCCGACCCGGGCCACGGGCCAGCTCGGATCGATCGGCAGGTAGGCGGCCCCGGCTGCCATGGTGCCGAGCAGCGCACAGAGCCACCGCGGACCACGCGCCCCCCAGAGCGCGATCACCTCGCCGCGCCTCGCCCCGGCGGCTGCCAGGCGGCGCGCCGCCGCAGCGGCGCCCGCCGCGAGCTCGGCGTAGGTGAGGACCTCGGCGCCGCAGCGGACGGCGACCGCATCCGGCGCCACGCGGGCCTGCGCGGCGAAACGCGACCATACAGTCGCGGCGCCGTCTCCGGACGCGGACGGCGCTGCGGCCGTCGCGAGCGAGCCGCTCACCCCGCCCGTGACGGCACCCGCAATCCGGTCGGGAGCGGCGAGACGCCGCTCGGCATTGTCGAGATGCTCGTCGACGATCCGCAGCAACGATGCCGCAAAGGCCGCCCGATCTCCGGGCGAGAACGTACCTTCGTTCAGGTCGACGGCGAGGGTCAGCGCGCCGGTGGCACCGAAGTCGTGCACGGCCACCGCCGCGGCTCCGAAGCGATGCGTCGGCGGTACCCACTCGACCCGCAGCGCGCAGTCGCCGAAGCGCGCCGCGGCGACCGCCGGACGATGCACGTTCACCAGCACGTCGTAGGCCTGCGGCACCCCGCCGCCGCGGCCGGTGAACATCTGGTGGCGGGCGGCCGCGAACGTCGCCGCCGCGAGCCGCGACCGCACCTCGCTGACCCGGTCATCGCCCGCGATCGCGATGCGCACCGGGCAGACGTTCATGAACGTCCCGAGCGTCTCCTTGAAATGCGCCGAAGGCCGGTTGGCGAACGGCACGTCGAGGACGATGTCGTCGGCGCCGGCCGTCCGCTGGAGATGCGCTGCGACGACGGCCCCGAAGAACACGAAGAGCCCGACGTCACCCGCCGCCGCGGCCTGCGCCGCACGACGCACCGCCGCTGAGCGCATCCTCCCGAGCGGTACGACGATCCGTCGCACCCGCGTCGCGCTCGCTCCCGAGGGCGGCGACTCGCCTGCCGGGTGGACACCGGCGCGCGTCCGCTCCCAGTAGCGGCGTGCCGCCGCCGCTGCCGGTGACTGCCTGTAGGCGCGCTCGAAGGCTACGTACTGTGCGAACTGCGGCCATCCCGGCGCCGTCTCGTCGTCGCCAGCACCGGCAGGCGCCGCATATCGCTCCTCGAGCCGGCGGTGCAGAAGCCCGAAGGACCACGAGTCGGAGACGAGCTGGTGCTGGGCGAGGACGAGCGCGTGTCGATCCGGCCCGAGCCGGGCGAGAGTCGCCGCGACCAGGGACGTCCCGGATGCGCAGGCGGCGATCAACGTCTTTCCGAGGTCGTCGAGCGCGTCTGACGGCGACGCGTCCATCGACAGATCTACGACCTCGAGCTCCGGTGGCGGTGCCGACGGTGCGCTCCAGGCCGGCCAGCCGTCGATCTCGCCGATGCGCAGCCGCAGTGCATCGGCGGCGGCGACGGTGGCTGCGAAGGCGCGGACCAGGCGCCGCGGATCGAGCGGTCCGTCGCAGAGCCAACGCGCCGCCTCGACGAAGACCGGCGCGCCTGCGGCGATGCGGTCCCCCGCCCAGACGAGGAGTTGCCGGCGGGTGAGCCCGGCGCGATCGGCTGCCGCGTCGTACCAAGCGTCGCTTCCCCGGATCATGCCTGCACCTCGCCGAGTGCCGCCGCGACGGCGGCGATCGTCGGCTGCTCCAGCAGCACCGCGAGCGGCACACGCCGCCCGAGACGCGCTTCGAGTTGCGCGGCGACGTGCGCCGCCTCGGCGGAGTCGACGCCGAGGGCCGCAAGCGGCGCGTCGCGGCGCACCGCCGCGCGCGACAGGCCGCGCACCTCGGCGACGAGCTCGCACAGACAGGCCTCGATCGCCGCGGCGCCGGTCACGGCCGCGGTGTCGTAGCGCACCGGCAGCCGGGCCGCGGCGAGGGCGGCGCGACAAGCGTTGCGCCGCACCTTGCCGCTCGTCGTCTTCGGCAGCGCCCGCGGCGCTATCAGAACCACGCGGGCGACGGTGAGCCCGTGGATACGGGCGACGGCGTCACGGATCGCCGCCGCCGCTGCAGCCCACGCCGCGCCGTCGTCGTCCTCGACCTCGTGCACCATCACCACCGCCTCGCCGTCCGCGCCGCTGCAGGCGAAGGCGGCGCCGCCCCCCGGGCGGAGCGCCGGGTGTGCCGCTGCCGCCGCGTCCTCGAGGTCGTGCGGATGATGGTTGCGTCCGCGGACGACGATCAGATCCTTGTAGCGGCCGGTGACGAAGAGAGCGCCGTCGCGCAGGAAGCCGAGATCGCCGGTGCGCAGGCTGCGCGCCTCGTCGCCGGGGGCAGCGAAAACGCCGGCGCTTTCCTCCGGGCGCCGCCAGTAGCCGGCGGCCACGGTCGGTCCGGCGACGCTGATCTCGCCGATCGCATCGGGCGGAACGGGAGCGCCGCTCCCAGGCTCGACGATGCGCACCGTGACACCCGGAACCGGCTGCCCCGAGGCGATGAGGACGCGCGCGCCGCCGCGCGCTGCGGGAACGACCGCGACACGGCCGGCGGCGAGCGCCGCGCCATCGACCGCGAGCCGCACCGGCCCGCGCCCCACCGGTCCGCCGGTGACCATCAGGGTCGCCTCGGCGAGGCCGTAGCAGGGAACGAACGCCTGGCGGCGGAACCCGCACGGCGCGAATGCAGCCGCGAAGCGCTCGCAGGTCTCGGCCCGAACCGGCTCCGCCCCGTTCATCGCTGCCCGCCAGGTACCGAGAGCGAACGTCCGCCGCTCCTCGGCGCTGGTCCGCCGGACGGCGAGGTCGTAAGCGAAGTTCGGCGCCGGGCTCAGGGTGCCGCGGTAGCGGGTGATGGCACGGAGCCAGCGCCCGGGGCGCTCGAGGAAAGCGAGCGGCGACATCTGCACCGAGCGGAAGCCGATCTGCAGCGGTATCAGCAGCGTCCCGATGAGACCCATGTCGTGGTACGCGGGAAGCCAGCTCACGGCTACGGCGTCGGCGTCGAGCGCGAGCACGGCGGCGACGCAGGCACCATGCGCGAGCAGGTTGGCGTGCGTCACCATCACGCCGCGCGGCGCTGCGGTCGAACCCGACGTGTACTGGAGGAAAGCGACGTCCGTGGCGGCCGCGGCGGACGGGCGCCAGGCGGCTTCGCTGCCGGCAGCGAGATCATCGACGATCACCGCTGCCGGCGGCGCCGCCGCGTCAGCGGCGCCGCCGGGAGCAAGGACGCGGCTCAGCGACCGCGTCGTCAACACCAGACGGGCGCCGGCATCCGCGGCGACACGCCGCAGTCGCGCCGCGCTCCCCGCGAGATCGCGCCCCTCGGGCGGCGGAACGGGGACCGCGACGACGCCGGCATAGAGGCAGCCGAGAAACGCGGCCACGAAATCCGGACCGGGAGCGCAGAGGACGAGCGCCGGAGCGCGGGTCCCGTCCCGGTGCGCGAGCGCCACCGCGACGCGCCGTGCCCGGGCATCGAGGGCGCCGTAGGTGATCGTCTCGGCGGCATCTTCGCCGTCGTGCAGAAACGTGTACGCGGCGCGTTCCGCCTGATCGGAAGCCCGACGGCAGAGTACTTCTACCAGCGTCGCCTCCGGAGAATTTCCGCCCGGCGCGCCCTGAGCTTGTGCTCGCATCGTCACTCTCCCTCCTTCATGGACCGTATTCACTCCCAGCGGAGCGCCGCCGCGAGCGGCGCACCGCCGGCGCGGTAGCCGAGCCACCAACCGCCGAGCGCCGTCGACGCCAGCACCACAGCGGCAGCGCCGGCGGCGAGTGCGGCGGGAAACGCGTAGTCGACCGACAAGCCGAGCATCCCGCGCAGCAGCACTTGTACCTGCAGCCAGCCGAGTCCCCACCCGAGCGCGGTCGCGGCCCCGGCGGCGATCGCACCGACGGTCACGAGCTCGAGGCTCGCCAAGCATCCGAGCTGACGGCGCGTCAGCCCGACTGCCCGCAGGAGCGCATGGACGCGCCGGCGCGCCAACATCGCCGCCGCGCCCGTGCTGAGGACTCCAGCCAGCGCGCTCGCCAGCGCCACCCCGAGCAGCGGCCGCACCAGCGCGGCCAGCCGATCGAGCAGCGCTCGATACGTGTTCCGCAACTCCTCCACGGTGAGGACGACGACGCCGTGGCTCGCCCCCCAGCGCGCCCGGATGGCGGCAGCGACGACGCCGCGATCGCGCGGGCGGCGAACCGCCACCTCGACCAGGCTCGCCGAGTCATCGTGCCACCAGCGCCGATACAGCTCGCGATCGAGCAGCACGGCGCCGAGATCACCGGGCGTGAGCTCGAGATGGATGCCGGCGATGCGGACGCGCAGCGGCCCCGCGGGCGTCGGCAGCTCCAGCTCGTCGCCGGGCCGGCGGCCGAAGCGGCGCGCGAAGGTGCGGTTCACGAGCACGCCGGTGCCGGCTGCGAGCGCCCGGGCGGCCGCGTCGGCGTCGCCCTCGACCATGGCGAGGCGGCGGCGGCCGGTGACGTAGGCAGCGGCGTCGCGGGCAACGATCGCGGCGCGCGAGCCCGCGAGCTCGATCGTGTCGACCCGGAGCACGTCGGCAAAAGCGACGTCCGGGCGGCGCGCGAGCTCCGCCGCCACCGCGCCCGGCAGGCGCACCGCCGCCCGCGCGAAGGGATCGGCGCCGCCGCTCACCACGAGGTCCACGCGCGCGAACACGGCCGCGAACGCCTCGTGCAGGGTCGCGTCGAGGCTCGCGATCCAGGCGCCGACGCCGATGGTACCCCCAAGGCCGACGAGCAGCGCCGCACCGGCGGCGGCGACCCGGCGCCGCTCCTCGGCGACGACGCGCGCCGCGAGGACGAAGAGCACGCGGCCGCGGCGCCGCGCCCACGCATCCGCAGCCGCGGCGAACGCCCGCACCAGCGCCGGGAGCACCAGCGCGAGCGCCGCGAGCACGCCGAGCATCGTTGCCATGCCCGCCGCTTCGACGCTGATCGGCAGGCGCGCGCGCGCTCCCCAGAGCCCGACGGCGATGACGCCGAGCAGCGCCCCGAGCCGGACGCCGACACCCCGCTCGCTACCGCGTACCCGCGACACCTCCGGCCGGAGCGCCGCCAGCGGGCGCACCGCGCCGGCGCGGCGCAGGGTGCCGAGAACCGCCAGCATCGGTAGGGCGATTCCGAGACCGCAGATCGCCGCCAGCGCCGTCGGCGCGACCGCGAGCGGCGCATCGCCGACGTCGCCGTAGAGCGCTGCGACACTGCTGCCGAAGCGCGCCTGCAAGGCGCGGGCAAGCACGATACCGCTCGGGGCTCCGAGGCTCGCTGCCGCCAAAGCCACGACCAGCATCTCGGCGGCGACGAGCCCCCCTGCCAGGCGCCGCGAGGCGCCGGCCAGGCGCAGCAGCGCCATCTCGCGCCGGCGCTCCTCGCAAGCGAGGGCTGCGATGTTGGCAACGAAGTGCAGCGCTACTACCAGCGCCACCGCGGCCGCGAGGCCGAGGCCGTTGCGATAGTTCGCGAGCAGGCGTGCGAAGCTCGCGGCGCGGCTGCGCGGCGGCTCGACCACGCCGCGGGTGGCGACCCGGGCGCGGACGCGAGCGGCCACCTCATCGACATCCGCGCCCGGCGCCACGGCGACGGCGAGCTCCGAGACTCGACCGTCGAAGCGCAGCAGATCCTGCGCGACGGACAGGTCCACGATCGCAAGCCGGCCGTCGAGCGCCGCCGCCGGGCCCTCCGGGGCGTCGAGGACGGCGCGGACGACGAGCGCTGTGGTCCCCGCCGGCGTCCGCACGCGCACCCGGTCGTGCATCCGCAACCCGTGCGCCCGCATGAAGGCGCGCGTCAGCGCCACCGAGTCCGGGGCGGCGAGGAACACCATCGGGTCGCTCACGACCGCGCCCGGACCGGCGCCGTAGTCGCGCACCTCCTGATCGGCGAGGAGGTCGACCCCGTAGAGGTACAGACGCTCTCCGGGGAGATCCGGCGCCGCGACGAATCCCGTCACCGCCGCCGCCACGGCGCCGACGCCGGCTACGGTGCGAAGCTCGTCCACCAATTCCTCGGCAACCCCGCTCTCGCCGTTGGTCACCTCGAGCGCGGCCCGCCCCGCGAAGCGCGTCGTCGTCTCCTCGTAGGAGCGGACGACCGAGGCATGGAGGAGCTGGACGGCGTTGATTGCCGCCACGCCGCCCGCGAGGCTCGCGATCGCGACCGCAGCGAGGGCGCGGTGGCGCGCCAGGTGCCGCACCGCCAGCGAGAGGACGAGCGCGATCACGACGCCAGCGCCGCGCATGCGCCCGCCTCCCCCGTTGCGGCGACGACCAGGCCGTCGGCTAGGCGCACGATGCGATCGGCGTACGCGGCGGCGCGGGGATCGTGGGTGACGAGCAGCACCGCCGCCCCGCCGGCGGCGGCGCCGCGCAGGAGCGCCAGGACGCCGTCGGCGCTGGCGGCATCGAGGCTCCCGGTCGGCTCGTCGGCGAGCACGAGCGGCGGCGCGGCGACGAGCGCGCGCGCCACCGCCGCCCGCTGCGCCTCGCCGCCCGAGAGGCGATCCGGCAGATGTTGGGCGCGGGCCGCGAGGCCGACGGCGGCGAGCGCTGCGCGCGCCCGAGCCTGCGCCTGCGACCGCGGCGTGCCGTCGAGCAGCAGCGGCAGCGCTACGTTCTCGAGGGCGGTCAGCAGCGGCACCAGGTTGCAGCCCTGGAAGACGAGGCCGATGGCGCGGCGGCGCAGCGCGGCGCGAGCGTCCTCCGACAGGAGGTGCACGGCGACGCCGGCGACGACGACGCTGCCGGCGTCGGGGAGGTCGACGCCGGCGAGGAGGTGCAGCAGGGTGGATTTCCCCGAGCCGCTCGGCCCGACTACCGCTACCAGCTCGCCCGGCGCCACCGTGAGCGAAACTCCGCGCAGGGCGGCGACGACCGTATCGCCCTGCCGGTGGCGGCGCACGAGGTCGACCGCCTCGACCGCCGGCGCCGTCGCGGGAGCGGCGGGCATCAGCGCCTGCCTCCGCACTCCGCCCGCACCGCCCCCTCCTCCCGCTCCATGCCGAGCGCAAGATGCAACCCGAGGGCCAGCGCACGCCGGCGCCGCGGCCCGCGAACCCGCTCGCGCTTTTCGTCGTCCCGTAGCCGGCGCGCGGCAAGGCGTCGCTTGACGTCAACGACGCCCGATCGCCGCCGCAGCGTGGACCTGGTGGGCGATGCGGGCTAGGGTCGCGCGCCGTGCGGGCGCGGCGGGCGACAGAGGTGCGGGCGTGGGTGCCGAAGCCGGATGGCTGCGGCTACGCCAGCGGCAGCAGGCGTCCCGCATGAGCACCAGCGGCTCCGCCTCCCCTCTCCGCGCCGTCCTGGACGTGCACCGCGAGGAGCTGCCGCTCACGCTCCTCATGGCCGCTTACTTCTTTTTCGTGATCACGAGCTTCTGGATCCTGAAGCCGATCAAGAAGGCGCTCTTCATCGAGTACTACGACGACAGCGGCTTCACGCTCCTCTCGCGGACGCTCAGCGCCTCGGAAGCCGAGCTGCTGGCCAAGATCCTGAACATGGTGGTCGCCGCAGTCGCGGTCGCGGCGTTCACCTGGCTCGCACGCCGCTTCCGCCGCCAGCGTCTCGCCTACGTTTTCTGCGCCTTCTTCCTCGCCGGCTACCTCGCCTACATTCCGCTCCTCGCCCGACCGGGCGGCGCCACGGTGTGGTCCTTCTATTTGTTCGGCGACCTCTTCAGCACGCTCATGGTGGCGACCTTCTTCGCCTACCTGAACGACAGCGTCACGCCTGCGGCTGCCTGCCGGCTCTACGGGATCGTGGTCTTCGGCGGCGTCGCCGGCGGCGTCTTCGGATCGACGAGCGTCCGCGCCCTCATCACCGCGCTCGACAACACGCACTGGCTCCTGGTGTGCATCGGTCTGCTGGCGGCGATCGCGGCGGTAGCCGGCGCGGCGGCGCGCTTCGTCCCGGAGCCGGCCGCAACCCCGGAGCCGGCGGCGGCCGCCGCGAACGGCGCCAGCGTCGCGCTCGAAGGCGCGCGCCTCGTGTGGCGCTCGCCCTATCTGCTGGCGCTCGCCGCCATCGTCGGCTGCTACGAGATCGTATCGACGATCATGGACTTCCAGTTCACGGCGACCGTCTCGCACTACCTCGGGGGCCGGGCGATCGGCGCCCACTTCGCGACGGTCTACGCGATCACCAACGCGGTATCGATGTTCGTGCAGCTGGTGCTGACGAGCCTGGTGATGACGCGCTTCGGCGTCGGCACGGCCCTCCTCGCCCTGCCGGTGCTCGCCGGCGCCGGGTCGCTCGGGTTCGCGGCCCTCCCGGCACTCTGGATGGGGAGTGCCCTCAACACCATCGACAACGCCTTCAGCTACTCGATCAACCAGTCGGCGCGCGAGGCTCTCTACACCCCGACGACGGTCGACGAGAAGTACAAGGCCAAGGCCTTCATCGACATGTTCCTGCAGCGCTTCGCGAAGGCCGTGGCCGTCGGCGTGAGCCTCCTGATCTCCGCCTGCGTGCGCGACCTCTCCGGCCTGCGCTGGCTGTCGCTGGTGACGGTCGCCGTGATCCTCCTCTGGGGTTTGGCCGCCCGTCGGGCCGGCCGCGAGTTCGACCGGCGCTCGGCGCGGCAGTGATCGGCAGCGTGCGCTGCGCGCGGTCGCTGCCGCAGGACCCATGGCGTCCGACCGCAGCTGCGGGTCAGGTCGCCGCGCCCCCACGGCCGGCGCGGCCGCGATCACCGCAGCGACGCCAGGTGCGCCGAACGAGCTTCTGCGCCTCGCTTAGCCACAGCACCGTGCTGGCGACAGCGGCGCAGGCAGCCCAGTCGCCGACGGCCAGCGGTACGGTCGCGAAGGCGCGTTGCAGCACGGGCAGGTAGACGACGGCCGCCTGCGCCGCGAGCGCCAGGCCGAGCGCCCCCCAGAGCCACGGGTTGACGAAGAGGCCGGCGAAGGCGCTCCGGGTATCGGAGCGGGCATTGAAGACCGCGCCGAACGAAAAGAGGACGAGCGTCGTGAAGGCCATGGTGCGGGCGTACGGCATGGCGCCGGCGCCGGCGATCAGCCCTCCCGGGAGGCAGGCGTCGAGGACGAGGAGCGTGCCGGCAGCGACGACCACGCCGTCGCAGACGATGCCGAGCCACATGGCCGAGGTGACGATCGGCTCGCCGCGAGGACGCGGCGGCGCGTCCATGAGCGCCGGGTCGGGCGGATCGAGGCCGAGCGCGAAGGCCGGCGCACTGTCGGTCACGAGATTGATCCAGAGGAGCTGCGTCGCCAGGAGCGGCAACAGCAACTCCCCGCCGGTAGCGGCATCGAGGCCGAGCCCGCGCGCCCCGACGACGCCGAAGAACATGACGAGCACCTCGCCGATGTTCGTCGCCAGGAGGAAGCGCAGGAACTTGCGCAGGTTGGCGAAGATCGCCCGCCCCTCCTCCACCGCCGCCACGATGGTCGCGAAGTCGTCGTCGGCGAGCACGATGTCGGCGGCCTCTCGCGCCACGTCGGTGCCGGCCAGGCCCATGGCGACGCCGATGTCGGCCGTCTCCAGGGCCGGCGCGTCGTTGACGCCGTCGCCGGTCATGGCGACGATGGCGCCGCACCGCTGCAGCGCCCGCACGATACGCAGCTTGTGTTCCGGATCGACGCGCGCGTAGACCGCCACCTCGCCGGCGGCCGCGGCGAGCGCGTCGTCCGACCAGCGGTCGATCTCGGCGCCGGTGACGACGCGCCCGCCCACCGCGATACCGAGCTCGCGCGCCACCGCGACCGCCGTCGTCGGATGGTCGCCGGTGATCATTACCGGGCGGATGCCGGCGCGCTGCGTACGCGCCACCGCCGCCTTCGCCTCCGTCCGCGGCGGATCCGCCATCCCGAACAACGCCAGGAAGACGAGCTCGCGCTCGATGCGCTCGTCGACGTCGGCGAGCGGGAACGCCGGACGCGGGATGGCGCGGTAGGCGACAGCGAGCGTGCGCAGCGCCTCGGCCGCGAGCCCGTCGTTGACGCGCCCGAACAGAGCGCGGCGCGCGGCGGTGAGCGGCCGCTCCTCCTCGCCTACCAGCTCCCGGGTGCAGCGCGCGAGCAGCACGTCGGGGGCCCCCTTGGTGAAGACCAGCACCTGCTCTCCGCGCCCGCCGTCGGTGTGCAGCGTGCTCATGAGCTTCCGTTCCGAGGAGAAGGGAACCTCGCCGACGCGCGCGAAGCGGGCGTCGAGATCCTCGGCGACGAGGCCGATCTTGCGGGCGGCGACCACGAGCGCGGCTTCGGTCGGGTCGCCTTCGACCACCCAGCGGCCGTCCCGCCGCTGGAGGACGGCGTTTGCCGCCCGGTCCGCCGCCGCGAGCGCACGCCGGACCTCGCTGCGCAGCGGCCCTTCGAGCGCAGCGCCGCCCGCAACCCGCACGTCGCCTTCGGGCTCGTAGCCGACTCCCGCGAGCTCGACGCGGCCGCTCGCGGTGACGATCACCCGCACGGTCATCTCGTTCCGGGTGAGGGTGCCGGTCTTGTCGGCGGCGATGACGTTCGTCGAGCCCAGGGTTTCGACCGCAGCCAGGTGGCGGACGATGGCGTTGCGCCGCGCCAGACGCTGAACGCCGAGGGCGAGCACCGCGGTGACCACGGCGGGCAGTCCCTCCGGCACGGCGGCCACCGCGAGCGCGACGCCGAGGACGAGCACGTCGACGAGCGCCGCGACGCCGCGAACGCGCCCGGCCACGATGATCGTGGCGGATATGACGATCGCGATGGCGACGACGGCGACGCCGAGCAAGCGCCCGATCCGGTCGAGCTCGGTCTCGAGCGGGGTCGCTGCCGTCGGCGCGGCATGCAGCAGGCCGGCGATGCGGCCGATCTCGGTTGCCATCCCGGTGGCGACGACCACGGCGCGCCCGTGGCCACAGGTGACTGCGGTGCCGCCGTAGACCATGTTGCGCCGCTCGCCGATGGCGGCGTCCCCGGCGAGCGGCGCCGTGTCCTTGTCGACCGGCATGCTCTCGCCGGTGAGAGCGGCTTCGGCGGTCTGGAGCACCGCCTCCTGCAGGAGCCGCGCATCGGCCGGCACCGCGTCGCCCGCTTCGACGAGGATGACGTCGCCGACCACCACCTCGCGCGCCGGAAGGCGTCGGCGCTCACCGCCACGCAGCACCGTGGCGTTGGCGGCGGCCAGGCGCCGGAGCGCGGCGACCGCCTGCTCGGCCCGCGCCTGCTGGAGCCAGCTCATCCCCGCGTTCAACGCGACGACGGCGAAGATCGTGATCGCTTCGTAGGGCAGCGCGGTGTCGGGATCGTAGATCCAGAGGGCCCCCGAGACCGCGGCCGCGAACAGGAGGAGGAGGACCAGCCCGTTCTCGAACTGCGCCAGCAGAAGCCGCCACGCCGGCGTCGGCGCCGCCGCGGCGAGCTCGTTCGGGCCGTAGAGCCCGAGCCGCCGCCGCGCCTCGGCGTCGTCGAGACCGTGGCGCGGATCGACGCCGAGCGCCGCCGCGACCGCCGCGGCGGCGGCGCGATGGGGCGGCGGCGCAGCACCCCCCGGCTCGGCGGGGTTGCGCACTAGGCGGCGGCGAAGTCGACGCGGCGGCGCACGCGCAGGGCGCCGAAGACGCCGCACATCGTCCCGACGGCGGTGCCGACGAGCCAGATCGCGATCACGCCCGCGGTGAACGGCGCCGACTGGAGGTAGATCACCGGGGTCGCCAGCAGGAAGACGACGGCTACCGCGACGAGCCCGTTCGCAAGCGGGCGCTCGGCGAGGAGCCGGCCGCCGAAGAGCGCGGCGAGGAATCCCGGGAAGAGTCCGTAGCCGAAGCCGAACACGAGCGAGCTGCCGCCGCGACCGAGCCGCTCGGTGAAGAAGACGCCGAACGCGGAGCGGTCCCACCAGGCGAGCACGTGCAGCTCCGGACATGCCGTCGTCGCCGCGACCGTGATCGCGAGCGCGAGGATGCCGACCCGCGCCGCGGCGTCGAGGTGCACGCCGCGCACCGTGGTGGCGCTGTAGATCCACGAGAAGGCGCCGACCAGGAGACCGGTGTACATCGCCGCGCAGAAGAAGAGATGCCCGCGCGGCAGCGTGCTCGCGAACACGAGCCCGCCGAGGAGGAGCAGCGTCGCCGTGGTCACGAGGACGGCCGAGGTCACGGCGAGCGGCACCTGGAGCGTCACCCGCCAGTCCGCGACACCCGGCGCCGCGGCGCGCCGGCGCCATACCGCCATCCGTCCGCGCTCCGCCGCCATCTCGCGGAGCACGGCGTCGCGGGTACGCGCCGCCAGAGCCGGCGGCGGAGCGACAGGAGGCATGTTCGTGAAGACGTCCCAGCCGCGACGCGCCGACTCCGTGCTGCGCCGGCACGCCTCACAACCGGCGGCGTGGGCGCGAGCGACGGCGTCGTGGGGATCGGCGGCGCCGGCGAGCGCGTCCATCATCCAGTCGCCGTACTCGGCACACGGCATCGTCCGCTTCACGAGAGCTCCTCGTGACCGCGCGCCGCCATGGCGGCGCGGACGCGCTTCAGGGCGCGATACGCGAGCTGCTTGGCGGCCGCAGCCGAGCGCCCGAGCACGCCGCCGATCTCGGCGTATCCGAGCCCTTCGACGCGGGCGAGGAGGAGCGCCGTCGCCTCGTCGGGCGAGAGCCCCCGGATCGCCGCCTGGAGGGTCGCGGTCGCCTCGCGGGCGGCGGTGAGCCGCTCCGGTGACGGCGCCTCGGCGCCGCGCTCGACGGTCGCGACGGCCACCGCTTCGGGGATACGCCCGCGACCGCGCCTGACATCGGCGACGAGGTTGTGGACGATGCCGAAGATCCAGGCGCGGAAGGGACGGCGGGCGTCGTAGGTGGCGCGGGCGCGGTGCAGCCGCAGGAAAGCCTCCTGATAGAGGTCGTCGGCGAGCGCGCGATCGCCGAGGCGGCGGACGAGGAAGCCGTAGATGCTCCCCGAGTAACGCCCGAAGAGCTCGCTGAACGCTGCTTCGTTCCCGGCCTGGTATGCCGCCATCAGGATCTCGTCCGAGGTCTCCTCGCCGCGCAATCCCCGTCCTTTCCCCGTCTACGTCGGGCCGCGGCGAGCGTAACGCAGAAACCGGCCCCCGCCCATGCCATGATTCCATGTTACCGGACGGGAGGACGCGCGTAGTCCGGGGAGTATGCGAGATTCGCGCACGCGGCGCTGCCTCCGCATCCGGCAGCTGGCGCTGGCAGTCTGGGCGGCCGCTGCGGCGGCCGCGGTCGCAGTCCCGGCATCGGCCGCCGATCCTCCCCTCGCACTCGCCGCGGTCCTGGCCGACGCCCGGACCCGCAATCCCGAGCTCGCCGCCGCCCGGGAACGGGCGGCAGCCCTCCGGCAGATCCCGAACCAAGCCGCTGCCTGGGACGATCCGATGCTCGGCTGGGAGGCCTGGAACACGCCGCCGTCGTTCCGGGTCGACCGAGCCGACAACAACATCTTCAAGCTGTCGCAGAAGATCCCGTTCCCGGGCAAGCGCCGGCTGGCAGGCGAGGTCGCGAGCCACGACGCCGCCCGCGGCGCCTACGCGGCCGCGAGCGTCGAGATCGCCGTCGTCGCGGCCGTGAAGGCAGCCTATTACGGACTCTGGGAGGCGCATGCCAAGCTCGCGATCCTCGAGCGCGACCGCGACCTCGTGACCCGCATCACCCGCGCCGCGGAGCGCAAGTACGGCGCCGGCACGGCGAGCCAGGCCGACGCGCTGCGCCTCCAGGTCGAGCTCACGCAGGTCGCCAACCGGATCGAGACCCAGCGGCTCGCGATCGCGAGCACCCGCGCCGACCTCGCGGCTCTGCTGAGCCGGCCGTCGGCGGAGATCCGGGGCGCACCCGAGGCGCCGGCACCGCCGCACCTCGCGGCGACGCTCGACGAGCTCGTCGCCCTGGCACTCGCGCGCCGCCCCGAGCTGCGCGGCGAGGACGAGGCGGTCGCCCGCGACACCACCGCGGTCGAGCTGGCGCGGCAGAGCCGCCTCCCCGACTTCGAAATCGGCGTCAGCCGCTTCGTCAACGACGGTCGTGCGGACGGCTTCGGCGCCGCCGCCGCAGTGTCGCTACCGATCTTCAACGGCGCCAAATACGCCGCGGCGATCGACGAAGCGAAAGCGCGCCTGGCTGCGACCCGCACCGAGCGCCGGCGCCTCGAGGACGGCGTCCGCCGCGACGTCGAGCGCGCTTTCCTCGCGACCCGCACCGCCATCCTGCAACACGACCTCTACGCGGCGACCCACGTGCCGCACGCCGAGCAAGCGCTGCGCATCACCGAGGGCGCGTACGAGACCGGCGATGGGGCGTTCGCCGAGATGATCGACACGCTGCGCGGCGTCCAGGCGGTGCACCTCGAGCACCTGGCGGCGCAGGGCGAGTTCGAGAGATCGTTCGCGGCGCTCGAGCAGGCGGTCGGTAGCGAGCTGCCGCGCGCCGCCGCGCCCGCGCCCGCGGGCGGAGCGCCGGCGCCGTGGTCGGGAGACCGGCATGAGTAGGCGTCGCGTCCTCGTCATTGTCGTCGTCCTGGCGTTCCTGGCGGCCGGCGGCATCTACTGGCGCCGCGCCTTCGATACCGCGCCGCACGCCGACGGCGCCGGCAGCGCCCCTAAAGCCGTCTACCAGTGCTCGATGCACCCGCAGGTCGTCCAGGACCATCCCGGCAACTGTCCGATCTGCAACATGGCGCTCCAGCGCGTCGACCCGGCGGAGCACGAGCACGGATCGGCGACGGGCAGCGCCGCGACCGGGACGGCGCCGGCCGGAGTGGCCGAACGCAAGATCAAGTTTTACCGCCACCCGATGCGGCCGGAGATCGTCTCCGATCATCCTGCGAAGGACGAGATGGGGATGGACTACATCCCGGTCTACGAGGAGGGCGGCGCGGCCGCGACCGGCGCCGGCGTGCCCGGCCGTGCCCCGTTCACGCTTTCGCCCCAGCGCCAGCAGTTGATCGGCGTCACGCGCGGGCGCGTCGGCGTGCGGTCGCTCACGGTCGAGATCCGTGCCGCCGGTCGCGTCGCCTACGACCCGGCGCTCTACCGTGCCATCGTCGACTACCGGGAAGCGATCCGCACTCGCGGCGCCCTCGGGCCGAGCGCCCGCGAGGAGGCGCGCGCCGGCACCGCGACGCTGGTTCGCGGCGCCTACCTGCGCCTCTTGCAGCAGGGCCTCACCGAAGCGCAGATCGACGCCTTCGCGCGCGCCGATCGCGATCCGGTCGAGCTCCTGCTGCCCGGCGAGCGGGTCTGGATCTACGCCCAGGTCTACGAGTACGAAGTGCCGCTCGTGAAGCCGGGCCTCGAGATGACGGTGACGGCGCCGTCGCGGCCCGGATACGAGCTCCACACCACGGTGGCCGCGGTCGACGCCATCCTCGATCCGGCGACCCGCACGGCGCGCGTGCGCGGCCTGGTCGCGACGCCCGCCAGGGATCTGCGCCCCGAGAGCTTCGTCCAGGTGCGCATCACCGTGCCGCTCGGCGACGCGCTCGCCGTCCCGAACGAAGCCGTGCTCGACACCGGCCGGCACCAGATCGTCTTCGTCGTCGGCGGCGAGGGCCGCTTCGAGCCGCGCGCGGTGACGCTCGGCCGCGCCGCCCAGGGCTACTACGAAGTGCTCGGCGGCCTCGCCGACGGCGACGAGGTGGTCACCTCGGCGAACTTCCTGATCGACTCCGAGTCGCGCTTCCGCACGGCCCTGGCCGCGTTCGAATCGGCGGCCGGCGGGCACTGACGCCGCGATCCCGGCGCATGATCGAGCGCATCATCGAGCTGAGCGCCCGCAACCGGGCGCTGGTCCTGATCCTCACCGCCGCCGCGGTGCTGGCGGCGCTGTGGGCGACGCGCCACGTGCCGCTCGACGCCATCCCCGACCTCTCCGACACCCAGGTGATCGTCTACTCGCGCTGGGATCGGAGCCCCGACATCCTGGAAGACCAGGTCACCTACCCGATCGCCACCGCGCTCCTCGGCGCTCCGCACGTCAAGGCCGTGCGCGGGGTCTCCGATTTCGGGTACTCGTACGTCTACGTCGTCTTCGAAGACGGGGTCGACCTCTACTGGGCGCGCTCCCGGGTCCTCGAGTACCTGAGCAAGATCCTGCCGCGCCTACCCGAAGGGGTGCGCACCGAGATGGGTCCGGACGCGACCAGCGTCGGCTGGATCTATCAGTACGCGCTCGTCGACCGCAGCGGCCGGCACTCCCTAGCCGACCTCCGCAGCCTCCAGGACTGGTACCTCCGCTACCACCTGCAGGCCGTGCCCGGCGTCGCCGAGGTCGCGGCCGTCGGCGGCTTCGTCAAGCAGTACCAGGTGAACGCCGACCCGAACCTGCTCCTGACCTACGGCATCCCCTTCACCGCGCTCGTCGATGCCGTCCGCAAAGGCAACAACGAGGTCGGCGGCCGTCTCCTCGAGTTCGCCGGCACCGAGTACATGGTGCGCGGCCGCGGCTACGTCCGCTCATTGAAGGACATAGAGGACATCGCCGTCGCCGTCGACGCCAAGAGCGGGACGCCGATCCTGGTACGCCAGGTCGCCAAGGTGGTCCTCGGGCCCGACATCCGGCGCGGCGTCGCCGACCTCGACGGGCTCGGCGACACCGTCGGCGGCATCATCATCATGCGCCAGGGCGAGAACGCGCTGAACGTCATCCGGCGCGTGCAGGCGCGCCTGCAGGAGCTCACCCCGAGCCTGCCCGCGGGCGTCGAGGTCGTCACCACCTACGACCGCTCGACCCTCATCCGGCGCGCCATCGACACCCTGCTCCACTCCCTCGGCGAGGAGATCCTGATCGTCAGCGCCGTCATCCTGATCTTCCTCTGGCACATCCCCTCGGCGCTGATCCCGATCGTCACCATCCCGGTGTCGGTGCTGCTGGCTTTCATCCCCATGTACGCGATGGGGCTCACGTCCAACATCATGTCGCTGGCCGGCATCGCGATCTCGATCGGCGTCCTCGTCGACGGCGCCATCATCGAGGTCGAGAACGCCTACAAGCGCCTGGAGGAATGGATCGCGAGCGGGCGGCGCGGCGACTACCATCTGGTGCGGCTGCGGGCGCTCAAGGAAGTCGGACCGTCGGTCTTCTTCTCGCTGCTGGTGATCGCCGTCGCCTTCCTGCCGATCTTCACCCTCATCGACCAGGAAGGACGGCTCTTCAAGCCGCTCGCGTACTCGAAGAACCTGGCGATGGCGATCGCCGCGGTCCTCGCGATCACGCTCGATCCCGCCATGCGCATGCTGTTCACGCGCGTCGAGCCGTGGCGCTTCCGGCCGCGCTTCCTGGCGCGGCTCGTGAACGCGGTCGCCGTCGGCAGCTACTACCCCGAGGAGCGCCACCCGATCAGCCGTGTGCTCTTCGCCGCCTACGAGCCGGTCTGTCGCTGGGTGCTCCGCCACAAGCTCGTCACGGTGTTCGCGGCGGCAGCGCTGGTGGCGTCGACGATCCCCGTGTACCTGCGGCTCGGGTCGGAGTTCATGCCGCCGCTCAACGAAGGCGCCTTCCTCTACATGCCGACGGCGCTTCCGGGGATGTCGGTCACCGAGGCGCAGCGCATCCTCCAGATCCAGGACCGCATCCTCCGCGACACGCCCGAGGTCGAACGGGTCTTCGGCAAGGCCGGTCGCGCCGACTCGCCGACCGATCCGGCGCCCTTCTCGATGATCGAGACGACCGTCATGCTGAAGCCCGAGTCGGAGTGGCGCCCCGTGGCGCGTTGGTATTCCCGCTACCCGGCGCCGCTGCGCTGGCTCTTCCGCCGCATCCTCCCCGAGCGCATCACCTTCGACGAGCTGCAGAGCGAGCTCGACGCCAAGCTCCGCTTCCCGGGGATTCCCAACATCTGGACGCAGCCGATCAAGAACCGCATCGACATGCTCGCGACCGGCGTCCGCACGCCGATCGGCGTCAAGATCCTGGGGCCCGACCTCGGAGTCATCCAGAAGCTCGGCGAGCACCTCGAGAGCGTGCTGCGCGAGATCCCCGGCACGCGCAACGTGCTCGCCGAACGCACCGCCGGCGGCTACTACGTCGACTTCGACCTGCGCCGCGAGGACCTGGCGCGCTACGGCCTCTCCGTCGACGACGCGCAGACGATCATCATGGCGGCGATCGGCGGCGCCAACGTGACCACCACCGTCGAAGGCCGCGAGCGCTACCCGGTGAACGTCCGCTACGGCCGCGACTATCGCGACGACCTCGCGAGCCTCGAGCGCGTCCTGGTGCCGACCCCGTCCGGCGCCCAGATCCCGATGGCGCAGATCGCGACGCTGCGCCGCGTCGAGGGGCCGGCGATGATCCGCAACGAGAACGGCCAGCTCGCGGGCTACGTCTACGTCGACATGGGCGGCCGCGACGTCGGCGGCTACGTCGACGAGACGAAGGCCAGGGTGCGCGACGCGATCCGGCTTCCCGCGGGCTACACGTTCGTCTGGAGCGGGCAGTACGAGAACATGCTGCGCGTCCGCGAGCGCTTGCAGATCGTGCTGCCGCTCACGCTCTTCCTGATCGCCCTCCTGCTCTATCTGAATACCAAGTCCGGCGTGAAGACGGCGATCGTGCTGCTGGCGGTACCCTTCTCGCTGGTCGGCGCCGTCTGGCTCCTGTGGATGCTCGGCTACAACACGTCGATCGCCGTCTGGGTCGGGATGATCGCGCTCATGGGGCTCGACGCCGAGACCGGCGTCTTCATGCTGCTCTTCCTCGACCTCGCCTACGAAGAGCGCGTCCGCAACGGCGCCATGCGCACCGAGCAGGACCTCGACGAGGCGATCGTCCACGGCGCCGTCCGCCGCGTGCGCCCGAAGATGATGACCGTCGCCGCCGCCTTCATGGGCCTCCTTCCGATCATGTGGGCGACCGGCAGCGGCGCCGACGTCATGAAGCGCATTGCCGCACCCATGGTCGGCGGGCTCGCGACCTCGTTCCTGCTGGAGCTCCTGGTCTACCCGGCGCTCTACGCGATCTGGAAGTGGGACTTCGTGATGCGGCGCGGAGCGGTCGTGCCCCGGCCCGTCGACGCCGACGCCGTCTGAGCACGGCGGCGCGGCTCAACGGCGCTTCGGCGCCGGCTTGGGCGCGGGCTTCGCCTTCCTGGCGGCGCCCGAGGCATTCTCGGGCGCGTCCCAGCGGGCGAGCTCGATCTCGTGGGCCGGTGTCGCCTCGAACTGCCAGTGGCGCGAGGCGAGCGCGAAGCCCTGCTCGATCGCCGCCAGACGAAATCCCGCCTGCGCGAGATTCTCGCCGCCGAGCCAGAGCGCGCCGAGGAGCGGCAGCGCCGCTCCGAGCCCGAAAGCCATCGCCAGTCGTTTGGTCATCTCGTCACCTCCCGGAAAGCCAGTGGTCGTTGCCGACGACCCGGCACCCTACACCCCACCCGCCGCGCTCGGCGGTCGGAGCTCGATTTTCGTCAGCCGTTGACCGACCGGCGGCGCGGCGGCCTCGTGATCGCCGCGCCGGCTGCGGCTGGTGCACGGTGCGGCGGCGGGTTAGTCAGAGAGTCGGCCAGCGCCAGGACGAGGAGGAACCATGCCGACGCTTCGCGACAAGCGCGCCGCCTTCAGGGAGATGCACCGGTCGGGCTGCTTCGTCATCCCCAATCCGTGGGACGTCGGCAGCGCCCTTTTCCTCCAGCGCGCGGGCTTCGAGGCGCTCGCCACCACCAGCGCCGGCTACGCCTGGTCGCAGGGCCGCGCCGACGGCAGGGTGCCGCTGCCGGCCGTCATCGAGCACCTGAAGGCGATGTCGGCCGCCGTCGACGTACCCATCAACGCCGACTTCGAGAGCGGCTTCGGCGCCGACCCGGCGGCGGTAGCGAAGAGCGTGCGCCAGGCGGTGGCGGCCGGCGTATCGGGGCTCTCGATCGAGGACTCCACCGGCGATCCGGCGGCACCGCTGCGGAACGTCGCCGACGCGGTGGCGCGCCTGCAGGCGGCGCGCTCAGCCATCGACGAAGCGGGAGGCGAGGTCCTGCTGGTGGGACGCGCCGAGAACTTCCTCGTCGGCCGGCCCGACCTGGAGGACACCGTACGCCGCCTGCGCGCCTACGCCGAGGCGGGTGCCGACTGCCTCTTCGCGCCCGGCCTGCAGGATCCGCAGCAGCTCGCGGTCCTGGTGCGGGCGCTGGCGCCGAAGCCCGTCAACGTGCTGGTCGGCGCCAACAGCCCGCTGACGCTGGAGCAGCTGCGGGCGCTCGGTGTGCGCCGGATCAGCGTCGGTGGCGGGCTCGCCCGCTGTGCCTGGGGCGGCTTTGCCGGCGCGGTGCGGGCGCTCGCCGCCGGGCGCTTCGACGGCTTCACCGGCGCCATGGCGCACGGCGACCTGAACGCGCTCTTCGCCGACCGGGAGGATTGAGGATGCTCCTCTACGACGCCGTCAGCCCCGCGCCGCGCTGCCTACGCATGTTCCTGCACGAGAAGCAGATCTCGCTGCCCGCGGTCACCATCGACGTCTTCGCGGGCGAGAATCGCCGGCAACCGTACCTCGCGCACAACCCGGCCGGACAGACGCCGGCCCTGCGCCTGGAGGACGGCTCGACGCTCGCCGAGGCCGTGGCCATCGCCGAGTACCTGGAGGAGCTGCACCCGCGCCCACCCCTCATCGGCAGCAGCCCCGAGGAGCGCGCCGAGACGCGCATGTGGTGGCGGCGCATCGAGCTCAACGTCACCGAGTTCATCCACAACGCCTACCACTACGCCGAGGGGCTCGAACGCTTCCGACCGCGCATCCCCGTCGTGCCCGAGGCTGCCGAGGGCCTCAAGCGGGTGGCCAGAGACAGGCTCGCCTGGCTCGACGGCATGTTCGGCGACGGGCCCTGGTTCTGCGGCCCCCGCTTCACCGCCGCCGACATCTGGCTCTACGTGTGGCTCGATTTCGGCGCCGCGGTGAACCAGCCCTTCGAGCGCAGGCTGCCGCGGCTCGGGCCCTGGTTCGAGCGGATAGCGGCGCGGCCGAGTGCGGCAGCGAGCCGCAGCGTGACGGCAGCGCCCCGCTGACCGCTCATAGGCCGCCGCGCACGGCGCGGACGTAGTTGCTGTCGCTCTTGCTGTTCGCGTGCGGGTAGCCGTCCACGAAGTTGACGTTCCACGCACTGTCGGGATTGGTCTCGTACGTAGTGGACGCCCAGTAGAGGCTCGACTTCGTACAACTGCAGCCAGTTACCGTGCAGGTTCCCGTACAGCCCGTGTCGAAGGCGGTGCTCACTGCCGGACCCCAGCTCTGGTAGTTGGCGAGGCTCTGCAGCTCGTTCAGGTTCGGGAGCCGCCAATCGGTGTGTCCCGCGAAGCCGCCGCCGCTGTTCAGCGCTGCCAGGAACGCAGTCACCATGGTCCCGTTCATCGTGTACGGGCTCGACGTCATGCCCCAAGTGTAGGTGTTGTCCTTGTCGTGGATCGAGCCATCGTCGCTCTTCTTCTCCCACATGAGTCCGGTCACGTTGTCGGTGATCGTGCCGTCGCCGTTGTCGGTGTAGGAGCGCGCGGCGCCCTTCCGTAGATCGCCGTCACTGCCGGCGCCGTAGCTCGTCGTCTGACCCGTACCAAGGAGTCCGCAGCCCGCCGCCCCTGCGAACGCACCAGCGACTCCGAAGATCTCGACGCCGCTCTTGATGTTGCCGGGCACGAGATCGGCGTCGCCGGCCACCGTCCCGCCACCGTCATGGTAGCCGGCGGCGATCGTCTGGGCGCTGGTCGTCGGAACGATGCTCACCGCGCCGTTGTTCGGCATCGTCCCCGTCACGCCGAACCCGGCAGTGCCCGAGAAGGTCTTCCCCGCAAGCACGTCGGCAGCGACGGCCGTGCCGGCATTGACCGTCGCCAAGTCCGACAAGCAGCTAGCGAGATCCGCAGTGCATCCGGTGAAGCCGCCACCCGCTAGTGCGGTCGCGACTTCGCTCGTGGCCTCGTCGATCACCGTCTGGAAGTCGCCAACCACGAGCGGCGCATCGAGGCACGTCGCGTTTGCCTTGGCGGCCTTGTCGATCGCCTTCTGCCACGCCTTCGTGAACTTGCTCGCGCACTTGCCGATGGCGACCGCGTACTTCGCCGCGTCGCCGCCGGTCGCGAGCTTCGCCTCCGCGTTCTGGCGGCAGGCGGCGTACTGGCCGGCGATCTTGTTCTTGGCGCTCTGGCACTTCTGCTCGGGCGTGGCAGCGGCGCCGGCGATGGAGGCTGCGGCGCCGAGCGCGGCAGCGAGGACGAGGACGGTCGTAAGCGGACGGAACGACATGGAAGGGATCCTCCTTATCGAGTGCTGGCCGATGTGGCCGGAAGAGCGGGCTGCCTAGCACACACTCCGATTTTCGCCACGCCGGTCGGCGTCGGGGACGCGGCCCGCGTAGGCTCTCGCGACCCCGGGTTCGACCGGATACGCTGACGGCGCGCCCGGGACCGATCGACCGACCCCACCGGGAGCGGTTCAACGCCAAGGCCGCCGGCAAGACCGCTGTCGTCGACAACGTCGCGGGGGGTGCAGCACACGCGACAGCTCACAAACCGCGCGTGCCAGATCGCACGCATTCTCGAACGGGACGCGGGCTCGGGATTCGGTCGATGCGGATGGCCTCCCGCTCGAGATCCTCGAAACGAAACGCTTCTCCCAGGTGCAGGATCAACTTGACCACGAAGCCGTCGCCTCCCCTCGACGTTGCTCAACCAGTCGAAAGCCTACGCGTCGGAGCGGGACGTTCCCTACCAAGCGCTCATCGAGCTGTTCTTGGCCGAATCGCTGAAGCACCGACACGCCGCATGAAGCAGTAGACCACTCGCCGCGCGATCCGAAAATTGCGCCGCTGCACTCATAAGTAAGCGGAGGGGGTGGGATTCGAACCCACGGGAGCTTGCGCCCCGCCGGTTTTCAAGACCGGTGCCTTCAACCGCTCGGCCACCCCTCCCGTGCGTGGAGGTGGTTGACTACGACCGCGGAGCGGCCGCCGCAAGAGGCGAGCGCGAGCGCAGCGCCGCGCCGGGGCGCCGACTTCTACGGAGCACTGCTACGCGGCGCTGCTCCGCGCCGTCGCTTCGCGACAGGCCTCGCAGCCCGGACTCGGCGCCACGGTCAACGCCTGCCCGTGCTCGTTGCGCGGAACCAGCCAGTGCGCGAGGCGGGCTTTGAGGGCGCTATAGTCGCTGATCGGCTTGGCGATGAACTCCTGGAAGCCGGCGCGGACGGCCTTGGCTTCGGCACCGGGGCTGGCGTCGACGCTGAGCGCCAGCACCGGGAGGGTGGCGCCGCCGGGCAGGCGCCGTATGGCGCCGACGGCCTGCCATCCGTCGAGCCCCGGCATGTGCAGGTCGAGCAGGACCAGATGCGGTCGCGCGCTCGCGAACATGGCGACGGCCTGCTCGCCGTCGGCGGCTTCGAGGATCTCCACATTCGGAAACTCCTTGGCGACGAAGCGGCGGATGAGCAGGCGGTTCAAAGGCAGGTCGTCGGCGAAGAGGAGGCGGCGCGGCGTATGCACGAGGCACTCGCCGACGTCGCTCGCGACGACGGCGGCTACCGGAGCGTCGGCGCCGGTGCTCCCCGCTCCGGCGCGCTCCGCCTCCGGCTCGGCGAGCGGCAGCACGACGGTGAAGATCGATCCATGCCCGGGGATGCTCTCGGCCTGGACGCCGCCGCCGAGCTGGGTCACCAGGCTCTTGACGATGAAGAGTCCGAGGCCGGCGCCGCCGTACGCGCGCGTCTCCGAGCCGTCGCCCTGGCGAAACATCTCGAAGACGTGCGGCAGCGCCTCGCGGGCGATGCCGATACCGCTGTCGCGTACGGTGATCCGGCAGCGGTCGCCCACCGCTTCGCAGGCGACGGCGACCTCGCCCGCGGCCGTGAACTTGAGCCCGTTACCGATCAGGTTCTTCAACACGATCTTGAGCTTGCGCCGGTCGGTCGGGATCTCGAGGCCTTCGGGCACGGTGAAGCGCAGCGCCACGCGGCTCCCTGCCGCCGTCGGAGCGAGCTCGGCGTCGAGCTCGCGGCAGAGCTCGGCGAGCGCCACCGGCGCGAAGCGCGCGACGTCGCCGCCGGCCGCGAGCCGATTCAAGCTCAAGGTTCCGTCGATCAGCTCGAAGAGCTCGCGGCTCGCTTTCCGCAGCTGTGCGAGGAGCGGCGCCTGCTCGGCGGGTGATGCCGCGTCGGCGAGCATCTCGGTGTACCCGATGATGATGTTGAGGGGCGTCCGCAGCTCGTGGGACATGGTCGACACGAACTCCGATTTGAGCTGGCTCGCCCGCTCCAGCTCCTCGACGACGCGCGCGTTCACCAGCGCCATCGAGGCGAGCTGGGTGATGCCGATCGCCATCCGCTCGTCCTGCGGCCCGATCTCGCCGCGGCGATCGGAGTGGCCGCTCATCTGCAGCCCGACGATCTCGTCGCCGCTGCGCAGCGGCGCGAACACCGCGGCGCCGATCCCGGCGGCGGCGAGGAGCGCGGCGATCCCGCGATGGCGCTCGCACGTCGACGTCACCCGGACCGTGTCGCGCGCTCCCAGATCGACGACCAGCGCCGCCGCGTCCGGCAGGGTGAGTCGGCACAGCACCTCCCAGCGTCGGGACGGCAGCCCGTCAGCGGCGACGGGGCGGAAATCGTCGGCGGCCGTCCGCCGCATCCAGGTGACGCTGTGGTCGCAGCGCAGCACCTGGGAGCTCAGCTGGCAGAGCCGGGCGAGGATCTCGTCGACGCGCGTACACGCCATGAGCTCGCGGCCGACGTGCGCCAGCAACGTCGACATCTGCATCTCCTCGAAGAGAGCGCGCTCGCCGTACTCGCGGCCGAGCACGATCGCCAGCAGGCGGGCGACGCCGCGCAGCCACGCCGCCTCGCCGTCGCGGAAGCGCCGCGGCCGGTCGCTATAAGCGGCGAGGACGCCCCAAGCGCGACCGTGCGGCGCCAGCGCGACGCTCAGGCCGCTCGCGACCGCATGCCCGGTGAGCAGCGGCACCGCGCGCATGGCGGGCGCGTCATCGAGACGCGCGAAGGTGTACGGCTCGACGCCGGTCCAGCACGCGACGGTGTCCGGATGGGCACCGGCGTCGATCCGCGATCGCCCCACGACTCCGACCCGCCAGCCGACGCCGGTCTCGAGCCGCAGTACGCGGCCGTCGGGCTCCCAGGCGAAGACCGCGGTGTACGGTACGCCCAAGAGGCGCGCTACCGTGGCGCTCGCCTCGGCCAAGAGCTCATCGCTCGCCGCGCCCTCGAGGGCGCGCTCGGCGAGAGCCGTGAGCGCCGCCTGTCGCCGGACATCGCCGATGGCGCCGGCGCGACGCCAGGATTCACGGAGGTGCGCTCGCCACGTGCCGAGTCGCCCGAGATGGTTCTTCGGGCCGCTCATGCAGGTCCGTCAATCCGTGCGCAGCAGATAGTCCGCGAGCAGCGTGCGCAGGCGCCCGAGCGCCTGCGAGTGCAGTTGCGAGACACGCGATTCGCTGAGACCGAGCGAGTCGGCGACTTCGCGCATGGTACGGTCGCTCTTGTAGTAGAGCGTGACGGCGGCGCACTCCTTCTCGGGCAGGCGATCGATCGCCGCATTGACGAGCCGGGCGCGCTCGCGGCCGAGAATGGCGCGCAGCGGGTCGGCCGCGTGATCCGGCAGGTGTCGGTCGATCTCGGAGACGCGGTCGCCGGGGTGGCCGAGATCCTCGAGCGACGTCGTCCCGAAGCCGGCCTCGTTGCTCATGCTGCGGAGCTTGGCGAGATCGATCTTCAGGGCCGCAGCGATCTCGTCCTCGCCGGGGACGCGCCCGAGCCTGGCTTCGAGCGTCGCCCGCGTACGCTCGAGCAGCACCGCCTTGCGCCGTGCCGTACGCGAGAGGAGATCGCGCTCGCGGAGGTTGTCCATGATGACGCCGCGGACGCGGAAGCGCGCGTAGGTGCGGAACGAGGCGTGCTTGTCGGGGCGGAAGCGGCGGTAAGCGTCGAGCAGGCCTTCCATGCCCCAGCTCATGAGCTCGTCGATCTCGACGTGAGGCGGCTTCCGGCACGCGATCCGGTGCGCGACGTCGCGGACGAGGGGGAGATGGCGCCGCAAGATCGCGTCGGCGCTCGCGGCGAGGGCATGGTCGGTCCCACCGGTCCTCTGCGACCCCAAGTTCAGCGCGGCTTCCATGCATCGACCTTTCGCGCAGCGAGTGGCGTAGCGACGCAGACGATCGCAAGATCCACGCCAACGCTGAGACGAACGGACCGCGTGCCGGCGCCGCCGTCGGAACGCCTCGGAGGCGCTGCCCAGGCGCCATGTCCGCACAAGCACTCGGCACGCCGAAACCGGTGGAGTCAGAGAGCTTTCCCGGCGGTCCGCAGCACGGCACCGACCGCCGTCGCCGGTCTTGTCATGCGAGATGTCCTCGGGTCCGCGCCGGCGAGACGCACGGCGCGCCGGCGGCGGACGGTGCCTGCATACCGCCGGTCGACGCTCCGCGAACGCCGCGCCGGCGTCGATCGACGACGGAATGACGCTTCAGCCGTCGTGCGGCAGGCCGAGGAGGCGCTCCGCGATCACGTTCTTCTGGATGTTGGGCGTGCCGCCGCCGATCACGAACGGCGGCCACGACAGCATCACTTTCTGCCACCGGCCGTCGTCGACCGCGTGCGGCGACTTCCTCGCCAGCGCCCCGAACGACCCTTCGATATCGCGCGCCAGGCGTCCCGACTCGATCTCGATGCGGGCGCGGATCAGCTTGTTGATCGACGTCTCGGCGCCGAGCGGCTCGCCGCGCAGCTGTTTGGTGACGAAGCGCAGACCGTTCAGGCGCATCGCCTCGACCTGCGTCTCCATGCGCGCGATCCGCTGCCGGATCGCCGCGTCCTCGATCGCGGGGCGTCCGCGCCGGCGGCAGCGCCTGGCGAGGTCCCGGATGGCCTCGAGGCGATGCTTGAGCGCCCAGACATCGGCGATCGAGCTCCGCTCGTTGGCGAGCGCGTCCTTGGTGACCTCCCACCCCTGGCCCTCGGCGCCGAGCCGGTTGGCTGCAGGGACGCGCACGTCCTCGAAGAACACCTCCGCGAACATGGCGCCGCCGTTCATCTCCTTGATCGGCTTCACCGTGATCCCGGGCGTCTGCATCGGCACGAGGAGGCAGGTGATGCCGAGGTGCTTCGGCGCCTGCGGGTCGGTGCGCACGAGCAGGATCATCCACTGCGCCCACATCGCCAGGCTCGTCCAGATCTTCTGGCCATTGACGACGTAGTCGTCACCGTCGCGGACGGCCTTGCACTGGAGCGCCGCGAGGTCGCTGCCCGCCCCCGGCTCGGAGTAACCCGTGCACCATTGGATCTCGCCGCGCAGGATCGGACCGATGTGCCGTTCCTGCTGCGCCGGCGTCCCGTACTTGATGAGCGCGGGCCCGACCCAGGCGAGCCCCATGTAGGAGAGCCCGAGCATCGGCGCTTTGACCCGCGCCATCTCCTCCTTGAGGATCATCTGCTCGCTGATCGTGCCGCCGCCGCCGCCGACCTCGCGCGGCCAGTTGAAGCCGACCCAGCGCTTGGCGTGGAGATCCTGATTCCACTTGTAGAGCGCCGGGAGGTTCTTCATCCCCTCCTCGGCATCCATCTGATCCTGACCCGAGCGCTGCGGCAGGTGGTCGGCGATGAAGGCTCGCACCTCGGCGCGGAAGGCTTCTTCTTCGGGGCTGAAGCCGAAGTCCATGGCTCGCTCCTCTCAGGCTCGCGGTTCGAGCGCGCCCATCACCCGCTCGTAGTGCTCGTCGGGAGCGCCGAGCCAGACGTAGCTCTGACGGCCGCGCTTGTAGAAGAGATGGGCGTGGCACTCCCAGGTGTAGCCGATGGCGCCGTGGATCTGGACGCATTCTTCGCCGGCGGCGTCGAGCGCCTCGCTGGCAAGCGCCTTCGCCATGGCGGCGTAGCGCGCCACCTGCTCGGGCGCCGAGTCGAGCGCCCAGGCGGCGTAGTAGACGAGCGAGCGCGCCGACTCGATGTCGCAGAGCATCTCGGCGCAGCGGTGCTTCACGCCCTGGAAACGGCCGATCGGCGAGCCGAACTGCCGGCGCACCTTGGCGTACTCGACCGCCAGGCGCAGGGCGGCGTCGGCCGATCCGACCATCTCGGCCGCGTGCGTGATCGCCTGACGGTCGAGGAGATGCGCCAGCACCGGCCACGCCGCGCCGGCGCTGCCGAGGCGGGCGCGCTCCGGCAGGACCGCGCCCGCGAGCCGCACCTCGGCCGCGGGCTTGGTGGCGTCGACGACGACGAGCGGTGTCGCCGTCACGCCCGGCGCCGCCGCGGGCACGGCAAAGAGGCTCACGCCTGCGCCCTCGCGCGCCGCGACGAGCACGAGGTCGGCATGCTGACCGTCGGGAACGAAGAGCTTGGCGCCGTCGAGCACGACCTCCCCCGCACGCGCCGTCGCCCTGGCCCCGATGCCCTCGGCGGCAGGGACGTCGCTCGCCTCGAGGATGGCGACCGTGGCGACGACGTCGCCGGACGCGATCCGCGGCAGCCACTCGGCGCGCTGCGCCTCGTCGCCGAGCGCCGTCAGCGCCGCGACCGCGAGATCGGTCGACGCCAGCGGCAGCGGGCAGAGCGTCTTTCCCATCTCCTCCAGGAGGACGATGAGGTCGACCGCACATAGCCCCAGCCCGCCGTGCGCTTCCGGGATCGTGAGCCCGGCCCACCCGAGCTCGGCCGTCCTCTTCCACAGTGCCCGATCGAGGGTCGGCGGCGCCGCGCTCGACGCGAGGATGCGGTCGAGCGGCAATTCGTGGTCGAGCAGGCGCCGCGCTTGCGCGCGCAGCTCGTCCTGCTCGGGGGTGAAGCCGAAATCCATGCACGCGCCCTCCGGCGGCCCCTCCTAGGACGGGCCTTTACTTGTTGCAAGAGCTTGCATATGCGCAGGGCGTTCGCCGTATCCCATACTCGAAGGAGCGCACGCATGCCGATCGATCTCGACAAAGCTCTGGGCGCCACCCTGCCCGCCGTCGACTTCCAGTGGAACGAGGACACGCTGATCCTCTACGCGCTCGGCGCCGGCGTCGGTATCGGCCAGGACCAGACGAGCGCGCAGGTCCTGCAATACACCTTCGAGAACGGCTTGCGCGCGCTGCCGACGTTCGGCGTCATCCCGAGCTTCCCGATGCTGATGGGGCTGATGAACGTGCCCGCCCTCTCCTTCAACCCGATGATGCTGCTCCACGGCGAGCAGTACCTGGAGGTCCTGGAGACGCCGATCCCGACGGCCGCCACGGTCACGTCCACGGGCAAGATCACCGGCATCTACGACAAGGGCAAGGGCGCGCTCGTGGTGATCGAGGCGACGACTACCCGCGATGGCGGCAAGCCGGTCTTCAAGAACGAGTTCGGCATCTTCCTGCGCGGCGAGGGCGGCTTCGGCGGCGCGCCGGGTCCGGCGGCCGCCAACGAGCCTCCGAAGCGGGCGCCCGACGCTACGGTCGCAACGCCGACGCTCACGCACCAAGCGCTCCTCTATCGCCTCTCCGGCGACAAAAACCCGCTCCACGCCGACCCGGGCTTCGCCAAGATGGGCGGCTTCGAGAAGCCCATCCTCCACGGTCTCTGCACCTTCGCCAACGTCGGCCGCGCCGTGCTGCAGGCCTGCGCCGACGACGATCCGACGCGCTTCCGCTCGATCCGCGTGCGCTTCGCGCGGCCGGTAATGCCGGGCGAGACGATCGTCACCGAGATGTGGCGGGAATCGCCGACCGAAGTCGTCGTACAGGCGAAGGCGAAGGAGCGCGATCAAGTCGTCATCACCAACGCCCGCGTCACCCTCGCCTGAGGCGCGCCGCATGGCCCGCCGCGCCGGCACTTCCCCGCGTCCGCCCGGCGCCGGCGCGACGCGGCGCCGCCGGGCGCCGGGCGGCGCCGGTGCGGGCCGCAGGCGTACGCGAGCGCCCCGCGATCGCGACGCCACCGTGGCCGCGATCATCGCCGCAGCGACCGAGCTCATGGCCGAGAAAGGGCCCGACGGCTTCGGCCTCGCTGAGCTCGGCGACCATGCCGGGGTCTCGTTCGGCCTGATCCACCGCTACTTCGGCGGCAAGACGGGACTCCTGAAGGAGGCACTCCGCCAGCCGTTCGCCCGCCAGCTCGCGCGCGTCCTCGACCTCTACACCGGTGCCGGGGCGGTGCGGGAGCCGGCGCCGCTGGTCGCGCTGCTCTTCTCGGCGCAAGCGCGGGCGCCCCACTACGTACGCTTGATCGCCTGGGGCCTGCTTACGGAGCTCCTCACCGAGGACGTGTTCGCGACCCACCGCGAATCGGTGAATCGGCTCCTCGAAGGCTACCGGAACGATCTCGCCGCTGCCGGGATCGCCGATGTCGACGCCCGCGCCGTCGCCGCCCTCACCCTGACGGCAACGCTCGGATTCCAGCTCTTCCGACCGCTGCTGGACTCGCTCCTCGCCACCGGCGCCGACTTCGAGACCATCTACCGTCGCCACCTCGAAATGGCGCTGGCCTCGTTCCGCCGCCCCTAGCGGCGCAGCGCCGCATCGCGCATGCGGAGTGCCCTCCGCCTCGACGCCCGCCCTCCGGCAGGCCGCCCCGGTTGGCCGGACCGATGCGCTGTGGTTCAATGCCGGCATGCCCCAGCCCCCAAACGGACGCCACCGCCCTCCTCGTCCGAAGATCCGCTCCGAGGTGTCCGCGGGCGGCGTCATCTATAGACAAACGCCGGAAGGCGTCGTTTTCGGCCTCATCGCCACCAAGGGTCGTACCCGCTGGCAGCTCCCGAAGGGCAAGCAGGAGCCCGGCGAGACGCTCGAGGCAACCGCGGCGCGGGAAGTCGCCGAAGAGACCGGCCTCAGCGGTATCGTGCGGGCGCCGCTCGAGGCCATCGACATCTGGTTCAACGTCAACGACGACGGCCGGCCGGTCCGGCGCCACAAGCTCGTCCATTTCTACCTGCTCGAATACCGCTCCGGCTCGACCAGCGACCACGACGACGAGGTCGACGACGCCTGCTGGTTTCCGGCCGGCGAGGCCCTGGCCCTGCTCACCTTCCCGAGCGAACGCCGCGTCGCCGCCCGCGCCCTCGAGCTCCTCGCCGACCGCGGCGACGACGCCGCCGGCGAACCGGTGCGCGCCTAGCCGCCGGGCGGCGAAGCTTCCCTCAGCCCGCCCGCAGCACCTCGACGCCGCCCATGTACGGCCGGAGCGGCTGCGGAACGACAACCGAGCCGTCGGCCTGCTGGTAGGTCTCGAGGACGCCGATCACCACCCGCGGCAGCGCCAGCCCCGAACCGTTCAGCGTATGCACGAGCTCCGGCTTCGCCTGCGGCGCCGGGCGATAGCGGATGCCGGCGCGGCGGGCCTGGAAGTCGCGGAAGTTGGAGCACGAGCTCACCTCGAGCCACTCTGCGCAGCCGGGCGCCCAGATCTCGACGTCGAACTTCATGGCCGCGGTGAAGCTCAAGTCTCCCGTACACATCTGGACGACCCGATGCGGTATCCCGAGGCGGCGGCAGACGTCCTCGGCATCGTCGAGCAGCGACGCCAGCTCGGAGTCGGACGTCGCCGGCTCGACGAACTTCACCATCTCGACCTTGTCGAACTGGTGCCCGCGCTTGATGCCGCGGACGTCGCGTCCGGCCGACATCTTCTCGCGCCGGAAGCACGGCGTGTAAGCGACGTGCTTGATCGGCAGCGTCCCGGGCGCGAGGATCTCCTCGCGATAGAGGTTGGTGACCGGAACCTCGGCGGTGGGGATGAACCACATCTCGTCCTCGAGATCGCGGTACATCGTGTCGCCGAACTTCGGCAGTTGCCCCGTGCCGACGAGGCACTCCCGCCGCACCATCGCCGGGGGATAGACCTCGGTGTAGCCGTGGTGTCGGACGTGGAGGTCGATCATCCAGCCGATGAGCGCACGCTGCAGCCGGGCCCCGTCGCCCTGCAGCACGTAGAAGCGCGAGCCCGAGATCTTGGCGCCGCGCTCGAAGTCGATGATGCCGAGCGCCTCCCCGAGCTCCCAGTGCGGCTTCGGCGTGAAATCGAACCGCCGCGGCGCACCGACCTCGCGCACCACGACGTTGGCGGCTTCGTCGGCACCGACCGGCACGTCGGGGTGCGGCAGGTTCGGCATCTCGAGCATGCGGGCGGCGAATCGCTCCTCCGCCGCCAGGGCGACGGCCTCCGCGGCGGCAATCCGCTCGCCGATCCCGCGGGTGGCGGCGATCGCGCGCTCGCGCTCCGCCGCGTCCCTGATGGCGGCGATCTTCTTCGACGCCTGTCCGCGCTCGGCCTTCAAGGTCTCGAGCTCGGTTATCGCCGCGCGCCGCTCGCCGTCGAGAGCTAGGAGCGCGTCGACCTCGACCGGACGCACGCCGACGGTCTCCAGCATCCGCTTCACGGCCTCCGGCTGCTCGCGGATCAGGCGGATGTCGAGCATCGGCGGGTCGTAGCATCGGCCTTTGGACCCCGCAACGCCGCCTCACCCGGCGGCGAACGCGTCCGGCACATGGACGAGCGCAACGGCGTCGCCGCGCACGTCGATGGCGACGACGTCGAAGCGGACCGGCCGGCCGCGCCACTTCGGATGGGCGGCCAGGAACCATTCGGCGACCCGGATCACCTGCCGCTGCTTGGCCGGAGTGACCGATTCGAGGGCGCTACCCTGGCGGCACGAGCGCCGGGTGCGGATCTCACAGAACACCAGGGTCTCGCCGTCGAGCGCGACCAGGTCGATCTCGCCGGCCGCAGCGCGGACGTTGCGGGCGACGATGGTCATGCCGCGGGCGGCGAGGTGCGCCGCCGCCCGCGCCTCGCCTTCGCGTCCGCAGCGTTGTCGATCGTGGGTCATGCCGCCGGCTTAGACGCACGCCGGCGGCGCCGCATCGTCGCGAGTATCCCCTGCCGGCGCTGCCGGCGCGCGCTTGCCCTCGCCGGACCAGCCTGTAACGTGCCCTCATCAAATGCGCCCCGGAGGCGCCCACCCAAGGAGGAAGACATGTACCTGCGTCTCGTCATCGCCGCTGCAGCCGCCGTTGCCCTCGCCGTTCCTCGCGGAGCCGCTGCCGCTCCGACCGGAGTCCAGTGGACCCTCGACGGCAAACAGCTGCTCGTCAACAAGGACGTCGGCGCCGAGCGCTGGGCAATCACGCTGAACCTCGCGGACTTCTCGGCGACCGGGAACGTCTTCTTCACCGACGGCCGCTCGCCCGCCTTCGTCTGGTGCGAGAAGACGACGGACAGCTTCGACTCATCCTACGGCGAGCTGTACCTGACCTACCGCTGCTCCGGAGCCGACGCCGGCCTCGGCGGCTTCGCGATGTCGGACTGGACCTTGATCAGCGACGACGTCTCGCTGCCGCTCAGCTTCTTCATCCCACCGCCCGAGACCTGCGACCTCGCCGGCGCCTTGAACGGCTGGGCACCGAGCAGTGCGGACAGCTACTGGGAGTGCAACGGCAGCGCCGGCAGCTTCAACTTCAGCGCCTTCGGCAACGGCACCGCCTACAACAGCGCCACCTCGGCGTTCAACTACAACGCCGTCGACGAGGGCTGTCGGATCGCGCGGCTCGACGACGGCAGCGATCTCGATCTCGAGTACTCGCCGAGTAGGGATCACCTGACGATCTACGAAACCACGACCGACGGCGCGACGCTGATCGTGAGCGAATGCCGGCGCGTGGGCCTCTGAGCACCGCCGCAGTCGGGGCCGCGGCGGCAGTCGCCGCGCCCCGCCTCGGTCACGCCGTCTACGGCAACGGCCGAGTGCTGGCGCTGGTGTCGCCGACGAGCGCGATCGAATGGCTCTGCCTACCGCGCTTCGATTCGGGATCCGTCTTCGGGCGGCTGCTCGACGCCGAGCGCGGCGGCTCCTTCCGGATCCTGCCGCGGGACGGAGAGCGGACCGGCATCCTCGACTACCTCCCCAACACCAACGTCGTGCGCATCCGCTTCGTCGAGGACGACGCCGCCTGGGAGGTCATCGACTTCGCGCCGCGCATACCGCGCGGACTCGACGTCGACGTGCCGATCGAGATCGTGCGCCTCGTCCGGCCGCTGCGCGGGCTGCCGCGACTGCGCGTCGACTTCGATCCCCGACCCGACTACGCTCGCGCCCTCGTCGAGATGCGCGAGACCGCGGCCGGAATCGAGGTCGGTGGGCTCGCGGCGCCGCTCTGCCTCGGCACCAATCTGCCCGTGTCGTACATCCTGCGCCGCACCGACTTCACGCTCGACCGTCCGCTCTTCTTCACCCTCACCTGGGGTGCGCGCAGCGAGCCGCCGACCATCGATCTCATGGAGCAGGCCCTCGACCTGACGATCGCCGGCTGGCGCGCCTGGGCCAAGACCTGCGCCCTGCCCACGTATGCTCCGGCGCACGTGCTGCGTTCGGCCCTGTGCCTGAAGCTCCACGCCTACCACGACACCGGCGCCATCATCGCCGCCGCCACCACCAGCATCCCGGAGGCGATGGGCACGCGGCGCACCTGGGACTACCGCTACTGCTGGCTCCGCGACGCCGCCTTCGTCGTCGAGGCGCTGCGCCGTCTGAGCCACCTGAACGAGGGTGCCCAGTTCATCCGCTATCTCCGCGACGCCATCGGCGACGATCCTCCGCAGCCGGTGTACGGGATCGGCGGCGAGCGTGATCTCAGCGAGGAATTGCTCCCGCACCTGGCGGGATTCGAGGGCAACGGCTGGGTGCGGCGCGGCAACGCCGCCTACGAGCAGCGCCAGCACGACCTCATGGGCGAAGTCATCCTCTGCCTCGACACCCTGCTCGGCGATCCGCGCATCATCCTCGACGAGCCGCAGCATTATTTCCCGCTCGTGGCTCGCCTGGTGGAGCTCGCCATCGAGCTGGCGCCGCAGGACGACACCGGCATCTGGGAGTTCCGCACCATGCTCCGGCCCTACACGTTCTCGCGCGCCATGTGCTGGGCGGCCATCCAGCGCGGCGCCAAGATCGCGCGGCGCTTCGGCCGCACCAGCGAGGCCGAGCGCTGGGAGCGCATCGCCGCCGCCGAACGCCAGGTCATACTGACTCGCGGCTACAACGCCCGGCTCGGCTACTTCACCCAGGCGCTCGACGGCGAGTACCCCGACGCCGCGAATCTGCTCCTGCCGACGATCGGCATCCTCGACGCCCGCGATCCGCGCTTCGTCTCCACGGTGGACGCCTATGCCGAGCACCTCACCGTCGGCGGCTTCATGCAGCGCTACCGCAACCTCGACGACTTCGGTGAGACCACTAGCGCCTTCACCATCTGCTCGTTCTGGTGGGCCGAGGCGCTGGCGCTCATGGGCCGGCTCGACGAGGCCATGGCCCTCTTCGAGCGCTTGATCGGCCATGCCAATCCGGTCGGCCTCTTCTCCGAGGACATCGAGCCCGAGACCGGGCGGCTGATCGGCAACTTCCCGCAGGCCTATACCCACGTCGGCCTGGTCCACGCTGCGATGACGATCGGCGAGTTGCTGGAAGCGCGCGAAGGGCGCGTCCGTGCCTGGGCGTGAGGTCGCCGTGCCCCGAGTAGTCATCGTCGCCAACCGCTTGCCCGTGGCGGCGACCGTCGACGAACGAGGGCGGCCCGCGCTCGAAGCGAGTCCGGGCGGGCTCGTCTCAGGGCTCGCGCCGGTGCACGGGAGCGACGATTCGCTGTGGATCGGCTGGCCGGGGACGACTGACCCGGTCGACCCCGCGCTCGCCGCCGAGCTCGCGGCGCAGCGCCTCGTGCCGGTGCCGATCGCCGCCGACGAGCTCCGACCCTACTACGACGGCTTCGCGAACGGCGTCATCTGGCCGCTCTTCCACTACCTCCTGGAGCGCATGCCGCTCGAGATCCCCGGCTTCGATGCCTACCGGGCGGTGAACGAGCGCTTCGCCGAGGTCGTCGCCGCCCACTGGCGCGAAGGCGATCTCGTGTGGATCCACGACTACCAACTGCTGCTCCTCCCGGCGCTCGTGCGCCGCCGCCTGCCGCGAGCGCGCATCGGCTTCTTCCTCCACGTCCCCTTCCCCTCCTCCGAGGTGTTCCGCACGCTGCCGTACCGCGAGCAGCTCCTCGAAGGTCTGCTCGGCGCCGATCTCATCGGCTTCCACACCGCGGCCTACATGCGCCACTTCGCGACCTCGGTGCTGCGCGTGCTCGGCGCGCCGAGCGAGGTCGAGCGCCTGCCGTGGCGCGGGCGCGAAGTGCGGCTCGGCGTCTTCCCGATGGGCATCGACGCGGCGGCATACGCGCAAGCGGCGGCGCGCCCCGAGGTCGCGGCGCTCGCCCGCACCTGGTGCATCGACGGCGTCCGCATCCTCCTCGGCGTCGACCGCCTCGACTACACCAAGGGCATCCCGCGCCGCCTCCTCGCCTTCGAGCGCCTCCTCGAGCACCACCCGGAGCTGCGCGAGGCGGTGCGGCTGGTGCAGGTCGCCGTGCCGTCGCGCGAGGACGTGCAGGCGTATCAGAGCTTCCGAGAGCAGGCCGATGCGCTGATCGGCCGCATCCACGGCGCCTTCGCCACCCCGAGCTGGGTGCCGGTGCACTGGATGTACCGCGGCGTCTCGCACGACGAGTTGCTCGCCCTCTATCGCGCCGCCGACGTCATGCTGGTGACGCCGCTGCGCGACGGCATGAACCTGGTCGCCAAGGAGTTCTGCGCTGCGCGCGGCGACGAAGACGGCGTTCTCGTGCTCTCGGAGTTCGCCGGCGCCGCCTCGGAGCTCGCCGAGGCGATCATGGTGAACCCCTTCGACGTCGAGGAAGCGGCGAACGCCTACCACCGCGCGCTCACCCTTCCGCCCGACGACCGCCGGGCCCGGATGCGGGCGCTGCGCGCCCGCATCTTCGCGTACGATGCGAAGCGCTGGGCTGCGGGCTTCCTCGCCGCCCTGACCGCCGACGACGGACGACCGGCGAACCGGCGCTCGCCGACGCCCGCGCACGTGCTCGACGCGCTCGCCGACCGCCTGCGTGCGACCGCCTCGGCACGCCTCCTCCTCGACTACGACGGCACGCTCGTCCCGTTCGCACCCTCGCCCGACCTCGCCCGCCCCGACGCCGCGCTCACCGCGCTCCTGGCGGCGCTGGCGGCGCGCCCGGGCTGGGAGGTGCACATCGTGAGCGGCCGCAGCCGCGAGAACCTCGAGCGCTGGTTCGGGACCCTCCCGATCGGCCTCCACGCCGAGCACGGCCTGTGGTCGCGCGCCGCCGGAGCATCGGCGTGGAGCGGCGGTCCGAGCGCCGACATGGCCTGGCGCGCCGCCGTCGCCCCCATCCTCGACGACTTCGCCGCGCGCACGCCCGGATCGGTGGTCGAAACCAAGGAAGCCTCGCTCGCCTGGCACTACCGGGCGTGCGAGCGCGAGCTCGCTCTCCGGCAGGCGCGCGAGCTGCACGCGCACCTCACCGAGCGCTTGAGCAATCTGCCGGTGCGAATCGTTCCCGGCGATTGCGTCCTCGAGATCCGCCCGCACGGCGCTTCCAAAGGAAACGTCGTCGCCATGATCCGGGCGGCGGCGCCGCCGGAAACGCTGCTGTGCGCGCTCGGAGACGACCATACCGACGGCGACATGTTCCGCGCCCTCGGCAACGACGACATCGCCATCCAGATCGGCGACCACGGTAGCGGCGCGCCCTACGTGCTCGCCGATCCGGCCGCGGCACGCGCCTTCCTGCGCAGTCTTCTCGCCGGCTGCTAGAGAGGCGCCGGCCGTGTGATGGCGGGACGGGTGGCGGCTTGCTAGATTCCGCGCCCGTGAAGATCTCCGTCGACCAGATCCGCCACGTGGCGCTGCTGGCGCGTCTCGCGCTCACTGCCGCAGAAGAGCAGGAGCTCGCTGCCACCCTCGATCAGATCCTCGCACACATGGAGACCCTGAACCGGCTCGATACCGCGGACGTGGAGCCGACCGCGCACATCGTCGCCGTCGCCACTCCCTGGCGCGACGACGTCGTCACCAACGCTCCCGATACCGAGGCGCTGCTCGCGAACGCGCCGGCTCGCGACGGCGACCTCTTCGTCGTCCCCAAGATCATCGATTGATCCGCGTACGATGCTGAGCGACCTCACCATCGCGACCGCGGCCGAACGGTTGCAGCGCGGCGAGCTCTCCGCCGTCGAGCTGACGCGAGCCGCGCTCGACCGCATCGCCGCGACCGACGCCGCGCTCCATGCCTTCCTGACCGTCACCGCCGACAGTGCGCTCGCCGCAGCGGCCGCCGTCGACGACGCCAGGCGCGCGGGGCGAGCGGTCGGACCGCTCGCCGGGATTCCGATCGCGGTCAAGGACGTGATCGCCACCAAGGGCGTACGCACGACCGCCGCCGCCCGCATCCTCGAAGACTTCGTTCCTCCCTACGACGCCACCGTGACCCGCCGCCTGCAGGATGCGGGAGCGATCCTGGTCGGCAAGGCGAACTGCGACGAGTTCGCGATGGGATCGTCGAACGAGAACTCCGCTTACGGCCCGACGCGGAATCCCTGGGACCGGACGCGGGTGCCGGGCGGCTCGTCGGGCGGCTCGGCCGTAGCCGTCGCCGCGGGCCAGGCGCTCGCCGCCCTCGGCACCGACACCGGCGGCTCGATCCGGCTTCCCGCCGCATACACGGGCATCGTCGGCATGAAGCCGACCTACGGACGCGTCAGCCGCTTCGGCGTCATCGCCTATGCCTCGTCGCTCGACCAGGTCGGACCCATGACCCGCGACGTCGCCGACTGCGCGCTCCTCCTCGGCGTCCTCGCCGGCCACGACCCGCGCGACTCGACCTCGGTCGATCGCGCCGTCCCCGATTACGCGGCGGCGATCGCCGGCGGAGCCGGCGGCGCCCGCGGACTGCGCATCGCGCTGCCCCGCGAATATTTCGGCGCCGGGCTGCAGCCCGAGGTCGAGCGCGCGGTGCGCGGCGCCGCCGAGGTATTGCGCAGCGCCGGAGCCGCACTCCACGAAGCCTCGCTGCCGCACACCGAGTACGGCGTCGCCTGCTACTACGTCCTCGCTCCCGCCGAGGCGAGCTCGAACCTCGCCCGCTACGACGGCATCCGCTACGGTCGGCGGGCACCGAGCTCGCAGAGTCTCCTCGACCTCTACCGCGACACCCGCGAAGCCGGCTTCGGACCCGAAGTGAAGCGCCGGATCATGCTCGGCACCTACGTGCTGTCCTCCGGCTACTACGACGCCTACTACCTGAAGGCACAGAAGGTCCGGACCCTGATCCGCCGCGACTTCGAGCGCGTCTTCGCGACCGCGGACGTGATCCTCACTCCGGTAGCGCCGACCACCGCGTTCCGCATCGGCGAGAAGGCCGCCGACCCGATGCGGATGTATCTCTCGGACGCCCTGACCATCGGCGTCAATCTCGCCGGGCTCCCGGCCATCGCCGTCCCGTGCGGCCGCGACGCGGCCGGACTGCCGATCGGGCTGCAGCTGATCGGCCCGCCCTTCGGCGAGGAGATCGTGCTGCGCGCGGCGCGCGCGTTCGAGGCGGCAACGGACTGGCGTCGGCTGCGACCTCCCGAGCCGACGCCGAGGCAGGCGCCCGCATGACGCTGCGCCTCGGCAACTACGAGAGCGTGATCGGGCTCGAGGTCCACGCCGAGCTGGCGACGGCGGCGAAGATCTTCTGCGGCTGCTCGGCCGCATTCGGCGCAGCGCCGAACCGACACACCTGCCCCGTCTGCCTCGGCATGCCGGGCATGCTCCCGGTCCTGAACCGGCGCGTCGTCGAGTTCGCGGTGCGCGCCGGCCTCGCCACCCATTGCCGCATCGCGCCCGTGAGCCGCTGGGCGCGCAAGAACTACTTCTACCCCGATCTCTGCAAGGGCTATCAGATCAGCCAGTACGAGTTGCCGATCTGCGAAGCCGGCTGGATCGACGTCCCGACCGAGAACGGCACCAAGCGCGTCCGCCTGACCCGCATCCACATGGAGGAGGACACCGGCAAGAACATCCATGACGCCCGCAGCAACGCCAGCCTCGTCGACTTCAACCGCTCCGGCGTCCCGCTCCTCGAGATCGTGAGCGAGCCGGACATGACGCACCCGGCGGAGGCCGGCGCCTATCTGCGCACGCTGCGCTCGATCCTCCAGTACCTGCAGATCTGCGACGGCAACATGGAGGAAGGAAGCTTCCGCTGCGACGCCAACGTCTCGGTGCGGCCGCGGGGCGCGACGACGCTCGGCACCAAGGTCGAGATCAAGAACATGAACTCGTTCCGCGCCGTCGAACGCGCGATCGCCTACGAGCTCGAGCGCCAGGTGCGGGTGCTCGAGGACGGCGGCACGCTCATCCAGGAAACGCGGCTCTGGGATCCCGACCGTGAGGAGACCCGATCGATGCGCAGCAAGGAGTCGGCGCACGACTATCGCTACTTCCCGGATCCCGACCTGCCGCCGCTGGTGCTCCCGGACTCCTTCGTCGACGAGGTGCGGCGCACGCTGCCGGAGCTGCCCGACGCCCGTCGCCGGCGCTTCGTGGAAGACCTCGGCCTCCCGGAGTACGACGCCGAAGTGCTGACCGCGCGCCGCGACGTCGCCGACTACTTCGAAGCGGTGGTCGCCGCGCACCGGAACGCCAAAGCGGCGAGCAACTGGGTCATGGGCGACGTCTTGCGGCTCGTGCGCGAACACAAGCTCGACGATGCTCTGGTGATCGAGCGCTGGCCCGTCGCCGCAGCAGACCTGGGCGCGCTCATCGCCCTCATCGACGACGGCACCATCAGCGGCAAGATCGCCAAGACGGTCTTCGAGGAGATGCTGGCCACGGGCGCGGCGCCGGCGACGATCGTCGAGCGCCGCGGCCTCGTCCAGGTCTCCGACGAGGGGGCGATCGCGGCGGCGATCGATCAGGTGCTCGGGGCCAACGCCGCCAAGGTCGCCGAGTACCGCGGCGGCAAGGAGAAGCTCTTCGGGTTCTTCGTCGGCCAGGTCATGAAGGCGACCGGCGGCAAGGCCAATCCGGCGCTCGTCAACGTGCTCTTGCGGGCGAAGCTCGAGGGCTAGCCGTTGCGATCCGCCGTATGAACGCCCTGCACCGCTGGTATTGCCGGACCGACCACTGGCGCCGCATCGTCCAACGCCAGCTCCTGCCCTGGGTGCTCGACGCCACCGACCTCGGCGCCCGCGCGCTCGAGATCGGTCCCGGCCCCGGCCTGACCACCGACGTACTGCGGACGCGCGTCCCGGCACTGACGGCGCTCGAGATCGACCCGCAGCTCGCGGCGGCGCTCCGCGCCCGCACCGCGGGCGGCAACGTCGCGGTCGTCACCGGGGACGCGACCGCGATGCCGTTTCCCGACGCCGCCTTCAGCGGCGCCGTCTCCTGCACCATGTTGCACCACGTCCCGTCGGCGCCGCTCCAGGACCGGCTCCTCGCCGAGACGCGGCGCGTGCTCGAGCCGGGCGCGTGGTTCGTCGGCTCCGACAGCACGCCGAGCCTGCTCTTCCGGCTCGCGCACGTCTTCGACACCATGGTGCTCGTCGACCCCGGCGGCTTCGCGGCGCGCCTCGAGGCCGCCGGCTTCACCGCCGTCGACGTCTGCCGCGGCAGCGGCGCCTTCCGCTTCCGGGCGCGGGCGCCGTTCTGAGCCCGGCGGCAAGAAGCGGCGCACCTCTACAGCCGCCGCGAAGCATGCCGGCGCACCGCCTCACTCGGCCGTCGCCGTCGCCAGCGCCAACTGCCCGCACGCCGCAGCGATCGCCCGGCCGCGCGGCCAGCGGATGAACGCGCGCCGACCGGCCGCGGCGAGACGGGCCTGGAAGGCCAGCACACGCGCGCTCGGTGGCGGCGCCAGATCGCTTCCGGGGAACGCGTTGTACGGGATCAGGTTCACGCGCGCGCCGATGCCGTCGAGGAGGCGCAGCAGACGATCGGCGTCGGCGTCGGCGTCGTTGACGCCGGCGCAGAGCACGTACTCGACGAAGCACTCGCGGCGCGGGTGGCGCGCGGCATCTTCGCGAAGGAGCGCCATCAGCGCGGCGATCGGCCATATCCTCCCGTGCGGGACGAGCCGCGCGCGGACGTCGTCGGTGGTCGCGTGCAGCGACAGCGCCAGGCTCGCCGGCGACTCGCGGAGGAAGCGACGCATACCGGGGAGCACTCCGGAGGTGGAGACCGTGATCGACCGCGCCCGCAGCAGCGGCGCCGGAGACTGCGTCAGCACGCGGACGGCGCGCAGCACCTCGCCCAAGTTGTCCATGGGCTCGCCCATACCCATGAAAACGACGTTTCGCACCGGCGCCTCGGGCGGCGCTTCGGCGGCCGCCAGCATCACCTGCAGCACCATCTCGTCGGCGCGCAGATGGCGTCCGAATCCGAGCGTGCGGGTGGCGCAGAAAACGCAGCGCCGCGTGCATCCCGACTGGCTCGATACGCAGACGGTGCTCCGTCGCGGCGACGGTATGCGCACCGCCTCGACCAGCGTCGCCCCGAAAGCGAGCGCGTATTTGGTCGTGCCGTCGGCGCTCGCCTGCCGCTCGCGCACCAGCGGCGGGTTCCACGGGGTCGCCGCTCGCAAGGTTCTCCAGGCCGCCGCCGCGACCCCGGGAACGGCGGCAGGCAGGGCCTGCGGCAGCGGCGCCGTCCCGTAGAGCCAGCGCACGACGGCACGGGCGCGCGCCGCGCTCCCGAGGCGCGACGTCAGCTCGTCGATGGTGAGCGCGGGCAGCCGCGGGATCATGTCGGGTCTCTGCACAGGAAGGCAGTCGCTCCTTGCGGCACCTGCACCGGGACGCGGGCAGGCGCGGGGTCACGCCGGGTCTCTACACGGACCCGAGCGCGGCCGCACGTCCGCTTGACCCGGTTCGGCAAAGCGGCGACAAACCCCGGCGATGCGCATCGGGTCGGAGGAGCACCTGACGCTCCTGTGTCGCACGTTCATCGATACCCACGAATCGTTCACACCCGAGCGGCTGCCGTGGCCGGAGCTCGACGCCGCGAGCGTCACCAAGCTGCGCAGCCTGCCGTTCTGGGACGAGGCGCTACGCACGGAGCGCCGGACCGGAGCCAAGATCACGGCATACGCAGTCGAGGAATCGCCGCCCCTCCTCCGCGAGGCCGTGGCACTCCAGGGGTACGAGGAGACCCGCCACGCCGCCCTGCTCGACGCCTTGGTCCGCCGCTACGACATCGATGTCGATCCCGGGCCGACGCAGCCGCTGCCGGGCAACCTCGAAGCCGCTTTCATGCGCACCGGCTACGGTGAGTGCATCGACTCGTTCTTCGGCTTCGGCATGTTCGCGCTGGCGCGCGAAACCGGGTTTCTGCGATCGGAGCTCCTCGACCTCATGGAGCCGATCATGCAGGAGGAGGCCCGCCACATCCTCTTCTTCGTCAACTGGATCGCCTACAAGCGGCGGCAACGGCCGCCATGGCTGCGGCCGCTTCACCGCCTGCACTGTATCGCCGCCTTCGCCGGCGCCGCCTTCGACCGTCTGCGCTCGGCGAAGAACGTCGCGGGCAGCGCCGGGCGCACCGGCGGCAAAGACGCGCCGGCTACGGAGCCGGCTGGCGAAGCGCCGCCCTCGAAGAGCGGCTTCACCGCGAGCGGCGCCTCCGCGATCGCCGACGACTTCACGGCGCGCTCGTTCGTCGAGCTCTGCCTGCGCGAAAACGACCGCCGCCTCGCTGTCTACGCGCCCGAGCTGCTGCGCCCGCGGCTCATCCCGGCCGCGGCGCGCGCCTTCCTCGCCGTCGCCCCCGGCAAACGCGGGTAGGCGGCGCCGCCCCCGTCCCACTGGACGCGCGTCGGGCGTCAGCGCCGGCCGCGTCGCACGGTCGGCTCGGCGCGCAGCGGATCGTCGGGCCAGGCGTGCTTCGGGTAGCGCCCGCGAAGCTCGGCGCGGACCTCGCCATAGGCCGTCCGCCAGAAGCTCGCGAGATCGTCGGTCACCTGCATCGGCCGCCCGCTCGGCGCCAGGAGTTCGAAGATCATGGCCACCCGCCCGGCGGCTAGCCGCGGCGACGCAGCGAGCCCGAAGAGCTCCTGGATGCGCGCCGCGACCGTCGGCGGACGCCCCGGCGGATAGGCGATCGGGGCGTGGCGTCCGCTCGGCAGCCGCCAGTGCGTCGGCGCCTCTGCCGCCAACGCCGCCCGCTGCCGCTGCGTGAGCTGCCGCACGAGCGTTCCGGCAATGTCGCCGCGTCGCACCTCGGCAACCGAGTCCGCGTTCGCTGCCAGCGTCGCCGCCGCCTCGGCGACGAGTCGCGACGGCTCGGGCAGCGCCAGCTCCGGCATGGCACGGGCGAGGAAGGCGAGCCGAGCCGCGAGCGCATCGACGTCGGCGCGCTCGCCGAGCAGCGCCTGCGGATCGCTCCGCGCCAGCTCCGCGAGTGCTGCCGCTTGCTCTGCCGCAGAGACCTCGCCGCTCATGCGCTCGTCGAGCACCAGGTCCTGGTAGCGCACGACCGTGCGGGCGATGAGGCGCTCCCCAGCGCGGTCCCAGACGACCTCGCGCACCGACGTGACCGAGCCCGGAAAGACCTCGGCGAGCCAGGACCGCTCGATGGCGCTCGCGAGCCGCACCCGCGCTTCGCTGCCGCGTTCGCCGCCTTCCACCTCCACGGCGACGAAGAGCTCGGCATCGCGCACGACGCTGTCGGCGGCGAGCTCGACGCCGCTACCGCCAACCATGACCGCGCGCCGACTTCCGGGCGCGCGGCGCCGACACACGCGGTCGGGGAATCCCGCCAGGAGGGCGCGCAGCACTACGACGTCGGCCGCCGCCGCGGCGGTGCCCGCCCGGCGGCGGCCGGCGCCCGCAAGCGGCAGGCGCCGGCCGCCGGCGCCGCCGCGATCCGGAGCAGCGGCGGTGCGAGTCGGGCTGGCGCGCCGGCCGCGGAGCCGCTGCCGCACCCGTTCGACGGTGCGCGCAGCGGCCGGGTCGATACCGGCCCGCGCGCACGCCTCCGCAACGAAGCCGGCCGCTGCGACCTCGGCAAGGAGCTCGGCCCGCGCCAGCAAGTCGGACGCGCCCTGGTCGAGCGCCGGCGCCGCGCCCCTGCCCGCGGCGCCGAACGTTCGCGCCGCGCGCAAGATGTCGCGTTCGCTCGCCAGCGCCGCGACCAGCGCCCCTGCCTCCGGAGCTCCGAGATCCTCCGCCTCGATCAGCATCCGCGCCAGCCGCGGCGCTACCGGGACCGCGAGGAGACGCCGTCCGAGCGGGGTCGGCGTCCAACCCGCGCCGGCGAGCGCGCCGAGATCGCGCAGCAACCGGTGCGCCCGAGAGAGAGCTCCGGGCGGCGGCGCCTCCAACCATGGCAATGTCTCGGGATCGCGGAGACTCCACACCGCGAGCTCGAGCGCAGTACGCGCGAGATCGACGCGCCGGATCTCCGGGAGCTCGTACGCCCTGCGGCCGGCCTCCTCGGCTCCGGACCAGAGCCGGATGCACCGCCCCGGCCCGAGGCGCCCGGCGCGTCCCGCCCGCTGTGTGGCCGAGGAGCGGCTGATCGTCTGCAGCCGCAGCCGATCGAGTCCGGTCCGCGGCTCGTAGAAGACGACGCGCGCCAGGCCGGAATCGACGACGGTCGTCACCCCCTCCACCGTGAGTGCGGTCTCGGCGACGTTGGTCGCGAGCACGATGCGCCGGCGCGATCCGACGCGCAGTGCCCGCGCCTGCTCGTCGAGAGGCTGATTGCCGTGCAGGGCCACGACCTCGAGGTCGTGAGTCGCCCGCAATGGCGCCAGGGCCTGCGCTGCACGTCGGATCTCGGCCGCTCCCGGGAGGAACACGAGCACGTCGCCGGGCGTCGCGAGGGCGCGGCGCACCGCACCCGCAACCCGCTCGTCGAAGCGCCGCCCCGCTCCGGACTCGTCGTACGCGATCTCGACCGGATGCGCCCTGCCCTCGGAGGTCAAGACCGCCGCCGGCGCCAGGTAGGACGCGAGGGCGTCGGTTTCGAGCGTCGCCGACATGACGACGAGACGGAGATCCGGCCGCACCGTATCCTGCAGCTCGCGCACTATCGCGAGCGCGACGTCGCTCTCCAGGTGACGTTCGTGGAACTCGTCGAGGACGACGACGCCGACGTCTTCGAGGAAAGGATCGCGCACCAGATGGCGGCCGAAGACTCCCTCGGTGAGGAACCAGAGGCGGGTATGGGCTCCGCCCTGGCGCCCGAAGCGCACCCGGTAGCCGATCTCACCGCCGACCGCGCTCCGGCGCGAGCGCGCCACGAACTCCGCCGCCGCGCGCGCCGCGACCCGTCGCGGCTCCACGACTACGACGGTGCGTCCGCGGGCGATGCCGGCATCGAGGAGCGCGGCCGGGACGCGCGTGGTCTTGCCGGCGCCGGGTGCGGCCCGCAGCACTACCCGATTGGTTTCGTCGAGCGCGGCGACGACGGCGGGCAGCAGCGGGTCGATCGGCAGCGGCGCCGGCATCGCCCGACTATGAAGCCGCGCGGCTCGCTCCACAATCGCGCCTTGCCGCAATGCCTACCGGAAGGAGCGGCGCTCCGGCGAGCCCGCAGCGCCCGCCGGCTCCGCCGTTCATGACCGGAGGGGCGGCCGACGCCTTCGCGTGCGGCCGCCCCCTCCGAGCCTCGACCCGACCTCAGTACGGCTCGCGGAACTCGCTCTTCTTCCCGAGCCTCCAGCTGCTGCCGCGTTGCTCCCACACACCGCGGACCGCCCATCTGTGGCCGCCGCCGAAGATCTCCGTCTGCATGTCGCCGACTGCTCGCGACGCTTCGCCGTACGCCTTCAGCTTCATCGCGTAGTAGCCGTGGCAGACGCCGCTCTCGCAATCGCTCGCTGCCGCACACACGGCGCCGTCGTTGCCGCCGCCGACACAGCGCTTCTTCAGCATCTTGCCCTTGAGCTGGATCGAGTAGAGGCCGCCAGCCGTCTTGGCATTGGAGTTCCGGTAGCGCCAGCGCATCGGCGTGCTGTTGGCAAGCCCTTCGCCGGGCACGACGACATCGAGGACGACGGCACCGTCACCGAACGCCGCACACGTCGAGCCCGCAGCGAGCGCCTCGCACTCGGCCGAGCTCGCACAGGCGATCCCGTCGTCGTGCGAACAGACCTGGCGCGTGATCGTGATGCCCAGCGGACCGTTGCGGAAATCGACGTCCGACGTCGCGATCAGCCGACCATGGGCTTCGATCACGTCCAGACCGGACGCGTCGACCTTGATCTTCGAGGGATCCTCGCAGATCGGCTCCAGGCAGTTGTTGAGGCAGCCATCGAGCGGCTTCTGCGGCTTGTCCGGCCGGCAGCCGCTTACGAGGTTGCCGTCGTCGCAGCTTTCACCGTGCTGTGCCTGCAGGACGCCGTCGCCGCACCGGGTGCAATCAGGCCGGCAGAGTATCTGCCCGTTCGGCCCGGGTGCCGTATCGGGCGGATCGCAGGTCTCGGGCGGCGTCACGATGCCGTCGCCGCAGTATGGCTCCGGAGTCGGCGTCACGGTCGGCGTCCCTGCCGAGGTCGGCTCTATGGTGAGGGTTTCCGTAGGTGTCGGAGTCGGCGTCGCCGTCTCGGTCGCCGTGGCGGTGACCGTCGGCGTCGCCGTCTCGGTCGCCGTGGCAGTGGCCGTCGGAGTGGCCGTCTCCGTCGGCGTCACCGTCACAGTGGCAGTTACCGTCGGAGTGACCGTCACCGTCGGCGTCACCGTCACAGTGGCAGTTACCGTCGGAGTAACCGTCACCGTCGGCGTCGCCGTCACCGTGGGCACGACCGTGAACGTCGGCGTCGGTGTGGCCGTCTTCGTCGCCGTAGGCGTCGCCGTGAGCGTCGGCGTCGGGGTGGTGGTCGGGAGGAGCACGTAGCCGAAGTCGGCGGTGAGGTTGCACTCGCCGCCGGCCAGCGTGATCGCCTTCGGATCGTTGGCAGAGGTGAGCCCGTAGCCCAACGGCACGGTGCCGTCGACGACGTCGACGATGTACTTGTTCGCGACCAGACCGAAGAACTTGTAGCCGCCGTTGACGTTCGTGACCTGGCTCGCGATCAAAGTGTCGCCGCCGTCGAGCACGCCGTTGCCGTTGACGTCGCGGTAGAGGTCGAGCGTCACTCCTTGGATACCGCCCTCGGGGCCGCCGTCCTGGACGGCATCGCCGTCGAGGTCGTACCAGACGAAGTCGCCGATGCAGCCGTTCAGGGGTGTGACGTCCTTGCACTTGACGGTCACGCCGACCGCGGTGGCGGTGCAGTTGTTCACGATCTCGCTCGTGTCCGGCGTCAGATCACCGAAGGCCTTGATCGTGACCTTGAACGTCACCTGATAGGAACCGCCGACCGGCAGTGCGGTCACGGGGTCGAGGATCACACCGGCGCCGTCGAGCGGGAACGGCGTGCCGATGCCGTCGTCGGGGATCTGGGTCGTGACGTTCTGCGCGTTGGTGAAGAACGTCGAGTTCGGCACGTACGTCGTGTCGGGCGGCAGCACGTCCTTCAGGAGGATGTCGGGCACCGGTGCGCGGCTGATGTTGATGATCGGGATCGTATAGAGGAGCACGTCACCCGGGCTGATGAAGCCGTCGCCGTCGTTGTCGGTGAAGAGCGTTCCGTTCTTGCCGGCCGAGAAGAGCGGCAGCGGCGGGATGCCGGTACCGGCGTCGAGACCGGGCGCGGCGGCGGACGCCACGGATGGATCCTGCCCCCACGCTGCCGCGAGCTTCACGCCCGGAGTCAACGTGTAGATCAGCATGCCGGTCTGGTTGCGGTCGTTGGTGTCGTAGATCTTGGCGCGTTCGAGCTCTTTCAACGACAGCGCGAGATCGTACTTGTTGTTGTTCGGATCGGTGAGCGGGCCCGTCGTCGGGTCGGCGTCGAAGTCGACGTAGACCGTCACCGGAGTGTTGCCGTTTCCGACCGGCGTCACCCACGCCGGATTGCCGTTCTCGTTCGGGTTCACGTTCGACGTCGGGTCGCGGCCGAGGCCGAGGCCGATCAGCACCTGGGGCGTGAGCGAGTCCTCGGGCACGAGCGAGTACGACCAGTCCCAGGATTGATTCCCGGAGGGCTGCGAACTGGTCGAATCGGTGGTCGAGTAGGCGTAGAAGGCGGAGCTCGCCGTGAAGCTGGCGCCGTAGCCGTCGGGGATCACCTGCGCGCGGAAGCCGCCCGCCGCACCCCCGGGGACGACGAGCGGCACCGTCGTCAGGTTGCCGCCGCCATCGCGGGTCGTGTACTGGACCGTTAGGTTGGCGGCGCCGGGATTGTAGAGCCAGACAGTCGTCCCCGCGCTGGTCTGGGTCGACACCGGGGTGTAGTACGCCTTCGACCAGAGGTTCGTCGGCAGGAGCTGCGAGTCGCGGCTCTCGTAGGTGGAGCCGATGTCGCCGGTCAGCATGTGGACCTCGACCGCCTTGTCGGAGGTCACGTGGCCGCCTACATTGACGCCGCCGTTCACGAAATAGGTGTCGCCTTCGTTGAGGACGACCGTCGTCTCGAAGACGCCGTTCGCGTCCTTGTCGATATTGACGGTCGTGTTGTTCTCGGCGGCGACGATGAAGAGGCTCGTGTACTCGAACATCTGCTGGTCGCTGGTATCGGGGATGTCGACGCCGACCGGGGCGCGATAGTCGGTGCCGTAGCTGTTGGTGTCGAATACCTCGACCGCACCGGCAAGGAGAGTTCCGGAGCCGGCAGCCCAGCCGGTCTTGGTCACCGCGACCGTCTTCGTCGCCGCGATCTTGTCGCGGCCGTCGAAGTCGATGGCCAACATGTTGCTGGTGTTGATGTCGTTGTTGAGGATGATGACCGTGCCGGCATTGATGACGTCGGACGGGATGCCCGGAGGAAAACCGTTGGCGGGGTTGCCGTCGCCCCAGATCTGCGTGCCGCCGGGATTGCCGCCGCTGTACAGATTGGCCGGATTGGCGATGTCGGCGTCGTAGCCGTTCTCCCACTGGTCGTAATAGATGATCGTGTTGTTCGCGACCGCCGCGATCGAGACGTAGGTCGTCACCGGGTTGGTGGGAGTGCTGTTGCCGGTGATCGCTTGCAGAGCCGTCAGCAGCTGATCTTCCGGATAGGGAAGATAGAAGAACTGGACCGGCGGCGGATTCGGGAGTGCCGCGGCCTCGGTGACGGCGAGCGCCGTCATCAAGGCGGCCCAGATCACGACCACAACACCAACACCGCGGATGCGAGAACGGCAGGACTCGTAGCGCATGGATCGGCTCCTCGGGAACGGCAGAGTTCGGGAACGCATACCCGAGAGCCGGTCGTCAGGATCAATCGTCCGCCGGAATTAAATTTCCTACTACTAATGGTGGACACGGTTGGCGGCTTCCGCGATCGCCGGGTCCCCTTCCACGCTCGCCGACGAGCCTACTTGGGTCGTGGCACGAGACCGCAGCGCGATGCGTATATGGTGAGCCCGACGCGATCCCGGACGTTCACCTTGCGGAAGATGCGACCGAGATGCGTCTTCACCGTCTGCTCGCTGATGAAGAGCCGGCGTGCGATCTCCGCATTGCGGAGCCCGTTGGCAACGTGCGCGGCGATCTCCCGCTCGCGCGCGGTCAGGCGAACGCGGGGCTCGTCCTGTAGCGTCTCCGCCATGCGCGCCTGGAGCTCGAACGGCATCGACACCTCCCCCGCCGCAACCGCACGCACCGCATCGGCGAGGGCCGGAACCGTCGAGCCCTCGAAGACCACCCCCCGAGCTCCCGACCGCAGAGCATTCAGGGCGTCACCGAGATCGTCGTCGCGGCAGAGGGCGATGACGCGTACGCTCTCGCTGAGCTCACGGATATCCGCATTCCCGAGCGGCATACCGCGCTCGAGGAGGAGCACGTCGCACTGCACACTCATCAGCCGCGGTATGATCTCGGCGCCGTCGGCGATCTCCGTCGCCACGATGACGCCGGCCTGAAGCTGCAGGAGCGCCTTCAGCCCCTCGCGGACGAGCGTGCGCGTATCCGAGATCGCGACGCGGACGGTCGGAGTCGGGAGGTTCACGCGCAGCGCCTGCTGTCCATATTTCGCGAGCAGCGGCCACCTTGACGCGCGGGGCGCGCACTCGATGGCTCACGTCCCGATAGCACGCTCCGTGCGGCGCACAATCCGTCGCCGACGGTTTTCCTGCGCCGTAACGACGCAATCGCACCCTATATGACGAGCGGCGCGAGCATCGACGATGCTCGCGCCGCTCGCCTCCTTCAATGCGGAGTCAGAGTTTCAAACCACCTCAGAACTGCCTGCACTTGATGCCGCTGGCACTGGCACGGCAGTCCGAGATCACCGAGACCAGATCCAACTGTCCGTTCGCCGGCGGCGGCGTCCCGAAGGTCAGAACCACCGTCACCGGCCCCTCGAAGACGAGGTCCGTCGCCGTTGCGAGCTTCCGGAAGCGAGCCGCGAACCGGTACACGTTCGGCGCCTTCGGAAACGGCTTGAAGGTCGTCTTGAACTTCTTGTCGGCGGTCGAGCAGGTGATGCGCGTGCCCTTGATCTTGCACTCGCTGCTCACCGTCCATGTCTGCGACACGGAAAACGGCGTCGGCGTCCTGCTGTCCGTGACCGTGAAAGTGACTTTGGGCGTCGTCAGGAGGAGCGAAGCCGGATCGAAGATCGCGTCCCCTTTGATCCCGACGCCACCGTTCGGACGCCCGACGTTGTTGGACCGCTTCAGATCGACCGCGGTGATGTTCATCGGTCCGTCGTTGGGGTCGCAGACGTTACCGATGCCGTCATGGTCGACGTCGGCCTGGTCCGCATTGGCAACGGTCGGACAGTTGTCGTCGGCGCCGCACACACCGTCGCCATCGACGTCACCGCCGCCGCCGTCCGTACAGATTCCCGCCTGGCAGGTATCCAGCAGCGAGCAGGTGTCGGGGGTCGCCACGCAGACCGTGTTGTTCGGCAGCGGCGACGCCTGGCAGCCGGCCGGATCGGCGCAGACGCCGGCGTTGCACTGGTCGGCGAACGACGAGCAGTCGAGGGCGGTGCCGGGCACGCACATTCCCGTCCCGGCGTTGCACGTCTCGACGCCGTTGCACACGAGCCCGTCGTTGCAATCGGCGTCCTGGGTGCAGCTCACGCACGGCGACGGGCCCGACGCGAACGGGGTGTAGTCGACGCCGACGCTCACCGCGTCGCAGCCCGGGTTGGCCGGTCCGGCGGCGCAACCCCACCAGTTGTTCTCGGCGTCGAGGTTGCCGTTGCTGTCACAGACGTTGACGGTACCGTCGCAATCGTTGGTCACGCCTTCGACGTCGCTGTCGAGGAAGCTGTTGGTGTGGATGTCGATCGTGCTCAAGTCGAAATTGACGCTGCCGGCAATTTCCAGCACCTCGACGCCGTAGCCGTTGTTGGCGAAGCGATTGCACTGCACGAGGACATCGTTGGCTTCATAGACGAGAATGCCGCGGCGGGTGCCGGAGATGTCGTTGCCGGTGAAGGTCGCGTGACCCCACATCGTCGCATCGGGATAGCTCCAGACGCCGAGACCGGCTGACCGGTTGCCCGGCCCGCCGACGCCGGCGATCACGTTGTCCTCGACGAGCGAGCTCGCCGCCTGCGTGATCGCGGTCTTCAGGAAGTTGCCCGAGATGCGGTTGTTCGCGAACCGGAACTGGTCGACCCCGGGATTGATGTAGAAGGCGCGATCGGCGCCGGCGTTCAGCGGCTCGAAGGTGTTGTCGGTGACCACGAGGCTGTTCACGTTGACGTGCGCATCGTCGTACGAGGAGACGATGCCGAAGCCGTCATCGTAGGTGGTGCTCCCCGGATCGCTGGCGCCCACCTTGAAGCAGTTCTTCGTGATGGTGACGGTGTTGAGGCCAGGGCTCAGATATATGTTCGTGGCCGCGATCACCGACGGCGTACCGTCACGGCCGGCGATCGTGAAGCCGTCGATCGTGGTGTCGGCGCCGTTGATCGTGAGCGCGCCCATGTAGGTCGGCGCCGCCGGCGGCGCCAGGAGCTGGATCACGGTGGCGCTGCAGTTGGCGGCGTCCGCTTTAAGGGTGATCGACTTGGTGAGGTTCGGGCTCTCCGGGTACGTGCCCGGCAGCACCTGCACCGTCATGCCGTTTACTGCCGCATCGTTGGCGGCCTGGATGCTGAGACCGATCGGTCCCACGGGAAGGTTCACGTACACGCCCTTGTCGAAGGTGTTCTGGGCGGCAACGGTCCCGACCGTCTCGCCGGTGTTCTGCAGGAAGACGTGGCCGGTCTTCACCGGCACCGTCGGTATCGGGCAGCTCGCCACGAGTCCGGCACTGACGAAGGTGTTGCCGAAGATCGTGGTGCTGGCGCCGCGCGCCCGGAGACTCGTGGCGGTGAAGCTCGAGGTGCCGGCGAAGGTGTTGCCGCTGATCGTCGCCCCGTTGGAGTCGATGGTGACCAGAGTGTTCCCCTGCTCCTTGCCGGCGGGATTGCAGCCGCCGGCCTTGGCGGTGACGACGTTGTTGGTGAACGTAGTATTGGTGGTCTTGATGCACCCGGCTCCGCATCCCATCGCGACCGCCTGCCGGGGAACGTTCGGGGTCGAGAACTGATTGGCGAACCCCTGGTCGGCGGGGTTCGCTCCGGCGAAGGTCTGGCCCGAGAAGGTGTTGCCGGAGACCACGAAGCCGCTGATGATCGCACCGTACTCGGTTATCAGTCCGTAATCGCCAGCCGCCACGATCTCGTTGTCGAGCACTTTGGCGTTGCTGTGGTTCCCCTGGAAATAGATGGCCGCGCTCTCGAGACCGGGCGAGAGATTGTCCGTGCCGTGCACCGTGAAGCCCTGGCCCGGGGCGCCGATCTGCGCGCTGGTCGTGTTGTTCTTGACGACGATGGTGCCGAGCGCCGAGGCCGGAGTCGACGGCGGATCGATGGTGGTCGCGGCGCGGCCGTTGAGCGAGAGCAGCGTCACGTTGCGGTCGACGATGACGAATTCGACGTAGGTGCCGTCGTCGACGAGCACGGTATCGCCCGAGCTCGCCGCGCCGATGGCGGCGTTGATGGTAGCGGCGGCTCCCGTACAGGAGCCGTCGATGCCGATGTTGGGCACGCAGACGACGGCGGCGAGCGCGGGCGCAGCCGCGAGCATCGCCAGCGCCGCGATCAGACCCGTTGAACCAGGGAGCAGCAAACGGCGGCAGGAGAAGCGCATGGGTCGAAACCTCCTTGGATGAGTGCGGGCCCCGATCGCAGGCGGATGTCTGGATCGATGGCGAGCGGTGGAGGTCGACCAGCTAGCCTACGGATGGGGGTCAGGATCAATCCCGCCGTAGAGCCAAACAAAGTAACTCTATAGCGGCATGCCATGCCGAGAGTTGTGCCTTCGCTGCTTCCCGCCGCTTGCCGCACGGAATCCCGAGCGGGCGCTACGTATCCCGGCACCTGCGCCGATGCGAAGCAACCGGCTGCCGACCGGGACACGGCCGGCGGCGAAACCCGGCGCCGGTCCGGCGATCACCTGATGCTACGCAACGATAGGAGGCCGACGGTCCGCCCATGGCCGCGCCTGCTCGAGCTGTGCCGCAACCCGCAGGAGCAGATCCTCGCGGCCGTACGCGGCGACGAGCTGGACGCCGATCGGCAGACCGGTTGCACTCCACGCGAGCGGCAGCGAGATGGCGGGCTGACCCGTCATGTTGAAAGGGCCGGTGAAGGCGCAGAGCGCCTGGGCGCGGAGCCCCGCCGTCAGCGGATCGACGCCGTGGAAGCTGCCGAGCGCCCATGGCGGCTCCGGCAGGGTCGGCGTCAGCAAGAGGTCGAAGCCCGACGCCCACCAGTCGGCCACCCGCCGCGTGTAGGCGAAGAGCCAGTCGGCGGTGCCGAGGTACTGGCGCGCGCTCACGGCACTCCCCATCTCGGCAAGAGCCCAGTTGAAAGGCTCGACGTCATCCGCACCGAGCTGCCTACCGATGAGCTGGCCGACCGCGTCGAGGATGCGCGCGGTCGAGGTCGCGAACATGACGCTGAAATGCTGGAACGTCTCCTGGTCGTCGAGCGCGGCCGGATGCGAAGCCTCGACGCGATGCCCGAGATCCGCGAGCAGCGCCGCTGCGCCGTCGGCGGCGGCCGCGCATTGCGGGTCGACCGCCGCCACCCCGCTCGGAGCCTTCGTCATGACCCCGATCCGAAGCGTGCCGGCGCTCGCTCCCACCTCCTCGCGATACGGCCGTCGCGGCGGCGGCGCCCCGTAAGGATCGCCCGCCATCATCCCCTCGACGACGTCGAGATAAGCCGCGGTGTCGCGTACCGTCCGGCTCACACACCCTTCGACCGCGAGGCCGCCGACGCCGTCGCCGAGATCGGGGCCGAACGAGATCCGTCCGCGCGAAGGCTTCATACCGACGACTCCGCACGCACTCGCCGGAATGCGGATCGAGCCGCCGCCGTCGTTGGCATGCGCCACCGCGACGACACCAGCAGCGACGGCCGCCGCCGAGCCGCCGCTCGAACCGCCCGGCGAGCGCGCCGCATCCCACGGGTTGTGCGCCGGACCGTAGGCGAGCGATTCCGTCGAGGGGATGGTGCCGAGCTCGGGCACGTTGGTCCGTCCGAGGAAGAGGAAACCTGCCTGGCGGAGCTTCGCCACCAGGTGCGTGTCGTGCGGCGCTACGAAGCCGGCGTCGCGCAACGCCCGCATGCCCATGTGATAGGCGTCGCCGGCGCTGTAGCCGAAAATGTCCTTGAGCAGCATCGGGACGCCGTGGAAAGCGCCGGCCGGGAGCTGCGGGTCGATCGCCGCCGCGCGCGCTTTCTCGTAGAGCGGGGTGATGATCGCATTCAGCTCCGGGTTCACGCGCTCGGCGCGGGCGATGGCCGCAGCGACGAGCTCGTGCGGAGCCACCTCACCCCGGCGCACGAGCTCGGCTTGCGCCACGGCATCGAGCCACTGGTACGGATCGCTCATCGGGACCTCCCCTTTCTTGTCTTGTCGAGCGTGCGTGCGGGAGCGGCCGCGCGCCGGCGCCGCGGCGCCACGATCGTGCCCCGGCAGCGCGCCGCGCCGCAGCGGCAGGCGTAGCGGCGGCGCCAATCACGCGGCAGCGGCGACGGCGCCTCCAGGTTGTAGTCGTAGGTGATCTCGGCGCCCGCCGGGATATCGCGGATGCTGGAGATGAAGATGCGGCCGCCGATCTCGTCGGCCTCGCAGTTGGGATCGCACGAGTGGTTCACGTAGCGGGCAGCGCGGCCGCCGACCCCGCCGTCGATCACCACCCGGCGGTCGACCGTGAACAGCAATACGAACGCATCCGGAGCCTTCGTCGCGTAGTAACGCTCGCCCGCCTCCTCGTGGGAGATGCGCTCGCCGAGGTACTCGAGCAGCAGCGTGTGCTTGGGAATTGCGCGGGTCGTGAAGACGCCGAGCCCCGCGAGCGGCGAGCGCCGGACGTGCAGATAACGCGGCTGGCGGAGCGGACCGGCGGGAATCTCCGGACGGGTCGCGGCGCGCGACCGGGATGCGGCGGGCGCTCCGGTCACGGCAGGCCGTCGAAGTCGCGATCGAGCAAGGTCCTGCGGCCGTGGGTGCGGGCCTGGTCGATCGCCTGGTCGCAGAGCTCCCGCACCCGGTCGGAGAGCACGTCGACGACGGCGTCGGAGGTGTTCATGCCGGAGCGGGCGCGGACGTACGCCTTGAGCTTCGAGATGACGATCAGGACGTCGCGCGGCAGCGCCTCCGCGGCTCCGGACGGCGCCGGCGCCGCGCGCCGGGACACCGGCGGCATGGAGGAACGCGGCGGCTCGGCGCTACGCTCGACAGCGGCACTCTGGCGCGCCTGCCACTCCGCAGCGGTGGGCGCCAGAGCTTCTTCCGCCCAGGCGTCGCGGTGGCGCAGGACCGGCACGTGCGCATCCCAGCACGAGACCGAGCAGAACGCGAAGTCGGTCCCTTTGCGGCTGCAGGTGGACACGCTGCAGCGGAAGTAGTCGCGACCGAAGGCGATCGGCTTCTTGCAGGTGCTACAGCGCTTCCACGCGGACGCATCCTCGCTGGCCACGCCCATTCTCCTCTTCCTTACGTCGAGTAGTCGGAATTGAACTTCACGTAGGCGGGCGTGAGATCGCTCGCCAGGATCGTCGCCCTGCCCCTGCCGCCGGTCGCGAGGTCGACCCTGACGTCGACCGCGTCGCCGCGCATACCGCGCGCGGCGCGGGTAACGGCCGCCGGCGCTGCCGGAAGTCCGCGCCGCAGCACCGGCACGCCGGCGATCGCGACGCTCAGCCGGTCGGCGTCGAGCGCCACGCCGGCATGGCCCGCGGCGCACGCGATCCGACCCCAGTTCGGATCGCTACCGTAGAGCGCCGTCTTCACGAGCTGCGACTCGCCGATGCGACGCGCCGCGCGTCGCGCCTCCAGCGCCGTCCGCGCGCCGACCACCGTGATACGCATGCGCTTGGTCGCACCCTCACCGTCGGCGACCACCATGTCGGCGAGCGCTCCGAGGAGGTCGGCGAGCGCGCCCCGGAACCGCCGTCCGTCCGCGCTCGCGGGAGTGAAGCGCGCATTCTCCGCGACGCCGTTGGCGAGCATCAACAGGGTGTCGTTGGTGCTGCAATCGCCGTCGACGGTTATGGCGTTGAACGAGGTAGCGACGGCCGCGCGGACGAACGCACGCAGAGCCGGAGCCGCGACAGCGGCGTCGGTCATGACCACGACCAGCAGCGTCGCCATGTCGGGCGCGATCATGCCCGCCCCTTTCGCCATGGCGGCGATGGTGACGGTGCGGCCGCCGACGCGCACCCGACGCATCCCCGCCTTCGGGAAGGCGTCGGTCGTCATCATCGCGTGCGCCGCCTGCCAGAAGCCGCCGTCGTCGAGGGCGGCGAGCGCCGCCGCGACGCCCCGCCGCATCGCGGCCGCCGGCAGGGGGACGCCGATCTTCCCCGTCGAGCACGGCAGCACCGTGTCGGCGGCGATGCCGAGTCCGGCGGCCACCTGGCTGCAAGCGTCGCGCGCCGCCTTCATACCCGCCGCGCCCGTGCAAGCGTTGGCGTTGCCGCTGTTGACGACGACGGCCTGCGCCCGGGCGTGCGCCAGTCGCTCCATGACGATCCGCACCGGAGCCGCCTTCACCCGGTTCCGCGTCACGACCCCGGCGGCCACCGCCGGAACGTCGGAGACGATCAGCGCCAGGTCGGACTTCCCCGACGCCTTGATTCCGCACGCCACGCCGGCGAACAGGAATCCGGGAACGGCGATCGGCGTTTCGCGGATCGGGAGCTTCACCGGCGCGAGGAGTCCCCGGCGATCAATGTGCGGCGCCGCAGCATTTCTTGTATTTCTTCCCGCTCCCGCAGACGCAGGGATCGTTGCGGCCGACCTTCGGCGCATCGCGTTTTATGACTTCGGGGCGAGCCGCCGCCGGCTCGCCGCCGTGGGTCATCGCCATCTTCGCCTGGCGCTGCTGCTGCCGCTGCTCCATGCGTTCGACGTCTTCCTCGCGTGCGAGCTGGACCGTGAAGAGCTTCTCGACGATGTCGGCGTCGAGCCGGTTCATCAGGTCCTGGAACATGTCGAAGCCCTCCTTCTGGTACTCCTGGAGGGGGTTCTTCTGCCCGTAGCCGCGCAGCCCGATGCCCTCCTTCAGGTGATCCATGGCGAGGAGGTGATCCTTCCAGAGCGTGTCGATCGCCTGGAGCATGATGACCTTTTCGAGGTGGCGCATCACCGGCTCCGTGAACGTCCGCTCCTTCTCCTCGTAGAGGGCCCGCACGCGGTCGACCACCAGCTGCTGCGCGTCCTCGGTCGAGAGGCCTTCACGCTCCCGCTCCGAGAGGTTCAGGCGCAGGCTGAACTGCCGGAAGAGGACGTCATCGAGCGCCTTCCAGTCCCATTCTTCGGGAGATTCGTCCTTGGCGAGCTGTGTCGCGACGAGGCCGTCGGCGAGCTCCTCGGCGGTATCGAGCACCTCGTCCTTGAGGCTGGCGGCCGAGAGTACCTCGCGCCGGCGCGCGTAGATGACCTCGCGCTGCTTGTTCATGACGTCGTCGTACTCGAGCAGGTGCTTGCGGATATCGAAGTTGTGCGCCTCGACCTTCTTCTGGGCGTTCTCGATCGCCGCGTTGATCCAGCGGTGCTCGATCGGCTCGCCCTCCTCCATGCCGAGGCGCTCCATGATCTTCTGTACGCGCTCGGCTCCGAAGATGCGCAGCAGATCGTCCTCCAACGAGAGGAAGAAACGCGAGCTCCCGGGATCGCCTTGGCGGCCCGAACGTCCGCGCAGCTGATTGTCGATGCGCCGGCTCTCGTGGCGCTCGGTGCCGAGGATGTGGAGACCGCCGGCAGCGAGGACCTGCTCGCGCTCGGCCGCGCACTGCGCCTTGTACTTCTCGAGCGCCGCCTGGAAAGCCGGGTCCTCCGGCTCGCGTGTGCCCGACTCGTGCGCCGCCATGAACTCGGCGTTGCCGCCGAGCACGATGTCGGTGCCGCGACCGGCCATGTTGGTGGAGATGGTGAGCGCGCCGAGCCGCCCCGCCTGAGCCACGAACTCGGCCTCGCGTTCGTGCTGCTTGGCGTTCAGCACGTGGTGCTTGATGCCGGCCTTCTTGAGCAGGCTCGACACGTGCTCGGACTTTTCGATCGAGATCGTGCCGACGAGGATCGGCTGGCCCCGGTCGTGGCGCTCGCGGATGTCCTCGATGACGGCGTCGAACTTCTCGCGCTCGGTCTTGTAGACGACGTCGGTGAGGTCGCTGCGGATCATCGGCCGGTGCGTCGGCACCACCAGCACTTCGAGGTCGTAGATCTGGTGGAACTCCGTCGCTTCCGTGTCCGCGGTGCCGGTCATGCCGGCGAGCTTGTCGTACATGCGGAAGTAGTTCTGGAACGTCACCGTCGCGAGGGTCTGATTCTCGCGCTCGATCCGCACGTTCTCCTTGGCCTCGACCGCCTGGTGGAGTCCGTCGCTCCAGCGCCGCCCCGGCATCAGGCGGCCGGTGAACTCGTCGACGATCAGCACCTCGCCGTCCTTGACGACGTAGTCGACGTCGCGCTTGTAGATGGCGTGGGCGCGGAGCGCCTGGTTCACGTGGTGGAGCGTGTCGATCTCGCCCGGGTCGTAGAGGTTGGCGACACCGAGCGCCTTCTCGACCTTGGCAATGCCTTCCTCGGTGAGGATGGCGTTGCGCGTCTTCTCGTCGACGGTGAAGTCGGCCTCCTTCTGGAGGCGCGGGATGACGCGGTCGATGACGTAGTATTTCTCGGTCGACTCCTCGGCGGGGCCGCTGATGATGAGCGGTGTCCGCGCTTCGTCGATCAGGATCGAGTCGACCTCGTCGACGATCGCGTAGTTGAAGAGTTTCTGTATCGTCTTGCCTTTGGCGTCCTGGACCTCCTTCGGGAACGTGCGGTGGACGTAGTCCTCGAGTGCGAACTTCATGTTGTCGCGCAGGTAGTCGAAGCCGAACTCGTTGTTCTGTCCGTAGGTGACGTCGGCGTTGTACGCTTCCTGTCGCTGCCGGTCGTCGAGGCCGTGGAGGATGACCCCGACCGAGAGGCCGAGAAACCTATAGAGCCGACCCATCCACTCGGCGTCGCGGCGGGCGAGGTAGTCGTTGACGGTGACGACGTGGACGCCTTTCCCCTCGAGCGCGTTCAGGTACACCGGAAGCGTCGCGACCAGCGTCTTGCCTTCGCCGGTCTTCATCTCCGCGATCTTGCCGCTGTGCAGGACCATGCCGCCCATCATCTGGACGTCGAAATGGCGCATACCGAGGACGCGGCCCGAGGCCTCGCGAACGACGGCGAAAGCTTCGGGAAGGAGGTCGTCGAGATCCTGGCCGTTGTCGAGGCGCTCGCGGAATTCGACGGTCTTGCGGCGCAGTTCCTCGTCGCTGAGCGCACCGAGCCCGCGTCCGAGCTCGTTGATCTCGGCCACGACCGGCTGCATGCGCTTGATCTCGCGCTCGTTCCGCGTCCCGACGATCTTCCGGACGAGGGTCTTCAGCATGAACCGAGACTCATAACCCAGTCGTGGCAGGGTCGCAAAGGCGGGGGCGGCCGCGAGCGTTTCACCTGGCGCCGTGACGACCGCAACGGACGGCGGCAGCGGAGCCGGACCTGTGATACGCCGAGCGCATGGCGAGCGGCATCTCCGGAGTCCGACCTGCGACAACGGCGACGGACCTCGCCGAACGGCTGCGGCGCAGTTTCTTTCGCGTCTTCTTCCGACTACTCATCGCAGCCATCACGGTCGGCGAATGGCTCGTGATTGCGCGTACCCTCGCGCGCTCGGGCGTCGCGCTCGCCGCCGCGCACCACGTCGGCGCCGTCCTCGCCATCTACGGCGTCAACCTGTTCCTGATGCGGCGGCTGGGCGGGCGACCGCCCGGACCGCTTCTCGCAGCCTACACGGCGTTCGCGTTCACCTCCGTGTTCGCGGCCCTGGTGATCGTCGCCGCCGAGCTCGCGTGGGCGGCGCTGCGTGCGGCCGCACCCTCCGGACTGGCGCTCGCAGCCTTCGTCGCGCCGGTCGATCCGGTGCAGTGGCGGCCGGGCTTCGACGCCGTACTCGACGCGACCCTCGTCGGGGTCGGCGGCCTCTTTCTCTTCGGTTACACCTCCGGCCGCCGCGCACTGGTCACGACCCGGACGACGATTCCGATCCCGGCGCTCCCCGCAGCCTTCGCCGGCTTCCGCATCGTCCACCTGAGCGATCTGCACCTGGGCGCCTATCTCGGACGGGCAGAGCTCGCGGGGCACGTGGCTCGCGTCAACGCCCTCGATCCCGACCTCATCTGCATCACCGGCGACCTCGTCGATCACGCCGCCACCTGCGCGGCGTTCTTTCCGGTCCTGGCGGGCCTGCGGGCCCGGCACGGCGTGGTCGTGACCCTCGGCAACCATGACGTCGCCGCGGGCGCCGACGCCGTCACCGCGGAGCTTCGTGACCACACAGCGTTCACCATCCTCAGGAACGCCCGCCTCGACATCGAGCGCAACGGCGAACGGCTGACGCTGGTCGGCCTCGACGACCTCGGCCGCGACTGGGCGCGCGGCGTGCTCGCGCACCCCGCCCTCCCCGGCCTCACCGCCGACCTGCCCGCAGGGCGGCCTCTCGTAGTGCTGACCCATCGCCCCGATTGCTTCGAGCAGGCCGCCGCCTGCGGTGCGCACCTCGTCCTCGCGGGGCACACTCACGGGGGCCAGATCGGCATCCCGACGCCTTCCGGGCGGCGCGTCCGCAACTTCGCCGAGATCATCACGCGCTACGACCGCGGCACGTTCGGCGCCGGATCCGCGACGCTCGTCGTCAGCAACGGGCTCGGGTTCACCGGCCAACCGATCCGGCTCTTCACGCCCCGCGAGATCGGCTGCCTGGAGCTCCGCCCGGCGTGACGCCACGGCGGGCGCCGGCCGCCCGGCATCGCAACCTCGTGCCGGCGCTTTGTCTCGCGGTCTTCCTGGTCGTCTGGAGCGCGCTCGCGATGGCGCCGCGCTTCCGCGCCGACTGGCTGCTCGAGAACCTGCCGACCTTCCTCGCCGTACCGTTCGTAGTCTGGAGCTGGCGACGCTGCCGCTTCAGCGATCGCGCCTACGCGCAGGGCACTCTCTTCGCCATCCTGCACACGATCGGCAGCCACTACACGTACTCCGAGGTGCCGCTCGGCGCCTGGCTGCGCGACGCCTTCGGGCTCGGCCGCAATCACTACGACCGCTTCGTGCACTTCGCGTTCGGCTTCCTGATGCTGCGCCCGGCGTACGAGCTCGGCTGCGGACGCGACCGGCATCGCCGGCCGGTGCGGATCGGCAGGCTCTACTGCAGCGTCGCCGGCATCGTGTTCTGGAGCGCGCTCTACGAGATCGGCGAATGGCTAGTAGCCCGGATCGTCGACCCCGCCGCCGGCACCGCCTTTCTCGGTACGCAGGGTGACCCCTGGGACGTCCAGAAGGACATGGCCTGCGCTCTCGTCGGCGCCCTGCTCGCGGCGGTCTTCGAGGCGGCGATAGACCGCGCCGCCCGGCCCTTCCAGCAGTCGTAGAGCCTCGCAGCGACGACCATGGTTAGCGACCAACCGCTCCGCACCATCACCGGCGAGCGCCGTAACCAGGTCCCGTCGCCGCGGCGCCGACGACGCCGCGGCGACGCGCACCGATAGCCGCGTTCAACCGAGCCGCTGCCCGTCGTCGATCGTGACCAGCGATCCGGTCACGAACTCGGCGTGGCGCGAGCACAGCATCAGCAGCGGCGCGTCGAGGCTCGTCTCGGGAGCGAGCCGGCGGCGCGGGAAGCCCGCGATCTGCCGCTTGCCGCCCTCGCTCTCGAACCACGCGGCGTTGATCTCGGTCTTCACGTAACCGGGGCAGAGCGCGTTCACGGCGATGCCGTAGCGCGCCCACTCGCGCGCCAGTCCCTTGGTCAGCATCGCCACCGCCGCCTTCGACGCGCAGTACGCCACCAGGCCCGGCAGCACCCGCTCGGCGCCGATCGAGGCGACGTTGACGATGCGGCCGCGCACGCCGGCCGCGATCATGCGCGAGCCGACGAGTTGCGCCATGAAGAAGACGCCCTTCACGTTGGTGTCCATGACGGCGTCCCAGTCGGCCTCGCGGAGCTCGCGCGCCGGCCCCTGGCCGCTGATGCCGGCGTTGTTCACGAGCACGGTGATCGCGCCCGCGGCTCGTTCCGCCTCGCTGACGCAGGCACGCATCGACGCCATGCTGGTCACGTCGAGCGCCACCGCGTGCGCGGCGCGCCCGGCGTCCACGAGCTGCCGCCGCAGCGCCTCGAGCCGATCGACGCGCCGGCCGGTGAGAACGACGCTGGCGCCGGCGGCGCTCAGCACGTCCGCGAAGTGGCGGCCGAAGCCGCTCGTCGCTCCGGTCACGAGCGCCACTTCGCCGGCGAGGTCGAAGGTCACGGGCGCCGGCATCGCCTGCGACTCACGCCCCGGCCCGCGCCGGCATCACTTGCCCGTCCATCGCGGCGCCCGCTTCTGCACGAACGCCTGCAGGCCCTCGTTGAAATCCTCGGTGGCGAACATCTTGGCCATGCCGTCGGCCGACAACCGCCACCCGACTTCGTCCGGTTGGTCGGCAGATTCGAGAAGCACGCGACGGCTCTCGCGGACGGCGAGCGGCGCATTGACCACGATCTCTGCCGCGAGCTTCTTGGCCGCGGCTAGCGCCTGCCCTTCGTCGCAGAGCACGTTCACGAGCCCGAAATGGTGGGCGCGCTCGGCCGGGAAATCGAGACGGCCGGTGAGGACGAGCTCCATCGCCACGTTGCGCGGCAGCTTGCGCGGCAGACGGAAGAGGGCGCCGCCGGCGGCAATCAAGCTCCGCTTCACTTCGGGGACGCCGAAGACCGCCGTCCGCGACGCCACCACGAGATCGCACGCGAGCACGATCTCGGTGCCGCCGGCGAGCGCCGGGCCGTCGACCGCAGCGATGACGGGCTTCGTCCGCTGGCGCTGCACGAAGCCGGCGAAGCCGCCGCGCCGGGTCATCATGCCGCCCGGATCGACACTCATCTGCTTGAGATCGGCGCCGGCACAAAAGATGTAACCCTTTTCCGTCTTGGCGCCGGTCAGGATGCCGACCCACACCTCGTCGTCGGCTTCGATCTTGTCGATGGCGTCTTCGAGGCCGCGCGCGACGTCGGTGTTGACGGCGTTCCTGGCGTCGGGGCGATCGATGGTAACGACGGCGACGTTGCCTTCCTTGCGATACTCGATCATGGCGCCGCACCCTAGCCGGCATCGCGCATCAGGTCCACGCCGCGCGCACGCAGAGGGCCCCGCGACCGGGGGAAAGGGGCGAGGGGTTGTACCCGGACGGCTGCACGGCGCGACGGATGCGTCCACCGCCCGGGTTCCTTCCCGGCGACCCGTCCTGCTAGACCTGATCCTCCATGTCCGCCGGGCCGCACGCGATCGTCGCCGAGGAGCTGGAGCTCTTGGAGCGCGTCGTCCAGGTGCTCGCGGCGACGGCAGGGGCCGCGACGGCGACGGCGCCCGAGCGCTCCCTGGTGCAGGAGCTCGATCGGCTGCGGGAGGCGCTCAACGATCGCACCAAGCTGGAGGACCAGCCAGCGCTCCTGGAACAGTGGCACCGCCACTCGGCGCTGCTCGAACAACTACGGACCTCGCGGGCCCAGCCGCGGGTGAGCATCGACTCGCCGTACTTCGGCCACCTACGCCTGCGCGAGGAAAGCGGCGAGCAGGATGTCCTGCTCGGCAAGGGCACGCACCTCGGCGGCGGTATCGCGATCGTCGACTGGCGCCACGCGCCGGTATCTAGGCTCTTCTACCGCTACCGCCAGGGCGACTTCTTCGACGAGGAGATCGCCGGCCGCGAGCGCTGCGGAGAAGTTCGAGTGCGCCGCACGGTCGTCATCCGCGACCGCCGTCTGCAGCGTATCGACGCGCCCGAGGGCATCTTCCAGCGCGACCCCGACGCCGGCGACGGCTGGCGCCGCATAGCGCCGGAGACAGCGCGCCTCGCGGGCGGCGAAGGCGCCGCGCTTCGCGCCCATGCCGTCGGCGAGGGGACGGCGCGGCGGCTCGGCGACCCGCGCCAGGGGCCGATGCGTGCCGACAAGCACCTGCCGGACATCGCCGGGCTCATCGATCCCGAGCAATTCGCGCTCATCACGCGTCCGACGTCCGGCTTCGTCGTCGTCCGCGGCGCCGCCGGCTCGGGCAAGACCACCGTGGCGCTGCATCGCATCGCCTACCTCGCCTACGACGACCCGCTGATCGATTCCGACCGCACCCTCGTCGTCGTGTTCTCCCCGGCGCTACGCAATTACGTGAGCCACGTGCTGCCGGCGCTCGGCGTCCATCGGGTGCAGGTGCGCACCTTCCGCGAGTGGGCGCGACGGATCCGCCGCCGCCTGCTACCGACGCTGCCGCCCGATGAGCGCGAGGATACCCCGGCCGTCGTGCAACGCCTGAAGCTGCATCCGGCGATGCTGGAGGTGCTCGCGAGCCATATCGCCGCGACCCCCGGCCCGGCGACCGTTGCGCAAGTGATCGACGACTGGACGAGCGCCCTCACCTACGCCCCCCGCATCCGCGCCGTCCTCGCGGCCAGCGCTCCCGCCGCGTTCGGCGCCGAGGAGCTCGGGCGCGCGCTCGACTGGTTGCAGCGGGAGCACGAGAAGCTCGCGGCACGGCTCGGCGGCGACCACACCGCCGAGGCCGCGCTCGACGCCGAGGACGACGCGCTCCTCTTGCGCGCCTGGCAGCTCCGCATCGGCGCGCTGCCCGACCGAGGCGGTCCGCTGCTGCGCTATCGCCACATCGCCGTCGACGAAGTGCAAGACTTCTCGCCGCTCGAGATCCAGATCCTCCTCGGTTGCCTCGACCGGCACCGGAGCATCACGCTCGCCGGCGATACGCAGCAGCACCTCCTCGAACACTCTGGCTTCACTTCATGGGCCGCTTTCTTCGCGCAACTCGGGCTGCGCGGCGCCGAGGTCAATACGCTCGAGGTCAGCTATCGCTGCTCGCGGCAGGTCGCATCGTTCGCGGCCGGCGTCCTCGGACCGCTGCGTGAAGACGACGCTCCGCTCCGCACCGTACGTGAGGGGCCGCCGGTCGAGCTCTTCCGCTTCGCCGACCACGGAGCGTGCGTCGCGTTCCTCGCCGCGGCCCTACAGGAGCTGGCGGCGCGCGAGCGCAACGCCGCCGTCGCGGTGCTCACGCCCTCGCGCGAGCTCAGCGCTCTCTACGCCCAGGGCCTCGTCGACAGCGAAGTGCCGCGCGCCCGCCAGGTCGTGTACCAGGACTTCACCTTCGCACCCGGCGTCGAGGTAACGGAGATCGAGCAGGTGAAAGGTCTCGAGTTCGACTACGTGATCCTGGTCGAGGTCAGCAGCACCCACTTCCCCGACCGTCCCGGCGCGCGCCGCCTCCTGCACGTCGGCGCCACGCGCGCAGTGCACCAGCTCTGGCTCACCTCGGTCGCGACCCCGTCGCCGCTCGTCCGCGCGGCGCTCGCGGAGAAGGCATGACGCGGGCCCTGGTGCTCGTGCTCGGCATGCTCGCGAGCGCGATCATCGTCGCGATCGCCGTCGTGTCGCTGAATGCGCACATGCGCGCGCTCGCCGACGACGTCGCGGCGCTAACGCGCGAAGTGACCGCGATCGCCGCGGACGTGCGCTCGCTCGCCGACGACGTCGCGGCGCTAACCGACACGCTCACCGCCGAGGACGACGAAGCGACCGACGACGGCACGTGCCCGTCCGACGTCGACGCGCCCCTCCCCGGCGGCGCGTGAGTGCAGTAAGCCGCCTCAACGCTCGATCCGCACGGCGCTGTCGACGGCGCTCCCGAGGAAGCGGCTGCCGATGCGAATGAAGCGCTCGGGGACGTCGGTGACGAAGAAAGACGTCGAGCCCGGCCCCGGCGGCGCCGCGAGCCCGCGCACCGCCAGGATCGCAGCGACCTCGCGCGCGGTCTCGGTCGCCGAGTCGACGAGCTGCACCCCGGGTCCGAGATAGGCGGCGATCGTCCGCGCCAGCAGCGGATAGTGCGTGCAGCCGAGCACGAGAGCATCGATGCGGCTCTGGCGCAGACTCGCCAGGTACATCGCCGCCGCCTGCTCGGCGATGGCGTTGTCGACCCATCCTTCTTCGGCGAGGGCGACGAAGAGCGGACAGGCGCGGGTGTAGATCTCGAGGCCCGGATCGAGGGCGCGCAGCGCCCGCGTGTAGCTGCCGCTCGCGATCGTGCCCTCGGTGCCGATCACCCCGACCTTGCGATTGCGGGTCGCAGCGACCGCCGCCCGAGCCCCCGGCTCGATGACGCCGACGACCGGGACGTCCGTCGACCGGCGCAGCGCCTCGAGCGCCACCGCCGACATGGTGTTGCAGGCCACGACCAGGAGCTTGACGCCCTGGTCGAGCAGAAACTGCGCGTTCTCGAGCGTATAGCGCGTCACCACGGCCGCCGACTTGGTGCCGTACGGGGTGCGCGCCGTATCGCCGAGATAGACGAGATGTTCGTGCGGCAGCGCCGCCATCAACTGCTGCACGACGGTGAGGCCGCCGACGCCGGAGTCGAAGATGCCGATGCCGAGCTCGGACGCTGCCATCGGACGGGCTCGCTAGCGGGCCGCGAGGCGCGCCCCGAGCGCCTGTTCGCCGGGCGGCGGCACGTCGAAAACACGTTCCCAGACCTCCGGCGTCTCCATGCAGATATAGAGCGGTACGTCCGGCAGCGCCGCCTCCACGAAGCTGCGAATGCGCCGGTACATGTCGACGCGGAGCGGCCGGAAGTCGCGCCATTTGCCGTCGGGGCCCGGCACCTGCTCACCGGCAAGGAGCCGCGATCCGGGAAAGCGCCGGCGCACTACCGCCCGCAGCCCGGACGAGAACCGGAGGGCGCCCATGCTCACCCACGCGACCCTCGCCGGCGGCAGCGCCGCGGCGACGGCAGCGACGAGGTCGCGATAGCCCTCCTCCCAGCCGGCGTGCTCGATCATCGGATCGAAATGGATGCCGACCTTGTACCCGGCTGCAACCACGCGGCGGGCTGCCGCGAGCCGGGCGGCAACCGTCGCCGTCCCCGCCTCGGCGATAGCGACGACAGCCGCCGGCGCCAGCGACCACGAAACGACGACACGATCCTTCGGATCGAGCGCGAGGAGGCCGTCTACGGCGTCGGTCTTGGTCTTGAGCTCGAGGAGCGCGTTCGGACGGGCCGCGAAGAACGGCACGAGGTCGGCGCTCAAGTCGGTGAGCGGATCGAGCGCCAGGCTATCGGCCAGCTCGCCGGTGCCGATGCGGAAGCGGCGGCCGGTGTGCCTGTCGAGCACTGCGGCGAGCTCGGCGAGGGCCGCCTCGGGATTGACGTAGGCCGTGAGCGGCGGATTCTCGGCCAGGTACTCCTGGAGAAAACAGTAGCCGCAGTCCATCGGGCAGTTCGTAGCGAAGCTCATCATCAGATAATTGCAGCACCTGAGGCCGCGCGTGCCGGCAGGGCAGTAGCCGAGGAAGCTGCCACGATGCACGGCGAGGACGAGCTGGCGCTTCGCCGCCGCGAAATCGTCGCCGACGCGCCCGCGGGCGGCGCGCCGATCCGCGACGACGGTGAACGGCACGCCGGGGAGCCGGGCGCGGCAACGCCGCGTCATCGGCGCCTCCTCGGCGCCGCGCTCGACCAGGACGGCGTCCGGCGTGAACACGCGCGGTTCGTACCACGCGTCCGCAGGAGCCGCTACGGCGACGAGGTTCCGCCGTACCATGGGCGGACGCACGGCGCCGCGCCGGAACGCCGGATTCCGTACCCGCTGCACGCACCTGCGCACTCCGCCGGGCGCGGAAGATTCTGGACTCTGCGTTGCGATCCCTGTTACAGGTTGGCGTCGCTCCGATCATGCACCGCCGCTCCGACACCGCCCTCCTCCGGATCGTCACCGCCGCACTCACCTTCCTCTGCGGAGCCGTGTCGCACGCCGACGACCTACCGAGCTTGCCGCTTCCGGCGTGCACTGAACCCGGCCTGCCGGCGTACGACAACGCCGTCTGTGAAGGGGCGCGGGTTACCTTGAAGCTTGCGCCGCAAGGTTTGGTCGGACCCAGTGCGGCCGATATCCATCTCGAGATCAGCACCCGCTCCGTGGACTTTCGGCTCGACGCCGACCGCGGCGGCGAGCCGCAGTTCGTGACCTTCACCTTGACCCTGCCCGGGCCCGGGAGCGAACCGCAGCCGGACGGAACGATCTACTACTGGCAGCTCCGCAACCTGTGGCCCGAACGGATGTCCGATGGCGGCTCGACGCCGGGCGGCATCAACTGCCTGAAGGACGGCGAATCCGGCTTCCGCTCGTCCTGCGACGGCAGTCAGGTCCCGAACGGGTCGCCGAACTATAAGGCCGTCCTCTACCGTGTCGGCGACTGTCCGCTGGGCACGCCGACCTGCACCTACCGCGTCGTCTGGGGCCCCTACCGCCAAGGCTCCCGTGTCCGGAAGGCGGCAATCTATCGGGTCGGTTTCGACTACACGCTCAACATCATAGGCCTCAAGGACGGAAACCCGGTCTTCCCGAGTTGCGGCACCGACCTGGCAACGACCAACTGCACCGCCGGCGGCGGCGCTGCCTACACCGCCTTTCGCACCGACCCGCCGCCGCCACTCATCCCGATTGCCGAAGCAACCCGGCTCGGCAGGAAGAAATTCAAGTTCGACGCTTCGGCATCGGGCCCCGACGCGGTCGCATGGGAGTGGACCTTGAGGTTTCCGGACGCCGTTTACCATGAGGCCGCGATCGTCCACGACTTCGCCCTCGACGATCCGCCGATCACCTCCGACCACGCAAACGTGAAGATCGACGACAGGTGGGAGCGCATCGCATTTACCAACGTTAGATACACTTTCGGTCCTCCCGAAGGGGGCGTCGAGGGCCCGCTCCAGATCGTGTCCTTCGTTCTCGCCGGCATCGACGAAAACGGGGTCGTGACGCTGACCGCGCTGGTGAAGAACGTAGGCGGCGAGCAGATCAAGGACGTCTTCCTCCTGAACGAAGTGGAGCACGAGGGCGAGATCGAGATCACGCCCGACGGCGTTACGCTCGAGCCCGGAGAAAGCACCACCTTCACCGTCACCTTCGCCTACGACACCCGGTACGACATGGTGACGGCCAAAGCTCGCGCCTACGGCAACGTGCCGAGCGGGCCCGTCAAATCCCCGGAGGCGCGCCGCGACATCCGCTACGATCCCGGATCGCCCCCGGTGGCGACGACCGTGTCGGCAGCGACAGCGCCAGGCGACACGACGCTTCCGGTCACTTCGAACCAGGGGTTCACCGTCGGCAGCTACGCCGCCATCAACCCCGACGGCGACACTGCGGAGGTCCGGCGCATCGCCGCCCTCGGATCGCTGATCTTCTCCGCACCGCTCGCCTACCCCCACGACGTCGGCGAGATCGTAACCCTGGTCCCGCCGCCGCTCGGCGACACGGCGGCACCGACGATCACGGTGACCTCTCCGCCTCCGGGCGGAGCCGCCTGTCAGGGCGCACCGCTCACGGCGACCTTCTCCTGCGACGACGGCGACGGCGTCGGCGTCGAGGAATGCGGCGGCGACATCACGAGCGGAGATTCCCTCGACACGACTACTAGCGGGACCCATACTCTCGTCCTCCGCGCCTGGGACGCGAGCGGCAACACGGCGACCAAGACGATCGGCTACTCGGTCGGCTTCTGCAGCAGCACGCTCGATGCCTTCCGCTGCTACCAGGCGAAGCCGGCGCCGGGCACCAAGTTCGCGCCGCTGCCCGGAGTGCGCTTCACCCACGGCTTTGCCGATCTGGTCGTCGACTTGAAGAAGCCGCAGCTCCTCTGCACGCCAGTCGCCACCACCATGAACGCCCCTCTGGATCCCGCAACCGCTCTCGAAGCCTATGCGATAGGGATCCGGAAGCAGCAACCGAAGCCGGCGCCGCGCTCCGGCCTCAGCTTCACGACCCAGCTGGGCACGTTCGCAGTCGACGTGAAGAAGCCGACCCAATTGGCTCTCCCCACCGCCGAGGACGGGACGGCGCCACCGACCGTGACCCCCAACGACCTCGATCGCTTCTCGTGCTACCCGGCGAAGCTCGCCAAAGGCCAGGCGAAGCTCGCCAAGGGTCTCGAGCTGAGCGTTGCCGGACCGTTCTCCGACCCGCCGCGGCAGGTCACGGTGAAGAAGCTCGCGCGTCTGTGCGTTCCGAGCGGCGCCGACGGCGCCGGAGCGAAGCACTCCGAGCACCTCCTCTGCTTCCAGGTGGCGCCCGCCAAAGGCCGCTGCACCGCCGTAGCGCCACGGAATGCCGGCGGCGGATGCAAGAAGGAAGCAGACTGCGGCGGCGACAAGAGGACCGCCTTCTGCGCCGCGCAGACCAAGTTCACGAAGCTCCCCGGCCGCCACGTCGCCAACGACCTCGATACCGGCATCCTCGATCTCGGCAAGGAGGACGTCGTCTGCCTCCCGGCCCTGCCGACGCCGTAACCGGCAAGCGGCGCGTCCCCGTAGCGGGGCGGCGTCCGGTCGCCTCGCCTCGGTCTACGGCCTCGCCAGCGGTGCTGCAGGGCTGCTGCCGTGGCGCCTAGCGGCACCCGGATAGCCCGCACCCCGGCGCTCTCGCCGGCTTGCTTCCGCCTCAGTCGAGGAGAGCAAAGAGTCGCGCCAATGCGCCCGCGGCGTGCGCAGCAGCAAAGCGATCGAGCGTCGTCCCTAGCTCGTCCTGGGTCTTCGCCCGGATCGTGATCGTCAGCCCGCCGCCCTCGAACGCCGGCGGCGCTGCGATCGCCACGTTGCGGCCCAGGCCGAGCGCCCGCACCGCAGCGGCGAACTCCCGCTCGCGCGCGGCGAGCCGCGGGTAGCGGAGGCGGCGCAGCGCATCCTTCCAGCGCTTCCAGCGATCGGGCGCCGATCCCGAAGCTGCGAGGGCAGCGCGCAGCTCGGCCCGATCGAGGATACTCGCCGCCTGCACGCCGTCGCGCGCGGCGATGTCCTCGATCCAGTCGAGCGCATCGCCGAGATGGTGCGCGCTCGGGCGGAGTGCGGCAACGATCGCAGCGAGCGCGGCGCGCTCGCCATCAGCCCACGCCGCCGTGCGCGCCGCCAGGAGCTCGTCACGCGTCATAGCGCCGCTTTGACCACGCCTCGGCCGTCGCCGCCAGCAGGCGGTAGCGGGCGGCCTCGGCGTCGCGGCCGCGCCGGGCCGCGCCGCCCGCGAGCACGGCGCACTTCCTGCGCACGGCGTCGACGACTGCAGCGCGCTCGGGAGCTGCGAGCGGAGTCGAGACCAGCAACTTCACGAGCGCCGCAACGCGCCAGCGGTCGAGCCCCCAGGTCGAGCGCGACAGCTGGCCGGCGTGGCCGCCGCGCTTGACCACGAGCGGCGCATCGACGAGGCCGACCGGCTCGCGCAGCGCCACCCGCAGCCAGAGCTCGTAGTCCTCGCACACCGGAAAGCTCGTATCGAAGCCGCCCAGTTCCTCCCAGAGGTCGCGGCGGATCGCGACCGCAGAGGGGCTCACCAGACACCGCTCGAGGCAGCGCGGGAAGAGCTGCTCCTCCTTGCGGTGCCACGCACGCGGATTGCGGTGCCGCCCATGGTCGAGCCAACGCTCCCCGGTCTGAGTGATGCGGTGTGCCGGATGCGCGGTGCACCACGCCATCTGCGCCGCTAGCTTTCCGGACTCCCAGAGATCGTCGGAGTCCAGGAACGCGATCCAGGCGCTGTCGACCGCCGCCGCGCCCGCATTCCGGGCGGCGGCGACGCCGCCGTGGTCGCAGCGCAGCACCTTCGAGCCCGCAGGCGCGCCGCGCAGCGCCGCCGTCGCCGCCTCGGCCGACCCGTCCGTCGAACCATCGTCGACGACGACGAGCGCATGATCGCGCCAGGTCTGCGCGATGACCGAGCGCACGGCCTCGGTGATCATCCCGACTCGGTCGCGCACCGGGATGACGACGGCGACCGCCGGCACGACCTCAACCCCGCTGCCGCGCCGGACGCAGAGACCGCAGGCGGGCCCACTCGGCAACCGTCTTCCAGACGTCGGCGACGCCTATACCGCTCACGGCCGAAAACGGCACCACCGGAATTGCCGCTGCGGCAAGAGTCCGCAACGCCTTCGTCCGCTCGCCGAGGTTCAGCTTGTCGATCTTGGTGGCCAGCACCAGCACCGGCACGGACAGCACGGCTAGAAAATCGAGCAGTTGGTGCTCCTCCTCTTCGAGCCCGCGGCGAACGTCGACGATCAGCACGACGCCGGCGAGCGTTCCGCGGGTTCCGAGATAACTCTCGACCAGCGGTCGCCAGGCATCACGCGCCGCCTTCGAGACCTTGGCATAGCCGTAGCCGGGGAGGTCGACGAGCACGAGACGGTCGTCGATGGCGAAGAAGTTCAGCTGCTGAGTGCGGCCGGGCGTCGAGCTCGTGCGGGCCAACCCGCGCCGGCCGACCAGTCTATTGATCGCCGACGACTTGCCGACGTTGGAGCGGCCGGCGAAAGCGATCTCGGGGAGCGACGGGACCGGGAAGCGCCCCGGCTCCGTCGCGGCTCCGAGAAATGTTGCCTGGCGGCACCGCCACCCTCTCGCGCCAGAGGTCACCGCGGCGCGAGCTTACGAGGTGCCGCCCTGCGCTTGGATGCCCTTCTTCATACCGGCGATCAAGTTATCGAAGGAGTCCTTGATCGCCGTCTTCTGCACGCTCACCGGGACCGGAATGTTGGCCTTGTCCTTCTGCGTCGCCCTGTAGATCACGAGGGTGCCTTTCCCGTCCGGCGCCGGCTTGATCTCATATGAACCGTCGATGTCGACGAGCGTGCTCTCGATCGTCTTCAGATCGATGCGCTTCTGCTCCGGATTCGAGACCAGCTCCATGGTGAAGGCATTCACCTGTCCGAGAGCCGAGACGCGGTAGTCGACGACCTTGGTGTTGCCCTCCGACTTGACGAGCTTCGACTGCTGGTACTGCTCGGAGTACTTCTCGATGTCCTCGGGGCGCTGGAAGGCAGCCCACACCTTGTCGATCGGCTCATCGACCTTCTTTTCGAGGCGAATCGTGAAGGTATCTCCTTTCTTCTCCAGAACTTCGCCTTCTTCGAGCTTCGGTGAGCAGCCGGCCACGAGGACGGCGAGCACGCTCGCGGCTACCAGCCATGTCTTCATCGTCAACCCTCCCTTTCGGAGCGTCGTACTGGCAGAAAGGGATTCCGGCGACAAGCGGTTCGCGCTCGGATCAATACTTGACCGGACCACGGGGCGTGGATTCGCTGCTCGGTGCGCCGAGATCTTCCTCGTGACGCCGGAATCGTTCGTGCTTCGGCTCGGTCGTACCGCTGAAGATGATGGGATCATCGCCTCTCAGCATCGACGGGGTCACGACGTAGTCGCCGCCCGTCGAAGGCACCCAGATCGTGCGCGCGACCTCGTATTTGAAGCCCGTGAGGACGTAGGCGAAGCCGCCGGTGATGCCGCCGAGGGTCGCATACACGAACTTCGTCGGCATGTAGATCAGGTTGGTGAAGAACGCCGCCACCCCGAAACCGAAATCGCTCGCAAAGCGATTCTCGTCGTCCTCCGCGAGTACGGGCCGCACGCTCGACGTCAACATCGCCGCAAGCATCGCCACCGCCACCAGGCCCCGTATTCGCTTACTACCTGCCGTCCGTCTCATGTGTAGCTCCTCCTCATTCTTCCGTCCGCACCACGCTGCCCTCGGGCAGCACCGCCAGCAAATGCGCGAAAGCGCGACCGACGTAGTCCGCGTCCTTCGACTCCAGGGTCACCTTCACCATGTAATCGGGATGGTTGATCTTCGGATACGAGCCGAGCAGCAGATCGGGAAACTGCCGGAGCGTGTCGTTCAGATGCTCCGCGAGCGTGCCCTCCCCGATGCGCGTGTAGACCACCTTCAGACAGAACGGGTCGGCGTAGAAGCGCGGCTTGAGACCTTCGAGCTTGGCACGAAAGATCTCCGGGATCCCGGGCAAGATGTAGATGTTCTCGACCTTGATGGTCGGAAAATTGACGCTCGTATCGGTGATCAGCTCCGCACCTTCCGGTACCTCCGCCATCTTGAGACGGGCGCGGTTGATCTTGTGGCCGTAGAAGCTGCGGAGCTTACCGGCAATTTCGGGGTGCACGACCACCTTGCGCCCGAGCGCCATGGCCACACCCTCGATGGTGACATCGTCGTGCGTCGGACCGACGCCCCCGGACGTGAAGACGAGATCGAACGACTCGTGCTGGCAACGGATCTCGTCGCGGATCACCGGTAGCTCGTCGGGAATCGTCGCTATCCGGCGTAACGCCACGCCGAGCGGGCGCAACTCCGAGGCGAGGAACGGCGAGTTGGTGTCGACGACTTTCCCCGAGAGGATCTCGTTGCCGATGACGACGACACCCGCCGACAGATCACCCATACCGATCCACGAATCAGATCGAGAGCGCGCCCTTGCGGAACTCGCTGATCCCCAGACGCACGTTGACGAGCGCCGGTTTGCCGCAGCCGAGGGCACGATCGAGCGCCGGACGGATGTCCTGCGGCCGCTCGACGTACTCCCCGTGCGCACCGACCGCCGCCGCGACCTTCTCGTAGTGGGTGAAGTCGAGCTTGGTCGCGATCGCGCGCTCCTCCCCGTAGAGCTCGACCTGGCCGCGGCGGATCTGCGTCCAGGCCGCGTCGTTACCGATGACGCCCACCACGTTGATCTTCTGCCGCACGAACGCTTCGTATTCGAGACCGTTCAATCCGAAAGCGCCGTCACCGTACACGATGATGACGTTGCTCCTCGGCCGCGCGAGCTTCGCAGCCATCGCGTACCCCGGTCCGATTCCCAGAGTTCCGAGCGGCCCCGGATCGAGCCACTGGCCGATCTTGGCGATACGCAACACCGAGGCTGCCGTGGCGACGAAGTCCCCGCCGTCGCCGATGACGATGGTGTCATCGTCGAGGACGCCGTCGATCTCTTTGCAGAGTCGCAGCGGATTGATCGGCGACGTCTCCGATTCCATCTCGGCGCGCATCTGCTCGACGCGCTCCTCTTCCTTCATGCGCAGGCTCTTCACCCACTCGCGCACGGCCGGACTCCCGCCCCTGGCCATACCCGTCGCCGCCGCGGCGAGCGCCGCCATCGCCATGCCGGTGTCGGCCGGAATGCCGACGTCGACGTGCCGGTTGCGCCCGATCTCGCCGCCGTCGAGGTCTATCTGGATGAGCTTCGCCTCGGGATTCATGTGGCTGGCGCGACCGTAGCCGAGCCGGAAGTCGAGCGGCGTCCCGAAGATCAGGATAACGTCGGCGCCGCGGAGCGCTTCCTTCCGCGTCTTGGCGAAGAAGTTCGGGTGATCGGGCGGCAACGAACCGCGCGCCTGGCCGTTCACGTAGACCGGGAGGCCGAACTGCTCGATGAAGGGCAGGTAGGCGTCACGGCGCTTCGACCAGAAGAGCTGGCTGCCGACGAGCGCCACCGGCTTGGCGGCTTTGGCAAGCAACGCGATAGCCTTGTCGATGTACGCGGGGTCTGGATACGCACCGGCTGCCGTGCGCGCGCCGGTCGGAAACACGAGCTGGTCCTCGTTGTACGAATCGAACAGGAAGTCGACCGGCATCTCGAGGAAGACGGGCCCTGGCACGCCAGTGGTGGCGATACGAAACGCCATGCTCACGTATTCTCCCAGCCGGCGCGCCTCGGGGACCGCGTGCGACCACTTGGTGATCGGCCGCATCAGGTCGACGTGATTCATGTCCTGGAGCGAGCCCATGTCCTGCAGGCTCCGCGGACCCTGCCCGCCGATGATCAGCATCGGGATGTTGGCACGCCACGCGGAAGCGGCGCCCGTCACCGCGTCGGTGACCCCGGGGCCGGCCGTGACGATCGCGACGCCGGGCTCGCCCGTGACCCGCGCCCATCCGTCGGCGGCATGAGCCGCAGTCTGCTCGTGGCGCGTGTCGACGACGCGGATGCCCGCGTCGAGGCATCCGTCGTATATGGACATCACGTGCCCGCCACAGAGAGTGAAGACGTGCGATACGCCCTCGTTTTTGAGAGCTTTGGCGACGATGCGCCCGCCGTGCAGTTGACTCATGCCGTGAGAATCCCCCGTAGCGTGGAGAAAAGAATGACGGAGGCGACCTTATACTCCTCGCCTTTCGAGCGCCGCAAGGCGAGGTCGCCGAAGGGAACCCCAGCGCCGCCGGAGTCGGTGTGGACGTCATCGGCACCGTTCCCGTCCGACATCGCCGCCGGTCACGAATGCATCGCGTCTCGCACGCAGGATCCGATGGCCAACGCCGGCACTGCCGGTGAAAGCGAGCAGCCTCTACAATGCAGAGCTACATCGTCTGATCCGACAAATAGCAGTTGCTGGTGTGACATTTGCTAGCTATGTAGAGCTCACGGTGCTTGTGCGGTTCAACCAAAGACTTGCGAACGCGTCGAGCCTGCGTCGTTCGCAGCGGTGCGGACGTGGCGTTCTCGGGCTTCACGCGACCGTGTATCCGGTATCCATGGAAGGGCGCCGATGAGACGTATTTCGTGCCAGCAATGCACGGTTCGGGCTCTCACCTTCATCGCCGATCTATCGTCGGAAGAGCTCGTCGACTTCCAGACTTGCACCGTGACCGGACTCTACAAGCCGCGGCAAGTCGTCTTCCACGAGGGGACGCCCGCCACGGGCTTGTACGTCCTCTGCCACGGGAATGTGAAGCTCTATCAGTCCGATCGCTTCGGCCGTGAATTCATCATCGACGTCGCAACGCCGGGCGCGATTCTCGGAGAGCTCGGACTCGACGACGGTGAGACGTTCTCCGCATCAGCGGAGGCGCTGACCGAAGCGCAGCTGTCGTTTCTTCCCCGCGAACGTCTCGTGAAGTTTCTCGAACGCCATCCCAAGACGAGTGTGCAACTGATGGCAGCGCTCAGCCGAGCTCTGGCTGCGACTCGGCGCAAGGCCGGAGAGCTGGCGCTGAAGCGCGCCGACGCTCGCCTCGCCGATCTCCTTCTGCGCCTCGGCGACGGAACCTGTCGTGAAGCCGCTACGAACGGTGCCCTGCCGCTCATCCGTCTCGGCTACTCGCGGCGCGAGCTCGCGGACATGATCGGGGTCTCGACCGAGACTGCAATCCGTTTGCTGGCGAAGCTCAAACGCAACCGGATGATCGCGATCGAAGACGAAGGCGTCGTGGTCCTCGATCTCGAGCGCCTGACGCGCCTAGCGCACTACGGCAACTTGTCGGCCTGAAGAAGTACGCGCTCGACGATAGCGGTCACACGGCGGCGAATCCCCTCGGTGCCCTCCGCCGCGAGCTCTGCACTCCAACCGGGCGCCACTACGGGGGCCGACGTGAAAAAAAAGACGACCATCCCCATGACGCCGAGGACGAGGCTCGGGCCGTCGCAAGGAGCGAACGCCCCCGCACGTTGCCCCTCCGCAAGAAATGCCGTCGTCATCTCGAGAAGACGATCGGAGTCGGGGCGCCCATCGTAACCTTCGGGCGCATCGCCCAGGGATTGTCGAAGCAGAATCGTGGTCTGCTCCGGATGGGCAGCAACTAGATCGACGTAGGCGTCGAGCAGGCTTCGCAACCGTTCCCACCACGACCCGTCACAGGCGATGGCGCGCTTGATTATCGCTTCCCCCTGGCCGTGACCTTCCGCGAGCACCGCGCGATAGAGAATCTCCTTGCTCGCAAAATGATGAAAAATAGATGCTTTCTGGATTCCTACGTCTTCGGCCACCTCGTGCAGGCTGGTCCGATGATACCCGCGCTCGGCAAACGAGCGCTCCGCTGCTGCGAGGATCGCCTCGCGCGTACCGTTGTTGCGTCTCCCTCCACCCGCGGGGGCGGCGCGTCGCACATCCGTCGCTCGTGTCTTCACCGCAGTTCGCATGCATTGATGTCTACCGAACGGTCGGATGGCGACACATGACGAACGTCATCGAGGCAGCTGACGCCTGCCGTTAGGCGACGACTGTCCGCCTCGAATCGCGAGGGCCAGCCTTGCCGTCCGTGCGGAGCTTACGCGCTCTCCCGATAGAACCAGACGTGGACGTCGCCGCCCTCCCGCTCCGTGTGGGCGGCGTAGCCGCGCTTACGCATGACGTCGTAGAGCGGGCGCGGCTCGAAGGAAACTATGAGGTGCAGCGCTTCGTTCTCCCGGAGAGCATCGGTCGCACTCATGATAGCCGCAAAAGGCTCTTCGCCGCGAGCAAGGAGCGGTCGGACGTCGAGATCGCGAATGGTCCGCACACCGGCGGCCTGGACCGGAGCCGGCACCGCCGCGACGCTCATACGACCTCCGCCTCGGCCGACACGAGGGCGTGCGCCTTGGCGGGCGAGAGCCCGAGCATGCGCAGAACGTGCTCGGCGGCGATGCGATCGGCCCCTGGGCCGACCCGGTCGAGCAGGCGAGCCCGCATCACCTGCAACATCATGCCACCGATCGCATTCACGGCCAGCACCGGATCATCCACCGTGAAGCGCCCGCCGGCGATCCCGGCGTGTATGTGCGGCTCGATCGGCGCCGTCACGCTGGCAGAGAGTCGTGGTACGGCATCCGTCGCACGGAGGACGAACCACGCCCAGGTCGGGTCGGCGGTCGCCAGATGCACGATATGACGGACCGCTACCGCCACCCGTTCGGCGGGATCCGCGAGCGCGTACGTGCGGCGGTGCAGCACTTCTCCGAGAAGCGCTGTCGTCTCGGCGACGATCACGTTCAGCAGCTCTCGCTTGGACGTGAAGTAATTGTAGAAGGATCCCACCCCGACGTCGGCGGCGTCGGTGATGGCGGAGATGGCTGCACCGTCGACGCCCTGCGCAGCGATCACCCTCCGGCCCGCCGCAACGAGACGGGCGCGGGTCTGTAGTCGCTGGCGGAGCTTGCGCTTCGGACCGGCAGCGCTCGCCGGGGCTTCCGACAGCGCCGGGAGCATATGCATCATCGCCCGCCATCGAAACGATTTCCCGGCGCCGTACGCAATGACGATCCTGGGCGAACACGGCGACCGAGATCATCCCGTCAACCGTCATCCGTCATTCTGCGCTTCATCGGGTACGCGCCTCAGCTCTTGAGGTACATCCATACGCCCGCAAGAAGGGCCAGGAGCACGACGACACCCTCACAGCAAGCTACGAAGACGATGAGCTTCTCGCCCGCGCGCGAATCCTCGGGATCGAGGAGGAAGGCCGAACCGTGCGCCTCGTCCCGCCGGAGCCACGCCGTCAATCTCGTCCACGTTCGGCGACGTCGTTGTTCTTTCATGCCGCCTCAGGAACCGAACCGGTCGGCCGGGACGAGGCCCGCCTCGGTCCGGCGACGGCTCGGACGCCGGTTGCGAGATCTGCGAACGGAGCGATGCTCATGGGCGCCGAGAATGCATCACATCCAGACGATTGACGCCAGGCGTTGCGCCAAGAGTCGGGGCGTCGGTGGCCCCGCTCGCCGCTCGCCGGCCTGTCGGGTGGTGCACGAACCTAGAGCAAGTCCTCGAACCGCCGACCCGAGTGCGGCGTCCGCCACCTCGGCGCCTTCGGACCTTGCGCGCGTGCCGGCGGCAATCATATGGTTCGGCACGGATCATGGTCGTTTTCCCTCGCTGCTTCGCGCTCTTCGCATCGATTGCCCTGCTCTCCTCCCCGCTCGCTCGCGCCGCAGCCGCGACACTTCCCACGGGCTTCGAGGAGTCGGTCGCGATCAGCGGCCTCGTACAACCGACCGCCGTCCGCTTCGCTCCCGACGGCCGCGTCTTCGTCGCCGAGAAGAGCGGCATCGTGAAAGTATTCGCCGACCTCGCCGACACGGCGCCGACGATCGTCGCCGACCTGCGCACCAACGTCCACAACTTCTGGGATCGTGGCCTGCTCGGTCTGGCGCTGCACCCGGACTTTCCCGCCGTACCTTCCATCTTCGTGCTCTACACTCTCGATGCCGCGCCCGGCGGCACACCACCGCGCTGGGGAGTCGCGGGGGCCACGGACGACGGCTGCCCCGACCCGCTCGGCGCCGGTTGCGTCGTCGGTGGCCGCCTGTCGCGGCTCGATCTCGACTCCAGCGGACACGCCGGCCCCGAGAACGTGCTCATCGAAGACTGGTGCCAGCAGTTCCCGAGTCACTCGATAGGAGATCTCGTATTCGGCCCGGACGGCGCGCTCTACGTGACCGCAGGCGACGGCGCCAGCTTCAACTACGTGGACTACGGGCAACTGGGCAATCCCTGCGGTGATCCGCCCGGTGGCGCCAGCCCGGCGCCGCCGGGCGCCGAAGGAGGCGCGCTCCGCAGCCAGGACATCCTGAGTACGGGGGATCCGCTCGGCTACAGCGGCGCCATCCTGCGCGTCGACCCGAGTGCACCGGCCGGCGGCGACATCGTCGCCTTCGGTCTCCGCAACCCGTATCGCATCGCCTTCCGACCCGGCACTTCCGAGCTCTGGATCGGCGACGTCGGCTGGAACACCTTCGAGGAGATCGATCGCGTCACGGATGTCGGCGGCTCCGCGGCCGCAAACTTCGGCTGGCCCTGCTACGAAGGCATGGGCCGCCAGCCGTTGTACGAGAGTGCCGGCCTCGCACGTTGTGCAGCGCTCTACGCAGATCCCGCGGCGACGGTTCCGCCATACTTCACCTATAAACACAACGAGCGCATGACCGCAGCCGAGTCGTGCGGCAGCGGCGACTCCGCGATCACCGGCCTCGCCTTCCACAGCGGGGGCGGCTATCCCGCACCCTACGATGGAGCGCTCTTCTTCGCCGACTACTCCCGCGGCTGCATCTGGTCGATGCAGACGGGAAGCAACGGCCTTCCCGATCCGGCCACGCGCGCGGTCTTCGTCGACGGCGCTTCCGCCCCGGTAGCGCTGGAGATCGGTCCGGGAGGCGACCTCTTCTACGTCGATTTGAACGGCGGCAGCGTACGCCGCATCCGCTGGACCCTGACCAACGAGCCGCCGGCGGCGACGATAACGGCGCCCGACACGGCTGTCCGCTGGCGAGTCGGCGACACCATTGCTTTCGCCGGCTCGGCGACCGATCCGGAGCAAGGGACATTGCCGCCGTCGGCACTCTCGTGGACGCTCCTCGTCGAGCGCTGTGCCGGCTCGTGCACGGTCGAGACCGTGGCTGCGGCCAGCGGCGTCGCCGCCGGCACCTTCGTCGCCCCGGATCCGGGTGCGCTCCCCGCGCGTCTGGTGCTCCGCCTCACCGCGACCGATGCCGGCGGCCTCACGCACACGACGAGCGTGACGCTCGACCCGGAGACGGTCGATCTCACGTTCGCCTCCGATCCTCCGGGCTTGACCCTCGTTGCCGGAACGACAACGGCGTCGGCACCCTTCGCCCACACCGCGATCGTCGGATCGGCGCTCGCCTTGAATGCACCGGCGCCGCAGACATTGGGCGGCACCGAGTGGATCTTCGCCTCATGGTCGGACGGCGGACTCCGCGGACATACGATGACGGTACCCGCCGTCGATACGACCATCACGGCGACGTTCGTGGTCGCATGTCATGATGATTTCGATTGCGACGACGCCGAACCGTGTACGGACGACCACTGCAATCTCGTCGGCGGCTGCGAGCGAACGGCGGTCCCCGACGATACATCGTGCGACGACGGCACGGTCTGTAACGGCACGGCACACTGCCTCCTCGGTGTCTGCACCAATGGTCCCGCCCCCGACTGTGACGATCACAATCCGTGCACGAACGACGGCTGTGATCCGGTAGCGGGCTGCACCCACGTACCGCTTCCGGACGGTACCGCCTGTGGTCCCGGCAGCACCTGCGCCGGAGGTGCAACGTGCGAGAGCGGTGTGTGTACGCCCTTCCCTCCGCTCTGCGAGGACTTCCACGTGCCCGGCACACAGACGGGCGACGTGCCGCCACAGACTCTCCTGGCGCCTTCGGAGTGCGCCGCCTGCCACGGCCGTTACGATGATGCGGTCGACCCGTTGGCCCGCTGGTCGGGGAGCCTGATGGCGCACGCCGGACGCGATCCGCTCTTCTTCGCACAGCTGACGACCGCCACTCAGGACGTGCCGACCGTCGGCTACTACTGCTTGCGTTGCCACGTCCCACTGAGCATCGTCACCGGGCACGCCGACGAGCCCGACGGCCGGCTCCTGAACGCAACCGACCGCACCGGTGTGACCTGCCATTTCTGCCATAGCATGGTGGATCCACTCTACGTTCCGGGCGTCAGCCCGGAGGCGGACGAAGGCATTCTCGCGGCTCTCGAGGCGGTTCCGGCACACTACGGAAACGCGATGTTCGTGCTCGATCCGAGCGGTACGCGTCGCGGCCCGCGTACCGACCCGATGGCACCGCACTCCTGGATCGCTTCTCCGTTCCACACACGCAGTGATTTCTGCGGCACCTGTCACGACGTCGGCAATCTCGCCGTCACCCGCGCCCCCGACGGTACGTATCACTACAACCAGATCGATACTCCGAGCCCGACCCACGATCCGGCCGGGCAGTTCCCGCTCGAGCGCACGTATACGGAATGGAGGCTCAGCGCCTTTGCCGATAACGGCGTCGACATGGGAGGACGCTTTGGCGGCCTGGGCAGCGGCATCGTCTCGACCTGTCAAGATTGCCACATGCCGCGTGCGATCGGGCGCGGTTGTGTCTACGGAGGCGTCCGCGGCGACCTAGCACTCCACGACTTTGCCGGTGCCGCTGCGCCGGTGATCGATCTCATCGCCGCCCACACGCGCCTCGATCCCGCGGTCGACCAGACTGCGCTGGCACGCGGACGCGCCGCTGCGGTGGACATGCTCGAGCGAGCCGCATCGCTCTCCCTCTCTCAGGACGGTGCGGAGCTCGTCGTCCGAGTAACCAACGAGACTGGCCACAAGCTGCCGACCGGTCATATAGAGGGGCGGCGCGTGTGGCTGCACGTCGAGTTCCGTGACGCTGGGGACGGACTCGTCGGCGAGCACGGACACTACGACGAGGCAGAAGCCGAGCTCGACGAGGCTTCGACCGTCGTCTACGAGATGCACGTCGGCCTCAGTGACGAGGCGGCGGTGCTCACCGGGCTCCCGGCCGGCCCGACCACCCACATGGCGCTCGCCGACACCATCGAGAAGGACAACCGCATACCGCCGCGTGGCTTCACGAACGCGGCATACGAAGCAGCGGGCGCACCGATCGTAGGCGCACAGTACGCCGATGGGCAGTACTGGGACGATGCCCGCTTTCCTATCCCCGTCGGCGCCGTACGAGCCGCGGTCTCTCTCCACTACCAGAGCACGCCGCGCCACTACATAGAGGCGCTCCGCGACGGCAACGTCACTGATGCTACCGGCGCGACGCTGCACGAGCTCTGGAGCACCACCGGCCGCGGCGCTCCGATCTTGATGGCAAGTGCCGAGACGGCGCTAGTGGCGCCGGTCTGTAGCTCCGACGGCGAATGCGACGACGGCGATTCGTGCACCATGGACACCTGCACCGGGAACGGCGAATGCACGCATGCCTTCGCGGGTGCGCCCCTCGCTGCCGGAACGAGGTTCGTACTCGGGAGCGCGCGGACGGCCAAGCGCGGCACGCTGACATTGCGCACCGAGGTCGACTCGGCACTCCCTCCAGCGTCACCGCCGAACCCGATCGCAAACGGTCTTCGCTTCGAAATCCGCGCGCTCGACGGCACCCTGCGCGAGCGTATCGTGATCCCCGGCGGTTCGCGCGATCCCTTGACGGGCGCCGGGTGGGTCCGTCTCCGCAACGGGACGACATGGAATTATCGCGACCATAACGGCATCCACGGCGGCATTCGCCGCGCAACGGTCCGCACTCGCAACGTCGCAACCGGACGCATCGAGATCGTGCTGCGCGGCCACGGCCGGGAAAACCCGCTCGTCAACGGCGACCAGAGTGTGGAGCTACGCATCACACTGGGTACGTTGCCGGAACAGTGTGCAGGGCGTCGCTTCGGAGATGCGAGCGCGCCGCAGCCGCACTGCCGGTGGAGCCGGACAGGCGGCATGCTCGCCTGCCGCTGACGATCCGCATGTCGCACCGAGCGTAGCTTTGCACGGCCTCGATTAACGCTACGCGTCATCCCGCTCGGGGTCGCTTGGCAATTGCCCCACGAGCATCATGCCGATCCATGACCGATGTCATCCTCTCTAGCCGTCCAACCGGTAGGAAGGCTGTGCGGTGATCGGTACATTTCGAGACAACGCGGCGGTGTTCGCACGACGACGGAGCGTGCCGTCACACGCGCCCAAAAACAGGAGGCCACGATGAGCAAGTACCCACCAGGCAAGTATACGCCCGCCGTCGAAGTCGGGCTCGACCGCATGCGGGAAATGGCGAAGGGCAACTTCGATCTCAAATGGATGCAATCCAACCCCGCGGGGTGGGGACACAAGGTCACGCCCGGCCCCGCCGGACTACGCTTGCGCGACGTCGATACGGGTTACTACGGCAACGTCCCCGAGCACGGCTCGACCCACGGCAGCATGGCGCCGCGCGGCTGCGAAGTGCCGCCCGAAACCAAGGCGCTTCCCATGTACACCATGAACGAGATGTCGGAGGTATGGGCCGAGAACGCCGGTCTGCTCTACGACGAGGCCGTCGTCCGCCAGTGGAACTCGGTCACCGACGTCCCGTGGGACAAGCTCGAGAAGCTCCCCGACGACATCGAGCGCGCCGTCTGCCAGATGTGCACCGGCCTCACGGAGGTCGAGTTCGTGGCCGGTGACATGCCGGCCAAGTGGCTCCACAAGATCAACCACGACTTCCACGAGGTGAAGCTCTTCCTCGCGAGCCAGATCTTCGACGAGGCGCGCCACCTCGACGTGTTCCGCAAGCGAGCGCTGGCGAACGGCGGCGGCCTCCTGATGGCGTCGCCCGGCCAGGAAGAACTCCTCGCGGCCATCCTCGAGGCCCCCGACTACACGACCGCTAGCGCCCTCATGCACATCTTCGGCGAAGGCTTCGTGCTGACGCTCTTCCGCCAGGGCGAGTTCCTCGCGCCAACCGAGGTCGAGAAAGCGATCTTCCGCCTCTGCATGCAGGACGAGGCGCGCCACGTCGCGTACGGCGTGAAGCACCTGAAGTACTTCCTCGAACGCCACCCCAACCGCGCCGAAGAGGTCCACAAGATCCTCGACATCGGCGAACAGGCGATCTTCACGTTGACGCTCGAGCCGCAGACGTCGGAGCCGCGCGCCATCCTCGCCGGCGGCGGGCTTGCCAACATCGACGTCGGCGCCCAACGCATGGCCTTCATCTACGCGAAGCAAGTGAAAGAGTACCTGCGGCGTCTCGAGATCGCAGGCCTCAATCGCGAGCCGCGCCTGACCATCCCCAAGGAGATCCCCTACGAGGATCTCGCCGCCTAGCGAGGAGACACGATCATGACCGAGACGACGCTTTTCCCGTCGAAGCAGTGGTTCCAGGCGCTTGCGCGCCTCATGGATAAGGACGAGTCCGCATACCGCGACCTCGGGCCTCTCGAGTGCACGATGGTGGTCAAAGTCGACACGGACGCGGCCACCCACCTCTACGAGGTGGTGTTCGAAGGCTTCAAGGTTCAGTCGGTGCGCGAGCTCAAGAGCCTGGCGGACGCCAAGCCCGAGCACTTCGTGATCGAGGCGACGCTCTCGATTTGGCGCGAGATGATCGAGAACATCCGCGCCAACGCCGGCCCTGATCTCACTCACACTTTGAACTACCTCACTTTCCCGGACGACCCGATGCGCGTCAGCGGTCCGGACCAGCTCGAGGTCGATGCTTTCTACCGCTACAACCAAAGCCTGCAGCGCTTCTTCAACGCCGCCGCCGAGGTTCCGACGGCTTTCGCGTCGTAGGCCACTCGCAGCCCACGCAGACACGAGGAGAACCATCACATGCACACTGACGTCGTGAAAGCACGTGGCCGGACTTCCCGGTCCCGGCAAAACATCGGCAAGTGGATGCTCGCCAAACCGAACTGGCTGACCCAATTCGCCATTGTCACGGCGGTCAGCGTCACCGGCTTGGTGGCTCTCGGAATGTGGACGTACGGCAGCGCTCCGCCGCGCGTGCCGTTCGTCTCCGCCAGCACCGGCAAGGAAGTGATCCCGCTCGCCGACATCGTGCGCGGTCAGGAAATCTTCCACATCCGGGGCTTGATGTCGTGGGGATCGTTCTGGGGCGACGGTGCGGAGCGGGGACCGGATTTTACCGCCGAGGCCCTGCACCACACCGTCGTCTCGATGCGATCCTTCTACGAATCCGCGGCGTCGAAGGATCGGCCGCTGGCGCAAGCCGATCGAGACGCGATCGCGATGCGGGTCCAGCGCGAGATCAAAGACAACGGCTATGACGAGGCCGCGGGCGTCATCCGCATCAACGACGCCCAGATCCGCGCCTACGAGGAGTTGCAGACGCATTACACACGCGTCTTCACCGATCCGACGTACCCGGCGAAGTTCCGACTCGCCAACTACATCACCGACCCGAACGATCTACGCGCGATCACGGCGTACTTCTTCTGGGGCGGCTGGGTTTCCGGAGCCAAGCGCCCCGGAGAGACCTACAGCTACACGCACAACTGGCCGTACGATCCCGAGGCCGGCAACGTCCCGACCATGCCCGCCGTCTTGTGGAGCTTCCTCTCCATCCTCGTCCTGTTCGTGGGGACGATGTTGGTACTCTACGTATACGGACAGATGCGGGATCTCCCCGGCAGCCCGTTCAACGGCGCTCACGGAGGCACTCTCACTACCAGCGAGCTCGAACGCGGCTACGAGTTCGTTCGTCCCACGCAGAGTGCGACCTACAAGTTCTTCGCGTTCGCGGTAATCTTGTTCTTGATACAGGTGCTCGCCGGCATCTTGAGCGCAGAGGATTTCATCGGCGGCGGACCGGGCGAGGCCATCGTCAAGGTCTTCGGTCTCGCGTTGCCGTTCACCGTCGTCCGGGCCTGGCACACGATCCTACAGATCTACTGGTTCTTCATGTGCTGGGTAGGCTACACGATCTTCTTCCTGCCGCGACTCTCGCACGTTCCGAAGGGTCAACGCTTCCTCATCAACCTCTTGTTTGCGGTCTGCGTGATCGTCGGGGCCGGCGCCCTCTTCGGCATCTACTTCGGCCATATGGGCTACCTCTCCGACACGGCAGCCTACTGGCTCGGTAGTCAGGGTTGGGAGTTCGTCGAGCTCGGGCGCTTCTGGCACATCCTGATGCTCTCCGCGTTCGTGCTCTGGATCGCCATCATCTTCCGCGGCGTCCGGCCATGGATTACCAAGCAGAACATGTGGTCGGTGCCGGCCTGGCTCTTCTACGGCAGCGGCATCATGGTGTTGTTCCTCTTCTTCGGGCTCGGTGCGACTCCGACCGGGAACTTCGCCATCACCGACTACTGGCGCTGGATGACCGTCCACATGTGGGTGGAGGTCACGTTCGAGGTGTTCACCACCTGCATCGTCGCCTATCTGCTCGTGCAGATGGGTCTCATGAACCGCGCCATGGCGGAGCGGGTGATCTTCCTCGCCGTGATGATGTTCCTGGTGACGGCGCTGGTCGGTATCTCGCACAACTTCTACTGGATCGCGAAGCCGACCGGGATCATCGCGCTCGGCAGCGTCTTCTCGACCATGCAGGTGCTGCCGTTGCTGCTGATGACGCTGGACGCCTGGCGCATGCGCAACGAGAAGCTCCGCGCTGCCGAGCACCGGGAGGCCGGCAAGCAGCAGTTCGTCATGGAGGGCGTCTGGCTCTTCATCCTTGCCTGCAACTTCTGGAACATCGTCGGCGCCGGCGTGTTCGGCTCTCTCATCAACCTGCCGATCGTCAACTACTTCGAGCACGGCACCTACGTGACCGGCAACCACGCGCACGCTGCGATGTTCGGCGTCAAGGGCAACATCGCGCTGGCAGGCGTGCTCTTCTGCTGCCAGCACCTCTTCCCTCGGGCGGCATGGAACGAGAAGCTCATCAAGACGAGCTTCTGGTCGTTCCAGATCGGCCTCGTGCTCATGATGACGCTCGACCTCTTCCCGGTCGGGCTCTACCAGATGGCGGCCGTCGTTCAGCACGGCTTCTGGTTCGCGCGCACCAACGAGTTCGTGACCGGTCCGGTGTTCGTCACGCTCACTTATCTGCGCGTGATCGGCGGCATGGTCTTCCTCTTCGGCGGCCTCCTGCCGCTGCTGTGGTTCATCCTCTCGCGCGGCCCGCGGCTCGTCCGCGAGCTCGACATCGAAGAGGGCGAGTGGACCGTCTACGGCAAGGATTGGGCAGCGCACGAAGAAGAGATCCTCTCGGCGCTGAAGTAGCACTGGTCTAGTGAAGGGCAGCCGCGTGACTCGGAGCTTGGGGGCGTCGAGTCATGCGGCTCCCAGCCGGCGAGCAAGGACGTCATGGCACGTCGTCCTGATACTGCTCGCCGGCTGTTCGCTTCTTGGCCCACCGCCCATGGAACCGCTCACCGCGGCGACACTCGCGGCGGCCCGCGAGCGTTGGGCGGCACACGGTGCGAAAGACTACCGTGTAGTGGTGCAGGTGCGACCGCCGCGCGCCCCGGTCGAGCTCTGGGAGGTCGAAGTAGCTGGTGGTGCCGTCACGAAGCTCGTGCGCGACGGCCACGAAGTAGGTCTCGATGATCCGGAGCGCGGCGACTACTCGGTGGCCGGAATCTTCGACCTCCTCCAGACCGACCTTCGCTGGACCACCGTCAAAGCCGTCGGCGACACCCCGGCGATCGATCTCCGCGTCGAGTTCGACAAGGAGACGGGCCGGCTCATCCGTTATCGTCGAACGATCGGGACGAACAAGCGCCGCGTGCTGCTGGTGGAGGTGCTGAGCTACACGCCCGAGCCGAACGAGCACGCGTCGGCCGCCGTCCGGCAATGAATCGATGGAAGCCGAGATCGTTCGCACCTTCCGTTTCGAAGCCGCGCACTACCTCACGAACGTACCCACAGGCCACCCCTGCGGACGGATGCACGGGCATAGCTACGTCGTAGACGTCCACGTCGCCGGGCCAGTCGGTGATGCGGGGTGGGTCATCGACTTCAGCGACATCGAGCGCGCCTTTGCCCCGCTATTCGCGGCCCTCGACCACCGCCTGCTCAACGAGGTCGAGGGGCTGGCGAATCCGACCGCGGAGCACCTGGCGGCGTGGATCTGGGATCACCTCCGAAAGCCGCTCCCGATGCTCGCGCAGGTCGTGTTGCACGAAACCGTCGACACGCGAGTGATCTTCCGCGGCAACGGGGCTACGACGGACAGGACCGTAGCCTAGCCATCCGGAGAGCTGAGCGCCGGGCAACCCCTGTATGCGGGGGCTCACGCCCCGCTCTGTCGGCACCGGTCGCAGCATTCCGTGCGTTCACGGAGTGCGCGGCTCGATCCTGCTCGGGACAATCCACTCTTTACCGTCCTGCGAGCGCACCGTTCCCGTAACCGATACGGGGCGCCGGGCGGTACAGACGTCGCCGAATTCATCGTTCACCGCGTTGCCCACGATCCAGTACTGCTGTCGCTGCGCGCCTTCGCCGACCAGGAGAACGTTCTGACAATGGTCGAGGTCCGGCAACTCGAGTGTGCATTTGCCGCACACGATGTCGCCGGCGAGCGTCACGACGGCACTCGGATCCGCGGCGCTCGCCGCCGCACCGGCGGCGAGCGCCGCAACGACGACTACGGTTGCTGCGAGGTACTTCAGCCTTCTTTGCGTGCTTTCCATGTCAGCCTCCTTTACGTCTGCGCATTGGCGCAATCCGCTATGTCTGCTATCAGTCAACGGCCCGACTGGCGACGGTTCGGTGACGGCGAGAAGATGCCCCCGCTCGTCGCCCTGGTCGCGCTGGAGGTGACGCCGATCGGCCCCGGCTGCGCCACATCGTTCGACCCCGCTTCGAAAAGCCGCAGAGACCGCTGCCGCGCACAGTCGCTTCCAAGGGCAAGATCGCGGCGTTCTTCGAGGTGACTTTCGACTGCGACGTCGATCCCGCCGCGGGCCAGACCCACGAGGATTTCAGTTTGCGCGCGTTCCCCAACGGCAAGATAAGCGAGAAGGGGTGCGGCTCGAAGCAAGGAGGCGGGAGCGGCGGACCCGTGCTCGTCGACGTGGTGCGGGTCGCCCGCTGACGGAGGCCGTGCGCGCATCGCGGACAGCTCTGCGCCTAGCAGCCCGAGCTCATTCCTCGACGTGCTGGTCCGCCGCCGCGGATGCGAGCTTTGCCGCCAGACTGAACACGACCCAGGCGCCGCAGCGTCCGCAGTCGACGTCGTTGCCGTAGCAGCAGAACGGCGTGGCGAAATGGTCGTCCTCCATCCACAGGGGCAGCACGTGCGCCCGGGCCGGACAGGCAGCAGTCACTTGCTCGCATGCGGGGGGTAGCATGAGGTCGAGGCTGCGGGAGGAATTGCGGATGAAGCCCGGGTAGCGTTCTTTCAACCGCCGCACCTCGCCGACCGACCAGGCGCGAGCCGCATTGTCGGACCAGGCGTCGACGCCGGTGTCGCCGCGGCGGGGAACGTACCACGAGAACGTGAGCCAGTTTATGCGGGTGTCGCGAAGCGCCGCCACCAGTTCCTCGAGCCGGCGCTCGTTCCGCCGCGTCACCACGCATTGCACCTGTACCGGCGTCGCGAACGACGACGATAGGCGCTCGAGCGTCCGCATGACCCGACGATAGGTTCCCTGGCCGCGCAGCGCGTCGTTCAGGTCTTCCGGACCGTCGAGGCTCACCACGTAGAGGGCTGCGGGTCCGAAGTCGACGAGCGGGACGGTGCCGTTGGTGGTGATCACGTTGCGCGCAAAGAGGCGTATACCGGCAGTGACCAGCGAGCGTCGGAGCAGCGGCTCCCCGCCCATCCACAGCATGGTGCGGATGCCGTGCCGATCGCGCAGAGCCGCTAGCGTCGCGAGGATGGCGTCGTCAGACATCTCGTCGTGGACCGACGCCGGCTCCTCGTTGGGATTGCCGTCGCGGTAGATGAAACAGTGCGTACACGCGAGGTTGCAGCGGTTGGTGACATTGACGATGGCGGCGGGATAGCGCCCTCCGTCGCTATAGCTGCCGCTCAAGTGCGCGCGAATCTCACGACCCATAGAGCGCTTCCGCGATTCCCGCCCCGTACGCCATCATCCGCTCGGGCGCCAGCGCGTAGACGGGCGGTACGATGCACAGTGAGTCGGCGAACTCGGCGACGGCGGCGAAGCGTGCGCGTACGGCGTCGCGATCGCCCACTGCGACGAAGGTCCTCACCATCTCGTCGGGTACCAGCCTCGCCGCGGAGCGATAGTCACCGCGCTGGACGGCGGTCTGCAGCTTCCGCGCCACGTCGGCGAAGCCGTGTGCCGCGAAGAAAGGCTCGTACTGTGCGACACCGCCGTAGAAAGCCATGGTCGGCCGGGCATCGTCGAGCGCCTGAGCCACGTCCGGCCCGGGTGCAGCCCAATACCAGAGGTTGACTTCGATGTCCTCGCGCCGGCGTCCGGCGCGAGCCAGAGCCATCTCGAGCTCGGGCCGCATGCGCTCGAGCGTCCACTCTATGGACCACATCGGATGGCCGATCAGACCGTCTCCGACTTCGGCGGCGAGCGCCACCATCTTGGCCCGTAGCGCGGCGATCCAGATCGGGATGACGGTGCGCACGGGCGGGGGTGTCGGCTGGAGCTCGCGGAAGTCCGCTCGATAGAACTCGCCCTCGAAGGGCGTCAGGCCCGCATGCGCACCGGCCACGATGTGGCGAACGGCGGCCACGGTCTCGCGCAAGTGCGACACCTGCTTTTCGACGGTCGACCCGAAAATACCCCGCGTCCACGAGAGCACACTGGTCCCGAGCCCGAGAGTGAACCGGCCGCCGCTGAGACGGTCGAGGTCGAGGGCGGCCATCGCGGTCTCGAAGGGACTACGCGCCGCCGCAATGGCGATGCCGCTCGCAAGTTGTACGCGCTCGGTCGCGGCGGCGGCCACCGCTAGCGGGATCCACGGCGGTCCAAGTACCTGCGGCGCGGAGAGGCCGTCGACGCCGGCGGCTTCCAGCATCCGACAAGTCGCAGTCAGCTCGGCCGCCGGCATAGGTGCGATCACGCTCCAGTAACGGGGACGCTTCGGCATGGTCATCGCCGCACCACGCCAGGTGCGCCGACTCCTGGCAAGAGGCTGCCGGCACCCCGCAAGCGGACACGCGGACGTCGACTCGGGATTCTCCGGTCAAGGCCGAGGCTCCTAGCATCCGTCATAGGTACGCTCCCGTAGGCGCCTTCCGATTCCCGCGCCGGCATCGCGCACCATTGGAGCCGGTGATGTCGCGGGCGCAGGGGGTTCCGGAGTCGCGCGGCCCAGCAGTCGGCGGGCGATGTCGAGCAGCTGACGGCGGTGAGCGGCGAGCTGCTCCGGGCTCAGTGGATCGAAAGTCCACGTCGGATCGAGGCGCGGCGTCGTCGTCACGAAAAACACCGTCGCGCCCATGAGCGTGATCACGAAGTGCAGCGGATCGATGGGCTGGAACGCGCCCTGGCGTTGCCCGTCGGCGATCACGTCGACGAGCGCCGCGACGATCGCCCCACCCTGCTCGGCAGCAAGCGCCGGCCGCTCGTGCGAGCCGTCGGCAGCTTCCCAGAGCAGGAGCCGAGCGACCGGAGGCCGCTCGGCGATGAAAGCCACCCAGGCCGTCACTACTGCCTCGATGCGCTCGCCTGCAGTCGCCGGCGCGGCGAGCACGGTGCGATAGCGCGCCGCCAGATCGGCATATGCGTCCGCGAGGACGGCGTCGTAGAGCTCGCGCTTGTCCCGCACATAGTAGAGCAACGAGGCCCGGCGAATACCGACCTCGCTGGCGATGTCCTCGAGGCGCGCCCCCGCGTAGCCCTTCTCCGCGAACACTCTCGTGGCTGCGCGCAGGACAGCGGCGCGCGTGCGCGCCGCTTTGGCACCGCCCGCGCGCGGCGGGATCGTCACGGTCGCCATGGTTCGTGCCGCCGGATCAGCCCGGCTTGCCATCGGCACGTGGGCTCACGAGTATCGCGGCGTACTTCGCTACGAAGACGGCGAACGCCGCCGCCCAGGCAAGCCCGCCAACCAGGAGCAGGACGCTCGCAGCACCGGTGAGGACTGCAGCGCCGACGCGCAGCACCGCCCCGGCATGGACGAGCCCGTACGCAGACACGACGCCGTCCGGCAGAACCAGGGGTCGCCCAGTGTGGCCGAGACTCACCCGGGTGACGACAGCCATGATCATGGCCCCCATCGCACCAGCAGTGAGGGCGTGGACACCAGCATTCGGAGCGATGCCGGCGCCGAGGTCGCCGAGGGCGACGATCGCATAGCCGACCACGACCCACGCCATGCCGGCATGCAGCGACCACACCAGCGGATCCCGCCACGTGCGCAGGCTCTGCCAGCCCGCCAGTCGCGCAGCGACGGCGAGCGCGGCCACGGCCGCGACGCCACCGCTCACGAAAGTACGCGGTGCGACCAGGTCGGCGAGCACCAGGAGCGCGGCGCTGGCGACGGCCGCGCGATCGAGCCAGCGCCAGCTGCGCACGTTCGCCTCGATGCCGGCCCGCAGGAAGGCATTGTTGGTGAACGCCGGGGTGATCCGGCCGCCGATCACGACGATGAGGGCCACTGCCAGGTCGATCGCGCACCGCAGACCGCGTGCGGCGGCGATGTGGCTGAGACCGAGCGCCTGCGCGTGGACGAACAGATTCGTCGCTGCGAGGAGCGCGACCAGGGCGGCGATGCCGTAGTTCCGCGGCTGCCCCGTGCGCCACACGGTGCGCGTAGCGACGAGCGCCACGGCAGGAAGAAAGGCGCCGTCGACGATTGCCACAACCGCGGGCGGCAAGGATCCGGCTGCGAACATGACCGCGCGCCCGGCCGCCCAGAGCGCGACGAGCGCAGCGAGCGGGGCACCGCTGAGCGCCGGGCGTCCGGTCCACACCGGCGCCGCCGTGAGGAGGAATCCCGCGATCGCAGCGGCCACGAATCCGAAGAGCATTTCGTGCGCGTGCCACCACGGCGGCGTGAGCCACGCCGGGGACGGCAACGCGCCACGCCACATCGCCGTCCAGAGGAGCACGAGGAGTGCGGCATAAGCACAACCGAGCAGGAAGAACGGCCGGAACGCGCGTCCCAGGAAGGGGTGCGTCGCCGCGGCCGCGGCGTCGGGCTCCATCACCCGACCTCGCCCCTCCCCGCCGCCGCTCGCGTTGACGTTTCACTCCACACCCCCGTCGCATCGGGAGCAAAGTGCTCGAGCAAGAAGCGCTCCTGCGGCTTCTCGGAAGCGGTCTTCGGAATCTCATCGACGATCTGGAGCCAACTCGGGACTGCGTTGGCCTCGAGCCCGCGCCGACAGTGCGTGAAGATCGAACCAGGATCGACGCCGGCACCCGGCCGCAGCACGATCGCGGCGACGACGTCCTTCTCGCCGGGAGCCCCCGAGGCCGCCGGAATCCCGTAGACGAAGACGTCCGACACGTCCGGATGCTCGGCGAGAACCTTCTCGACGAACCCCGGATTTATGAAGTCGCCGTTGTGTCGGATACCGCCACCTTTACGATAGTCGAAGAAGAACCAGCCGTCGGCGTCGCGATGGCCCATATCGCCGCTGCGCAGCCAGCCGCCTGCGGTCTTCGCCCGCGATGCATCCTCGTTCCGGAAGTAGGCGACGGTCGCAGCTTCGCCGGTTGAAGGTCGGGAAACGATCTCGCCGACGACCCCCGGCGGGCACTCGTCGCCCTGCTCATCGACGATGCGCATGTCGAGCCCGATCACGGGCTTGCCGAAGCTCCCGATCGGCCCTTCGTCGATCGGCTTGAACGCGAGCCCGCCCTCGATCGCTCCGTACCACTCGAAGACGCGAACCCCGAAGCGCCGCTCGAACGGCTCCCAGATCGCCGCCGGCATCCCGGCGTCGATGACCATCCGCACCGGATTGTCGGCGTCGTTGGGACGGGGCGGCTCGCTGTAGATCGCGGTCGCCATGCCGCCGAGCATCGAGAATGTGGTGCAGCCATAGCGGCGGCACACGTCCCAGAGCCGCGACTTGGTGAAGCGGCGGCTGAAGACCGCGCGAAGCCCGAGATAGAGCGACGGCCCGAGCGTCACCGCCTGCGCGTTGCCGTGGGTGAGGGAGAGCCCCGTATAGGGCCGGTCGTCGGGACGATAGCCGAGGAGCGCGCCGAGGAAGGCGAACGCGCCGAAGCGCGCGTTCGGGAAGACTACACCCTTCGGATCTCCCGTCGTCCCGGACGTATAGATGATCTGCAGAGGATCGTCGGCGGTTGCGAGCCGGACATCCACGGTAGCGGCCGGCACCGCGAGGACCTCGCCGAGCGGCTCGACGGCGTCGCCCTCGAGGGGCGGCGCCTCGGCGACGTCACCGCTCGCGAGCACGAGCATCCACTCCACCTCCGGCGTGCTCGCCCGCACGGCGGAGAGTGCGGGCAGGCAATAGTCGGCTGCCACCACGCCGCGACAGCCGGCATCGCGAAGGGTGAACGCGAGCCGCTCCCCGCGCGTCCGGGGATCGATCGGCACCGCCACGCAACCGGTGATCGAGGCTGCGATCAACGCCTCTACGAACTCCGGATGGTTCCGCATCATGAGCGCGAAGCGGTCGCCGGGTGCGAGGCCGCGGCGCACGAAGGCAGCGGCGAGGCGATTGGCGTTCTCCGCCAGCTGCGCGTAGGTGCGGACCTCGTCGACGAGCCCGGGACGGCCGAGGCTCCAGCGCTCGAAGGTCAGAACATCGAGGTCGGGCTGGCGCTCGGCGCGCAGCGCGATCAGGTCGGCGAGAACCGCTTCGTTGCGTTCACGGGCCATGGCCGATCTCCCTCAGCGCGTCAGGACCGTCACGCACATCGCGGCTGCGTCCGTACCGATGGCGCCGCCGCCGTTGTGCGCCAGTCCGACCTTTGCGTTCGGAACCTGGCGGTCGCCGGCTCGGCCCTGCAACTGCTCGGTGAGCTCGACGATCTGCGCGATACCGGTGGCGCCGACCGGATGCCCTTTGCGGAGCAGACCCCCCGACGTATTCACCGGAACCCGCCCCCCGAGCCGCGTCGCGCCGCTGTCGACGAAGGCGCCGCCCTCGCCCTTGCGGCACAGCCCAAGTGATTCGTACGCCATCAGCTCGGCGGGCGCCGAGGCGTCGTGGCACTCGACGACGTCGATGTCGCGGGGATCGATCCCCGCCTCCTCGTAGGCGACGCGGGCGCACTCCTCGACGGTCCCCGGCTCGTCGGCGCCGTGATCCCAACCCGAGCGCAGCACGCTGGCAACGACGCACACCGGCGCACGACCGGCGCGCGTACGCGCGCTGCGCTCGCTGGTTACCACTACCGCCGCAGCGCCGTCGCCGATCGGCGAGCACATGGGGCGCGTGAGCGGCGGCGCGATCATCGGCGCCGCGAGGACGTCCGCCACCGAGAGCACGTCACGGAACTGGGCCCGCGGATTGAGACTGCCGTGCAGCGAGTTCTTGGCGGCAACGGCAGCGAACTGTTCGACCGTAGTGCCCCATCGCTCCATGTGGGCGCGCGCCGCCGCGGCGTAGATGTCCATGAACATCGAGCGCTTCTCGCCGGCACCGCCGCCGCCCGACTCGGCGCCGGCAGCGGCGCCTCCCTGCTTCAAGGCCTCGAGCAGGGGCGCGAGCATCTCGACGTCCACCGCGCCGCTGAAGGCGGCAAAGCTCTTGCGCTTGTCGACGTGGTAGAGCTTCTCGACTCCGAGCGCGAGGACGGTGTCGTAGTAACCGGCCGACACCATCGCGCATGCCTGGTGCAGCGCCGTCGACGCGCTCGCGCACGCGTTCTCGACGTTCACGACCGGAATACGACCGATGCCCATGCCGCGCAGAATCACCTGACCGCGGATGCATTCCTGCCCGGTCACCAAGCCGGCGGCGGCGTTCCCGACGAACGCCGCCTGCAGGTCGTCTGCCGTGATTTCGGCGTCGGCGAGCGCCGCCCGCACCGCTTCGGCGCCGAGCGCCTTCAAGCCCTCGTCGAGATGCCGCCCGAAACGCGTCATCCCGACGCCCGCGATCACTGCTGAGAAGCGCATCCATCCTCCTCGCCACGGGCGCCGTTGCGGACGACCTCGTGACCGTTATCGGCAATACGGACGGACCGCAGCGACCATGCTCCGCACCGCGTTGCAGCGATCCTCTACCAACGTGTGTCCATTCCACACTCTGACGGATATTTCTACCGACTTGCAGGTAGAACCCCCTGACGCGACGCACGCCCGATCATGGCCGGGATCACGATACTTCAGTTCCGAGCCCCGCCAACGCATCGGCCACGTTCTTCGCAACGCCTCGAGCCGGCCCGACTGCTGCCCGTCGCGCACCCGCCGTGAGAGCTTCGCCGGTGCCGTCGTGGCGGGCCCGCCTTGCTCGTCCGAGGGCGTCTTCAGACGTAGCTCATATCGACGCCGTGCAGGTCGGGGAAATGCTCCTCGAGGTGCGCCTTCAGCCGCCGTTTCACCCGGTTCTCGATCTGCCGGACGCGCTCGCGGCTGATGCCATAGCGGTCGCCGATCTCCTGGAGCGTCAGCGGATCTTCGGCGAGGAGGCGATGGTCGAAGATGACCCGATCCTTGTCTTTGAGCGTCTGTCCGAACTCGCGGATGCGGTTGCCGACGAGCCGCCGGAACTCGGCGTCGGCGACGGCCTCTTCGGCCGTGTCGACGTTGCTGTGGAGGACATCGAGCATGGTCGTGTCCTCGCCCTCGCGCAGCGGCGTATCCACCGACAAGTCACTGGCGGCGAGCCGCTGCTGCATCTCGACGATCTCCTTCTCCTTGACGCCGAGCCGGTCGGCGAGGAGCTTCGGGCCGGCGACGAAGCCTTCGCGCTCTAGCCGCTCCTTCTCTTTCTGGAGGTTGAAGAAGAGCTTCCGTTGCGCCTGCGTAGTGCCGAGCTTCACCATTCGCCAATTGTTGATGACGTAGCGGATGATGTAGGCGCGGATCCACCAGACCGCATAGGACGGAAAGCGCACGCCGCGGTAGGGATCGAAGTTCTTCACCGCCTCCATGAGGCCGATGTTGCCCTCTTGGACGAGGTCGAGGAGATTCCGGAACGAGCGTTGATAGTCGCGGGCGATCATGACGACGAGCCGAAGGTTGCCGGTGACGAGCTTGTAGGCGGCCTCGACGTCGCCCTCGACCTTGTAGCGCACGGCGAGCGCATGCTCCTCTTCACGACTGAGCAGAGAGTAGCGGCGGATCTCCTGCAGGTAGCGCTGCAGGGGATCGTACGTGACCAGGGCGCCGGACTCTTCTCTCTCGGGCTCGCTACGCGCACCGGCGGCGCCGTCGGCCTTCCCCACCTCGACCTCGACGGCTTCGGGTACCTCGCCGGGCACGATCTCGATATTCACCTCGCGCTCGTAATCTCTGTCGTCCGTGTCGACGGTCGCCCGAAGAGGCTCCGTCGCTTGGCGGCGGTCGCCGGCAGCCATCGTGGCTCGCTTCTTCCGTTCGCGCGGGCGCCGCGGACTCATTCGTCGCTCCGCGGCGGGCGGACGCCGCTCGCGATGCCGCGCTTGACCTCGTCGACGAGGCTCTCGAGGATCTCCTCGAACTGCCGCTGCATCGCGATCATGTCGTCACGCATGTGCAGGATCACCTCGGCGCCGGGCAAGTTCACTTCCAGCTCTTCCGTGAGCAGAGTGATGAACCGTACCCGCTCCAGACCGGCAGCCGAGATGACGACGACATCGTCCAGGGTACGTTTCAGGTCGACCAACCCTTCCCGTTCGAGCCGCTCGATGAAGTCCGCGGAGCACCCGAGGAGCGCAGCAGCTTCCGATAGCGGCAGATACTTGCTCGGCATGGTCACAACGTGAAGCCCGCGCGCGGGCTTCCCTGATACGTCGCCTCGAGCGCCCGCACGGCTTCGCGCGTCCGCTCGTCGCCATCGGGCGGCACATGGATCTGGAGCACGACGTAGAGATCGCCGCGCTCGCTGCCCTTCATGGCCGGCACCCCCTTGCCGCGCAGCCGCAGCTTGCTGCCGCTCTGGCTACCCGGCGGCACCTTGAGCTTCACGGTGCCGTCGGGCGTCGGAACATCGATGGTGGCGCCGTGCATCGCCTCGCCGATCGTGACCGGCACCTGCAAGTAGAGGTCGCGATCCCGCCGCTCCAGTCGCGGATGCGGACGCACCTTGGTGACGATGTAGAGATCGCCCGCAGGCGCGCCACCACGTCCGGCGCCGCCCTTACCGGCGAGTCGGATGCGAGACCCGTCGCCTACACCCGGCGGAATCTTGACGTTCAGCTTCTCGAGCGCCTCGGTGATGCCGCGTCCGCGACAAACGGGACACGGCTGCGAAGGACACCGGCCGGTGCCCTGACAGCGCTCGCAGCGGCGGCCGAACGACATCGGGCCGCCACCCATCTTGATCTGCCCGCGACCGCGACAATCGGGACACGTTTTTCCGGGCCCCTGGCCTCCCGACCCGTGGCAGACCGCGCACTCGCTCGGCTTCGTGAGCTGTACCGTCGCGGTCGTGCCGCGAATCGCATCGAGAAGATCGAGGTCGAGCGTCGTCTCGACGTCCGGACCCTGCTCGACATGGGTCGCACCGCGGCCACCGCCGAAGATGTCGCCGAAGATGTCCTCGAAGCTCGCGTAGCGCCCGCCGCCTACACCCCCAAAACCGGCACCGGCGGCGCCCATCGATTCTTGGGCGCGCTTCCACTCGCGCGCACGACTCGCATCGAAGCCGGCTTGCAGACCTTCTTCACCGAACTCGTCGTAGGCTTTTCGCTTCTCGCCGTCCGAGAGGACATCGTATGCGAACGAGATGCGCTTGAAGCGCTCCTCGGCCTCGCGGTTCCCGGGATTGACGTCGGGGTGATGCTTGCGCGCGAGCTTGCGGTAGGCCTTCTTGATTTCGTCGGCCGTGGCGGTGCGTTTGACTCCGAGCTCGCCGTAGAGATCGCGTGTCGCCATGAAAGTTGTTGCGGCTCCTGCCGACGCGGGGAGGACCCGAGCTCCGGCGCGTCGACCGCTCGACCTCGAATCAGCTCTCGGGCTCGATCACCACCGGAGTTTTCGGCTCGGTCGCCATCTTGACTTTGCCGGCGCCGATCTCACGCAGGGCCGTGACCACTTCCTTGTTGTCGCTGTCGAGGAGCGGCCGAGAACCTTTAAGCAGTTGTTTCGCTCGCTTAGCAGCTAGCAATACGAGTTGGAAGCGGTTCTCGACATTCTCGAGGCAATCTTCGACGGTGATCCTGGCCATGCGGATGCCTCCTACCGATCGTTGGGCTCCGCTCGTTGTATCGGAATCGTGTCCGCAAGGAAACTCGCCCCGCCGTATTTGACAGGCCGCGAAGTCGCCGCTACCTCGCGTGCATGGAGCCCTCGGCCAGTGCGCGTGTGCGCTTCGCGCGCGACCTCCGCGGCCTCTATCTAGCGGTGCGGCGGATCGCGAGTCAGCTGCGAAGCCACGCGACCCTGGTTCCGTACGACCGCGTCGAGCGCGCGCTTCACGCCCTCGCCGACCGGGCAGATGCCCAGGCAGCCACCCTCGCTGCGGAGCTGCACGCCCTCGCCGGCAATCCGGATCCCAGCGACGCGGAAGCTCCGCGCCTGGGCCGCAACCACTGGGAGTGCATGACCCTGGATCTCGCGGACCTCGAGGTCCTCAAGCGCCGCTATCTCGATCTCGCGCTCCGCTGGGACGTCGACTTCCCGGCGAGCGCCGCGACGCTCACGACGCTCGGCCACAAAGTCGGCTCCATGAGCGTCATCGTGCGCGATATGGTAGCGCGCAGCGACCCGCACGCCGTCCGGCGACCGTAACGAGCTCCCGCCGGCGGACGGAGCCCGCGGTGCAGCGGGCGTCAGCGACCGGAGGCCGGCGGCATCCGCAGGGCCATGAAAAATTCGCGGTTGCCGGCCGGGCCGAGGAGCGGCGACGCGACGAGGCCATCGATCACGAGCCCGAGCTCCCCGGCCCGGCGTTCCACCTCGGCCAGCACCTCGGCGTGCTGGGAGGCGTCGCGGACCACCCCGCCTTTTCCGACCCGACCCTTGCCCACCTCGAACTGCGGCTTCACGAGCGCCACGATCCGCCGCCCCGGATCGAGGAGTCCGACGACGACCGGCAGCACGATCCGGAGCGAAATGAAGGCGGCGTCGATCGTGACGAGATCTATCGGTTCGTCGAAATCCCCGCGCGCCAGATCGCGGACGTTGGTCCGCTCGCGGCTCACGACTCGCGCATCGGTCCGGAGCTTCCACGCGAGCTGCCCGTAGCCGACGTCGACTGCATAGACGCGGCGCGCGCCGCGCTGCAGCAGGCAGTCGGTGAAGCCACCCGTCGAAGCGCCGACATCGAGCGCCACGGCACCCGCAACATCGATTGCGAACGCAGAGAGCGCGGCGTCGAGCTTCGCCCCGCCGCGGCTCACGAACGGATGCGGCTCTCCGCGCACCTCCAGCGGCGCGTCGGCGGCAATGCGGGCGCCGGGCTTGTCGAGCACGACATCACCGCTGAAAACCAACCGCGCCATCACTAGCCGCTGCGCACGCTCACGACTGGGCGCGAGCCCGCGGCCGACGAGCAGCGTGTCGACACGCTCCTTACCCATGCCGGCTCGCCGGCTCAGCAAGCGCGCTCGACCACGAAGGTGGCGATCGCTCTCAGCGGCTCCCCCGGTGCACCCAGCGCGTCGGCGGCGGCGAGGCAACGCGCGAGCAGCTCGCGCGCCACGGCGCGTGCGCCGTCGACGCCGAGGGCGGCGGGATAGGTCGCCTTCCCGTGCTCGGCGTCACCGCCCTCGCGCTTGCCGGTGACCGCCGTCGACGCCGTCGCGTCGAGGATGTCGTCGGCGACCTGGAACGCCAGTCCGAGGGCGCGCCCGTAGTCGGCGAGCGCTTCGCGACGCCCTCCGCTGGCACCGCCGGCGAGCGCCCCCACATCCACAGCCGCCGCGATCAGCGCCGCGGTCTTGCGGCGATGGATCGCCTCGACGGCGGCCAGGTCCGTCACCCGCCCTTCCGCTTCGAGGTCGGCGGCCTGGCCGCCGACCATGCCGCCCGCTCCCGCCGCGCCGGCGATCGTCGCGATGAGCGCCAGCGCCCGCGCCGGATCGAGGCCGACGCGCAGCGCGCCCTCGGCGGCAACGCGAAACGCCTCGGTCAGCAACGCGTCGCCGGCGAGGATCGCCGTCGCCTCTCCGAATGCAACGTGCACCGTCGGACGGCCGCGCCGGAGCGCATCGTCGTCCATGGCCGGAAGGTCGTCGTGAACGAGCGAGTATGCGTGGATCATCTCGATAGCGCAGCCGAACGGCAACGCCAGCTCCGGAGGGCCCGGCACCGCCTCGCAAGCCGCCAGGGCGAGGATCGGCCGCACCCGCTTGCCGCCCGAGAGGGCGGCGTAGCACATCGCCTCGTGGAGGCGCGGCGGCGTGCCTTCGCGCGGACGAAGCGCCTGCTCGAGGGCCGCGTCGACGCGCGCCCGGCGCTCGGCCAGATAGGCCTCGAGGTTCACTCGCTCTCCCGATCCAAAGGACGCGTCGCCAGCGCACCGTTGCCCGTGCGCGTCAGCACCTCGATGCGCTGCTCGGCCGCGGCGAGCCGCTCGTTCAGAGTCTTCACGAGACCGACGCCGCGCTCGAATGCCGCCAGCGAGTCCTCCAGCGAAAGCTCACCCGACTCGAGTCGCGCCACCGTCGCCTCGAGCGCTGCCAGTCCATCCTCGAATTTCTGCTCTGCGTCTTCGGCCATCACGATCCTCCGGCTCCCTGTCGGACACGTCGCGGCGGGCGGCGGCGTGGAATTGCCAGCACCCGGGCGCGCGTCGAGCCCTCGGCGAAGCTGATGTCGATATCGTCCCCGGGCGCGAGATCCGCGCTCGTACGCACGATCGCGCCGTCCGAGACCCGCCGCACGAGGCTGTACCCGCGGCGCAGCACCGCGAGAGGGCTCAGGTCGTCGAGCGCCCCGGCGGCGCGCGCGACGTCGTCCTGCGCCGCCGCGAGCCGACGCCGCACCGCCAGGTCGAGGCGATGCCGGAGCCCGGCCACGGTGCGGGCGAGTTCTTCGACTCGTCGTCCCGGCTGCTGCATCAAGAGTCGATGGGCGCATGCCTCCAGGCGCAAGCGCGCCGCCCCGAGGCTCCGGCGCATCGCCGCGTCGAGGCGTGCGGTCGCCGCCTCGGTCCCCGCCCGGAGGTCGCGAATACGGCCGCGTGGATCGCGCAGGCGCTGCACGACGTGCGCGAGGTGCCGGCGCTCGCGCTCGACCCGTCGGGTGAGCCCGCGGACCAGCCCATATTCGGCACGCTCCACCACCGCCCGTAGATCCGCGAGACGCGGCACGACCATCTCCGCCGCCGCGGTCGGCGTGGGCGCGCGCGCGTCGGCAACGAAGTCGGCGATCGTGAAGTCGATCTCGTGCCCGACCGCCGACACGATCGGCAGCCGCGACGCCGCGATCGCGCGCGCCACCGACTCCTCGTTGAAGGACCAGAGGTCTTCGAGCGAGCCGCCGCCACGTCCGACGATCAGCACGTCGAGTCCTGGGTAGGCGTTCAAGTCCGCGATCGCCTGACAGATGTCGTCCGCAGCGCCGACGCCTTGTACGCGCACGGGGCGGACGACGACGTGGAGCGCCGGATAGCGCGCCCGCAGGATCACCAGGATGTCGTGCAGCGCGGCGCCGCCGAGCGCGGTGGCGATGCCGACCCCCGCGGGCAGGAACGGCAGCGGGCGCTTGCGGCGATCGTCGAAGAGCCCTTCGCCCGCGAGTCGCGCCTTCAGTTGCTCGAACGCAAGTTGGAGCGCGCCATGTCCTTGGGGCTCGAGCACTTCGACGTAGAGCTGGACCTCGCCGCGTTCGCAATACATGTCGACGCGGCCGCGCGCCACTACTTCCTGCCCGTTCGCCGGCCGGAATACGAGCAGCTGGGCGGCGCTCCGGAACATCACGCAGCGGATCTGGCTGCGATCGTCCTTCAGCGTAAAGTAAACGTGGCCCGAAGCGGCCGGCCGGAGGTTCGATATCTCGCCGCTCACGAGCACGTGGCCGATCTCCCGCTCGAGGGCACCGCGGACGAGCGCGGTGAGCTGCGAGACCGAGAGCGGCGCGGGGGCACGACGCGGGCGGGCGACCACCATGCGCGCCGAGCCTAGCCAAAATCGATCGGCAGGTCGACGTTGCGCACCGGGCCGGCCCGCAACGGCCGTCAGCGCACGAGCGCCGAGACCGGCACGAGGTCGAAGCCCGCGCGCGCCGCCTCGGGAAGCCAGGCTGCGAGCGCCGCGAGCGTCGACGGGTGCGGGTGGCCGATGGCGATCGCCTGCCCCGCCTCGCGCGCCACCTTGGCGGCGTTCGCGAGCGCGCTCGCGATCGCCGCCGGCGACGGATCATGGTCGATGAAGACGTCGCGCTCGGCGAAGGGAACCTGCAAGCCGGCGGCGACCTCGGCCGCGACCGACTCTGGACTCGTCCTGCTGTCGAGGAAGAAGAGCCCGCGGGCGCGAAGCGCCCCCAGAAGCGTCCGCATCGAACGCGGATCGCTCGTGAAACGCGAGCCCATGTGGCCGTTCACGCCGACGATGTAGGGCACGGCGCGCAGATCGCTCTCCAGCTGGCTCTCGAGTCGCGGCGGTTCCATGGAGGTCCGCAGGAACCCGCTACCGCCTTCCATGGCGGTAGCGCTCCCGGGCTCGAGCGGCAGGTGGAGAATTACCTCGCGCCCGCCGGCGACCGCGGCGGCAGCGACCTGGGTGGAAGCGGTGCGGAACGGAATCACTGCAATCGTCACGGCCGGCTCGAGCGCCAGGACTTTCCGCGCGGTCTCGAGGCTGTCGCCGAGATCGTCGATGACCACCGCGATGCGCGGCCGGTGCGGGCGCGGCGGCTCCTCTGCTCGACCGTCACGCCCGGCAACCGCAGGCGCAGGAACGACGGCGCCGGCGGCCGCACGCGCCTTGCCGGCGGCGTCGACCCGTTCTCCCGGCGCGATCATCCGCGGTGGCGTGAGCGGCGCCGGCGGCAGATGGCGCGGCCGCACCCAAAACCCGAGGACGCCGGCCGCCACCACCACGGCAGCCGCGAGTCCGAGGCGCAAGCGTCGGCGCGGCCGACGCTTGGCCGCCGCAGGAGCCTTCCGGGTCTTCCGCCGAGCCGCCGCCACTTACCCTCCACACCGCGCACGGCGCAGCGCCTCGCCGCGCCGTCACTGCACCGCAGACTACTCTTCCCGCTTGGCGACTAGCGTCTTGAACACCTTCCAGCTCTTCAGCAGCTCGAGCGCATGATCGAGCTGCGGATCTTTTCCGAGCTCGCCTTCCTTGATGCCGAGGTCGCCCTCGGGCTCGAGCATCTCCTCCGACGGGTTGTCATCCTGTCCGTCGTGCGGCTCGGTCGCCGCCGGCGCCGTCTGCCCGCCCCTCCTGTTCTCGAAGTGGCGCGGCAGGTTCGCTTCGCGAAGCCCGCTCGACCGCCTGTTCGGCCCCTCGCCGACGCGCGCCATCAGCACGTTCTCCATGACGATGTCGGGCACGATGCCCGTCGCCTGGATCGAGCGTCCGCTCGGCGTGTAATAGCGCGCCGTGGTCAGTCGCAGGGCCGAGTTGTCGTCGAGCGGAAGGATGGTCTGCACCGAGCCTTTGCCGAAGGTCGTCGTGCCGAGGATCACCGCCCGCTTGTGGTCCTGGAGAGCGCCGGCGACGATCTCGGAGGCGCTCGCGGTGCCGCCGTTGACGAGCGCGACCATCGGGAAATCGGTGTAGCTTCCGGGGCGCCGAGCGAAGTATTTCTGCTTCTGGTTCTCGAGGCGGCCGTCCGTGTAGACGATCATGCCGCCGTCGAGAAACAGGTCTGACACCTTGACGGCCTGCGTGAGCAAACCGCCCGGATCGTTCCGGAGATCGAGCACGATACCCTCGATCGCGCCTTCCCGGGTCCACTGCGCGAGGACACGCTCGACGTCGTTGGCGCTCCGCTCCTGGAACTGCGCGAGCCGAATGTAGCCGTAGCCCTTGTCGAGCCACTTCGACTTGACGCTCTGGACCTTGATCACCTCGCGCACGAGCGACACATCGAAGATCGAGCTCACGCCTTCGCGCTTGATCGCGATGACGACCTTGCTGCCCTTCGGGCCGCGCATCTTCTTCACCGCCTCGACCAGGCTCATGTCCTTCGTGAACTCGCCATCGATCTTGATGATCTGGTCGCCGGCCTTGACGCCCGCACGCGCCGCCGGAGTATCCTCGATCGGCGACACTACAGTGAGAACGCCGTTGCGAACCGTGATCTCGATGCCGAGGCCCCCGAAGCTGCCCTTCGTGTCGACCTGCAGTTCCTTGTAGAGGTCGGGGGTGAGGTAGGCGCTGTGGGGGTCGAGAGAGCTCAACATGCCGTTGATGGCGCCCTCGACGAGCTGCTCGGTCGAGACCTCCTCGACGTAGTTCTTCTGGACGATGGCGAGGATGTTGGTGAAGGTCTGGAGATTTTCGTACGCGGCGTCCTTGCCGACGGCGTCGACCCGCCGCACTCCGTTCCCCCCCGAGAACATGAACGCCAGCATGGCGAAGAATACGAGAAGGACAGTGAGGCTGCGTCGCCGACGTGGCATCTTGAGACTCCGTTTCGAGGGAAAGTCGCGCAACTATACAAGACGTCGGTGGCACCGCAAAGACGCCGACCCGGGTGCCGCGTTCCTTTCAGCGTGCCGCCGTCGCGAGGCTTCGGAGATAGGCGATTACCTGCCAGCGCTCGCTGTCGCCGAGGGCGCCGTGGAACGACGGCATGGCCGTCCCGGGCTTTCCGGTCGTGACCCGGTAGAACAGATATGCGTCGCTGTGCTGCGCGAGCACCGGACCGCCGCGGAAGTCGGTCGGCGGCGGTATCAGGCCCGCGGCCGCCGGACCGCGACCATCGGCCTGCTCCCCATGGCAGGTCGCGCAGTTCGCGTGGAAGAGGCGGTCGCCGGCAGCGATCGCCTCGGGGCCTGCGAGGGGATTGCGCCTGCCGGCGAACTCGGGCGGCACGTCCTCTCGCACGTCCGGCGCGCTCACGAGACGCCACGTCAGTATGGCCGCCGCGGCGGCCGTCGCCGCCAGGACCAGCGCCCGGCTCCTCACGAGCGGAGCGCGTGCGGCGTACCGCTGCCGAGACGCGCCGATACGAACGCCCACCCCGCCCCGACGAGGACCGCGAGCACCAGCAGACCTTGGATGACGAGCGGCTCGACGAAGGGGTAGATCGCGAGCCAGTCGCGCAGCCACCCGCGATTGGGGATCGGCGCCGCGGTGACGCCGACCCACCCCGCCTCCTGGAGCTCGCGCACGCCGCCGCCCGCGAACTTGAACGCGAGCACGTAGAGCAGCACGCCCGTGACCGCGAAGAACGGCCGAATCGGGATGCGGATACCGTACCGGAACAACAGGATGGCAATCACCGCGAGCAGCAGGGTGCCGGCGACGAACCCTGCCCAGACCGCCGGCGCCGCGGTCAGGGCCTGAGCGCGCCCGAAGAGCGCCTCGTAGAAGAGCACGGTCTCGAAGCCCTCGCGGAACACCACCAGGAAAGCGAGCACGAAGAGTGCCGCACGCCGGCGCGAGCTGAGTGCGCCCTCGAGCTTCGTCCGCACGAACTCCTGCCAGCGCCGCGCCTCGGACTTGGAGATCAGCCAATACGACGCCGTGAAGAGTACGGCGGCCGCGATCAGCATCGTGACGCCCTCGAGGGCTTCCTGCGCCCGTCCCGCCGCCGGCATCATCACGCGCGCGAGCACGGCGAGGGCGATGCTTGCGAGCACGGCGGCCCCTCCGCCAGCATAAAGAAGCCGGCGTTTGTCGCCCTGCTTCACCTTGACGAGGTAGGCCGCGAGCGCCGTCAGCACGAGGATCGCCTCGAAGCCCTCGCGTACGATGATGAGCAACGAGTCGACGAAGAGGCTCGAGGGGCTCGCCGCGACCCCGGTACCGCCGTCGATTCCCTCGAGGATGCTCGCGAGCGCAGCGGCCTGGACGCGCACTTCCGAGGCAGGTGCGGCGCGCTTCATCGCCGCTACGAGCGCCAGCCAGCGCACCTCGAGGTCGGTATAACGCGACGGATCGCGGCTCTTGAGGTCGGCGTCCGCGGGCGAGGTCTCGAAGGCGAGGAACGCGTCGCCGACGGCGAGATGAGCGTCCGGAGCTGGATAGCGTTCGGCGGCCGTGCGGATCGCCGCCGCGAGCTCGCGCGGCGTCGACGCGGCGGCGGCGAGGCGCGGCACGACCAGACACGCGAGCGCCGCCAGAGCCCAGCAGGCCGCAGCGATCGTGACCCGCCGCGCACCCATCATGCTTCCTTGCGCTGCGCCGGCAGCGGCAGCGTGATATCCGCGGGATCGGCGAGGCGCGGACGTCCGAGTGCGCCCATGGCCGGCGGCTGGACGTGGATGCGGACGAAGCCCGTGCCCGGCGGCACCGTGATCGTCCGCCCGTAGTGCGAGAAGACCGACATGAGCGGGACCAATGTCGCCGTCCCGACCTCGCTGTCGCCGGCGAGGAACACGAGATCGATCTTCGCCCGCGGCACCAGCTGCCCGGTCTCGCGATCGACAAGCACCACCTCGACGTGGTTGGTGGCGCCGCCCCCTGCCGGCTCGAGCACCGGCTTGCCGCTCCGCCACTGCCAGATGGGCTCCGGACCCTCGACGATGAGGCCGATACGGTACGGTCCGGCGTCGTGCAGCTCGCCGACTTCGGCGAGCGCCTGCAGCATGTCGTCGCCCAGGGCGTAGTCCGCGTCGATCGGAGCAACCGGCTTGGCGTCGAAAGCGAGCGCGCCCCCGCGAACGTGCGCCGCGATCGTCACCGTCGCCGGCATCACGAACGCGTTCAGCATGTCGCCGTGCCGCGCCGAGGCCGGAGGCTCCACGCGCACCGTGATCGTCACCGGGCCGTCCTCCGGAGGCACGACGTTGGCGCCGTATTGGTGGAAGTCGCCCCAGAGCTCGTCGAGCCGGGCTTCGACGCGCCTGCCCTGCCCCGCGAGCACGACGTCGACCGCAGCGGCAGCGAGCGGCCGCTTGGTCCGCCGCTCGCGAAGAGCGACACCGAAGTACACCGCCCCGGCGGGCGCGGCGGGCGCCGCCGCGAGCGTCGCGCCGCTGCGGACGAAGATCGGCTGTGCCGCCTCGGCAAAGACGCCGATACGGTAATCACCGGCGACCTCCTCGGCCTGGACCGTCTCGTCGGTACGCGTCACGGCGAGCACGACGCCGCGGATCGATTCGGGTATCGCGCCCGCCATCGCCTGCTGCACGATGGCGATCGCGCCCGCCGCGGCCTCGGCGACCTCCTGCTGCGGCGCCTTCTTCTCGATCGCAGCCCGGAGATCGGCAAGGCGCCGCGCCAGCGCCTCGCCCTGCGCGGCGTCGGCAAGTCCGCCGGCCGCTCGCCAAGCTGCGGCCTTGCGCTCGGCCTGCTCGGCGAAAAGCTCGGTCTCGGCGTACTCCGTCGCGTCGACGACGACGGCGCCGGCGGGGGCAACGGCGTTGCCGTACTCCTGACGAACGAGCTTCAGGGCGCCGAGCACGTCGCCGGCGAGGTCGCGGCTCGCCGCCGTCCGCGCATCGGGCTCGGGAGCCTCCGGGGACGAACGCGCACAGCCGCCCGTTGCGAGACCGAGGCCGACGCCGAGCAGCACCAGCAGTCGAGTGAAAGTGATAATCATTGTCGTTAATATACGGACTGTCGGCTTGTCAATGCAACGCGCGGAGAAAGCGAAACCCGACTCGGAGGCCGTACTCCTCCGGTTCACGCTCCGCTACAGCCCCGCCCACTCGCCGCGCGTCATGAGGCCGCGAAACGCCGCCACGCTCTCCGGCGCGTCCCAGTGCCGCGGGCCGATCTCGTGCGCAACGATCGTCCCGTTGCGGTCGATCACGAACGTCTCGGGATAGCCGGTCACGCGATACCGGCCGGCGACCTGGAGGTCGGGGTCCGGAAGCACCGGGAACGTCAGGTGGTGGGTCTCGACGAAGCGCTCGACGGCGCTGCGGTCGGATTGGTCGCTGTTCACCGCCAGCATCTCGAAGTCCGGACCCGCGAGCGTGGTGTAGAGCGCCTGCATCGCCGGCATCTCCTGGCGACACGGCTCGCACCAGGTCGCCCATACGTTCACGAAAACGACCTTGCCCTTCAGGTTGGCCAGACGCACGGCGTTCCCGTCGAGGTCGGCGAGCGAGAACTCCGGAGCCTGCCGGCCCACCATTGCCGTGCTCGGCTTGCAGCCGCCGACCGGAGCCGCGAGCGCGACGATCGCGGCCGTCACCGCGAGCCACCCGAGCGTCGCGCGCCGGGTGAGGAGCGCCGCGCCGTTCACGACGCGCGCCGTCCTTCCGGTGGCGCGACCGCAGCCGCCGCCCCGCCGCCCGCCGAGCCCGAGCTGCGCCAGATCTGCACGGCCCCGATCGCCATGATGGCGAGGCTGATGAACTGTGCCTCGGACAGGCCGAACGCAAAGCGAGGATTGATGCGCACGATCTCGACGAGGAAGCGCGCCGCGCCGCTCAACAGGAAGTAGAGCCAGAGCATGTAACCGTCGGGGTGCGGGGTGCGCCGGCGGCGCCACAGCACGAGGAATACGAGCCCGTAGAGGAGCGTCTCGTAGATGGGCGCCGGGTGCACGCGAACGTCGATCGGCAGGCCGTTGTCGCGCGTCCATTGCTCCCAGCCGATGATCGCCTTCGGGAAGCTCATCCCCCAGGGCAGCGTCGTCGGCCGGCCCCAATCACCGTCCCCCGCGAGTAGGCACCCGATACGACCGATCGACTGCCCGATGGCGAGCCCCGGAGCGATGCAGTCCGTGACCCGCCAGTACGGAAGGTGCCGGCGCCAGATGATCGCCGACACCGTGAGGAAGCCCCCGATCAAGCCGCCGTAGAAGACGAAGCCGGCGCCGGTGAACACGAATGCGAGCGGATCGCGTATGAACCCCTGCCAGTCGTCGACGAACGAGAGCACGCGCGAGCCGACGAGCCCGCCGACGGCTGCCCACACGACGAACGACGAGGCGAGCTCCGGATCGAGGTTCTTGCGCGCGAGCTCGCGCTGCACCACGTTGCCGGCGGTCAGAAACGCGATCGCCAGCATCACGCCGAAGCTGTAGATCGTGAGCGGTCCTATCGAGAAGACGATCGGATGCACGGCGCGGACCATACCGGAAGGGGTGCGGGCGCGCGAGTCGGGCCGAGCCCGGGGCGTGCGCGCGACGCCGGTTGCGTCGCGCTCCAGCCGTGCGTAGATGGGGCATGGCGCCGGCCGGCTTCTGGGCGATCGCGTCGGGGAAGATCAGCTTTCGTCGCGACGGCCGCTGGTACAACGACGACGAGCCCATCGACAACGCTCGTATCGCGAAGCTCTTCAGTCGCTGCCTGCGCGAGACCGCGGACGGCCGCTGGCAGATCGCGATGGCGGACGAGCGCGCCTTCGTCGAGGTCCACGACACGCCGTGGGTCGTGACCAGCGTCGGCGGCGATGCGGCGCGCGGCTACACCCTGCGCTTGAACGACGACAGCGAAGAGCCGCTCGATCCGGGATCGCTCAGTGTCGGCGAAGCGAACGTTCTCTACGCGCGGGTGAAGGACGGCCGATACCGGGCGCGCTTCCTGCGTCCCGCCTACTATCGGATCGCGCCGGCGATCGTGGAGCGCGCCGGCCGCTTCTTCCTCGCCGCGGGCGGCGGCGAGCACGCGATCGGCGGCGCCGCCGACGCGGACGGCGATCGCTGACCGGGCGATGCACGTCGCGCTCGTGGAGCCCGAGATCCCGCCGAACACGGGATCGATTGCGCGCCTCTGCGCCGCGACCGGCACGCCCCTCCACCTGATCGGCCGCCTCGGCTTCTCGATCGACGACAAGCAGCTGAAGCGCGCCGGCCTCGATTACTGGCCGTACGTCGACGTGCGCCGGCACGCCGACTGGGCAGCGTTCGCCGCCGCCGTTCCGGGGCGCCGGCTCGGCTTCTCGGCCCGCGCGACACGGCTCTACACCGAGGCCGCGTACGCGCCGGACGACGTGCTGGTCTTCGGATGCGAGACCCGCGGCCTGCCGCCGGCACTCAAGGAGGAGCTCGCCGCACATCTCTACGCCATCCCGATCACGAGCCAGCACGTCCGCAGCCTGAACCTGGCGACGGCGGTCGCCGTCGTCCTCTACGAAGCTATCCGCCAAACGACAGGCCGCTGAAAACGGGCGCCGCAGCCGCCGGCCGTTCTTCAGCGCACCGTCACGCAACGGCCGCGGCCGCAGCCGGAGCGGCCGCACTCCGCCTCGGGGAGCACGTAGCCCCAACCGATGGCCGCGATCGCCCGCTCGTCCCCGAAGCGGATCGCCGCTGCGTCGGCGGTCGTCGAGCAGCCGAGGCAGCGTGTGATCGGTCGCCCGTGCTCGTCGAGGTCGAGGTAGCCGAGCACCTCGGTCGCGCACACGCCGCAGCGGACGATCGGAAACACTGCCGGGTCTTCGGCGGACTCCATGCAACTCGTCTACCCCGCAGCCCGCAGCCGCGCCAAGTCCGTCACTGCAGCGGCGCCGGCGCCCCGGCTGAATCGGGAACCGGCGCCGCCAGGCGCGGCGAATTGAATCGTCGCCGCGACTCCAGTACAGACCGCAGGGTTCGTGGCTCGATGAGACGCGCACTCGCCTTCGTCGTCGTCGCGGCGTGGCTGGCATTGATCGCGGTCCTGGCGCGCAAGCACGTCGTGCCGGAATCGCTCGCGCCCGCCCCACCGCCGCTCACCGACCTCGCCGCCAGCGACGAGTGGTTCGGCCTCTACAAGGACGGCCGCAAGATCGGTCACGCGCGCCGCACGGTCGCGCCCCGTGACGGCGGGTGGATCTTCACCGAGGAATCGCACGTCACGCTCGCCATGCTCGGTACGTCGCAGGCGATCGCGAGCACGCTCCGCGCCGAGACCGACGCGAATTTCGCCCTCCGCACGTTCGCCTACACTCTGGTCACTCCGACTGCGACCTTCACCGCGACCGGCACGAGCGACGACCGCACGCTCCATGTCCGCTACGGTCCGAAGGGCCTGGAGGCGGACCTCGCAATGGCGCTCACCGAACCGATCGCGCTCCCGGCCACGCTCCGTCCCCGCATCCTCGCCGACCGCCCGGAGCCCGGCGCGCGCTACGCTGTGCCGGTCTTCAACCCGCTCACCGCGCGCAGCGAGCCGATGCTAATCGTCGTCGAAGCGCACGAGCGGCTGCAAACCGCCTCCGGTCCGATCGACACGCTCCGCATCGCCGAAGAGCACCAGAGCGTGAAGACCCGCGCCTGGATCGATGCCGAGGGCGGAGTCGTACGCGAGGAGGCTCTCCTCGGCTTCACCCTCGAGCGTGAGCCGCGCGTGCAGGCCCTGGCCGCGGCCGGCGACGTCGCCCCGATAGACCTCGTGGCGGCGACCGCCATCCCCGTAGACGGTGCGCTCGCGGCGCCGCGGCGAGCGGTTCGCGTCGTGCTCCGCGTGAGCGGCAAGGGGGTCGCAGCGATCCCGGACGATCCGCCGCGCCAGACGCGGGCCGGCGACCGCTTGACGATCACCGTCGAGCGCCGCCCGCCGCACCCGGTGCCGCTCGGCGACGTCCCGGCCGGCGCGGTTGCGGATGCGCTCGCTGCGAGCCCGTTCATCGAGTCCGACGATGCTGCCATCCGGGCGGCGGCACATGACGCTACGGGCGGTGCCGCCGATGCCCGCCTCGCCGCCGAACGCCTGCTCCACTGGGTGCATGGGGCGGTCGACAAGACCCCGAGCGTTACCGTGCCGAGTGCGCGCGAGGTGCTGGCGCGCCGGAGCGGCGACTGCAACGAGCACGCCGTGCTGCTGGCAGCGCTGGCGCGCGCCGCCGGCATCCCGGCGCGGGTAGTGGCCGGAGCGGTGTACGCGAACGACGGTTTCTACTATCACGCTTGGAACGAGCTGTGGCTCGGCAGCTGGGTGAGCGCGGATGCGGTCTTCGATCAACTCCCCGCCGACGCCACGCACGTGAAGCTGATCGAAGGCGGACTCGAACGGCAGATGGCGCTGATGGGCGTCATCGGGCAGCTTGCATTCGCGGTGGTGGAGGAGACGTCGGAATGATCCAGTGCATCGCGCTCCGCAAACAGTACGGAGAGCTCGTGGCCGTCCAGGATCTCGACCTCGAGGTCGCAGCGGGCGAGGTATTCGGCTTCCTCGGGCCGAACGGCGCCGGCAAGACCACGACGATCCGCATGATGGTGGGCCTCCTCGAACCGACGAGCGGCCAGGTGCTGCTCGGCGGCCACGATATCGCCAGCGCGCCGGAAGCGGCGAAGGCGCTGCTCGGCTACGTTCCCGACCAACCGTTCCTTTACGACAAGCTCACCGCGAACGAGCTCCTGCGCTTCATCGGCGGGCTCTACCGCGTCGCTCGTGGGGAGATCGCGCCTCGGAGCGAGGACCTGCTCGAGGAGTTCGGGCTCATCGAACACGCCGAGGAGCTGATCGAGACGTTCTCCCACGGAATGAAGCAGCGCCTGGCGCTGGCGGCAGCGTTGATCCACCGTCCTCGCATCCTGATCCTCGACGAGCCGATGGTCGGCATGGATCCGCAGGGCGCGCTGGCGCTCCGCCAGCTGCTCGGCGGACTCGCCGCGAGCGGCGTCGCCATCTTCCTCTCGACGCACAGCCTGCCGGTCGCGGAGGAGCTCTGCGACCGCATCGGCATCCTCGACCACGGCCGCCTGATCGCGCAGGGAACGCTCGCCGAGCTGCGCGCACACGCCGGCGAGATCCTCGGTTCCGCGCGCGGCAGCTCGCTCGAGTCGGTCTTCCTCTCCCTCACCCGCACCGCAGGCCGCCGCACGTGAGCGGCACGGACGCCGTGCCGCCTCCGGCGCCGCTCGCGGTGCTGCTCGCCCCCCGCGCTCTGGCCTCGCGAAACGCGCTCCGCCGCCGCCCTTTCCGCGCCTCGATCCTGGCCTTGCTCACCGCCGCGTTCTGGGTCGGCTGCTTCTTCTTGTTCGCGCACACGCTGCGCTTCTTCCAGACCATCACCACGCTCGGGCCGCTGCTGGCCGAGCGCCTCCTGCTGGTCCTGCTAGTGAGCTTCTTCGCGATCCTGCTGATCTCGAACGTCGTCACCGCGCTCACGACCTACTACCTCTCCGCCGACGTCCGCTTTCTGCTCGTAGCGCCGGTGCCGCGTCGACGCATCCACGAGGCGCGCTTCATCGAGACCCTGATCGCTTCATCGTGGATGGTGCTGCTCTTCGGCATGCCCGTCTTCCTCGCCTACGGCATCGTCTTCCACGCCCGCCCGCTCTACTACCTGGCGGCGCTCGCCGCCCTCGTGCCTTTTCTCGTCATCCCGGCGGCGCTCGGGGTGATGCTGACGACGGCGCTCGTCCTCGTCTTCCCGGCGCGGCGCATGCGCGACGTGCTGATCGTCCTGAGCGTGGCGCTCCTCGCGGGCGGCTATCTGGCGCTCCGCCTCGCCCGCCCGGAGCGCCTGGCGAGCCCCTCCGAGCTCGCCGGCTTCACCGCTTTCCTCGTCGCTTTCGAGGCGCCGGCGTCACCGTACCTGCCGACGACCTGGGCCGCCGACATCCTGCTCTCCTTCCTCGGCGACGAGCCGCGCGAGCCACTCTTCCATTTCGCTCTCCTCGCCTCGACCGCCGGCGTCCTCGCCATCGCCTGCGGGGCTTTCGTCGAACGCGTCCTGTTGACGGCGTGGTCGCGCGCGCAGGAGGGACGCACAAAACTGCGGCGCGGGCGCCTGCTCGGGCGCTGGCTCGACGCCGTCGCCCGCCCCCTGCCGCACCCGACCGGACTCCTCTTCGTCAAAGACGCGACGATCTTCTTTCGCGACGCGAGCCAGTGGTCGCAGCTCCTCCTGCTCCTCGCGCTCGTCGTCGTCTACGTCTACAACTTCTCGGTGCTACCGCTCGACGACGGCAGCCCGATCGCCGGCACGCTCCGGGAGGTGGTCGCGCTCGCCAATCTCGGCCTCGCCGCCTTCGTCACGGCGTCGGTCGCCGTCCGCTTCGTCTTTCCCGCGATCAGCCTCGAGGGCCGCTCGTGGTGGGCTCTGCGCACCGCACCGATCCCCCTCACGAGCATCTGGTGGGCGAAGTTCTGGATCGGCTTCCTGCCGCTAGCGATGCTCGGCGAAGCGCTGATCGTGATCACCGGGCGCATGCTCGGCGTCGCCCCCGGCCTCACCCTGGTATTCATGGCGACGCTCGTGCTCGTCGTCGCCGCCATCGTCAGCCTCGGCCTCGCCTTCGGCGCCGCCTATCCGCGCACCGACACTCAGAACGCCGCACAGATCGCGACCGGCTTCGGCGGTCTCGTCTATATGGTCGCCTGCCTCGCCCTCGTCTTCGCCGCGATCGCCCTCGAAGCCTGGCCAGTCTCCCGCATCTTCTGGTCGCGCTTCGCCGTCGCACCCCTCGGCCCCGGCGAGAGCCTCGCGGTCGCCATGTCGTTCGCTGCCGTAGCGGCGGTCACCGTCGGAACCTGGGAGATCGGCCGCCGCTTGGCGCTGAAGCGCCTGGCGCACTTCGGCGCGTGACGCATCGGCGCCGCGGGCAAGAGCGCGGGCCACGGCGCCGAAGGGATCTTGCGGCTCGCGGCGGGCCGCGGCTTCGATGAGGTCGAGGGCGGGACGGACGCCGCCGAGGCGCGCCGCCGCAGCCTCGAAGACGTCGAGGTCGGTGGTGTACAGCAGCACCTGCAGGAGGACGGCGTTGTTCAGGGGCGTGCCGCCGAACTTCTCGAAACGCTTCCCGTGGAACGGCAGCTCGGGGAATGCCGCGAGCGCTTCCCGGAAGATCGCGTCGCGTCCGGCGAGCGCGGTCGCCTCATCGGCCGACGCATAGAGCTCGCGCAGCCGACGGCCGAGGGCCTGCACGAACGTCGCGAAGACGCGCTCGTCTTCCCAGGCATCGCGCGCCTCGGCGGCGAGCGCCGCGCCGCCGGGGCGGGCGGCGAAGAAGTCGATCGCGGCGCGGTTGCCGACGAAGGTCGCGAGCGACTCGTTGAACGCGGTCGCGTGCGCGCCCTTCGCATAGAAAGTGTTGTGGTAGCTCTCGTGCAGTACGAGGTTCACGAGCGCGACGTCGCCCGCCTCGAGTTGATGGCGCAGCAGCGGATCGTCGAACCAGCCGAGGGTGCTGAACGCTGCCGCGCCGCGGATGCTCGTATCGAAGCCGCGCGCTGCGAGGCTCGCCGCCTCGGCTTCGGCCCGGGCGCGATCGAAGAACCCCTTGTAGGGCACGCTGCCGACGATCGGAAACCACCAGGTATGCGGCTCGAGCGAGGTGCGGGGCGTCGCGGTCAGCACGTAGAGCACCGTCGAACCGTCCACGTACGAGAGCGTCGCGAAGCTGCCGCCGACTCTAAGGCCGATCGTCTCGGCATAGCGGCGGGCCGCGAGGACGAGCTCGAGCTTGCGCCGCACCTCGGGGTCGAGATCGGAGCGAGCGAGCACGGTCGCGATCGGCTCGCGCCGCCAGAGGATCTTCGCTTCCTCGTACCCGGCCCGCAGCACGTAAGCCGGCGAGCATCCCGACGCCGCCGCCAGGATCGCGAGGGCGAGAAACAGCCCGCCTCTCGCAGCCGCTGCAGTTCGCGCTCCTCGCTCGCAATCCATCCGCGCCGACGTTCCCTAGCCCGCATCTTCCGTCGGGTCCACGACGCTGCGGAGTGCCCGCTCGCCGGAGGCGCGGCTCGCCGACCGTTCGCTCCTCCAGAGGCGGCGGCGAACGAGCGCCGTGCTCTGCGACCCGCCGGAGCGCGCATCGGCAGCGGCGGCGCCGCCCTCTCGGTCCCCGGCTGCCGCAGGCGGCCGCTGCGGCACCGTGCTCCCGCTAGGGCGCCATCCCGCGCCGGCGGAGACGTCGGCCTCCGAGCTCGCGCGCTGCCGCCGGCACCCCTCGGGCAGCACCGCGCCCGCAACCGCAGCGGCAATGGCGGCGTGGCCGCGAGCGCTCGGATGGTGGTCGGCGGGAAAGAGATACAGACCCACACGGCTCTCGGCAGCAGCGAAGCTCGGTGTCGCATCCACCACCTGGATGCCGCTCTCCGTCGCCATCGCTCGGATGCGGACAAATCCCCCGCGCAGGCTCGACGCGTAGAGCTGCTCCGGGCGCGGCAGGAGGACCAGGACCGGCCGGGCGCCCGCCCCCCTGGCGACATCGGCCATGGCGCGCAGCTCGCGTTCGGCTGCCGCCCAGCGAGTCGCCGTCGCCGCATCGTCCTCGCCGCGCAGGAGGCGCGTCGGCAGATCGGTCCCGGCTGCGACCTCGCGCGCCAGCCGCGCCAGGTCGGCGTCGCCGTGGACCGCGAGCCGGCGCCGGATCGCCCAGTAGCTCGCCGCCCTGAAGGCGGCGCTGTGCAGCTGCAGCTGCACGGCGAGCCCCGGCAAGGCGATGAACGGATTCAGCGATCGCGCCGCCTCTACGGCTTCCGGTCGCGGCGCCAGCGTGCCTTCCTCGGTAGCCACGAAATCGCCGCCGTCGGGGTTGTACAGATCGTTCTCGAGAAAGCCGACGATCACGAGATCGGGTGCGAGCTCGCGGACTCGGCGCGCCAGCGCGCGCGCCTCCTGGACGAGATCGTACCCGGGAACGCCGGCATTCAGCACCTCGATGCACTCCTCGCCCCACGCCCGGGCCAGGACCGCCGGCCAGGCATCGGCCTCCGCAACGCCGAGGCCGAAGGTGAACGAGTCCCCGATCACGACGGCGCGGTGCGCGCGTGCAGTCCGATCCCCGACCTCGGCGCCGCGGAGCCCGGCGGCATTGATGCGGATGCCCTCGCCGAGCGGTCCGGTGCCGCGCCAGCCCGGAATCAGCTCGTAGCCGACTCCGCCCGTCGCCGGCCGGTACATCGCCACCCGCGGCAGCGCCGCCGGCAACGAGACGCGGGCGGCGAGCTCGATCGTGCCGAGCGTCGCCGCGATCGCCACGACAGCCAGCGCCGGGCCGGCGAGCCTACGGCCCGCGCTCAACTACCGGCTCCGCCTCCGCGTCGGCGAGGGCGTACTGCAGCTCGTAGAGGCGGTTGTAGATTCCGCGCGCCGCGATCAGCTCGCGATGGGTGCCGATCTCGCGCACCACGCCGTGATGCAGGACGACGATGCGGTCGGCGTGCTCGATGGTGGAGAGGCGGTGCGCGATCACGAGCGCGGTGCGGTCGCGCATGAGCGTCGCGAGCGCCTCCTGGATCAGCATCTCGGTTTCCGTGTCGACGCTCGACGTCGCCTCGTCGAGCACGAGGATGGCCGGATCGTATGCGAGCGCCCGCGCGAACGCGAGCAGCTGGCGCTGACCGGTCGACAGGTTGGAACCGCGCTCGCGGAGCCGCTCGTGCAGCTTGCCGGGAAGCGCGCGGATGAACGGCCAGGCGTTCACCCGGCGGGCGACGTCCTCGATCGCGGCGTCGGTGATGTCCGGCCGCCCGAGCGAGATATTGCTCGCCACGTCGCCGCTGAACAGGAACACGTCCTGCAGCACGGTCCCGATCCGACGCCGCAGCGCCCGCAGATCCCACTCGCGGACGTCGACGCCGTCGACGCGAATCGCGCCCCGGCTCACGTCGTAGAAGCGCGACAGCAGCTTGATGAGGGTCGTCTTGCCCGATCCCGTGGCGCCGACGATGGCGACCTTCTCGCCGGCCGGCACGGCGAAGGTCACGTCGCGGAGGACGAATTCCTCGTCTTTGTACGCGAACCACACGTGGTCGAACTCGATCGCCCCGCGGCTGGCGGCCGGTGCGTGCCCGGACACCGGCGAGACGATCGTCGGTACGGTATCGAGCAGCTGGAAGACCCGCTCCGCCGAAGCCATCGCCGACTGCATGACCGCGTACTTGGTGCTGAACTCGCGGATGGGAATGAAGAAGCGCTGGATGTATTCGAGGAACGCGACGAGCGTCCCGAAAGCGATCGCGCCCGCGAGGATGTCGCCGGCGGCGTACCACACCATCACCGCCCCCGACATGCTCGCCAGCGCCTCCACCAGGGAGAAGAGCGCCGCCTCGTAGATGTTCGACCAATGGTTCGCCTGCCGGTAGTCGTCGTTCAAGGCGTCGAACTCGCCGAAGCAGCGGGCTTCACGCGCGAAGAGCTGAATGATCGTCATCCCGGAGAGCGCCTCCTGGAGGTACGCGTTCAGCCGGGCGATGCGCTCGCGGATCTGGCGATAGGTGCGGCGAGCCGCGTGGCGAAAGAAGTCCAGGCCCAGCACCAGCACCGGCATGAGCGCGAGCGCCGCCGCTGCGAGCCGCGCATCGAGGCTCACCATGATGACGACGATGCCGAGCATGGTCAGCACGTCCATGAAGATCGTCATGGCGCCGGCCGCGAACATCTCGTTCAGCACGTCGACGTCGGAAGTGAGGCGCGTGACCAGCCGTCCGATCGGATTGCGGTCGAAGTAGCTCATCGGCAGGCTCTGCACGTGCGCGAACACCTGCACGCGGAGATCGGCGAGGCTCCGCTGCGCCACCAGCATCGTGAGGTAGTACTGCACGTAGAAGAAGCCGCACTCGCCGACGATCGCGACTGCGTACACGAGCGCCGTACGGCCGAGACCGGCCGTATCGCCCGTGGTCACGTAGCGGTCGATGGCGAGCTTCAGGATGAACGGCTGCGCCAGCATGCAGGCGGCATTCAGCGGCAGGCACGCGATCGACAGCCAGAAAATCCCGCGATAGGGCTGGATGAACTGCCAGAGGCGGCGGATCAGGCGGGCGTCGTATGCCTTCCCCAGCGTCTCCTCGCCATGCGGATCGAGGGAGCGCTTCAGGCTTTCGCCGGCGGCGGCGTCACGCCGCAGCGGCGCTGCCGCCGGCTCGGCGCGGCGTGCGGCAGCCCTCACAGGGCTTCGAGCTCCTCGGCGAGACGCTGGCGCCGGAAGAGATCGGCGTAGACGCCACCGCCGGCGAGAAGCGACTGGTGATCGCCGACCTCGACGACACGGCCGGCGTCGAGCACGAGGATGAGGTCGGCCTCCATGATCGTCGAGATGCGGTGGGCGATGAGGATGCTCGTGCGCTCGCGCATGAAGCCGCGGAGACGCTGCAGGATGCGTCGCTCCGTTTCCGTGTCGACGCTCGAAAGGGCGTCGTCGAGGATCAGGATCGCCGGCTCCTTCAGCAGCGCCCGCGCCAGGGTCACCCGCTGCTTCTGGCCGCCGGAGAGCGTGATCCCGCGCTCGCCGACTATGGTGTCGTAGCCGCGCGGCAGCTCGGCGACATCGCGATCGAGCGCCGCGATCGCGGCGACCCGGGCGATCGCGGCGTCATCGGCCGCAGGGGCACCGAAGCGGATGTTGTCGCGGAGACTGCGCGAGAAGAGGAACGGATCTTGCGGCACGTAGCCGATGGCGCCCCGCAGGGTCGCGAGAGGAATGGTGCGTACGTCGCGCCCATCGAGCTCGACCGCTCCGCCGTTGACGTCGAAGAGCCGCGGCAGGAGCTGCACGAGGCTCGTCTTGCCGCTGCCGGTGCGCCCGACGATCGCGAGCATGGCGCCCGCCGGCAGGGTCACGTCGATGCCGGCCAGGGTGCGACGTCCGCCGGCGGCGCCCGGGTAGGCAAAGTCCACCTGGCGAAAGGCGAGGGCGCCGGCGAGCGGCCGGTCCAGCGGCGTTGCGTTCCGGTCGTCGATCTCCGGCGTCGCCGCGAAGATGGTCTCGAGCCGCTGCATCGCCGCCCGGCCGCGCTGCACGATCGAAAGCATCCAGCCGAGCGCCATGGTCGGCCAGGCGAGGATGTGGAGATAGCCGATGAACGCGACCAAATCGCCGAGGCTCAGCACCCCGCCGATCACGCGCAGCCCGCCGTACCAGAGAACGACGAGCGTCGTCATGGTGCTCACGCCGCGCATGACCGGCATGATCAGCCCGCGCACCTTCGCGAGCTCCATGTTCTGCGCCGAAAATTCCTCGTTGAGGCGCGTGAAGGCCTCGATCTCCGCCTGCTCGCGCCCGTAGGCCTGGACGACATAGATGCCGGAGAGGTTCTCCTGCACCCGGCTGCTCATCGCAGCTAGGCCCTCCTGGGTCTTGAGGGTGCGCTCCATTAGCTGCCGGCTCGTGCGCTTCACGATCGCGAGCACGAGCGGGTACGGAACCAGCGCCGCGAGGGTCAGGCGCCAGTCCATCGAGATCATGATCGTCACTGCGTAGACATAGTAGACCGGCGTGTTGATCAGGTTCAGGAAGCCGACGCCGAGCATCAAGCGCACCGCCGTGATGTCGTTCACCAGTCGCGACATCAGATCGCCGGTCTGCTGCGACTGATAGTAGGCGAGCGGCAGGCGCTCGAGATACGCGAAGAGGTCGTTCCGCAGGTCGTACTCGATGTCGCGGCCGACGTTGAAGATGAGGAACCGCGAGCAGGTCCGCACTACAGCCTGCACGATCGCCACCGCGACGATCGCCACCGCGAACCACCCCACCGCGGACACCGGACCGCGGGCCGCAATGGTGTCGACGGCGCGCTTCAGGAGATACGGCACCGTCATCGCCAGCGTACCCGTGGCCAGCAGGCACGCGAAGCCTAGCGCATAGCGGCTCCGGTAACGGATCATGTATGACCAGAGCCGTTGCATGAAGTCGTGGACTCATAACCCAGCGGTACCGGCGACGGAAGCTGGCGACGGCACCCGCCGCGGGATCATCAGCGCTTGAAGATCGCGCAGGTCATCACGCTCTTCCTGCCCGACTTCAGCGGCGGCGCCACGCTCGCCTGCGCAGCCGCGGCGCAGGCGCTGCGCGCCCGCGGCCACGAAGTCGAGATCTTTTGCGGACGTCCGCACCCCGGCGGCGAGCCGTACGCGGAGACGCACTGGGAGGTCGACGGCATCCCGGTGCACGGCGTGAACGCAGCGGCCGGCTACGATCCGTTCGCGGAGCGCGCGTTCCGCCATCCCGAGGTCGCTCCCGCGTTCACGCGCTTCCTCGATCGCATGCGGCCCGACGTCGTCCATTTCCACAGTATCCAGGCGCTCGGCGGCGACCTCCTGGCGCTCGCGGCCGCACGCGGCAGTGCCGTCGTCCTCACCATGCACGACTGGTGGTGGTGGTGCGCCCGCCTCTTCCTCGTCGATCAGCACGACTTCGTCTGTCCGCCCCGCGTCGATCCGGCGCGCTGTCACTGTGCGCCCGGCTTCGACTTCGGCGCCCGCCGCGCGCACCTCGACGCCTGCCTCGCGCACGTCGACCGCATCCTCACACCGTCGCGCGTGCTCGCCGCCGCGGCGATCGCCAACGGCGTCGCCGCCGATCGTATCCGGGTGCTGGCGAACGGCGTCGTGGCATGCGGACCGCGGCACGGACCGCGGCGACCCGGTCCGATTCGCTTCGGGTGGTTCGGCGGCCCGGACGCGCGCTTGAAGGGCCTCCCCACCCTCCTCGCCGCCGCCGAGCGCATGGCCTGCGGCGGCTTCGAGATCGTGCTCTATGCGGCCGGCACCGTGACCCGGCGCGGCCTCGTCCGGCGCCTCACCGACCGCGTCGGCGGTACCGTGCCGATTCCGCTCGCGATCGACGACCGCGTCCGCGTCGTACCGCCCTTCCCGCCCGCGGCACTGCCGGCAGTGCTGCACGCCCTCGATTGCCTCGTCGTACCGTCGCTCATGCGCGAGTCGTTCTCGCTGGTGACGCGCGAGGCGCTCGGCGCCGGCATCCCGGTGATCGTGAGCGACAGCGGCGGTCCGTTGGAGATCGTCCGGCCGGAGACGAACGGTCTCGTGTTCGCGACCGGCGACGCCGATGACCTCGCGGCGTGCATGCGCCGCCTCGTCCTCGAGCCCGGCCTCATCGAGGCGCTCGCCGCCGGCGCCGCGCATACGGCGATAGCGGATCCGGCGACGCAGACGGACGCGCTCGAAGCGATCTACGCCGAGGCGCGCGCGGAGCACCGCGCCCGGGGAGCCGGCGCGCTGCCGGCAGCGCCGCGCCGCCGCAGGCCGGCGACCGACGATATCGGACCCGTGCTCTTCCTCGCCGGCGCCGACGGGGCGCCGTATCGCTACCGCGTCGCCCACCTCCGCGAGCTGCTGGCGCAGCGCGGTGTCGCCGCCCGCGCCCTCTGGTGGAGCGACCCGGGCGCACCGGCCGCGATCGCGGCGGCGCGCTTGCTGGTCGTCTACCGGGTGCCGATCAGTTCCTGGCTCGAGGCCTGCCTCGCCTACGCGCGCGCCCGCGGCACGGCGCTCGTATTCTCGTGCGACGATCTCCTCTTCGACGCCGCGGCAACGCCGCACGACGCCCTCGCCGGGCTACCCGAGAACGAGCGCGCCTGGTGGCTGGCGGCGACCGACCGCTACGCCGCGACCCTGCGGGCCTGCGATGCCTTCGTAGGCGCCACCGAGCCGCTCGCCGCCGCGGCGGTGCGCCTCGGCCGGCCGGCGTGGGTCGTCCGCAACGGGCTCGGCCGGCGCGAGCTCGCCGTCGTCGAAGCGCTCGCCAAAGCCCGCCGGCCGCCCTCGCCCCGCGATCCCGTGGTGTTCGCCTACATGAGCGGGACGACCATGCACGAGCTCGACTTCGCGACCATCGCCCCGACGCTCGCCGGCCTGCTCGCCGCCCGCCGGCAGGTACGACTCCGCCTCGGCGGCCACCTGCGCCTGCACCCGGCGCTGGCGCCTTTCGCCGACCGTATCGAGCGGCTGCCCTTCCTGCCCTGGCACGAAGCCTATGCGGCGCTGGCGAACGCCGACGTGCAGCTGGCGCCTTTGCGCAGCGACGCCTTTAGCGACGCCAAGAGCGAAGTGAAGTACCTCGAAGCGGCAGCGCTCGGGATCCCGACCGTCGCCACCCCGACCCACGCCTTTCGCCGCGCCATCCGCTCGGGCGAGAACGGCATCCTCGCGGCGACGCCGGAGGCATGGAGCGCCGCGCTCCTGGCGCTCGCGGACGACCGCTCGCTGCGCCGCCGGCTAGGTAATCGCGCCCGCGAGGACGTCTTCCTGCACGCGACGCCGGAGGTGCAGGCCGAGTCGCTCGTCGCCGCGCTCGCCGCGATCGTCGCCGCGGCTCCCGCCGGCAGCGAAGAACCGCCGAGCGACGCCCGCGCGGCGCCGCCGACGCCGGCCAGCTTCGCGGCCGAGGTCGGCTGCTCGGCACTCGCACCCGACGATCTCGACCCGGGAACCGCCGTCGAGGCGAGCGACACGCCCTCGGGCTTCCTTCTCGCGGGTCGCAGCATCGGCCAGCGCTTCCGCGCCAGCGCCGACGATCTTTGCCGCATCGACGTCCGCGTCGGCACCGACGGCCGCCGCCACGACCAGCGCCTCGTGTTCCGCCTCGCCGACGCTGCCGACGCGACCCGTACCGTGCTCCGCACAGGCAGCGTCGACGCCGCGACGCTCGCGGACGGCGCCTGGGCCGCGGCGTCTTTCGCGCCGCTCGCCGCCAGCGCCGGCCGCGAGCTGTATCTGTGGATCGAGTCGGCCGACGCCGTCGACTCGGCGGTCACTCTCTGGACCTGGCGCGCACGCGGCGGCGGCGTGGCCACCTCCGGCCTCCACCTAGACCACGCGCCGGCGTCCGGGAGCCTGACCTTCCGCACCTACCACCGGCCGCGCGCCGCGCGCACCTGATTCCGCGGCACGCGGAGAGGATGCGGCCGGCTCGACGCCCGCACGCCGGGCGTGCCGGTGATCCCGGCTACACGGACTCGCGCAAAACGAAGCGCAGCCCGTACCCGGTCTCGAGCGACATCGCATCCGACAGCGGGTCCTCGACGACGTCGATCGTGACCGCGGCGGCAGCGAACGGCCGCACCATGGCCGCCTGGAGATAGACCGGCACGCCGACGACCTCGCCGACCAGCTCGGCGCCGGCCAGCACGGCGTCCTCGAAGAGGTGCGGCGCGGTGCCTTCGCAGCAGCCGCCGTCGATCGTGAAGGTGAGCGTCCCCCGCCGTTCGGCGCGCACGCGGGCTACGACTTCGGCAGCTTTCGGGGTGATGCTGATGGTCGGCATGATCACGCGGCTACGGAGTCGGTCCCGAGCACTCCGGAGCCGGAGTGCTCGGGACCGCAGTGGCTTGGCGTCTAGTTCAGCAGCAACTGCAGGTAGAACTTGCCCTCCGGCGGCGTGTCCTCGCCGACGTGGATGTGCTTGAGCTCGTGGTACTCGGCGAGCCCCCACTTGCCGAGCTCGCGGCCGACACCGCTCTGCTTGTAGCCGCCGAACGGGAATCGCAGGTTGATCATGTGGTAGTCGTTGATCCACACGGTGCCGGTCTCGATCCGCTTCGCGACCGCCACCGCGCGGTCTTTGTTCGCCGACCACACGGCGCCGCCGAGACCGTAGACCGAGTCGTTGGCGATGCGCACGGCCTCGTCCTCGTCCTTGTAGCGGATGACCGACACCACCGGACCGAAGATCTCCTCCTGGGCGATCCGCATCTTGTTGTCGACGTCGTCGAAGATCGTCGGCTCGAAGTAGTACCCCTTGTTCATGGCCGCCGGACGCTTGCCGCCGACGACGCACTTGGCGCCCTGCTCCTTGCCGATTCCGACGTACTTCTCCACGGTCTCCCGCTGCGCGGCGCTGACCAGCGGACCCATGCCGGTCGTCGGATCCATCGTGTCGCCGATCTGAATGCGCTGGATCCCGGCGATCATCTTCTCGATCAGCTGGTCGTGGATCTTCTCGTGCACCAGCACCCGCGTCCCGGACTCGCAGATCTGGCCCTGGTGCAGGAAGGTGGCGAAGAGGGCGCCGAGCGCGGCGGTGTCGAGATTGGCGTCGTCGAGGATGATGTTCGGCGACTTGCCGCCGAGTTCCAGCGTCACCTTCTTCAGCGTCCCGGCGCCGAGCTGCATGATGCGCCGCCCGACCTCGGTCGAGCCGGTGAAGGCGATCTTGCCGATGTCGGGGTGCATGGCCAGCTCCTCACCGGCCGTGCCGCCCGGACCGCTGATGACGTTCACGACGCCGGCGGGCACCCCCGCCTTGGTGCAGATCTCGCCGAGCATGAGCGCCGTCACCGGCGTCACCGACGCCGGCTTGATGACCACCGTGTTGCCGGCGGCGAGCGCGGGCGCGATCTTCCAAGCCGCCATGATGAGCGGGAAGTTCCACGGCGTGATCCCGGCGCAGACGCCGATCGGCTCGCGCACCACGAGGTTCTTCGACGGCACCGGCACCATCTCGTCGAACTCCTCGCAGATCATCGCCTTGTACTCGTCCCCGCAGATGAACTGGCCGAAGTGCATGAAGGTCTGGGCGGCTCCCGGAATGTCCATGCTCATCGCCTTGCGCATGGTGCCGCCGCCGTCCTGGACCTCGGCGGCCGCGATCTCGTCCTGGCGCTCGAACATCGCCATGGCGACCTTCTGGAGGATCTCGCCGCGCTCCTGCGGCGACTTGTTGCGCCACACGCCGCGGTCGTGCGCCTTCTTCGCCGCGGCGACGGCCTTGCGCACGTCCTCACGATCGGCGACGGCGACCGTCGCCCACGGCTCCTCGGTGGCGGGATTGATGGTGGGCGCGGTCTTGCCGCCCTTGGCGGCGTGCCACTCCCCGTCGATGAACAGTCCGAACTCTTTCATGGGTGGCTCCTTCTCGGCGCCGGTCGAGTGGTCGCGCCGCCCGGGTGGCGGCGGGGAACCGGGCGCCGGAAAGGTAGTCAGCTCGGCGACATTGCGTCAAGAGCCAGACTGCACCGAGCCCGACTGCACCGCGGCGCCGGACCGCACTGGCGGCGGAGCGTGCACCGAGGCGCGCCCTGCTGCGCCCGCGTTCGCTGCCACGGCGGATTTGTGCTGAAACGCCGCGCGGAGGAATTCCCGTGTCCGAGCCCAACGTCACCCGCGAGCAGCGCGACGGCGTCGCCATCCTCACCCTGAACCGGCCGAGCGCCGCCAACAGCATCGATCTTCCTCTCGCCCGCGAGCTCATGCTGGCGGCCATCGCCTGCGACGACGACCCCGAGGTGCGCGCCGTCGTATTGACGGGGGCCGGCAAGATGTTCTGCGCCGGCGGCGACCTGCGCTCGTTCTCGGGCGCCGGCGCCGCGGTAGCGAGCCATCTGAAGGAGCTGACCTCCTACCTGCACGCAGCGATCTCGCGCCTGGTGCGCATGGATGCGCCCGTGATAGCGGCCGTCAACGGCATGGCTGCCGGCGCCGGCTTCTCCCTCGCTGCCGCCGCCGACCTAGTTATCGCTGCCGACACGGCGGGCTTCGTCATGGCGTATACCCAGGCGGGGCTCGTTCCCGACGGCAGCTCGACCTTCTTCCTGCCGCGGCGGATCGGCGACCGCAGAGCTCGCGAGCTCATGCTCACCAATCGCCGCCTCAGCGCCGCCGAGGCGCTCGAGTGGGGACTGGTGAACCGGGTGGTGCCGGCCGAGCGGCTGCTCCCGGAGGCAACGGCGCTAGCAACCACCCTCGCCGCCGGCCCGACGCGCGCCCTCGGCGCCGTGAAGGCGCTCCTGAACGAATCCTTCGAGCACGGCCTCGAAGCGCAGATGGAGCTCGAAGCGCGCGCCATCGCCGCCGCGGCGGGCACCAGCGACGGCCGCGAAGGAGTTCGCGCCTTTCTCGAGAAGCGCAAGCCGGAGTTCACGGGACGCTGACGCCGGCGACGAGGCACCCGCCGCTCACTCGCTGCGCGCCGCCGCCCGCCACGCCTCCAGCACCGGCTCGGCGAGCCCGGCGCCGATCGCCGCATTCAACGCCGGTCCGTAGTGTCCGCGCGGCCGGAACGACGCCGGATCGTCGGCGCCGGCGGTGCCGGCGAGGGGGCTCACCAGCCGGTGGCGGCGCGCCAGATCGCCGAAGACGTCGCCGTACCAGAGTGCGCCGCCGCGGCGAAGCGTCGCGAGATCCTCGCGGCGCGGCAGATCGACGACGAGGAACGCCGCGGAGGCGCTGGCGACGTCTTCCGCGAACGCGGCGACGATCCGGCTCGCCAGGCTGCGCGTTTCGGCGTCGAGATGCCAGGGATCGGTGCTCGCCAAGGCCGGTGCGAGGAGTGCGGCGACCTTCACGTGCAGCCACCAGCGTCCCGCGAACGGCGCCCCGAAGCGCTCGTAGGCGAACAGCGGCTCCGCTTCGAGCGCCGCGAAGGCGCGCGGCAGCTCTGCGGGAGGGATCGTCGGCACGTTCAGCAACACCAGCGCGCCGCCGCGTTCGACGAAGCGCGGCTTCGACAGCGGCACCTCGCTGCGCTCGAAATAGAGCGGTCGGAAGACGTTGACGTTGCGCAGCACGTCTTCGCCCTGGAAGCCGAACACCACGACGTCGGGTCGATAGCGTCGCCCGTCCCGCCGCCAGCGCAGATAGGCCTGGTCCATGCCATAGGCATTGGCGCCGAAGTTCAGGACCTCGGCGGCGACGCCGCGGTCGGCGAGCCGGCGCTCCAGTGCCGCGCCCCACGTCTGCTCCTGACCGACCTCGTCGCCGAACGTGAACGAGTCGCCGAAGAGTGCTACCCGGAGCCCCGGCGCCGCGCGTTCCACGGGTATGTCCCGGTCGGTTCGGATGCCGCCGGCGTCGACACGGCTGAGACCGTCCGCGCTGCGAGCTCCCGGTCGCGGCGACCAGCCGAGCTCCGGGTCGTAGGCCAGGAACGACGTCCCGGCCTGCAGCCTGGAGAGCGTCGCTGCGATCTGGCGCTGCGGCAGGCGGTAGGGCTGAAGACGGCGGTCGTACAGCCATTCCTGTCCGTCGGCGTCGCGATGGACGAGGGCGCGAACGATCACCTCGCCAAGCAGTATGGCGAGCGCCGTGGAAGCGATCACCAGGACCGCAGCGACGCCGAGCTCGCGCGCCGACCACTCGGAACCGAGCGCCCGCACGGCGCTTCCTTAGCCCGCAGCCGCCCGCGGAACAAAAGGCGGCCGCGGCGTCGATTGCCGCTCCGGAAGCGAGGCGGTAGGCTCCGGCGCCGATGGCGTGGGAGCGCGTGCAGCTGCCGGAGAGCCCCGTGGCCCGCGGCTTCCTCGACGAAGTCGGGACCATCACCGAAGCCCTCGTCCGCCTCGCCGAGGCGCACCCGGACTTCGCCTGCCTCGTGTTCTACGACCGCTCGGGGCGGGAGGAGCGCCTGACGCTGGGACGGCTCCTGGCGCGCGCCGGCGCCGTCCGCGCCGTCCTCGAAGCCCGCGGCCTGCAACGCGGCGGACACGTGCTGACGATCCTGCCGACGGGCGCCGAGCTCGTCGCCGCCTACGTCGGGACGCTCCTCGCGGGCGGCGTCCCGGCGCTCGCTTCGACACCGACGCAGCGCGCTGCCGAGCCCGCCGCCTACCGACGCCTGATCGGCGGCATGCTCCTATGCGGCCCGGCGCACCTCGCCTACTGCGACGACACCAGCGCCGCGATCCTGCGCGCGGAGAGCGCCGCGGCGCCGGCGGGCGGCTTCGTCGGCCCCGCCGACGTGGACGCGGCCGGCACGGTCCGGGAGCGGGCGGCGATCCTGCCCGACCCCGACGACGTCGCCACCGTCCAGTTCTCGTCCGGATCCACGGGTCCGCCCAAGGGCATCCGCCTCTCCCATCGCGCCATGCTCAACAACGTCCGCGCCATCCGTGACGGCCTCGGCATCGGTCCGCGCGACGTGAGCGTCAACTGGATCCCCCTCTATCACGACATGGGGCTCATCGACGCCTTCCTGCTGCCGCTCCTCTGCGGGTGTCCGACGGTGCTGATCCCCACCACCGACTTCATCCGCGAGCCGCGGGTGTGGCTCGCGGGACTGCACCGCTATGGCGGCACGCTGTCGTGGGCCCCGAACTTCGCCTATGCGCTCTGCGTCCAGCGTCTGCGCGAAGAGCAGCTCGCGGGCCTCGACCTCTCGTCGTGGCGCCTCGCCATCAACGCCGCCGAACCCGTGCTCGCCCGCACCATCCGTACCTTCACGGAACGCTTCGCTCCCTACGGCTTCCGCGCCGCGGCGATGACGCCCGCCTGGGGGCTCGCCGAGAACGTCACCATCGCGACCGCTCATGGCGAGGGCGAACCGCGCATCGAGACGATCGACCGCGCGGCCCTCGCGGCGCACGGCGAAGCGCGTCCGACCGACGGCGCCGGCATCGAGTCGGTGGCCATCGGTCGCTGCCTGCCGCGCTGCACCATCGAGATCCGTGAGGGCGGACGCGTCCTCGCGGATCGGCGGATCGGCGAGGTGTGGCTGCGCAGCGACTCGCTCTTCGCCGGCTACCATCGCGACCCCGAGCTCACGGCCCGCACCCTGGTGGACGGCTGGCTGGACACCGGCGACCGCGGCTACCTGGCCGACGGGGACCTCTTCTTCGTCGCGCGGAGCAAGGACCTGATCATCGTCGCCGGCGAGAAGTATGCTCCGAACCACATCGAAGCGGCCATCAACGAAGTCCCGGGCGTCCGCGCCGGGTGTGTCGTCGTCTTCGGCGTCGTCGATCCGGACCGCGGCACCGAGGACGTCGCCGCCGTCGTCGAAACCAGATTCGCCGAGGCCGACGACGCGGCGGCGACGCGCCGCGAATCGGCGCTCGCCGAGCTCGCGGGCGCCATCCGCAGCCACGTGACCCGCACCACCGGCCTCGCCATCCGCCACCTCGAACTCGTACCGCCGGGCGGTATCCGCAAGACCACCAGCGGCAAGCTCGCGCGCGCCGCCACCCGCGAGCGCTACGCCGCCGCCTTCCTCCCCGGGTGATGCGCTCGCGCCGCCGCCGGCCGCTCCGGCAACGTCCGGAGCAGCGCCACACGTGAGCACCGGTCTGCGCGCGCGCTGGGAAACGCTGCGCTACGGGACGCTCCTCCCCTGGGCCGCGCGCAGCCGCCGCGCCGGCGGCGGCTACGCCCGACTCTGCGCCGGCGTCGAGTCACGGCTCGACGCCGGCCGCTGCCGGGCCGCGAGCGCCCGCATCGAGCGCTGGCTCGCGATCGACGCTCGGCGCGCAGCTGCCGTCGCGCGCGCGGCGCTCTACTCGGAAGCGCGCGAAGAAGCCGACGTCAGCTGGTACATGCGCCATCCGAACGATCTGGCGGGCGCCTTCCGCACGGCGACGCCGCCGCCGGCCGGCGCCGACCCCGCGATCTGGGCAACCCTCCACTTGGGCAGCCCAAACCTCGCCTTCGTGTACCTGCGCCGCCTGCAGGGCCTCGACCTGCGCCTCATGGCGCGACCGCTCGACGACTCGAACCCGATGTCGGCGGCGAAGCGCGCCTGGGGCCGGCGCAAGGTGGCCTGGCTCGAGCACGCGACCGCGACCGAGTTCCTGGGCACCAGCGCCGAGGACCTGGGAGCGGCGCGCGCTCGTCTCGTCAAAGGAAGATCGCTCTTCGCCCTCATGGACGTCCCCGGTGACATCGTCGCCCGCTCGGCGACGATCAGTCTCTGCGGCGAACGCGTGCGCATCGCCGCCGGCCTGTTCGTGCTGGCGGCGATCGCCGGCGTGCCCGTGCGCCCCGTGGTCGCCGTCGCCGGGGCCGGCCGCATCGACATGCACTACGGGAACCCGATCGCGTCGGTCGGCAAGGATCCGCCCCTGGAGGCGATCGGCCGCGAGCTCGAAGCGATCATCCGCCGCTGGCCCGGAGAGTGGTGGCTCTGGCCCTATCTGCCGGCGCCGGCGGAGGAGCGTTAGCGGGACGCCGCGGCGCCCTGCGCCTCTTCGACGAGGGCTACGATCTGCGGCAGGGAAAGCCCCGCCGTCAGGCGCTCGCCGTCGATCTCGATCGCGAACTCTTCGTCGAGCGCCGCGGCGAGCTCGGCCAGCGACAGTGAGTCCACCGCCGCGATGGCGTCGAGGCGGGCCGGGCTTGCGAACATGGTCGGCGGCACGCGCAGGACCCGGGTCAAGACGTCCCGTACCCGCTCCGTCGTCGCCCCGCGCATAGCGGGCCTGCTTACCACCCGCGATCCGCTCCCGCCACCGCGCGCCCGCGTCACACGCCTCGCCGCGTCACCATCACCTTCACCGTTTCGGCCATGATCTTGAGATCGAGGGTGATGGAATAATTGTAGATGTAGGCGAGGTCGTACTTGAGCTTGTACGCCGGACTCGTGTGGTACTCGCCGTTCACCTGGGCGAGGCCGGTGAGTCCGGGCTTCACCTGCAAACGCTCCAGGTAACCCGGGATCTCCTCGGCGTAGCGGCGCGCGAACTCCGGACGTTCGGGCCGCGGGCCGATCAGGCTCATCGTGCCGTTCAGGACGTTCCAGAGCTGCGGGATCTCGTCGATGCGGCTCGCGCGCAGCAGGCGTCCGACCGGCGTTACCCGCTCGTCGGCGTGGCTCGCGAGCACCGGACCGCTGCCCTGCTCGGCGTTCTCGAACATGGTTCGGAACTTCCAGATCGTGAACTGCGCGCCGCCCTGCCCCACCCGCCGCTGGCGGTAGAAGATCGGCCCCGGCGAGCCCAGCTTCACGGCGACGGCGGCGACGAGCACGATCGGCAGGGTGGCGACGAGCAGCACGCCGGCCACCAGGAAATCGGTGCAGCGCTTGAATAGATAGGCGAGATCGTCGCGGGGATTCTTCACCACCTCGACGACCGGGATGTCGTGGATACGGCCCGACGATACGCGCCCGACCAGGATGTCGTACACCGACGGCACGACGCTGACGCGCGGCCGGCGGTTCTGCCGCAGCAACCGGTCCACGAGTCGGTCGCGCCACGAAAGCGGCGAGAGCAGGACGATCTCGCCGACGTCGTGCTCGGCGAGGAGGCGCGGCAGATCGGCCGCCCCGCCGAGCCACGGCAGACCGCCGGCGAGCCGCGGCAGCGTGTGTCCGTTGCCGGCTCCGTCCGCCGGCACCGCGACCGCGCCGACGATGTCGACGTGGTGGAGGCGCGGTTCGCCGACGCCTTCGAGGAACTGAGCGATCTCCTCGGCGGTCCCGACCAGGAGTACGCGCGTCGGCGACGATGCCGCCAGGCGCCGCCCGACCCAACCGCGGATGGCGGCGACGCCGGCGGCGTTGACGAGCCAGTAGACGACCAGCACCGAGCGCGGGAAGCTGACGTCGCCGCTGAAGAAGTAGAGCGCGGTCGTCGCCAGCATGTGGACGAAGAGCGCGACGACGCTGTTGACCATGGGCCGGAAGCCGGCGCGCAGCGCCCGCAGGTCGTAGAAGCCGAAGAAATAGAGGGTGACGAGCTCGGCGAGGACGATCGCCGGCAGCATGTGTCGCAGCTCGAAGACCCTCGCCGGCGGCAGGAAATCGGCGGTCAGCGGCAGCGGAAAATAGACGCGGAGGAAGAAGGCGATGGCATAGGCGACGACCGCCCACAGGAGATCGCAGAGGATGAGCAGCGCGATCGTGCTCTGCTCGCGCAGGCCGCGGCGTTCCATGACCGGTCAGCTCCCGGCGCCGCCGCCGGCTACGGGCCAGCGCTTCGTCGATGCCAGGACGCGCCAGCCGTTGTCGATGCCGCGGCGAATCCGCCAGAGCGCGTGGACCCGGGCATAGGCGCGCGCCGCCAGCGCCAGGATGACCAACGGGTACTCGCGCGGCGCGATCTCGCGCACGAACCGCCGCCACGGATAGACGCCGAAGCCGTGCGCGTGATGGAGCTCCGGAAACTCGCGCACGAGCTGGAGCTTGCCGACCTCGTTGCGGACCCGCTGGCGGAGGTAGTCGCTCCAGGTCGTCGGCGGGCGCAGGCGGACGACGGCGCCGGGCTCTTTCGCGAAGCGCTCACGCCCGAGACGGACCGAGAGGTACGCGTCCTCGTGCAGCACCGAGGCCGGCATCGGCTCGGGGAGCGCCGCCGAGCGCAGCGCGTACAGCCGCCCCGGCACGTTGCCGAAATCGAAGCGATGCGGCAGCGCCGCCACCCGGGCGACGAGGCCGTCGGCGGACGTCAGCAGCGGCTCCTCGCGGCCGGCGGCGATCGCGAGCTCCGGCGAGCGCGCGAGCCGGCGCACGAGCAGCGGCAGCGCCGCCGGTGCGACGCGCACGTCGGCGTCGGCGAAGACGATCACCGGCGCACGTGCCGCGTCGCGGATCGCATTCCAGGCGGCGGTCTTGCTGCGCAGCGGCAGCCGCAGAATGCGCACGCACGATCCGCACGCTGGCGGTGCGGCCCCGGGCGGCACGAGCGGCAGTCCGGCGCCGTGCGCGAAGGCCTCGGCTCCCGCGACCGCAGGCGCCGGCTCCTCGGGGCCGTTGACGGCGACGATCGCCTCGAAGGGCTCTTCCAGTCCGGCGGCGCTGGCAGCGAGGCTCGCGAGCGTCGCCGGCAGGTCGTCCTCGCCGGTGCTCGCGGGCACGCCGATCGTAAGCGCCGGCGGCCGCGCGGCGCGGTCGAACGCCGTCATGCCGCCCGGCGCAGCGTCGCCGGCGTCGGCCGCGTGAGCAGGTAGCCGTGCTTCCAGAAGAAATAGCCGAGCCCGTAGACGTGGCGCATCGTCAGCGCCGAGAGGAGCCTGCGGGTCACCCGACGCTCCAGGTGCACGACCACGGCCTCGGGCACGTACTCGACCCCCCACCCGGCACGATGCAGGCGCAGGCAGAGATCGACGTCCTCGGGTCCGTAGAAGATGCGCTCGTCGAGGAGGCCGACCTCGTCGAGCGCAGTCTTGCGGATCAGTTGGCAGGCGCCGATCACGTAGTCGACCGGGCGCACGCCGGCATGATCCCACCAGCGCAGCTCGACATCGTCCGTCACCGCAGCCCCGCAGCGCGCCGGCAACCGCCGCAGCAGCTTGTCGGCGAGCGTCGGAAAGCGTCGGCAGCTGTACTGCAGGGTGCCGTCGGGGGCGACGAGCTTCGGACCGACGAGGCCGACCCGGGGAGCGGCCCGCAAGCGCGCCACCAGGGTCGCGAAGGAGCCCGGCGCCGGCACGGTGTCGACGTCGAGGAGAGCCACCATCTCGCCGCGGGCGCGGCGCAGGCCCTGATTGCGGGCCGGCGCCACGCCGCGATTGGTGGCGTTGGTGATCGTCACCAAGCCATGGTGGCGGGCGAGCAGCTCCGCAGTGCCGTCGCGGGAGCCGTTGTCGACGACGATGACCTCGGTCGGGATCGACGCCGTCGCTGCCGGCAGCGCCTCCAGGCACGCCGCCAGCAGGGCGCGCGAGTTCCAGGTCAGGATCACGATCGACACCACAGGGGCTTCCCCGCCTGGACCTCCGACGAACCAGCGGGCCGCTTCTGTCACGCCCCCTCTATCCCAGGAGCCCGTGGGGCCCGCAACCGCGCCCGATCGGCGCGGCGGCCGGCGGCATCGCCGCCGAGGCAGAGCCCGACCATGCCGAGATAGCGGCGCGCGCGCGCTACGGCCGCGGCATCGCCGCGCCGCGCCGCCCACGCCGCCGCAGCGCCTTTGCCGGCGAAAGCCGCCGCCGCTGCCGCCCGGAAAGCGAGCTCCGCGAGGCGTCCGCGCCGGCGCCGGAAGAAGCGCAGGGTGCCCCGCAGGACGGCGCGATCGCGATCGCTGCCGTAGCGGACCGCGCCGCTCCGGTTGCCGTGGTGCACCATGGTCGCTTCGGCGCAGTAAGCGATCCGCCAGCCGGCGGCCGTGAGGCGATGGCAGAGGTCGAGGTCCTCGCCGTACATCTCGTAGGCCTCGTCGAAGCCGCCAAGCGGTGCGAGCGCGGCGCGGCGCGCGAGCAGGAAGGAGCCGTACACCCAGTCGACGAGCCCGCTAGCCGCCGGCGCCGTGCCGCGCGGCCCGCGGCGCCGCGCGCCGAGCGCCGCGGCGACGAGAGCGCGCACGCTGTGGAAGCGGTCGACGGTCGGCTGCGGCGAGCCGTCGGTGTTCAACGTGCGGCAGCCGACCACCGCGACCGCGGGCTCGCGCTCGAGGTGCGCGAGCGCCAGCGGGATGGCGTCGGGAGCAACGGCCGCATCCGGGTTCAGGAACAGCACGAACGGCCGCCGGCTCGCCGCGAAGCCCTGGTTGGCTGCGGCGGCGAAGCCGCGGTTGCTGTCGTTGACGACGATCCGCGCCGCCGACGCGCCCCGGCGCACCGCTGCGACCGTGGCATCGGTCGAAGCATTGTCGACGACGACCAGTTCGGCGCCGGCGGCGAGCGCCGGCGCCAGCGACGCCAGGAGCGGCGGCACGTCGTCGGCGTTCTGCCAGGTCACGACGACGATAGCGAGGTCGGCGAGGGTCGCGGCCATCGCCTGCGGCGTCACGCGGCCTCGCTGGTCAGTCCATGGAGCGCGTGGCAGGCGTCGCCGAGGAGGATGCGATAAGCGCGCGGCACCGAGGCGGCGAGCGCATCGAGATTGTGGACCGACGTGATCCGCTGCACGACCTCGGCGAGCGTGCGCTCGGCCGCGGCGCACGCCGCCCGCTCGCCCGCCGAGGGCGCGTAGATCCCCCAGCGCTCGGCGTAGCGCAGGTTCTCGATCGAGTGGCCGAGGAACTGGAGCTTGGCGGCGTCGGCGTTCAGCTGCTGCGCCGGGCTCGCGAGCGCCTGATCGATCAACGCCACCTCGGCGCCGAGCCGGAAGTACGCTGCCCGGGTCAGGTCGCGGACGCGCTGGCGCAGCCCCTTCGCCTCGTAGCCGTGACGGAGCGCATCGTAGAGGCCGTAGAGCACGTGGCTGCCGTTGCAGGCATAGGTCTGCAGCACACTGCGGCCGTACGCCTTCGCGCCGCGCATCGCGGCGACGGTATCGGCGAATCCAAGCTCCGCTGCCTGCGCCGCCGTCTCGACCAGCGCCGCCACCGTGAAGGTCTGACCGTCGGCGTTCACGAAGCGATCGGCCGACGGCGGCATCGCCGCGGTGAAGACGCTGAGCGTCCACGACAGCTCCGGGCCGGCGATCGTCGGCGAGAAGAGGGCCTTGGCGCCGGCGAGGAGATCGTCGACGCCGATCGCGCCGCCGGCGGCGGCGAAGCGCCGCGCCGGCGGCACTCCGACGGCGTCCATGATCTCGAGGAAATGGTTCGGGTGGGCCTCGACGTGGATCGGAAAGCCGACCCACTCGCGGCCGCCCTTCGGCGTCCGCGTCGCATAGCGCGCGACCACGGCGTCGAGGATCGGACCGCCGGCGCCCTGGACGTCGGCGCCGAGCGCCAGCACCACGTGCATCGACACCCAGGGATCGCCGCTCGCGATCGCTCGCTGCCGCACCAGTGCGCGCAGGGCCGCGATCGTCTGCGCGTCGCCGCCGGCGGCGGCGCCGGCGGCGCGCGGGCGCACTGCTGCGAGGGCTGCGGCGCCGGCTGCGAGGCCGAGGAATCGTCGTCGCGTCCAAGCCATCATCGGCGGATTCTCGCAGTCTCAGCGCCGTTCGGAAAGGCGGGCGTCGAGCTCCTCGATGCGCCCCTCGAGCTCGGCGATGAAGTCGCCGAGTCCGTCGGCGCCCGCGACCGTAGCCGCCCCGAAGACGCGCGCCAGATCGCCGGTAAGGACGACGTCCCGCTGCGCCGCCCAGTAGGCGCGGCCGAAAGCGCTCGGGCGGAACGGCTCGCGGAAGAGCGGCACGATCTCGGCGTCGGCGCGGCGCCGCCTCGCCTGCACGGCGGCGCGGGCGGCGGCGAGCGCGGGACGCCAGGCATCGAAGGCCCGCTCGGCGGCGGCGAACGCTTCCGCCTCGGCGCCGGCGGCCAGCCGTGCTCGCGCTGCGAGCAGCGCTCGCGCCGCCGGCAGGACGACGTCGAGATTCGCATCGTCGTAGTTCTTGAAGCAGGAGGCGAGCGCGTTCCGCTCGAGGAGGAAGCGCCAGCGCGCCGGCTCCATGCCCGAGCCGCGATGACGGTGGTAGGCGATCGCCGCCGGCACGTAGAGCACCCGTTCGCCGAGCACCCAGAGGCGCCAGCCGAGGTCCACGTCTTCGAAATAGGCGAAGTAGTCGGCGTCGAAGCCGCCGGCGGCGAGGAACCGCGCCCGGTCCACCGCCAGGGCGCCGCCGCATCCGAAGAGCGCCGGCTCGGGAGCCGCCGCCGGATCGGCAGCGTACGGGCGACCCCAGCCGCGATGGCTCCCGTGGCCATGGAAGTTCATGGCAGCGCCGCCGAAGTCGACGCGGGCGCCGTCCCAGTCGAGGATGCAGCTCCCCGCTGCTGCGGCATCGCCGGCGCCGAGCGCCTCGACGAGGTGCGCCAGCCAGGTCGCAGCCACCCGGCAATCGTTGTTGAGGAACGCCACGACGTCGCCGGCAGCCGCAGCCGCGGCGTCGTTGGCCGCCGCCGCGAAGCCCCGGTTCTCGGCGTGGGCGACGACGCGCACCGCCGGCCACTCGCGGGCGAGCCAATCCGCCGAGCCGTCGCTGGAGCCGTTGTCGACGACCACGCACTCGAGGTCCATGCCGGGGTGTTCGAGCGCGAATACCGACGGCAGGCAGGCCTCGAGATGACGGCGACCGTTCCAGTTGACGATCGCGACCGTAGCAGCGCCAGCCCTCACGCCCGTCTGCTCTGCACGATCCTGCGGGCGAGGCGCCGGAGCCCGGCGTAGAAGCCGTCGGCGGGGCTCGCGTGTGCGGTCGCCGTCGGAGCGGCGGCGACGGGTGTCGGCGCGGCTGCGGTGGCGCCGGCGGGTTCACGGCCGACGGCTGCCGGCGCCGCTACCGTGGCGGGCGTCGTCGCGAGCGTCAGGATCTCGGAGATGGCGTGCGCGTCGCCGAGCCGACGCGCAGCGGCGTCGGTCGCTGCGTCGTCCGTGGCGAGCCGCCGCACGTCGTCGCACCAGTCGGTCGCGCCGCTCAGGTCGATCACCAGGAGATGCCGGTACGCCGGCTCGCGGCGATCGGCGACCTGGCCGTTGTAGCGCGCCTGGGCGCGCGCATAGCGCGCGCCGAGCGCCGGTTCGGCGAGCAGCAGGTTGGCAGCCTGCATCAGGCTCCAGTACGGCAGGTACCCGTTCGGCAGCGCCACGACGCTCGCTCCCGCCGCCTCGAAGTAGGCGATGGTCGCCGCGAGATCCGGGTGCCCGTGCGCCAGGTGCTCGCGGAGGAACCCGTGCGCGTAGCCGTGGCGCGCTTCGACGAGAGCGAACAGGACCGCATCGGCGTCGCGCACCCCGGGCGTCGCGAACGGGGCACCGAGCACGACGAAGCGCCGCGACAGCCGGCGCAGCTCGTCGAGGAGCGGCGCCCGGCCTTCCGGGGGCACGTGCTCGAGCACGTCCTGACAGAGCACGAGGTCGAAGCTCGCGGCAGCGAACGGCAGCGGCGGCCCGGCTGCCGCGAGGTGATCCGGGTGATCGGCGACCCGCACGTCCACCGCCCGGGTGTCGTCGTCGGGAAAGAAGTCGGCGAGGGCCGCGAAGTGGCCGTGGGCTCCGCCCATCACGCCGCCGACGTCGAGGATCCGCCGCGGCGGCGCCCCGAGCCAGACCGCCGCTGCCCGGGCGTGGTCGTAGCGCTGGTACATGTCGAAGGGCATCCGCGCCAGGAGCTCGTCGCGAGCGGCGGGCTCGGCCGCGATCTCGAGGCGACGCAAGAGGAGCGGCGACGCGGCGCGGAAACGCAGCGCGTGGCCGCCGGCGGCGACCGGAACGCTCGGCAGCTCCAGCAGCTGCGGCGCCGCGGCGAGCGCCGCTCTGCCGATCTCCTGATCGCCGAGGTCGACCACGAGGTCGCCGCAGCGCTCGGCGCAGGCCTCGACGCGGACCGTAATGCGGCACGGCTCGCGGCCGCTCACCAGGAGGTAGCAGAGCCCGTCGGCGGCGCCGCTCCAATACGCGTCCGGCGCGTCCGGCTGCGGCGCCGCGATCAGCCCCGTCCGCACCCGGATCGCGACGCGCCCCGCCGCCGCGCCGGTGACGGTGCCGAGCATCGCGCCCGTGCCGAACCCCTCCGGACGCAGGTTCGCGGCGGGGGCGAGACCGGCCGCTGTCGAGAGCACCGCGGCGAACTCGAGGTTGTAGGCCGCCTGGAAGAAGCGGAAGTCCACCGTGAAGCCGAGGGCGAGCAGGCGATCGATCCAGTACGACGGCGGCAGCTCCGAGAAGTGCGTTTCCTCGTGCCCGGCGAAGTACAGCGGATCCGGTGTAGCGCCGATCAGCACTCCGCCCGGTTTCAGGATGCGCGCGATCTCGGCCAGCGCCGGCTCGGGACGGTGCAAGTGCTCGAGGACATCGAAGGCGCTGACGACGTCGAAGCAGGCAGCGGCGAACGGCAGCCGATCGGCGACGGCGCGGAGCACGCGCCCCGCTGCTGCCGGAGACTCGCGGCGCGCCCGCGCCAGGGCGTAGGTGCTGACATCGACGCCGACCGCGGTGAAGCCTCCGGCGCGCGCCTCGGCGACGAGGTAGCCGTAGGCGCATCCGAGATCGAGCCAGCGGGAGCCCGGTGCGCGCTGCGCCGCCAGGAACGCCACCCAGTGCTGCCAGCTCGCGTGCTCGCTCTCGTAGCCGGCCGGCGGATAGCCGCTGCCGACTCCGTGGTAGTAGCCCTCGCCGTAGAGGGCTGCGAGCGTGCGCGCGTCCAGGTCGGGCGCGGACGACATGATCCGCGCGCTCATAGCACGGGCGAAAATCAAGGCGCAATTTTGCCGGCGGCGCAGTCCGGATCCGGGCGCTCGTAGAGGTCGACCTCGCCGGACGCAGCGGCGCCGAGGATGACGACGACGCGCGTCCGCCGCGGCCCGCCGCCGATGCAGACGCTGCTCGTCGCGCCGCTGTCGCCGTGCCGGGCGCCCTCCTCTCCCACCTCCACGGTTCCGCTACCGACCGCGGCCACGACGCGCACGCCCGTCTCCGGCACGTCGAGGTCGCACGTGATCCGCTCCGGGAGGACCGCCGGCCGCGCTATCGTACCGTCGCCGTAGCGCCGCGGCGCCGGCAGGACGCGGATCGGCACGGGCGCGGGGGCACCGTCGGCGTCGCGACAGGAGGTGTAGACGATCGCCGGTCGGTAGCGCGCCACGCGCAGCGGCCCCACATCGACGATCGTGAAGCGCGACGTAGCCTGGGCAGGCGCGCTCGGGTCGTCGCGGTACCAGAGCACGGCGTGGCGGGGCGGCGGCGCCGCTCCGCTCGGCGCCGCGGCGCGCGCCAGCCAGAAGCCGTTGTCACCCGTAGCATCATCGACGGCGGGTCCGTGGATGCTCTCCCAGCGGTCGGCGAACGGTGCCGGATCGGCGGCGAGCAGGGCGGCGAGATCGCGCTTGACTCCGAGCGTGAGGAGGCGGCCCGGCGCCGCGGCGTCGCGGCCGCCGGCGCCGTCGAGCGCGAGCGCCGCCGGCGCCAGGACTAGGTAGCCGTGCCGGGCGATCGTAGCGAGCCAGAGCCCGCTCCAGCCGCCGAGGAGCACCGCTGCCGCGACGACGACCGCGGCGGCGGCGCGGCCGAGAGCCGGCCAGGCGCCGTCGGCGACGAGCACTCCCGCAGCCAGCGCCGCGACGGGGAGGAGCGCATCGAGGTAGTAGTACCAGGCCTCGCCCGGCAGGAGCACGACGAGGCCGAGCTGACAGGCGCCGGCGACCACGAGGGCAGCTGCCGGTCGGTCGCCTCGGAGCCCCCGCCCGGCGGCACGCACGCAGCCGAGGAGAGCCGCGGTCGTAACCAGCGCCGCCAGGCCGCAGGTGACCGCCGGCAGCGGTGCGGGAGCGTCGGCCCATTGCCAGAACGCAGCCGGCACGCGCCACTCGAGACGCCACACCGCGGCGAGCCGCGCCACCACGTCAGGCAGCGGACCGCGCCCGGGGAGGGTCGCCAGTCCGGCGTCGTGTCCGGCGTTCGCGAGCGCCGCATAGGCGGCCGGAAATCCGGTGGCGGTGCCGCCCGCCAGCCCGGCCACGAGCGCGCCCGGCGACGGACGGCGCGCGAGCACGAGCACCGCGGCGGCCACGACCCAGGCGGTCATCGCCAGGTGGAGCTGCACGGCGACCCCGAGCATCGCCCCGAGGACCGCCAGCCGCGCCGGCGTCGCGGGCGCCGCGAAGAGCGCCAGGAGCGCTGTCGCTGCGGGCGGCAGCGCTGCCGGCGCCCAGGCTACGCGCCCGTCTATTACCGCGATCGGCAAGGTCGCGAGCACGGCGAGGGCGACGATCGCCGCACGCGGCCCCCACCAGCGCCGCGCCAGGAACCAGGCCGCGACCAGCGTCGCAACGCCGAGTCCGGCCGCGAACCGGTACGACGCGAGCGGATCGTCGCTCGCGAGTTGCGGTAGCGTCCACACATAGTGGTAGAGCGCCCCGAGGCTCGTCACCCGCCGCATGGTCGGCCCGACTACCGGGAAGTCCCTGCCGGCGGCGATATCGAGCGCCGTCTGCACGTCGCGCGCCTGATCGATCCCGAACCAGCCGAGATCGAGCCGCCAGCAGCGGAGTCCGGCGCCGAGGGCCAGAAGCAGCGCCGCGAGCACCAGCTCGCGCCGCGTCGGGCGCGGCGTCACGACTCCGCACCGCCGGCATGGCAACGCCCGGCGTAGCGTCCGTACGGCACCAGCAGCGCCGCAGCGAACAGCGTCAGCAGACTCCCCACGAGCCACGACAGCGGCCGATAACGAAACGTCACCTCGTGCGCTCCCGCGGGCACGAGCACGCCGCGCAGCAGCCCATCGACCGTATGCACGGTCGTCTCCCGGCCGTCGACATCGGCGCGCCACCCCGGATACGCGAGGTCGGCGAGCACGAGGAGCGCCGGTGTCGCGCCCTCGGTGGCGACGACGACCGATCCCGGCGTCTCCCGAGCGATCATGGCGCGTCCCTCGTCGCCGCCGTTGGCGACGCCGCCGAGTGCGGCCGCCACCGCCGCGGCCTCCTTAAGCGGCACGAGAGCGCCGGTGCGGAAGTCGAAGCCGTCGCCGAGGCGGGTGAGCGCCGCCTCCTCGCTCGCTATCGGCTCGACGTGGCGGACGCGGAAGGCGCGCGGGAGCGCATTCACGTTCTCGTACACCACGGCGCCGACCTCCGGGTCGCGGAATACCTCGCGGAGCGCCGCCGCCTCGGCGGCGTGCCGCACCCCGCGCTCGGCGGCCAGGCGGGCCTCGACCGCAGCGCCGGGCCCGAAGCCGAGGTCGCCGAGCGATACCACGGCCGGGGCGCCGTCGCCGCTGCGCACCGTCACCCGTACCCGTACCGCCCGCGGCGCGCCGGCGCCCGCCAGCGCGATGCGCTCCTCGTGCCACGCCTCGCCGGCCGCGAGCCGCTGCGCTTCCCCCGTCGCTTCCGAAGCAACCCCGTCGACCACCGTCCGCAGCTCCACCGCCGCCGCCCCGCCCCGCACCAGGGCTCCGAACGCCAGCTCACCCGCCTCGGTGACCCCGGCGACGTCGAGAGTGAACGGCGTCGGCAAGGTGAAGGCGAACCGCTCCTCCCCGGCCGCGGCGATCGGCCCGATCGCGAGCGGACCGCCGGCGACCGCCAAGCGCGTGAGGCCCGCGAGCAGGCGCGCCGTCCGCTCCCGTCCCACCTGCCGGCGCACCCGCGCCTCCAGGTCCGCGACCGCGAGCGGCCGGCGCGAGACCACCCAGCGCACGCCGGCGAGATCGGCGGCAGGGGCGGTCGCGGCGAGCGGTACGTCGGGATCGACCGTGAAGTGGATCACCCGATCGCAGAAGCTCACGAGCCGCGTGAAGAATGCATACGTGGCGCCCGGCGTCAGCACATCGATGGTGCGGAGGTCGGCGAGGCCCGCGGCTGCCGAGGTCAGCGGCACCGCGAGATCGGCATCGGCGATGATCCGGCCCGCTGCCGCGCCGCGGAGGAAATCGACGTACGGCGGAGCTCGATACGGGTCGAGCCGCGGCGGGTGTCGGTGCGGCGCCGCGACCCACAGTTCCACCAGAGCCATCGCCGCGAGCACGGCGCCGACGCCGCCGTTCCCGACCTGCCGGCGCCGCCAGAGACTCACCGCGATCGCCAGCGCCAGTGACAGCAGCGCCGGCAGCACGAGCGTCGACGGGCGCGTAGCTAGCGGTCCTATCGCGACCGCCGCCGCGGCGAGAGCGGCGAGGACGAGCCAGGCGCCGAAGAGCGTGCGGCGGGCACAGCGCGCGTCGATCCGCCCCGCGAGGAGCGCGTCGCACCCGATCGCCGCCGCCACCGCGAGCGCGAAGACGATCGTGAAAGTGTACTTGACGAACAGAATGCCGCGCAGCGCCGGCACGCGGAGCGGCAGCTCGCCGAAGACGCCGATGTTCCGCGCCAGCAGGAGGGCCGCCCAGCCGACGCAGACGAGAGCGACGTGGCGCATCGGCGCCGCGCGCGCTGCCACGGCGAGCGCCGCGAGCAGGACCGCGGCGACGCCGAGCGACGGCGTCAGCCAGCCGTCGGCGAAGGCGCGGCCGGCGGGTACGAAGAGGGCGGGGACGACGAGGCTCGCGAGCGACGACCACGGCACTACGTAGCTCGCGAGCTGTGAGCGGCCGCCGAGCGTGAGCCCCGAGGCGCGCCCCATGGCCTCGAGCGCCGGTACGAGCAGGAATCCGGCAAGCATGACCGCGAGGCCGAGGCCGGCGGCGGCAGCCGCAAGCGTACGTGTGCCGCCGCCACCATAGCGGCGCGGAGCGCGGGCGAGCGTCCAGAGGGCGACGAATGCGAAGCAGAGGAGGCTCGCCTGCAGCTTGCCGCCGAGGAGGGATCCGGCACCGCCGATCGCGAGCAGCGCCCAACCGCCCGCCCGCCCCGCCCGGCCGCGCTCGCAGCCGAGCAGTACGAGCGGCAGGAACACCTCGCTCGAGAGCGGATGGTGCGCGATCCACGCCAGAGGATAGCCGCCGTAGGTGACGAGCGCGGCGCCGAGAAAGGCCGCCGTCGCATCGAGCCGGATCTCGCGCAGCAAGGCCCAGGTGGCGCAGGCGAGGAGCAGCAGCCGCGCCAGGTAGAAGAGGTCGGCGTGCCCCGGGGACGGCCGGAGATCGAGCGGCAGCTGCAGCGGGTTGGCGGCGCCGGAGTTCAGATTCGCGGCGAGCGGGCTCCCGAGGCCGCTGGCTGGGCTCCAGAGCGGAAGCTCGCCGGCGGCAAAGGCGGCGCGCGCCATATACGGGCTCGGCTCGTCGACCCATGCGGCGCCCTCGACGTCGAGGAGATGCGGAGGCGGCGGGGGATCGGGGGCTCCGAGCGGCCCGTGCGGCGTCAGTCCCGCCGTCAGCGACGCGGCCGACAACGTCCGCCCCTCGAACACGACGTCGGTGAAAAAGAGAGCGTGCAGCGCCAGGAACAGGAGCGCCGCCGGCACGACCGACATGGGGCTAGGAGAAGCCCGCATTGCTCACCAGGCCCCTGTTCCTCCGAGGCGCTGCCGCGGCCACGATCCTCAGTGAAAGGCGATGCGGCGCACGTACAGGTCGAGCGGCGGGCGCTTGGTCTGCGCGTCGCCGAGCGTCTTGATGACGGCGCGCGCGTCGCCCCACTCCTCCCACATCACGTAGGCGGTGCGGCCGCCGACGGTCACCTGCGGAAACCGCACCGTCGGCTGACCTTCGCCCCCGGGACGCTCGACGACGAGGACGGGCGGCTCCCAGGTCGCGCCGTCGTCCCGCGAGCGCAGCAGGCGCACGCTGCGACCGTCTTCCGCGTACACCAGGAAGAGCGTGCCGTCGGCCGCGGCGACGAGGCGCGGCGCGCCGGCCTTCACGCTCGGGGGCGTGAGCGGCGCCAGCGCATCCTTGCCCGGAGTCCAGGAGCCATCCTTCTCGAGCCGGACGAAAAATACCGACTCGCTCCCGCCTCTGGCCGCCGCCTCGAACACGGCCGCCGCCCGCTCTCCGTCGGAGTAGAGCTGCGCTATGGGCGCCGCACCGCCCGGCTGCTCGTGCAAGAGCACGTCCTCGCCCCAGTGCGCCCCGTCGACCGAGGAATCCGCCCAGACCTCGGCGAACGCATTGACGCCGCTCACTGCTGCCGTCCACAGGACGACGGCGCGGTCTCCGGCAAAGGCGGCGCGCGGAGCGAGCGGAGCGCCGCGTCCCCTGCCGTCGTCGACCCGCACCGGCGGCGCCCATGTTGCGCCGCGATCGTTCGAAAGAGCGACCATCACTACCCGGCCGGCCTTCCCGCCCTGCTCCTCCCAGGCTGCGATCACGCGCTTCTCGCCGTCGCTCGCCACCGAGACCGCGTTCGCCATGAAGCCGCCGCCCTCGCCGCCGTCGATCCGCACCTCCTGCGGCAGCCAGGTAGCACCGCGATCGAAGGAGGTGTTGGCGAAGATCCCGGTCGTGTACCCGCGCTCATCGGGCCAGGCGACCGTCACGCCGCCGTGGCGATCGGTCGCGATCGACGGCGCGAACGCCATGGGCTCGGTATTCAACTGGCGCGGCTCCGCCCAGGTGGCACCCCCATCCCGGGTGCTGCGAAAGACGATGAACTTGTCCCCGGTCTCGGGCTTGCGCGCCTGCCAGGCCGCGTAGAACTCTCCCCCGCTCGGGCCCGGCAGCATGGTGAGGCCGATGGTGATCGTCTTCAGCATGGAATCGGGGCTCAGGTACGCCTCGGGCCCGAACGGCTGAAGGGCCTCGGGTGCCTGGCGGAAGACGACCGGACGATACGGGGGCTCCTCGCGCATCCACGCTGCCACGGCACCGCCGTTCGGCAGCGCGTAGATCGAGGCGTAGTACGCTACCTGGTAGCGTCCGACGTTGCCGGTCTCACCATTCAGCCGCTCGATCTCGCCGAGCTCCGGCCCTTTCGGGCGGCATCCCAGGGCTACCACGACGAGCGGCACGAGGAGGAGCCGCAAGAGAACACTCATCCAGGCTTCCTAGCTCACGATCGCGGACAAAAAGAGAGGGGACGACGCACTAGACGTCGTCCCCCCGTTTTTCACTCGACGAATTCCGTCTAGGACGGAATTACTCGGCCGTGTAGCGGCCGAGCGTCGAAGTGCCGAACGGACCCACCGCCATGCCGTGATAGGCGAAGAGGAAGGTCGAGTAGTCGATGCCGTTGATCGTCGTGTCGCCGATCGGAACGTCACCCTCGTCGCTGCCCACCTTGCAGTTGGTGAGGCGGACGAAGCCCGAAGTCTCTGCCGGGATCGAGGCCGGGATGATCGCGGGGAGCTTGATGTCCTTGAGGGACGCGTTCTCCGCGATCTTTGCCGTGCTCGAGCACGTCAGACAGACGTTAGGCAGCGAGACGGCAGTCTCGAGGTTGTCGTAGTACTGCGCGTTGCAGCAGACGGCCGCGCCGTTCACGAGCGCCGACGGGATCGGACCGACCTCGGAGTCCGAGAACTGAGCATTGCCCGCGGGGAATGCCAGCCCGATGAAGAAAACCTCGGAGTCCTGGAGGTCGAGAGGGTTGAAGGTCTGGAGGAACAGACCGGCGCCGACCGGGCCGGTCAGGAAGAAATCCCCGCCCGCCGGGATCGTCTGACCATCGACGATGCCGATGGCGTTGTTGCCGAAGGCCGCGTTGGTCGACGTGTTCGCCACCACCCAGCTGCCGATGAGGGCCGGGGTGCCCGTGGGGGCTTCCGGATCCTCGACGTCGCAGGTCTGGCTGTTGATGTCGGCGTCGAATGCGGTGACCGTGACGAAGCCCTTCTCACCGGTCAGGTTGATGACCGGGCCGGTGTTGGTGTTGGTCTGGCCGACCTGGATCTGCCCCTGGAGCGCCGTCGGGTCGACGACCACGGTGTCGCGCGGGGTCAAGCAGATGAAGACGTCCGCGAGGTGATCGCAGCTCTCCGACCAGAACGACCAGTGGGTCGCCAGGGGATCCGAGTCCTCGCCGCCGATGCGGCTCACGAGCTGGAAGCTCGCCCGACCGTCCGTAACGTCGAACGGCATGACCAGCGCCACCGCCGGCTCGAGCGTGGTAACCGTGTCACCCAGCTCGGCCGCCTGTACGGGACACGTGGCCAACGCCACACCCGCGAGCGCCGCTCCGAAACCAAACTTGATGCCCTTCCTCATAGTGCTCTCTCTCCTTTCGTCTCCGCTCGTTCGCTGTGAGACTTCACTGACCCTACTGCACATCGCGCCGGTCCGGTGATGGCGCGATCTCTGAAAAACATAGGGGCGTCCTCAACAGGGGCGTCCTTCTTTGTGACTGTCGATTCGAGACCCAATGGAAGACCCGCGACCCCCCCGAACACCCTCCGGCCAAAAACGCGGGCGCATCCTACCTCGGGGCCTCGAAAGGTGTCAAGGCTCGAGCCCCTACTCGCCGAGGACCACGTACCAGATTCCATCCCGCCGTACCCACTGATCTTTCGTGGCAACCTGCTTCTTGATGAAGGTGAGCTCGCCCTGGGGCGTCTTGAGGGGGACGTTGACCTCGTTGGCGACCTCAACCGTGGCCGTGTCCCCTACCTCCTGAACAGCGCCGATCTCGTAACTTAGGATGTCGAAGGCCAGGAATCGCCGCTTCAGGAAGGCGTCGCGGCCAAGCGTCTTCTTGGCTTCGGGATCGACGTACTTGTCATAGACCTCGGGCCAGCTCTTGGATTGCTTGAGCCCCCAGTACGACGCCACCCGCTCCTTCAGGGCCGCGACCGGGTCGGCTTTCTGACAGCCGCTCGAGGCGACGAGCGCGACGCCCAGCATCACCAAGAAAATCCTTGCCAGCGCCGTCGCGCGATCCATCTCTTCCTCTTCGCCCCGCCCCCCGAGTCGCATGCGATCCCGCGTCGTATCCATTGCGACCCTCCGCGTCAATCGCAGCCGGATCCGCTGCGTGGTCCGAGCCACTGGTGATCCATCCGCACCACGCCGTACTCGTCGGAGGGATTGCGCACGCGGAAAGGGCAGCAGCGCTCCCGTACGTCGTAGACGATGAGCGCCGAGCGGTTGTCGGTCGTAGCCACGTTCAGGTAGTAGCCGCCGCCGAGCAGCGGCAGGCTGGGTACGTGCAGCGCCGCCTCGAAGCGACCGTCGGCGCGGGCATGCATCGCCACCCCGTCCATCTCGGTAGACACGCAATAACAAACGAGTCCGTCGTTGCGCACGAAGGCGATGCCGACCCCCGGTTCGATGCCCGCGTCGCGGCTGCGTTCGAGCACGACCCGCGCCGTGAACGGCGCACCGCTCCGCCAGGTCGGCGGATCGCCGCCCTCTCCGCCCTCGATGACAACATCGACGAGCCGCAGGAGCGCCGGGTCACGCCCGGCCGCCGCCGGCGACACCGCCTGCTCGGCATCGCGGGCGCGCGTGTACTCGAGGTAGGCGTCGATCACCTCGTCGGCGGACCCGAGCGCCGCCGTCCTCCCCCGGCGCAGCCAGAGCGCGCGATCGCAGAGCTTCTTCACCTGGTACATCGCGTGCGAGCAGAAGAGAATCGTCTTGCCGCGTTCGCGGAACTCGGTGATGCGATCGACGCACTTCGTCTGGAAGTGCTGGTCGCCGACGGCGAGCGCCTCGTCGATGACGAGCACGTCGGGATCGACGCTGACGGCGAGGGCGAAGGCGAGACGCACGTACATGCCCGACGAGTACGTGCGCACGGGCTGGTCGATGAAGCTTCCGAGCTCGGAGAAGGCGATCGCCTCTTCGATGCGCCGCTCGGCATCGCCGCCGGTGATGCCGAAGAGCGCCGCGTGCATCCGGGCATTGTGCCGGCCGCTGAACTCGGGGTGGAATCCGGCGCCGAGCTCGAGGATCGCGGCCAGCGTGCCGCGCACCGCGACGCGCCCGGTCGTCGGCCGCGCCGTGCCGGTCAAGAGCGCCAGCAGCGTCGACTTGCCGGCGCCGTTCTCGCCGATGATTCCGACCGACTCGCCGGCGCGCACGTCGAGGTCGAGGGCCTGGAGCGCCCAGAACTCCCGGTGTCGCGACCGCCGCGAGAGCCACTCGAGCGCCCGATCGAGCGGGCGCGCGTAGAGCCGATAGGCCTTGCCGAGATTCTCCGCTCGCACCGCGATCACGGTCACACCAGGTCTGCGAGCTCGCCTCGGGCCCGCGTGAAGACCCAGGCGCCGCAGGCGAAGAAGACGAGGCTCGTGACGGCGATCCGCAGGCCGGCGGCGGCCGTCGGCACGATGCCGGAGAGCAGCACGTCGCGGTGCGCCTGCACGAGCTCGGTGAGCGGGTTCAGCGCCAGCACCGGCTGCAGGAACGGCGGCACCAGGTGCTGCGGGTAGAGGATCGGCGTCAGATAGAACCAGACCGGCAGCAGCACGCCCAGGACCTGCGCGGTATCACGGAACAAGACGTGCAAGGCCGCCACGGCCCAGGCTATGCCGACGGCAATGCCGACCTCGGCCGCGAGCAACAGCGGCCACACCGCCAGCGCCGGACGCGGCGGGAAACCGAACGCCGCCATGAGTACGAGCAGCAGCGCCGTCGCGATCACCTGTTGCACGATCGCGGCGCCGGCGAGCTCGACCGGCAGCACCTCGACCGGGAAGATCACCCGCTTGACCAGCGTCGGATTGTCGACCAAGCACGTGACTCCGCGCGTCACCGCCTCCTGGATCGCGAGCCACGGGAAGAGTCCGCAGGCGAGGTAGAGGACGAACGGCACCTCGCCGCCCGCGGCATCCGCTACTCGCACCTTCATCACCGTCGCGAAGACGAACGTGTAGGTCGCGAGTTGGAGGAGCGGCTGCGCGATCGACCAGAACGCGCCGAGCATCGACCCGACGTAGCGACCGCGAAGATCGCGGACGACGAGCGCGTGGACGACGCCGCGCGCCGACCACACGGCCCGTGCCATCGCGAGCGGCGCCGTCCACGGTGCGCGGCGCTCGCCGGCAACGACGATACGGAGCGGCGGGGTGCCGGCGCTCACGGCGTCCTCGCCGCGCCGCCGGCGGCGCGCTGCGCCCGCTCCCGACCCGCCTGCGCCGGCGCGGTCCGAGCGGCGGGCAGGCGCTCCAGGGCACCGTCGAAATACTCCCTGGCCTGCTCCGGCATACCGCGATCGAGCGCGATGTAGCCGGCGAGCGTCCACGCCTCGCCGTCGCCGGACTTGGCGGCAATGACGGCGGCGATCTTCGCCGCCGCCAGATCGTACTTCCCGATGCGGTAATAGAGCTTGGCGAGACTACGGACGGTTTCGATATCACCGGGCTCGAGCGCCGCCGCCTCCAGCCACGCCTGCTCGGCGTCGGCGAAGCGGTTGCGCTCGAAATACGCCTGGCCGAGGTTGTACTGGGCGCGGGCGCAGCGCGGCACCACCGCCACCGTCGCCGACCAGAGGGTGACGCGATCCCTCCAGTCGCGGTTGCGCACGACCGTCCGGGCGGCGAGCGCGCCGACGACCACGAGGACGCCGGCCGCTACGATGGTCCGCCGCCCCGGCCAGCGAGCGAGGGCTCCGTCGACCACTCCGGCGGCGACGAGCGCGATCCCCATCATGGGTACGTAGAGGTAGTGCTCCGCCAGGAGCTCGCGGAAGGGCACGAGATGCGAGACGGGCAGGAGGGCAACGGCGGCCCACGTCAGCCCGAGGCCGATCAGGTCGCCGCGCCGCCAGCGCCAGACCGCGGCCGCGGCGAGCCCGGCGAGCACGACGAAGCTCGCGAGCGCCAGCGGGTCGAAGAGCGTCGTCGAGACCGGAAACGCGTCGTAGCTGTAGTCGGCCGAGAGCCTCGTCGGCCAGACGACGAGCTCTGCGTATTTCACCCACACCCGGCCCACCGTCGCCGCGTTGGCGGCGAAACTGCCGCCGTGCCACGGACGCGCGGTGGCGATGTGGAGCACGTGCCCGCCATAGGCGAACCCGAGTGCCAGCGCGCCCGCCACTGCGAGGGCTGCGAGATACGCCAGGCGCCGCGCCGTCAGCGCTCCCGCCGCCGGCGCCAGGCCCGGGCGCCGACGCTCCCAGCGATCGATCAGGAGGCAGACGAGCGGCAAGGTGATCGCCATCTCCTTGGCGAGGATCGCGAGCACGTAGGCGGCGGCGACGAGCGCGAGCAGAGCCGGGTGCGGACGGCGGCGCCAGCGCAGATAGGCGACGACGCCGAGCGCGTAGAAGAGCCCGCAGAGCACGTCACGGCGGCCGGCGGCGTAGCTCACCGCGTCCGCCTGCACCGGATGCACGGCGAAGACGAGCGCCCCCGCGAGCGCCGCCGCAGGCGAGGCGTCGAGGGCGCCGAGCGCCGCATGCACCAGCAGCGTCGTGGCGCCGTGATAGAGGATGTTGCTCAGGTGGAACGCACGTGGGTCCATGCCGGCGACGGCGTGATCGAGGCGGTAGGAGAGCGTGCGCAGCGGCCGGTAGTGCAACCCCGCAAAGCCGGACGAGAGCGGCATACGCACGGCGGGATCGTCGACGATCAACAGCTGGTCGTCGTAGACGAAGCCGTTGCCGACCGCGTTGGCGAACGTCGCCGCCACGGCCGCGATCAGGAGCCCACGGCCGAGCCAGGGAATCATCGCGGCGTCGGCGCGCAGCTCACGGCGCCGGAGGGCTGACCCGCAGCTCGTCGAGAGTCGCGGGCGAGGGCCGTCCGCTGCCGTAGTCGGGGCGATCGCGATCGTAGCGCTCGAGGTCGCGCTCCATGCCTTTGAGCCGCGACTTGAACGCCTCGGTGGCATAGCGCGACTCCTGGCGATCGCGCACCACGTGGGGGGTGAGCAGCACGATCAGCTCGGTGCGCCGGACGGTGTCGCTCTCGATGCGGAAGGCGCGGCCGACCACCGGGATGTCCATCAGGAACGGGACACCCGTGCGGCTGCGGTCCACCGAATCGTCGATGATGCCGCCGATGACGATCGTTTCTCCGCTCTGCACGACGACCGTGGTCTCGGACTCGCGGGTCGAGAACGTCGGCGATTGAATGCCGCCCGTCGTGGCGCTCGCGACCTGGCTCACCTCTTGGCGGATCTGCATGTTGACCAGACCCTCGGAGTTCACCTGCGGCAGCACGGTGAGGATGACGCCGGTGTCGCGATACTGGATGTTCTGCAGGATGTTCGACGTGCCGGCGGTCAGGGTGTAGTTGGCGTTGCTCTGCGTCGTCACGATCGGGACCTCGTTGCCGACTAGGATGTGCGCCTCGTGGTTGTCGGCGGTCATGATATGCGGCGCCGAGAGCACCTTGAGCTTGTTCTTGCCGGCGGCCGCGTTCATGACGACCGCGAAGTTGCGGTTGTCGCTGATGATGCCGAACATGCCGGAGCCGGGAAGCGGCACGACGTCGGTCGAGCGGTTACCGAGCGCAGCGCCGAGATCGAAGAGATTCGGGCTCGGGCTGGTGCTCTTGGAGTCGGCGTTGGTGTTCGTGGGCTCGCCGGTGATGCGGCCGAGCGCGCCCTTGCGGCTCTGATCGGCCATCGCCCACTCGACGCCGAACTTCATGTCGTCGCCGAGCGTCACCTCCGCCACCAGCACCTCGATCAGCACCTGGCGCGGCACGACGTCGAGCCGGCGCAGCACCTCGCGGATGTCGGCATAGTCCTTCTTGGTGGCGAGAACGACGAGCGAGTTGGTGACGTCGTCGGCGACGATGCGCACTTCCTGGCGGAAGATGTCGCCCGGCTCGCCGCCGGCGAGCACGAAGCCCTGCGCTCCCTGCGTCCCCCCGAAAGTGCCGCTCGTGTTGCGAGTGTTGCCGAAGCCGCCGCGGCTCGAGCTGCCCCCGAGGCCGCCGCTGCGGCCGCTGCTGCGCCGCGACGAAGTAGCGCTCCCGATACCGCCGCCGCCGGTATCGTCGAACTGCTGCAGCGGTGCGTAGTCGTCGAAGTCGTCGAGCATCTGGTTCACGCGCGGCGGCGCCGGTGCCGCTATCTGCGGCGCGCCCTGGCGCCCCACGACCGGCTGCCCGGCGCGACCGCCCTGCTGCCCGACTCCGCCCCGGGTGCGCGTCCCGAACGGCGTGAAGCCCTGCTGCTGGCCTTGCCGCGAGCTCGACCCTTCGCCGTAGAGCTGGCTCAGGATCTCGGCGAGGTCCGCGGCCTTGGCGTTCTCGACGGCGTACACGTGCACCGATCGGCCGGCGCCTTCCTCGGGCGGCACGTCGAGGAGCTTCATCCAGCGATCGATCTCCGCGAAGATCGTCGGGTTGAAAGCGACGATGACCAGCGAGTTCAGGCGTTGGAGCGGGATGACGTAGACCCCGCGCTCCTCGGCCGACGCCGGCGTCACACCGTAGGTGTCCATGATGGCGATCAGCTCCTGGCCGATCTCTTCGATGTTGGCGTGCTCGATCTTGTAGACCTTGGCGCGAAGATCGCGGAAGGCGTCGCGGTCGAACGTCGCCACCAGATCCTTCAAGCGCGCCACGTTCGACTCGAGATCGGTCACGATCAAGAGGTTGGCGCGCGCGTACGGGATGACGTCGCCGCCCGGAGTCACGAACGGCTGCAGGACGTTCACCATCTCCTGTGCCGCCACGTGCTCGACCTTCACCACCTCGATGACGAACGCGTCCTCGCGAGCGGCCTGGCGCCGTTCGCCGGGCGCCACCGGAATGATGGCCTTCGTCTTCGCCTCGGCGACGGGAATGATCTGGTAGATGTCGCCGACCTGCACTGCGGAGATGCCGTTCGCGCGCAGGATGCGGTTGAAGATCGGAAAGAGATCCTCCTTGGCGATGGGTCCGGTGGTACGAATGGTCACCTGCCCCTGGATGCGGGGATCGATCTGGTAGTTGATGCCGAGGGAGTCGGCGAGACTGTGGATCACCTCGCGGATGTCGGCGCCCTCGAAGTTCAGCACCACGGAGTCGTTGGGGGCGGCAGTCGCTGCCGTGGCCGGCTCGCTGTGCGCCGAGCCGTTCACCGCCGTGGCCGCCGGGGTCGGCACCGGGGTTTCGGCGCCCGCGATCGCGGTGATCCCTACCGCCACGATCACGGCGACGATCCTCAGGGCTGTTCGTATCATGCGACCCTCCCTCCCGCTCCTACTGCGCTTCGACGGCCTGGCCACGACGCTTGCGCGCTTCCTGGCGCAGCCGCTCGATTTTTTCTCTGATGTCGGCCGCCGGGGTGCGCACCGCGCCGGGCGACATGACGCCGCGAGCGGTCCGCGTGGCGGCCGGAGCCGGCGTCGGCTGGATGCCGGCCGGTCCGGTCACGACAGCGGGCTGGCCCACCTTCGCCTTCTCGACGTTGATCACCAGCGTCGTTTCTTGCCCGTCCGGTCCTACCATCACGATCGCCGTGGGGTCGATCCGCCCGACCTTGTAGCCTCCCGTCTCCTCGCCCTGCCGCAGCCACTGCGGCTTCGGCTGGGTCGTATCCTTGACCAGGGCTTCACGCTCCGGACCGCTCCCCGAGACTCCGAGCAGCACGAGGGTGAGCGGGCGAACCGGCTCGGACGGCGCCGCGGCCGTGGCCGAACCGGGCTGCACCCCCGTCCGGGACTGGTCGAAGAGGTCTTTGTCGGCGATCTGGGCCGCCAGGTTCGCCGGCGGCGGCCGACGGTCGACTCTGGGGAGATCGAACTTGGGAGCTTTCGCCTCGTGCGGCGCCGCTACCTCGGCCTCGGGCTCGCTGGCCCACCACAGCGTCGCGATCTGAAAGAGGAGCCCGGCGACGACGGCTAGGAGGAGGACGTCGAGGAACACGACCCGCCGCATCAGACGGCACCTCCCGCCGCCGGCGCTGCCGGCGCACCGCCCGGCGCGGCCGCCCCCGGACCGCCACCCGCAGCCGGCGTCTTGCCGTCCGGCGCCGCTGCGGCTCCCTGGAGGAACGCGGTCACTTCGATAGTCGCCGACAGTGCTCGCGCCGCTTTGCCGCGCAGGACGGCGCCGCGCCGGCTGATCTCGAGGAACGGGATCAGGACGCGCGTCGGCCCGTGCTCGACGCCGGCCAGAAAGTCGGCCACCTGCTGCAGGTCGCCGGTCACGGTGATGCGGACGGCGATACGGCGGAACTCGCCGACGGTGTCGTCGCGCATGACCTGCGTGCTCTGGATCTCGACGCCCTTCTCACCGGCGAGGCTGTGCAGCGTGTTCTGCAGATTGGCGGCCGCGAGCGTCGGCGTATCGCCGGGAACGAGCTGTGCATGCACCTGCTGGTAGAGCTTGTGGAGGGTGTCGCGTTGGCGGGTGATGTCGGCCGTCCGCGCGAGGTACGCCTTGCCGTTCTCGACCTGGTCGCGGTACGCCACGATCTCGTCCTGCAAATTGTGCCGGTAGGCGAGGAAGGGCGAGAGCACCAACAAGTGCACCAGAAAGAGTCCGAACACGCCGCCGGCGGCCTCGATCAGCCGCCGCTCGCGGGCACTGAGCTGCGCCCATCGCTCCCGCCAGCTCATCCTTCGATCTCCGCCACTATCGAGAACCGCTCCTGGCCGCCCTGTCCCTGCGTGATCGGCGAAGTGAACTGCGCGTTCTTGAACAGCGGCGAGCTCTCGAGGATCTGAATGAGCTCGGAGGACTTGGTCGCGAAGCCGTCCATCTCGATGCGGTTGTTCCGGTACCGGAGAGTGGTCAGATAGGCGTCGGCCGGGATCTTGTCGGTCAGCTCCTTCAGGTAGCGCACGACGCGGCGGTCCTGGTTCTCGGTCAGCGTCGCGATCCGCGCCTGGAGGCGGCGCACGTCGGCCTCCTGCTTCTTGATCGCCGCGACCTGGGGCTCGAGCGCTTCGACCTCGGCCGCGAGCCGCCGGCGCGTCATCTCGTCGCGCACGACGACGCTACCGCCGTAGACCAGTGCCAGCACCACCACCGCCACCATCAGCAGGAGCGGAACGAAGAAGCCTTCCCGCACCGGGCGGTGCTCGGCCGGCAGCAGATCGATGTCGACCACGCCTTCGCGGACCGCGCCGAGCGCAGCCCCGACGGCAAGCAGCAGGGTCGGATCGGCCGCGTCGAAGAAGCTCGCCGGCGCGTCGAGCCGACCGTTCGCGAGCGCGAACAGATCGTGCACTGCCTCGGGGTCGGCGCCGGTTCCGCCGCCGTTCGGGGTCGCAGCGACGAGGAGGTCCACCGGGGTCTCGACGGCATGGAATACCTCGGCGAGATCGCGGCGGACCATCGCGTTCACCGCGGCGCTCGACGGAGTATGGCCGCGCAAGGCGTGGCTGGCGACGAGCTGGCGCTCGATGAAGACCGCGAGCTCGCCCTCGGCCCCGTCGCGGACGAGTAGCGCTACGGGCTGCGCGAGCGCGCCGCGGCAGAACGCCGTGTAGTCGCCGAGCGCCGCAGCAGCGACGACGACCGACTTCGGCCGGATGCCGGCGCGTTCGAGCGCATCGACGTACTGACTCACCACGCGGCGCGGTACCGAGACCACGAGCACCGCGAGCCTGCCATTCTCCCCCTGTCCCGACTCCCGGACCTGGTAGTCGTAGAAGATCTCGTCGCGCGGCAGAGGAATCACGCGCTCGATCTCGTATTCGAGCACCTGGTCGAGGTTCTCGCGGGCCGCCATCGGGAGGACGAGGCGGTTCAGCAGGAGCTCCTGGCGGGCCAGGCAGAGGTGCACCGCCCCGGGCTCGACCTGGGTCTCGCGCTTGAAAGCCGCAACGGCCTCCGTGAGCCCCTGCAGCCGCTCCTCCGGCCGCGAAACCGGCGCCAGGGGATACGACCGGTTCTGCGCCAGCGCCACCCGCAGGAGGCGCTTGCGCACGAGCGCCAGCGACACGTGATCGGGGCCGACATAGATCCCGAGCCCGTCGAGAAAATCGACGCGTCGGAGGCGCTGTGAGAGGGTCGCGAGATCCATGGATCAGAATGCCGGCAAGCGGTCGTACCACCGATCGATGTGGAAACCGTCGCCGTCCTCGGGGATCTCCACTACCGCCCCGACCCGGGCCTGAACTCGACCGTTCTGCATCATAGCGCGGGCCTCGATCGCGACCCGGCTCGGTGCCCGATCCACCAGCCGGCGGGCCAGCACCTGATCCGCAACCTTGGCGCGAATCAAGCCCAGTACGCTGCTCGGATCTTCGTCGCGCGCAGTGACGATCTCGTCCACGGCCTGCTCGTCCCCTCCCAGCACCACCCGCAGCACCGCCACCGGCGCCGTCCGGACGTTGATGTTAGCGCTCCGATTGAAGACGGAAAAGACTTCGCGCAGCGGAATCGACGGCAGCGTATCCGATCCGAGCCCCCGGCTCCGCTCGCCGAAGAACAGTTCGCGGGTGATACCACGAACCTGCAGCAGCTCGTCCACCGAGTCGAAGGGGCCGTTCTTGGCGTGGTACGGCTCCGGAAGCTTCATATAGTACTCGTCCTCGGCGCCGTGCAGGCGGTGGAGGTCGTCGCTGTCGCGCCAGTCGATGATGGCGTCGACGATCTCCTCCTGTTCGTCGGGCTTCATCCCCAGCGTCTCGAACACCTTGCGCAGCAGCGTCTCGTCGGCGCGGTTCAGCGAGATCTTGCCGCCTTCGTCGATCAGCCGGACGCCGTAGGTGCCGCCCCAGTACGGCTCCTCGTGCCAACGGCCGTCGGGAAGCCACGGCGCCGGAGCGTCGGCGCCGACGGCATCGGGATCGTCGTCCTCCGCCCCCGCCTGGCGGGCGTAGAGCAGTCGGTAGATCGCCCGGTTGATGCCCGCAATCGCGACCCCGCGCGCCTGCACCTCCTCGGCGAGGTTCTGGGTAGCGATCGCATCGTCGCGCATGGCGCGTGCGAACTCGGCCGACAGCACGCTGAGCACCATGAAGATCCAGATGACCATGAGGAGCGCGATGCCGCGCTCGCCGCCGGCCGACCTCATTGCGCCAGCTCCTCGTCTTCGTCGACCGCATCGTTGTCGGGCGACTCGCCCGGGGCCGCCGTCGTGCCCTGGAGCTCTTCCTCGGTCTCGTCCTCGGGCGGGTCCTGGAAGTCGTTGGTGCCCCATCCGGTCGCGCGGGTGAAGAGCGGTATCTCCCGCACCCACGGAGCGCCGCCGAAGTACGGCAGCCCCTCGACCGTGACCCGCACCAGGCCCGGGAGATCGTCCTCGTCGCGCGCGTCCCAACGATCGACCCAGCCGAGATCGCGCTCCTCCGCCGCCATGTACTCGAAGCGCAGCGAAGTGAAGCCTGCGAGCAGGACGGCCCGCTGCACCGGCAGGTCGGAAGATGGCGTGTAGAGATCCTTCGGCGTGAAGTTGACGCGCTCCTCGACCACGAGCTGGCCGTCGATCAGCCGATAGGAGACCGCGGCGAGCCCGGTGCCGCCGCGACTCTGCGGCGCGCTCGTCACGAACATCATCCCGTCGGGCATACCCAGGAAGAACGGGACGTTGTCCTCGTCGTCGTAGTGCGCGAAATAGTACACCGCCGAGCGTACCTGCCGGCCGAGCATCTCCTCGGCGAGCCGCATGCGCTGATTCTCGTCTGCCGACCGCTCGCCGCTCGCCACGGCGCGATGCCCGAAATAGAAAGCGCTGTAGACGACGGCGGCGATCATCCCGAAGATCACGAGAGCCAGCACCAGCTCGAGGAGCGTGAAGCCGGCTTCCCGGCGGCGCTCCCTCATGCCTGCGGGTTCGGGCCCACGCGCAGCGTGCGCACGGTGTAGACGCCTTCCCGGTCTTCCGCCTGCGTCCACAGCACCGACACTTCGATCTCGAAGAGCGTGATTTCGCTCTTCACGTCCAGATGGCGGCCGGTGCCCTCGAGGAGCTCCGAAGCCTCGCGGACACGGCGCTCGTAGCGATAGCCGTCCGGGAGCTGGCCGCTGTCCTGGCCCGCCACGGGATCGGGCTCGGTCATCGTCTGTTCGAGGAGCGCGCGCGCGTGCATCGCCGCGCGCGCCCGGATGCCGGCACCGCGCTCCGTACGCAGCGCCGCGGTGAAGATCTGCAGCACCGCCACCACGCCGACGCCGACGATGGCCATCGCGATCGCCACCTCGATCAACGTGAAGCCCGCCGATCGCCGGCCGCTGCGAATGCGAGATCGCTCCATGGTCACGTCGTCGCGTCCCGGATCACGACCGTCCCGAGTAGCGGATCGACGCGGATCGTGAAGCTCGAGCCATCGCCGTCCTGCTGTCCGACCACGACCGCGATGCCGCTGGAGCCTCCGTTCGGGTAGAACACCAGCCTGGCACCGCCGTCCTGGTCGCGCCAACCGCCGCGGATGCCGGTCACCGCAGCGCCGCCCGGCAGCGTCGCTTGCTGTTCGCCCGTCCAGCGATACGTCTGCCCGTCGGCATCGATCACGAGCTCCTGTTCGGCGCCACGGCGCACGGCGCGCTCGCGGAGCCCACGCATGACCGCAGCGAGCGCCCGCGTCCCGGTCCGCACCTCACGGGCGCGCCAACCGCTCTGGATGCCCGGTGCCGCGAGGCCGCTGGCGATGGCGATGATCATCAGCACGACGACCAGCTCGAAGAGCGAGAATCCGCCCTCCGCCGTGCGCGACGCGCGCACCCGGCCCGACATGGCGGGTTCAGCCGCCCCAGCTCGCCAGATCCCGCGCGTCACCGTCTCCGCCCGGCGCCCCGTCGGCGCCGTACGTGTAGAGGTCGTACTCGCCGTGTTCGCCAGGGCTCTGGTAGATGAAAGGGCGGCCCCAGGGGTCCGCCGGCACGTCCTTCTTGAGATAGGGCCCGTCCCAGCCGGGTATGCCGCGACCCTCGCGCAGCGCGTTCAAGCCCTCCTGGGTCGACGGGTAGCGACCGACGTCGAGCCGGAAGGTATCGAGCGCCGTGCCCAGAAGCTCGATCTGGGTCCTGGCGGCCTGCGAACGGGCCTTGCGCTCGCGACCCAGATACGCCGGCACCACGAGCGCGGCGAGCAGGCCCAGGATCACCATCACGACCAGCAGCTCGACGAGGGTGAAACCGCCCTGGCGCCGTCGCGGCCGCGCCCGATCGTTAGTGCGGATATCGTCCATGGGTGTCCTTCCTCCGAAGATCAAATGTCGACGTCGTTGATGCTGAAGACGGCCATCAGCATGGAGATCACCATGAAGCCGACGACCAGTCCCATGATCAAGATCATGGCGGGCTCGAGGAGCCGGGTGAGCCGCTTGACGTCGTTGCGCACCTCGCGGTCGAAGAAGTCGGCCGTCGTCACCAGCATCTCGTCGAGCTTTCCGGTATCCTCGCCGACCGCGATCATCTGCAGGGCCAGCTGCGGGAAGACCCCGCTCCGCCCGAGCGGCGCGGCCATGCCGGCCCCTTCGCGGACGCCGACCTGGACCTCGTTCAGCGCCTGGGCGACGACCTGGTTGGTGGCGACGGCGCGCACGATGTCGAGCGCCTGCAGCATCGGCACGCCGCTGCGGAGCAGCACTCCGAGCGTGCGGCCGAAGCGCGCTACCTCGGTGAGCCGCAGCAAGTTGCCGACGACGGGCAGGCGCAGCTTGAACGCGTCGAAGGCCAGACGCTTGCTGGTCACCAGATAGCGATAGAGGCCGTAGAGCGCACCCGCCACCGCCGGAACGCCGATCAACGACCACGGGCTCGTGGCGGCGTCGCTGATGGCGAGCATCATGCGGGTCGAGAGCGGCAGCGCCTGTCCGAGGTCGGCGAACATGGTCGCGAACTTCGGCAGCACGAAGACCAGCAGGATGGCCACCGACACGCCGCCGACACCGACCAGAATCAGCGGGTACGTGAGGGCGGAGATCACCTCGTCGCGCAGCTCCTCGGCGCTCTGCAGATACTCGACGAGCCGCTGCAACACCTGATCGAGGACGCCGCCGACTTCACCGGCTTTGACCATGTTGACGTAGAGCGGCGGAAACACCTTCGGGTGCTGGCCGAGCGCCTCGGCGAGCGCCGTGCCGCCGCGCACGGACTCGAGGATCTCGGAGGTGACGCGCTTCAGCTCCGGGGTCTGCGCGAGCTGGGTGAGGGTCGTCAGGCTGCGGTCGAGCGGCATGCCCGCCTGGAGCAGGGTCGCGAGCTCGCGCGTGAAGATCAGGAGCTCCGAGGTCTTGACGCCCTTGCGCCCGAAAGTCGGAAGGGCGAGCGCTTTGCCGGCAGCCCGCGGAGCGGCGCTGGCGCCGGCCCCGATCCGGATCGGGATCAAGCCCTTCTCGCGCAGGCGCTGGACGACCGAGCGCTCTTCGCCGGCCTCCATCGAGCCCTCGACGATCTTCCCCTGAAAGTCGGTTGCTCGATACTGAAATTGCGCCATGAGACCTCGCCGGAGCGATGCAAATCCTTAACACGCGCCTGCTGGGCCGCATATAGCGGTGGTCGCCAGATCCGTGATGGCGTCGGCGGCCGCTCGCCAATCGAGGCGCGCCGCCGCGGCGCACGCGGCGCGGCCCATGGCTTCGCCGGCCGCGAGAGCGTCGACGACGGCTGCGGCGAGAGCGGCGGGATCGCGCGGGGGTACGAGAAGACCGGTGACGCCGTCGCGCACGAGATCCGGGAGACCGCCGACACGGGTCGCGACGACCGCTCGCCCGCTCGCCATGGCAAGAGGAACGACCGCGCTCTGGCTCGCTTCCCAGTACGGCAGGACGACGAGGTCGCTCGCCCGGAAGCAGCACGCAACCTCGGATGCGGCGAGGAAGCGGTCGAGGAGGACGACACGGGCGCCCACCCCGAGCCGCGCCGCCAGCTGCCGATAATATGCGGCGTCGTGGTGGTAGATCTCGCCTGCCACCACGAGCTGGACGTCGGCGTCGAGCCGCGGCAGCGCCTCGAAGAGCGTCGGCAGCCCCTTGTACTCGCGGACGTAGCCGAAGAAGAGGAGGCGGCGCGGCGCCGCCGGTAGGCCGAGCGCCGCTGCGCAAGCGGCGCGCCCGCCGCCGTGCGGACAGGGCGGCGGCGCGACGGCGGGCGGCAGTACGATCGCTGTCGGGCGACCGGGGTGCGCGGCGCGTAGACGCGCGGCATCGCGCTCGCTCTGGGCGACGAACGCCGCTGCCCGCCCGAGCGCCCGCGCCGCGAGCCAGGCGCCGCCCGGCATCGGCTCGTGCGGCTCGAGGTTGTGGCAGACGAATATGGACGGCACGCCGCGACGCCGTAGGAGCGACGTGATCACGGCGAGGGCCGGCGCGAAGAACGGATGCCACCACTCGACGATCGCCGCGTCGGCCGCGGCGGCACGGCGCGCCACCGCCAGCCAGCTGCCGGGACCGACCGAGTCGAGGAGCGCCTCCGGCGGCGGCAGCGAAGCGCGTGCGGCGTCGGCGGCGCCGACCACGGACGGATCTACGTACTGGGTGCGCCCCGGAAACAAGATGGCCGGATACAGGCGCCGGTAGGAGATCCGCTGTACCGCATGCCCCGCCGTCGCGAGAGCGCCCGCGAGCCGATCGTGGTACTCGGCTATACCGCCGCGAAACGGCGCGCTCGGTCCGATCAGGGCGAAGCGCCTGGATCCGGCGCCGGAACGCGTGCCGCCGCTCATGCGGCCATCCGCGGCCGTCCGTCCATCGGCTCTAGCGGCGGGCACCCGAGCCACGCCAGCAGCGTCGGCGCCACGTCGACGACGGCGAGGGCGTCGGTCGAGACGTCCGGGCGGTTCACGCTGAAGAGGGCATCGTCGTAGGTGTGCATGCCGGTGAGTTGGCTCCTGTCAAAGAGGGCGCGGCGGCCGAGCGAGCCCTTGAAGTCGAATCCCGCCCGCGGCTCGACGACCGCGTCGGGCGCGTCGCCGACGTACGGTCCGGTGTAGAGGTCGGTGCCGCGATGCACCGCCGCGACCGGCCGCACGCCGCCGCCGCCCGCACCTTCCGGGTACACGAGCCCGCGGAGCCCGGCGGCGACGTGCTCGAGGATCTCCTCGGCTTCGGCCCCGGGAGCCACCGTTCCTTCGGCGAATCGGCCGCGGTAGTGCAGGTAGATGCGGCCCGGGTCGAGGACGAAAACCCGCGAAGCCCGGTCCATGTCGGCGAGCGAGCGCGGAACGTCGACGGCAAAGCGCAGCAGGCCCTCGCGCTGGAGCCAGACGTTGGGGTGGCATTCGCTCTCGATCGCGGCGTGGCCGTGGTCGGCGACGACGAAGAGCGGCGTCGCATCGCCGACCGCGTCCGCGACCTCGCCGATCGCCGCGTCCACAGCGGCGTAGAAATCGAGGAAGCGCTGGTGCCAGCGGTGCCCGCGATCCGCCCAGGCGTGCCAGAAATAGTGATGCAGCCGGTCGGTTTCCGTGATGACGCCGAGAAAACAGTCCCAGTCGGTAGCGAGGAAGTGGCGGAACACCCGGCGGCGCGCGGCAAGGGTCGCGAAGAGATCCGTGAAGAAGGCCTCGGGCCGCCGATCGGCGGCGACGTAGTCCACGTCGATACGGTAACCCTGCGCGCGCAAGACCGCGAGCGCCGCCGCCGGTCGCACCGCGCGCTCCAAGCTCACGGCGACGAATCCCGACACCAGAGTCCCGACGATGTCCTGCGCCGGGTAGGTGCCGGGCACGTTGAGGACGACCGACGTCAGCCCGCGCGCGCCGAGCGCGTCCCAGAGCGTCGGCGCCCGGACGTGCCCGAAGTTCGGGAACGTCGTCGTGTAGCGGTCGCGGGCGACGTCCGTGAAGCCGAAGATCCCGTGGCGCCCAGGGTTCACGCCGGTCACGAGGCTCGTCCACGACACGTTGGAGATGGTCGGCAGCGTCGACCGCATGGGCGCCACCGTACCGGCGCGCCACAGCGCCCCGAGACGCGGCATCACCCCGCCGTCGACGAGCGCTCGCGCCAGCGGCATCCCGACGCCGTCGAGGCCGACGAGCGCCGCCCGCCGCTTGGCGACGGCGCCGCGGCGCCAACGATCCAGCAGCTTCATGGGCGGGGAAGCCGCTCAGCCGATCTTGCGCGCGCGATGATAGTCGTCGTCGACGCGCCGTCCCGCGTCGACGAGCATCTCCCCGACGAGGCCGGTCGTGAACAGCTGCACGCCCACCACCACGAGCAGGACGGCGAAGATGAGGAGCGGATGACGGCTCTGTATGTTGCCGTACATCACGCGCAGCAGCGCGATGTAGCCGCAGAGCACGCCGCCGATCATGACCAGCGCCGCGCCGGGAAGCGAGAAGAAGTGCGCCGGCCGGCGGTTGTAGCGGGTCAGGCAGATCACCGTGATCATGTCCATCATGCCGCGGAGCGCCCGCGACCAGCCGTAGCGCGAGCGCCCGAACGCGCGCGGGCGGTGCGAGACCGGCTGCTCGGTCACTCTAAACCCCTGCCCCGCGGCAAGCATGGGAATGAAGCGATGCAACTCGCCGTAGAGCGGCACCTCCGTCGTCACTTCGCGCCGGAACGCCTTGAGCCCGCAGTTCATGTCGTGCAGCTCGACCCCCGATGCGAGGCGCGAGACAGCGTTGAAGACCCGCGACGCCGCGACCCGCGAGAGCGAGTCCTGCCGATCGACCTTCCACCCGCACACCAGATCGGCGCCGGCGTCGAGCGCCGCCAGCAAGCGCGGCACCTCCGCCGGGTCGTCCTGAAGGTCGCCGTCCATGGTGACCAGCCGCTCGCCGCGGGCGGCGCGAAATCCCACGGCCAGCGCCGCCGCCTTGCCGAGATTGGTGCGCAGCCGCAGGCCACGACAGCGCGGATCGCCCGCCTGCAACGCCGTGACGACCTCGAACGAGCCGTCGCTGGAGCCGTCGTCGACGAAAACGACCTCCCAGGCGAGACCGAGCGGATCGAGCGCGGCGCGGCACTCCGCGAAGAGCGCTGCGATCGTCGGCCGCTCGTTGTAGACCGGGACGACGATCGACACGTCCACCGGCGCAGCCGCGGCCGGTGCGCGAGCCGGCGCGCTCATTCGTCCTGCGTCACGCGCAGCACCTCGGCGACCGTGGTCACGCCCTCGCGGACCTTGAGCCAGCCGTCGTCCCGCAGGGTGCGCATGCCCTTGGCGACGGCCGCCGCCTTGATCACGTCCGCCGATGCGTGCTTCAGGATCAGCTCGCGGATCGACTCGTTCACGAGCAGCAGCTCGTAGATGCCGCTGCGGCCGCGATAGCCCGTGCCGGAGCACTCCTCGCACCCGGCGGCGCGGTAGATCGGCGCGCCGTTCACCGCCACGTGGCTGAAGCGCTCGGCGGCAGCGGTCGTCATATCGCCGGCGGCGAAGAACGCCTCGCCCTGCGGCACCGGCTCCCGGCACTTCGTGCATACCTTGCGGACCAGGCGCTGCGCCAGGACGCCGAGCAGCGACGACGCCAGGAGATAGTCCTCGACGCCCATCTCGAGCAGGCGGCTCACCGCGCCGGCGGCGTCATTGGTGTGCAGGGTCGAGAACACGAGGTGGCCGGTGAGCGCGGCCTGCACCGCGATCTCCGCGGTCTCGGGGTCGCGGATCTCGCCGACCATGATGACGTCCGGGTCCTGGCGTACGATCGAGCGCAGGCCGTTGGCGAACGTGAGGCCGATCTGCGGCTTCACGTGGATCTGGTTGACGCCGCTCACCTGATATTCGACCGGATCCTCGATGGTGATGATCTTCTTGTCGGGCGAATTGATCTTCTCGAGCGCACCGTAGAGCGTGGTCGTCTTGCCGCTGCCGGTCGGACCCGTCACCAGGATCATGCCGTACGGCCGCAAGATGAGATGTTCGAGTTGCGCCAGCGTGTCCTGCGGAAAGCCGAGCTGCTCGAGGTCGAGCACGATGCTCGAGCGATCGAGGATGCGCATCACCACGCTCTCGCCGTACAGCGTCGGTAGGGTGGAGACGCGGAGGTCGATCTCCTTCCCCATCGTCCGCAGCTTGATGCGGCCGTCCTGCGGCAGTCGGCGCTCGGCGATGTTGAGCTTCGCCATGATCTTCACACGCGAGACGATGGCGGCCTGCTGGCGCCGCGGCGGCGAGTCGATGTCGTGGAGCACACCGTCGATGCGGTAGCGGATCTTGAGCTCGTTCTCGAAGGGCTCGATGTGGATGTCGGAGGCGCGCTGTTCGACGGCGCGGTTGATCAGCAGGTTCACGAGCCGGATGACCGGGGCTTCGCTGGCGAGATCGCGGAGGTGGTTCACGTCCTCCTCGTCGTCGCCGATGTACGCGAGCGTTCCGTCCCCTTCCTCGGCGGCCGGCTGCGCGGCGGCGTCGTAGCCTTCGAGCGCCGCGAGGATCTCCTTCTCGCGTCCGAGGCGCGGCTTGACCGCCAGACCCGTCGCCACCTCGAGGCTCTCGAGGCTGTAGAGGTCGGCGGGATCGGCCATCGCCACCGAGAGCGTGCCGTCCTGGATCTCGAGCGGCAGGATCTTCGCGTGCTTCAGGAACTGCGGATTCACCCCCTGGAGGGCTACGGGCGCCTGCGGGAACTCCTTGCGGCCGATCACCGGCACGCCCAGGTGCTCGGAGAGGAGTCCGATCAGGTCGTCCTCGGAGATGAAGCCGAGATCGAGGAGCAGGCGCTCGATGCGCTCGCCGCGCTCCTGCTGCAGCAGGCGGACCTTGCGGAGATCGTCGGAACTGATCCTGCCGCGGCCGAGGAGCAGGTCTTCGAGGGGCTTGTGCTCGCCGGCCTGCACCTCCATCCGAGGTTCCCTAACATGGCGATCTTGCGCCCTCAAGGCGGTTTCCGGCGCCGCCGTCGAGCCTAGGCGGCGCTGCCGTCGGCCGCGCGCCAGTACTCGAGGAGGTCGCGGAGAGTGCGGCCGAGCGGGATCGCCGGGACCCAGCCGAGTGCGCGGGCCCGCGCCGCGTCGCCGACGACCCGAGGGATCTCGCGGTGCCGGACGCGCGCCGCCTCCTCGACGACCGCGAACGCGACGCGCGCCTCGGCCCGGAGCATCTCCACGATGGCGCCGACCGTCACCGCCTCGCCGCTGCAGAGGTTATAGGCGGCGCCGGGCGCACCGCGCTCCATCAGCGTCACGTAGCCGCGCACGACGTCGCGGACATCGGCGAAATCGCGGGCGCTCGCGAGATTACCGACGTGCAGCACCGGCGGCGCCTCGCCGCGCTCGATGCGCGCGACTTGCCGGGCGAAGTCCGAGCACACGAAGTCGCCGCGCTGGCCCGGTCCGGTGTGATTGAAGGGGCGTGCCCTGACCACGGCTAGCCCCGCCTCCCACCACGCCTGGAAGGCCGCCATGTCGGCCGCAGCCTTGGAAAGCCCGTACGTGCTGACGGGTCGGAGCGGCCGGTCCTCGTCGATCGGCTCGCCGGCGCTCGCCGCAGCACCGTAGACGTCGGCGGACCCGACCACCACGACCCGGCTCGCCGGCGCCTCGCGCCGCGCAGCGGTGAGCACGTTGCACGTCCCGAGCACGTTCACCGCCAGGGTTCGCGCCGGATCGGCAGCGGCGCGGGGCGCGAACGCGATCCCGGCGAGATGGAAGATGCCGTCCGGCCGCGCCGCGGCGACGGCGGTCCGCACGGCTTCGAAGTCGGCGACGTCTCCGCTCGCGAGCGCCTCGAGGCGGAACCGCGGATACCGCGCCGCGAGCGCCTCCAGCGCAGGACGGGACCGCTGCTCGCGCACCAGCCCGGCCACCTCGTGTCCGGCCGCGAGCAACGCGGCGGTGAGATGCCCCCCCGCGAAGCCGCCGATCCCGGTGACGAAGTAGCGCACGCGCTAGGAGCGTCGCAGGCGTGCGACGTCGGCGTCGACCATCATCCCGACGAGCTCCGGGAACGACACGCGCGGCTTCCAGCCGAGCCTGTCGCGAGCCTTGGCTGCGTCGCCGACGAGAGAATCGACCTCGGCCGGACGCTTCAACGACGGATCCTCCCGCACGTACCGTTTCCAGTCGAGACCGACGCGACCGAACGCGATCTCCGCGAGTTCGGCGACCGTGTGCGATTCGCCCGTCGCCACCACATAGTCGTCGGGTTCCGCCTGTTGGAGCATGAGCCACATCGCCTCGACGTAGTCGCCGGCGAAGCCCCAGTCGCGCCGCGCCTCGAGATTGCCGAGCCGCAGCTCGCTCTCGAGTCCGAGATGGATACGGGCCACGCCATCGGTCACTTTGCGCGTGACGAACTCCTTTCCGCGCCGCGGCGACTCGTGGTTGAAGAGGATTCCCGAGCACGCGAAGATCCCATAGCTCTCGCGGTAATTCACCGTGATGTAGTGGGCATAGACCTTGGCGACGCCGTAGGGGCTGCGGGGATGGAAGGGAGTCAGCTCGCTCTGCGGCACCTCGCGCACCTTGCCGAACATCTCGCTCGACGACGCCTGGTAGAAACGGATGTTGCGGTCGACGAGACGGATCGCCTCGAGCACGCGGGTAACTCCGATGGCGTCGAATTCCGCCGTCAGCACCGGCTGCCTCCACGACGTCGGCACGAACGACTGGGCGGCTAGATTGTAGAGCTCCTGCGGGCGGATCTCCTCGAGCAGGGTGATCAGCGACATCGGATCGAGCAGGTCTCCCTGCACGAGCCGGATGCGGTCGCGGAACGGCTCGATGCGCTCGAAGTTCTCGGTGCTGGCGCGGCGCACCATGCCGTAGACCTCGTAGCCCTTGGCGAGCAGGAGCTCGGCCAGATACGAGCCGTCCTGCCCGGTGATACCGGTGATGAGAGCGCGCTTCACGTGCGATCCCCCTCCACGCCGGCAGCGCCGACCAGGCGCTGGCCATACGTGCGCTCGTAGTAGTCGCGGTAGGCGCCGCTCTTCACCGCCTCCCACCACGCCCTGTGGGCGCGGTACCACTCGATCGTGTCGTCGAGGCCGCGCGCGAACTCCCGGCGCGGCGTCCACCCGAGCTCGCGCTCGATCTTGCGGGCGTCGATCGCATAGCGGCGATCGTGGCCGAGTCGATCGCTGACGTGGCGGATCAGGCTGCGAGGCTTCCCGAGCGTATCCAGGATCAGCTTCGCCACCTCGAGGTTCTCACGCTCGTTGCCGCCCCCGAGGTTGTAGACCTCTCCGACCCGCCCCTGGCGCAGCACCAGGTCGACGCCGCGGCAGTGATCCTCGACGTGGATCCAATCGCGCACCTGGCGGCCGTCGCCATAGAGGGGCAGCGGTTGGTCGGCGAGCGCGTTGGTGACGAACAGCGGAATCAGCTTCTCCGGGAACTGGTAGGGTCCGTAGTTGTTGGAGCAGCGGGTGATCAGCGCCGGGACGCCGTGCGTGTGATGGGCGGCGCGCACCAGGAGATCGGCGGCCGCCTTGCTGGCGGCATAGGGGCTGTTCGGCGCCAGCGGCGTCTCCTCGCTGAAGGCACCGGTCGGCCCCAGGCTCCCATACACCTCGTCGGTCGAGACCTGCAGGAAGCGGCCGACACCATGCGCCCGGGCGGCGTCGAGGAGGACCTGGGTACCCACGACATTGGTCGTCAAGAAGACGCCGGCATCGGCGATCGACCGGTCGACGTGCGACTCGGCGGCGAAGTTCACGATCGCGTCGACACCGTCGCCGAGCGCCGCGGTGACGGCCGCGCGGTCAGCGATATCGCCGCGCACGAAGCGATGGCGCGGATTGTCGAGCACGGGCTCGAGATTGGCCAGATTGCCCGCATAGGTCAGCAGATCGAAGGTGACGATCTCGTCATCGGGGTACGTCGCCAGCACGTGCTGGACGTAGTTGGCGCCGATGAAGCCGGCGCCGCCGGTCACGAGGAGCTTCATGGTCTCAGCGCGGTCGCGTCGTCCAGTCGAACCCGATCGTCGGATCGTCGAACGGGATGCGTTCTTCGTCCGGATCCTGCGGATCATAGGCCTCGGTCGTGTGGTAGAGCAGCCCCGCCACCTCCTGACCGAGGACGCGGTAGCCATGCGCCACCCCGCTCGGAATCGCCAGCAGCCCGGGGGCGCGGTCGCCGATCACGAACACGTTCGTCTGCCGGTGCGTCGGCGAGTCGGGGCGCAGATCGTACAGCACCACCTGCGCCATCCCGCGGACGAAGAACCACATGTCCCACTGGCGGCGATGCCAATGGAAGGCCTTGATGACGCCGGGGAACGCTTCCGTGTATGTCGTCTGCTTGATGGTCTGGAAGCAGGGGTCGTCCGCCTTCAGGACCTCCATCAGGAAGCCGCGATCGTCGGCGTGCACGGCAAGCCGCTTCAAGTGGACGCCATGGATCATCGCCGCCTCCGGGTCTGCGCGCGCGGCGGGTCGAGCTTGTTCGCACCCGTCCTCGCCACGAGGTTGCCGGCTCGATGCAGCGCCTCGAAGGTGCCGGCGTCGGTCCACCAGCCGCGCAGGATCTCGTAGCCGAGCTCGCCGCGCCGCAGGTACCAGTTGTTGACGTCGGTGATCTCGAGCTCGCCGCGCCGCGACGGCTCGAGGGTGCGGATAACGTCGAACACGCGGGCATCGTACATGTAGATGCCGGTGACTGCGTACCGGCTTTTCGGACGCCGCGGCTTCTCCTCGATGGCGACGATGCGCCGGCCGCGGAATGCGGCGACTCCGAAGCGCTCCGGATCGGGCACCGCCTTGAGGAGGATGCGCGCCCCCTCGCCGCCCCGCGCGAACCTCGCTGCCGACGCCGTGAAGTTCCGCTCGATGATGTTGTCGCCGAGGACCACGCACACGCGTTCGCCGTCGACGAAATGCTCGGCGAGAGAGAGCGCCGCGGCGATGCCGCCCTCGCCCTCTTGATAGGTGTAGTTCAGGTGCTGCAGGCCGAAGTCCTTGCCGTTTCCGAGGAGCTTCAAGAAGTCGCCGGCGTTGTTGCCGCCGGTCACGAGCAGGATGTCGCGAATGCCGGCATTGATGAGAGCCTGCAGCGGGTAATGGATCATCGGCCGATCGAATACCGGCAGCAGGTGCTTGTTGGTTATCCGGGTGAGCGGGTAGAGCCGGGTCCCGAGACCGCCGGCGAGAATGACGCCCTTCATCATTGCCCCATGAATCCGTGCATCGGCGCCGCGATAGCGCCGAGCGACTGCCGAAACGGCTCTTTGCCGAACTGCCCCAGACCTACGAGCGACACCAAGAAGCGCACCTCCGTTTCATTCGGGTTCACCCGGTCGGCGACGCCGAGATCTACCACCCAGCACTCCTGTTTCGAGATGAAGCGCAGGCCGTAGCGGTGCTCCAGGAACCGGCCGCTCCGATTATCGTAGCGTGCCTCGTAGGCACCGTAGAGCTGCCTCATGAAGCGCAGCAGCATGCTCCCGTTCACTTCCTCGATCGCCTGGTTGGCGACGAAGCGATAGCCGATGCCGACGCGGCTCCGGCCGCGCAGGGCCGCGAGGCCGAAATCATCGGCAGCAGTCCTCCAGTCGGTCAGGAACAGGCCGACGGTAGCGCTCTTGGTCCCGCCCCCGGTGACGCTGTAGTCGCTGCGCCCCTCGAAGCTCAAATAAGGTGACGGCGTCAGGCGCAGGTAAACCGACAGATCGGAGACCCGATTGCCCTGCCCCCGCATGATCCGCCCCGTATCGGGGTCGACCTCGCCGATGAAGTCGCCGAGCTTGTTGGCGAAGTCGTAGCTCTGGAAGAGCGAGAAGCGCGCCAGCTCGCGAATGCCGCCCGACGCCGGCGCCGACGGCACCGCCTCCACGCCCTCGCCGAGCCCGTCGGCGCCGGCGGGCGTCCCCTCGTCGGACGCCGGCACGACCATCGAGTGTCGATGCGTCTTGGCGTGGTCGGCAGCGGGCGCCGGAGCTGCAAGCCGCCCGAGAAGGCGGCTCGTGAGCCCATAAGTCACGACACTGCGCTTGTTCACGCGGTCGAAGTCGTCGAAGAGCGGCAGCTCGGACTGGCGCTGAGAGGTGCGGGGAACGAGCAGGTATTCCATCTCCGGCTCGATCGTATGCTTGAGGCGGACGAGGCCGAAGCGCTCGAACGGATAGACGCGCGACAGCGTCGTCCCGACGTCGCCGCGGAAATAGAGGAGCTCGCGGGTAGCGTTGCGGTCGAGGGCCGGCAGGATGCTCGGGGGCTGGCTTCCGGGGTCGGCGGGATTGATGTTCACCTGCGTCGGTACGCGCGTGTCATCGAGGTGATAGGCGGTCTCGCGTACGCCGCCGCGGAAGGATCCGCGGGCCCAGGAGCCGTATCGCCACGGCACCTCGAGCTCGGGGTACAGATCGAGCCGCTGCCCCTCGTAGCCGCGGTCGCGCGTATAGTTGACGCCCTCGCCCGCGAAGTGCAGCAGGACGCGGTCGTCGAAAAACCGCGACTGCGTCCTGCCCTCGATGCGCGGCGGCGCCTGGAACACGTAGCGGTCGGGATTGATGAAATCCTGATACCAGGTGCTCGTCGTCAGCAGGAGCCCGTCGTCGAAGAAGCGTTCGACGGCGAGCCGCGATCGTTCGAAGCGCCGCGTCCGCAGCGCCACGTCGACACCGGGGTTGAACGTCAGCACGTTGATCTCGCGCAGGAACAGGTCGTCGCTCACGCGCAGGACGTCGGCGTATCCCTTGAAGCCGTACGGCAGCCACTGGTCGTGAGTCACGCCGGCGCTCCAGCGGTCGACCGGAATGTTGGGGTCGGCGATGTTCCTGTTGACGATCTCTCGCGAGCTCGCGCCACGAATCGACTCGTTGAAGTACGAGCCGTTGATCTCGCCGAGGGTTTCGGGGCTCAGTGCGTAGCGATACTCGCCGAGCGCGCCGACGCGCGCCTCGGTCTCGAGGTCGACCGATACCGTGGCGTCATGGCTCTTGTCGATATTCAGAAAGAAGGGCTGCTCGATCTGGAAACCGCGCCGATTGGAGAATCCGAAGCGCGGGAACAAGAGTCCGCTCTGGCGCTCGCGCCGGACCGGGAAGATTCCGTAGGGCACGTAGAAGATCGGAACGTCGTGGACGGCGAAGGTGCCGCCCCGGACGCGGCCGTAGCCTTCGAGGTCGAGCGTGACACGCTGTCCGCGGATGCTCCAGCTCGGCGACTCGTCCTGCTTGCAGACGCAGGTCGTGAAGCGGCCCTTGGTGACCGCGTACGCCTGCCCGGGGAACTTCTCGAAGCGTTCACCCGAGAGCTGATAGCGGTTGGCGTTCAAGAAGACCGAGCCCTCGGCCATGGAGCCCGTCTCCTGCACGAGATCCAACGTCAGCACGTCGGCGGAGATCGTGCCCTCCGGATCCGTCACCACCACATTCCCGTTCGCGTGCGCGACGTTGGTCGTGCGGTTCACTTGCACGGTGTCCGCGGTCAGCGTCATGTCGCCGCGCGTGATCTTGACCGCGCCGCGTGCGGTCACGACGTTGGCGCGCTGATCGTACTCGATGTGCTCGGCGTCGATGGCCACCTCGCCGCTCTCGCTCCTGTCGAGGTGCGAGAGCCCCGGAAGGCCGTTCCCCTCCGCTGCCGGCGAGACGAGCGCTACCAGCCATACCGTGGCGGCCAGCACGCGGACGATGCGCGTCAGCATCGGCCGGCGAGAACGGCGGCGGCTCGCTCACGGTCGGCCGCGGCAGCGAGGGCCGGATCGACGACCGGCAGGAGGTCGCCGACCAGGAAGAGCGAGCCGGTCACGACCACGACATCGTCCGCAGCACTGACGGCGAGCAGCTCGCGATAGGCCGCGACCGGATCCTCGACGACGCGAACGGAGAACGGCGCTGCCGCTGCGAGCTCGCCGGGCGGCAGGCTCCGGGGTTGTCGCGGCCGCGTCACGACGATCTCCGACGCAACGTCGGCGAGTCCCCGCAGCATCGTCTGCCACCCTTTGTCACGCATCACGCCGAACAGTGCCCGCACGCGGCGCCCGCCGGCGCGCGCGCGCACCGCCGCCGCCAACGCCTCGATGCCCGCCACATTGTGGGCGCCATCCAATAGCACAAGGGGCTCGCGGCACACTACCTGGAGGCGTCCCGGCCACTTGACGCCGGCCAGGCCGCAGCGGATTGCCGCACCCGACGGCGGCCGGCGGGCTCCGAGCTCGACGGCGCGGATCGCGAGGGCGGCATTGCGGCGCTGATGGTCGCCTGCGAGCGCAAGCGCGACGGGCGCGATCGACCCCCGGGGCGAGCGATACGCGAGCTCGCCGTCGGCACCGGGAGCGAGCGTGAAGTCGCGGTCCAGTACCTCGAGCGGGCTGGCGAGCGTGCGGGCGCGCGCCGCCACCACTGCCGCCGCGGCGCCGGCTGCCCCCGACACCACCGGTACGCCCGCCTTCACCACGCCCGCTTTCTCGCGTGCGATCGCCGGGAGCGTAGCGCCGAGCCACGCCTCGTGGTCGAGATCGACGTTGGTGACCACCGTCACTGCCGGCAGCACGATGTTCGTTGCGTCGAGCCGGCCGCCGAGGCCGACCTCGAGCACGACCGCGTCCACGGCAGCGGCGCGAAACGCCTCCCAGGCCAGGAGCGTCGTGATCTCGAAACAGGTGAGGCCCGGCGCCGGACCGAGCGCGGCGCGGATCGCGGCGATGCCCGCGACGACGGCCTCCTCCGCGATCGGCTCGCCGGCGACGACGATGCGCTCGCGAAACGACACCAAGTGCGGCGAAGTATAGAGGCCGACGCGAACGCCGTCCGCCGCCAGCATCGCTGCGATCATCGCCGCCGTCGAGCCTTTGCCGTTGGTGCCCGCGACGTGGAACGTCGGCGCCGCGCGCTCGGGATGGCCGAGCGCCGCAGCCGCGCGTTGCACGCGCGCCAGCTCGAGGTCGACGCCGCGGCGCGCCTCCAAGCGATAGAGCCATGCCAGGGTGGCGACGTATGCGTCGACTCCCATGGCGCCCGTCAGCGGCCGCGCCCGCCGCCGGCACGGCTGCGGGTCGGCAGAAGCGCCAGTACGCGCGCCAGCGTCCGGCGCAGATCGCGGCGCTCGACGACGGCGTCGAGCATGCCGTGCTCGAGCAGGAACTCGGCGCGCTGGAACCCCGGCGGCAGATCTTCGCTCAGCGTCTGGGCGACGACGCGCGGACCGGCGAAGCCGATGAGCGCGCGCGGTTCGGCCAGATTGACGTCGCCGAGGAGGGCCACGGAGGCCGCGACGCCGCCGGTCGTCGGGTCCGTGCAGATCGAGACGTACGGCACCCCGGCCTCGCGCAGTCGCCCGAGCGCGCCGGTGAGCTTCGCCATCTGCATGAGCGAGTAAATCCCCTCCTGCATGCGGGCTCCTCCCGACGCCGATACGATGACGAGCGGCCGACGCGCTGCGCCCGCGTACTCGATCAGCCGCGTGAGCTTCTCTCCCACCGCCGACCCCATGCTGCCGCCCAGGAAATAGAAGTCGAAGACCGCGATCGCGATCGCCACGCCGCCGACACGGCCGGTGCCGGTGATCACTGCCTCACGGTGCCCGGCGCTGTCCTGCATCTCGCGCAGCCTCTGCGCGTATGGAGGGGTATCGGGGAAGCCGAGCACGTCGCGCGATCCGATCTCGGCGTCGCGCTCCACGAACGTGCCGCGGTCGAGAAGGAGCTGGAGGCGCTGCGCGGCGGTGAGGCGCTGATGATGACCGCACTGGGGACAGACGTATAGGCGACGCTCTAGCTGCTTCCGATAGACGAGGACGTGGCACCCGTCGCAGCGCGTCCAGAGATCGGCCACGGGCTTCGTCATCCCCAGATCCGCGCCAGCGCTCAGCCGCGCGCCGCATGCACGGCGGCCGCCAGGTCCCCCAGGAAAGCGCGCGCGGCCGGCAAGAATCCCGGGCCGGGATGCTCCTCGACGAGCCGCATCACGGCGCTCCCGACGATCACTGCGTCGGCGGCGCGAGCAAGCGTCGCCGCCTGCTCGGGGCCGGTGATGCCGAAGCCGACGCCGACCGGCAGGCCGACGCGCGACCGCACGTCGCCGACCATCGCTGCGACCGCCGCGGGATCGGGCGCCCCGGCGCCCGTCGTGCCGGTGATCGACACGTAGTAGACGAAGCCGCGGGCGCGGGCGCGCACGGCATCGATGCGCCCGCGGTCGCTCGTCGGCGCCAGGAGGAAGATCATGTCGAGGCCCGCCGCCGCGAGCGCCGGCTCGAGGTCATCGGCTTCCTCCGGCGGCATGTCGACGCAAAGAACGCCGTCGACGCCGCTGGTCGCGGCGTCGCGAGCGAACCGCTCGGCGCCGTAGCGCAGGAGCGGGTTGGCGTAGCCGAAGAGAACGATCGGCACTTGCGAATCGCGGCGCAGCTCGGCCACGAGCTCGAGCACCTGGGTCAGCGTCGTCCCCAGGGCGAGCGCGCGCTCGGCCGAGCGCTGCAGCACCGGACCGTCGGCCATCGGGTCGGAGAAGGGCACGCCGAGCTCGATCAGGTCGGCGCCGGCGTCGATCGCTGCGCGCAGCAGCTCGCGCGTGACGTCGAGGCCGGGATCGCCCGCCATGAGGAACGGCACGAATCCCGCACGGCGTTCGTCGCCGAGCCGGGCGAAGGTCTTCGCGATGCGGCTCACGTGCGCTCCTCCCCCGGTTCGCGGAGCCGGATGCCCAGATGCTCGGCGACCGTCTCCATGTCCTTGTCGCCGCGACCCGAGAGGTTGACGAGGACGATCGCGCGGCGCGGCAGCGTCGGCGCGATACGGATCGCCGCGGCCACGGCGTGCGCGCTCTCGAGCGCGGCGATGATTCCTTCTTGCTCGGCCAGCATACGCAGCGCCGCGACGGCGGCCTCGTCGCCGGCGGTCTCATAGGCGACGCGGCCGCTGTCCTTGAGATAGCTGTGCTCGGGACCGACGGCGGGGTAGTCGAGCCCCGCCGAGATCGAATGCGCGATCTGCACCTGACCGGTCTCGCTCTGCAGGAGGTAGGTCTTGTTGCCGTGCAGGACGCCGACGTGCCCCGCCGTCAGCGAGGCCGCGTGCTCGCCGGTCTCGATACCGCGCCCCGCCGCCTCGACGCCGACCATGCGCACGCTACGGTCGGCGAGAAACGGGTGGAAGAGGCCGATCGCGTTGCTGCCGCCGCCGACGCAGGCGATCAGCACGTCGGGGAGCCTGCCGGCGGCATGGCGAATCTGCCGACGCGCCTCGCGGCCGATCACCGCCTGGAAATCGCGCACCAGCATGGGGTACGGATGCGGACCGGCGACCGAGCCGATGATGTAGAAGGTGTCGCGCACGTTGGTGATCCAGTCGCGCATCGCCTCGTTGAGAGCGTCTTTGAGAGTGCGGCTCCCCGAGTCGACCGGGTGCACGGTCGCGCCGAGGAGCTTCATGCGAAAGACGTTCAGCGCCTGGCGGCGGACGTCTTCGCTCCCCATGTAGACCTCGCACTTGAAGCCGAAGAGCGCGGCGGCCGTCGCCGTGGCAACGCCGTGCTGCCCGGCGCCGGTCTCGGCAATGATGCGGGTCTTCCCCATGCGCTTGGCGAGCAGGATCTGTCCGAGCGTATTGTTGATCTTGTGCGCGCCCGTGTGACAGAGGTCTTCACGCTTCAGGTAGACGCGCGCGCCGCCGAGTGTGCGCGTCAGCCGTTCGGCGAAATAGAGCGGCGTCGGGCGTCCGGTGTAGCGCTCGTGCAGATCGCGAAGCTCGCGCTTGAAGCGCGCCTCCTTGCGGAGCCGGTTGTAGGCGCGCTCGAGCTCGAACAACGCCGGCATGAGCGTCTCGCTCACGTAGCGGCCGCCGTACGGGCCGAAGTGGCCGCGCTCGTCAGGCAGTCTTGGCATGAGTCACGAAATCTCTCAGGAGCGCGTGGTCTTTGACGCCGGGGGCGCGCTCCACGCCCGAACAGGCGTCGACGCCGAGCGGACGCATTCGGCGCACTACGTCGGCGACGGTGGTCGGCTTCAGGCCGCCGGCGACGAAGAGCCGGCGCGCGAGCTCACGCGCTACCGGCACCGCCGGCAGCGACCGGCCCGTGCCGCCGTAGCGCTCGGGATCGGCCGTGTCGACGAGCAGCCAGCCTTCGGGATACGCCGCCGCGGCGGCGTCGAGGTCGGCGAAGCTCGCGACGCGCAGCGCCTTCATCGCCGGAACGGCGAAGCGCAGGCAGTAGTCGCGGCTCTCGCTGCCGTGAAACTGCAGGAGGCCGAGCCGCGCAATCGCGAGCGCATGCTCGACGAAAGCCGGGTCGGCGTCGACGAAGATGCCGACCGCCCGCACCTGCGGCGGCAGCGCGGCGACGATCGGTGCCGCATCCTCCGGTGCTATGTAGCGCGGACTCTGCGGATGGAAGTTGAAGCCGAGCAGATCGGCTCCCGCCGCCACCGCGGCGACGGCATCGTCCGGCCGCGTGATGCCGCAGATCTTGACGCAGAGCGGACGCTTGCGGGGTGCGATCACGCCAGGAGTCCGCGCAGCGCCACGCCCGGATCGGGGGCGCGCATCAGGGTCTCGCCGATCAGAAAGGCGCGTACGCCGGCGGCCTCGAAGCGCGCGATGTCGGCGCCGGTCTTGAGGCCGCTCTCGATCACTACCGTACGCTCCGGCGGGACCGAACCGACCAGCTCGAGGCCGGTCTCGAGGCGGGTCACGAAAGTGTCGAGGTCGCGGTTGTTGATGCCGATGACGGTCGCCTCGGCGGCAAGCGCGCGCTCGAGCTGCTGGGCGGTGTGGATCTCGACGAGCGCCGTCATCTCCATCTCGCGGCCGAGCGCCACGAGCTCGCGCAGGATCTCCGCCGGGAGAATGGCGGCGATCAGGAGGAACGCATCCGCGCCCGCCGCCCGCGCCTCGTACACCTGGTACGGCTCGAAGAGGAAGTCCTTGCGCAGCAGCGGTACGTCGACGTGCTCGCGGACGGCCGCGAGGTCGTCGAGACTGCCCTCGAAGAAGCGCCCCTCGGTGAGCACCGAGATCGCTGCCGCACCTGCAGCCGCATAGCCGGTCGCGATCGCGACCGGATCGAAGTCGTCGCGGATGCGCCCGAGAGACGGCGAAGCGCGTTTCACCTCCGCGACGATGCGTCGCCCGGGCGCGCGCAGCGCGGCCGCGAAGTCGCGGCGCGGCCGCGCGAAGAGCGGCGCTTCGGTGAGCTGCCGGAGCGGCCGCAACCGGCGACGCGCCTCGAGCTCGTGCGCGGCGTGATCGACGATGGCCTGGAGTGTGCTCATGCGGACGCGGCTTCCTCGCTGTACTCGTTGCTCGTCTCGACGAGGCACGCAAGTGCGCGCGCGGCCGCACCGCCGTCCACCGCCGCCGCAGCCGCGGCCATACCGGCGCGCCAGTCGACCGCCCGTCCGGCGAGCACGAGCACGGCGGCGGCGTTGACGAGGACCAGGTCGCGCGCCGGTCCGACGACTCCGGAAATGACGCTGCGGATGGTAGCCGCGCTCTCCGCGGCATCGATCAGACGCGGCACGGGCCCGCTGTCGGCGAGCCCGAAGTCGGCCGGCGAGAGCTCGTAGGTCCGCACTCCGTCGGGTCCGACCTCGCTGACGCGCGTCGGCCCCACCGTACTGATCTCGTCGAGCCCGGACCCATGCACGACGAGCGCGCGCGACGCGCCGAGACGGCGAAGCGCCTCGGCCATCGGCGCCGTCCACCGCGGCTCCGCCACGCCCACGAGCTGCACCGCCGCCCCTGCGGGATTGGCTAGCGGACCGGCGAGATTGAAGATCGTCCGCAGCCCGATCTCGCGCCGCGGGCCCGCGGCGTAGCGCATGGCCGCATGGAACCGGGGTGCGAAGCAGAACCCGACGCCGGCGCGCTCGAGGCAGCGCGCGACGCCCTCCGGCGGCAGGTCGATGCGCACGCCGAGCGCCTCGAGCACGTCGGCGCCGCCGACCCGCCCGGACTGCGCTCTGTTGCCGTGCTTGGCGACGACGACGCCCGCGCCCGCCACGACCAGCGCGACGGCCGTCGATACGTTGAAGAGGTCGGCGCCGTCGCCGCCGGTGCCGCAGGTGTCGACGGCCAACCCGCTCCAGGGCACGCGCAGCATGCGCGCGCGCAGCGCCCGCGCCGTACCCACGAGCTCGTCGACGCTCTCTCCTTTCATCCGCAAGGCCGTGAGCAGGCTGCCGATCTGCGCCGGCGTCGCCGCACCGCTCATGACGGTATCCACGACCGCACGCATGGCGCCCTCGTCGAGATCGCGGCCCGCGACCACGGTTACGATTGCGGCGCGCACGCACTGCAGCGCCGCCTCCGGCGCCTCGCTCCCCTGATTGATCACGGTCCGCCGCCCCCTCGAACCACCGGCAGGCTCTCGAGGAAGTTCCGCAACAGGCGCTTGCCCTCGAGGGTCAGGATCGACTCGGGATGGAACTGCACCCCCGCGACCGGCAGATGACGATGACGGATGCCCATGATCTCGCCTTCGGCCGTCCACGCGCAGACCTCGAGCTCGGGCGGGAGCGAGCCGCGCTCGATCACCAGCGAATGATAGCGGGTCGCGGCGAAAGGATTCTCGAGTCCGGCGAAGATCCCGCGTTCGTCGTGGTGAATGGGTGACGTTTTCCCGTGCATGATACGCGGCGCGCGCACGATGGCGCCGCCGAAAGCGGCGCCGATCGCCTGATGCCCGAGACAAACGCCGAGAATCGGAACCGCGCCCTTGAAGCGCTCGACCACGGGCACCGAGATGCCGGCCTCCTTCGGCGTACACGGACCGGGGGAGAGGACGATGCCGTCGGGCTGCCGCGCCGCGATCTCGTCGAGGGTGACGGCGTCGTTGCGCTGCACCTCGACCTCGGCGCCGAGCTCGCCGAGATACTGCACGAGGTTGTAGGTGAACGAGTCGTAGTTGTCGACTACGAGGATCCTCGGCCGGCGTCTTTTCACGGCGGCGGTCACGCGACTCGCTCTCCGAGGTCGGGAGCGAGCCGCTCGGCGCGCTGCAACGCCAGCAGGAGACCGCGCGCCTTGTTGAGACACTCGGCATGCTCCCGCACCGGATCGGAATCGGCGACGATGCCGGCGCCGGCCTGGAGATATACCTTCCCGTTCTTGATGAGCATGGTGCGGATCGCAATGCACGTGTCCATCGTGCCGCCGAAGCCGAAATAGCCGATAGCGCCACCGTAGACACCGCGGCGTACCGGCTCGAGCTCTTCGATGATCTCCATGGCGCGGATCTTCGGCGCTCCGGAGAGCGTTCCCGCGGGGAACGTGGCGCGGAAAGCGTCGAAGCAATCGCGCCCCGCGGCGAGCTTGCCGCGCACGTTCGAGACGATGTGCATCACGTGCGAGTAGCGCTCGATGACGAGCCGTTCGGTCACCTCGACGCTGCCGGCCTCTGCGACCCGACCGACGTCGTTGCGACCGAGATCGAGGAGCATGATGTGCTCCGCGATCTCCTTCGGATCGGTGAGGAGCTTGCGCTCGAGCTCGCGGTCCTCGGCCTCCTGTGTGCCACGCGGCGACGTGCCGGCGATCGGCCGGACCGTGAGCTCGCCGTCCTCGACGCGCGCCATCACCTCGGGCGACGAACCGACGAGCGTCTGCTCGCCGAGATGCAGGTAGAACATGTAGGGCGACGGATTCACCGTCCGCAGCGCGCGGTAGACGTCGAACGGCGCAGCGCGCAGCTCGGCTTCGAGGCGCTGGGCGAGCACGACCTGGATGATGTCGCCGGCCCGGATGTACTCCTTCGCGCGCTCGACGATGGCGCCGTACTCGGCCGCCGTCATGTTGGCCGCGACCGGTAAGCGCTCTCCGGTCGTCGGCAGCGCCTCGGGCAGCGTCAGCGGCGCGGCGAGGCGCGCCACCAGCTCGTCGATGCGCGCGGTCGCCGCCTCGTAGGCCGCGCGCGGATCGATCTCCGGATCGCGCAGATCGACGTTGACGACGACCTTGATCGACTGCGCGATGGTGTCGAACACGAGCAGGCTCGCCGGGACGATGAAGTAGAGCTCCGGGAGCCCGAGCGGATCCGGGAGTCGCGACGGCAGGCGTTCGAAGAAGCGGACCGCGTCGTAGGCGACGTAGCCGACCGCGCCGCCGAAGAAGCGCGGCAGCCCGGCAACCGGCACAGCCCGATAGCCGGCGAGGATCGCCCGGAGCGCGTCCAAGGGATCGGCGGTTTCGTACGTGCGCAGCGGCTTCCCGTGCTCGGCGAGTGAAACGGTCGTGCCCCGGCTCGCGAAGACCGCGGACGGCTCCGACCCGAGGAAGCTGTAGCGGCCCCATTTGTCGCCGCCGACCACGCTTTCGAGCAGGAACGCATGCTCGCCGCGGGTCGTCTTGAGGAACGCCGACACCGGCGTCTCGGTATCGGCGAGGATCTCACGGAAGACCGGGACGAGGTTGCCGCGACGCGACAGGTCGAGGAAGTCGGCAAGGCTCGGTGTGCACGCGCTCATCTCGCCCTCAGTCGGAAGCGACGAACGCCTCCGGGACGCCCGGCTCCCTGCGGAGCCGCGTCACGACCTTCTGGGCCTCCTCGAGCGTCGCGTAGTGGCCGACCCGGACCCTGTAGAAGGTCTCGCCCCGCCGCCTCACTTTCAGCACGAAGGCATCGTAGCCCCTGCCCTGCAAGCGGCGCAGCATGCCGTCGGCCGTACGCGGGTCGCGGGTCGCCGACACCTGAACGCTCCAGTCGCCCTTGGCCCCGGTGCGCGTTACCGGCGTCGGCATCGCTGTAGGGGCGATAGCGACCGGGACGCGCGCCGGCGCGGGCGGAGTCGGCCGCTGCTCCGCCTTCTGGGCGGGCGTCGCGGCAGCGGCGGCCGGCGCCGGCTCGCGCTTCTGCGCCGCAGCGGCCGCGCCCTCGCCCGTGGGAGGCATCGGCGCGGCCTCCGGCGCCTTCACGGCCGGAACGTCCTCATGGATCTTCGGCGGCGACGGCCGCGCCCCAGCCACGCCGCGCTCGGCGTCCGTAGCGTGGCCGTCGGCGGCCCCGCCGCGGTCCAGCGTCTCGTAGAACGTCAGGCTCTCGTCCGCGCCCGGCGTCTGCTCGATCGCGGGAGCGACGGCCATGCGCACGATCTGTTGTCCGTCGCCGCCCGTACGCTCGGCGAGCCCTCTCCCGGCGTACACCCCGAGCAGGAACACCACGAAGAGCGCCGCCGTGGCTCCGGCCAAAATGCCGACGATCTCGAGACGGCTGAGCTCGAAACGGTGACGCGTCCCTTTTCCGGCCATCCGCTCCCCCTCCCCATCACATGGCGTCGGGCGCACCGATGCCCAATAGCTGCAGCCCGACGCGAATCACCTTTTGCACGTTCGCGGCGAGAAGTAGGCGCGCCCCGCTGAGCTCACGATCCTCGCCGAGGATGCGGGTACGGTTGTAGTAGCGATGGAAATCACCGGCGAGCTGCATGAGGTAGAATACGAGGCGGTGCGGCTCGCGCGCCAGCGCGGCCTGTTCCACCGTTTCGGGAAACTGCGCGAGCGCGCGAACGAGTGCCAGCTCCTCGGGCTCTACGAGGCGACTCGGATCGGCGACCCCGACGGCCGCGCGGTCATGGCCGGCTGCGGCCGCCTGCTTGAAGATGCTCGCGATCCGGGCGTGACCGTACTGGACGTAGAAGACGGGATTCTCGGCCGAGCGTTGCTTGGCGAGATCGAGGTCGAACTCGAGCTGCGCATCCGACTTCCGCATGAGCAAGAAGAACCGCGTTGCGTCCGCTCCGACCTCTTCCACGACCTCGCGCAGCGTGACGAATGACCCGGAGCGCTTTCCCATCCGCACCGGCACACCCGCACGCGTCAGGCTCACGACCTGCACCAGCACCACCTCGAGCCGCTCGGCGTCCAGACCGAGCGCCGTCAGCGCGGCTTTCATGCGCAAGATGTGGCCATGGTGGTCGGCGCCCCAGACGTCGATGATGCGGTCGAATCCGCGGGCGAGCTTGTCGCGATGGTAGGCGACGTCGGCGCCGAAGTAGGTGAACTCGCCTCCCGACTTCACCAGCGGTCGATCCTTGTCGTCCCCGAACTGGGTCGAGCGGAACCAGCGCGCGCCTTCGGCGTCGTACACGACCCCGCGCGCCTCGAGGGCGGCGAGCGCCGCAGCGACCACGCCGTCATCTCGGAGCTGCCGCTCGCTCACATAGGCGTCGAATTCGATGCCGAGCATCGCCAGATCGTCGCGGATGGCAGCGAGGAGCATGTCGCCGGCGCGGTCGCGCATGTGTGCGCACGCCGCGCTCGGGTCGGCATCCACCCAGCGATCGCCCTCGAGCGCCCGGATCGCGCCGGCCACGTCGCGAACGTAGTCCCCATGATAGCCTTCGTCGGGAAACGCCACTGGCCGACCGCAGAGCTCCATGTAGCGGGCGTACGTCGACGCACCCAGCATCTCCATCTGGGTACCGGCATCGTTCACGTAGTACTCGCGCTCGACTGCATGGCCAGTCGCCGCCAGGAGGCGGGCGATCGCATCGCCGGTGACGGCACCGCGAGCGTGCCCGACGTGCAGCGGCCCGGTCGGATTGGCGCTCACGAACTCGATCTGGAGGCGGGTGCCGGCGCCGATTCGAGAATGGCCGTACGCCTCGCCGGCGCGTTCGCAGTCGATGAGTCGACGCCACCAGTATGCGGGCGCGAAGCGGAAGTTGATGAAGCCCGGTCCGGCAATCGCAACCTCGGCGAGGATCTTCTCCGGGTCACGAATGTGCCGCACGATGATTTCCGCGACCGCGCGCGGCGGCTTCTTCTCGCCACGGGCGAGCGTCATCGCCACGTTGGTGGCGAGGTCGCCGTGGTCCGCTTCCTTCGGAACGCTCAGAAACAAAGGGGGGAGAGTCGTCGTAACCAGCTCTCCCCCCTTGACGGCCCGCTCACAGGCCTCGCGCAGCAAGTCTTCGAGAGGCTTCTTCATGCCCCTCCAGGGACGGAGATCGCGCCGGGTCGGCGCCACCAGCGCACCCGTCGCGGTGCTCGATGAAAGGCGGTCGGCATTGAAAAACCCGAGCTATTGAGCCTAGATACGCGCTTTCGCCCGGGCAGTCAAGATTGACCGGCGCGGCGCTCGGAACGACGCCGCCGCTCCCTTCAGCCGGCCGCGGCGCGCTTACCCGCCGCCTTTTCCGAGGCGCCGCCCTTGCTGCCCTTAGCTTGCGCCCGCTGACTGCGCGCCGCGCCGCGGCGCTTCTTCTTGTCGCCGCCGCTCGCCGCCTCGAGGTCGGCCGCGCGCGTCACGAGCTCGATCACGGAGACCGGCGCCGCATCGCCATGGCGGATGCCTACTTTTATGATGCGCGTGTATCCTCCGCTTCGTTCCTTGAAGCGCGGTGCAATGTCGTCGAAGAGCTTCTTCACGACCGCTCGACTCTGGACGAAGCCGAGCGCCCGCCGGCGTGCAGCGAGCGTTCCCTGCTTGCCGAGCGTGATCATGCGTTCGGCGAGTCTGCGGGTCTCCTTGGCCTTGGCGTCGGTCGTCCTGATGCGCTCGCGCTCGAGGAGCGCCGTCACCAAATTGCGAAACAGCGCTCGACGGTGCGACGCCGACCTATTGAGCTTGCGTCCGGCGTTCAGATGACGCATCAGGCGGTCTCCTTCTCCTTCTGCAGGCGGCGGCGTTCGAGATCCTCACGGCTCGGGAAGCTCTCGAGCCGCATGCCGAAGCCGAGTCCCATCTCGTGCAGGATCTCCCGGATCTCGTTCAAGCTCTTCCGCCCGAAGTTCTTGGTCTTGAGCATCTCCTGCTCGGAGCGCTGTACCAGCTCGCCGATGAACTTGATGTCGGCGTTCTGGAGGCAGTTGGCCGAGCGCACGGACAACTCGAGCTCATCGACGGGCCGGAAGAGGTTCTCGTTTACCTTGCCCTCGCTCGCCTCCTCGAGTGGTTCGGCTACCTCGGACTCTTCCTCGAAATTGATGAAGATGGACACCTGATCCTGGAGAATGCGCGCTGCGTACGCGAGCGCATCATCGGGTTTGACGCTACCGTCGGTCCAAATCTCCATGACCAGACGGTCATAGTCGGTGCGCTGCCCGACGCGCGCATTGGTGACGTTGAAGTTTACCTTGAGCACCGGCGAGAAGATGGCGTCGAGTGGAATCGTTCCGACGGGATCGCCCTCTTCCTTGTTGTGCTCGGCCGAGACGTAGCCCCGCCCCCGCTTCACCACCATCTCCATCTCGAGGCTCGCATCCTTCGAGAGCGTCGCGATGTGCTGGTCCGGATTCAGGATCTCGACGCGCGGACCGGTCACGATATCGGCCGCGGTCACCTTCTTTTCGCCCTTTACCGAGAGCCGGATGGTGTCGGCAGCAGAGTCGAGCAGCTTCGCCCTCACCTCCTTCAGGTTCAGGACGATGTCGGTCACGTCTTCGGTGACTCCAGGCAAGGTCGAGAACTCGTGCAGGATGCCGCGAATGCGAACCGCCGTGATCGCCGCGCCATGGAGCGATGACAAGAGGATGCGGCGCAGCGAGTTGCCGATCGTGGTGCCGTAGCCACGCTCGAAGGGCTCGCCGACGAACTTGCCGTAGGTGGCCGTGAGGCTCTTCTCGTCCGGCTCCAGCCGCTTCGGCTTGATCATGTCACGCCAGTTTCTGTTCATTTGGACCTCCGTGCGCGCTTACTTGGAGTAGAGCTCGACGACCAACTTCTCGTTGATCGGCATGGTCAAGTCGCTGCGGGCCGGCAGCGCGCGGATGCGTCCGGTGAAGTTCGGACGATCGACCTCGAGCCATTCCGGCACGCCGCGGCGCTGTGACAGCTCGAGCGCCTCCTGGATGCGTGCGACTTTGTGGCTACGCTCACGCACCGTCACGACGTCCCCGACTTTGAGTAGCGCGGAAGGGATGTCCACCTTGCGCCCGTTTACCAGAAAATGGCCGTGCCGCACGAGCTGGCGCGCCTCGGCGCGGGAATTCGCGAAGCCCAGCCGGTAGATCATGTTGTCGAGCCGCCGCTCGAGCAGGATCATGAGATTCTCGCCGGTAACGCCCTTGATGCGCTCCGCTTTGTCGAAGAGTCGTCGGAACTGGCCTTCGAGCAGCTGGTACGTGCGCTTCAACTTCTGCTTCTCGCGCAGCTGCAGGCTGTACTCCGAGAACTTCACCCGGCCCTGGCCGTGCTGGCCTGGCGGATAATTGCGCCGCTCGATGGCGCACTTGTCGGTGTAGCACCGCTCTCCTTTGAGCAAGAGCTTCAAACCTTCACGCCGGCAGAGCCGGCAAACTGACGCTCGGTAACGAGCCACGCTGCTGAACCTCCTGGACCGACCTCGTCGGCCCGTTCACGACCGTCCAGCCACGCCGGCGGCCTTGCTTCGACTGTACGCTCTCAGACTCTCCGTCGCTTCGGCGGCCGACACCCGTTGTGGGGGATCGGCGTCACGTCCTTGATGAGGCTGATCGTGAAGCCGGCCGCCTGCAACGATCGCAGCGCCGACTCGCGACCCGCCCCCGGACCCTTCACGAACACTTGCACGGTACGCATGCCCGCGTCGATCGCGCGCTTCGCCGCGGCGTCGGCCGCGAGCTGCGCCGCGAAGGGCGTGCCCTTGCGCGACCCCTTGAAGCCGACGTTGCCCGCGCTCGCCCACGACACGACGTTGCCGGCAGGATCGGTGATGGTGATGATCGTGTTGTTGAACGTCGAATGTATGTGCGCCACGCCTTCGGGGACCGCACGCTTGGCCTTCTTGCGCCGTCCCCCGGCACGATCTGCCGCCGCCGGCTTCGTGGCTGCTTCTGGTCTCGCCATGCCTCTCTCCGATCCTCTCTAGCCCTTGGACGGCGCCTGCTTCTTGCCGGCGATCGTCTTGCGCGGCCCCTTGCGGGTGCGGGCGTTGGTGTGCGTGCGCTGTCCCCGGACAGGGAGATTCTTGCGGTGTCTCAGGCCGCGATACGCGCCCAGGTCCACGTAGCGCTTGATGTTCAACGCGATCTCGCGGCGGAGATCGCCTTCGACCTTCATGCCGTCGATGATGCGGCGCAGCTTGATGAGATCATCCTCGGGCAGGTCGTCCGTCTTCACGTCGAGGCTCACGTCGGCCTCTCGCAGAATCCGACGCGACGCGCTGCGGCCGATGCCGAAGATGTAGGTGAGCGCCACCTCCATGCGCTTGGCCTTGGGAAGATCGACACCCGCTATCCGTGCCATGACCGCTCCTCCTCAGCCCTGTCGCTGCTTGTGACGCGGGTTGGGGCAGAGAATCCGCACCACACCCGCACGCCGGATGATCTTGCACTTCTTGCAGATCTGTTTGACCGATGCGCGTACTTTCATATCGAAACTCCGTGTTTCACTTGGTTCGAGTCGTGATCTGACCGCGGCTCAGATCGAACGGCGACAGCTCGACCATCACCTTGTCGCCCGGGATGATCTTGATGTAGTGCCTCCCGAGCGCGCCCGAAGCGTACGCCAGCACCTTGTGGCCATTGTCGAGCGCGACGCGGAAGGTCGCGTTCGGCAGCGACTCCTGCACCGTTCCGCTCGCGGCGATGGCTTCGGCTCTGGGCATCGGCATGCTCATAGGAGGCTCAAGACGTACGGTCCGCCCTGCACGACCGCAACCGAATGCTCGAAATGCGCCGACAGGCTGCCGTCGGAGGTCACCGCCGTCCAACCGTCCTCCTTGACGCGCACCTCGGGCCCTCCCGCGGTCAGCATGGGCTCGATCGCCAGGACTATGCCCTCGCGCAGCCGGATGCCGCGGTCGGCCTGACCGAAGTTGGGAACTTGCGGATCCTCGTGCAGCCGCCGCCCTATACCGTGGCCGACGAACTCGCGTACGATCGCGAACTTGTTGCGCTCCGCCGTCGCCTGAATGGCCGCCGACACGTCGCCGATCCGGCGCCCGGGCCGGACCTCTTCGATCGCTGCTTGAAGCGCGTCGCGCGTAGTCTTCATGAGCTCGGTCGCCGCAGCGCTCACTTTGCCGACGGGCACGGTGATCGCGGCGTCGCCGTAGAACCCCTGGTAGCGCACCCCGAAATCGAGGCCGACGATGTCCCCCTCGCGCAGCACCCGATACGCCGAGGGAATGCCGTGTACCACTTCATCGTTGATCGAAACGCAGAGCGACGCCGGGAACACGCGGTTGGCGACCTCGTACCCCTTGAACGCCGGCACCGCCCCCTTCTTGCGGGTAAGCTCCTCGGCCATCCGGTCGAGGTCTTCGGTGGTGACGCCAGGACGCACCATCGCGCGCAGCTCCGCTAGCACCTCTGCGACGATCACGCTCGCCTTGCGCATGATCTCGATCTCTTCGGGGGCTTTGAGCTGGATCACGACTTGGCTACCCCCAGCGCTGCGAGGATGCGGTCGAGTACGTCGTCGCGTCCGCCGACCCCGTCGACTTCCACCAACTGCCTGTGCTTCCGGTAGTACTCGAGGACGGGCGCCGTCTGAGCATCGTAGATTTCGAGGCGCGAGCTGATGATGTCCTCATGGTCGTCGTCGCGCTGGTAGAGCTCTCCGTTGCACTTGTTGCAGAGGCCTTCGTTGGTCGGCGGATCGAAGATGATGTGGTACATGGCGCCGCACTCGCGACAAGTACGCCGTCCCGAGAGCCGCTTCAGCAGCTCCTCGTTCGGCACCGACAGGCTTACTGCTCTCTCGATGGTACCGCCGAGACTCGCGCGCATCCGGTGGAGCGCCTCCGCTTGCGCGACCGTGCGCGGAAAGCCGTCCAGGATGAATCCGCGCTTGCAATCCTGACGTTTCAACCGCTCTTCGATCACCCGGATCATCAGCGCGTCGGGAATCAGCTCCCCCTTGTCCATGTGCCGCTTTGCCTGCGTTCCGAGTGCCGTCTTCCGCTTGATTTCGTCGCGGAGCATCTCCCCCGTCGAGATCACGGGCACGTCCAAGCGCTCGCCCAACCAGCGCGACTGCGTCCCTTTCCCGGCACCGGGAGGTCCCATGACGATCAGGTTCATCACTGGTTCACTCGGGTTTGCTGCAGGCGAAGATCAACTCCGGCGTCCGCGCAGTCGGCCACGCTTCATGAATCCTTCGTAGTTGCGCGTAAGGAGATGTGTCTCCATCTGCGCCATGGTGTCGAGCGCCACGCCGACGACGATCAGCAACGACGTGCCGCCGAAGAAGAACGTCACGTTGAATCGGGAGATGAGGATCGTCGGCAGGATGCAGACCACCGCAATGTAGATGGCGCCGCCGAGCGTAATGCGCGTGAGGATGCGGTCGATGTAATCCGCCGTCTTCGCGCCCGGACGAATGCCCGGGATGTAGCCTCCGAACTTCTTCATGTTGTCCGCGACATCGACCGGATTGAAGGTGACCGCGGTATAAAAATAACAGAAAAAGATAATAAGCCCGATGTACAACAGGTTGTAGACGAACGACGCTGGCTGCAACATCTCCGCGGCTTGGACCGCGATCGGGCTGTCCGGGAAGAAGCTCGCGATCGTTCCGGGAAAGATCAGAATCGACGAAGCGAAGATCGGCGGAATCACGCCCGAGGTGTTGATCTTGAGCGGCAGATGCGAGCTCTGTCCGCCGTACATCTTCCGGCCGACGACCCGCTTGGCATACTGCACCGGTATCCGGCGCTGCCCCCGTTCCATGAAGATGATCGCCGCCACGACCGCGACCATGAAGATCACGAGGCCGATGACGACGAAGAGGCTGATCTCGCCCTCGTTCATGAACTGCAGGGTCGTAGTGGTCGCCGAATAGAACCCCGCCACGATGCCGGCGAAGATGATGAGCGAGATGCCGTTGCCGATGCCGCGCTCCGTGATCTGCTCGCCGAGCCACATCAGGAACGACGTGCCGGAGCTCAGCGTGATCATCGTCATCAGTCGGAAAGACCAGCCCGGATTCAGCACCACCGAGGAGCCGGTCGGCGACTGGATCTGCTCGAGGCCGATGCTGATGAAGAGGCTCTGGACGAGCGACAGCACCACGGTGCCGTAGCGCGTGTACTGCGTGATCTTGCGCCGTCCGACCTCCCCTTCCTTCGACAACCGCTCGAGATACGGCACCACGACCGTCAGGAGCTGGAGGATGATCGACGCGCTGATGTACGGCATGATGCCGAGCGCGAAGATCGAAAAGCGCTCGAGCGCGCCCCCCGAGAAGAGGTTCACCAGGCCGAAGAAGTTGTTGGCAGCGCTCTCGAAGAACATCCGCAGCGCCGCGCTGTCGATACCGGGCGTCGGGATCGCGACGCCGATGCGGCATACCGCGAGCATGCCGAACGTGAACAACAACCGCCGCCGCAGCTCGGGGACTCGAGAAGCATTTTGGAAGCCTTCGAGCACGCTCAGCCTTCCTGCGCCGCCCCGGTGCCGGGGGTCTCGACCGATCCTCCCGCCGCTACGACCGCCGCCCGCGCCGAGGCGCTCGCCTTGTCTATCTTCAAGGTCACCGGCCGGCTCACCGCACCATTGCCGAGGAGCTTTACCGGCCGGCCTTTGCGCACGAGCCCGGCGCCGACGAGCGCCTCGACGTCGACGACGCTGCCAGCCGCGAAGCGATCGAGCTGGCTCAGCGTTATGATCTCGTAAGTGACGCGGGTCGGGTTGGTGAACCCGAATTTCGGCAGGCGGCGCTGGAGAGGCATCTGCCCGCCCTCGTAGCCCGGCGGCGTATTGCCTCCGGATCGGGCGCCGCGACCCTTGTGACCGCGCCCCGAGGTCTTGCCCGTACCCGATCCGATGCCGCGACCGAGCCGCTTGCGGGGACGCCGCGAGCCGGCTGCCGGTCGGAGATTCGAGAGATCGATCGTCTCCATGTCAGTCTCCGACCTTCACGAGGTGTGCGACCTTGTCGATCAGTCCGCGCGTGGCGGTATTGTCGGCCACGGTCACGGACCGACCGATCCCGCGCAAGCCCAAACCGCGCAGGCTCTCCCGCTGCCGGCGCGTACCGCCGATCTCGCTGCGCACTTGTTTCACCGTGATCTTCTTCTCGACCATGTCGAACCTCAGCGAATCTCGGCGAGCTGCTTTCCGCGGAGCTCGGCGACACGCTCGGGCTCGCGCAGCTCGGCTAGCGCCTGGATGGTCGCCTTCACCATGTTGTGAGGATTGTTCGAGCCGAGGCACTTGGTGAGCACGTTCTGGATGCCGGCCAGCTCGACGACCGCGCGTACGCCGCCTCCGGCGATCACGCCCGTACCGTCGGACGCGGGCCGCAACAGCACCGCGCCGGCGCCGAAGATCCCGGTCACCTGGAACGGGATCGTGCCGTTCGCGATCGGCACGGTCATGAGCCGCTTCTTCGCCTTCTCGATGCCCTTGCGAATCGCCTCGGGAACCTCGTTGGCTTTGCCGAGACCGTACCCGACGTGCCCCGCGTTGTCGCCGACGACCACCAGCGCGCTGAAGCTGAACCGCCGGCCGCCTTTTACGACCTTGGCGACCCGGTTGATGTGAACGACCTTCTCTTTCAGCTCGAGCCCGTTGGCTTCGATGCGGCGAACCGATGCACGCGCCATAATGCTCCCGTCAGATCTTGAGACCCGCTTCGCGCGCGCCTTCGGCGACCGCGCGGACGCGTCCGTGGTAAAGGAAACCGTTTCGATCGAAGACGGCTGCCGTGATGCCCTTGTCGATACAGGACTTGCCGATGACCTCGCCGACGATCTTGGCGGCCGCGACGTCCGTGCTCTTTTGGATGCGGCTGCGCACTTCCGGCGCCAGGGTCGAGGTAGTAAGAAGAGTTTCGCCCGTCTCGTCGGAGATGACCTGCGCGTACATGTGCTTCTCGCTCCGGAAGACCGAGAGCCGCGGACGCGAGGCGGTGCCGCGCAAGCGCTTCCGCACGCGCGCCTGGCGAAGCTTTCGCGCCTGTCGGCGCTGATCGCTGAACATGGCCATGACCGTATTCCTCAAGAAGACGCGCCGACGGCCTTGCCGGCCTTACGGCGGATCTTCTCCTCCGCGTACTTGATGCCCTTGCCCTTGTACGGCTCCGGCGGGCGCAGCTTGCGAATGGCGGCAGCCGTCTCGCCGAGAACCTGGCGGTCGGCGCCTTCGAGCGTCACCACCGTCTGCTTGTCGATCTTCGCCTGTACGCCCTCCGGAAGCGGAAAAACGATCGGGTGCGAATACCCGAGGGCGAACTGGATCGCGCTCCCCTTGGCCTCGGCGCGATATCCGACTCCGTTGATCTCGAGGACACGCCGAAACCCGTCGCTCACGCCCGTCACCATGTTGGCCACGAGCTTCCGGGTGAGTCCGTGGACACTGCGGGCAGCACTCGAGTCTTCGCGGCGTGCGACGTTGATCGTTCCGTCCTGGACCCGGATCTCGACGAGCGGGCTCACGGCGGCCGCGAGCGTTCCCTTCGGCCCTTTTACTTTAACGGCGCCGGGCTCGACGGCGATCGTCACGCCGCTCGGCACTGTGATCGGCTGTTTACCAATGCGCGACATCGTGTTCCCTTACCACACCGAGCAGAGCAGCTCACCGCCGACGCCGCGCTGCTTGGCTTCTCGATCGACAAGCACGCCGGCAGGCGTCGAAAGCACGTTGATACCGAGGCCTCCGCGCACCGAAGGAATCTCCTCCTTGCCGACGTAGACGCGGAGACTAGGTCGGCTCACGCGCTGAAGTCCGCTGATGACCGGACGGCGCTGGTCGTCGTATTTGAGCATCAGGCGGAGCTGCCTCACGGTTCCCTCACCGACGACCGCGACGTCGCGCAGGAAGCCTTCGGCGATCAGCACGCGCGCCACCGCCTCCTTCAATGCGGACCACGGCACGTCGACGCGTTCTTTGCGGGCGCGGTTACCGTTGCGGATGCGGGTCAGGAGATCGGCGATCGGATCGGTCATCGACATCTGGTCACCAGCTGGCCTTGATGAGGCCGGGAATTTGTCCCTTCCGCGCCAGATCGCGCAGACAGAGCCGACACATGCGAAATTTACGGAAGAAACCCCGGGAACGCCCGCACAACGGACAGCGGTTGTACTGGCGGACGCCGAACTTCTGACGTCGCGTCGCCTTCACTCGTAGACAAGTTTTCGCCACCGTCACTCCTCAGTTGCGGAACGGAAAACCGAGAGCGCGCAGCAGGAGCTTCGCGTCGCTGTCGGTTTGCGCCGTCGTACAGATGGAGATCGTCAAGCCCTTCACCTTGTCGATCTTGTCGAGATCGATCTCCGGAAAAATGATCTGCTCGCGGATGCCGAGCGAGTAGTTGCCGCGGCCGTCGAAGGAGCGGTCGGACACCCCCTTGAAATCACGTACGCGCGGCAGCGCGACGTTCACCAAGCGGTCGAAGAACTCGTACATCCTGTCGCCGCGCAGCGTGACCATGCACCCGATCGGCATGTTCTCGCGCAGCTTGAAATTGGCGATCGCCTTTCGCGACCGCGTCACTACCGGCTTCTGGCCCGAGATCGTAGCCATTTCCTCCACCGCCGCATCGAGCAGCTTGGCGTTCTGGATCGCCTCGCCCAGCCCCATGTTGAGGACGATCTTCTCGAGGCGCGGCACCTCGAATACGTTGCCGCAGCCGATCTCCTTCTGGAGCGCCGGCAGCACTTCCCGAGCGTAGCGCTCCCGCAGCCGAGCTTTGGTTGCGCTCATTTGTCGATGGCCTCCCCGCAGCGCCGGCAGACGCGAACGCCGGACCCGTCTTCGAGCCGGCGGCTGCCGATACGAGCCGGCGCATTGCAGCGGTCGCACATGATCATGACGTTCGAGAGGTCCACCGACGCCTCTTTCTCCACGATGCCGCCCGGGGCCTGCTGACCACGCGGCTTTTGATGGCGCTTGACCATGTGGAGCCGTTCGATGACGACCCGATTCGTCTCGCGCAATACGCGCAACACCTTGCCGGTCTTGCCCTTTTCCCGGCCGGTGATGACCATCACCATGTCGTTCTTGCGAATGCGGCTCGTCTTCGGCCGCGCCATCCGAGATGCCCCCGCACGCATCACAGCACCTCCGGCGCGAGCGAGATGATCTTCATGAATCGCTTGGCGCGCAGCTCGCGCGCGACCGGCCCGAAGATGCGGGTACCGATCGGCTCGCGCTGATTGTCGATCAGAACCGCCGAGTTGTTGTCGAAACGGATGTACGATCCGTCGGGGCGGCCGACTTCCTTGGCCGTCCGCACGATCACGGCCTTCATGACGTCGCCCTTCTTCACCTTGGCGTTCGGAATCGCCTCCTTCACCGAGACGACTATGATGTCGCCGAGCGAGGCGTAGCGCCGCTTGGAGCCCCCGAGCACCTTGATGCAGAGGACCTTGCGCGCACCCGAGTTGTCGGCGACGTCCAGTATGCTTTCTGCCTGCACCATCGCTGGCTCCTAGAGCTTCACCGCGCGCTCGACGATCTTCGAGACCCGCCAACGCTTGTGGCGGCTGAGCGGCCGACACTCGGTGATGACGACCGTATCGCCGACCTCGCACTCGTTGTTGGCGTCGTGCGCCTGGTAGCGGGTCCGGCGCGTCAAGAACTTGCGATATTTCGGATGTTGGACACGACGCTGGACCGCGACCACCGCGGTATTCTGCATCGCGTTGCTCACGACGGTGCCGGTTCGAGTCTTGCGCTGCGCGTGCATGATCAACCTACCTTCAGTCGTTGGCGCTGGACGGTCTTGACGCGGGCAATGTCGCGCTTCACGAGCCGCATCTTCATAGGGTTCTCGAGCTGACTCGTGGCCCGCTTCAGCTGCAGACCGAAGAGCTCTTCCTCGAGCTCGCGCAGGCGCGCGTCGAGCTCGGCGTCGGAAAGATCATGCACCTGCTTAGCTCGCACCGCGGGCTCCTGCGCGCTCCTTCACCTGCGTCGCGATCGAGAGCTTGTGCGCTGCGAGCCGGAGCGCCTCGCGTCCGACGTCGGGCGCGACGCCCTCCATCTCGAACAACATCCGACCCGGCTTGATGACCGCGACCCACATCTCGGGATTGCCCTTGCCCTTGCCCATACGGGTTTCGGCAGGCTTCTTGGTTAGCGGTTTGTCGGGAAAGATGCGGACCCAGACGCGCCCGCCGCGCTTGATGTGACGGGTCAGCGCCACGCGCGCAGCCTCGATCTCGCGCGCCGACAACCATCCCCGGCTAGTTGCCTGGAGCCCGAAATCGCCGAACGCCAAGCCGGCGCCGCGCCACGCGAGGCCGGGCCGGCGGCCCTTCATCATCTTGCGATGCTTGACTTTCTTGGGTGCCAGCATGGTTCGATCCTACGATGCGCCTACTGCCTGGCGCTGCTCCTCTTCCTGTCGCGCTATGACCTCACCGCGGAAGACCCACACCTTCACGCCGATGACGCCGTACGTGGTGTACGCCTGCGCGAGCCCGTATCCGATCTCCGCTCGCAACGTATGCAGCGGCACGCGACCCTCGCGATACCACTCTCGGCGGGCGATCTCGGCGCCGCCGAGGCGGCCCGACGACTGGATGCGAATCCCTAGCGCGCCCATGCGCATCGCCCGCGCAACCGCCTCCTTCATGGCCCGGCGGAACGCGACGCGGCGCTCGAGCTGAAGCGCAACGTTCTCGGCCACCAGCTGCGCTTCGATGTCGGGGCGCCGCACTTCATGGATGTTGATGAAGCAATCGCGGCCGGTCAGCTTATTGAGCTCGCTCTTCAGTTTCTCGATCTCGGCACCCTTCTTGCCGATGACGATGCCGGGACGCGCCGTGTGGACGTTGACCTTGGCTTTGTTCGCCGCGCGCTCGATCTCCACCTTCGCTATACCCGCATGGTAGAGACGGCGCTTGATGAACTGCCGTATACGAATGTCCTCGTGAAGCAGCGACGAATACTCGCGCCCCGCATACCACTTGGAGTCCCACCCCTCGATGACTCCGAGCCGAAAGCCTCTCGGATGAACCTTTTGTCCCATTGGCCTCTGGCTCCTACGCCTTCCCGCGCTCGTCGACCACGATGGTCACGTGGCTCGACCGCTTGATCACGCGCGTCGCTCGACCGTGCGCCCGCGGCAAGAATCGTTTCTGGGTCTGCGCGCCGTCGACCCACGCCGCTTTCACGTAGAGCGCGTCGACGTCGACGTTATGGTTGGACTCGGCGTTGGCGATCGCCGACTTCAGGGTCTTCGCCACGATCTTGGACGCCCGGCGCGTATTGAACTCGAGAACGCCGATCGCCTCCTCGACGCTCTTGCCGCGGATGAGGTCGACGACGAGGCGGGCCTTCTGGGGGCCGATGCGCACGTGACGGGTGCTGGCTCGTGATTCCATGGCGGCTCCCTCGACCTACTTGGCTGCCGGCTTGGCGCCGGGCTTGACGTCGGCCTTGCGGGCGCCCGAGTGCTGATGGAAGGTCCGTGTCGGCGAGAACTCGCCAAGCTTGTGGCCGACCATGTTCTCGCTCACGAACACCGGGATGAATTTGCGGCCGTTGTGCACCGCGAAGGTGTGCCCGACCATATCGGGAATGATGGTAGAGCGGCGCGACCAAGTCTTGGTGACCTTGCGCTCGCCCGCCGCGTTCATCGCCTCGACCTTCTTGAGGAGATGCTCGTCGATGAACGGACCTTTTTTGATCGAACGTGCCACGCTGTTATGCCCCCGCGCCTACTTCTTCCGGCGCATGACGATGAACCGGTTGGTTCGCTTATTGTGCCGCGTCTTGTAGCCGCGCGACGGCTGGCCCCAGGGCGTCTGCGGGTGATTGCCCTTCGAACGGCCTTCGCCGCCGCCGTGCGGATGGTCGACTGGGTTCATGGCGATACCGCGGACACTCGAGCGGCGACCGAGCCACCGGGTACGCCCCGCCTTGCCGATCGAGATGTTCTCGTGGTCGAGATTGCCGACCTGCCCGATCGTGGCGCGGCACTCGATGCGCACGAGGCGCTGCTCACCGGACGGAAGCTTGATGAGGGCGTGCTCCCCCTCCTTGGCCATGAGCTGCGCGGCACCCCCGGCACTACGGACCATCTGCCCGCCCTTGCCGACGCGGATTTCGATGTTGTGGATCATCGTGCCGAGCGGGATGCTCTTGAGCGGCAGACAGTTGCCGGGCCGGATATCGGCTCCGGCGCCCGCCATCACCTCGTCGCCGACCCGCAAGCCGACGGGAGCGAGAATGTAGCTCTTCGCGCCGTCGACATAGTGGAGGAGCGCGAGGCGCGCCGAGCGGTTCGGATCGTACTCGATCGCGGCTACGCGGGCCGCGATGCCCTCTTTGTTGCGGCGAAAGTCGACGATGCGGTAGCGGCGCTTGTGGCCGCCGCCACGGTGTCGCGTCGTGATGCGCCCGCGATTGTTGCGGCCGCCGGACTTCCGGAGCGGGGCCAGCAAGCTCGGCTCGGGGGTATCACGCGTGATTTCCGCGAAATCGAAGCCGGAACGAAAACGCTTTCCGGGCGACGTCGGCCTGTAGAGGATCGTCGGCATGATTCGTTACACCTGCTCGAAGAAGTCGATGCGCTGCCCCTCGCCGAGGGTCACGTACGCCTTCTTCCAATCGGGCCGCCGCCCCAGAGAGCGGCCAACCCGACGCGTCTTGCCGAGAACGTTCGCCGTCCGCACCTTGACGACCTTCACCTTGAAGAGTTTCTCGACTACGCGCTTGATTTCGATCTTGTTGGCGTCGGATCGCACTTGGAACACGACCTGGTTGCCGATCTCGTTGACGTAGGTGCCCTTCTCCGTGATGAGCGGAGCCTGAACGACGGTGTACTCGCGCCTCATGCCGCCACCCGTTCCTTGATACGCTCGAGCGCCGCTCGCGTGATCACGAGGTGGTGGTAGCGGAGCAGGTCGTAGACATTGAGTCCGGCGGCGCGCAGCACCTTGGCGTTCGGGACGTTGCGCCCGGCAAGCTCGACCCGAGCGTCGGCGTCGTCGATGACGACGAGCACGCTGTCGCCGATCCCGAGCGTACCCAGCATGGCGACGAAATGCTTGGTCTTGGTCTCCGGGAACTCGATACGATCGACGATCGTGAGTCGCGCCTCACGGAGTTTCTGGGCCAGCATCGAGCGCAGCGCCGTGCGGCGCGCCTGCTTCGGTATCGTATACCCGTAGTCGCGCGGCTGCGGCCCGAAGATCGTAGCCCCGCCCGACCACAGAGGTGAGCGCGTACTGCCGGCGCGAGCACGACCGGTTCCCTTCTGCTTCCAAGGCTTCTTGCCGCCGCCGCTCACCTCGCCGCGGGTCTTCGTAGCCGACGTCCCGGCGCGCCGCCCCGCCATCTGCATGCGCACGACGTCGGCAAGCAAGCCGCGCCGAAGCGGCTCGCCGAAGATCGCACCCGGAAGCTCGACCGTCCCCGCATCGCCCTTGGATTGCGTGAGGACGGGTGCGCTGATCGCCGCCGCTTCTTGCTCGCCAGCCATCACTCCGCTCCCGCGGCGCGTGCCTCGCGCTTACCGTCCGCGTGCTTCCGGATCACGACCGTTCCTCCGCGCGCTCCCGGAACGGCGCCGCGCAGGAAGATCAGGTCCTGGTCGGCGCGGACCTCGATCACTTCCAGGTTTGCGATCGTGACGCGCTCGTTGCCCGTCCGGCCAGCCATGCGCTTCCCTTTGAAGACACGCCCCGGGAACGACCGGTTCCCGATCGAGCCGCCGTGCCGGAAGTACTCGTGGGTGCCGTGGGTGGCAGGAGTGCCGCTGAAGTGGTGCCGCTTCATGACGCCGGCGGTACCCTTGCCCTTGCTGACACCGGTAACGTCGACGACGTCGCCCGCCTGGAAGACGTCGGCGACCCGCACGTCGCGCCCGACTTCGAGCGCGGAATCGCTCCCGACCGGAAACTCGCGCAACACCCGGAATGGACCCTTCGTCGATCTGGCGACGTGGCCGCGCATCGCCTTCGATACGCGCTGCGCCTTCTGCGCTCCGAACCCGAGCTGCACCGCCGCATAGCGGTCGCGCGCCGGCGTCTTCGCCTGCACCACGGTGCATGGCCCCGCTTGCACGACCGTCACCGGGACGAGCCCGCCTCCGTCCGTGAAGATCTGGGTCATGCCGATCTTCTTGCCGATGATCCCGCTCACCATTGCTCGCCTGCCCTCGTGATCACTGGAGCTTGATTTCCACGTCGACGCCGGCGGCGAGATCGAGCTTGCCGAGAGCGTCTATGGTCTGCTGGGTCGGCTCGAGAATGTCGAGAAGCCGCTTGTGAGTACGGAGCTCGAACTGTTCACGAGATTTCTTGTCGACATGCGGAGAACGATTCACCGTGAAGCGTTCGATGTGAGTCGGAAGCGGAATCGGACCGGCGACCCGCCCGCCCGTGCGGCGGACCGTGTCGACGATCTCGCGCACCGACTGATCCAGCAGTCGGTGATCGTAGCCCCGAAGCCGTATGCGGATCTTCTCGTTCACCGGCTATTCCAGGATCTTGGTGACGACGCCGGCGCCGACGGTGCGGCCGCCTTCGCGGATCGCGAAGCGCAGGCCCTCGTCCATCGCGATCGGCGTGATCAACGCCACCGACAGCTTGATGTTGTCCCCGGGCATCACCATCTCCGTGCCCTCCGGCAACGTCGCCACCCCGGTCACGTCCGTCGTCCGAAAGTAGAACTGCGGCCGATACCCGTTGAAAAACGGCGTGTGCCGACCACCCTCTTCCTTCGTCAACACGTACGCCTCCGCCTCGAACTTCGTGTGCGGAGTGATCGACCCGGGCTTCGCCAACACCTGCCCACGCTCGATGTCCTCACGCTTCACGCCCCGCAACAAACACCCCACGTTGTCCCCGGCCTGACCCTCGTCCAACAACTTCCGAAACATCTCCACGCCCGTCACCGTCGTCTTCGTGGTGTCCTTCATGCCGACGATCTCCACCTCCTCGCCGACCTTCACCCTCCCCCGCTCTATCCGACCCGTCGCCACCGTCCCGCGCCCGCTGATCGAAAACACGTCCTCCACGGGCATCAAAAACGGCCGATCCACGTCCCGCTGCGGCTCCGGAATGTACGCGTCCAACGCATCCATCAACTTCTGGATCGCCCCCGTCCCAATCTCGCTGCCGTCCCCCTCCAACGCCTTCAACGCGCTCCCCCGCACGATCGGAATCTCGTCACCCGGAAACTCGTACTTCGACAACAACTCCCGCACCTCGAGCTCCACCAAATCCAAAAGCTCCGCATCGTCCACCATGTCCACCTTGTTCATGAACACGACGATGTACGGCACCCCAACCTGCCGCGCCAACAATATGTGCTCCCGCGTCTGCGGCATCGGCCCGTCCGCCGCGCTCACCACCAAAATCGCCCCGTCCATCTGCGCCGCACCCGTGATCATGTTCTTCACGTAGTCGGCGTGCCCAGGACAATCCACGTGCGCGTAGTGCCGCTTGTCCGACTCGTACTCCACGTGCGCCGTCGCTATCGTGATCCCCCGCGCCTTCTCCTCCGGAGCCTTGTCGATCTGGTCGAAGGCCACGAACTCCGCCAGCTTCTTCGATGCCTGCGTCTTCGTGATCGCCGCCGTCAACGTCGTCTTGCCGTGATCCACGTGCCCGATCGTCCCCACGTTCACGTGCGGCTTCTTCCGCTCGAACTTCGCCTTGCTCATAGCTTCCTCCGGCTATGCGCCCACGGCCTTGGCCGCGATTTCCTCCGAAATGGCCTGCGGCACCGGCTCATAGTGAGCGAACTGCATGGTGTAGGTGGCGCGCCCCTGCGTCTTGGAGCGCAGATCCGTCGAGTAACCGAACATCTGAGCGAGCGGCACGTGGGCACTGATGACCTGACCGCCCGCCCGCGCGTCCATTCCCTGGATACGGCCACGGCGGCTGCTCAGATCGCCCATGACCTCGCCCATGAACTCCTCGGGCACCACTACCTCTACTGCCATGATCGGCTCGAGGATGATCGGCTTCGCCTTCGCGGCGGCCTCCTTGGCCGCCATCGAGCCCGCGATCTTGAACGCGATCTCGGACGAATCGACGTCGTGGTACGATCCGTCGGTGAGCGTCGCCTTCACGTCCACCAACGGATAACCGGCCAGCACGCCGCCCTCGAACGCCTCGCGGATGCCCTTCTCGACCGCCGGGACGTACTCCCTCGGCACGGTGCCGCCCTTGGTGCCGTCGACGAACTCGAATCCGCCGCCGGGCGCCAGCGGCTCGAGCGTGATCCACACGTGACCATACTGACCGCGACCGCCCGTCTGCCGGACGAACTTCCCTTCCTGCTCCACCTTCGCGCGGATCGTCTCGCGATAGGCGACCTGGGGCTTGCCGACATTGGCATCGACCTTGAACTCGCGCAGCAGGCGGTCGACGATGATCTCGAGGTGCAGCTCGCCCATGCCCGAGATGATGGTCTGGCCGGTCTCCTTGTCGGTCTGCACACGGAACGACGGGTCTTCGGTCGCCAGCTTCTGGAGCGCGATACCGAGCTTCTCCTGATCGTCCTTGGTCTTCGGCTCGATCGCCACGTCGATGACGGGATCCGGGAACTCGATCGATTCGAGGATGATGGGCTTGTCTTCGTCGCAGAGCGTGTCGCCGGTCGTGGTCGATCGCAGGCCCACCGCAGCGGCGATGTCCCCCGCGTAGACCTCCTTGATCTCCTCGCGTTTGTTCGCGTGCATCTTGAGGAGACGACCGATGCGTTCCCGGCGCCCCTTGGTGGAGTTGAAGACGGCCGCGCCCGACTGCAACACGCCCGAGTACACCCGGAAGAAGGTGAGCGTTCCCACGAAAGGGTCGGTCATGATCTTGAAGGCGAGCGCCGAAAACGGCGCGCTGTCCTTCGCTTCCCGCTCCGCCTCCGCCTTGGTGTCGGGATCGGCGCCTTGGACCGGCGGGACGTCGAGCGGCGACGGCAGAAACTGGACGACGGCGTCGAGGAGCAGCTGCACGCCGCGGTTCTTGAACGCCGACCCGCAGAGCACCGGCACGAGCGTCATGGCGAGGCAGCCCTTGCGGACGGCGGTGCGGATCTCGGCGTCCGAGATCGCCGCTCCCTCGAGGTACTTCTCCATCACCTTCTCGTCGGCGTCGGCCGCCGCCTCGATCAGCTTCTCACGATACGCTTCGGCCTGCGCCCTCTCGGAATCCGGGATCTCGGTCTCTCGATACTTGGATCCTAGACTCTCGTCGTCCCAGACGATCGCCTTCATGGCGATCAGATCGATGACCCCGACGTGGGCGTCCTCGGTTCCGAGCGGCAACTGGATCGGAACCGGGTTGGCGCGCAGCCGATCCCGCATCATCTGGGTGGTGCGGAAGAAATTCGCGCCGATGCGATCCATCTTGTTGACGAATGCCATGCGGGGCACACCGTACTTGTCGGCCTGCCGCCACACTGTCTCGGACTGCGGCTCGACGCCGGCGACCGAATCGAAGAGCGCGACGGCACCGTCCAGAATGCGGAGCGACCGTTCGACCTCCATCGTGAAGTCGACGTGGCCCGGGGTGTCGATGATGTTGATGCGGTAGTCTTTCCAGAAGCAGGTGGTCGCAGCCGACGTGATCGTTATGCCGCGCTCCTGCTCCTGCACCATCCAGTCCATCGTTGCGGTGCCTTCGTGGACTTCACCGAGCTTATAGCTGATGCCCGTGTAGTAGAGGATGCGCTCCGTGCACGTCGTCTTGCCGGCATCGATGTGGGCCATGATGCCGATGTTGCGCGTACGCTCGAGCGGTGATTGGCGGGGCATGGACGATTACCAGCGGTAGTGCGCAAAAGCCTTGTTGGCTTCCGCCATCCGATGCGTGTCTTCGCGCTTCTTGATGGCAGCGCCGCGGTTGTTGGCCGCGTCGATCAACTCGCCGGCGAGCCGTTCCACCATCGACTTCTCGGGCCGCGCCCGCGCATTCAGCACCAGCCAGCGCATCCCCAACGAGATGCGCCGCGCCGGGCGCACCTCTACCGGCACCTGATAAGTGGCGCCGCCGACGCGCCGCGACCGCACCTCGACGAGGGGCTTCACGTTGTCGAGCGCGCGCTTGAACATACCGAGCGGCTCTTCCTTCGTCCGCTGCTGGATGATGTCGAGAGCCCCGTAGAACGTTCGCTCGGCAAGGCTCTTCTTTCCCTCCACCATGATGGTGTTCATGAACTTGGTGACCATCCGATCATGGAACTTCGGATCGGGCAGGACTTCCCGGCGGCGAACCTCTCCCTTACGCGGCATCGAACTACTCCGTTCCTACTTCGGCTTTTTGGCGCCGTACTTGGAACGGCCCTGCCTGCGATCCTGCACGCCGATAGAGTCGAGCGTGCCGCGCACTATGTGGTAGCGGACACCGGGAAGATCCTTGACGCGGCCGCCACGGATGAGCACGACCGAGTGCTCCTGCAGATTGTGCCCCACGCCCGGGATGTACGAGGTCACCTCGATGCCGTTGGTGAGGCGAACGCGCGCAACCTTCCGCAGCGCCGAGTTCGGCTTCTTCGGCGTCGAGGTGTACACGCGCGTACACACACCTCGTCGCTGCGGACAGCTCTGCAGCGCGGGCGCCGCGAGCTTCTGCCGCTGCGGCTTGCGTCCTCCGCGGATGAGCTGGTTGATCGTCGGCATCGTCACTCCTGTCTCGCTGCAGGCACGGAGACACTTCCGCGCCGGAAAGGCCAGAAAAAACGCGCAAATTATTCGAACGTGCCTAGGCTGTCAAGTTTCCGTCAGGCTTGCGGCAACCGACTCAGGCGCTGGCACTCTCGGGTTCGACCTTGGCGGTCGGAACCTCCAACAGATCCTCCGGACGCTCCTCGGGCTCCTCGGACTCGATTTCGGCCTGGGCGTAGCGCTTGATCCCCGTTCCGGCCGGAATGAGCCGTCCCATGATGACGTTTTCCTTGAGACCCGAGAGGCGATCGACCTTGCCGTTGATCGCCGCCTCGGTCAGGACCTTGGTGGTCTCCTGGAAGGAGGCCGCCGAGATGAAGCTCTCGGTCGAAAGACTCGCCTTGGTGATGCCGAGGAGCAGCGGCTCCGCCGTCGCCGGCTCTCCGCCTGCCTCCTCGATCTTCTGGTTGGCGTCCTCGAAGCGCCACTTCTCGACTTGATCGCCGACCAGGAACTCGGCGTCGCCGACCTCCTTGATGCGAACCCGGCGCAGCATCTGGCGAACGATGACCTCTATGTGCTTGTCGTTGATTCGCACTCCCTGGAGTCGGTAGATCTCCTGCACCTCGTCCACCAGGTACTTGGCCAGCGCCTTCTCACCGAGGATCGTGAGGATGTCGTGCGGATTCGAGGAGCCGTCCATGAGCGGCTCGCCCGCGCGCACGTGGTCGTTCTCGTGCACGCTGATGTGTTTGCCCTTCGGGATCAGGTATTCCCGCGCCTCGCCCACTTCCGGGGTCACGACGATCTTGCGCTTCCCCTTGGTGTCCTTGCCGAACGACACGATGCCGTCGATCTCGCTGACGACGGCGAACTCCTTCGGCTTGCGCGCCTCGAAGAGCTCGGCGACGCGAGGGAGGCCACCGGTGATGTCCTTGGTCTTGGTCGTCTCCCGCGGCATCTTGGCGATGATGTCGCCGGGGGAAAGCGTCTGCCCTTCGTAAACGTTCAGGTGCACGCCTACGGGCAGCTGATAGCGGGCTTCGTTTCCGTTCGGCAGGCGCGCGGTATTGCCCTCGGCGTCCTTGATGGTGACGCGCGGACGCTTCTCGGCGTCCTTGGTGTCGATCACCACCTTGGTCGAAAGACCCGTGCGCTCGTCGACGCGCTCTTCGATGGTGACGCCCTCGATCAGATCGCCGAACTTCACGGTGCCGCCGACCTGCGTCAGCGTCGGCAGCGTGTAGGGATCCCACTCGACGAGCAGGTCGCCGGCCTTCACCTTGGCGCCGTCGTGCTTCTTCAGCTTGGCGCCGTACACGACCGGATAACGCTCGCGTTCGCGCTCGCGACCCGCCTCGGGCATGTCGATGATGGCGAGCTCGCCGTTGCGGTTGATGATGACCTCGTCGCCCTCGGCATTGGTGACGGTCTGGAGATTGATGAAGCGGACGATGCCGTCGTTGCGCGCCTCGAGCGTCGTCTGCTCGGCGCGCCGGCTCGCCGTGCCACCGATGTGGAAAGTGCGCATCGTGAGCTGCGTTCCCGGCTCGCCGATCGATTGGGCGGCGATGACGCCGATCGCCTCGCCGAGGTTCACCATGTGACCGCGCGCGAGGTCGCGGCCGTAGCATAGTCCGCACACGCCCTGGCGCGACTGACACGTCAGGACCGAACGGATCTGAACGCGCTCCAGACCGGCTCTTTCGATCGCATCGACGACGGCCTCGTCGATCTCGTGGTTGGCGCGCACTATGACCTCGTCGTTGTAGGGATCCCGCACGTCCGCCAGCGCCACACGGCCGAGCACGCGATCTCCGAGACCCTCGATGATCTCGCCGCCCTCGACGAGCGGCGACATGTCGATGCCGTCCGGGGTGCCGCAATCGAACTCGGTGATGATCGAGTCCTGCGCCACATCGACGAGTCGCCGCGTCAGATAACCAGAGTTGGCGGTCTTGAGGGCCGTGTCGGCGAGACCTTTCCGGGCGCCGTGCGTCGAGATGAAGTACTGGAGCACGGTGAGACCTTCGCGAAAGTTCGCCGTAATGGGCGTCTCGATGATCTCGCCCGACGGCTTCGCCATCAGGCCGCGCATGCCGGCGAGCTGGCGGATCTGCTGCGCGCTGCCGCGAGCGCCCGAATCGGCCATCATGAAAATCGGATTGAAGCTCAACGAGGTGCTCTCGTTGCCCTTCTCGTCCGTGTACGTGTCGGTCCTCAGTTGGCTCAACATCTCATCGGCGATCCGGTCGGTGACCTGAGCCCAGATGTCGACGACCTTGTTGTATCGCTCACCGTCGGTGATGAGCCCTTTGTTGTACTGGTCCTCGATCTGCCGAACCTCGCTCGTGGCCTCATCGAGAAGCTCGCCCTTCTGCGGCGGGATCAACATATCCTTGATGCCGATCGAGATGCCCGCCTTGGTCGCGAACTCGTAGCCGAGGTCCTTGAGCTTGTCGGCGAAGATCACCGTGGCCTTGTTGCCGGCTCGGCGGTACGCGATGTTGATGAGCTCGCCGAGCTCCTTCTTCTTCATCACCTTGTTGACGTCCGCGAAGCTCAGCTCCGGCGGCACGATCTCGTAGAGCAGCACCCGGCCTACCGTCGTGTCCACGAGCTTGTCGTTGAGGCGGACCTTGATCTCCGCTTGGAGATTGACCTCCCCCTGATCGTAGGCGATGCGCACTTCTTCGGGGCTCGCAAAGCGCTTCCCCTGACCCTTCACCATCGGCTTCTCGCGCGTCATGTAGTAGAGCCCGAGCACGATGTCCTGCGTCGGCACGATGATCGGCCTACCGTTCGCGGGGGAGAGGATGTTGTTCGTCGACATCATCAAGGCGCGCGCTTCGACCTGCGCCTCTACGGACAGCGGTACGTGTACGGCCATTTGGTCGCCGTCGAAGTCGGCGTTGTAGGCCGCGCAGACGAGCGGATGCAGCTGGATCGCCTTCCCCTCGATGAGAATGGGCTCGAAGGCCTGGATACCCAGGCGGTGCAGTGTCGGTGCGCGGTTCAGCAGAACCGGGTGCTCGCGGATGACCTCGTCGAGGATGTCCCAGACCTCGGACTTCTCCTTCTCCACCATCTTCTTTGCGCTCTTGATGGTGGTGACGAAGCCGCGCTCCTCGAGCTTGTTGTAGATGAACGGCCGAAAGAGCTCGAGCGCCATCTTCTTCGGAAGTCCGCACTGATGGAGGCGGAGCTCGGGCCCGACGACGATTACCGACCGGCCTGAGTAGTCGACGCGCTTGCCGAGCAGATTCTGGCGGAAGCGGCCGCTCTTGCCCTTCAACATGTCGGAGAGCGACTTCAGCGGCCGCTTGTTGGGGCCGGTGATGGCGCGTCCGCGGCGGCCGTTGTCGAACAGGGCGTCGACGGCTTCCTGCAGCATGCGCTTCTCGTTGCGGATGATGATGTCCGGAGCGCTGAGCTCCATGAGGCGCTTCAGGCGATTGTTGCGGTTGATGACGCGCCGATAGAGGTCATTGAGATCCGAGGTCGCGAAACGACCGCCGTCGAGGGGTACGAGGGGACGAAGATCCGGCGGAATCACCGGGATCACTTCGAGGATCATCCACTCGGGGCGATTGCCGGATATGCGAAACGCGTTCAGGACTTTCAGGCGTTTCGCGATTTTCTTGCGCCGGGCTTCGCTGCCGACCTCGCGCATCTCGACGCGCAGTCGCTCGGACTCCTCGTCGACTTCGATGTCGGCCAGCAGCTTACGGATGGCGGCCGCGCCCATCTCGGCCCGGAAGGAATCGGGACCGTGCTCCTCCATCGCCTTGCGGTAGCGCTGCTCGCTCAGCACTTCCTTGTACTCGAACGGCTGGCCGGGCAGCTCCTTGCTGGAGCTCGTCACCACGAACGACTCGAAATACAGGATCTTCTCCAGATCCTTGAGCGTCATGTCGAGGAGCGTGCCGATGCGCGACGGCAGGCTCTTCAGGAACCAGATGTGCGCTACCGGGGTCGCGAGGTCGACGTGCCCCATGCGCTCTCGGCGCACCTTGGACTGGATGACCTCGACGCCGCACTTCTCGCACACGACGCCGCGGTGGCGCATGCGCTTGTACTTGCCGCAGTTGCACTCGTAGTCCTTCGTCGGGCCGAAGATCTTGGCGCAAAAGAGACCGTCGCGCTCCGGCTTGAACGTCCGGTAGTTGATCGTCTCCGGCTTCTTCACCTCGCCATGCGACCACGACCGGATCTTGTCCGGCGAGGCGAGCGAGATGCGCAGCGCGTTGAACGCGATGGGGTTTTTCGGCTTCTCGAAGAGACTGAAGAGATCTTCCATCACCATGCTTTCGTCTCCGCTCTAGCCCTGCGCCTGGCCGGACTGGTCCTCTAGAAGCTCTACGTCCAGGGCCAGGCTCTGCAGCTCCTTGACCATGACGTTGAACGACTCGGGGAGTCCCGGCTCGAGCACGTTTTCTCCCTTGACGATTGCCTCGTACATCCTGGTCCGCCCCGCAACGTCGTCGGACTTCACGGTCAGCATCTCCTGTAGGCTGTAGGCCGCGCCATACGCCTCGAGCGCCCAGACCTCCATCTCACCGAGCCGCTGGCCTCCGAACTGTGCCTTGCCGCCGAGCGGTTGCTGCGTGACCAGCGAGTACGGGCCCGTAGAGCGTGCGTGAATTTTGTCGTCGACCAGGTGGTGCAGCTTCATCATGTACATGACGCCGACGGTTACCGGCTGCTCGAACGGTTCGCCCGTACGGCCATCGTACAAATTGATCTGCCCGCTCGGCGAAAGCCCGGCCCGCTTCAGCATGGCGAAGATCTCGTCCTCGGTTGCGCCGTCGAACACGGGCGAGGCGATGTGAATGCCCTGGGCTGACTTGTCGACGATCTTCGCGAGATCACCGTCTCCGATCTTCTCGATCAGATCGCTCACATCCTTGTTGTTGTACAGCTCCTTGAGCTTCCGGCGAACGCTCCCCGCGCCCCCGCCGCCGTCACTCCGCAGCTCGGTGGCAAGCTGCCAGCCGAGCTCGCGAGCCGCCCACCCGAGATGCGTCTCGAGGATCTGGCCGACGTTCATGCGGGAGGGTACGCCCAGAGGATTCAACACGATATCGACCGGCGTCCCGTCCGGCATGTACGGCATGTCCTCCTCGGGCAGGATTCGCGACAGCACTCCCTTGTTGCCGTGGCGGCCCGCCATCTTGTCGCCCACCTGGAGCTTGCGCTTGATGGCGACGAAGACCTTGACCATCTTGATGACGCCCGGCGGCAGCTCATCGCCGCCCTTGAGGCGGTCGATCTTTTCCTCGAAGAGCGCCTTGATCCGCTCGCGCTGCTCGCGCATGGCGTCCACGACGCGCGACAGCTCGTCTTCGATCTTGTCGTTGTCGATCTTGATGTCGCCCCAGTAGGTCGCGGGGATCTGGTCGAGATCCTCGGCCTTGATGACCGCTCCCTTCGGTAGCAAGACCCGACGATTGTCGTCGGCCAGGCGGATGCTCGCTTCGTTGCCGACGAGCAGCTTCTTCACCTTCTTCAAGGTCGAGTCCTTGATGATGCGATCCTCGTCGTGCTGATCCTTCGTTAGACGCGCGACCTCCTCTTCCTCGATGAGGCGGCTGCGCTCGTCCTTGGTGACGCCCTTGCGCGAAAACACCCGCGCGTTGATCACCGTCCCCTCGACTCCCGGCGGCACCCGCAGCGAAGTGTCCCGCACCTCGCCGGCCTTCTCGCCGAAAATAGCGCGCAGCAGCTTCTCTTCCGGCGAGAGCTGAGTCTCGCCCTTCGGCGTGATCTTGCCGACGAGGATGTCGCCCGGCTTCACCTCGGCGCCGATGCGGATGATGCCCGAGTCGTCGAGATCCTTCAGGGCTTCATCGCCGACGTTGGGGATATCGCGGGTGATCTCCTCGGGGCCGAGCTTGGTGTCGCGGGCAACGCACTCGAACTCCTCGATATGGACCGAGGTGAAATAGTCCTCGCGGACGATGCGCTCGCTGATGAGTATCGAGTCCTCGAAGTTGTAGCCGCCCCAGGGCATGAACGCGACGACGATGTTGCGTCCGAGTGCGAGCTCGCCCATCTCGGTCGACGGGCCGTCGGCGATGACGTCGCCGGCGCTCACACGATCGCCGACGACGACGATCGGCCTCTGGTTCATGCAAGTGTTCTGGTTCGAGCGCTGGTACTTGATGAGATTGTATATATCGATCCCGGTGTCGCGACCGTCCGCATGCGGCTTGTCGGCTCTCACGACTATGCGCGTAGCATCGACGGTTTCGACCATGCCGTCGCGCTCCGCCACGACGGTGACGCCCGAGTCGCGCGCGACCACGCGCTCCATGCCGGTGCCGACGAGCGGTGCATCGGTTCGGAGCAGCGGCACCGCCTGACGCTGCATGTTGGATCCCATGAGCGCGCGATTGGCGTCGTCGTTCTCGAGGAACGGGATCAGGGCGGCGGCGACGCTGACCAACTGATTCGGCGACACGTCCATGAACTGGACCTGATCCGGCGGCACCTGCATGAAGTTGCCGCCCTTGCGGGCGGACACCAGGTCGGCGGCGAATGCGCCCTTGGCGTCGAGCGGAGCGTTCGCCTGCGCGATGACCAGATCCTCTTCCTCGAGAGCCGACAGAAACTGGATGCGGTCGGTCACGCGGCCCTTCTCCACCTCGCGATACGGCGTCTCGACGAACCCGTAGTCATTGACCCGGGCGTAGGTCGAGAGCGACGCGATCAGACCGATGTTCGGACCTTCCGGCGTCTCGATAGGGCAAACGCGTCCGTAGTGGGTCGGGTGCACGTCGCGCACCTCGAAGCCGGCGCGCTCGCGCGTGAGGCCGCCCGGTCCGAGCGCCGAGAGGCGCCGCTTATGGGTGATCTCGGAGAGCGGATTGGTCTGGTCCATGAACTGCGAGAGCTGGCTCGATCCGAAGAATTCCTTGATGACCGCAGAGACCGGTTTGTAGTTGATGAGCTCCTGCGGCATCAGCGTCTCGATGTCCTGCAGGCTCATGCGCTCCTTGATGGCGCGCTCCATGCGGACGAGGCCGATGCGGTACTGATTCTCGACGAGCTCGCCGACGGCGCGTACGCGCCGGTTGCCGAGGTGGTCGATGTCGTCGATCTGGCCGTTCCCGTTCTTGAGCTCGATCAGGTAGTGCACGACTTCGAGGATATCCTCACGCCGGAGGGTTCCCTGCTCGAGGGGAACGTTGATGCGGAGCTTGTGATTCAACTTCAGGCGACCGACCTTCGAGAGATCGTATCGATCGGGATTGAAAAAGAGATTGTGGAAGAAGGCGGTGGCGGTCTCGGTCGTGGGCGGATCACCGGGACGAAGCCGTCGGTAGATTTCCAGGATCGCTTCGTCGGGCGCCGCGATCTTGTCCTGGAGGAGCGTATTGCGAAGCGACGGTCCGACGTGCAGATCGTCGATGAAGAGCACCTCGATCGTGTCGATGCCCCGTTCGCGCAGGATGTCGTACTTCTCCTGAGTCAGCTCCTGGTTGCCCTCGATCAGTACCTCACCGGTCTTCGGGTCGGCTACGTCGTGGGCCGACACGCGGCCGATGACCTCGTCGAGCGTGATCGGAATCTGCTCGACACCGGCCGCCTCCATCTGGCGGATCACCGCCTTGGTGAACTTGCGCCCCTCCCTGACGATGATCTCGTTGTTCTGGGGATGGCGGATGTCACGGCTCGCCTTGACGCCGACCAGCTGATCGGGCCGGAAAACCTTCGCAACTTTGCGGCCGTCGAAGAGGATCGTGTCGCGCTTGTAGTAGTAGTTCAACAGATCCTCGGTGGTCATGCCGAGGGCGCGCAGCAACACCGTAGCGTGGAACTTGCGGCGACGGTCGATGCGCACGAACAGGATGTCGCGCGCGTCGAACTCGAAGTCGATCCACGAGCCGCGATACGGGATGATCCGAGCCGAATAGAGCAGTCTCCCGCTCGCGTGCGTCTTGCCTTTGTCGTGATCGAAGAACACTCCCGGCGAGCGGTGCAACTGACTCACGATCACACGCTCGGTACCGTTGATCATGAACGTACCGTTGCGAGTCATCAGCGGGATCTCGCCGAAGTAGACCTCCTGCTCCTTGACGTTCTTGATCGAGCGTACCCCGCTCTCGGGGTCGACGTCCCAGATCACCAGCTGGATCGTCACCTTGAGCGGTGCGGCGAACGTCATGCCGCGCTGGTGGCACTCGTCGACGTCGTACTTGGGTTCGCCCAGGGAATAGCTCACGAACTCCAGCGAGGCGGTCTCGTTGAAATCCTTGATCGGGAAAACGGACTTGAAGACGCCCTGCAGCCCGGTATCGGCACGATTCTCGGGAGACACGTCGCGTTGCAAAAACTCGTCGTACGATCGCTGCTGGATGTCGATCAAGTTGGGGATGTCGACGATCTTCTTGATCCGACCAAACGTACGCCGCAGCCGGAAATTGTTCGCGACCTGTACAGAGCTCATGCCGTGCCTTTCTTCATGGAGCGGGAACGCGCGCCCCCGCTCTGCCGCCTCGGAACCGTCGACCTATGGAACAGAGGAGTCGGGGGAGCAGGCTACTTGATCTCGACCTGCCCACCGGCCTCTTCGAGCTTCTTGGCGATGCTCTCGGCCTCGGCCTTGTTGACGCCCTCTTTGACGTTCTTGGGCGCCCCGTCGACGAGGTCTTTGGCCTCCTTGAGTCCGAGGCCGGTGAACTCGCGCACCACCTTGATGACCTGAATCTTCTTCTCCCCGGCGGTCTTCAGGACCACCGTGAACTCGTCCTTCTCCTCGGCGGGCGCCGCGCCGCCACCCGCGGCCGCACCGGCGCCCGGCATGGCCGCCATCACCGGAGCTGCGGCGCTCACGCCGAGCTCGGCCTCGAGCTCCTTCACGAGCGTCGCCGCATCCATGAGGGACATGTTCTTGATGAAATCTTTGACCTGCTCTCGCGAAACTTCAGCCATGGGATTGCTCCTCCTTCAGGTTGGGGACGCGCCCGGAGCCCGTCCGTATTCGAAATCGTCTGCGGATGGACCCCCGCTATGCCTGCTTGGACTTCTCGATCGCCCCGAGGAGCCTGACCAACGACGCTCCCGGTTCTTGAATCGTACGCAACAGTCGAGATGCCGGCGCCTGCAGGAGCCCGAGCAGCTGCGCCATCAGCACCTCGCGGCTCGGGAGCTTCGCCAGCGCGTTCACACCGGAAGCCGGCAGCGCCTCGCCATCGAGCACGCCGCCGCTGATCTTCAGCTTCTCGTTCTGCTCGGCAAACTTCACGAGGACCTTCGCCGCTGCGACCGGATCTCCTCCGGTAGTCACCAGCCCCGTCGGCCCGCGGAGCAGTTCGTGGAGCTTGGCGAACGCCGTCTCTTTGATTGCACGGCGCGTCAGCGTGTTCTTGCTCACCTGATACGACGCGCCGGCCGCCTGCAGCTCGCGCCGGAGCTTGTTGAGCTGCGCCACCGTCAGACCGCGGTACTCGGTCACGACCCCGAGGCTCGCGGATGACAGACGCTCGGTGAGTCTGGCGATCAGTGCAGTCTTCTCTTCTCGATTCACGACGGCCTCCTCGATCACGCAGCGACGGTCAGCGCGCGCGCCGCGTTGGCATCGACCTTCACGCCCGGACCCATCGTCGTCGCGACCGACATGCTGCGCAGATAGTTACCCTTGGCCGCGGCCGGCTTGGCACGGACCAGCGCCGCGACCAAGGCGGTAGCGTTCTCGGCGAGCTTCTCCGGTCCGAAGGACGCCTTGCCGATGGGAACGTGCACGATGCCCGCCTTCTCGACGCGGTACTCGACTTTGCCGGCCTTCGTCTCCTGTACGGCCTTGGCGACGTCGAAGGTCACCGTCCCGACCTTGGGATTGGGCATCAGGCCGCGCGGCCCGAGCACCTTGCCGAGTCGGCCGACGGCGCCCATCATGTCGGGCGTCGCGATCACGACGTCGAAGTCGAGCCAATTCTCGTCGGCGATCTTCTTCGTGAGCTCCTCACCGCCCGCGAAATCGGCGCCGGCTGCCTCTGCCTCTTTGACTTTCTCGCCCTTGGCGATCACGAGCACACGAACGCTCTTGCCGGTTCCGTGCGGAAGCAGGACCGTTCCGCGAACGTTCTGGTCGGCTTGGCGCGGATCGACTCCCAACCGTACGGCGACCTCTACGGTCTCGTCGAATTTCGCGTAGCGCGCCTCGACGGCGAGCTTGATCGCTTCGTCGAGGGCATACATCTTTTGCGGCTCGACCTTCGCCGCGCCCGCACGATATTTCTTGCCGTGTCTCGCCATTGTCAGCCCTCGACCACGATGCCCATGCTACGAGCGGTTCCTTCGACGGTCCGTATCGCCGCTTCCAGACTCCCCGCGGTGAGATCAGGAGTCTTCAGCTGCGCGATCTCGCGCACCTGCTGCTTCGTAACCGCGCCGACCTTGTTCTTGGGCGGTAGCCCGGAGCCTTTTTCGATGCCAGCCGCGCGCTTCAAGAGGACGGACGCAGGCGGCGTCTTGGTGACGAAAGTGAAGGAGCGGTCCGCGTAGACCGTGATGATCACGGGAATGATCAGCCCCTGCTGCGCCTGAGTTTGCGCGTTGAATTGCTTGCAGAACTCCATGATGTTCACGCCGCGCTGACCGAGTGCGGGACCAACCGGCGGGCTCGGATTCGCCTGTCCGGCGGGAATCTGGAGTTTGACTTCAGCGACGACTTTCTTCGCCATCGGAAATACCGTCCTTTACGCTTTCTCGACCTGGATGAAGTCGAGCTCGACGGGCGTCGCCCGACCGAAGATGCTGATCAGCACCCTGAGCTTGCCCTTCTCGGGCTTCACTTCCTCGACCACGCCGTTGAAATCCTGGAAGGGGCCGTCGACCACCTTCACGTTCTCCCCGGTCTCGAAGAACACCTTCGGCTTCGGCTTGACCGCCCCCTCTTCGACCTGTTGCGCGATCTGACGAACCTCGGTCTCCGAAATCGACGGCGGATCGGTGGCGCCGCCGACGAACCCGGTGACTTTCGGAGTCGATTTGACGACGTGCCACGTGTCGTCGTTCAAAACCATGTTCACCAGGATGTAGCCCGGAAAGAACTTGCGCGACGAGGTTCGCCGCTTGCCCTTCACGAGCTCGACGACCTTCTCTGCCGGGACGAGGATGTCGCCGAAGAATTCCTCCTTCCCCATGGAGCGTATGCGCTCCTCGAGGGCGGCCTTCACCTTGTGCTCGTACCCCGAGTACGTATGCACGACGTACCACTTCTTCTCGGCTACGACTGCGTTCGCCATCGTCACTGCATACCCAGGAAGCGCGTGAAGAAAATGGAGACGAGGCCGTCCACCAGGCCGAGCCACAACGAAACGATCAGCACCACCACGATTACGACGATCGTAGCGGCCACCGTCTCCTGACGAGTGGGCCAGTGGACCTTGCGCAGCTCCGACACCACCTCGCCGAAGAATTGGCGGGACTGCGGGATGATTGCCTTCATTTGCTGCAAACGATCGTTTGCCATTGGGTCGCTTGTCTCGTGCGCTCTTCGCGTCAGCGGCGAAGAGCGGGCCAGGCAGGATTCGAACCTGCAGCCCCCGGATTTGGAGTCCGGTGCTCTAGCCAGTTCGAGCTACTGGCCCTCATTCACGAACCCTCGACACGGCAACGCGATGTCGCTGCCGTCTCGCGCTCGCCGGCTCACGCTCACACATCAGACCTTGCCCTCTTTATGCTGCGTGTGGCTTCGACACGCCGGGCAGAACTTCTTGAGCGACAGCTTCTCGGTCATCGTCTTCTTGTTCTTGGTGGTGGTGTAGTTCTTTCGCTTGCACGATTCGCAGGTGAGCGTGATCAGATCGCGCATGGGCTATTCCAGGATCTTGGTGACGACGCCGGCGCCGACGGTGCGGCCGCCTTCGCGGATCGCGAAGCGCAGGCCCTCGTCCATCGCGATCGGCGTGATCAACGCCACCGACAGCTTGATGTTGTCCCCGGGCATCACCATCTCCGTGCCCTCCGGCAACGTCGCCACCCCGGTCACGTCCGTCGTCCGAAAGTAGAACTGCGGCCGATACCCGTTGAAAAACGGCGTGTGCCGACCACCCTCTTCCTTCGTCAACACGTACGCCTCCGCCTCGAACTTCGTGTGCGGAGTGATCGACCCGGGCTTCGCCAACACCTGCCCACGCTCGATGTCCTCACGCTTCACGCCCCGCAACAAACACCCCACGTTGTCCCCGGCCTGACCCTCGTCCAACAACTTCCGAAACATCTCCACGCCCGTCACCGTCGTCTTCGTGGTGTCCTTCATGCCGACGATCTCCACCTCCTCGCCGACCTTCACCCTCCCCCGCTCTATCCGACCCGTCGCCACCGTCCCGCGCCCGCTGATCGAAAACACGTCCTCCACGGGCATCAAAAACGGCCGATCCACGTCCCGCTGCGGCTCCGGAATGTACGCGTCCAACGCATCCATCAACTTCTGGATCGCCCCCGTCCCAATCTCGCTGCCGTCCCCCTCCAACGCCTTCAACGCGCTCCCCCGCACGATCGGAATCTCGTCACCCGGAAACTCGTACTTCGACAACAACTCCCGCACCTCGAGCTCCACCAAATCCAAAAGCTCCGCATCGTCCACCATGTCCACCTTGTTCATGAACACGACGATGTACGGCACCCCAACCTGCCGCGCCAACAATATGTGCTCCCGCGTCTGCGGCATCGGCCCGTCCGCCGCGCTCACCACCAAAATCGCCCCGTCCATCTGCGCCGCACCCGTGATCATGTTCTTCACGTAGTCGGCGTGCCCAGGACAATCCACGTGCGCGTAGTGCCGCTTGTCCGACTCGTACTCCACGTGCGCCGTCGCTATCGTGATCCCCCGCGCCTTCTCCTCCGGAGCCTTGTCGATCTGGTCGAAGGCCACGAACTCCGCCAGCTTCTTCGATGCCTGCGTCTTCGTGATCGCCGCCGTCAACGTCGTCTTGCCGTGATCCACGTGCCCGATCGTCCCCACGTTCACGTGCGGCTTCTTCCGCTCGAACTTCGCCTTGCTCATGTCGTACGTCCCCCTTGGGTGCGAACACAGACTTCGTGACGGAAAAAGCCCAGGAGCGGGATCGAACCGCCGACCTCATCCTTACCAAGGATGTGCTCTGCCGACTGAGCTACCTGGGCATCGCGTATGCCACCGCCGACGCTGGAGAGCGGGAAACGGGATTCGAACCCGCGACCCTCAGCTTGGAAGGCTGATGCTCTAGCCAACTGAGCTATTCCCGCGTTGCAATTGGTCACTTGGTGGTCACCACGAATCATAATGGAGAGGGGAGGATTCGAACCTCCGTAGGCTGACGCCGGCAGATTTACAGTCTGCTCCCTTTGGCCACTCGGGTACCTCTCCGCTGCCAACCATGAAGACTCCGCCGACCGGTCCTCCAAGCTGGCGATAGGAATCGAACCTACAACCGCCTGATTACAAATCAGGTGCTCTACCGTTGAGCTACGCCAGCGGTCGATGTCTCGCGTGCTGGGAACCCCCGACAGCCCGTACGTTGGTCTCGATGATGATCGTTTTCACTCCGAGGTCCGCTCCTCCCGAAAACGCGCGCGGGAAACCTCTCAGGATGCGTTGGAAATCCGGATTGACGTGCGAACCTCCCTACATAGCGATCGGTTCCGGAAGTGTCAACGAAAGGCGCCGGGAGAGGGCCCCGGGAAGATGCGCTCGGCCATTTCGTGGAGCGCGATCGCCGCCGCCGCAGCGGCGTTGAGCGACGCCACTCGGCCCCGCACCGGGATCCCGACCATGAAATCGCAAGCACGGCCTACGAGCGGGCGGATACCGCGCCCTTCCCCGCCGATGACCAGCACGACCCGCTCCAACCTCGGAAGATCCTGAAATCTCGAAGCTCCTCCAGCGTCTAGCCCGACGGCCCAATAGCCGGCGTTCTTCAGGTCTGCGACCGCCCGTGCCAGGTTCACTACCTGAGCAATGGGCAGATGGATCGCGGCCCCCGACGACGCCCGAATCATCGCCGTCGTCACACCAGCGCTGCGATCCTTCGGAAGCACGACCCCTCCGGCACCGAGAACCTCGGCAGCGCGAATGACGGCACCGAGGTTCTGCGGATCCTGGATCCCGTCCAGCGCCACGAGCAGCGGCGACGCGCTCGCAATCAACTCCTCGACGGCGACGCCAGCGGCCGGCTTGGTCGCGGCTACCACCCCTTGATGATGACCGCCCCTCGTCAGATCATCGAGCGCATCCCGCGTCACCGACTCGACCTGTATCCCGATGGTGCGTGCGGCAGCGAGGATCGCTTCGATACCCCGCGCGCCCTCGGCCACGTAGAGTCTTTCGATGCCTGCCGGCGCGCCGCGCAGCAACTCCGCCACCGGATTGCGACCGAAGACCACGTCGCGACTCGGAGCCGGGCGTACCTTCTTCGAACGCGGTGAGTAGCGGGTCATGGAGGTTTCGAATAGAGACGGCGATCTATAGCATGCCGTATTCAGGAATGGGCCCCACGCTCCGACGCTATTTCCTGCGCGAGGTCGCAGCGCCCTTTCTCCTCGGCATCGGCGTCTTCACCTTCGTCCTGCTGATCGCCCGCATGCTGAAGCTCGTCGAGCTCGTGGTCAATCGCAGCGTGCCGATCCTCGAGATCGCGAAGCTCTTCGCCTATATCCTGCCGACGTTCCTCGAAGTCACGGTTCCGATGGCGCTGCTGCTCTCGGTACTCCTGTCTTTCGGCCGGCTTTCGGCCGACAGCGAGATCGTCGCACTGAAGACATCGGGTCTCAGCCTCTATCAGATGGTCGTGCCGGTGGCCGGATTCTCGCTCGCCGTGACGTTCCTGGCCCTGCTCCTCGCGATGTACGCGCGCCCTTGGGGAAACAGCAACTTGAAAGCGAGCCTCTACGAGATCGCGAAGACGCGGGCGAGCGCCGGGCTCAAGGAGCGGGTCTTCAACGACGACTTTGCCGGGCTGGTGATCTACGTCGAGCACATCGAGCCGCCGGGAGACAAGTTGGGCGGCATTCTGATCGCCGACGGCCGCGACCCGAACCAACGCAACACGATACTCGCCAAGAGCGGCTTCCTCGTCGGGAACGAGGAGGCGCACTCCGTGACGTTGCGCCTTCTCGACGGCAGCATCCACACCTTCCTCCCCGGCGAGAAGAGCTACCACAAGACGGACTTCACCACGTACGACGTCAGCCTGAATCTTGCGGTCGCCCTGGCGCGCTTCTCACAACGGGAAAAGGACGCCCAGGAAATGACGCTGAGCGAGCTGCGACGAGACATCGCGGCGCGCGCCGCCGAGGGACGCCCCGCCAACGCCGAGCTCGTCGAGCTGCATCGCAAGTTCTCGCTGCCGTTCGCGTGCCTGGTGTTCGGACTCGTCGGTGTCCCTCTCGGCGTCCAGCCGGTCAGGGCGGTGCGGTCACGCAGCTTCTCGGTCAGTCTCGCGCTCATCTTCGCGTACTATTTGATGCTGACGGCCGGCGAAGCGATGGCGGAAAAAGGGCATCTGCCGGCGGTGATAGCGCTGTGGATCCCGAACGTCGTCTTCGGGGCAGTCGGAGCCGCCCTCTTCGTCGCCGCAGCGCACGAACGGACGCTCGCCTTCCGGACCTCGTGGCCCTCGTGGCTGCGGGCGCGCTGGCCGAGCGCCGGCATGGTCGGATGAAGGTCATCACCCGCTACGTACTGATCGAGTTCCTTCGTGTGTTCGGCCTCTGCATGGTCGGATTCCTGATGATCTACGTGCTCGTCGATCTCTTCGACCGACTCGAAGGGTTCCTCAAGTACCATGCGACGCTAGGTGAGGTGCTCCGGTACCTCTTCTTCAAGGTGCCGCTGATCGTGACGCAGCTCGTCCCGGTCGCAACCCTCGCGTCGGTACTTATCGCCCTCGGCGCCCTCGCCCGCCACAACGAGCTGACCGCCCTGCGGGCGTCGGGCGTCAGCACCATGCAGATCGCCACCCCTCTGTTCACGGTCGCCATCCTTCTCAGCGTGGCGATTCTGGCGTGGAACGAGATCGTCGTACCCTACAGTACCGAGAAGTCGCGCTACATCGAGATCGTCGAGATTCGCAACCGCCCTCTGAAAGCCCTGCTCAGTGAGGACGGGATCTGGTTCCACGGCCGCAATGGCATCTACAACATCGAGCACTTCGACTCCCGCACTGGCACGCTCGTCGGGTTGACGGTGTACGACATGGACGCCGGCTTCACCCTGCAGAAGCTCGTGCAGGTGCCGACCGCGCAGTGGAAAGACGGCCGCTGGATCATCTCGACCGCCATTGAGCGTACGTTCGACGAGCACACCGGTGTCATCACGCGCACCATGACGCCCGACGAGTTCGTGTTGCCGGAGCGGCCGCAGGACTTCCAGGTCGTCGAGAAGGATCCCGAAGAGCTGAGCTTCCGGCGCCTCCGGCATCACATCCGCGAGCTCAGCCGCAAGGGCATCGACACGACCGAGTCGCGCGTCGATCTCCATCTCAAGCTGGCGTTACCGTTGGTGCCGCTGGTGATGGTACTGGTCGGCGTTCCGCTCGCCAGTCGCAATCCGCGCCGGCGCCCACTCGCCGCCAGCATCGGCATCGGCCTGGTCGTCGGCTTCAGCTACTGGGTGCTGCTCGCGCTCACCATCTCCCTGGGACACGGAGGCGCCATCCCGCCGGCAATCGCTGCTTGGAGCGCCAATGGGGTTTTCACCCTGCTCGGCGCCTTTCTTTGTCTCGGTCCCGAGTAAGGCCGAAGCGGCAACCGGAGCGTCAAGGCACGACCGCCAGGTGGTCGAGACCAGTGCTCTCTGGCCACCCCATCATCACGTTCATGTTCTGGATCGCTTGGCCGGCGGCTCCCTTCCCGAGATTGTCGATCACCGAGACGACAACCGCGGTACGGCTCTTGGCGTCCAACTCCCAGCCGATCGCGCAATCATTGGTACCGACGACGTCCCGAATCTCGGGCGGGCGACCCCCCGTCAACACCACGAAACGCTCGTCCGCGTAGCGGGCCTCGAAGGCATGGGCGAACGCCTCGAGATCGGCTCCGTCCCGCGGCCGCAGATACGCCGTCGACAGAATGCCGCGGCGGATCGGAAGCAGATGCGGTACGAACGTGATCGCTACGTCGGCACCCAGGGAAGGCCGCAACTGCTGCTCGATCTCAGGCGCATGCCGGTGTCGACCGATCTTGTAGGCACGCAGATTGTCGTCGACCTCGGCAAAGAGGTACTCCGCCGCGACCGTACGGCCGGCGCCCGTAACTCCCGACTTCGCGTCGACGACGATGCCGTCCGCTGCGATCAGGCCTGCCTCGGCGAGGGGTACGAGCGCGAGCAGCGCCGCCGTCGGATAGCACCCGGGATTCGTGACCAGCCGCGCCGTACGGAGAGATGTACGCGCGTGCTCCGTCAGCCCGTACACGGCTTCTCGCAGTAGGTGGGGTACCGGATGCGGGCCGTAAACGCGCGCATGTTCGGCCGGATCTCGAAAGCGAAAGTCGGAGCCGACGTCTACGACGCGAAGCCCGCGCTCGAGGAGCGCTGCGATGCCTGCGGCGGACTTGCCGCTCGGCAACGCCGTGAACGCGACCTCGCAGCGTTCCGCGACCTGCTCCGGAGCAAACGTTTCCAGCCGCAGGTCGAGCTTCCGCCTAAAGGACGGCAGAACGTCGGCGAGCGACCTGCCGGCATTCTGCTCGGAGGTCACGACCGTGACCTCGACCCGAGGGTGGCGAACCAACAAGCGCACCAACTCGGCGCCCGCGTAGCCGGTCGCCCCTACGACCGCGACGCGTATGGCGTCGGTTGCAGCCGCCACGGCGCCGACCTAACGCTTCGAGTATTGCGGACGCTTCCGCGCTTTGTGACGGCCGTATTTCTTGCGTTCGACTTCGCGCGGATCGCGGGTGACGAAGCCGGCTTTCTTCAATACGCCGCGGAACTCGGGGTTCGCCAGCATCAACGCCCGCGTAATGCCATGGCGAATCGCGGTCGCCTGAGCGGCGACCCCGCCGCCGCCGACGTTCACGCTGAGATCGTACTGCCCGCTGGTATTGGTCAGATCGAACGGCTGTTGAACGATCATCCGCGAGGTCTCGCGCCCGAAGTAGTCTTCGAGCGTCCGATCGTTGACGACGAGCTTACCCTCGCCGATCGACATCCTGACGCGCGCCACCGCGCTCTTGCGCTTACCGGTGGCTACATGAACTTCTCGACGGTCTACCATGCGTGTTCCTCGTCCGGTCCGTTCAAACGCTCAGCGTTTCCGGCTTCTGCGCGGCGTGGGGATGATCGGCGCCGCGATAGATCTTCAGTTTGGTCGCCAGACGACGGCCGAGCCGATTCTTCGGCAGCATACCCACGATGGCCGAACGCAGCACGCGTTCGGGTCGCTCCGTCAGAAGATGTCCCGCCGTGCTCTGGCGCACCCCACCCGGATAACCGGTATGGCGATAGTAGACCTTGTCGGTCGCCTTGGCGCCGGTGAGCTTCACCTTCGCCGCGTTCACCACCACGACGAAGTCCCCGCTGTCGACATGGGGCGTGAACGTGGGCTTGTGCTTGCCGCGCAGCACATTGGCTACCCGGGTCGCGACCCGGCCCACGACTCGAGAGTCCGCATCGACGAGGTACCATCGGCGAGCGGCGAGAGCGTCCTCGCGCGACGCCATGTACGTATCTTTCTTCACGGTGAAGACAACCTTTCCTTAAGAAGCGGGGCCGACGAGACTCGAACTCGCGACCTCCTGCGTGACAGGCAGGCGTTCTAACCGGCTGAACTACGACCCCAGAAGTTGGTCGGGCTGTACTATCAACCGTACCGTCCGAGTTCAATGGGCGGTCCCGGCCTCGAACCAGCGGTCTTCGGGCTCGTCAGGCTCTTCGCGGACGACGACACGGCTCCCGAATGAGGGCGGGCCCGTGAGGAGTCGGGGAGTTGGCTGCCATCGCGGTTGCAGCGGGCTTCGTCCCATGGCGGCGAAGATCTAGGCTCTACCGCCGTCGTGGCCGAGCGCGCCGCTCTCGCGCGGGAGTGCCGCCGGCGCCGGGACTCCCACGGCTCGTGTGCATCGGGACGTCCCAGGGGGTGCCGGAGCCGGCAGCAGGGCCGCAACTACTTCCGTGAAGAGCGCTCTCGAAGTCGCCGGGGGTGATCGCACTGCGTCATACAGGGCCGGTACCAGCTCGCGACGGATCCTTCGGGTCTCCGCCCGCTCCGTCGTGACAGCCTCCCACTCCGTATAGTCGCGGACATGCACAGCAACGTGCCTAGTGTCCCCGCCCTCGTCTCGCTACAGCAAACCGCCCTGCGGCACGGTGGAGATCGGTTGCGGACGGTATTCGCGCAGGCCGCGAACACCAGGCACGCGACGTATGCCTCGCAAATCTACGTTCGAGAAGCCCGTCCGCCCCTGAGGTCGAAGGGGGCGCGGCCACGTGGCCGTAGCCTGTTCGCTCCCCGGCCGGCAACATGCCGTGCCGGACTCGGCCGCTATCCTGATACTGCCGTTCGTCACGGCATCACTTCGTCTCGGCTGGCGACGAAGCGCAAGCGCACGTAGTCGGCCGTCCACCGGCCGTCGTTGTCGGCGAGCACGGGTCGTAGCGCGTCGCGCACTTCTGCGAGAAATGCCGGCCGCTCCGCGACGGCGAGCGGGGCGACGAAGCTCTCGGCGAACGTCTCGAGCCAGCCGACGACATCGCCGGGAAGCAGCGTCGGGCGCGGGAAGAGCACGATCGACTCGACACGAAAGCCGTGCGCGACGAGCCGCCGCGCATAGTCATCGGCGGTCGGGAAGAACCAGGGATCATGCACGGCCGCGTCGTAGCCGCGTGCCGCGAGCGCGCGCCCGAGCGCCGACTTGATCGTCGCGACGCAACCGTGCCCGCCCATCTCGGCGACGAAGCGACCGCCGGGCCTGAGCGCCCGCCGCACGCCGGCGATCACCGCACCGGGACGGCGCATCCAATGAAGCGCGGCGTTCGAGAAGACGGCGTCGAACTCGCTCGCGAACGGCAGATCCTCGCCGCTCGCGACCTCTGCCGCGAGACCGCGCGCACGGGCGCCCGCCACCTGCTCGGGGCTCGCATCGACGCCGAGCACGTCGCAGCCGCAGGCCGCGAGCTTCGCAGTGAGTGCGCCGTCGCCGCATCCGAGGTCGAGGATGCGCTCGCCCGGTCGCGGCGCGAGCAGCTCGACGATCGGCATACCGAGGTCGCTCACGAAGCGGGCGTGCTTCTCGTAGCGCTCGGGGCTCCAGCTCTGGACGGCGGTCATACGGCCTCCTTCACTACGACGTCGCCGTCGATACCGGCGGCGGCGAAGCGCGACGCCGCAACAGTGCGCTCGGCGCATCGACTGCGCCTGTACGCGCACAGGACCGCACGCAGCGACGCGGTGATGATGTTCGGGTCGCGCCCGACGCCGAACGTGGTCGGCCCGTTCCCGACCGCAACTTCGACGTACGCGACCGCCGTCGCCGCGCCGCCCGCACCGAGCGCGTGCTCGTGATAGTCGATGACGCGGACGTCGGCACCGATCGCGTCGCGAAGGCCGCACATAAAGGCGTCGATCGGCCCGTTGCCGTAGCCGACGACGCGGCGGAGAACGCCTTCGATCGCAACCGTCGCCGTCATGCCGCAGTTCCCGTTACGGCCGGCGGTCAGCTCGTGATCGAGGATCGTGTCGCCGTCAGCGGCCAGGTACTCGCGCTCGAAGACAGCGAAGATCGTCTCCGACTCGAGCTCGCTTCCGCTCTCCTCGGTCAGGCGTTGCACGATCGCGCCCAGCTCGACCTGCAGACCGCGCGGCAGCGTCAGACCGTAGTCGCGCTCCAGGAGGTACGCGACCCCACCTTTCCCCGATTGGCTGTTGACGCGGATCACGGCCTCGTAGCTGCGACCGACGTCGGCCGGGTCGATCGGCAGGTACGGCACCTCCCAGACGGTCGTCGCGTTCGCGCCCTGCGTCTCGATCTCCCGGCGTCGCTCGGCCAGGCCCTTGTTGATCGCGTCCTGGTGCGAGCCCGAGAACGCCGTGTAGACCAGCTGGCCCGCGTACGGGTGCCGCGGATGCACCGGCAGCCGGTTGCAGTGCTCGGCGACCGCGACCAGGGCGTCGATGTCGGAGACGTCGAGCTGCGGGTCGACGCCTTGCGAGAAGAGATTCATCGCCAGCGTCACGACATCGACGTTGCCGGTGCGCTCGCCGTTCCCGAAGAGCGTGCCCTCGACGCGGTCGGCGCCCGCCATGACGGCCAGCTCTGCCGCCGCGACCGCGCAGCCGCGATCGTTGTGGGGGTGCACGCTCAGCACGATGGCGTCGCGTCGCGACACGCGGCGCCCGAACCACTCGATCATGTCGGCGTACACGTTCGGCGCCGACATCTCGACCGTCGCCGGCAGATTCAGGACGATCGGCCGCTCGCGCGTCGGCTGCCAGGCATCCATCACGCGCTCGCAGATCTCGACCGCGAAATCGAGCTCGGTGCCGGTGAAGCTCTCGGGCGAGTACTGGAAACGAACGTCGGTCTCGGGCATCTCGGCCGCCAGAGCGCGGCAGAGCTTGGTGCCCTCGACGGCGATGTCGACGATGCCGGCGCGATCGAGGCCGAAGACTACCCGGCGCTGCAAGGTCGAGGTCGAGTTGTACAGGTGGACGATCACTCGCCGAGCCCCGCGGATCGCCGCGAACGTGCTCCGGATCAGCGGCTCGCGCGCCTGAGTGAGGACCTGGATCGTGACGTCGTCGGGGACGGCGTCGCTCTCGATCAGCCAGCGGATGAAGTCGAGGTCCGGTCGTGACGCGCTCGGAAACCCGACCTCGATCTCCTTGAAGCCCATCGCAACCAGCGCTTCGAACATCCGGCGCTTCCGCTCCGGACCCATCGGCTCGACGAGCGCTTGGTTGCCGTCACGGAGGTCGACGCTGCACCAGAGCGGTGCCCGAGTGATGGTGCGGTTCGGCCAAGCGCGGTCGGGCAGGTCGACCGCAGAGAACGCCCGGTACTTGGCAGGCGGTATCGCTCGCGGCCTCGACTGATTCGTCGTGGTCCTCATCGAGATCCTCCGGATTCGTATGCCGCTGCGAAGAGCCGGGGGGATGAAGTGCGAATAGCCAGGAACGAAAAACCCCCTCCGGCCGAACAGCGGGAGAGGGTTTGGAGAGACGCGCGCGCTAGCGCGGGCTCAGGACTCTACCGCCCACGGCTCCGATAGCCGTAGCGATAGACCTAGAAGCAGTGCCTGCGCTCGCGACGTCATGATGCAATCGTCTTATGCGAGCCGCGTGCGCACGGTCAAGTGGCTACTCGTCTCGGTCCGGGAGAAAGCGGCGAACTCCGGGCTCCGCCCCGAAATTTTCCGGGCACGCAATGCGATCGAAGGGTGCGAAGCGACTGCCGAGCCGCGCCGCCGTTGCCCGGCACTGGTGAGCGCGAGCATGGCGCTCCACGGAAAGGCTCGATGCTGCGCCGCACGGGACGATGACCGACGTGCAGCTGCTGCACCGTGCGGCCGCTCGACTGCCTGTGCGCGCGAGGCAATGCGGGGCCTTAACAATGGGCGGTGCTGGTATCGAACCAGCGACCCTCGGCTTGTAAGGCCGATGCTCTACCGCTGAGCTAACCGCCCGTAACGGGAGGGCATCGGCCGGCTAATTGAGGCTGTCCTTGAGCGCTTTGCCGGGCTTGAACTTGGCCGAGCGCGAAGCTTCGATCTGAATCGGCTCGCCGGTCTTGGGATTACGGCCGGTACGTGCTTTGCGCTCCGATACCTGGAAGGTGCCGAATCCGGCGATATGCACCTTGTCGCCCGCCTTCAGCGCCGCAACGATGTCGTCGAAAATCGTTGCGACGACTCGCTCGGCGGCCGCCTTAGCAAGATCGACTTTGGCAACGATCGAATCGACCAGTTCGGCCTTGGTCATGCATGCTCCTTCGTCGGCTGAAAAGTGGGCCCCGCCATACCAGCCGACATTCAGAGAGTCAATTCAACACGTTGGCCGAACCGACCTCAGTGCGTGACGATCTCCGGGGTCGCCGTCGCCGTTTGCGGGAACGCATGTGCCGCGGGTTCTCCGGCGAGGGGCTGACAGAGGAAGTTATCGGGCTCCGCCAAGACCAGCGCCTTCCGGAGGACGTCGTCCATGTGGTCGACGAGCTCGAGACGAATCGATTTCAGGATCGTCGCCGGAATATCCTTGATGTCGCGCGCGTTCTCGGTCGGCAGCAGCACCCGCTTGATGCCGGCTCGATGGGCCGCGAGCACCTTCTCTTTGAGGCCCCCGATCGGAAGCACGCGGCCCCGCAAGGTGATCTCTCCCGTCATCGCGATGTCGTGACGAACCGGGGTTCGCGTAAGCGCCGAGGTCAGCGCCGTCGCCATCGTTATACCGGCGGACGGCCCATCCTTGGGGATCGCCCCCTCGGGCACGTGAATGTGGATGTCGACCTTCTGGTAGAAGTCGCGCTCGAGGCCGAGCGCCTCGGCGCGGGAGCGTACGTAGCTCATAGCCGCCTGCGCAGACTCCTGCATGACGTCTCCGAGCTTGCCGGTGATGATCAGCTTGCCCTTCCCGGGCATCACCGTCACCTCGGTGCCCAGGAGCTCGCCGCCGAGATCGGTCCAAGCAAGACCGGTCGCGACGCCGACCTTCTGTTCGTCGTCGGCCTTTCCGTACCGATAGCGTGGCGGCCCGAGCAGCTTCAGTAGCGCTTTCGGCGTGACCTTGACCTTGGCGCTGCGGTCTTTCTTGACCACCTCGACCGCGGCCTTGCGGCACACCGCCGCCACCTCACGCTCGAGGTTCCGAACGCCGGCCTCTTTGGTGTAGTGGCGGATGATGCTCAGCAGCGCAGCGTCCGAGAACTCGATATTGCCCTCCGCCAGGCCGTTGGCCTCGCGCTGCTTCTTTACCAAGTAACGCTTCGCGATGTTGAGCTTCTCGAGCTCCGTGTAGCCCGCGATGCGGATGATCTCCATGCGGTCCTGGAGTGGCCGCGGAATACGTTCAAGCGCATTCGCAGTCGTGATGAACATGATCTTCGAGAGATCGTAGTCCACGTCCAGGTAGTGGTCATTGAACGTCGCATTCTGCTCGGGGTCCAAGACCTCGAGGAGTGCCGAGGAGGGATCCCCCCGGAAATCGGTCGACATCTTGTCGACTTCGTCGAGCAGGAAGACGGGATTTCCCGACCCGGCTTTCTTCATCGACTGGATGATCTTGCCCGGGAGGGCTCCTATGTAAGTACGCCGGTGGCCGCGGATCTCGGCCTCGTCCCGCACACCGCCCAGCGAAACGCGCACGAACTTCCGTCCGGTGGCGCGGGCGATCGATTTTCCCAGCGACGTCTTGCCGACACCCGGAGGTCCCACGAGGCACAAGATCGGCCCTTTGAGCTGGCCCACCAGCGTCTGCACCGCCAGGTATTCGAGAATGCGCTGCTTCACCTTCTCGAGGCCGTAGTGATCCTCCTCGAGCACCTTCTCGGCTTCGTTGATGTCGAGCTTGTCCTCGGTGAACTCGTTCCACGGCAGACTGATTAGCCAGTCGATGTAGTTGCGGACGACGGTCGCCTCGGCGGACATCGGCGACATCATCTTGAGCTTCTTCAGCTCCTTCTCCGCCTTGTCCCGCGCCTCGGCCGACATCTTCTTCGCTTTGATCTTCTCTTCGAGCTCCTGGACCTCGTTCTTGAACTCGTCCTTCTCGCCGAGCTCCTTCTGGATCGCCCGCATCTGCTCGTTGAGGTAGTACTCCTTCTGGGTCTTCTCCATCTGTTTCTTGACCCGAGTACGGATCCTCTTCTCCACCTCGAGGATCTCGATCTCCGAGCGCATGTACCCGAGGACCTTCTCGAGACGTTCCGCGGGATCCAACAACTCCAACAGCGTCTGCTTGTCTTCGAGCTTGATGCCGAGATGGGCGACGATCGTGTCGGCGAGGCGCGCCGGATCTTCGATCGACGCGACCGACATGATCATCTCCGGCGGAATCTTCTTGTTGAGTTTGACGTAGTTCTCGAACGTGGAGTTCACGCTCCGGATGAGCGCCTCGAGCTCGGTCGTCTTGTCGCATGCCTCGACGATTTCGTCCGCCTCGACCAGGAAGAAATCCGGGTGCTCCACGTATTGCGCGACCCGCGCTCGCTTCTTGCCCTCTATCAGCACCTTCACCGTACCGTCCGGCAAGCGCAGCAACTGCACGACGCTCCCGAGCGTTCCTACTTGATAGATGTCTTCCTCGGTCGGATCGTTGGTCTTGGCGTCCTTCTGGGCGGCGAGGAGGATGAACTTCTGCTTGCTCATCGCTTCTTCGAGGGCGCGGATCGAACGCTGCCGGCCGACGAACAGAGGGACCACCATGTGCGGGAACACGATGATGTCCCGCAGAGGCAGCAGTGGAACACGGAGGGCTCCGGGCTTCGGTGGATCCTTCTTGTCGTTACGGAACAACATGCGTCAGCGTCCCCTCCTCACGCGGTTTCGGCCGTCTTCTGATACAACATGATCGGTTGCTCCTTGCGCGTGACCACTTCCTCGGAGATCAGCACTTCCTTGATGTTGGGCTGTGAGGGGATCTCGTACATCACGTCGAGCATGATGTTCTCCATGATCGCCCTGAGCCCGCGCGCGCCGGACTTCCGCGCCAACGCTTCCCGCGCGATCGCCGTCAGCGCCCCCTCGGTGAACTTGAGGTGGACGTTCTCCATGTCGAAGAGCTTCTGATACTGCCGAGTGAGCGCGTTCTTCGGCTCTTTCAAGATGCGCACCAGCGACTGCTCGCGCAGCTCCTCGAGAGTCGCGATCACCGGAAGTCGCCCGACGAACTCGGGGATCAGACCGAACTTGAGAAGGTCTTCGGTCCGTACTTCGTGCAGGAGATCGCTTACGGACTTCTCGTCGCGGCGGCGGATGTCGGCTCCGAATCCCATGCCCTTCATGCCGATGCGGCGACGGATTATGTCTTCGAGTCCGACGAACGCTCCGCCGCAGATGAAGAGGATGTTGGTCGTGTCGACCTGCAGGAATTCCTGCTGCGGGTGCTTGCGACCGCCCTTCGGCGGCACACTGGCCGTCGTGCCCTCTATGATCTTGAGCAGCGCCTGCTGAACGCCCTCGCCCGAGACGTCGCGCGTAATCGACGGATTGTCGCCCTTGCGCGCAATCTTGTCGATCTCGTCGATGTACACGATTCCGCGCTGACACTTCTCGACGTCGTAGTCGGCGTTCTGGAGCAGGGACAAGATGATGTTCTCGACGTCCTCGCCGACGTAGCCCGCCTCGGTGAGGCTCGTCGCGTCGGCGATCGCGAACGGCACCTGGAGGAAGCGCGCGAGCGTCTGTGCCAACAGCGTCTTTCCCGAGCCGGTAGGACCCACCAGCAGGATGTTCGATTTCTGCAACTCGACGTCGCCGGTCACGAGCGACGAGTCGATGCGCTTGTAGTGATTGTGGACGGCGACGGCGAGAATCTTCTTGGCGCGCTCTTGCCCGATGACGTACTGGTCGAGAACCTTCTTGATCTCGGCCGGCTTCGGAACCGCCGACGTCGACGTCAGCCCCTCTTCTTGGTCACATTCCTCGGCGATGATGTCGTTGCAGAGATCGATGCATTCATCGCAGATGTAGACCGTCGGACCGGCGATCAGCTTGCGAACCTCATCCTGACTCTTTCCGCAGAAAGAGCAGACGAGGTTTCCGGTCCGCTCGTCTCCGTGCTTCGCCATGGCGTCTCCTAGGACCGTTTGGCCGGCCGATTGACGATCACTTCGTCGATCAGCCCGTACTCGACCGCCTGCTTCCCGGTCATGAACATATCGCGATCGGTATCCTTCTCGATCTTCTTGATGCTCTGGCCCGTGTGCTTCACCAGCACGTTGTTGAGCTGTTCGCGAATCCGCAAGATCTCCCGGGCCTGGATGTCGATGTCCGTCGCCTGGCCCTGCACCCCTCCGAGCGGCTGATGAATCATGATCCGTGCGTGAGGCAGCGCATAGCGCTTACCCTTCGCTCCGGCCGCCAGTAGCCACGCCGCCATGCTCGCCGCCTGCCCGAGGCACAGCGTCGATACCTCCGGCTTGATGTACTGCATAGTGTCGTAGATCGCGAGGCCGGCAGTGACCGAGCCGCCCGGGGAATTGATGTAGAAGTGGATGTCCTTCTCGGGATCTTCCGACTCGAGGAACAAGAACTGAGCCGTGATCAGATTGGCGACGTCGTCGTCGACCTGCGAACCGAGAAAGACTATGCGATCCTTGAGAAGGCGGGAGTAGATGTCGTAGGCGCGCTCGCCTCGGCCAGTCTGCTCGACCACCATGGGAATGAGGCTGGCTCCAGTCATGTCAGGGCGAGCTTAACTACTTTTCAGCCTCCCGGCAATCAAGTTTGCAGCGGCGCCGCGCGAACTTTCGCGTGTTGCACCACCCAGGATAGAGCCTTCTCCTGCGCCAAGCGCTCGGCTACTTCGCGCTGCGCTTCCGGGTGGCGATAGAGGTCGGCAAGGCGCTCGCGCTCGCGCGGCGCCGAGCTCACGATCTCCGCTATCCGCGCCTCGATCTCCGCCTCGGACGCGGCGAGGTTCTCCTGCGCCGCGATGCGCTCGAGCACGAGCGCCGAGTGCACCGACGCCCGGGCACGCACACGCAGCTCGGCGCGAAGCGCGTCCAGCTTCGTCGCGAGCTCGGAATCTTCGGCTGCCTGCGCGTCGAAAACACCCACTTCGCGCGCCATCGCCTCGAACCGTTGCGCGGTGAGGCCTTCCGGAACGTCGAACGGGTTGCGTTCGACGACCTGCTTCACGAGAGCGGCCCGCATGCGTTCGTCCGCGTCGCGTTCGGCGGCATTGGCGAGCCCCTGCCGGATCTTGTCCCGAAGCTCGGCGAGGGATCCGCACTCGCCGTGGTCTTTGGCGAACTCGTCGTCGAGCTCCGGCAGCTCCTTGCGACCGATGTCCTTGACCTCGACACGAAACGTCACGGTCTTGCCGGCGACGTCGGCACTGTGATGGTTGGCCGGATAGTCGATGGCGATGTGCGTGCTCTCGCCGCGCTTCATCCCGACGAGTCTCTCTTCGAACAGCGGCGGGAACGTACCGCCCCCGACTTCGATTATCCGACTCTGCGGTCCGGCGCCCGTGAGCGCGCGGCCGCCTACGACCCCCGTGTAGGCGATCGCGACCAGGTCTCCCCGCGCGACCTCGTCACGGTCCGTGATCGTGACCATCTGTGCGAACGACTGCCGGGCACGTTCGAGCTGCGCGTCGATCGCCTCGTCCGCCACCGGCTCGACGACCCGCTCGACTTCGAGATCCCGGTAGTCGGTGACGCGTACGTCGGGCTTGATCTCGATCGTCGCCGAATATCGCAGCCCTTCGGACGGGCGGACTTCCTCGGCGACGATCTCGGGACGCGCCACCGCCCGGAGCTGGCGCTCTTCGAGAGCGTGCACGAAAGAATGCTGAATGAGCTCGTCGATGACCTCGCTCTCGACGCGACCTCCGTAGTACTGCTCGAGCACCTTGCGCGGCACCTTGCCGGGGCGAAAGCCTTTGATGCGAGCGCGCTGCGACAGTCCCCGGTAAGCGGCGTCGATCTTCGCCTGCACCTCTTCGGGGGGCAGCGCTATACCGAGTTTTTTTTTGATCGGACTCAAGTCTTCGACGGTCACTTGCACGCGTATCCCTTACGCAGTCCGACTCGTCCTGACAAGTCGGAGGCGGCGATCGCCGCCGGGCGAGTGCGAGAGGGGGGACTCGAACCCCCATCCGACGAGCGGGCTAGATCCTAAGTCTAGTGCGTCTACCAGTTCCGCCACTCTCGCGCGCGGGATGCGAGGGCGCGCGGCGCGCGCGCCGTCACTGGTGCTACACCAAAGCACGGATGGCGCGCAAAGCGCCGCCGTTCCCGCAGCGTCGCAACCCGTGTCCTACCGCAGCCGCGCGCAGCTTGCGGCCGGCAACCGCCGGCGGTACGAGCCCGTGCCGTGTCCCGACGCGGCGCTGCCAGAGAGGACCTGCTAGCCCTCGGCCTGATCATCGCCGCCACCACGCTGGCGTACGCTCACAGCTTCGCCGGCACCTGGGTCTCGGACGACATCACGGCTATCGCCGAGAACACGACGCTCCGTGCGCTCACCTTCGAGAATCTCCGCACTCTGTTCACCTCGCGTACCGACGGCACGAACTACATCCCGCTCAGCTTCCTGTCGCTCGCCATCGACTATCGGCTCTGGGGTCCCGACCCTCGCGGCTTCCATCTGACGAACCTGATCTTCCACCTCGCCAACGCCGCCGCGATCTACTGGTTCGTGGCACGGCTCCACGGCGCGCGCGGGCTGGCGACGGCAGCGGCCATCCTCTGGTCATTGCACCCGGTGCAGGTCGAGTCGGTCGCCTGGATCAGCGAGCGCAAGAACGTCCTCTCGACGTTCTTCTTCCTCCTCGCGTTCCACATGCATCTCGACCTCGGCGATCGCCCCACCGCCGGACGCTACGCCGTACTCCTCGGGCTCTACGTCGCGGCTCTGCTCTCGAAGGTTAATACCATCGTCCTCCCCGCCGTGCTGCTCTGGTATGAGATCACGATGCGGCGCCGGCTGCGCGCGGGAGATCTCGGACGTGCGCTGCCGCTGCTCGCCTGCGGCGTCGTCATCGCGTGGGCCAACCTCCACGACAACCCGAGCCACGGCGCCGCCTACCACGGCGGCAGCCTCGCGGTGACCCTACGGACGAGCGCCACTACCATTCCGCGCTACCTCCTGAACATCGTCGCCCCCTTCGATCTCATGACCTACTACCCGGTGACGTTGCGCGCGTCATGGCTCGATCCGACCGTCGCCGCGTCCGTCGCGCTCATCGTCGCGCTCGCCGCACTCACCGTCTGGTGCGCGGTGCGCGGCCGGCCGGAAGGTTTCTGGCTCGGGTGGTTCGGCATCACCCTGGCTCCGATGCTGAACCTCGTGCCGTTTCCCGCGCTCATGAACGATCGCTACCTGTACGTTCCGCTCCTTGGAGCACTGGTGCCGCTCCTGGATCTCGGTGGACGCGCACTCGCCGCCGTCGGTGCGGCCAGTAGCGCTCCTCTCGTGGTCGGCGCCCTCAGCGTCGGCCTCACCGCCCTCACGGCTGCACGCGTGCCCGTCTTCCACGACCCGCTCGCGCTCTGGGCGGACATGGGACTTCGTGCTCCCTACATCACCGCCGATCAACCTTACGGCCCCGGTCCGCGCACCGAGGAAAAGCGCCTCCTCGCCGCCGCCCTGCGGCAGCACCCGGATCGCGCCGTTCTCCACAACAACCTCGGCGGCCTCGCCTTCGAGGACGGCCGCCTGAACGACGCCCTGGCCTCCTTTGAACGCGCGCAAGCGCGTGCTCCGGACGACCCGGTGATCGCCCTGAACCTCGGCCGTACGTATCTCCGCCTCGGCCGCAGCGACGACGCCCTCCGCATGCTGCGGCGCGCGGTCGCACTCGAGCCGCCGTCCTTCTTCGCCCGCCTGAACCTGGCGCGCGCCCATCTCCTCGCCGGCGACGTCGCTGCTGCCCGGGCGGAGCTCGCGCGCGCCAAGGCCCTCAGGCCCGACCCGTACTTCTGGCAAGGACTCGAGCGGGCGTTGGCGCGCGCCGAGCAGCGCGGCTCCTGAGTCGGCCGGCGCCCCTGGCGCGCTCGCTATGCGCCTGCGAACAAACGCCGTGGATTGTCGACCAGGATCGTCGCGATGTCTTCCTCGCCGAGGCCGCCGGCGCGCAGCTCGGGCACGACCTTCCTGAAGATCATTGTCGGCCGCCAGTCAGGGAGCGCCGCCAGGATCTCCTCGTGTCGATTGGCGAAAGGCACGGGGCGGCCCTGCCAGCACACTATCGAATCGTGGGACAGCAGGATGTTTTGCGTGTAGCCGGCTCGCGCCAGCTTGAGGACGTTCTTGACCCGCACCTCGTCCGGCAAGATGAGGGCTATGCCGAAGCGATCGAAGCCGACGAAGGCGCCGCGCTCGGCGAGCCCGCGGTGGTAGTCATGGTCGTCGATCCCGTCCGAGTGGCCGACGACCAGCCGGTTGGCCGGGACGCCCTCCCCCGTGACCAGGTCGATCTGCTCGTGCCCGCAGGAAGCCTCCTGCGTGTGCGAGATCAGGGGAACCCCGGTCTCGCGCGCCGCCCGGGCTCCGGCCTGGACGAGCTTCCGCTCGTACTCGGACACCTGCTGCGCGCCGGTCGCGATCTTCACGGCCCCAGCCCGGATACCGGTGTCGCCGACGCCTTCGGTGATCTCCTTTATATAGATCGCGGTGATCTCCTCGATCGGAAGATGGCGAAACGTATGGGTGATGCCCTCGGCTTCGAAATAGGCGCCGGTCGTACACACGATCTGCATCCCGCTCTTTAGCGCCAGCTCGGCCAGGAACTCGACGTCGCGTCCGAGATCCATGGGACAGGGATCCACGAACGTGCGAACACCGAGATCACGCAGCTCCTGCATCTGGTCGACGGCGCGCGCCATCACCTCGGCGCGGACGAAGCGGGGCGCCAAGGCGTCGAGGTTCCAGCCCGGGTAGCCGACGAGGACGTGTTCGTGGATGAGCGTCCGGCCGAGCGCCTCCGGGGCGACGCTGCCGGTCACGGTCTGTACGCTGCGGGAAGCAGTCATGGAGATTCCTTTCGCGGACGGGACGACTCCGCACTAGCAAGCGCCCCCGGACGGAACAAGGACGCGTCCCCGGCGCCGGCACTGCAGCCGGCGGCTTCAGCCGGTTCCGATCGCCGCACCGAGCCGCTGCAGATACTCCGCACGCGGGATCTCGATCACGCCGAGCGAACGCAGGTGGTCGGTCGCAAGCTGCACGTCGAGAAGCTCGAACCCCTCGCGTGCGAGCCATTCCACGAGTGCCGCGAGCGCGAGCTTCGATGCGTTGGACGCCCGATGGAACTTCGATTCGGCCGCGAAGAACCGCCCGATCGCGACGCCATAGACGCCGCCGACGAGCCTGCCCGCGGCATCCCACGCCTCGACGCTGTGCACCCACCCGAGCGCGTGCAGCCGTTCGTAGGCCCGCCGCATCGCCGGCGTGATCCACGTGCCCTCCGTCCGCTCCGCACAGCCGGCGATGACGCCGGCGCAATCACGGTCGCGCGTGATCCGGTAGCGCTCCTGGCGCCGCAATCGCGCCAGGCTGTGCGAGACGTGGAGTCCGTCGAGCGGCAGGATCGCCCGGGGGTCGGGGGACCACCAGAGGAGCCGCCCGTCGGGAGCCGGCCACGGGAATATTCCCTGACGATAGGCTGCGAGGATGGTGCCCGGCGCGAGATCGCCGCCGGCGGCAAGGCAACCGTGGCCGGGCGCCGAGGCGGCCGACGGCATGACGTAGCGGCTCGGTGCGGGCTCGACGGGCGGCGTTGCGCTCACCGCGCCCACGCCGTTTGCCGCCGCAGCCGCCTCCCGGAGCGATGCTCGATCAACGCGCGTGTGCGGCGAAGTGCGTCCGCAGCTCATACATACCGCGAAACGTGGTCAGCACGTCGATGGGTGCGTCCAGCGGCAGCCCGCGAAACTCCCGGTATGCCCGCTCGACGTTGAAGATCAGACGCTCGGGCTCCGTCCACCCCGCGTAGGGCCCGAGGTCGATGCGCTTCGCAGCCTCGACCTCCGAGAGCCCGGCGTCGAAATGCCGTCGCGACTCCTCGCGTATGTACACCAGATAGGCGCGCATCTCGCGCGGACCTTCGAGGCCGGAGAGCGGCCCGTGTCCCGGCACGACGACCTCCGGCGCGAGGGCGATGATCGTGTCGAGCGCTGCTAGCCACTGGGCATAGGTCCCTTCCCAGCCGATCGGCGTGCAGAGCCGGAAGAGGACGTCACCGGCGAAAACCACCCGCTCGGCCGGCAGGTGCACGATCAGATCACCGATGGAGTGCGCCGGGCCGACGTAGAGCAGCTCGACGCGGAGGCCGTCGAGGTCGAGGTCGAGGCGTTCGTCGACCAGGGTCGTCGGCGGCGTCAGCTCGATGCCGGTGAAGTCCCAGTCCGCCAGCATCGCCGCGAACGCCGCCAGCGTCGGATCGGAACCGGCGCCGGCGCCGGCGCCGCGCAGCATCTCGAGCCCGGCCGGCGTCGGATCCTTGGTGAACGCCTCGGCGCAGCGACGGTGGCCGATGATCTCGGCGCCGTGGAACAGCTGGTTTCCCCAGCAGTGGTCACCGTTGTGGTGGGTATTGACCACGCGCTGCGCCGGGGTAGGAAGCACGCGCCGGTAGAGGTCCATCAGCGCCCGCGTATGGGGAAGATCCCAGAAGGTGTCGACGACGAGCCCGCCGCCGCGCCGCACCAGGCCGGAGTTGCTCCAGCCGAGACCCCGATCCGGGGTCAGACACGCATACACGTCGTTGCCGATCTCACGGAGCTCCATGGACCCGGGCCATATCATCCCCCCGGTGCGCTGGCGATGCTCGGGGATCACCCGACAGCCCCGTGCAAGGCGGCGTCGGCCGGCGTCACCGGGAGCTTCGCAGCGGACGATCGCAAGCCGGCGGCGCAGAGCTTCCCGGTCCGCAGCGCGGCTGTTACAGTCCTCGGCGGCTCAGGCATGGGAGCGACGGGGAGCGAGGAGGCTGCGATCGGAGCGGACATCCAGCCGCTGCGATTCGTGATCGAGCACGTCGCACCGACGATCGACGGCGGGCGCTACCCGATCAAGCGCATCCTCGGCGAGCCCTGCCCCGTCGCCGTCGACATCTTGCGCGACGGGCATGCCGTCCTCGGCGGCCGCATCGCCTTCCGCGCCCCCGACGAAGCCGCCTGGCGCTACGCGACCCTCGCCTACGACTACGGCGACGATCGCTGGCACGGGAGTTTCCTTCCCGACCGGCTCGGTCGTTGGACCTATACCGTCGAAGCCTGGACGGACCGTTTCGCGACCTGGCGGCAGGCGCTCGCAGCCCGGATCGACGCACAGCGCGACGTCGGTGCCGATCTCCTCGACGGCGCCGCACTCCTGCACGAAGCCGCGGCACATGCCCCGCACGACGCCGCCGCCAGGCTCGCGGCTGTCGCCGCCACGCTCGCCCGTACGGACGTTACGACCGCCGCGCGCGCCGCCGCGGCGCTGGACGCCGAGCTTCCGGCGCTCGTCGCCGCCCACCTCCCCGCACCAGACCGCACCCGCCACACGTCCGAGCTGGTGGTGATCGTCGATCGCGAGCGCGCCCGCTTCGCCGCCTGGTACGAGCTGTTCCCGCGCTCGTGCAGTCCCGTACCCGGCCGCCACGGCACGCTCCGCGACGCCGCCGAACGCCTCCCGGCGGTGGCCGCGCTGGGATTCGACGTCGTCTACCTACCGCCGGTACACCCGGTCGGACGCACGCACCGGAAAGGTCGCAACGGCGCTCCGAGCGCCGGGCCGGACGATCCGGGAAGCCCGTGGGCGATCGGCAGCGACGCCGGCGGCCATACCGCCATCGAGCCGGCGCTCGGCACGCTCGCCGATTTCGACCACTTCGTCGCCGTCGCCGCGGGCCTCGGATTGGAGATTGCGCTCGACTTCGCGCCGCACTGCTCGCCGGACCATCCGTGGATCCGCGAGCACCCGGATTGGTTCGACCGTCGCGCCGACGGCTCCGTCAGGTGCGCGGAGAATCCCCCGTACACCTTCGAAGACATCGTCCCGGTCGACTTCTGGTGCGCCGACCGCGCGGCGCTCTGGACGGCATGGCGGGATGTATTGCTCTTCTGGATCGCCCGCGGTATCCGCACCTTCCGCGTCGACAACCCGCATACCAAGCCCTTCGCCTTCTGGGAGGGCCTGATCGCGGACGTCACCCGGGCTCATCCCGACGTCATCTTCCTCGCCGAGGCGTTCACGCGCCCGAAGACGGTCCGCGCGCTTGCCGCGCTCGGTTTCAGCCAGTCGTACACCTATTTCATATGGCGAACGACGGCGGCGGAGCTGCGCACCTACGTAACCGAGCTCACGCGCAGCGAGCTCGCCGAGATCCTGCGCCCGGCGTTCTTCCCGACGACCCCCGACGTCCTGCACGCCTATCTCCAGAGCGGCGGCCGTGCCGCCTTTCGCATCCGCCTGCTCCTCGCCGCGACACTCTCCCCGCTCTACGGTATCTACAGCGGCTACGAGCTCTGCGAAGCGGCGGCGCTCAACGCCGGCAGCGAGGAGTACCTGGACTCCGAGAAGTTCCAGCTCCGCCAGCGCGACTACACCGCCCCCGACAACCTCAATGACGATCTGCGGGCGCTGAACGCGCTCCGGCGGCGCTACCGCGCGCTCCAGCTCGCTACCAACGTCGCTTTCCATGACGCCGGGAACGACCACCTGCTGTGGTATTCGAAGCGCGGGGACAGACCCGAAGACACCCTGCTCGTCGCCGTGAACCTCGACCCGCACCACGCCCGCGAAGCCATGGTCGAGGTGCCTTTGGAGATCCTCGGAATCGGAGAAGATGCCGCGTTCGAAGTCGAGGAGTGCCTCGACGGCGGGCGCTACGCGTGGCGCGGCCGGCGCAACTACGTCCGACTCGATCCGACGGAGCGCGTGGGCCACGTCTTCCGCCTCCACCGTCCGGGCGGCCTCGGATGAGCGCCGGCGACGTGCGCGTATGGCCCGGCGCCCCGCGGCCGCTCGGCGCCACCTGGGACGGCGAAGGCGTGAACTTCGCGATCTTCTCCGCCCACGCGACCGCGATCGAGCTCTGCCTCTTCGGCGACGACGGCCGCGAGAGCGCGCGCGTGCCGCTGGTCGAACGCGACCAGGGCGTCTGGCACGCATATCTGCCGGACGTCCGCCCCGGCCAGCGCTACGGCTATCGGGTCCATGGTCCGTACGACCCCGAGCGCGGGCACCGCTTCAACCCGCGGAAGCTCCTGGTCGACCCCTATGCGCGCGCGCTCAGCGACGGCGGCCGCTTCGGGCCGTCGCTCTTCGGCTTCGCACCCGCCGAGCCCGAGGATGACCTCGTCGCGAGCGAGCTCGACAGCGCCGACGCGGCGCCGAAGGGCGTCGTCATCGAGTCCGCATTCACGTGGGGCGACGATCGTCCGCCGCGCATCCCGTGGAGCCGCACCGTGATCTACGAGTGCCACGTGAAGGGCCTGACGGCGCGCCACCCCGACGTCCCGGCGCACCTGCGCGGGACCTACCTCGGCCTCGCCACCGACCCCGTGATCCAGCACCTCCTCGGCCTCGGCGTCACCACCATCGAGCTCCTGCCGATCCACCAGGCCATGGTCGACCGCTACCTCTTCGCGCGCGGCCTCACGAACTACTGGGGCTACAACACGATCGCCTTCTTCGCGCCCGACGTACGCTTCGCCACGGCGGGCGGCGGCGCCCAGGTCGCCGAGTTCAAGACCATGGTGAAGCGGCTGCACCGTGCCGGCCTCGAGGTGATCCTCGACGTCGTCTACAACCACACCGCCGAAGGCGACCAGCGCGGACCGACGCTGTCGCTGCGCGGCATCGACAACGCCGTCTACTACCGCCTCGACCCCAGCCGGCCGCGCTACTACGCCGACGTGACCGGATGCGGCAACACGCTGAATCTGCCGCATCCCCGCGTGACCCAGCTCGTACTCGACAGCCTGCGCTACTGGGTCGAGGAGATGCACGTCGACGGCTTCCGCTTCGATCTCGCTCCGGTGCTCGGGCGCGGCGCCGCCATCGACAGGCGCAGCGACGCCTTCTTCGAGACCCTGCGGCAGGATCCCGTACTGTCGCGCGTGAAGCTCATCGCCGAGCCGTGGGACCTCGGAGCCGGCGGCGACTGGGGCGGGGCGTTCCCGGCCGGGTGGTCGGAGTGGAACGGCCGGTTCCGCGACGGCGTCCGCCGCTTCTGGCGCGGCGACTCCGGCCGCGTCGCCGACTTCGCATCGCGGCTCTCCGGATCCAGCGACCTCTTCGCGCCGAGCGGGCGCAACGCCGATGCCAGCATCAACTTCGTGACCTGCCACGACGGCTTCACGATGCGCGACCTCGTGAGCTACGAGCACAAGCACAACGAAGCGAACGGCGAGGACAACCGCGACGGCAGCAACGAGAACTGGAGCCGCAACTGGGGCGTCGAGGGACCGACGGCGGCGGTCGAGGTCTTGCGCCTGCGCGGCAACACCGAGCGCAATCTCCTGGCGACGCTCGCTTTCTCGCAGGGCGTGCCGATGCTCTTGGCCGGCGACGAGATGCACCACTCGCAGCGCGGCAACAACAACGCCTACTGCCAGGATTCCGAGCTCAGCTGGATAGACTGGAATCTCGACCAGGCGGCGCGCGACCTCCTCGCCTTCACGCGTCGCGTATTCGCGATCCGCGCCGCCAATCCCGTGCTCCGGCGGCGGAGCTTCTTCCACGGCGGCGAAATCTCGGGCACCGGCCTGAAGGACGTCGCCTGGCTGCGCCCCGACGGCCGTGAGCTCGAGGAAGCCGACTGGCACGAGCGCGCGGGGCACGTCCTCGGCATGCTGATCCACGGCCGGGCGACCGACGAGAAGGACGATCGCGGCCGGCCGGTGGTCGGCCAAACGCTCCTGCTCCTCGCCAACGGCGGCAACCGACCACGCGCGTTCACGCTGCCGCGCCTCGGCCGGCCCGGCGATTGGCACGAGCTCGTGCACACCGCCCGCAACACGACCAAGACCATCAAGGCCGATGTCGTCAACCTGGTCGGCCACTCGCTCGTGCTCCTGCGCTACGAGGATCGCGGGTGAGCGACGCGATCGCAGCGGCGGAGCGCCGCCTCGCCGCCGGGCGGCACGCGACCCCCCACGACATCCTCGGCGCCCACATCGCCGCGGTCGGCGGCGTCACGGGCACGGTCGTGCGTGCGTTCCACCCCGATGCGATCGCGGTCGAGGTCGTCGACGACCGCAGACGAGCGACGGCGGCCGCAGCGAGCGGCAACGGCGTCTTCACCGCCTTCCTTGCCGGCGCCACGCCGCCGTTCCCCTACCGCCTGCGCTTCCGTTTCGCCGACGGCCGCACCTGGGAGCGCGACGACCCCTACCGCTTCCTGCCGACCCTCGGCGACCTCGACCTGCATCTCTTCGGCGAAGGCACGCATCGCCGCCTGTGGCGGCATCTCGGTGCGCATCCCCGCCGCGTCGACGACAGCGACGGCGTCGCCTTCGCGGTCTGGGCACCGAACGCCCAGCGCGTGTCGGTGGTAGGAGACTTCTGCGGCTGGGACGGCCGCCTCTTCCCCATGCGCCAGCTCGGCGCCTCGGGCGTCTTCGAGCTGTTCGTCCCCGAGGTCCGCCCGGGAGCGCTCTACAAGTACGAGATCGTCACCCCCGAGGGCGAGCTACGTCTCAAGACCGACCCGTACGCGGCGGCGATGGAGCGCGAGCCGGGCACCGCCTCGCTGGTGGTCGCCGCGAGCGCGTACGGGTGGGGCGACGGCGCCTGGATACAGGCGCGCCGCCTCCACGATCCGCTGCGGAGCCCGATGGCGGCCTACGAGGTCCACCTCGGCTCGTGGGCGCGCGCCGCCCACGAAGGCGACCGCGCGCTCGGCTACCGCGAGATCGCACCCCGCCTCGCCGCCCACGTCCGCGGGCTCGGCTTCACGCACGTCGAGCTGCTCCCGATCATGGAGCACCCGTTCGCGGGCTCGTGGGGATACCAGGTGACCGGCTACTACGCGCCGACGGCGCGCTGGGGCACGCCGGACGACTTCCGCTTCTTCGTCGACACCTGCCACCAGCACGGCCTCGGCGTCATCCTCGACTGGGTGCCGGCGCACTTCCCCCGCGACGACTACGCGCTCCGACGCTTCGACGGCACCGCCCTCTACGAGCACGACGATCCGCGGCTCGGCGAGCATCCCGACTGGGGCACTCTCATCTTCAACTACGGGCGGCGCGAGGTCGCCAATTTCCTGATCGCGAACGCGCTCTACTGGCTCGACGAGTTCCACGTCGACGGCCTGCGCATCGACGCGGTCGCATCCATGCTCTACCTCGACTACAGCCGCCGCGACGGCGAGTGGCTGCCGAACCGATACGGCGGGCGCGAGAACCTCGAAGCCATCGCCTTCCTCCGCGACCTCAACGACACGATCGCCGCCGAGCATCCGGGCTGCTGCACGATCGCCGAGGAGTCGACGGCGTGGCCCGGCGTCACGCACCCGACCGCCGCGGGCGGGCTCGGCTTCACGTTCAAATGGAACATGGGTTGGATGCACGACACGCTCGGCTACTTCGCCCGCCAGCCGATCCATCGCCGCTTCCATCACGACGAGCTCACCTTCGCGATGCTCTACGAGCACCGCGAGCGCTTCGTGAACCCGCTCTCGCACGACGAGGTCGTGCACGGGAAGCGCTCGCTGCTCGAGAAGATGCCGGGCGACGAGTGGCAGCAGCTCGCGAACCTGCGCCTCCTGCTTGCGTATCAGTACACGCGGCCCGGCAAGAAGCTGCTCTTCATGGGCACCGAGCTGGCTCCGCGCCAGGAATGGAATCACGACGCGAGCCTCGATTGGCGCCTCGGAGAGGAGCCCTCGCGCCGGAGCCTGGCGCGCTTCCTCGCAGCGCTCGGCGCGCTCTACCGGAACACCCCTTGCTTCTGGCGGGGGGACCCCGACGACGATTCCTTCGCCTGGATCGATTGCAGCGACCGCGAGTCGTCGATCGTGAGCTACCAGCGCCGCTGCGGCGACGCCCACGCGGTCGTCATCTTGAACCTGACGCCGGTACCGCGGCCCGACTATCGCGTCGGCGTCCCGAGCGCGGGCCGCTACGCCCTCCGGCTCGACAGCGACGCCGTCTTCTTCGGCGGCTCCGGTCGGCTGCGAGCCGAAGCATTCGCGGCCGAGCCGCTGCCATGGCAGGGACAGCCGCAGTCGCTCGTACTCACGCTGCCGCCGCTGGCGGCGCTCGTGCTTTCCCCCGCATGAGCGCCAAGGCCGTATCGCGCCCGGCGTTGCGGCGACTCGCTGCCCGGCTCGGCATCCTGCCGCGCTACGCAGACGCCGGCGGCACCGTGCGCGTCGCCTCGCACCGCACCATCGAAGCGCTCGCGGCGGCGCTCGGCTACGACGCCTCGACCGAGGCGGCGGCGGCGCGCGCCGCCCACCTCGTCGCCGCGGCCGATGCCGGCCCGATCGCGCCGACTCGGGTGGCGACTCCCGCGGCGGCGCGCCACGTCCCCATCGCTCTCCCTGCCGCGCACCGCAGCGGCGGCGAGTGGCTGATCGAGCTTCTCGACGAGCACGGCGAGCGCCGCACCGCCGCGGCGAGTCTGCGCGAACGCCGCCGCGAGCCGCAGATCACCCTGCCCTTCACACCGGATCGCGGCTACCACCGCCTGCGGCTCACCCTGATCGCCCGCGGCGCTCCCGAGGTCACGGTCGACCAACGGCTGATCGTCGTGCCGGCGCGCTGCCCGACACCGCGCCGGCGCCTCGGGGCCCGCGGCGTCTTCGGACTGCTCGTGAACCTCTACGCCGTCGAGAGCGCGCGCAACTGGGGAGCCGGCGACTTCGGCGACCTCGGCACGATCGTGGACTTCGCAGGCGCCGCCGGCGCCGCATTCGTCGGCGTGAACCCGCTGCACGCCCTCCGCAACACGCGGCGCGAAATCAGTCCGTACAGCCCCGTGAGCCGGCTCTACCGCAATCCTCTCTATCTCGACATCGAGGCGGTGCCGGAGAGCGCCGACTCCCCGACGATGGCTCGCCGGCTCCGCTGCCGCACGCTGGCCGCGGACCTCGAAGCACTCCGCGCCGGTCCGCGGCTCGACTATGCCGGCGTCATGGCGCTCAAGACCCCGATCATTGCGGCCCTGCACCGCGCCTTCGTGCGCCGCCACGGCGATGCGGACACGGCGCGCGGACGCGCCTACCGCCGCTACTGCCGCGAGGAAGGAACGGCGCTCCGCGACTTCGCGACCTACGTAGCGCTCGAAGAGCACCTGGCGCCGGCGGCGGGACGCGATTGGCGGCGCTGGCCGCGCGCTCTCCGCGATCCCGGCTCGGCGGCCGTCGCCGAGTTCCGTCGCCGCCATGCCCGGGACGTCGACCGCGCCCAGTGGGTGCAGTTCGAGCTCGACCGCCAGCTGGCAGGGATCGCCGCGCGCGCCCGCCGCGCTGGCCTCGCCATCGGCGTCTATCCGGATCTGGCGCTCGGCTCGGCGGCGCGCGGAGCGGATGCCTGGGCGTTTCCCGGACAGTTCGTGCTCGACGGCACCAGCCTCGGCGCGCCGCCCGACGGCCTGGCGCCGGCCGGACAGAACTGGGGACTGCCGCCGCTCGATCCGCACGCGCTCCGCCGCGGCGGCTACGCATATTGGGCTCGCCTCCTGCGATCGGCTTTCCGCCACGCCGGAGCGCTCCGCATCGACCACGTACTCGGGCTCTTCCGGCAATTCTGGATCCCGCCCGGCCGCCCGGGCTGCGAGGGCGCGTACATCGAGTTCCCGACCGACGACCTCCTCGGCGTCCTCGCCCTGGAGAGCGAGCGCGCCGGCGCGCTCGTGATCGGCGAGGATCTCGGCACCGTCCCGCCCGGTCTCCCCGAGCGTCTGCGCGCCGCCGGAGTGCTCTCGACCCGGGTGCTGCTCTTCTCGCGCGATCGACGCGGCGCCTTCATGCCGGCGCCGAGCTATCCGCACCGGTCCCTGGTGAGCGCCAACACTCACGACATGGCGCCGCTCGCGGGCTGGACGGCGGGCCGCGATCTCGTGCTCCGGCGCACCCACGGCCAGCTGCCCGACGCCCGCGCGCTCGCCGCCGCGCGCCGGGAGCGCCATCGCGCCGTCGCCATGTTGCGGGCGCTGCTCGTCGACGCCGGACTGTGGCCCACGGACCGCCCCGCCGACGGCGCCGACCCCGCCTTTCGCGGCGCCGTCCACGCCTTCCTCTGCCGCACGCCGAGCGCCCTCGTCGGCATCGCCTTCGACGACCTCGCCGGCGCCGTCGATCCCGTGAACCTCCCCGGCGTCGCCCTCGACCGGTACCCGAGTTGGAGCCGGCGACCCGGCTTGACGCTCGAACGCCTCGCGAACGACGCAGCCGTAGCTACAGCGCTGGCGGGTACCGCCCGGCGCCGAGCGCGGCCACCACGGCACGCGCGCGGTCCCGACTTGGCGGCGTACCGACCAGCGGCTAAGTAGCGTCGACAATGAGACTGCACCGCCATGCCGCGGCGGCGGTCTCGGGACTGTTGTTGGCGCTCGCGGGCTGTAGCCGTTCCGGCGAAACCGCTCCGACCGGGCCGCCGCCACCCGTCGTCGAGGTCGCCGCCGTCGTACCCCGGACGCTCGTCGACGAAGCCGCCCTCCTCGGCCAGTTGAACGCCGTCCAGCAGGTGGCAGTGCGCTCCGAGGTCCCCGGCATCATCGCGGCGATCGAGTTCGACGAGGGCCAGGCCGTCCGCCTGGGTCAGGTGCTCTTTCGCCTCCGCGACGACGAGCAGGTAGCGCGCTTGCACGAAGCCGAGACGGCCGTGCGTCTCGCCGCCGCCAACCACCGCCGCATCCAGGACCTCTCACGCGACGGCATCGTCGCTCCGTCGCAGCTCGACGATGCCACCGCGCAGTTCGAGGCGGCGCGGGCGCGGCTCGAGGTCGCACGCGTGGCGGTCGACCGCACGCGCATCACGGCGCCCTTCGACGGCTACGTCGGACACCGCATGGTCTCCGTAGGCGCCCGTATCGAGCCGGAGAACGACCTCGTCACGGTGGAGTCGATCGCCGACCTCGAGCTCGCCTTCCAGCTCCCCGAGCTGGCGCTGCCGCTCGCCCGGGTCGGTGTGCCGGTCGACATTCGCGTCGCGCCCTATCCGGACCGCGTGTTCTCCGGCGCCATCTCCTTCGTGGCGCCGAGCTTGAACCCGCAGAACCGCCGCTTGCTGGTGAAGGCGCGGATCCCGAACGCCGACTTGACGCTCCGACCCGGCCTCTTCGCCACCGTCGAGGCCCGCCTCGGCGCCCGCGAGAACGTCCTGGCGGTGCCGGACAGCGCCGTCGTCTACGGCAGCAACGGCACCTTCGTCTGGAAAGTCGACGCGGCGCAGAAGGTGGCCCCGGCCGACGTCGCGCTCGGCGCCCGCCGCGACGGCATCGTCGAAGTGACGCGCGGCTTGCAGGCGGGCGACGTCGTCGTCGTCGCGGGAACCAACAAGCTCGCGCCGGGCATCGCCGTGGAGGCCGTGACCGCCGCCCCCGAGCCGACCGCGAGTCCGGGAGCGCGCTCCTGAGGATCTCCGACCACTGCATCGAGCGCCCCGTCCTCGCGTCCGTGATGTCGCTGGTGATCGTGCTCGCCGGCGCGATCGCGCTGCCGCGGCTTTCGAACCGCGAGCTCCCCGACGTCGATCCGCCGGTCGTCTCGGTGTCGACCATCTACACCGGCGCCGCTCCCGAGGTCGTGGAGACGTCGGTCACCCAGCCGCTCGAGGACGAGCTCATCGGCATCGACGGCATCCGCCACCTCACCTCGCTCAGCCGCGAGCAGGTCTCGGAGATCACGATCGAGTTCGATCTCGACCGCAACGTCGACGAGGCCGCCAACGACGTGCGCGATCGCGTCGCTCGCGTCCGCGGCACCCTCCCCGACGAGGTCAAGGATCCGGTGGTCGCCAAGAGCGACGCCGACGCCAGCCCCATCATCTGGATGGCGCTGGCGAGCGACCGCTACGGGCAGCTCGAGCTCTCGACCATGGCCGAGACCCGCTTGAAGGACCGCCTCTCCAAGCTCCCCGGGGTCGCGACCATCATCATCGCCGGCGAGCGGCGCCACGCGATGCGGGTCTGGGTCGACAACGTCCGCCTCACGGCCGCCAACCTCACCGTCGCCGAGATCGCCGAGGCGCTGGCGCGCGAGAACGTCGACCTGCCCTCCGGACGCGTCGAGGGTGCGCGCCGCGAATTCACGGTGCGCACTCTCGGGGAGGTCGCCAGCGCCGAGGATTTCCGCGCCCTCGTCGTTGCCGAGCGGGCCGGCGAGCCGATCCGCCTCGGCGACGTCGCGCGCGTCGAGGTCGGCCCCGAGGACGACCGCAACTACGTCCGCTTCGACAAGAAGCCGTCGGTGGCCCTGGGCGTCGTCCGCCAGTCGAAGGCGAACACCGTCGCGGTCGCTGACGCAGTGCTACGGGAAGTCGCGATGCTCAGGCGGGAGCTTCCCGCCGGCGTCTCGCTCGACGTGGCCTACGACCAGTCCACCTTCATCCGTCGCTCGGTCGCCGATGTGACCCGCACCATCTTCGAAGCGGTGCTGCTGGTCGTCGGCGTCATCTATCTCTTCCTCCGCAGCCTGCGGGCGACCCTGGTGCCGGCGGTCGCGATCCCGGTGTCGGTAGTCGGCACCTTCGCGTTCCTCTACGCCCTCGGCTTCTCCATCAACACGCTGACCCTCATGGGCCTGACGCTCGCGATCGGCCTCGTCGTCGACGACGCCATCGTCGTGCTCGAGAACGTCACGCGCTGGGTCGAAGCCGGCACGCCGCCGCGCGAGGCCGCCCATCGCGGCATGCGGGAGATCTCGTTCGCCGTGCTGGCGACGACGATCTCGGTGATCGCCGTGTTCCTGCCCCTGGCCTTCCTCACCGACCAGACCGGCCGCCTCTTCCGCGAGTTCGGAGTGACGGTGGCGGCGGCGGTCGCGATCTCGGGCTTCGTGGCGCTGACGCTGGCGCCGATGATGTGCGCCCGACTGGTGCGACCCGCGACCGCCGCGCACGGTCTGAAGCGCCGGCTCGAGCGCGGCCTCGATCTCCTGATCGACGCCTACCGGCGCCTGCTCGGCATCGCCTTGGCGTGGCGGCGCGCTTGCGTCGCCGCCGGCGTCGCCTGGTTCGTGTTCGGGCTCTGGCTCCTGCAGACGGCGCCGCGCGAGTTCGTCCCGACCGCCGACCGCGGCAACATCCTCGTCATCACCGAGTCGCCCGAAGGCAGCACGATCGGCGATACCGACCATTACCAGCGCCAGGTCGAGGACATCGTGCTCTCGGCGCCGAACGTCGCCAAGGGCTTCTCGGTGGTGGCGCTCGGCAACACCGGCCCGGGCAACGTCAACCAGGGGGCCATGTTCGTGACCCTCGATCCCTGGGAAGAGCGCGCGCACTCGCAGCAGAGCATCATCACCGGGCTGTTCCCGCGGCTGCACCGCGTCGCCGGCATGCTGGCGTTCCCGATCAGCCCGCCGTCGCTGGGGACGAGCTTCGACGCCACGCCGGTATCGCTGGTCGTGCAGGGGCCGGACGTGCGCCAGCTCGCTGCCTTCGCCGACGAAGTGGTGCGCCGCACGAAGGCGCTGCCGGGATTCGTCAACGTGCGCAGCGATCTCGTCCTCAACAAACCGCAGATAGTCGTCGCCATCGACCGCAACCGCGCCGCCGACCTCGGGGTGTCGGTGCGCACCATCGCCTCGACGCTGCAGATCCTCCTCGGCGGCCTCGATCTCTCGACCTTCAAGCTCGAGGGCGAGACCTACAAGGTGATGGTGCAGCTCGAAGAGGCGTTCCGGCGCCGGCCGGGAGAGCTCCTCGAGCTCTACGTCCGCGGCAAGAACCAAGATCTGATACCGCTGCAGTCGGTCGTGCGCATCCGCGAGTCGACCGCGCCGCGCGGCCTGCCGCACTTCGACCGCCTGCGCGCCGCGACGCTCTCGGCGACGCTGCTTCCCGGCGTCCCCCTCGGCACCGCGCTCGATCGCATTCGCACGATCGCGGCCGACGTGATCGGTGACGCTCCCGGCTACCGTCTCGCCTTCTCCGGTGAGTCCGAGGACTTCTACGAATCCGGGAATGCCCTCGCCTTCGCCTATCTCCTCGCGGTCGTGATCATCTACCTGGTGCTTGCCGCGCAGTTCGAGAGCGTGTGGCATCCGGCCGTGCTCATGATCGCGGTGGCGCTGTCGTTCACCGGCGCACTGGCGACGCTCGCGCTCACCGGCAACACCCTCAATCTCTTCAGCCAGATCGGCCTCGTCATGTTGATCGGCCTGGTGACCAAGAACTCGATCCTGATCGTCGAGTTCGCCAACCAGCTCCGCGAGCAGGGCCGCGATCTCGCGTCCGCCATCTTCGAGGCGTCGGTGACCCGCTTCCGCCCGATCCTCATGACCGCGATCGCCACCGTCGTCGGCATCCTGCCGATCGCGGTCGGTTCGGGTGCCGGCGGCGAGCTGCGGGCACCTCTCGGCGTCGCCGTTGCCGGCGGCATGGTATTCGCGACGGTGCTGACGATCTTCGTCGTGCCCGCAGCGTATCTGGTGCTCGAAAACGCCCGCGGCCGGCTGCGCCGGGCGCCGCTGCGCACTGCGCCCGCACTCGACGGCTCGAGCGAGCCCGTTGCCGGATGAGCCGGGGCGGCAGCCCGCGCCCATGTCACGATATACGGCCGGACCGGCGCAGCCAGAGGTAGAACGGCCATCCAGCGAGCAGCACGCCGAGGCCGATCGCGCACTCGAGCGGGCGGCCGACGAGCATGGCCGCGGCGACGCCGGCATTGGCGATCAGATAGAGCCCCGGAATCCACGGATAGCCCCAGGCGCGATACGGACGATGGAGCTCGGGACGGCGCCGGCGCAGCCGATAGAGCACGGCGGTATCGGCCATGGTCGCGAGCACGATGGCGAAGGTCGTGTAGTCGAGGACGCTCGGGAAGCGGCGCAGTACGAGGAGCAGCGCCATCGCCGCCAGCGCCTGGGCGACGATCGCGCGGTGCGGCGTCCTGTACTCGGGGTGCACTGCGGAGGCGCCGCCGATGAAGAGCCCGTCGAGCGCCATCGCGTAGGCGATGCGCGGGCCGACGAGGATAGTGGCGTGCAGAGTGCCGAGGATGGACCCGATCACGAAGAAGCCCACGCAGCGGCCGGCCGCCGCGCCGAAGAGCGCGGTCGCGGCTGCCGTTCCGGCATCCGGCTCGACGGCGAGCGCGGACAGCGGCAGGGCGTAGAGATAGACGGCGTTCAGCGCCAGGTACGCCAGCATGCAGAGGCCGAGCCCGAGGAAGAGAGCGCGCGGCAGCGTCCGTTCCGGATCGCGGATCTCGCTGGCGACGTACACCGGCGCGTTCCATCCGAGATAGGTGAAGAGCACCGGCGAGAGCGCCAGACCGAACGCCGAGAGTGGTGCCGCCGCGGCGGCGCCGGCGACGAGCGGCCGCAGGCGCGCAGCGTCGCCGCCGCCCAGGACCAACGCGGCGCCGACGAAGAGCGCCGCGCCGACGAGCTTCAACCAGCCGCCGAGATTGTTGACCTGTACGCCGCGGCGGACGCCGACGTAGTTGATCGCCGAGGTCCCGACCGTCGCCGCCACTGCGAGGACGAGCACGCCCGGAGCCCCGAGCCCGAGGTGCGCCGCCACGGCCTCGCCGAACGCCACCGCGAGCGATGCCACCGTGCCCGCATAGATCACGAAGAAGCTGAGCCAGCCGACGAGGAAGCCGGCGGCAGGATGCCACCCTTCCCGCAGATACACGTAGTCGCCCCCGGCCCGCGGGAACATGGCGCCGAGCTCGGCGTTGGCTAGCGCGCCGGCCAGCGAGAGCAGGCCGCCGGCGATCCAGGCGGCGAGCACCAGCCCCGGATTCGGGAGCAGCCTGGCGATGGCGGCCGGGGTGAGGAAGATGCCCGAGCCGATCACCGACGACACCACCAGCATGGTGGTGTCGTACGTCCCGAACTCGCGCGCCAGCCGATCGCGCGGATCGCGACCGCGCTCGTCCGCCCCCGCGCTCGCCGTTGCCGCCACGTCCGCTCCGTAGCACACCCCGGCAGTGCGCGGGGATCCCGGAGCCCGGTTGCCCGGGCACGGCCACGGCGGCGGCTATGCAGGCGGATCGGCACCGTCTCCGGTCGGCGCCGACCGCGCCCGAGCGCCGCGCCTCAGTGCGCGCCGCCCGCCGCCGCCGGCTTCAGCGTCGCCGCCGGGCGCTCGAGGAGCCCCTTCTTGGTCAGCTCCGCGATCGCCGCGTCCATGGTCTGCATGCCGTGCGACTGCCCGGTCTGCATCGCCGAGGGGATCTGGTGCAGCTTGGCCTCGCGGATGAGGTTGCGAACCGCGGGAATCCCGACCAGGATCTCGTGCGCAGCCACTCGCCCGCCCCCCATCTTCTTCAGGAGCTTCTGCGCGATCACCGCTTCGAGCGACTCAGAGAGCATGGTGCGGATCTGGCCCTGCTGGCCCGAGGGGAAGACGTCGATGATGCGGTCGATCGTCTTCGCCGCGCTCGAGGTGTGGAGCGTGCCGAACACCAGGTGGCCGGTCTCGGCCGCCGTCAGGGCGAGCGAGATGGTCTCGAGGTCGCGCATCTCGCCGACCAGGATGACGTCGGGATCCTCGCGCAGAGCGCTCTTGAGCGCCGCCGAGAAGGAGCCCGTGTGCGGGCCGACTTCGCGCTGGTTCACGAGGCAGCGCTTCGACGGGTGCACGAACTCGATCGGATCCTCGACCGTCAGGATGTGCGCATCGCAGGTATCGTTGATGTAGTCGACCATGGCGGCGAGCGTCGTCGACTTGCCCGAGCCGGTCGGACCGGTCACGAGCACGAGGCCGCGATCCTTCTCGCAGAGCTGTTGAAAGATGGGCGGCAGGCCGAGTTGCTCCATCGTCGGGATCACCGTCGGGATACGGCGCAGCACCGCACCCGGGCCGCGGCTCTGCATGAAGACGTTGACGCGGAAGCGGCCGACGCCCTCGAGGGCGTAAGCAAGATCGAGCTCGTGCTCGTGCTCGAAGCGCGCTTTCTGCTCCGGAGTGAGCGCCGTCTCGACGCACGCCATGACGTCCTCGGCGCTCTGGACCGGGTGGCCGAGCGGCGCCAGGTCGCCGTCGACGCGCAGGCGCGGCGGCTGTCCGGCGCTGAGATGCAGGTCGGAGGCGTTCTTCTCGACGGTTTCACGAAGCAGCTGTTCCATGGTCGGCATTCGGAGATCCCCTTTCGTTCAACGCCGGCGTTCGCGGTCGGCAGACGCTGCTGCAAGACACACGCCATCCGCCCGGGACGAAAAACGCCCGTGCTCCGACGCCGGCGCCCGCAAGGGAGCGGCACGTCACCGCCGCCACCGTCGAAGCCGTGGCGTGCGCGTGTCGGTCGATGCTAGGAGGACCGCCGATGCCGCATGCCATCTGCACTGCCGCTGCGGCGGCGCCCGGACTCGGAGTCGCGGCATGAGCGCCAGGCGGCTGCGTATCGCCGTCGTCGGCCATGCCCAGCACGTCACGCTCGCCGCGGTGCCGGCGCTGCCGGCCCCGGGCGAGATCCTCCATCTCGAGCGGCCGACGGTCATCGCCGGCGGCGGTGGTGCGATCACGTTCTTTCAGCTGGTGCGCAGCCCGGCGGAGGTGCACTTCTTCACCGCTCTCGGCACCGACGCCGCCGGCGTCGAGGTCGAGGGCGCGCTCCGCGTTGCCGGCGGAACCGTCCATGTCGCGCATCGCTCCCGCGCCCACCACCGCGACCTCGTCCTCGTCACTCCCGACGGCGAGCGCACGATCATCGTCATGCAGCCGCCGCTGCACCCGAAGATCGGCGACCCGCTGCCGTGGAACGTGTTCGCGGACTGCGACGCGGTCTTCTTCACCGGCGACGACTCGGCCCTCCTGCGGGCGGCGCGAGCCGCGCGTCTGCTGGTCGTGACGGCGCGGCGCGCCGCGGTACTGGCGGCAGCGGCCGTCGCGGCGGATGTCGTCGTCGGCAGCGTGAACGATCCGCGCGAATCGGCGAACGCCTATCCCGCACCGCCGCGCGCGGTCGTGCTTACCGACGGCCGGCGCGGGGGGCGGATCATGACCGCCGCCGGAAGCGAGGCCTTCGCTGCGCCACCCCCGCCGCCGCGCATCGTCGGCTCCTACGGCGCCGGCGACAGCTTCGCCGGCGCTCTCACCTGGTATCTGGTCGCGGGGCTACCGCTGAAAGACGCGTGCGAGCGCGCCGGCGTGCACGGCGCCGCGGTGCTAGCCGGCGTCGATCCGCTGCAGCACCAGCTACCGCTCGGCTGAGAGTCCACGCCGCCGCCGGGCCATGCGGACCGCACTCTACTTCATGCGGGGCATCCGCCACGTGCGCCGTTTTGAACGGGCTGCCGGCGCCGCTACGTCCGCTTGGCGCCCCCGCGCGTGCTCGGGGGCGCCACCGGCAGATCCCAGAGCGCGGCGATCTCGGGGTCGTCCTCGTCCCAGACGCGCCGGTGCAGCTCGGCAACCAGGTCGGGGTGGCGCAGCAGCATCCGGCGATGTTCGGCATCGATCTCGGCCGGGCCCTTGTGCACGACCTCGTCGAGCAGCGCCGCGTGCGCGGAGCGGATGCTGGCGCGCAGCTTCCGGCCCGGCCGCAGGAGCGCCTTGTGGAGCGCGTTCACGTACGGATCGACCGCCGTCGCGACGAACACGTCGTCGCGTCCGGGTGGCGCTGCGGCCAGGCGCGCCGCCACGGCGCGGACCTCGGGCGGCGGGTCCGTCTCCTCGGGCGTGAGGAAGAAGCCGAGGTCGCGAGCCCGCGCCCCCGCCGCGACGCGGCTCGCCAGCACCGACACGGGGATCGCCAGCACCAGCGCCCCGATGATCGGCAGGACCCACCAGAAGTACTCGGGGTTCAGCCAATACAGGAGCGCGCCCCAGGCGCTCGCGAAGAGCGTGTCGAAGCCGTGGGCGCGGATCGCGTCGCCCCACGAGGTCTCGGCATCTTCCCGAGTCTGCGAGCGCCACACCACGGTGCGCCCGATGAGGTTGGTGAAGACGAAGCGGCTGTGGAAGGCCATGCGGATCGGCGCCAGGAGGCTCGAGAGCAGCACGTCGAGGACGACGCTGGCGAGGAGCCGCAGGATGCCGCCGAAGGCGCGCGCCTGGCCTTGGACGGCGATGAGCAACACGCTCAGGATCTTCGGCACGAAGAGGATCATGCCGGTGACGGCGAGGAGCGCGAGCGCCCAGTTGGGACGCCAGATCGGCCACTCGGGAAAGAGGCTCGGCCCCGACGGGAAGTAGTCGGGCTCGAAGAAGACGTTGGCGACGGCCTCCCAGGTGCTGAGCAGGAGGAACGTCGCCCACAGCAGCGCCGACACGTACGAGAGCGCACCGTTCAGGAAGAGCGTGCGGTGGGCGCCGAAGAGACCCTCGGTGAAGAGGAGGCGCAGGTGCTGGAGGTTGCCCTGGCACCAGCGGCGATCGCGGCTCATCTCCTCGAGCAGCGTCGACGGCACCTCCTCCCACGAGCCGCCGAGGTCGTAGGCGAGCCAGGTGGTCCAGCCGGCGCGCCCCATGAGCGCCGCCTCGACGAAATCGTGGCTCAGGATCTCGCCGCCGAGCGGCGGCTTCCCGGGCAGGCGCGGCAGCGCGCAGTGCTCGATGAACGGCGCCGTGCGGATGATGGCGTTGTGGCCCCAGTACTGGCCGTCGCCGAGCTGCCAGAAGTGCAGCCCCGCCGAGAACATCGGCCCGTAGGCGCGGCTGGAGAACTGCTGCACGCGCGCGAACAGCGAGCGCCGCTGTACCGCGATCGGCACTGTCTGGATGATACCGACGTCGGGGTGGCGGCGCATGAGCTCGACGAGCCGCACCAGGGTCGATCCCTGCATGACGCTGTCGGCGTCGAGCATCACCATGAACGGGTAGCGCGCCCCCCAGCGCCGACAGAAGTCGGCGACGTTGCCGCTCTTGCGGCGCAGCCGTACGCGCCGGCGCCGATAGAAGATGCGGTCGAAGCCGTCGACGTCGCGCGCCCACGCCGCCCATGCCTCCTCCTCGCGGACGATGGTTTCGGCGTCGGCGGTGTCGCTCAGCACGAAGAAGTGGAACTGGTCGGCGGCGCCGATCCCCGCCAGCGACTCCTCGATCGCGCGCAGGCCGGCGAAGACGCGGTCGACCGGCTCGTTGCAGATCGGCATGACGATCGCGGTGGGACGCCCCGTGACGGCGGGATCGGGCGCGGCGCCCGGAAACGGCACGCTCGTACCGGGAGCGCGCGAGATCGCGAAACGATCGCCGCGCACCAGACACCAGAAGCCCATGAGCGCCGCCCAGAATCCGATCGAGATCCATCCGAAGAGCACCCCGAAGACGACGACGATCGCGACCTCGAGCCAAGTGCCGCCTCCCCGCGGCAGCACGCTGACCATGAAGCCGCTCGCGACGACGGTCGGCAGCAGCACGAGGACGGAGAGAAGGAGGCGGCGGCGGTGGGCGACGCGCGTCCACGCGAGCGCGCGCCGCCGACGGCGGAACGCCTTCCGCGCCGCCGCGCCCGAGACGCGGCCGCGCAACCGCCCGAACCAACGATACAGGAGGCGGCGCTCCATCGGCTCCGGCGCCATCGACGTGCGCTGGAGCGGCGGCATCGAGTCGAAGCGGCCGCCGCTCACCGGCGCCGTGCGCAGCGCTCCGGATGCGCCGACGACACCGGTCCCGAGCCGCCACGCGAGGAAAGGCTCGATGCCCCCGTCCCAGGGTCGCGGCGGCACGGGGCGCTGCCGCAAGAGGAGCGTGCGGAGCTGGGCCAAGGTCACGTCGACCGCGTCGTTGCCCTCCTCCCAGGGCTCGCTCATCGCCAGCCCCACGGCCTCGCGGGCGAGCCCGTCGCGCTCGGCGGCGGCGACGCCGAGCGCCGCCAGGTAGGCCACGGCCCGCACGTGGGCCAGCCGCCAATCCTGGAGCAGGCGGTGCCCCGGCCCGTCGAGGCGCAGGCGACCGGGATCGGTCGGGCCGTCGGCGGTCACGTGCAGGACCGGATCGGCCAGTGGCTCGAGACGTTTGTCCATCGGCTCAACGAGGGCAACGGAGCGCCATCATGGCACGGGGAGCAGTCGGTTGGCACGCGCCACGGCGCCCAGCCAATGGGCGCTAGGGCGCGGAGTCCGCCGCTGCGTGGCGCGGTCGACGGCGACGATGCCGAAGCGCGGAGCGTAGCCGAATGCCCACTCGAAGTTGTCGAGCAGGCTCCAGTAGAGGTAGCCGCCGACCGGAATTCCGTCGGCAAGGCAGGCGAGCACGCCGCGGAGCGCCCGCTCGACGTACTCGATGCGCTCGCGATCGTCGTCGACGGCGACGCCGTTCTCGGTGACGACGATCGGCGCACCGGTGCGCGCCGCGGCGCGACGGATGCAAGCCTCCAGAGCCTCGGGATAGAACTCCCAGCCCATCTGGGTGCAGCGCGCCGACGGAGCCGGCCGCCGCGGTCCGTCCGGGCCGACGAGCGCGCGCGTGTAGACCTGGACGCCGAGGAAGTCGTCGCCGCGCGCGGCTTCGAGGAACACGTCTTCCATGTCGCGGCGCTCCTGGTCGCGGACGCTCTCGCCGCCGTCGACGGCCTGCCAGTCCTGCATGGCGAGCGTGAGGCCGATCGGCGCCCGGCCCGGGCCGCCGCGGATCGCTTCGACGGCGCGGCGATGCGCCGTGATCAGGATGTCGTTGACGCGCCGGCGCAGCGCCGGATCGCGATGTCCGGGCGGAAAGAGCCCCCAGCGATAGCCGGCATCGGCGACGATGTTCGGCTCGTTGATCGTGCACATCCGGGCGACGACGTCGCCGAGCCGGACCGCCGCGCGCGCCGCGAAGCGCGCGAAGAGGTCGGCCGTCGCCGGCTCCGCCCAGCCGCCGCGCGCGGCCACCCAACGCGGCGTCGTGAAGTGGTGGAAGGTGAGGATCGGCGTGAGTCCGCGCGCCAGGCAGGCCTCGCACATGCGGCGGTAATGATCGAGCGCCGCGGCCGAGAACTCGCCGTCTTCGGGCTCGATGCGGCTCCACTCGAGCGAGAAGCGATAGGCGCCGAAGCCGAGTCCGGCAAGCAGGTCGAGATCGTCGGGATAGCGGTGGTAGTGATCGCAGGCGTCGCCGCTCGGCTCGCGGCACGGAGTGTCGGCGCCGTGCTCCCAGGCCCACCAGTCGTTGTTCCAGTTGCCTCCCTCTACCTGGTGAGCAGCCGTGGCGGCGCCCCAAACGAAGCCGTCGGGAAAGGCATCGACGGAGGCCGGTCGCGGGGGCACCCGGCAGGTATGGGAGGCGCCGTGTCCGGCGTCAAGTGCCGACGCAGAGACCGAGCAGACGACCAGGCGCCCGTCTGGCACAATGGGGCGCACATGCACCGGCGGCGCGCGCGCACTTCGGTCCTCCCGTGGCTCGCGGCCGTCGCGGCGCTGCTGCTCGTGTCGGCCTGGCGTCCGCAAGCCCGCGCGGCCGACGCCGCGGCGGACGACGGGCTGCCGCGCCCCGTGTGCCCACTCGAATCCATCGTGCGCAACGACGGCGACATCCCCGTCTGGGAAGACGACCCGGTGCTGACGCCGAGGAAGACGGCGTGGGAAGACTCGCTCGGCGGTCGGGTCGCCGCCCGGCCGGCCGTGCGCGCCCGCTTGCAAGGCTGGCCAGCGCTCGCGCTCCGGGATCGCGCCGCACTGCCCGGCGACGACCGCGCCTTCCTCGAGCAGCTCGCGCGCGACACCTGGCGCGGACTCGACGCTTTCACCGACCGCGAGAACGGTCTCCCGGTCGACCACGTCCGCCTCGAGCCCGATGGCGGCGGCGCGCCGGCGGGCGTCGTCGGCGACTACACCAACATCACCAATGTCGGCATGCACCTGATCGCGGCCGTCGCCGCACAGGCGCTCGGACTCGTCTCCGCAGCGGAGGTCGTAGCCTCTATCGAGCGCACGCTCGATACCCTCGATCGCCTCGAAACGCACGCGGGCTTCTTCTTCAACTACTACGACACCACCTCGCTCGAGCGGACGAGCAACTTCATCTCGTTCGTCGACTCGTCGTGGCTGACCGCCGGCCTCATGATCGCGCGCGCCGCGCTCCCGCCGCTCGCGGCGCGCACGACCGCACTCCTCGGCCGTATGGACTACCGCTTCTTCTACGACCAGAAGCTGGGCCTGCTCTCGCACGGCTACTTCGTCCATCGTCGCGCGCGCTCGCGCTACCATTATGCGGTGCTCTACACCGAGGCGCGCCTCGGAGCGCTGATTGCCATCGGCAAGGGCGATGTCCCCGAAGCGACCTGGTTCCGCATGGTGCGGACCTACCCCGCCGACTGCCTCGGCCAGAACCAGACGCCGGTCGCCGCCGTCCACAAGGTGGTGCGCGGCCACGGGGTGTGGGGCGGCTGGTACGAGTGGCAGGGCGAACGCTACGTGCCGTCGTGGGGCGGCAGCATGTTCGAAGCCCTGATGCCGACGCTCGTCATCGACGAACAGCGCGCCGCGCCGGCTAGCCTCGGAGCCAACGACGTCACCCACGCCGTCGTGCAGCGCCGCTACGCGCTCGAAACCCTCGGCTACCCCGTCTGGGGCCTGTCGCCCGCCGCCATCCCCGGCGGCGGCTACCGGGAGTTCGGCGTGCGCCCGCTCGGCATGCGCGGCTACGGTGCCGGCATCGTGACCCCGCACGCGAGCGCCCTCGCCCTCACCGTGACGCCCGCCGAGGCGACCGCCAACCTGCGCCGCCTCGCCGAGCGCTACGAGATCTACGGCGACTACGGCCTCTACGACGCCGTCGATCCGGCGACCGGCCAGGTCGCACGCACCTATCTCGCGCTCGACCAGGCGATGACGCTGGTGGCCATCGCCAACCATCTGCGGCCTGCCGTGATCCCGAACCTCCTGGCCACGGACGCGGCCGTCAGGCACGCCCTCGCGATCCTCGGCGACGAGCGTTTCTTCGAGTAGAAGACCCGGCGATGGCTCGGGTCGCCCTCGTCCACTTAGGTAAAGTCTACGGCAACGACGTGCGGGCGCTCGACGACGTCACGCTCGAGGCCGCCGACGGCGAGCTCCTCGTGCTGGTCGGGCCGTCGGGGTGCGGCAAGTCGACGGTGCTGCGCCTGGTCGCCGGCCTCGAGGAGGCGACGAGCGGCGAGATCCGCATCGGCGGCGTCGTCGTCAACGACCTGCCGCCGCAGGAGCGCAACGTCGCCATGGTGTTCCAGGACTACGCGCTCTACCCGCACATGACGGTGCGGCGCAACCTCGAGTTCCCGTTGCGCATGCGCGGTGCCGCCCGCACCGAGATCGACCGCCGCGTCGCCGCGGTGGCGCGCCAGCTCGAGCTCGACGCCGTGCTCGACCGCCTCCCGAAACAGCTCTCCGGCGGCCAGCGCCAGCGCGTCGCCATGGGCCGCGCGCTCGTCCGCGAGCCGGCCGTGTCGCTCCTCGACGAGCCGCTCTCGAACCTCGACGCCAAGCTCCGGGTAGAGGTGCGCGCCGAGATCGCGGCGCTCCAGGAACGCACCCGGACCACGATGCTCTACGTGACCCACGACCAGGTCGAAGCGATGACGCTCGGCGAGCGCGTCGCCGTCCTGAACGCCGGCCGGCTCCAACAGGTCGCGTCGCCGCGCGAGCTCTACGAGCACCCGGCGAGCGCGTTCGTAGCCGGCTTCATCGGCAACCCGCCGATGAACCTGCTGCCGGGTCGGCTGGTGGCGGACGGCGGCGAGACCCGGGTCGCCGTCGCCGGCGGGACCCTGCGGCTGGCGCCCGCGGCGCTCGCGGGGCGCGAGCCGGCCGGAGGCGACGAAGTCACCGCCGGTATCCGCCCCGAAGCCCTGGTCCGCGTCGAGGACGGCGCGGCGAACGCGCTGCGCTTCGTCGTCGAGCACGTCGAGTGGCTCGGCCACGAGACCCTCGCGCACTTGCGGGCGGCGGCGGGAGCGGACGGCGCGCAGGTGGTGGCCCGCCTGCCCGGCATGCACCCGCTCGCCGCCGGCGCGCCGCTCGCGCTCGCCGTCGACCCCGGGCGCGTCTACGTCTTCGATCGCGACGGCCGGGCGCTCGCGTAGCGGCGTGCGCCCGGCGAACAGCCGCATCCGCAGCTCTCAGAGCCCGAGGCGCACCTCGGCCGGAAAGGTCCGTATAGTCACCTCGTGCTCGCCGCTGCCGGCAGCGGGGGCGCCGTTCACGGTGACGCGCGCGACCGGTCCCGGAAGCGGCGGCTGCAGGACGATGCCGCCGGCCGGCACGGTGAGATCACCGTCGATGCGGAAGACGAGCGCGTGCTCGCCCTCGGCGGTGAGCGTGTAGGAGAGCACCCCCCAGTATGTGGGCAGGCGCTTCACCTCGACCCCCGGTGCCGCGAGCCAGCTCGCGGGCACGCCGGCGGCGAGGACGAGGGCCTGGTCGCTCTCGCGCTCGTACGCGAGCATCGTCCTGAAAGCGCGCACGAAGCTCGAGCCGACCCAGGTGTGCGGCATGTCGCCGATGAAGCGCGGCGCATTCGGATCGTGCCAGACGATCTCGGCCCACTGGTTCCACGCCGCCGGCCGCTGGTCGCGGAGCAGCGCCGCGAGGATGTCGTGGGCGCGTCCACGCTCGCCGAGGCGCACCATGGCTTCGACGTTGCGGAGCTCGTACGGGCTGTAGCCGCTGCTGGTCCCCCGTCCCTCGACGCGCTCCGCGACGGTGTCCCAGTAGCGCTCGAAGGTCCGGTCGATGGCGGCGCGCGGGAGATGCGGCGTCAGGTCGGCGATGGTGACCGCGATCGCGCTCGAGGTGGGGTCGAAGTCGGCGAGCTCGGCCGAGGCCGGGAGATAGTCGGTCGTCCGCGTCTCCATGACCCGGGCGATCGAGGCCACGATGTCGGCGCGGAACGCGTCGCGCAGCTCGACCCAGCCGGCGGCGCGCGCACCGTCGCCGACGGCCCGCGCCAGCTCGGCCGCATCGGCGACGCCGCGGAGGGCGAAGAAGTCGTCCCAGTACGAGTGCACCGGATGCGAGCTGTAGCCCTCGTGGCTGATCGACTCCGGGAGGAGGCCGAAGAAGATCTGCCGCCCGGGCTCGCGATAGGCGTCGGTCGTGCGGGCGGCGCGGGCGTTGGCGATCCAGTCGACGGCGCGCGTGACTACCGGCCAGAGCGCGTGCACGAAGCCGACGTCGCGGGTGAAGCGGTAGTACTCGGCGATCGCGTAGAGCAGCTCGCCGTTGCTGTCGTGCTCGGGCACCGGGTCGGCGCCGCGCCGGTCGACGCAGCACGGCACCCGGCCGTCCGGCAGCTGAAACGGCGCATACCAGGCGAGGAAGTCCCGCACCGCCTCCACGTGGCCAGTCTTCAAGAGCACATCGGAGGTGAGCGCGCCGTCGCGAATCCACGAGCGCGCGTAGGTGCGGGCACCGGGCTGGATCGCTGGACCGTCGCGGTTGACGAGGATGTAGGCGATCGTCGAGCGGAGCGTGTCGACGAGGCCGCGAGCGTCTTCCGGCAGCGTCACCTCGACGCGGCTCACCTGCTCGGTCCAATCGCGGACGACGCGGGCGCGCTCGGCCTCGACGTCGGCCATGCTCATCGTCGGCGCGCGCGCGATCACCGGTCCCGGGTCGTGGAAGGGCACGGCCACCTGGACGGTGCCCGGCGCCCCTGGCGCCACCGTCAGCCGATACGCGAGCGCGCCCGACGCCCAGCCGAGCGCATCGGCGATGCCGGTCTCGGGCGGAACCTTGCCTTTCAATAGATAGGGGCCGACGAGCCCCTGCTCGAAAGTCGCCGCCCCGAAGCGGTCGGGCATCGTCAGCGACACCACGGCGCGATCGCCGTTCACCCACACCGTCCGGCCGTCGAGCGCCAGGGTGCGTATCGGCGTGACTCCACCCACCATGTTCAGCGACTGCCACGGCGGCAGCACCTGGAAGGGCCGCAGCGCCAGAAAGAGGTCGACGTCGCGACCGCGGTCGCCGCGGTTCTCGAGATCGTAGCGCACGTAGAGCACCGCCGACTCCGCGGGCCCGGCAGCGAAGGCCTCGATGCGCAGCCGCAGGTCCCCGTAGCGCCAGGTCACCGACGGGATCGGCAGCGCCCGGTCGGCGAGCGCCTGCGTCGGCTGCACGTCGCTCCAGGTCACGAGCGCGCCGTCGACGTAGAGGAACGGCTCGATCGTGAAGGCGCCCTTGTCGACCTCGACGATGCCCTCCTCGCTGACCAGAGCCTTGCGGTCGCCGCCCGGCACGCCGACGACGGTCCAGTACGATTGCCGACCGGTGAAGTACTTGGGGTACGTGCCGCGGAAGGCGCCCGCCGCAATCGCCTCGAAGAACTGGTTCGGCGAGGCGGAGAAGGCGATCGGTTGCACCGCCAGGCTGCGGATCTCGTAGCCCTTGCCCTGGCTGCTCTGCAGCAGCTCGAGGCGGATGTAGCGGGACTCGCCGTCGGGGAGGTAGACGTAGCTCCGCCCGCCGCTCCCGGCCGAGCTCGTGTAGGCCGGGGTCCACGTCTCGGCGTCGTCCGAGACCTCGACGCGATAGCTCGTCGCGTAGTGCTCGGGATCCCAATCGACGATGAGCCCGCCGTACTCGCGCGGCCGCCCGAAATCGAGCTGCAGCCATTGCTCGGCGGCGAGCTCGCCGCTGCGCCAGCTCGTCTGCGGATCCTGGTCGAGGACGAGGCGGGGCTCGTGGCCGGGCGCGAACGTCGACGCCGTCACCAGCGGCGGCAGATCGGCGCGACTCGCCGCCGGCCGCTCCTCGAGCCGCAGGTCGTCGATCCACACCGAGCCCTTGCCGCCGGCGCCGGTCGTGATCGCGATCTCGATGAACGCGACCTTCCGCGGTGCGGCCGCGCGGCGCTGGCCCCAGGCGTATTCGAGGCGCGACTTCTTGACGACGACGTGCTGCCACTCCTTCTGGAAGGCGTAGTCGCGGTACACTCGCCACCAGACGTTGTCGTTGGCGGGCTCGATGAGCTTGAACTCGAGCGTGTTCGGCGGCGCGTCGCCGCGGACGTCGAAGGTGAAGGCGAAGTTGCCGGGGAGCGTGAGCGGGAAGGCCTTGCGCGCGATGACGAACCCGCCGCCGCCCCGGAAGTCGAAGTCGAGGCGCATCGCGTTGCCGGTGCGGCCGGCGTCCTGCGCGATCTCCAGGCTCGCACCGGAGGACGCCTGGGCCGTCCAGCCCTGGACGCTCTCGAACTCGTCGAGCACCTGGGTGCCGGCCCGCGCCGCTTGCGCTCCGAGGCACAGGAGAACGAGCGCCGCTCGCAACAGCCGCCTCCGCACGCCCGCTCCTCCCCCTTTCATTGCTTCACGCTGCCGCTGGCGATGCCTTCGATGTACGAGCGCTGCAGCGCCAGGAACACCACGACCACGGGTAGCACGGTGAGCACCGCTCCGGCCATCATCAATTCGGTGTCCTGGACGTGCTCGCCGAGGAGGTTCGCGAGCGCCACCGGCAGCGTCTGCAGGCGGCTGTCGCTCAGCACGACGAGCGGCCAGAGGAAGTCGTTCCACGTCCCCATGAAGGTGAAGAGCGCCAGGGTGACGAGGACGGGCCGGCAGAGCGGCACCACCACCGACCAGAAGATGCGGAGCTCCCCGGCGCCGTCGACGCGGGCTGCGTCGAGGAGGCTCTGCGGAATCCCGAGCGCGTACTGGCGGACGAGGAAGATGCCGAAGATGCTCGCCAGGCCGGGAACGACGACGCCGAGATAGGTGTTCACGAGCCCGAGCCCGCGCAGCATGAGGAAGAGCGGCAGCATGCCGAGCTGTCCGGGAATGACCAGCGCCAGGAGCAGGATGGCGAAGATGCGGTCGCGGCCGGGGAAGCGGAAGCGCGCGAACGCATAGCCGGCGAGCCCGTTCAGCGTTACCGACACCACCGTCGTGGCGACGGCGATGCCGAGGCTGTTGGCGAAGGCGCGCGCCAGGTCCAGGCGCGCGAAGAGCGCGCGGTAGTGCTCGAGGGTCGGTGCGCTCGGCAGCCAGCGCGGTGGCACCATGCTCGCCTCGCCCGCCGGCATCAGCGACGCCGACACCATCCAGAGGAGCGGCAGCAGCGTCAGGATCGTCGCGGCGACGAGGGCGGCGTGCACGAGCGCGATCGCGAGCCGGCGCCGCAGCGCCCGGACGCGGGGTGCAGCGGCGCCGGCGGCGGCGACCCCGGCTCTCACGCGACCTCCCCGCGTGCGCCCATGGCGCGCACGACGAGACTCGGCACCAGCATGGCGAGGAAGAGCGCGAAGGCGATCGCCGCCGCGTAGCCCATGTTCCACCAGCGGAAGCCCTCGAGGTACATCAGCAGCACCACCGAGAGGGTCGCATGCGCCGGCCCGCCCTGGGTCATGACGTAGGGCTCGGCGAAGAGCTGGAGGTCGCCGATCAGCGTCATCACGGTCACGAACACGAGCGTCGGCCGCAGCATCGGAAGCGTCACGTGAAGCAAGCGCGCGCGGGCGCGGGCGCCGTCGACGCGCGCCGCTTCGTAGAGGCGCTCCGGGATGCTCTGCAGCCCGGCGATCAGGATCACCATGTTGAAGCCGAAGTTCTTCCACACGGTCATGATGACGATCGCGGGCATCGCGAAGCGCGGCTCGCCGAGCCAGTCGATCGGGCCGATCCCCAGCGGCGCCAGCAACGCGTTCAGGAGCCCGATCCGGGGATGGAAGGCGTAGCGCCAGACCACGGCCACGGCGACGAGCGTCGTCACCACCGGCAGGAAGAGCGCGGCGCGGAAGGCCGGCTTCCAGCGCGTCAGGGAAGCGCTCAGCAGCAGTGCGGCGCCGAGCGAGGCGGCGATCGAGAGCGGCGCCGCGACGACCACGAAATAGAGGGTGTTGCGGACGGCCGTCCGAAACAGCGGATCGCCGGCGAGGCGGTAGTAGTTGCCGAGTCCGACGCTGCGGAGATTGGCGCGGCTCGCGACCGCGTAGATGTCGAAGTCCGTGCCGCTGAGCGCGATCGCCGCCGCCACCGGCACGAAGAAGAAGAGCGCGATGGCAGCGAGCGCCGGCGCTGCGAAGAGGAGGCCCGGCGCCGCGCCGGCCGTCGCGAGGCGTCCGCCACGCCTCACGAGCGTCCGGCCTCCGCACGATCGAGCATCCAGCGCCGCTTCTCCAGGATCGAGTCGACGTCGCGGTCGAGCGCGGCGAGCCCGTCGTCGAGGGCGACGCCGCCGCGCACCACGGCCTCGACGTGCTCCGTGATCTTGGCGGCGATGCGCTCCCACTCGGGAACCGTCGGCGGCGCTTGGACGCGGGCTAGTTGGCGCCAGAACGCGGCCGTACGCGGCGCCTCCGCGAGGCCGGCCGCATGCCAGGCGCTCGGCCGCGCCGGCAGGTCGCCCGTCAAGCGCCAGAACGCCAGCTGCTGCGCCGGCTCGGCGAGGAACGCGATCCAGCGCCACGCCAGATCGGCGCGCGGGGTGGTGCGGACGACCGCGAGGCTGGCGCCGCCGGCGAGCGACACGCCCGGACCGGCGCCCGTGAAGGTCGGCAGCGGCGTCGTCGTCCAGGCGTCGGCGAGCGCCGGCAGGCGGCGGCTCATCTCGCCGAGGTTCCATGGGCCGCTGAGGAACATGGCGAACCACCCCGACGCGAAGTCCTGGTAGACGTTCGCCGACTGCGCCGCGCCTGCGCCCGGCGCCAGCCCGCGCCGGAAGAGCGAGCGGTAGAAAGCGATCGCGGCGCCGAACGCCGGGCTCCGGAAGTCGCCGAAGCGGTCGCCGTCGCGCAGCAGCGCCGCGCCATGCTGCAGCGCCAGGATCACCGGCGTCTCCCACTCGGCCAGCGGCAGGAGCACGGCGTAGCGCTCGCCGCCGCGCACCAGCTGCTCCATGGCCGCCACCCAGCCGTCCCAGGTCGGCGGCGGCGCGTCGACGCCGACAGCACGCAGCAGATCGCGGCGGTAGAAGAGGACGCGCGTGTCGACGTACCACGGCACTCCGAAGCGCTCGCCGTCGATCGCCGTCGCCGCGACCACACCGGGGAACTCGTCGCTCGCCGCGGCGAGGTCGGCGGCGACCGGCGCCAGTGCGCCGAGCGCCACCAGCTCGGCGAGCCAGGTATTCCCGACCTGTACCACGTCCGGCATCGCCTCCCCGACGTACGCCGTCAGCAGCTTCTCGTGCGCCGCGCCCCACGGGATCTGTTGCACGCGGACGCGGACCCCGGGATGGCGCCGCTCGAACTCCGGCACCAGCTGCTGCACGACCTCGCCCTCGCGGCCCATGGCCCAGAACTCGAGGACGTCGGCGTCGGAGGCGGCGCGGCAGCCTCCGGCGGCAGCCAGCGCCGCGCCGACCACCGCTACCAGCAGCCCCGAGCCGGAGCCTTGGCGCCATCGCATGGGGCCTACACTCTAGCGGCGATCGCGGCGCCGTGCACCGCCGGGAATGACGGGCGCAGCACGGCGCGCTTGACCGATTCGGCGCCCTGTACCAATAGGAGCGGCCAACGTGCCAGCCGATCAGCATGCGACGGCCTCCCTCCGCGGGGGCTGTGCCGGCGCGACGACCGCGATCGCGCTCCTGACGCTCGCCGCAACGCTCGCGTCGGCCGCCCCGCCGCCGAAGCGATCCCCGCAACCGTCGCCGCCGCCGACCTTCGGCTTCGCCAACGTCGCCGCCAGGGCGAAACAGCTCGCGACCGAGCCCTTCAAGGCGCCGCCGCAGGTTCCCGAGTGGCTAACCAAGATCAATTACGATCAGTGGCGCGACATCCGCTTTCGCACCGACCAGACGCTCTGGCGCGATCCGATGCGGCCCTTCCAGGTGCAGTTCTTCCACCCCGGCCTCTTCTACGACCGCACCGTCGCGGTCAACGTCATCGACGGCAGCAAGGCGAAGCCGCTCACCTTTTCGCCGAGCCAGTTCGACTACGGCCGCAACGATTTCGCGAGCAAGGTGCCGCAGAGCCTCGGCTACGCCGGCCTCCGGCTGCATGCGCCGTTCAAGACGCCGAAGTACTACGACGAGGTGATCGTGTTCCTCGGCGCCTCCTATTTCCGCGCCGTCGGCCGCGACCAGGTCTTCGGTCTTTCCGCACGCGGCATCGCCATCGACACCGGGCTTTCGTCGGGCGAAGAGTTCCCCTACTTCCGCGAGTTCTGGCTGAAGACGCCGGCGGGCAAGGACAAGCACGCAGTCGTCTACGCTCTCCTCGACAGCCCGAGCCTGACCGGAGCCTACGAGTTCACGATCACGCCGGGCGAACAGACGGTCGTCGAGACGCGCGGCCGCCTCTACCTACGCAGAGCGCCGCAGAAGATCGGCTTCGCGCCCCTTACCTCCATGTTCTTTCACGGCAAGAACACGACGCGGTGCTTCGACGACTTCCGCCCCGAGGTGCACGACTCGGACGGCCTCCTCGTCGCCAGCGGCAACGGCGAGTGGCTGTGGCGGCCGCTCGACAATCCCGAGAGGCTCGAGATCAGCTCCTTCCGCACTCCGGAGCTCCGCGGCTTCGGCTTGATCCAGCGCGACCGCGACTTCCGGAGCTACGAAGATCTCGAGACCCGTCCCGACCTGCGGCCGAGCGCGTGGATCGTGCCCGGCGGCGACTGGGGATCCGGCCACGTCGAGCTGATCGAGATCCCCACCAAGTCCGACGCCAACGACAACATCGTCGCCATGTGGGTGCCCGATCAGCAGCCGAAGGTCGGAGCCCCCTACGACTTCGGCTACACGCTCTCGTGGTACGGCGACGATCCCGGCCGGCCGCCCCTCGGCCGCGTCACGGCGACACGCCGGGACGACTTCGAGGGCACGAAGCGCTTCGTAGTCGACTTCGCCGGCAAGGCGTTGGAGGACGTGCCCGGCGACCAGATCCTCCGCGGCGACGTCACCGTCGCGAGCGGCGAGGACACCGCCGAGATCGTCGACCAGCACGTCGCCAAGAATCCGGTGACCGGCGGCTGGCGACTCACCTTCCGGCTCCGCCCGAAGACGAGCGCGCCGATCGAGCTCCGCGCCTATCTCGACAAGGCCAGCGAGACCCTGACCGAGACCTGGTCGTACGCTTTCCGTCCGTAGGGCCGCGCGCTCTCCTCACGCGGCGGCGACACGGGCGTCGAGGAACGCCGCGACCGCGGCATTGAACTCTGCCGGACGCGCCAGGTTCACCAGATGCCCGGCGTCCGCTATCTCGACGAGCTCGGCGCTCGGGATCGCACCGGCGAGGGCGCGGCTCGCGTCGAGCGAGAGCCGATCGCGCGCCCCCACGACGACGAGCGTCGGCGTTCGCAGACGCGCCGCGCGCGCCGCCAGCGTCGCCGCGTCCGGCTGCACCGCGATCACGCCGCGCAAGACGTGCGCCAGCGCGTACGGTCGATGTTCGAGGAAGCCGCAGCGCACGAGCGCCGCCCCCTCGGGTGCGAGGCCGGACGACGGGCCCCACACGAACTCGGCGCCGGCGGCCTCGAGTCCGTCCCGCTCGATGCGAGCGGCGAAGCGCTCGGCGAGCGCCGTGTAGCTCCCGGGCCGATCGCCGCCCGCCGGGAACGCCGCCAAGACGAGGGCGCGGGTCCGCTCCGGGTGAGCGAGCGCGAAGCGCAGAGCGATGCCTGCGCCCATCGACAGGCCGCCGACCACGGCAGCCGACACTCCGACCCGGTCGAGCACGCGCCCGACGTCGGCGACCAACGCTTCGGGCGTGTACGCAGCGGGATCGAGCGGCGCCTCGCTGCGCGCGTGGCCGCGGGCATCGAAGCGCACGACCCGGTAGCGAGCCGCGAGGGCGCGCGCCTGGCCGCGGAAGTTGCGAGCGCTGCCGCCGAAGCCGTGGCCGAGCACCACGACCGGACCCGCCCCCTCGGCCTCGACGTGCAACCGGGGTGCGTCAGCCATCCGTCACTCCGGCCTGCCGGCGAGCCGATCCGTTACCCCGGCGCCGCTCCGGCGGCACCTGCCGGCCGCGCCCCTGCCGGCCGCGACCGGCGATCACCGCAATGCAGACCGCAGTTGTCATGCGACTCATCCTGGTATGCCGGTTGCTTGCGAAAACGACGTGGACGCGATCGGTAGCGCTGCGTTCCGACATCGCCTCGGCCTCGTACCGGCGGCGCGCCGGCTCGCGGTCATCGTGACCGTATTCGCCGGCATCGTAGCCGTTCTCGTCGTGCTCGTGAACGCAGAGATGGCCATCATGGCGAGCGTCCGCGCCTACGCCGAGGGTGAGAGCTACTGGTCGAAGGGACAGAAGGACGCGGTCTTCCACCTCCGGAGCTACGCGGCCTCGCGCGACGCCGCCGACTGGAAGCGCTTCCGCGCCGCGATCGCGGTGCCGCTCGGCGACCACCGCGCCCGCGTTGAGCTCGCGAAGCGCGCGCCCGACCTCGACGCCGCCCGCGCCGGCCTGCGCGCCGGGCGCAATCATCCCGAAGACATCGACGACATGATCATGCTCTACCGCCGCTTCGGCGGCGTGTCGTACATGGCGCACGCGATCGCGGCCTGGAGCGAGGCCGACCGCTACCTCTGGAAGCTCGTGCACGCCGGCGACAGAGTGCACGCCAAGGTCTTGGCCGGCGACACCGACTTCGCGCCCGAGCTCCGCCGCGTCGCCTCCCTGAATCGGAAGCTCACGCCCGTCGAGGAGGCCTTCTCGGCGACCCTCGGAACCGGCGCCCGCATGCTCCGCCGCCTCCTCCGGCTCGCCATCGACGGCATGGCGTTGGCGCTCGTGACCGTCGGCATGACGATCTCGTGGTTGCTGCTTCGCCGCATGCAGCGCGGCGAGGAGCGCTACCACCATCTGCTCGAAACCGCGGGCGACGCGATCTTCGTCGTCGACGCCGCCAGCGGCCGGATCGTCGACGCCAACCGCCGCGCCGGCGACCTCATCGGCGTCCCGGTAGCCGACCTCATCGGGCGCGCCGCCGAGCGCTTCATGCGCTGCGAGGATCTCGCGGGCCAGCCGCCGAACGTCGTCGAGCAGCCCGCGCACGGTCACGCCGTGGTGAGCGGCATCGGCCTACGCCGCGCCGACGGCCGCTCCGTCCCGGTCGAGGTGACGACCAGCGCCGCAGTCGTCGACGGTCGCCCGATCCTGCAGTGCATCGCCCGCGACGTCACCGAGCGCGAGCGCGCCGCCGCCGCGCAGCGCGCCGCGACCCGCACACTCGAACGGTCGTTCGCCGAGGTCCAGCGCGCCCGCCGCCAGTCCGAGGAGCGCGCCTTCGCCCTGGCGCGGCAAGCCGTCGAGCTCGACCTCGCCCGCACCGCGGCGCTCGAATCGGTGCGCGCGAAGTCGGAGTTCGTCGCCACCATGTCGCACGAGCTGCGGACGCCGCTCAACATCGTTCTCGGCTACGTCGACATCCTGCACGACGCCGGCATGGGCCCGGTCAACGACGAGCAGCTCGACACGCTCGACCGGATCCGCGCCAGCGCCCTCCAGCTCCTCGAGCTGATCGACGGCACGCTCGCGATCGGCCGCCTCGACGCCGGGAGGGAGAACGAGCTCCGCGAGGCCGTCGACGTGCGCGCGCTCTGCGACGAGGTCAGCGCCGCGTTCGCGCCCCTCGTGCCGGCCGGCGTCACGCTGCGCACGCGCTGCGATCTCGGCAGCCGTCGACCCTGCCTCGACCGCGTGAAGCTCAAGACGATCGTCCGCAACCTCGTCGGCAACGCCCTCAAGTTCACCGACACCGGCATCGTCGAGATCGGCGCCCGCAGCGAGGGCCACGACGTGGTCCTCGAAGTGCGTGATACCGGGATCGGCATGCGGCCGGAGGAGTTGCCGCACATCTTCGACATGTTCCGCCAGTGCGACGGCTCGAGCACTCGTCGCTACGGCGGCGTCGGGCTCGGGCTGCACATCGTGAAGCGCTTCACCGATCTCCTCGGCGGCAGCGTCGACGTCACCAGCGAGCCCGGCGCCGGCACCTCGTTCATCGTGCGCCTCCCGGACCGCAGTGCGGGAGCGCCGGCGGACTCGGAGGGCCGGCGCAGCGGCAGTGAGCTATGACTCCTGCTTCTCTTCCTCGATCTCTTCCTCGGTGAGGAAGGGATGCGGCTGGGGGCCCGGCACGATGCCGGCAATGTCCGGATCCTCGCCCGCCACGCCCGGAGAACGCGTCTCCTTCTCGGCGGCCCGCTGCTCTCGGCGCATCTCCTTGTTCATGCGGCGCTGCTGCCGAGCTTGTTCTCTCTGGCGCTTGGTGACGGAGGTCCGTGACTTACCACCCATGGAGTTACCTTCCTTCGCGAAGCTCGCAGCGCTTGCCGCGGGGACGTCGGAGCTCGCAACCGCGACGACGACCGGCGCGCACGGTAGCACCGCGCTCCCGCGGTCACAACCGAACGCCGGCCCTTTGTCAGCACCGCGCCGCCGTCATAAGAGACCGCAGGAGCTGATCGGGGGAATCTCGGGCCGAGCGCGTCGAGCGGCCGCGCCGTGACGGGAGGTGGTGTGCACGCGGAACGACGATCACGGCTTTCGGCGCTCGAACGGGTGCTGCGCATCTTCACGGACATCCGCGCCGGCGAAGGGCCGACGAGCCTGGCGCTCTTCGCCAACGTCTTCCTGATCCTCTGCGCCTATTATTTCATCAAGCCGCTGCGCGAGAGCTGGATCGCCGTGTCGGACATACGCGGGCTCTCCAAGATGGAGGTCAAGGCCTACTCGAGCTTCGGACAGAGCCTGCTGCTCGCCGGGATCGTCTCGTACTACGGCCGCCTCTCGGCGCGGTGGCCGCGCCGGACGCTGATCACGCGCGCGACGCTGGCCTGCATGGCCTGCCTCGTCGTCTTCTGGATGCTCCAACCGGGGTTCATCCTCGCCAACCTGCCGGGCTCGGGCATCGCCTTCTATCTCTGGGTCGGCATGTTCGGCGTCTTCATCGTCGCCCAGTTCTGGGCCTTCGCGGCGGACCTCTACGCCGACGAGCGCGGCCAGCGGCTACTGCCGCTGATCGGCATCGGTGCGACCGCAGGCGCCGCGGCGGGCTCGTTCTTGACCGAGCAGCTCGTCCGCAGCCGCTGGGTCGATAGCGGCATGCTGCTGCTCCTCGCCAACGCTCCGCTCGCACTCTCGATCGCGCTCACCCGGATCGCCGATGCCCGCGGCCCGCTCGGCACGCCCAAGCACGAGCGCGTTCGGCCGACGGCCCCGGCCGCCGCCGACGGCCACGGAGCTCTGGTCTTCGTGCTGCGGCACCGCTACCTCTTCGCCGCCGCGCTGGTCGCCCTCCTCACCAGCTGGGTGAACACCAACGGCGAGAACCTCCTCTTCCGCGTCGTCCAGGAGGGCCTCGAGCAAGAGCGCCAGGCCAAAGGCATCACCGATCCGGCGGCGACGATCGGCTTCGTCCGCGCCGGCACCGCCGCTTTCTACGGCGACTATTACTTCTGGGTGAACGTGAGCGCCCTCGTGCTGCAGGCGATCGTAGCGTCGCGCCTCCTCAAGTACGGCGGCTTCGGCGTGATCTTCCTCATGCTGCCCACGATCGCCCTCGTCTCCTACTCCTCCATGGCGATCATCCCGCTGCTATGGATGGTGCGGCTCATGAAGATCGCCGACAACAGCGTCGACTACTCCATCAACAACACCGCCCGACAGGTGCTCTGGCTACCGACGACCGCCGCCATGAAGTACAAGGCGAAGCCGGTGGTCGACTCGCTGTTCGTACGCTTGGGCGACGGCTGCGCCGCCCTCACGGTGCTGGTGGGCGTACAGGTCCTGCACCTCTCGACGCGGCATTTCTTCTACGTGACCGTGGCGCTCGTGCTCCTGTGGTTGGTGATGGCGGCGGGCATCGTCCGCGAGCATCGGCGGCTGGTCGCGGCGCGCTCCGGCACCGCGGCTGCCTGACCGGTCGTGGCGCGCTCGGCCGCACCCGTCACCCGGCCGCTCTCGGTCGAGCCCGGCGAGGGGCGCGTCCTCGGCTGGAGCGCCCTGGTCCTCTTCGCCGTCTCGTGGGCCTCGATCTCGGTCGCCAACGTCGCCGACACGCTCTTCTTGAAACGCATCGGCGTCGATCGCCTGCCCTGGGTCTTCCTCGGGAACTCCGTGCTCCTCACCTTCACGACCTTCGCGGTCGGACGCCTCGCGGTCCGCTGGGAGTCGCGCACGCTGCTCGTGGCGACGCTCGCGGGACTCGGGCTGGCGCTGGTGCCGCTCTGGCTGCTGGTCGCCGCCGACGTCGGCAGCGCCTTCGTGCTGCTCGTGCTGGCGGCGAAGCAGCTCGACGCGATCGCGCTCGTCGTCTTCTGGACCGCCGTCGGAAGCCTGGTGAGCGCGCGCCAGGGCAAGCGGCTCTTCGCGCCGATCAGCGCCGGCGGCACGTTCGGAGCTGTCGCCGGCAGCTTCGCCTCGGGCTGGCTCGGCCGAACGTTCGGCATCGCGACGCTCCTGCCGTTGGCGGGCATCACCATGGCGCTCGCCGCAGCAGCGGCTGCGCCGCTGCTGCGCCTGCGGCGCCCGCGCTACTACCGCCCCGCGCCCGTCCACGCGCTCGCCGACGTCGCCGGCCGGCGGTTCGGCCCGCTGTGGCGCACCAGCGCCCTCTTCCGCGTCCTCGCGCTGACCTCGCTCCTGGCCGGCATCCTCGGCCCGATGCTCTATTTCGAGCTCGCCTACGTCGCCGACCGGGCCACCTCCGGCCACGGCGGCGAGCAGCGCCTCCTCGACCTCTACGCGCTCTTCCGCGGCTGGCTGAACGTCGGCGTCATGGTGATCCAGGTGACCGGTACGTCCGCAGTCTTTCGCCGCCTCGGCGTGCCGCTGGCGGCGGCCCTCTCGCCCGTGATCTACCTCCTCGGACTCGTCGGGCTGAGCGTGCGGCTGAGCCTCGCCGCCGGCATCGCCGCGGTCGCCGGCGCCAACCTGCAGGACCACGCCGTCTACGATCCCGCGCAGCGCATCCTGGTGACCCTATTCCCCGAGCGCGTGCGCGCCGCCGTGACGACGCTGATCGACGGCCCCGTGAAGCGGGCCGGCGGCCTGATCGGAAACGTCGTCATCATCATTGCCCTGGCCGTCGGTACTCCCGCCTGGGTCGGCTACGCCGGCCTGCCGATCGCGGCGGCGTGGCTGGCGGCGGCGCTCGTCCTCTGGCGCCTCTACCCGGCCCTGCTCCTGCAGGTAGCGACCGCGCGGCGCAGCGACTTCGAGGAACCGCCGCCCCTCACCGAGTTGCTCGACGGCGGCACGGTGCGGCTCCTCGAGCAGAGCCTCGGCGGCAGCGACCTCGAGCGCTGCCGCGCCGCCTGCGACGTCGTCGTCGAGGCGGCTCCGCGCCGCGCCGTGCGCGCGCTCGCCCGCGCGCTCGGCGCCGCACCGGCAGCGCATCGGCCGCTCCTCGTCGCCGCCCTGCAGCGCGTGCTCGGCGAGGACTCTGCCGCGGCGCTCGTTCACGACGAGAGCGCGCGCCTGCTGGCGGCGCTCCTGGCCGCGCCCGCGGGCCTCGGCGCCCTCGATCGCGCCCACCTCGTGCAGGCCTACGGGCGCCTCCTCGGCGCCGCCGCCGCGCAGTCGCCGGCGCTGCGCACGGCGCTCGCCGACCCGCATCCCGCGGTCGCGCTCGCGGCGCAGGCGGCCCTCGCCCGGGCCGGCGCCGCCGCGAACACGGCGCTCGACGCCGCCCTCTCCGCTGCGTTCGCGCACCCTGACGCCGACGTGCGCCGGATCGCGGGCGAAGAGCTCGGCATCGAGCTCCGCCGGCCGGCAGCGGACGGCGCGGCGTGGGCGGTCCGGCTCGAGCAGTTGCTGGCCCGCCTCGAAGCGCCCGCGGACCGCGCCCACGCCGCCGCGACCCTGGCCGCGGCCGCAGCCGTCCACGGCGCGCGCCTCCGTCCGCACGCGGCGCGCATCCTCGTCCATCGCCGCGACGACGATCCCGCCGTCCGCATCGCCGTGCTCGACGTCATCGGCCGCGCCCGGCTCCTCGAAGCGGCGGAGAGCCTCGTCGATCATCTGACCGCCGCCGACCCGCGCGAAGCGGCGGCGGCGTGCGCGGCGCTGCGCGCCCTCGGTGCCGACGCCGTCGACGTCCTCCTGCACACGCTCCGCTGCGGCCGTTTCCGCGCCCGCGAAGCGGTGCGATCGATCCTCGTCGGCCTGCCGATCGATCCCGAGCGCCTGCGGGTGCTCCTCGACCGCGAGGTCGAGGTCATGCGCCGCCTGATCCTCCGCACCGAAGCGCTGCGCGTCGGCGGAGTCGCAGACGCGGTGCTGCAACGCCTCCACGAGCAGCTCGACGAGAGCTCCCACACGGCGGTAGTGCTGATCGCGACGGCGCAGGACGACGAGCGTCTGGCGCGCATCGGCCGCCTCCTCGGGCGAACGCACGGCACGCGCGACCGCGCCCTCGTGCTCGAGGCCCTCGAAGCGCTCCTACCGCAGCGCGAGCGCGAGCGCCTGCTGCCGCTGCTCGATGACGCCAATCCGGGAGCTCGCGCACGTCGCGCCATGGAGGCGCTCGGGCGGCCGCTGCCGACGTTCGCGGAGGCGGTTGCCGAGGTGCTCGCCTCCGGCGACGGGCTCGGTCGGGATCTCCTGCGCGGCACCCTGCCGGCGCCGACGCTGGCGGACCTCGGCGGCGACGTGACATACGAGCGGCCGGACCAGCGTATGACCCACGTCGACATGATCCTGGCGCTCCGCCGGCTCGACCTCTTCGCGGGGCTGACGACCCGGCAGCTCTCCGAGCTGGCGCGGGTCGTCGCCGAGTGCCGGGTCGCGGCGGGCGAGACGATCGTGCGCGAGGGCGAGCCGGCCACGCAGATGTACTTCATCGTCGCCGGCGCGGTGCGGGTCACCAGGGAGGGCGCGGCGGTATCGGCTCTCGGCCCGGGCGAGTTCTTCGGCGAGATCGCCGTGCTCGACGGCGAGCAACGCTCGGCGTCGGTGACCGCCGACGGCCCCGTGCACCTCCTCCGCCTCGATCGCCACGACCTCTTCGAGGTCATGGAGGAGCACCCGGCCATAGCGGTCGCCATCTGCCAGACGCTCGGCCGCCGCATTCGCGAGCTCCTCGACGAGCGCGCCGACGCGGCGGCGGCTCCGGGATCGCCGCAGAGCCGCTTCTAGCGGACCCGGACTCTCCCGGCGTCGACGTCGGCGAGGAGCGCGGCGATGCGCTGCTGCAGCCGTCCGATCTCCCCGGCGGTGAGGCCGAGCTGGATCTTGCCGCGGGCGATACGAACCCCTTTGGCCGGATCCAGAGGAGCGGTGCGGCGCCCGAGCCGGAAGATGCCGGCCGCGTCGACGTCCATGTCGAAGAGCGTCGACAGGCGCTCGACCTCCTCCGGCGGCAGGGCGCGGAGCCGGGCTACGGGATCGGCGCGGAGCCAGGGGACGCGGAGCGTGTTCCAGTTGCGTACGAAGAAGTTCCACGGGAACCCTTCGAAGGCGATGCCGTTGTCGATCGAGAATACGCGCGGATCCTCGGGGTCGGTGGAGATCAGGAAATTGCCGTCGCGGCCGTCGCGATGGTCGATGAGATAGGTGAGCAGGTTCATGTCCGCGAGGTGCGCGCCGTAGTGCGGATCGCGCTCGACGCGCTCGTCGATGTCGTCGTTCAGGTCGTCGGCGACCGCCACGTCCTCCATCCACGCGGCGAAGAGCCCGAGGACGCAGCGGCTGCCGGGGAGAGTCGGCTTCGCGTCCTTCAAGACGCGGTAGACGTCGACGGGGATGCAGCGCGGGACCGTCGTCGGCACGACGTAGTCGTCCTCGTCGAAGATCCAGCGTTGTATGGCGTAGGCGGCGACCTCTTTGCGCGGCGAGTTGTTCCAGCCGTCGAGCGTCGGCCTCGGGAACGGCTTCCACTTGACCTTCATGCTCCGGCCGTCGGCGAAGCGCACCGTGAACCGCGACGCCCCGGTGACGCCGGCGCCGGCGCGCTTCACCTCGCTGATCTCGAAGTCGTCGAGGGCGAGCTTCAGATCGAGCACCGACGGCGCCATCGGCCAGTTGCGCGGCAGCGCCTTGCCGGCCTGCCGCTGCGGTCCGAATAGATGCTCGGCGGCGCGATGGGCGAGCTGCGCGATCAGCTCGCCGCGGTAGGCCGGCGTCGCCTCGGTGAATACCGCGAGCGCGAACTGGTGGCCGTCGGGAGCGCGGACGATACCGGCGTCGGCGTAGTCGGGACCCCAGGTGCCGCTCTTCGCGTAGACCTCGAGGCCCGGAATGCGCGCCGCGCCGCCGGCGATCCGGCGCGCCAGGTGCGGCTGCTGCTTCGGATCACGCTTCATGCGGCGGCGGACGGCGGCGGAGTCCTCGGGCGTGAGCGCGCGATCGGTGGCGAGGAGCCCCAGCAACTTCGCCGTACCGATCGCCGTCATCGCCTGGCGGTTCGGATACTCGCCGTCGGCGCTGACGAGACCGCCGGCGACGCCATGGTCGCGGAGGAACTGCCGATCGCGACCGACGAGATCGCCGCCGCCGTCGTAGGTCGGATTGACGCAGTGGAGGTCGTCGATGCCGAGGCTCTGGAGCCAGCGCTTCACCACCTGCCGGCGCTCGCGGTAGCGCGCGTACTCGCCGGGCGGCAGCTCCGGACCCGGCGCGGTGTCGGTCAGCCGGGCGAAGACCTTCTGCGTCGCTCGATTGCTGCTCTCGCGGATCATCGCCTCGAGCTCGGCATCGAGCCCGGGATCGATGACCAGCCGCCCTTCCTCCTGCCAGCGATACGCCGCCATCAGGTAGACGAACTTGACGACGCTCGCCGGATAGATCGGCCGATCGCCGCCGGCGTGCGCGAGCCGTGGCGGCCCGTCGCTCGGAAGGTCGAGGAGTGCGACGCCGACTGCGGCGCGCCGCAGCGCCGGGTCGAAGTCGGCCAGCGTCGCCATCGTCCGCTCGAGGAAGGTCTGCAGCTCGGAGGCGGGCCGGATCGTCGCCAGCCATTGGCGTGCCGCCGCGGCCGGCGGCGGCGGCGCCGCCGCCGCGCCCCGCGCGCACCCGACGACCAGCAGCACCACCGCCATCCGCGACCAAGAGCGCATGCAGCTCCGCACCATAGCCGGAAGCGCACCGCACGTCAGCGGCGCCAGCGGTATCTCGGGCCGGCGAATTCCGGTACAACCCGGCCGCTCATGGAGGGATTTGCGATGGAGCGGCGGCGACGCGTGCTGGCGGTGGTCGTATTCTCGGGAATGCTCGCCGCGGGCGGCGCCGCGGCGGCATTCGAGGCGCCGGCGCTGTCGCCGGGACAGCAGAAGACCCTGAAGCAGAACTTCGCGCTCTGTCTCGGCAAGCTGAAAGGGCCCTATACCGAGAACTTCTGCCTCTGCCGCGACGGGCGCAAGCTCCCTGTCCAAGGGCCGAACGGCGCGGTGCGCATCCCCTGTCCGAACCCGCTGTTCTGCGCCGCCTACCGCGCTCCCTGGGCCGAGGCCCTCGCCCATGAGCGCATGTACATCGCCAACATCTTCTCTCGCGACGAGCATCTCTGGTCGACGTTCCCGAACCACCACGACCTCGTCCGCGGCTACGTGCTCGAGAAGTACTTCGTCGAGACGCACCCCACCCACAAGCTCGCGCAGATGAAGCAGTACCGCGGACTTTCCAGCGCCGAGGAAGAGCTTCCGGCAGCGCTCGCGTTCTTCGAGAAATATCTCGGCGGCGACGAATTCGACGGCGACCGCCACTTCCTCCTCGCCTACGAGCTGCAGCGCCGCTACTTCGCGCGCGACGACGTCGGCCAGGTGCAGAAGATCCGCGACCTGGCAGTACGGATCGAGCGCGCCAAGGCCGACTTCAAGCCGCTGAAGGACGCCGTCCACAACCAGGTCTCGGCGGGCCTGATCCCGAGCCTCGTCGCCTACCGCGCCAAGCTGCCTGCCGGCGCGACCCGCGATCAGCTCGACGATCTCGTCGGCGAGATCCGCAAGCTCACGAGCCTCGACGAGAGCGCGCTCGCGCCGCAGGTCGGTGCGATCGCCGATCCGGCCGTGCGCGCGGCGCTGACGAAGCTCCTGCCGAACCCGTCGACGCCGCCCGTCGAAGCGGCGACCGCGCTCGGGACGATGATGGCGACGGCGCGGCGCGCCGTCGGCGAGAGCACGACCGCGCCCGCCGACAGACGCCGCCTCGTCGACCTCGACATCACCGCCGCGCAGGTGCTGCAGCAGCGCGGCAGCGCCGCTCTCGCCGGCCCCGGCACGACGGCGCAACAGCACGTCGCAGTGCTGGGGGCGCTCTCCGCGGCCGCCTACGGCGCCGGGCTCCTGAACGCGCGCGAGTACGAAGCGGCGAGCACGGCGATCCGCGAGCTCGGCGCCGACGCCGAGCCCGATCGCGCCGACTTCGCGCGCCGCCTGCGCGTGGCGAAGCGCGTCGTCGAGTGGGCCCAGGGCAACGCCGAGCTCGCCTTCGCCGAGGTGATGGCGCCCTGGACCTTCCTCCTCCCCGACGTCGCCGGCATCCGCGACGACGTGCTGCGCGGGTCGCCGCTCATCCTCTACGCCGAGGTCGTGAACCGGCTCGACGACTTCGCCGCCGGCGGCGAGCGGCCGAAGCATCGCTTCTTCGGCACCGCCGTCGAGGGCGACGTCCGGGCGCTGAATCCCGGCCTCGCCTACGGTCGACTGCGCGTCGGCCCCAAGGACCACGGCTACACGCGCGACGACATCGTGGCGCTCACGGAGACGCCCGCCGACCTCGAGCCGGCAGCGGGCATCCTGACGCAGGGCGAGGGCAACGTGCTCTCGCACGTCCAGCTCCTGGCTCGCGCCCTCGGCATCCCCAACGTCGTGCTCGGCTCGCGGGCGTTCGACGTCCTGCGCATGCACGACGGCAAGGCGGTGGTGCTGGTCGTGACCCCCGGCGGCCGGGTCGTCCTCGAGGAAGCTTCGCGCCTGTCGCCCGAGATCCGCGAGGCCTACGCCGAGTACACGCGCAACGAGACCCGCCGCACCGCCGGCGCGCTCGGCGGCGGCGCCGGACGCCTCCACATCGATCGCGCCAAGATCGACCTCGGCCCGAAGCTCCCCATCGACCTCAGAGACGTGCGCCGCAAGGACTCGGGCGTGTTCTGCGGCCCCAAAGCGGCATTCCTCGGCGAGCTGAAGTCGATCTTTCCCGACCACGTGGCGCGCGGGATCGTGGTGCCGTTCGGCGCCTACCACGCGCACTACTCGCGGGCGGCAGTGATCGTGCCCGCAGAGCTGCGCGGCGATAACGTCGCCGTTCCCGGTGAGCCTCTCTCGGCCTTCGTCGAGCGCACCTACCATACGTTCTTCGCCGAGCTCGTCCCGTCGGGAAAGAGCGAGCGCGAGCTCTCCGCCTGGATCGAGCCGCGCCTCGCCGTCGTCCGCCACACCATCCGCCAGACACCGCTCGATCCGGCCCTGCGCCAAGCGATCCGCGACGGACTGGCGAAGAACGGGCTCCTGCGCGGCGGCGACGACACCGCCGGCTGCTTCGTGCGCAGCGACACCAACGTCGAGGATCTCGACAATTTCAACGGCGCCGGTCTGAATCTCACCCTCTTCAACCGCCGCACGCTCGACGACATCTATTCCGGCCTGGCCGAGGTGTGGGCCTCGCCTTTCCAGTTCCGCTCGTTCTCGTGGCGGCAGACGCTGATCGACGACCCGGTCTGGGTGCTGTCGTCGGTCGTGATCCTGGAGTCGGTGCCGTCGGAGAAGTCCGGCGTGCTGGTCACCGCCGACGTCAACGACGGCGCCCCCGGAAAGATGCTGGTCGCGACCTCGGAAGGCGTCGGCGGCGCCGTCGACGGCACCTCGGCCGAGACCCTGCTCTGGTCGCCGCAGGGCGTCGAGCTGGTCACGCTCTTCAAGTCGCCGTGGCGGACCGCACTCGACGCCGAGGGCGGCAGCAAGATAGTTCCGTCGACCGGCCGCGACACCGTGCTCGAGCCGGCGGAGCTCACGCAACTGGTCGCCGCCGGCAAGAAGATCGGCGCCGAGCTGCAGCCGGTCCGCGACGCCGCGGGAAAACCGAAGCCCTGGGACATCGAGTTCGGCTTCACCGGCGGCAAGCTCTGGCTCTTCCAGTGCCGCCCGTTCCTCGGCAACGACGAGCTCCGCAACATCCCGGCGCTGGCAGCACTGGACAGTACGCCGAGCGGGACGCGGGCGCAGCGACTCTCGCTCGCGCAGGTGCTGCGGTGACGGCGCACACCCGGCGCGGCGGCGGGCGGCTTTGGCGTCTGCTCGCCGCCGCCGCGGCCGCTCTCACGTTCGTCACGCTCCGCGTCGCGAGCGCGGCCCTCGACGCCGGCGGCGACACCGCCTGGGACGGCAGCGAGCCGCCGCCCGGGGTCTACTTCCACTGGTACGAGCCGTCCTTCTACGCCGGCTTCGCGCCCCGCACCCAGGATCCGAGTCGTCTCCACATCGAGCTCGGGCGCGGCAACCAGGTGCGGGTAACGGTCGTCCTCGGCGACGCCGAGCTCGACGCCTACCTGGGCGACCTCCAGGCGCGACGCGCGGTCGTCCAGGAGCTCGTCGACAGCCGGATCATCACCCTCAGCACCAACCGCGCCTGGGAGCGCTTCACCAGCGCCCTCGACGATGCCGGCGTCGCGGCGGCGCTGGCGGCGCGGGCGGAGACGAAGCCCGAGGCCTGGCGGGCGCGGAGCCTCGCGGTGATGACGGCGCTGAACCCCGGGCGCGTGTTCCGGATCGCTATGCCGCTCGCCGCGGTCGCCGCTCGCTGGCGGCCGCTGCTGGCACGCCTCGACGGCAGCGATCCGATAGAGCGCCTCGACGCCGCCAACGCCGCGCTGCCGGGTCGCATCGTGCTCGAAGAGCTGACACCGCCGCTCGGCGCCGCGCTCGATCGCTGCCTCGATCCGGCGCGCGGCCCAGAAAGCGCGAAGCCCGCTTACGAGCTCTGCGTCAAGGACTTCATCGAGACCGCGAGCGCGCGCCGCTACCGCGTCGTCGACGGCGCCGTCGTCGCCCACGAGTTTACCGCCATCTACCCCGCCGGCACGGTCGAGGGCTCGACGACCTACAGGGGCGAGAAGCTGCCGGACTTCGGGGTCACCGGCGTCTGGCCGCTCATCCGCCGCACCAATGGCCGCGGCATTCTCGGGATGGTCGACTACCTGTCGCCGAATCCCGGCTACGGCTTCATCCCCATGCTGCCCTACCAGTACGCCGGCGGCATCACCTACAACGCCTTCCACAATGCCGGCGTGCGCTGCCAGTTGAACGGCACGCCGTTCCTGCCGAGCGCCTGGCGACAGGTCGCCGGCGAGCGCAGCGGCAAGCCGTACGAGAACCTCTGGATCGTCGGCCGCGGTCCGACGTCGCACGGCTGCACGCGGCTGCCGTCAGGCCACATGAGCGAGCTCCGCCAGATCGTGCCGTCGGAGTCGGACGCGCTCCTCCAGGTGAAGACCTATCGCGATCTGCCCGGCTGCTACGACGTCTTCGACATCGACGGCGACGGCGCCCCCGAAGTGATGGGCGTCCAGTACTACCTCGCGTACCGCAGCAACGAGCACACGCCGGTGAAGGCCTGGGTGAGCAACCGGCGCGAACCCTTCTACCGCTGGCTCTACGGCAACAACGTCGTTCTCGGACCGGTCGGTGCGGCCCGCCTCCAAGAGGTGCCGGTCTGCCGCTTCGCCGGCAAGAAGGCGGCGGAGCGCGCGGTGCTCCGCGACCTGCCGCTCTACGAAGCCAAGTACCAGCCCGAGCAGATACAGTTCTTCCGTAGCAAGGCGGCTCCGGACAGCGCTGCCGGAGTCGAGCTCAACCGGGAGTTGCGCAAGGTCGGCGCCGGACACGTCCTCGAGCGCTCGCGCCTGCTGCTGCGCTGACGACCTGCCGCCAAGGAGATCCCATGCGCACGACGACCAGCATCATCGCAGCACTGGCGCTGTTTTCCTGGATGCCCGGCACGGCGGCGGCCAAGGACTTCGCCGCCCCCCGGCTCGCCGGCGATCGCGCCGCGCCCGGGCTCATGGTCGAGGAGCCGCCGCGCTACGGCGTCTTCTACGACGCTCCGGAGCCGTCGTTCTACACCGGCTTCGCCCCGCGCACGCAGGACCCCGCCGCTCTCCACATCCATCTCGGGCGCGGCAACCAGCTGCGGGTGACCGAAGTGCTGTCGGACGCGGTCGTCGACGAGTACGCGCGCGACCTCGCCGAGCGCCGCCGCACCTACCGCGCGCTCGTCGACTCCGGCCGGCTGCAGCTGACGCAGAACACCGCCTTCGAGGCGTTCGAACGCCGGCTCGACGCCCTCGGCCTCGACGACCTGGCGAGCGCGGAAGGAGCGCTGGCGCCCGACGCGCTCCGCGCCCGCAACCTCGACCTCATCGAGACGCTGAATCCCGGACGCGTCTTCCGGATCGCGATCCCGGTGCGGAAGCTCGCCGCCCGCTGGATCGGCGAGCTCGACCGCATCACCGGCGGCGCCCGCGCGCGTCTCGACGCAGGCCGCAGGCTCGACCTCGCGAACGCGCTCCTGCCGACGCGCCTCTGGCTCGCCGACCTCCCGGCCGACGCCGCCGCCGCTCTCGACGATCTCGTCCGTCGCGCCCCCGCCGATGCCGGTGATACGGCCGCTGTCGACGCCCTCGTACCCGCCTACGGCGCCCTCCTCGCGCGCGTCGGCGGCGGCCGCTATCCGGTCCGGGACGGCGTCGTGCGCTTCGCGGAGTTCACGGCGATCTACCCGGTCGGTACCGTCGCCGCGTACACGACGTGGCGGGGCCGGACGATCCCGCTGTATCCGACGCCGGGCCGGCGCGCCCTCACCACCCATCAGCGCTCCCTGGTCGCCGACCACATCCCGGTCGAGGACTCGTACAGCTGGTCGCCGTGGCTGCCGTACATGCACGTGACGCCGACGATGCACAACGCCATCCACACGCCGTGGTGGAAGATGGGTCCGGGCGACGCCGGGTTCCTTCCCGCGTCGTGGCGGCAGGTGGCCGACGGCAGCCGCGACGGCGCGCCGTTCACGAAGCTCTGGCTGCTCTCCCGCGGCCCCATGTCGCACGGCTGCACGCATCTGAACACCGGCCACATCGCCGAGCTCCGCCAGATCCTTCCCGCCGACGGCAACCGCCTGTACGACGTCGAGGTCTTCCTCACCCGCTCCGAGCATTACGACGTCTTCGACATCGACGGCGACCTCGTGCCCGAGGTGATGGGCGTACGCTACTTCATCGCCTACTCGCTGATCGCCGGGAAGCCGGATCGCCTGCGGGTGAAGAACGAGCGCCGGGCCTTCTACGACTGGCTCTACGGCGGCGATCTCCAGTGGCAAGGAGACCAGGGCGTCTTTCACGACGCCCACGAAGCCCGCTTCAGCGGCCGCGACGCGCGCGAGGGTCGAGGCTACGCGCGCATCCTGCTCCGCGAAGCGCCCTACCAGCCGGAGACCGTGCAGTTCTACCGCATGATCGACATCCCCTTCGCTCGCGCGCTCCGCCAGGTCGGGCTTCACCGGCGCGCGCTCGAAGTCCCCGATCGGCGGCAAGCCGCGAACGCGCCGATGATGCGCGGCGACGCCGGCGGCGCGGGCCGCTACGCGCAGCCGTTGTCCGCACCCCGGCGCAGCCGCTAGCAACGGCGGGCGTGACCGCCGCCGACCGCCGCCTAGTCGCCGTCCTCGGGCTCGCGATCTTCTTCGAGGGCTACGGGCGCATGCTCGTACCCGTGGCCCTCGCCTTCATCGGCACCGATCTCGGGGCAGCGCCCGACGCGCTCTCCTACGCGCTCGCCACGATCGCACTCGGCTCTTTCGGCGTGCTGGCGCTCGGTCCGGTCGCCGACCGCCTCGGGCGCCGCCGGCTACTGCTCGCGAGCATCATGCTCTTCGCGCTCTTCGGTGCCGGTACGGCTCTCGCGACGTCGCTCGCCGGGCTCGTCGCCTGGCAGCTCACGGCGCGGGTCTTTCAGGAGAGCGCGCTCTTCACCGCCGCCGTGCTGGCCGCCGAGGAAGCGTCGCCGCCGAGCCGCGCCGCGGCGCAGGGCTGGCTCGGGACGGTGAACGCGCTCGGCGCCGCCTTCGCCGCGCTCCTCCTCGCCGCCATCGGCGTCGTGCCCGGCGGCTGGCGCGGGCTCGCCTGCGTCAGCCTGGCGCCGCTCGCGCTCGCTCCGCTGCTCCACCGCCACGTACCGGAAAGCCGCCACTGGCTCACACACAGCGGACCGCGCGTCGCCTTCCCGCCGCGGGCCTGGCGCGGGCGCGTCGCCGCGACGCTCGTCGTGGTCGCGCTGGCGATGAGCTACGACGTCGCCGCATTCGCGTTCGCGACCTACGTTCCCGTCGCCCGCCACGGTTGGAGCGCCGCCCAGGTGAGCGCGATGTTCATCGGCGCCGGCGCGTGCGGCCTGCCGGGATGGTCGGTGGGCGGCTTGCTCGCCGACCGCTACGGTCGCCGGCCGATCGCCGTGATCTTCCTGCTCGGGCTCACCGCCGCCGAGCTGCTGTTCTTCCTCGGCGGGCGGCGCGCGCTCTGGCCGGGCTTCGCGGCCATGGTCTTCTTCCAGGGCGGCAAGATGACGATCATCCGCGCCTGGGCCGCCGAGCTCTTCCCGACCAGCTTTCGCGGCGCCGCCGCGGGGTGGCTCACCGCCGCGGGCGCGGCCGGCGGCATGGGCGGGCTCGCGGCAGCGGGGGCCCTGGCTCGCGCCGCCGGCGGCATCGACGTCGCACTCGCAATCGGATCGAGCGCCGGCGTGCTCGCGGCCGCCGCCGTCTTCGCCTGGCTGCCCGAGACGCGCGGCGTCCTCGCCGCGCCCCGGGTGCCGGAAGCCGGGTAGCATCCGACCCCGCGCTCTCGTAGTCTGCCGCGCCATAAGGAGGAACCGATGCGATTCCCGAAGATGCTGATCGTCGTTCCCGTGCTCGCGCTCCTGGCGTTGGGATGCGCTCCGCGGCGTCCCGGAGGCCCCGGTGGATCTCAAGGCCGCCCGCACATCGCCATGGCGCAAAGCTGCAGCACCGATGGGTGCGTCTACAAGGGCCGCTGTTTCTCGAACGGCGCCGTGAGCTCCAACGACGGCGTATGCCAGGCGTGCAGCAACGGCCGCTGGGTCGAAGCCAGCGGGTGCGTGGACCAGGGGCCCTGCGGAGCTCCCGGCTGCTGGGGTCATCACGGCTGGGGCGGTGGACCGGGGAGCTGTCCGTACTGCCCGTACGCAAAGGGCAAGGACGCCAAGGACGGCAAGGCTGCCCCGGCCGGGCGAGACGCCACCCCGCCCTGCCACAAACGCTGAAGGATCTCGACGCGAGTGGCGGCCGGAGCGCAGCGGCGCTGCGGCCGCCACTCGCGGTTGCGGCGGTTCAGGCGTTGCGCGCCGTGACCCCGCCGTCGACGACGAGATGGGCGCCGGTGATGTACGCGGCGGCGGGCAGCACCAGGGCCAGCGTCGCGTGCGCCACTTCCTCCGGCTCGCCGTAGCGCCCGAGGACGGTGCGTCGGCGCGCGAACTCCCGCTTCGCCTCCTCCGGTATGGCCGCGGTGATGCCGGTGCGGATCGGACCGGGGCAGACCGCGTTCACGGTGATGCCCTCGCGGCCGAGTTCGACCGCGAGCGCCCGCGTGAGCCCGATGACGCCGTGCTTCGCGGCGGTGTAGGCGCTGGCGAAGCGCGTCGCGCCGAGCCCCTCGGTCGACGACACATTGACGATGCGGGCGGCATTGGAGCGGCGGAGATGCGGTAGGGCGGCCCGCACGGTGCGTGTGTGCGCGGTCAGCAGCACGTCGATCGACGCCGTCCAGATCTGCTCGTAGTCGGGCGCGTCGATCGCTCCTACGAGCGCCAGCCCGGCGTTGTTGACCAGGATGTCGAGGCGTCCGAAGCGCGTCGCCACCTCGTCGACGACGGCGCCCACGCGCGCGCCGTCGCTGACGTCCATCGTCCATCCGTGGGCGCTGCCGCCGGCGGCGATGATCTCCCGCACGACGTCCGCAACCGCCGCCGCCGAGCGGTCGGTGACCGCGACGTGCGCGCCCTCGTCGGCGAAGAGCTGCGCCGTCGCGCGACCTATGCCGCTGGCAGCGCCGGTCACGAGCGCCGCACGGCCGGCGATCGAGCGGCTCAGCTTGGTCAGGCGGGACATCGGCTCTCCTCCCGGTGCGCTCAACGGATGGTGTGCGATCCGTGCGTGTAGCTGAAAGCCCAGGCCGCGACCGTCCGGCCTTCCGTCTCCACGTCGACGACGATCCGGCGGAAGAGGAACGGCACGTTCTCGTACTCGTCGACACGGTCGAGCGCGGCCCGGAAACGCGCCGGCGCCAGCCACACGATCTCGCCGTCGAGCCAGCCTTCGTCGGGCCCGAACACCGCCCCCGGATACGGCGCCTTGAGATCGAGCAGGCGCGCCCGCGCCCGCGCCGGCGCCCGCCGGACCACGTCCTTCGCCAGCACGTCCTCGCCGGATGCCCCTTTGCGCAGGGTTCCGTAGAGGAAGAGCGGCAGCTCGCGATCACGCTCGTCGGTATCGGTCATCGGCTCCCTCCGTGAGCAACGTACGAACGCCGGTGCGCCCGGCTCAGCCGAGCACCGCGGCCACGATCGTCCGGGCCTCGGCGACGATCGCCTCCAGATGGCGCTGGTCACGGAAGCTCTCGGCGTAGATCTTGTATATGTCTTCGGTCCCCGACGGGCGGGCGGCGAACCAGCCCTCGGCGGTGACGACTTTGAGCCCGCCGATCGCGGCGCCGTTGCCCGGCGCCTGCGTCAGCTTGGCGACGATGGGCTCGCCGGCGAGGGTGGCGGCGGCGACGGCCGCGGGCTCGAGCTTGGCGAGGCGCGCCTTCTGCGCCGGCGTCGCCGGGGCATCGATGCGGGTGGAGCGCGGCATGCCGAGCTCGCGGGCGAGCGCGGCGAAATGCTCCCCGGGATCGCGGCCGGTGCGGGCCGTGATCTCGGCGGCGAGGAGGCTCGGGACGATGCCGTCCTTGTCGGTCGTCCAGACGCTCCCGTCCATGCGCAGGAACGAGGCCCCGGCGCTCTCCTCGCCGCCGAAGCCGATGGCGCCGTCGACGAGGCCGTCGACGAACCACTTGAAGCCGACCGGCACCTCGACGAGCGTGCGTCCGAGCCGCGCGGCGACGCGATCGATCAGGCTGCTGCTGACCACGGTCTTGCCCACGGCGGCGGTCGCCGGCCATCGCGGCCGCTCGGCGAAGAGGTAGGCGACGGCGACGGCCAGGTACTGATTGGGCTCGAGGAGGCCGCGGCTGCGCGTCACGATGCCGTGGCGGTCGGCGTCGGCGTCGCAGGCGCAGGCGACGTCGAAGCGATCCTTCAAGCCGACCATCGGAGCCATGACGTAGGGCGACGACGGGTCCATGCGGATCTGGCCGTCCCAGTCGACCGCCATGAAGCGGAAGGTCGCGTCGATGACGTCGTTGACGATCTCGAGATCGAGTCCATGCCGTTCGCCGATCGCCTGCCAGAAGGCGAGGCTCGCGCCGCCGAGGGGATCGACGCCGATGCGGACCTCGGCATCGCGGATCGCCGCGAGATCGACGACGGCGGGGAGGTCGGCAACGTAGGCGTCGAGATAGTCGTGGCGGTGGGTGGTCGCGGCGGCGCGCGCGCGCGGATAGGGCGTCCTCGGAACGCCGCCCGGGCCGTCGGCGATCAGAGCGTTCGCCCGGCGCTCGATCCAGGCAGTGGCCGCGCTGTCCGCCGGGCCGCCGTGCGGCGGGTTGTACTTGAAGCCGCCCGAGCGCGGCGGATTGTGGGACGGCGTCACCACGATGCCGTCGGCGCGGCCGCGCGTCCGGCCGCGGTTGTAGGTGAGGATGGCGTGCGAGACGACCGGGGTCGGGACGTAGCCGCCGCGCGCGTCGATCATCGTCTCGACGCCGTTCGCGGCCAGCACCTCGAGGGCGCTCGCGAAGGCCGGCTCCGAGAGCGCGTGGCTGTCGCTGCCGATGAAGAGCGGACCGTCGGTGCCCTGCTCCGTGCGGTATTCGCAGATGGCCTGGGTGATGGCGAGGATGTGTGCCTCGTTGAACGAGGCGTCGAGCGACGAGCCGCGATGACCGGAAGTGCCGAAGGCGACCCGCTGGCTCGCCACCGCCGGGTCGGGGCGCTCGGTGTAATATGCGGTCACCAGCTTCGGGAGGTCGGTGAGGATGGAGACGGGGGCCGGTTTTCCGGCGAGCGGGCTCACGGGCATGGGATCCGTCTAGCGCAAGCCGGCGCCTTCGGCACGCCCCGCCGCCGCGGCGAGCCGCCCGGCCTGCATCCGCCCTCGACAGCCCGCAGCGAATGCCGTACTGCCCCTCTCGCGCAAGGAGGTTCGATTATGGGTCGTCGTCCGATCGCCGCGATGCTGCTCGCCTTCGCTTTGCTCGTCGTCTCCACTCTCGACGCCTGGGCCGTCCCGCCCTGGGAAGCGGCGAACCCGATCAAGCCGCTGCCGGCGCCGCCGCTCGGCATCCATTCCAAGTTCGAGACGCTGCCGACGCCGCCGACGCCGGAGCGCGTTCGGCTCGGGCGCTGGCTCTTCTTCGACAAGCGCCTCTCCGCCGACAACACGCTCTCGTGCGCGTCGTGCCACCAGCCCGAGCACGCCTTCTCGGAGCTCACGCCGCACTCGACCGGCATCCGCGGGCAGCAAGGCGCGCGCAAGGCGCCGAGCTTCGTGAACCTCGCCTGGACGATCTTTCCGCACTTCTTCTGGGACGGCCGGGCAGCGTCGCTCGAGGAGCAGGCGCTCGGTCCGATCGCCAACCCGATCGAGATGGGCTCGACGCACGCGGCGATGGTGAAGACGTGCCAGACACGAGGGTACGCGCCGTACTTCAAGGAAGCCTTCGGCGCGGATGAGATCACCCAGGAGCGCGTCGTCCACGCCATCGCCGACTACGAACGGACCCGTATGAGCGGCAACAGCCCGGTCGACAGGTGGCAGATCGGCAAGGACGAGAGCGCCGTCTCGGCCGAGGTGAAGCAGGGCTGGCAGCTCTTCTTCGGCAAGGCCGAGTGCGGCCTCTGCCACATCGGCGAGAACTTCACCGACAGCCTCTTCCACAACCTCGGCATCGGCTGGGACCCGCAGAAGCAGGAGTTCAAGGACGTCGGACGCTATGCGATCAGCAAGAAGGACGAGGATCGCGGCGCCTTCAAGACGCCCGGCCTACGCGAGGTCGCGAAGCATCCGCCATACATGCACGACGGCTCGCTGGCGACGCTCGAGGCGGTGGTCGAGCACTACAACAAGGGCGGCAACCCGAACCCGCAGCTCTCGGCTCGCATCCACAAGCTCGGTCTCAGCCAGCCGGAAGTGCAGGCTTTGGTGAAGTTCATGGAGGCCCTTTCCGGCGAGGGCTACGCGGACACCGCACCGGCGGCGTTCCCGGAGTGAAGCGGCGGCCGCGCCCGTCGCCGCGGCGACGGGCGCGGCGTCGGCATGTGCCAGCGGCGGCACGCGGCAGCGCGGCCGTCGTCAGAGTTGGCGCGCGATGATGCCATAGGTGGCCGAGCGCGCGCGCCGCGACGCGATACGGCAAGCGCCATGAACTGGTCCATGGCTTGCTCGGTATGGCGCTGGTCATGCGCGCCGCCGCCGCTCCCCGCTCCTGCCGCCGCCCGGCATCCTTCGCTCTCCGCCCCGGCGAAGGTCGTACGGCGGCGCGCATGTTCGCCGCCGTGTTCTTCATCATGTGCGCCTACTACATGGTGAAGCCGCTACGCGAAGGCTGGATCGCCGTGTCGGCGATCGGCGGCCTGTCGCGCCTCGAGATCAAGGCCTACTCGAGCCTCGTGCAGAGCCTGCTCCTGCTCGCGCTCGTCGGCGCCTACGCGCGGCTCGCCGCCCGCTGCACGGCGCGCGCGCTCCTGCGCCGTTCGGCGTGCGCGTGCGCGGCGGCCCTGCTGGCGTTCTGGATCGCGCAGCCCGATTTCCTCTTCGTGGCGGTGCCCGGACTCGGCATCGTCTTCTACCTCTGGGTCGGCCTGTTCGGCGTCTTCGTCGTCGCACAGTGCTGGACCATCGCCACCGATCTCTACGCCGACGACCACGGCCGCCGCCTGCTGCCGCTGGTCGCGGTCGGCGGAACGGCAGGTGCGGCGGTCGGATCCTGGCTCTACGGCGTGCTCGCCGGGCTCGGTCCCGGCAGTGCCCATGTCATCCTGCTCGGCGCCGTGGCGCCGCTCCTCGCCGCCGCCGGGTTGGCGCCGACGGCCGCGCGCGGGCGCGTCGGGCGCCACTGCGGAGCGGGCCGCGGCAGCGCCGCGAGCCTCCGCCGCCTCGCCGGCGATCGCTTCGTGCTCGCAGCCGGCCTCCTCGCCCTCCTGCTCAGTTGGGCGGCGACGAACGGCGAAAACCTGCTCTTCCAGATCGTGCAGGACGGCATCGCCAGGACGATGAGCGCCGGCGGCGACGTTGCAGCCCTCGCCCGAGCGCGCGCCGCGACCACGGCCTTCTACGGCGACTTCTACCTGTGGACGAACCTCGGAGCGCTCGCCGCCCAGCTACTCGTCGCCTCGCGCCTCCTGAAGCGCGGCGGCCTCGCGGCGATCATCTTCGTGTTGCCGCTCCTCGCCCTCCTCGCCTCGGCGATCGCGGCGCTCGCCCCGGTGCTGGCGATCCTCAAGTGGGTGAAGATCGCCGAGCAGGCGGCCGACCATTCGCTGAACCACACCGCGCGCCAGGTGCTCTGGCTCCCCGCTGACGCCGAGACCAAGATCGTCGCCAAGCCCGCCGTCGACTCGCTGTGCGTGCGGCTCGGCGACGGCCTCGCGGCGCTCACCGTGCTCGCGAGCACCCATCTCGGCGGCCACGCGACCGCGGTGTTGATCGTCGTGAACGTGGTGCTGACCGTGCTCTGGCTCGCCGCTGCATACGTCGTCGTCCGCGAGCACGGCTGCTTGGTCGCTCGCCGCGCCGCGGCGGCGGCAGCGACCGCACGCTCGTTCGCCGCCGCCGCGCGCCGCGCCGCGGACACCGCGGCGCGCGGCGCCGGCGCCCTCTTGACGGCGCCCGCCAGGACCTGGGACCGCGTCGCCGCCTGGCGCCTCGATCTCTTGCCGATCGGGCGCGGCCACTCGCCGCCCAACGCCCTCGCGGCCTAGCGCCGCGACGACGGCGCATCGCTGCCGCTCCCGGACCACGCCATCGCTTGCGACCATGGCGGCGGATTGATAGCCGGCGCGCATGCGCAAGCGACGATCTCTTCGCAGGCTCGTTCCGGCGATGCTCCTCATCGCCGCTGTCTCGATAACGGCAACGAGCTGCGGCGGCGGTGGCGGCGGCAGCTCGAACGGCAACCTCTGCGAGCAGTGCGGCGACTCCGACGGCCCCTGCAACGCCGCCGGCGCCGACATCCCCGCGGGCGCGCGGCAGCCGAGCTTCTGTCCGAACGGCGCCGACGGATGGTGCCACGCGGCGCTCGTCTGCACGCGCAAGGTCGACAGCGCACAGCGCCGCTGCTTCCCGGCGGACCCGGCAACGCAGGCGCTCGACATGCGCTTCGAGTGCGACGGCTCGCGGCCGGCCGGCACGCCTGCCGCCACCCCGACGCCGACGCCGACGTCGACCCCGACCGCTACCGGCACCGCGGCCACGCCGACCGCCACCGGTCCGACCGCATCCGTCGCCGAGCCCTCGCCGACGCCGACGCCGGCGCCGGAGGAGATCGCGGTCACCATCGACGTGTCGACCGAGGCCGACGGCTTCACCGCCGACTTCACGGTCATCGTCACCTATCCGCCGCAGAAAGGCAGCTTCGGCGGCAGTGCCGTCGCCTGCGAAGGCGACAGCGTCGACCCGCAGGCCACGGACGACGGCAACGGCACCTTGACCCTCAGGTTCCAGGGAGATCCGGACGGCCTCGTCACCGACGGCGCGACGTGCACCTTCAGTCAGCTCGCGGGCGAAGAGCTCGTGGACGGGGATCTCGCCGCCTCGAGCCCGACTCCCGGCCTCGAGGTCGAGGTCTCGTTCTAGGGAATCTCCGGCGTGCTGCCGGAGGCTCGCGGCAGGTCGAAGCGCAGGGTCGGGACCATGAGCTGGACCGCCGCCCCGAAGACGCCGACGGCCATGATGATCGCGAACGCCGGCCCGACGCGCGCGGTCAGCCGCGGCTCGCGCGGGGTGCGAAACACCAGCGGCAGCGTCACCGCCACGCTCGTCAACGAGGCGATCACGGCGCCGATGCCGGCGGTGGTCGGCGAGATCGTCGCGTGCGTCGCCAGCATCGCCGCCGACGCCACCGTCGAAGCGCTCGACACCAGGCCCCCGAACGCGCTCACGGCGTAGAATCCGAGCTCGCCGAAGGCGCGCTGGGCGAGAGTGCCGGCAACCTGCAGGGCCAGGAACAAGACGCCGTAACGCAGCGTCGTGGCGAGCGAGAACGGCGAGTCCAACTGCAGGGGAGCCTGTGCCGCGGTCGCATAGCGCCGCCGCCCCGCCAAAGCGAGGCCGATGGTCGCGAGCAGCATGCCGCCGAGCGGCAGGATCGCGTGCGCCAGCGCCGCGGTCGCCAGGAGACCGAGCAGCAGGGCGTTGCGCACGACCATCGCCGCGGTCGCGAACAGCATGCCGCGATAGGCGGCTTCGGCGAGCTGGCCGTTGGTTTCGTGGGCGCGGTGCGCCAGGTCGGCGACGGTCACCGAGCTGTTCACGAGTCCTCCGAAGAACCCCGTAACCTCGAGTCCGCGCGCCCCGTAGATCTTGAGCAGGACATAGCTCGCGAAGCCGACACCGGCGATCAGGATGACCGTCGCCCACGCCGACTGGGGAGCGATCAGATCCCAGGGATCCACGGCCGCGCTCGGCAGTACGGGGTAGACGACGAAGGCCAGGATCGCGAGCAGGATCGCCGAACGCAGCTCCGCTTCCGTGAGCCCGAGGCTGAATCCGGCCAGCGGCTCCTTCCACGCCAGCAGCGCCGCCGTCATCACCGCCACCGCGACGGGGGTGAAGGTATGGCCGAGCCCGCAGAACACCCCTCCGACCCCGGTCACGAGGAGCGCGATCGAGGTCGTCAGCTCGGCGCTCTGCTCGGCGCGCAGCGCCTGCAAGTTCAAGAAGATGATGAGGACACCGAGGAACGCCAGGCTCATCAGCGCGTAGGACTCGCCGAGGAGGCCGCCGAGGCTCCCGAGCAAGGCGGCGAACCCGAAGGTCCGCAACCCGGCCTCCTTGCCGCGGTGCTCGCGTTCCAGTCCGACGAACAGCCCTACCGCCAGCGCCAGCAACAGGCGCGACATCGTCGGCAAGGGCGGGAAGTGCCCGACCGGCGTCAGCGAGTCCATCACGCTACTGTCGCCCGCGTCCGTCCGCGGCGCAACCGGCGAACGTGACGGAGCCCGGCCGCGACATCATGCCTCCACCACAGGCTCAGTCGATCGAGATACAGATAGATCACCGGCGTCGTGTAGAGCGTCAGCAACTGGCTCACGAGGAGGCCGCCGACGATCGTGATGCCGAGCGGGCGGCGGAGCTCCGAGCCCATGCCGCTGCCGAGCGCCAGCGGCAGCCCGCCGAGGAGCGCCGCCATCGTCGTCATCATGATCGGCCGGAAGCGCAGCAGACAGGCCTCGTAGATGGCCTCTTGCGGCGTCCTGCCGCCGCGGCGCTCCGCCTCGAGCGCGAAGTCGATCATCATGATGGCGTTCTTCTTGACGATGCCGATCAGCAGGATGATCCCGATCAACGCGATCACGTCGAACTCGCCGCCCGTGAGCAGCAGCGCCAGGATCGCCCCCACCCCCGCCGACGGCAGCGTCGAGAGTATCGTCAACGGATGGACGTAGCTCTCGTAGAGAATGCCGAGCACTATGTACACCGTCACCAGCGCCGCCAGGATCAGGAGCGGCTGGCTCGCGAGCGACGCCTGGAACGCCTGCGCCGTGCCGGCGAAGGTCGCCCGCACACCCGGCGGCATGTCGAGATCGCGCACCGCCGCCGTGATCGCGTCGACCGCCTCGCCGAGCGCCACACCCGGCGCCAGGTTGAACGACAGCGTCACCGCCGGGAACTGCCCCTGGTGCGTCACCGCGAGCGCGGTCGTGCCGGGCTCGATGCGCGCGAAAGCGGCGAGCGGAACCTGAGCGCCGCTCGTCGAGCGCACGTACAGGTCGTGGAGGGTCTCGGGGCGCTCCCAGAAGCTCGGCGCTACGCCCATGACGACGTGGTACTGGTTCAGCGCCGTGTAGATCGTCGACACCTGGCGCTGCCCGAAGGCGTCGTAGAGGGCGTCGTCGATCATCCGGGTCGTGACGCCGAGCCTGGCGGCGGTGTCACGGTCGATCGCGAGCGTGGTCTGGAGGCCGGCGTTCATCTGATCGCTGTTGACGTCGGTCAGCAGCGGCATGGCCCGCAGCCGGGCCAGCACCTTCGGCGCCGCGGCGTCGAGATCGCCGAGGTCGTCCCCCTGGAGCGTGAACTGGTAGAGCGCGCCGCTCGGCCGGCCGCCGATCCGGATGTCCTGCACCGGCTGCAGAAACAGGCTCGCGCCGGCAACGGCCGCGAGCCGCGGCCGCAAGCGCGCCGCGATCACGTCACCCTTCACCTTGCGCTCCGCGAGCGGCTTGAGCGCGACGAACATGCGCCCCGTGCTCGCGCCCTGCGAACCGCCGGTGAAGGCGACGACGGTCTCCACCGCCGGATCGCCGCGCACGATGTCGACGAGCTCGCCGAGCTTCCTCTCCATCGCCTGGAACGACGCCGCTTGATCGGTCTGCACGTTGCCGACGAGCCGCCCGGTGTCCTGCTGCGGGAAGAAACCCTTGGGTACGATGCCGTAGAGATACACGTTGAGCGCGGCCGTGAGCGCGGCGACGAGGAGCGTGAAGCGCGGCCGCGCCAGCATCCACGCCAGGCTCCTCTCATAGGCGCGGTGCAGACCGGCGAAGGCCCGCTCGGCGCCGCCGGCCAGCCGCCCCGGCCGGGACGCGGCGGCGGCGCGGCGCAGGAGCTGCGCGCACATCATCGGCGTCGTCGTCAGCGACACCGCCAGCGACACCATGACCGCCACCGACAGCACCACCGCGAACTCGCGGAAGAGGCGGCCGACGATGCCGCCCATGAGCAGGATGGGGATGAAGACGGCGATCAGCGAGGCGCTCATCGACAGCACGGTGAAGGCGATCTCGCGCGCGCCCCGGAGCGCGGCCGCGCGCGGCGGCGTGCCGCGCTCGAGGTGGCGCATGACGTTCTCGAGCACGACGATGGCGTCATCGACCACGAACCCCGTCGAGATGGTGAGCGCCATCAGCGACAGGTTGTCGATGCTGTAGTCGAGGAGATACATGGCGCCGAAGGTGCCGATCAGCGACAGCGGCACGACGACGCTCGGGATCACCGTCGCCCGGAGGTCGCGCAGGAAGAGGAACACGACCAGGATCACGAGCGCGACGGCGATCGTCATCGCCAGCTCGACGTCGTGGACGGAAGCGCGGATCGAGGTGCTACGGTCGATGACGACGTCCAGGTCGATGGCTCGCGGAATCGCCGCCCGCAGATACGGCAGCCGGTCGCGCACGCGGTCGATGGTGTCGATGATATTGGCCCCGGGCTTGCGGAAGATGACCGCCATGACGGCGGGCTTGCCGTTGGCGACGCCGGCGGTGCGCACGTCCTCGACCGAGTCCACGACGGCGGCGACGTCGCCGATGCGGACTACCGCCCCGTCGCGGTAGCGGATGACCAGCGGCCGGTACGCCGCCGCGGTCTTCAACTGACCGTTGCTGTCGAGACTCCACGACTCGGCCGGCGCCGAGATCTCGCCGGTCGGCCGGTTGCTGTTGGCGGCAGCGATAGCCTCGCGCACCTCGTCGAAGCCGATGCCGTACTTGGTGAGCGCCGTCGGGTTCAGCTCGATCCGGACCGCCGGCAACGAGCTGCCGCCGATGAAGACCTGGCCCACCCCTTCGACCTGCGACAGCTCCTGCTGCAGGATCGACGCCGCGGCGTCGTAGAGGCGGCTGCGCGGCAAGGTGTCGGAGGTGAGGCTCAGGACGGCAATCGGCGCGTCGGCGGGGTTGACCTTGCGGTAGTTCGGATTGTTGGGCAGCGCCGTCGGCAACTGCCCGCGCGCGGCGTTGATCGCCGCCTGCACGTCGCGGGCCGCGGAGTCGATGCTGCGGCCGAGGTCGAACTGGAGCGTCACCTGCGTCGAGCCGAACCCGCTCGTCGACGTCATCTCGGTGACGCCGGCGATGCGGCCGAACATGCGCTCGAGCGGCATCGCCACCGCCGACGCCATGGTCTCGGGGCTCGCCCCCGGCAGGCTCGCCGATACCTGGATGGTCGGGAACTCCACTTGCGGCAAGGGTGCGACGGGGAGGTGCTGGAACGACAGCGCGCCGGCGAGCGCGATCGCCACCGTCGCCAGCGAGGTCGCGACCGGGCGACGGATGAAGATCGCGGAGAGGTTCAATCCGGCTCCAGGCCGAGGGACGGCACGACTCCGACACCGTCGTCAGGCGACTCCGGCGCGCCGCCCGACCGCCACGCGAAGCGCTCCGCCAGGCGGTCGAACGCGAGATAGATCACCGGCGTCGTGTAGAGCGTCAGCAACTGGCTCACGAGGAGGCCGCCGACGATCGTGATGCCGAGCGGGCGGCGGAGCTCCGAGCCCATGCCGCTGCCGAGCGCCAGCGGCAGCCCGCCGAGGAGCGCCGCCATCGTCGTCATCATGATCGGCCGGAAGCGCAGCAGACAGGCCTCGTAGATGGCCTCTTGCGGCGTCCTGCCGCCGCGGCGCTCCGCCTCGAGCGCGAAGTCGATCATCATGATGGCGTTCTTCTTGACGATGCCGATCAGCAGGATGATCCCGATCAACGCGATCACGTCGAACTCGCCGCCCGTGAGCAGCAGCGCCAGGATCGCCCCCACCCCCGCCGACGGCAGCGTCGAGAGTATCGTCAACGGATGGACGTAGCTCTCGTAGAGAATGCCGAGCACTATGTACACCGTCACCAGCGCCGCCAGGATCAGGAGCGGCTGGCTCGCGAGCGACGCCTGGAACGCCTGCGCCGTGCCCTGGAACCCGGCGCGGATGCTCGCCGGCAGGCCGACGGTAGCCGCTGCCCGATCGATCGCCGCCACGGCGTGCCCGAGCGACGCTCCCGGCGCCAGGTTGAACGACAGCGTCACCGCCGGGAACTGCCCCTGGTGCGTCACCGCGAGCGCGGTCGTGCCGCGCAGCACGGTCGTGAACGCCGCCAGCGGCACCGCGGCGCCGCTCGTCGAGCGCACGTAGATGTGGTCGAGCGCCTCGGGTCCGATCTGGAAGCTCGGGTCGACCTCGAGGACGACGCGGTACTGGTTCAACTGGGTGAAGATCGTCGACACCTGGCGCTGGCCGAAGGCATCGTAGAGGGTGTCGTCGACCATCTGCAGGGTGATGCCGAGGCGCGAGGCGGTGTCGCGGTCGATCGCCAGCACCAGCTCGAGGCCGCCGGTCTGCTGATCGCTGGCGACGTCGCGGAGCTCGGGCAGACGGCGCAGGCTCTCGAGCAGGCGCGGCGCGTACTGCGCCAGCGCCTCGGGATCGGGCGACGCCAGGCTGTACTGGAACTGGGTGCGGCTGACGCGATCCTCGACGGTCAGGTCCTGGACCGGCTGCATGTACAGGGTGGCCCCCTCGACCTCGGCGAGCGCCGGCTGCAGCCGGCGGATCACCTCGGCCGCGGTGGCGTCGCGCTCGGCGAGGGGCTTCAGGTCGATCTGGATGCGGCCGGCGTTGGCGGTCGTGTTGACGCCGTCGATGCCGATGAACGACGACAGGCCGGCAACCGCGGGATCACGCAGCACGACCGCGGCGAGCCGCTGCTGCCGCGCCGCCATCGCCGCGAAGGACACCGACTCCGGAGCCTCCGACACCCCGATGATGACCCCCGTGTCCTGGACCGGGAAGAAGCCCTTCGGCACGACGACATAGAGCGCGAAGGTCGCCGCCAGCGTGGCGACGAAGCCGAGGAGCGTCGCCGTCCGGTGGCGCAGCACCCAGCGCAGCGACGTTCCGTAGCCGGCGATCACCCGGTCGAAGGCCGCCGCCGCCGCGCGCGCGAAGCGGCTCTCGCCGTCCGCCGGCGTGCGGCCGAGGAGCCTCGCGCACATCATCGGCGTGAGCGTCAGCGAGACGACCGCCGACACCAGGATGGTCACCGCCAGCGTCACCGCGAACTCGCGGAACAGCCGTCCGATGATGTCGCCCATGAAGAGCAGCGGGATGAGCACGGCCACCAGCGACACCGTCAGCGAGATGATCGTGAACCCGATCTCGCGCGCGCCCTCGAGGGCCGCCGCGAGCGGCGGCTTCCCGTCCTCGATGTGGCGCGCGATGTTCTCGATCATCACGATGGCGTCGTCGACGACGAAGCCGGTCGAGATGGTGAGCGCCATCAGCGACAGGTTGTCGAGGCTGTAGCCGAGCAGGTACATGGCGCCGAAGGTGCCGACGATCGAGAGCGGCACGGCGACGCTCGGGATCACGGTCGCGGAGAGCTTGCCGAGGAAGAGGAACATCACCGTCACCACCAGCGCGACGGTGAGCATGAGCTCGAACTGCACGTCGCGCACCGAAGCGCGGATGGTGTTGGTGCGGTCGGTGAGCACGCGCACCTCGACGCCCGCCGGCAGCGACGCCGTGAGCTGGGGCAGCAGGCGCTCGATGCGATCGACGACGCCGATGATGTTGGCGCCGGGCTGGCGCTGGATGTTGACCAGCACCGCCGGCTCGGCGTTCATCCACGCCGCCTGCTTCGCGTTCTCGGCGCCGTCGACGACGTCGGCGACGTCGAGCAGGCGCACCGGCCGGCCGCCGCGGTAGGCGATCACCAGGCTCCGGTAGTCGGCGGCCGAGAGCAGCTGGTCGTTGGCCCCGATCATCCAGGCGCGCTTCGGGCCGTCGAAGCTGCCCTTGGCCTGGTTGACGTTGGCGTCGGCGACGGCGCGGCGCACGTCCTCGAGCGCCAGATCGTAGGCGGCGAGCGCGGTCGGGTTGGCGCGCACGCGGATGGCGGGTTTCTGCCCGCCGCCGAGGCTCACCAGGCCGACGCCCGGGAGCTGCGAGATCTTCTGCGCGAGGCGCGTGTCGGCGAGGTCCTGCACCTTGGAGAGCGGCAGCGTCTTCGAGGTGAGCGCCAGCGTCAGCACGGGGGCGTCGGCAGGGTTGATCTTGCTGTAGACGGGCGGGTTCGGGAGGTCCTTCGGCAGGAACGTCCCGGCGGCGTTGATCGCCGCCTGGACGTCCTGCTCGGCGACGTCGATCTCGAGCTCGAGCGCGAACTGGAGAACGATCACCGAGCTCCCGAACGAGCTCGTCGACGTCATCTGCTTCAAACCCGGCACCTGCCCGAACTGGCGCTCGAGCGGCGCCGTCACCGACGACGCCATCACGTCGGGGCTCGCGCCCGGATAGAACGTCACCACCTGGATCGTCGGGTAGTCGACCTGCGGCAGCGCCGACACCGGAAGCTGGCGGTACGCCACGATTCCCGACAGCAGCAGCGCGGCCATCAGGAGCGAGGTCGCAACCGGCCGCAGGATGAACGGGCGCGAGACGTTCACGCCGGCGGCGCTTTCCCGGGCGCACCGGCGTCCGCGCCCCGGAGCTGGACGGCGCTCCCGGCCCGGAGCTTGTCGACGCCGTCGACCACGACCTGCTCGGCGGCCGCGAGCCCGCTCGTGATCGCCGTCTCTCCCCCCGCCGACGGCCCGACGACCACGGGACGCACTTCGACGGTCGCGTCGGGCTTGACGACGTAGACGAAAGTGCCGGCGTCGCCGTGCTGCACGGCGGCCCCCGGCACGATGACGGCGTTCTCGCGCACGTCGAGGCGGAGGCGCACGTTCACGAACTGGTTCGGGAACAGCGCCCCGTCGGCGTTGTCGAAGACCGCCTTCAGGCGGGTGGTGCCGGTGGCGGGGTCGATCTGGTTGTCGGTCGACTGCAGCGTCCCGGTCGCCAGCAGCTTCTGCCCGGCGCGGTCGAAGGCCTCGACGGCGAGCCCCCGGCCGCCGCCGGTCCGGTCGAGGACGGCGCGGAGATCGTCCTCGGGCACCGTGAACACCACCGTGATCGGCTGCACCTGGGTGATGACGCAGAGACCCTGCTCGTCGTTGGCGTGCACGACGTTGCCGACGTCGACGCGGCGCAGACCGATGCGGCCGCCGATCGGCGCCGTGACGCGGCTGTAGGTGAGCTGCAGCTGCGCCTGGTCGATGAGCGCCTGGTCGACCTGCACGGAGCCCTCGTACTGGCCGACCGCCGCCTGCTGATCGTCGAGCATCTGGCGCGCGATGATGCCCTGGTCGAAGAGCTCGCGATTGCGCTGCAGCGTCCGCCTCGCGAGCTCGAGCTGGGAGCGGTCGCGCGCCATCTGGCCCTGCGCCTGCGCCAACTGCACTTCGAACGGCCGCGGGTCGATCTCGACGAGGAGGTCGCCGGCGCGTACGGTCTGCCCTTCCTGGAAGGCGACGCGCACGATCTGGCCGTCGACGCGGCTCTTCACCGTCACGGTGTTGTAGGCGGTGACGGTGCCGAGCGCGGAGAGATAGATCGGCATGTCGCCCCGGCGCGCCGAGGCCGCGACCACCGGCACCGGCGGCGGCGCCGGCTTTCCGGTCCCGGAGGCAACGGCCGGGGTCCCGCCCCCGGCCGCAGTCATCAGCCGATAGGCGGCGAACGCCAGCGCCGCCAGTCCGATCAGCCACATCCACGTACGTCGTCGCGCCGGCGCAACCGCCGAGGTCGTCTCCATGAGCGCCGCCAGCATCGCGGCGCGGCGACGCCTGTCAAGGGGGCGAGCACGGGCGGCTGCGGTTGACCAGGTCGCGGGGAGCGTGCGATCAGGCAGCAACACTCGCCAGCGGGCGCCGCCGTCGCCGCGCCGGCCCGCCGCTCCGGAGCGCCATGCCAACCGTGGAACCATTTTTCCCGATCTCGGTCTTCGCCCCCGACGGCGCCGTCGGCGCCTTGCGCGTCTTCATCTCGCCGGCACGCTACATCCAGGGGCCGGGCGTGCTCGCCCATGTCGGCCGCTATCTGTCGCTGCTGCGCGCGCGCCATGCCGCGATCCTGATCTCCGCCGGCGGCGCCCGCCGCCACTCGCAGGCGCTCGCTGCGTCGCTCGCCGCCGCCGGCATCGCGGCGACGCAGCGCACTTTCGGCGGCGAGTGTTCCCTCGCCGAGATCGAGGGCCACGTCGCCGCCCTCGCCGACGCCGGCGCCGACTGCCTGCTCGCGGTCGGCGGCGGCAAGTGCGTCGACGCGGGGAAGGCCGTGGCCTTCCGCCTCGACGTGCCGGTGGCGATCGTCCCGACGCTGGCCTCGAACGACGCCCCGTGCTCCGCCGTCTCGGTGCTCTACACGCCCGCCGGGGTATCGTCGGGGGTCGAGCAGTATCCCTGCAACCCGGCGCTGGTCGTCGTCGACACCGCGATCGTGGCCGCGGCCCCCGAGCGCTTCCTCGTCTCCGGCATGGGGGACGCGATGGCGACCTGGTACGAGGCCGCCGTCTGCCTGCACAACCCGCAGGCGATGACGACCCTCGGCGCGCGGCCGACCATCGCCTCGGCCGCCATCGGCGAAGCCTGCGCCGCCACGCTCTTCGCCGAGGGCCGGGCTGCGGCTGCCGCCGTCGCCGCGCACGTCGTCGATGCGTCGCTGGAAGCCGTCGTCGAGGCGAACACGCTCCTTAGCGGCCTCGGCTTCGAGAGCGGCGGGCTCGCTGCCGCCCACGCCTTCGCACAGAGCTTCACCATGCTGCCGCGGACCAACGCCGAGTTCCTGCACGGCGAGATGGTCGCCATGGGCACGCTGGCGCAGCTGCTGCTGGAATCGCGGCCGGAGGAAGCCCGCCGGGTGGCGCGTTTCTTCGCCACGGTCGGACTCCCGGTGCATCTCGGACAGCTCGGCATCGATGCCGGCGACAGCGACGCGCTGGCCACCGTCAGCGAAGGCGCCGCCTTCTTTCCCTTCATCGGCAACATGCCGCGAGCGGTCGACGCGGCGGCGTTGCGCGCCGCCCTGCTCGCCGCCGACGAGCTCGGTCGCAGCGTCGGCGCCGAGGTCGGCGACGACGCTTACCGTCGCCTGCACGGCGCCGGTTGACGCCGGCGGTGGTGCCGCCTCAGTCGTCGGCGCCGCGGTGACGGCGGCGGCTGCGCGGATCGTTCGGATGCCAGGTGCGGCGGCCGGTGAAGAAGAGCGACCCCGCCCGGTGTCCCGCGTCCGGGGCGCCGCTGCCGATCCACTCTTCCCCGCGAGCGCTCGAGTTGCCGTAGACGACGTCGGCGGGCGGCGTGCGGAGGAAGCTCACGAAGCCCAGCAGGGCGAGGAGCGTGACGCCGAGGAGCACGCCGAGCAGGCCACGGGCGAACTTGAGGGCCCGCTCACGCTCCGCACGCCGGGCCCGCGCCCGGGCGCGAAAGCCGAGGCTGCGGAGCTCCCCCTCGACCTCACGCCGCGTCAGCATGGCGAATGCTCTAGCACCGTCCGCAGCGGCTAGTCACGTATCGCGGCCCGCGCGCGTAGACAGTCCGGGCGGCGCCCGCTAAACCTCGACGTCCATGCGCGCTCCCATCGTCCTCGTCATCCGCGACGGCTGGGGCATCGGACGCGATTACCCCGGCAACGCGGTCGCCCTCGCCCGTCCGCAGGTCCTGGCGCACATCCTCGCCACCTACCCGCACACCGTGCTCGGCGCCGCCGGGCGCGCCGTCGGGCTCCGGCCCGGCTACCAGGGCTCGTCGGAGGTCGGCCACCTCAACATCGGCGCCGGCCGCATCGTCGAGCAGGAGATCGTCCGGGTCGACAAGCTCATCGAGAGCGGCGAGCTCTTCCGTCATCCTGCCCTCCTCGAGGTCACCGCGCACTGCAAGCAGCGGGGCTCGGCGCTCCACTTCATGGGCCTCCTCCAGGACCAGGGCGTGCACGCGACCGAAGAGCACCTCTACGCCCTCCTCGAGCTGGCGCGGCGCCAGGAGCTGAAGCGGGTCTTCGTCCACGTCTTCGCCGACGGCCGCGACACGCCGCCGCGCAGCGCTCTCACCTACATCGACCGCCTCGAGGGCAAGATGCGGACACTCGGCGTCGGCGCCATCGCGTCGGTCATGGGCCGCTACTACGCGATGGACCGCGCCCTCAACTGGGATCGCATCGAGCGCGCCTACGACTGCATGGTGCACGGCAAGGGGCTGCTGGCGCCGTCGGCGAAGGCCGCGATCGAGAAGGCGTACGCTCGCGCCGACGCGACGCTCGCCGCACGCGCCGCCGGGACGGCTCCGGCGGGCGCGCTCGTCGAGAGCGACGAGTTCGTGCAGCCGACCCTCGTCGCCGGCTCCGACGGCCGTCCCCTGGCGACGATCCGGCCGGGCGACGGCGTCGTCCACTTCAACTACCGGCAAGACCGCGCCATCCAGCTCACGCAGGCGTTCGTGGACGACGGCTTCACGGGATTCGCCCGCGGGCCGCGCCTCGACGTCGTCTACCGCGGGCTCACTCGCTACTACGACGAGTTCCCCTATGCGGTCCTGCCGCCCATGAACATGGACGAGCTCGTCGGCGAGGTCGTGAGCAAGGCCGGCATGTGGCAGTTGCGGATCGCCGAGTACCAGAAGTACCGGCACGTCACGAGCTTCTTCAACGGCAAGCGCCTCGCCCCCTATCCCGGCGAGGACCGCATCCTCGTCCCGAGCACGACGCTCACCGAGGACCAGAAGCCGGAGATGAGCGCCTACGAGGTGACCGAGCTAGCGGAGGTGGCGATCCGCGACGGCATCGCCGCGGCGCGGGCCCGCACCACGGCCACGCCCGGATGCGAGCTCGAGGTCGAGCCGAGCCGCGAGCTCTCCGCCGAGCGCGGGCGCGACACCTACGACCTCATCGTCCTCAATTACGCCAACTGCGACATGGTCGGGCACACCGGCGTCCTCGACGCGGCGGTGCGGGCAGTGGCGGTGACCGACGAGTGCATCGGCAAGGTCATCGCCGCCGCCCGCGCCCGCAACGGCACGGTCATCGTCACCTCCGACCACGGCAATGCCGAACAGATGCTCGATCCCGACACCGGCGCCGTCCAGACCGCGCACACGACCAACGACGTCGAATGCGTGCTGGTGAGCGACGCCCGGCGGACGACCACCAAGCTCCGCCCGCACGGGGTGCTGGCAGACATCGGCCCGACTCTGCTCGAGCTGCTCGGCCTCCCGGTACCGCCGCCGATGACCGCACAGAGCCTGATCGACCACGGATAGCGGCGGCTTTCCCGGATCGCAGCGGCGCGGCAGGATCGGAGCATGACGCCGCGCGCCGCCGCCGGACCGTACCCCGCTGCGATCGCGGACGAGATCGTGCTCGTCCTCGCGGCCGAGGGCATCGCCGCAGCGCTCGAGCCGGCCGCGGACGGCCTCCTCGTCGTCGTCGCCGAGGCGCAGGCGCGGCGGGCGGAGGCGATCCTGGCCGACGAGTACCCCGCCGGTCCGGCCCGGGCGTTCGCGGTCCGCGCCGCGGCGCAGGCCGCCGCGCGCGCCCGCACCGCCGCGACCGCACAGGATCGGTGGTTCGGGCCGAGCTCGTGGGTGCTCTTCCTCCTGACGGCGGTGTGCGTCGGCGTCTTCCTCGCCGAGGAGCGCGCCGGCGGCTCGGAGGTGCGCGAGGTGCTGCTGCGCTTCGGAGCCGCGCGTCCGGCCCACGTCCGCGCCGGCGACTGGTGGCGCTTGGCGACCGCGCTCTTCGTCCACATCGGGCCCCGCCACCTCCTCGGCAACATGGCGGCACTCCTCGTGCTCGGGCCCGCGCTCGCCGAAGCGCTCGGGCCGTGGCGCTTCCTCTTCGTGTATCTCGCCGCCGGCGTCGCCGGGAACGCGCTCAGCTACGCGGTGACGCCGCCCGACGTCGTGAGCGCCGGCGCCTCCGGCGCCATTCTCGGCGTGCTCGGCGCGCTCGGCGGCCAGCGCCTCCGCTTCGCGGCGAGCGCGCGCTACCGCGGCTGGCAAGTGATCGCGGCGATCCTCGCCTATCTGGCGATCGCGGTCGGCGCCGAGCCGGGGGTCGACACCATGGCGCACCTCGGCGGCCTCGCGAGCGGGCTCGCGCTCGGCCTCGTGCTGCCGCCGACGCCGCGCCCGACTACAGCCAGTCGGCCTGCTTGAAACGCCGGTAGAGCAGCACGCAGATGCCGAGCGTCACCACCAGCATGAGAGGATAGCCGAGGTGCCACTTGAGCTCCGGCATGAATTCGAAGTTCATGCCGTAGATCCCTGCGACCATCGTCGGCACCGCGAGGATCGCCGCCCAGCTCGCGAGCTTCTTGGTCACCTCGTTTTGCTGCACCGAGATCAGCGACAGATTCGCCTCGAGAGCGCCGGTCAGGAGCTCGCGCAGGGTGTCGACCGTCTCGTTGATGCGGATCACGTGGTCGTAGACGTCGCGGAAGTACGGCCGGCTGTCGGCATCGATCAGCGACGAGTCGTAGCGCGTCAAGCGGTTGCAGATGTCGCTCAACGGCGACACGGCGCGCTTCAGGCGCAGCAGTACGCGTTTGAGCTCGTAGATGCTCTCGGTCGTCTCACGGCGATAGCCGCCGCCGAAGATCTCCTCCTCGAGCGCCTCGAGCTCCTCTTCGAGCGCATCGACGATCGGGAAGTAGTTGTCGACGACGAAGTCCATGAGCGCGTAGAGCACGAAGCCCGGCCCCTTCTCGAGGAGATGCGGGGCGCTCTCGCAGCGCTGGCGGACGGCGACGTACGGCACCGAGGCTCCGTGCCGCACCGAGACCAGGTAGCCGGGCCCCACGAAAAGGTGGGTCTCGCCGAAGGCGATCTCGCCCGCCGCGTCGCGCTGCGCGGTCCGCAGCACGATGAAGAGCGCGTCGCCGTACTCCTCGAGCTTCGGCCGCTGATGCGCCCGGTGCGCGTCCTCGACGGCGAGGTCGTGGAGCCGGAACTCCCGCTGCACCTCGCGCATGAGCTCCTCGTTCGGCTCCAGCAGCCCGATCCACACGAAGCGGCTGCGCTCGCCGCCGAGAATCGCGCCGACGTCGGCCAAGCGCACGTCGCCCACTCGGCGCCCGTCCGCGTACTGCGCACAGTTGACGATCTCGCTCATGTCCCCTCCCCGCTGCGGCAGCGGCCGCGCGCCGCCATAGCATGGAGCAGCGCACCGCCACACGCGCCTGGCTCCCGTGGCCAGGTGTGCCGCGGCATGCTACGGGCTCGATCTTGACCACGCCCGCGCCGCCGCTCCGCCCCGTCATCGGCCTCACGCTCGGCATCGTTCTGGCGGCGGGCCTCATCGCCGCGCCGCTGCCGGAGGGCATGTCGGAAGCGGGCCGCCGCACGGCTGCGGTCTCGGTGCTAATGGCGGTCTGGTGGATCAGCGAAGCCCTGCCGATCGCGGCGACGGCGCTCGTACCGATAGTCGCTTTTCCCCTCCTCGGGATCGGCTCGACGCGCGACGCCTGCGCCCCCTACGCCGACCCCGTGAACCTCTTCTTCCTCGGCGGGCTCATGATCGCAGCGGCCGTCGAGCGCTGGGGCTTGCACCGGCGCCTGGCGCTCCACGTCATGCGCCGGCTCGGCGGCTCGCCGCGGCGGCTCGTGCTCGGCTTCATGACGGCGACCGGGCTGATCTCGATGTGGACGTCGAACGCCGCGACCACGATGATGATGCTGCCGATCGCCATCGCCGTGATCGAGCACTTCGAAGAGGCGCGCGTCGATACCCGCGCCGGCTTCGCCCCGGCGCTCATGATCTCGATCGCCTACGCGGCGTCGATAGGAGGCGTCGGAACTCTCGTCGGCACGCCGCCGAACGTCATCTTCCTGGGAACGTTCACGCGCCTCTTCCCCGACGCGCCGCCCGTCGGCTTCGCGACCTGGATGCTGGTGGGCGCGCCGATCGCCGCCGTCATGACGCCGCTCGCCTGGCTCTTCCTGGTGCGGGTCGCATTCGCGGTGCCCGCCACCGCCGGCGGGGGCGACGGCGGCGCGCTCCGCCAGGCGCTGGCCGACCTCGGCCCCATGTCGACGCCGGAGCGGCGCGTGCTGCTGGTCTTCGCGGCGACCGCGCTCCTCTGGGTATTCCGCGCCGACCTCGATGTCGGCTTCGCGACGCTGCCGGGGTGGACGCGCGTGCTGCCGAATCCCAAGGCGGTCGACGACACGGTGATCGCGGTCGGGATGGCGACGCTGCTCTTCGTCCTGCCGTCCGGCGCGCCGGGCATGCGCCTCCTCGGCAACGACTGGACGAAGCGCGTGCCGTGGGGCGTCCTGGTGCTGCTCGGGGGCGGCTTCGCGCTGGCGACGGCGGTCGAGTCGTCCGGACTGGCGGCGTGGCTCGCGGAACGCCTCGGCCGGCTCGGCACCATGCCGCCCTTCGCCCTGATCCTGACGATCACGGTGTTGCTCGTCGTGCTCACCGAGTTCACGGTGAACTCCGCGATCACGGCGCTCATGATGCCGGTCCTCGCGGCCACCGCCCGCGGCCTCCAGGTCGACCCTCGGCTGCTGATGATCCCGGCGACGCTCGCCGCATCCTTCGGCTTCATGATGCCGGGAGGCACGGCGCCCAACGCGATGGTGTTCGCGAGCGGCCACGTCACGGTGGCGCAGATGGTGCGCGCCGGCATCGGCATCGACCTGATCGGCATCCTCGTGATCGCGATCGTCTTCTTCCTCGTCGGCGTGCCCGTCTTCGGGATCGCGACCAGCGGCGCTCCGGCATGGGCGCAATGATCCTGCTGCTCGTCCGGGCCGGCGCGCTCGCGGCGCTCGCCGCGACGGCCGCCGCGTGCTCGCGCGGCACGCCCGCCTACGACGAGGTCGTCCGCCTGGTCGCGCCGGCGCCGGGCGCGCTCGCGCCCGCCTATACGCTCGCCGACGAGACCCGTCCGGTGCTCGCCGCCCCGCGCGAGCGCCGCCTCGACATTCCCGTGCCTGCCGGCGCCGCGGCCGACTACTCGTTCCCGCTCCCCGAGGACTTTCCCGGCGACCTCATCGCCACCGGCACGTTGCAGCGCGCCCGGCAAATGCTTCCGGTTGCAGCCCAGGTCCTGGCCCGCGGCCGTGACGCCGACGGCTCCCCGCGGGCGTCCTTGACGCTCCCCGCCGCCGCGCTCGGCGACGGCCCGGCGGCGACGCTCACGCTGATGCTGACGACGCCCCCGACCGCGGCCGAGGTGGAGGTCGTGGCCGACCCGGTCGCCGTTCCCGACGGCGCCCGCCTCGAGCTCGCCTACGGCCTGAGCCCGGCCGCCAACGTCGCCGGCGCGGCGCCGGTAGCCTTGGAGGTAGCGGCGGAGGTCGAGGGCGGCGTCACGACGCCGCTCTGGACCGCGACCGTCGCGGCGGAACGGCCCGAGCCGCCGCACTGGACGGAAGCGACGATCCCGCTGGCGCCGTTCGCCGGCGCCAGCGTCCGCTTCCACTTCCGCGCCCGCGCTGCCGGCGACGGTAAGCCCGTTCTCCTGCCGCTCTGGGCCGACCCGACGATCGTGGCGCCGGCGCCGGCCGGCGCGCCGCGACGCCGCAACGTCATCCTCGTCTCGATCGATACGCTGCGCGCCGACCGCTTGGCTGCGGGCGGCGCCTACCGGCGGCCGATGCCGCAGATCGACGCCTTCGCGCAGAGCGCCGTCACCTTCACCAACGCCTGGTCGGTCTGGCCCGAGACCAGCGGCTCGCACATGTCGCTCTTCACCTCGCGCTATCCGAGCGAGCACGGAGTCACGTCGTTCATCAACGCGCCGCCGCCCACGCTCGAGCTGCTCGCCGAGCGCCTGCGGCGCGCCGGCTATCTGACGCGCGCCTTCACCGAGGACGGCGGCGTGTGGGCATACGCCGGATTCGCGCGCGGCTTTTCGGCGTACGCCGAGCGCCGCAGCCCCGACTTCGTCTATCGCGGCGAGGTCGACAAAGTATTCGCCGACGGCGCCCGCTGGGTCGACGCGCACCGCGACCGCACCTTCTTCCTCTTCCTCCACACCTACCAGGTGCACAGCCCCTTCTCGCCGCCGGAGGGCTACCGCGGGCTCTTCAAGGACATCCCGCCGCGCGAACCGCCGCCGCTGCAGGAGTTCGCGCTCCAGTACGATCAGGAAGCGCGCTATGCCGACGACGTCATCGGCCCCTTCCTCGCGCACCTCGCCGCCATCGGCATCGCCGAGCACAGCATCGTCATCGTCACCTCCGACCACGGCGAGGAGTTCGGCGAGCACGGCGGCTTCGGCCACGGTCGCACCCTCCACGAAGAGGTCCTGCGCGTCCCGCTCGTGATCGCCGCACCCGGACTCCTGGCGCCCGCCACGGTCGCAGTCCCCGTGAGCCTCCTCGACGTCGCGCCGACGATCCTCGACCTCGTCGGCCTCGCACCGACGCCGGGACAGCGCGGCACCAGCCTCGTCGAACGCGCTCGCGCCGCCGCCGCCGGCCGCCCCGACCCGAGCGCGGCCGGGCGGCCGCTATTCGCCGAGGTCGACCGCGTCGAGCGCGTGCCGTTCCGGCAGGTCTCGGTGCGTCGCGACGGCGCGACGGCTATCGCCGACCTCGCGAACGGCCTCACGCGCTGCTACCGGCCCGACGATCGCCATGAGCTCAGACCCGATGATACGTGTCCAGAGCTGACGGCGTTGATCGCGGCGCACCGGGCGGCGATGGCGCCGATCGGGAGCGTGGCGACGCAGCATCCGACCGATCCCGAGCTGATCGAGAAGATGCGCGCCCTCGGCTACCTCGAATGACCGAGCTCCGGCGCTACGACCGCGCCGGCGGTGCGTCCCCGGCGCTCAGCGGCGTTTGCTGAGACTGCGACGCGAGAGCGTCTTGCGGGTGGAAGTCGCCGGGGTCGCTTTGGCGATGGGGCGGACGACGCGCGGGGCCGTCTGACGGCTCGCTGCCTCCGGCGGCGGCGGCGCGAGGATCGACTGGCAGACCTTCGCCAGCTGCGTAGCGTCGAGGGGCGTCGGCCGGAGGACCGACTCGAGCACGCGGCGGAGGGTGGTAGCGGGATCGTCGCCGCAAACCACGAAGCTCGGGGTGCGCCCGTTCTCGAGCGCCAAGGCGTCGAGGAAGGCGGCGACCGTGTCGCCGGCGGTGCGGACGTCGATCAGAACCGCATCGGGCGTCAGCATGCCGAGCAGGTCGAGCGCCTGCTTCGGATCGCAAGCCATAGATATGGAATGTCCGCCCTTGCCGAGCGCGGCCTTGAGCGGAATCAGACCGTCGACGTCCTCCCAGAGCGAGAGCAGGCGCCGCTGGCTCCCGAGCTTGGCAATCGCCGCGACCACCACCTCGGGCGCCGGAGGCTCGGTGAAGCAGCGCATCGGGCCGAGGATGCGGCTGCGGCCGCCGTCGGCCGCGTAGGCGGCGAACAAGGCGCCGCCGGCGGCGGCGGCGCGCAGCTCGGCGAAGCGGTCGGGAAGCGCGCTCAGGAGATTGACGACGAAGAGCGACGCGGGCGCATCGGCGGGAAGCTCCGCGGCGAGAGCCGCGGCGATGCGCTCGCGCACGAGGGGATCGGCTTCGAGCACCCGGTGCCGACCAGACTCGACGATCGGTGCCGGCGGCGGCGCAAGCACCTCGACTCGCGGCAACACCGCGGCGGTCGCGGCCGCAGGAGGCGGCGAAGCCGATGTCGGCGTCGACGGCAGCGACGCTGCGGCCGCGGGCTGCGTCCGCAGCCGCTCGGCCGCAGCGTCGAGTTCGCGGCGCGCCGCTGCCAGCATGTCCTCGTTGCGTACCAGGTCGCGCTCGAGGGCAGCGATCCGCGAGCTCTGCTGTCGACGCTGGGCCTCGGCATCCGCCCGCTCGCTCTCGAGCGCCGCGAGCTTCGCCGCGGAAGCGGCGCGCTCGGTCGCGAGCCGGTCGGTGGCCCGTCCGCGTTCGTCGCTCAGACTCCGCACCTGCGCGTCCAGCGCCGCCGCCTGCTCGCGGAGGGCACGGATCACGGCCACGGGCTCGGTGCCGTCCTCGTCGACGGCGGCGAGCACACGCGCGCGCTCCTCGGAGAGTCGCGCCAGCTCGGCCCGCGCCGTCCCCAGCTCGCGCTCGAGCTCGAGCAGCCGATCGGCGGCTACGGCGGATCGGCCGCGCGCCTCGCGCACCGCGTCCTCGTGGTTGACGACGTCGACCCGCAAGCGGTCGACCTCGGCCTGCATCCGTCGCAGCGCATCGCCGGCCTCGATCGCTGCGTGCCGCACGTGATCGCGCTCCTCGGCGAGTAGGCGCAAAGACTGCTCGCGCTCGGCGAGCAGCGCGTCGCGCTCGGCGAGCGCCGCGCGCTGCTCCGCGAGCGTCGTCTCCGCCGCACGCCGCGTGTCGTCGAGACTCGTCTGCGCCGCCGCGCGCACCTCCGCAATGCGCGATTCCGCGCTCGCGGCGAGCTCGGCCAGCCGCGCCTCCGCGGCGTGCGCCGCGGCCGTGCCCTGGCGCTCCAGCGCCGCCCGCTCGGCCGCGACGACGCCGAGCTGCCCCTCGAGCGCGGCCACCTGATCGCGCAGGGCGCGGATGACCGTCGCCGGCTCGGCGCTCGGATCGTCGACCGCCGCCAGCACGTGCGCGCGCTCCTCGGCGAGCCGCGAGGCCTCGTCGCGCACCTGCGCCAGCTCCGCGACCAGGACCTCGACCCGGCTCTCGGCGGCCGTAGCCCGCGCCTGGAGATCGGCGTACGCTTCCCGAGCCGCATCGAGATGCTGGCGCGACTCCATGCGCAGCGCATCGAGCCGCTGTTGGGCGTCGAAGCGCTCGCTCTCGACCTTGCGCTGGGCGTCGGCCTGGACCTCCGCGATCTGGACGCGCTGGGCGGCGTCGAGGGCCTCGATTTCGCGGCGGGCGGCGGCGCGCACCTCGTCGAGGGCGTTGCGATGACCGGCGGTGAGATCATCGATCTCGCGCTCGTGCTCGGCGCGCACTTCGTGGAGCTGGCGCCGCTGCGCGCTCAGCCGTGCCTCGGTCGCGTCGGCCTCGCTGCTGAGCCGGCGCTCGAGCTCCGCGTGCGCCGCGCGAACCGCGCCGAGCTCGCCGATGAGGGCCGCCACCTGCTCGCGCAAGGCGCGGACGGCCGTCGCCGGCTCGACGCCGGGGGTCTCGAGCACCGCCAGGATCTGCGAGCGCTCGGCGCGCAGGCTCGCCGCCTCGTCGGCGAGCGCGGCCAGGTCCGCCGCCAGCTCCTGGGCGCGTTGCTCGGCCGCTCGCACTTCGGCGGCGGCGGCGCCGCGGGCCGCCTGAGCATCGGCGCGCGCGCACTCGTACTCTTCCGTCGCGGTCGCGTGCAGTCGTTCGAGGCGCTCGATCTCGGCATGGAGCCGGCGCACGACGTCGCCCGCTTCGCTCGCGGCCTGACGAACCTGGTCGCGCTCGCCGCCGAGGCTCGCCAACTGCGCGTCGCGCTCCTGCAAGGCAGTCTGCAGCTTCTGGAGAGCGGTTGCGAACGCCGCCTCACGATCGGCGAGCGTCGACTCGAGCTCGCGAATCGTCGTCGCCGCGGCGTTGCGCTCGACGGCGAGCTGCTCGTCCATGCTCGCGCGCTCCGCTGCTCGCGCCTGCTCGGCGCTCTGGCGCATCTGCGCGAGCTCGCTCGCCATCGACTGCTCGAGCTCGGCCACGCGCCGTACCGCCTCGGCGCGCTCGGCCTCGAGCAGCTCGCGATGCAGCGTCTTCTGCGCGGCGAGGAGCCCGCGCGCCTCGCCGTGTGCGGCCTCCAGCGCCTGCACCCGTTCCGCGAGCTCGAGGCGCTCGCTGCTTGCGAGCGCCAGCTCGCGTTCGAGCGCCCGCGCGGCATCGCGCGGATCCGTCCACTCGTCGCACGTAAGCGCGGCGACGACGCCGTCGGACAACGGCGCCGGCGCCTCGCCGCGCGCGCGCAGGCCGGCATCCAGAGCCAAGGCCAGCACGTCGTAGACGAGGACGTGGGTCATGATCTCGGTGTTGGTGACCGGGCGGCGGTCGGCGATGACGAGCAGCGAGCCGACCGGCAGCTGGCCGCGATAGAGCGGGATGCACGCCAGGTTGAGCGGCGAGCGAGCCTCGTCGCGATCGACGAGCTCGGGCACGAACGGATGCTCGTGCGGACGTTCGATGATGTAGGCCTTGCGGTTGAGGAGCCCATGGAGCGGGATCTCCCAACCTCCCGCTGCCCCGGCGCGAAGCGTGGCGAGGTGCGCGCAGCCCGAAGCCGAAAGCCCGCGCGACGCTACCAACCGCAGTGACGAGTCCTCGCTATGATAGAGAAGCAGCCCGCCGGCCGGGGCGGCAAAGGCATCGAGCAAGGCCGGCACGACCGCGTCGGCGAGCGCTTCGAGCGGCGCCATCTTCAATTGCAGGCTGGTGATGCGCTCGATGAGCTCGTACGTGGCCGGACGCGGACCGGCGGTCGGGCGGGAAACGTCGGGCGGCGCGCTCGCCGGAGCTCCGGCGCGCGACAATCGTGTGCTCTGGCGTTTGTTCGGAATCATCGCTGGCTCTCGGCGCGAATTAGCAACCTGCATGCCAGGAGCCATCGAACGATGAGCGCGATTCGGCATCGCCACCGCAACGGTGACGTTTCGCGTCCATCCGAATGCGCAAGCATATGAACGTCAGGAACGCAGCGAGCGCCACATGCGCGGCGGCTCACGCACGTGCATGCGCAGTTGCAAACTCGGGAACCATCCGGCATGACTGCGCTCGAGGAGGAGCTCTCGCGTGGCGCGTGGCACACTCGTTGGTTTGCTCGTCGCGCTGCTGCTCGCCGCGGCCGTCGGATCTGCTACGGCACAGGTCAATCCGTTTCGCGTGCAGCAACGCTACAAGGAAGCCAGCCAAGGCAAGAGCATCGACGACTACACCAGGCGTCTGAACGACGACGATCCGGCAACGCGCCTGGAGGCCGTGAAAAACCTAGGCGAATCCGGCTCGAACGACGCCATCGAGTACCTCGTCCAGGCGACGGGCGATCCCGATCAGTCGGTAATGATCAAAGCGATCGACTACCTCGGGAAGCTCCGCGCCACCGCCGCCACCCAGATCCTCGTCCAGAAGCTCTTCATGAAAGAGGTGCCGACCGCGGTGCAGCAGCGCATCCTGGTCTCGCTTGGCCGCATGGGGGACGTCCGCGCCGCGGCGCCGATCGGCGAGTACCTCGATCGCGACATCGACCCCGAGACCAGGGGCACGGCGATCTTCGCCCTCGGCGAGATCGGCGACCACGCCTCGATCGCCAAGCTCCAGACGATCCAGGCCGACCCTGCGAACGATGCCCATATGCAGCGCCTCGCCGGAGAAGCCGTCGCCAAGATCAACCGCCGCATGTCGCCGTCGACGGTCGCGGTGCAGATCCCCGCGCTCGAAGACCCCGACAAGCCCGGGCCGCGGCGCTGAAGCGAACCGGCGGCCGCGGAGCAGCACCGGCTAGCGGGATCGAACGAACCCGCGACCTTGTGCGCGCCGCGGCAGCGCGCTAACTAGCCCCCTCCACCGCTTCGACGCCGGAGTGGCGAAACGGCAGACGCGCGGGACTCAAAATCCCGTGGGGGCAACCTCGTGTCGGTTCAAGTCCGACCTCCGGCACTCACGCCGCCACCGGCTAGAGCGGCAGCAGCGGCATCCCGAAGAACACCTGGAGCCCCAAGAGGACGAGCGCCAGCAGACCGAGCACCGGGTGCAGCAAGCGCGCCGTAGGGTCGGTCGCGGTCCGGCGCGAGAGCCACGCGGCGGCCGTCATCACTACTACCGCCGCAGCCGCAAGCCGCGCGTGCGCGGACCCGAGTCCGTCGAGATCCGGCCGCAGCGCCCGCGCCGATGCGAGGCCGCCGGCGAAATCCACGATCATGAAGCCGTAGGCCCAGCGAGCGAACCGCGCGTGGCGCCGGCGCAGGTGGCCCTCGAGGCGATGACGCGAGCGCAGGCCGAGCGCGGCGACCCAGGCAAAGAACGCCACGCTCGCAAGCGCAACGAGCGGGTGGACGAACGCGATCAACCGCAGCCTTCCCGTCGGCACCGGGTGCTTGTCGCGCACCCGCCGACGGCCGGCAAGCACCGCTCTCCCCAGGTGGCCGGCGTCCCTGATCTATGACATTTCGAGGTCCCGCCCGCATGCGCGTCGCTCGTTTCGCAGCCGTCGCCGTCGTCACGATCGCCGTCCTCGGCGCGGCGGCGCCGATCCGCGCCGCCGCCGCGCCGGACGCGCGGGCTCTCTACGTCGAGTACTGCCAGCTCTGTCACGGCGCCGCCCTCGAAGGGTACGCGGCCGACAACGCGCCGTCGCTCTCCTCGCCGACCTTCCGCGCCTCCGCGAGCACCCTGTTCCTGCAGACAGCGATCGAGCGCGGGCGCGCCGGCACGGCGATGGCGGGGTTCGGCAAGAGCGTCGGCGGCCCGCTCGACCCGGTCGAGGTGGATGCCCTAGTCGATTTCATCCGTGGCGGCGCGGGGGCGCCGCCGGTGCTGCCGCCCCGGGCATCGAAGGGCGACGTCGCCAAGGGCGCCCACGTCTACGCCGCGCATTGCGAATCGTGTCACGGCACCGCCGCGCGACGCGGGAACGCCGTGCACCTGGCGAATCCGATGTTCCTCGCCTCCGCCTCGGACGCCTATCTGCGGCTGGCCGTCGTCGAAGGCCGCCCCGGAACTCCGATGGAGGCCTGGGAAGGGAAGCTCGCGCCGCCCGAGATCGAGGACGTCGTCGCCTACTTGCGCTCGCTCGCCCGTCCACTGCCGGCAGCGCCGGTGCTGCCGCCGTCGCCGGCACCGCCGCTCCCCGTCGTGCTGAACCCCGGCGGGACCCCGCCCGACTTCACGCTCCGCCTCGGCCGCTATGCTGCGGTCGCGGACGTGGCGGCGGCCTACGCCGAGAAGCGTCGCATGGTGATCATCGACGCGCGCCCGACCTCCGACTACCTGCGCATGCACATTCCGGGCGCGATCTCCGTCCCTTATTTCGACATGCGCGGCCTCGACACGGTGCCGAACGACGGCACGTGGGTGGTGGCCTACTGCGTCTGCCCCCACGAGGAATCGGGGCGCGTGCTCGACGAGTTGCGCAAGCGCGGCTACGCGAACACCGCCATCCTCGACGAAGGCTTCTTCGTATGGGCGACCCAGGGGCATCCGGTGGAGGCTGCCGACGGGCAGTTGCCGATCGCCGCGCCGCCTGCCCGGCCGGCGGCGTTCACGCCGGTGCCGGCGGTGTCGCCGCGGAGCTGAACGGCCGGCGCGCTGCGCTTGCGCATGCCAGATCGGCGGCGCCGGGATGTCGCGCCGTCACGGGCGTGGCGTGGATTCCGTCCTCCGCCCCGGCAGGTCGCTGCCCTGCACGTGGCACGCCACCTGCAATCGGCAACGCAGGGAGGGTTGCGCATGAAGAGCATCGTGATCGCGGGGGCGTTCCTGCTGGCGAGCGTCGGAGGCATCGCCTGGGCCGACGAGGCGGCGCCCATGCCGAAGCCCAAGATCCCGCCGGGCGAAGTCACCGTGAAGATCGTCGCTCCCGAGGGCACGAGCGACGCCGACATCGCGCGCGGCATCGCCGAGGAGAACGCGCGGCGCGATCCCGCCGCACAGGATGCCGCCCGCGTTGCCAAGCGCAAAGCCGACGCCGAGCAGGCGCACCGGGCGCGCGTCGACAAGGTCTGCGACGCGATCCCGGACGACGCCCTGGCGCGCGACCCGTCGCTGCGACGCCTGTGCGGCGAATAGCCCCGGGGCTACCGGCTAGCAGGCGCCGTCACCGGCGGTAGCGCCGGCGGCGCCTTCGGCTGCACCGTGATGCCTCCCATGCAGCTCGGCGGCGCGTCGGCACCCTCGAACGCCCGCATGCAGTCCTCGATGACCTTCTGGTTACCGACGCTCGCCTGGTAGTCGCCGACGTCGACCTGGAAGCCCGTCTTCGGCTGCGTCCAGGTGTACGAGAAGCCGCTCTTGTCGGTGCTCCGCACCCGGCCGGAGAAGCGTTCGTAGAGCGTCACCCCGCGCTGGCAGGCAGTGACCCGCGCGGCGTTCTCGCGACTGGCGCTGCAGCGATTCATCGCCTCCTCGATGGTCCCGTCCGAGCGCGCCGCGAGGTCGACGCCTTCCTCGCATACGGCACCCATCTCGGTCTGGGATCCGTACTCGACCTGGCACCGCAGCTTGGCGTCGATCCTGCCGTCGGCGCGAGCCGGCCCCGCGAGCATGATTCCGATGCCGCCGGCGACGACCATTGCCAGCGTGGCGACGACTGCCGGAGTGAGACGCATGACTATCCTCTATCCACCGCGGCTCCCGGACGCAAAGACCATGGCGTCGCGGCTTCTCTTTCGCCGCGCACTGCGATAGCAGAGCGCCCCTGAGAAAACCCCCAGAGGAGGAGCAGTGATGAGATCGTTCGTGTTGACCGGCCTAGCGGCGTTGATCATAGCGGCGACCGCGGCCCATGCCGGGGATACCGCCGCCGCGCCGAAGACGACCAAGGCCGCCAAGGCCGCCCCGGCCAAACGCAAGCCGCAGCCGATGAGCGACGCCAAGCGCCGCGACCTCGAGCGGCGCATCGAAGCGCTCGAGCAGAAGTACGAGATGCAGTACCGCGAAACGGACTCGCCGACCGGCGCGCCCGGCGCCGCGCCCGCGGGCCGCTGACGTCGCCGTCCGCCGCTCCCTTCGGTTGCCCGCACTTCCCTGACTGCGTCGGTTGCCCGTGGGTCGGGCGACCGTACGAGGACCAGCTCGCCTCGAAGCACAGCCGCGTCGCTGCAGCCCTCGCCGCCGCCCTGCCGGCTGCGGCGCTGCCGCCGCTGGACGCCGTGACGCCCGCCGTCGCCCGCAGCGGCTATCGCGTCCAGGTGAAGCTGGTGGTGGGAGCGACCCGCGCCGGCATCGTGCTCGGCCTCTATGCGCCGGGAACGCACCGCCTCGTCGACGCGAGCGGCTGCCCGCTCCACGACCCGCTCCTGCAGCGCGCCATCCCCGCGCTCCGCGAAGCGCTCGCCTACGAGCAGGTCCCGGTCCACGCTCGCGGCCGCACGGGCGTCCGCTACGCGCTCCTGCGCGCGAGCGTAGCGGAAGGGCGCGTCCTGGCGATGCTCGTGAGCTCGCGGGCACCGCTGCCGCGGGCGCTCCAGGTCGCGCACCGGCTGCGCCGCGTCGTGCCGCTCGCCGGGCTGCTCGTCAACGAGAACCGCACGAGCGGCAACGTCATCCTGGGCCCGCGCAGCGAGGCGATCTACGGCGAGACGGTGCTGCGCGAGCGCTACGGCGACGTCGTGATCGCCGCCGGTCCGACCGCGTTCGTACAGGCCAACACCCGCATGGCGGCGCACATCTACGGCGCCATCGCCGCCGCCGCCGAGGTCGATACGCGGACCCGCGTCGTCGACCTCTACTGCGGCGTCGGCGGCATCGCGCTCACGCTCGCACCCCGTGCCGGCGCGATCGTCGGGATCGAGGAAGTGCCGGCCGCGGTCGAGGCGGCGCGCGCCAACGCCGCACGCGCGGGGGCGCGGCGCGTCCGCTTCGTTGCCGGGCTCGTCGAGGATGCGCTCACGGCTCTCCCCGGCGACATCGACGTCGTGACCATGAACCCGCCGCGCAAGGGCTGCGGTCCGGCGGTGGCGCAGGCGATCGCGGCGCGCCGGCCGCGGCAGATCCTCTATCTCTCCTGCCACCCCGAATCGTTCGCGCGCGACGCCGTCGTCCTCCTCGACCGCGGCTTCGCGCTGGCCCGCCTCCAGGCCTTCGACCTGCTGCCGCAGACCGATCACGTCGAGGTGCTGGGAGCCTTCCGGCGCGCCTGACCTCGCTCGCCGGCAGACCCGCCCCGCGGGCGGCGCCGCGACTGGACTTGGCCGGCGGCACGATCTACCACCTCGGCGCGCGTTCACGCGAGAGGAGAAGGATATGCGCTTGGGCCTAGCCATCGGATACTCCGGCGCCAGGATGACGCTCGACATGCCGCTCATCGAGGAGGCCGATCGCCTCGGCTTCCACTCGGTGTGGTCGGCGGAAGCCTACGGCTCGGACGCAGTGACGCCGCTCGCATGGATAGCCGCGCGCACGCAGCGGATCCACGTCGCCGCCGGCATCATGCAGATGCCGGCGCGGACGCCGGCGATGACGGCGATGACCGCGACCACGCTCGACCAGCTCTCGGGCGGCCGCTTCCTGCTCGGGCTCGGCGTCTCCGGGCCTCAGGTCGTCGAAGGCTGGCACGGGCAGCCGTACGGCAAGCCGCTCGTGAAGACGCGCGAGTACGTCGAGATCGTCCGCAGGATCTGGGACCGCGAGCGGCCGCTGGAGCACGAGGGCGAGCACTACCAGATTCCCTACCGCGGCCCCGGTGCGACCGGACTCGGGAAGCCGTTGAAGAGCATTCTCCACGGCCGCCGGATCCCGATCTATCTCGCTGCGATCGGCCCGAAGAGCGTCGCGCAGGCGGCGGAGATCGCCGACGGGTGGCTGCCGATCTGGTACTCGCCGCACCGTGCGCACGTCTTCGAGCCGGCGCTCGCGGCGGGCTTTGCGCGGGCCGGCGACGGCAAGTCGCTCTCGCGCTTCGACATCGCGGCGACGGTGACCGTCGTGGTCGGAGCCGACGTACAAAAGTGTCTCGACTTCGTGAAGCCGGCGCTCGCGCTCTACATCGGCGGCATGGGCGCGCGCGGCAAGAACTTCTACAACGATCTTGCCTGCCGTTACGGCTTCGAGGAAGCAGCGCGCAAGATCCAGGACCTCTACCTCGACGGCAAGAAGGACGACGCCGCGGCAGCCGTTCCCGATGCGCTCGCCGACGAGGTCTCCCTGGTCGGGCCTCCCGAGCGCGTCCGCGATCGGCTGCAGGCGTGGCGGGAGTCGGACGTCACGACCGTGATCCTCGGCACGCGCCAGATCGACGCGCTCCGTATCCTGGCCGAGGCCGCCGCCTGACCGCGACGGCGCGGCCGGCGGTACGGATGCGCTTTTTTCGTTGACACTCGCGACGCGCGACGAGTAGAAGCCCGCCGAGCGCGCACATCGAATCCCCACTGCGGCAGGTCGGCGCGCTGGCCCGCCGCCCAGCGAGAATCGGAGGAGGCGATGCAGAGCATTCTACGCTCGTGCGCGGTGGCGGTGGCGATCGGCGGTCTCGTCCTGGCGTGGAGCGCCGTCGCGAGCGCCCAGCCGTGCATGATCTTCGTCCACGGCAAGCAGACCGACACCAACACCTATACCAACTGGAATTCGGCGCGTAACTACTGGAAGAACGGCTCCAACGACTTCGTCAAAGCGGCGACCAAGAACTTCGCAACCTCGTACTACGTGGTCGGCTACAACGGCACCCGCCCCTACTACGAGACGCAGTCGGCGGGCGAGGTCGCCAACGAGATCGTCAACGCCACCAACGGCGGTGCCGACGGCGGCGGCAACCGCTGCGCCAAGACCTACGCGCAGGGCGGGACCTTCTGGGTGATCGCGCACAGCATGGGCGGCACCATCATGGACTTCATTCTCGGCAACAACGACGCCAGCGATCCCAACTACAACTTCAGCGGCCCCTTCGATCAGGTGGCGCAGCGCATCAGCATGACGATCGCGGTCGGTGGCGCCCACCGCGGCTCGCAAGGCGCCGATGCCGTCTGCGGGCAGAGCAACTTCCTCTGCAACTTCATCGCCTCCTTCATCCAGAGCTGCGACGATGCGACCTACTGGCTGCGCAGCGCCGACGCCGTGCAGGTGCGGACCTTCTCGAACGCCCCGGCGCGCAACGTGCACCTGACCGGCGGCTACGAAGCGATCTTCGGCGCCAGCGCCTGCTTGAGCGGCGAAGACGACGGCATCGTCCAGTACGCCTCGATCTACGCCTGCAACGGCAGCGCCACGGCGAGCTACGACAACTCGAACGCCTGTTCGAACTCGTACAAGCAGGAGTCCTCGGGATTCTTCAACCTCGACGCCGCCCACGAGAACCACTCCGACGAGCGTGACAACAGCGACTCCGACGTCCGCCGCGCCATCCCGACGGGCATCTGGACCTGCGGCGGCGCCCCGTGCGCTCCGAACACCCAGGTACAGTCGTCGATGACGACGGGCCGCTTCATCAGCATCCTCTACTGATACGGATACCGAGGATCCGCGGGGCGGCCGGCACGCCCGGCCACCCCGCCGTCCCATGCCTTCCTTCCGCTCGCTGCTACCCGTCGTCGTCCTCGCCGCCGCGTTCGCGCTCGGCTTCCGGGTCATGCACCGCCCCCAGGCCGCGGTCGCGCCGGCGCCGGTCGCCATGGCGGCGCCGGATCCGACGCCGCTGGAAGCCGCGGCCGCGCCCTCGCCGTCGCCCTCGGTCGTCCGCCGCACCGTACGCACCGAGACCGAGATCGCGCCGGCCGGCATGGTACCCGAGGTCGGCACGCTCGCGGGCGCCACGGCCGACGACTACGAGCGCCGCGCTCGCTTCCCGCGCTCGTCGCAGCCGATCGACGACGGCATCGACCCTATCGTCCGCGACCGCGAAGTGACGCCGGGAAAGAGCGTCGGCCCCGAAGGCACCCGGCCGACGCTCGTCGTCTGGCCCGAGAAGACCAGCTTCGAAGCTCCGGGGCCGATCGTGGTGCACGCCTACCTCGTCAACCAGGACCGCAAAGTCGATCCGCGCGCGCTCCACGGCGAGATCCGTACCCAGCAGGGCGGGACGCTCGCCGCCCTCGACTTCCGCGACGACGGCAGCGGCGGCGACGCTACCGCCAACGACCTCGTCTACACCGCGGTGGTGGCGCCGGGTCGCGAGCGCGCCCTCGAGTTCAAGGGGGCGCAGCTGGTCGAGGTACGGGCCGAGACCAAGAACGGCGAGGAGCGCAGCGCCACCTCGGGCTTCCTCTACAGCGTGCCCCTTGCGCACCTGACCGGCCGCTTCCGTGACGCGTTCGCCGACGGCAGCCTGGTGATCGAGGCCGAAGTACAGGTCGACGCCGCCGCCCGCTTCCACCTCGAGGCCACGCTCGGCGGCCCCGACGGCACGCCGCTCTCCTGGGCGCAGAACGCGCAGGAGCTCGAGCCCGGCACTGCCTGGATCCCGCTCACCTATTGGGGACTCATCCTCCGCGAACACGGAGTCGACGGACCCTATCGGCTGCTATCGGTGGCCCTGTCGACCACCGGCGAGATGCCGAACCAGAAGAACGACGTGCTCTCGGGAGCGTACGTGACCGGGCCCTACCGGGCGAACGCCTTCAGCGACCGTCCGTACAACGACCCCGGCCTGCTCGACGCGGCGGCGCGGCTGCGCGCGGAAGCGCCGGCCGTCGGCGGGCTCGAGGCCGGCACCGCGCGCTGAAGCGCCGCGCAACGAGCGTGACGATGGCGCGCGGGTTGATTGTTGCCTTCGTTCCGGCGGCGCTCCTCCTGGCGATCGCCGTCGCAGCGCGCGTGCTCGCAGCGCAGCCGAACATGGTGCCGCCGCTGGCGGCGCTGCCGATCGCGGCCCTCCTCGTCGGTCCGCGCACCCGCATGCTGGTGCTCGCAGCCGCCGTCGAGCTCGCGCTCCTCGTACCGCTGCATGCGTTCGTGACCCTGGTCCGGGCGGCGCGCCTCGAAGGCGGCTGAGATACCGCGCGCCCCACGCCATCCGGTGAACGGCGCCGCGCCGTACGACGTTGCATCGGCCAGGAACAACCACTACACAGAAACGATACCGACGAGAGGAGGCCGAGCATGGCCGACGTTCAACAGGTCAGCGACGACACGTTCACATCCGAGGTGCTGCAAGCGTCCTTGCCGGTCCTCATCGACTTCTGGGCCCCGTGGTGCGGCCCGTGTCGCGCCATCGCCCCCATCGTCGCAGAGCTCGCAGGTACGTACAGCGGCAAGCTCAAGGTCGTGAAGATGAACGTCGACGACAACCCCAACACGCCGGCCAAATACGGCGTCCGCGGCATCCCGAACCTGGTCATCTTCAAGGGCGGCACCGTGCAGGAGCAGATCGTCGGGGCGGTGCCGAAAGCGCAGCTCGTGAAAGCGATCGACAAGGTCGTCGGCTAGCGCCCGGTCCCCTTACGAACTACCGATGCCGAGCAGCACCGGAGCCAAACGCCCGGTGGTCGCTCTCGCTCGGTCGACTCTAGAAGCCGAGACCTGATCCGACAGTGACGGTCTCTAAGCCCCAGGTCATGCCCGTGCGAACAACCGGGTCGTGCCCGTCAGAAGCAGCAGGGAGCGGAGTCGAGGTTGCGGATCGAGGCTACGACATGGACGGCCGGGACGAGCTAGAGGCACGGGCGCAGCTCATCGTAGCGAGAGCGAAGCGCCTGCTGCTCGATGAGCTCACGCAGTGGGAGGAGTACTGCTTCCCGGGCTGCGCGAACTGCGCCATCGAGTTGGCGCGAGAACAGCTCGACGAAGAGCAAGGCTGGGGAACGAGCGAAGAGAGCTGCGTGACGAGCGAAGCCGCGATGCGCTGGGCCGCTGCTCTCGTCGCGGGCACGGGCATGCACGAGCGGCTCGGCCCAGGCCGGTGAGCACGGCGACAAGCCGTCGGAACGGACTACTTGCAGTCTTCACCGCCGAAGATGTTCGGGCGACATCGCACACGGGTCCCGTCCGGGCTCACGAAGTCCTGACCGCCGAAGATATTAGGACGTGACCGAATGCGGGTTCCGCTCCAGATATAGTCCCTGCCACCGAAAATGTTCGGGCGGGATATCACCCGGCCATACGGGGTAAGGATATCCTCGCCTCCGAAGATATTCGGACGCGACGATGAGCGAGAGCCGTCGGGGTACCGGGTATCGTAGCCCCCGAAAATGTTGGGTCGTGACGACGAACGACCCGTGGGCGTCGTGCAATCCTCCCCGCCGAAGATGTTCGGTCGGCAGGACACCTGGGCATGAACGGCGACGGCGAGCAGCAGCCCTGCGATCGCCCCGAGCAACGGAAAAACTCGCACTCTCTTGATGCTATATGAGGTTGTCCGCCAGCGGCTGACGACGCGTCAACGGCTGCCGGCGTCACCCCGGTAGTGCGGATTCCGGCGATCGTGATCACCGCGATCGGTTCATCGTGATCAGTTGGATCGGGGATCGTGATCACGGAGCGGAGCGACGCGGGGAATGTGGATTAGCTTCCGGAACTCGCCTCCTTTCTGCGCGACGGTCCCTTTAGCACGACCCGGTGGGCGGGGTGGAGGAGCCGGTCGCAGATCGCATCGGCGAGCGTGGGATCGGCCAGGTAGTCGTGCCACTTGTTCGGCGGCAGTTGGCTCGCGACGATGGTGGCGCGGGTCGCGGTGCGGTCTTCGAGGATCTCGAGGAGATCCCGCCGGTCCTGATCGCGGAGCGTCCCGAGGCCCCAGTCGTCGAGCACGAGCACGTCGACGCGCGCGAAGCGGGCGAGGAGCCGGATGTAGCTGCCGTCGGCGTGGGCGAGCGTAAGTTCTTCGCAGAGCCGCGGGACGCGCCGATAGAGCGCGCGGTAGCCTTGCCGACACGCCTGCTGGGCGAGGGCACAGGCGAGATAGGTCTTGCCGGTGCCGGTCGCGCCCGTGATGACGACCGTGTGGTGCTCGGCGATCCAGCGACCGGTCGCGAGCTGACGGAGCAGCGCGCGGTCGAGCTCGCGGCGCGGCGCATAGTCGATGTCTTCGACGCACGCCTGGCTCACGCGGAGCTTCGCCTCACGGAGGGCGGTCTGGAGGCGCTTGTTTTCGCGAGCGAGCCATTCGGCGTCGACGAGGAGTGCGAGCCGCTCATCGAAGCTCAGCGTCGTGACCTGCGGATCGGCGTGTTGCGCTTCCCAGGCGGCGGCGAAGGCCGGGAGGCGTAGCGCTTTCAGTTTGTCGAGCGTGGGCTGTGTCAGCATCCGTCAGTGGTCCTTTCTAATGGTAGTAGTCGGGGCCGCGCAGATTCTCGTGCGCGACCGGGGTGGAGGGGGTGTCGGCGGCTGGGAGCGGCGGCGTGCGATCGAGGCCCCGCTTCAAGATGGCGTCGACATGCCGATACGAGCGGGCGCCGGCCGCGAGCGCCCGGGCGCACGCCGCTTCGAGGCGCGCTGGATCGTAGCGTTTGGCGAGCCGCAGGATGCCGAGACACGAGCGGTAGCCCTGCTCGGGATGCGGGCGATCCGCGAGGATGGCGGCGACGAGCGCCGCGGTCTGGGGCCCGATCGTCGTGGCCCAGCGGAGGAAGCGCGACGGCGACCAGTCGCGATGCCGTTGATGCGCCTTCGGCATGTGGGCGGCGATCGTCGTGAAGCCGGGGCCATAGTGGCGCTGATGGACCGCGACGCGCTGGCCGCGGTGAAAGATCTCGACGGTGCGCGCGGCGAGGCGCACCTCGACGGCGGTCTCGTCCTGGCGCAGCGTGTGCGGGACGGAATACGCGTGGTGATCGACGGCGACGTGGTAATCGACATTGACGCGCGCGCGTTTCCACTCGGCGTACTCGAAGCCCGTCGCCGGGAGCGGCCGCAGCGCCGGTCGGTCGAGGCGCTCGAAGAGGTCGCGCCGGCTCGCACCGCCGTAGTGCCGCATCGGCTTCGCATTGAGCTCGGTGAGCAGCTCGGCGATCCGGGCGTTGAGCGCGGCGAGCGTGAAGAAGACCTCATGCCGGAGCCGCGCGACGATCCAGCGCTCCGCGACCTGCACCGCGACTTCGACCTTGGCTTTGTCCCGCGGCTTGGCCGGGCGCGCCGGGAGGATCGTCGTGCCGTAGTGCGTGGCGAGCTCGGCATAGAGGCGCTGCACGCCCGGCTCGTAACGACACGCCGTCGTGACCGCGCTCTTGAGCTGATCGGGCACGACGGCCGTCGGCACGCCGCCGAAAAAGGCGAAGGCGCGCGTGTGGCTCGCGATCCAATCGGGGAGCTGCTGCGTCCGCGTCGCCTCCGCGTATGTGTAGCTCGACGCGCCGAGCACCATGACGAAGAGCTCGACGGGCCGCCACTCGCCCGTGACGGGATCGGTGAGCCCCGGCGTCTTGCCCGCGTAGTCGACGAAAGCTTTCTCGCCGGCGCGGTGGACGTGACGCATCGTGAGGCCGCGGCGTTTCAGCCACCGGCGGTAGAGATCGCAGAATTGCGTATACCGGTAGCCGTCGGGGTGCCGCTCTAGGTACTCGAGGTGCAGGAGCTGGAGCGTCACGCCGGGCTTCCGGCGCTCGGTATGGATCGTCGCGAAGTCGGGATGCGGCCGGCCCCCCGTCGCACCGGTGGCGCGCCGGTAGATGGCCGCCTCGAGCGCGTCGTCGCTGAGCGCCGCGACCGCGGCCCACGTGGTGAGCCCTGCGGCGCGCGCCCGGTGCAGCATGCCGCCCACCGCCCCGACGCTCACGCCGACACTCCGGGCTACGACCCGGTTACTCCTCCCGAGCTCCCACTTCTGTCGGAGAATCTCACGAATGCTTCGCATGGGTAGTCGCTCCGTCGCCATCCTCGCCTCCTCTCCAGGAGGTTCGACGGCGTCGCTGGACTCCCCAGCGTCGTGCTCTGCTCAGCCCTCCCAGTCGGGGGCGGGCCCTACCACGGGGTGATCACGATGACCGATTTGCGCGATCACGATGACCGATCTGCATGATCACGATCCCGATCTGGGTGATCACGATCGGCCGATCCGAGTGATCACGATGGACCGATCTAGGCGATCACGATGGGCCGAAACCCGCACCGGTAGGGTGCGTGTTCATCGCGGACACCCGACGTTCTCGGGGTACTCATACCGGCCCGGCCCACCTTAGTACGGGCCGTCCGTCCGGTTTGAAAACCTATGGTGCGACGGAACGAGCCGCAGTCGTGATCTCGCGCGGTGACAGAACGGAGGAGCCAATGCAGGCCACGAAGGTTACGCACATCTGGGACTTCGAGCGGTGCGAAGAACCGGGTTGTGGAAGAATCGCGTGCTATCACTTCTTCTCGGAGGGAGACAGATTCTTGTATCACGTGTGCATGGCCCATTCGAACGAGAATCAGTGTCCGTTCGAGATCCATCGACACATAACTTCCCTTTCCATGCGTCGGCAGATCCGATTTAGACGACGGCGGATCCGTCGCTAGGGAATAGGACGAAGGCGAACCGCCCCGAGTTTATCGGAGTCATGTAACCGAGTCTCCGACAAAACCGGGGCGGTTCACTTCGGGGATTATGTAGGCCACCCGTGAGCGAACGGTAGCGCAAAGACGCAGCTAGAAATTCTTATCACCCGCGGCTGGGGCCACGGCCATGCCGATGTCACGGCCGAGTTCGAGCAGACACGACTTCGGGAGGACGCCGAGGATGGACCAGGTGGTGAGCGCGATCGGGCCAGGGGCGGGGGAAACCATGAGCAGGAGGACTCGATGGTACTCCCGTCGCGCTCGCCATTGGGGTCGTGAGTCAGCCGAGCGCCCTCTGCAGACGACGGCGGGCGGCTGTGCCGTAGAGGAGCTCGACTACGGCCTCTGCAGTGGTCCGATCCAACCACTGCGTTCGGAACGAGCGCGCGGTTGTCGACAGCCCGAGCTGCGACAGGGCGCGTCGCAGGCGGACGGTGGAGTTCCGCTCACCCTTCCTGGAGAACGGGCGGTGCGCGAAGACCCAACCCTTTCGGTCTCGAATCTGGTCGGTTGCGACGACAACGGAGAGCGTGCCGTCGACACTATCGCTCAGTAGCGCGAGCTTGTCCGCGCGCATCAACCTGAGCCGTGAGCTGGACGAGCGATACCAGGTTTCGGCCCCGCCTAGCCGCCGGTCAACACGCTTAGCGGTAGCACTGTCGTCCGAGTAGTGGTGGCTCACGGGGGCAACCAGCATTACGCCGCGCGTGTGAGCGGCCCGATGTTTGCGCCGGACAACGGGTGCAACCTGCCTTGAAGAAGTGAGCCATGCGCCCGACCGGGGCGCTTCGCGGTAGGAGCGCAGGAATGCCTGATCTAGCTGGCTCGATCGTTTCCAGTCCGCGTCAAATGCTCGGCGAAGCTGCCTAAACTGGACGTCGTTCCATCGCCCCTTGAACTCCACCACGAGCTCGCCCTCGTCTTGTAGTCCTCGGTCCGACAGATTCGCGGAACCCACCCACGCCGTGGCACTCGTTCCCTTCCTGAAAAGGAACAGCTTCGCGTGGTAGTCGCCGTGCCAAACCCGGACGCGGATCGTGCCCGCATCACTCAAACGGAACATGGCCTCGAATGTCCGACTACGAGTCACCTTGCCGAACGTGCCTGTCAGGAAGCGAACCTGCGCACCCGCGTGAACGGCAGAGCCGACGATGTCATCTACGGCTAGCTGAGAGACGAAGGCCGTCGCGATCCACACCTCATCGGCGCACTCGGCCATGGTTCGGGCTCGGTCGGCAAGTGGCCGCAGCGGCCGGTTCTTGAGGACATGAAGTTTCATGATCTGACTCCGCCGCAATGCACCGTTGAGGGCAATGTCCCGCTCGTTGTTGATGTGAGCTGAAGAGAAAGTGGCGGTCCTCGTTGGAACTCGAGACCATCTCTGGCTTCACCCAGCAGCTAGAAATTCCTATCTCCTATCACCATCACCCGGCACCTCGCGTCCCACCGCGGATCGACACCGCTGCGCGTCACGCGCTTCGTCGCCGAGGACCTGCGCGGCGGCGGCTCGCCGTTCTGAGCGCCATTGGCCTAGGCAGCGCCTGCCCACTCTGGATCAACGGCCGCGTCAGTGCATCCTCGTTAGGGTCCCCGAGTCATGAGTTCTGCTGCTAGCTGGTCGCACCGAGTGGCTGACCCGACCTGTAGAAGCTCGCATTGCCAAACAACGAACACGCGCCACCCGAGGGCCCGCAGCTCGGCCTCCTTGCGGGCATCGCGCTCCTTGTTGGAAATCGCCTTCTGCTCCCAGAATACAACGTTCGACGTGGGGCGCCTTCCCAGGCGGCAGTCGTGCGAATGCCAGAAGCAACCGTGAACGAACACGACCGCGCGGTGCTTAGGAAGCACGATGTCCGGCCGCCCAGGCAGCCCGCAGCCGCCAAGCCGGTAGCGGAAGCCGCGGGGGGATGTCCCGCTCGTTGTTGAATGACCGCCTGAGCAGGGAGCGGCGACTCGGGTGATGGTCGTCTATGCGACCTCCTTCTTCGTGTCTACGTGATGGCGATCCAGGGCACGAATGAGCGCGGGCATCTCGGTACAGCCACGGATGCGAC